>Ga0207841_1000018_pt1 | contig 442330 bp, 400 predicted proteins | sample HigsolmetaGSP18D_FD_184846 | JGI IMG/M metagenome (GOLD analysis project Ga0207841, IMG submission 184846) | High solid enriched microbial communities from the Joint BioEnergy Institute, USA - SP1-8-D (SPAdes) | ecosystem: Engineered > Bioreactor > SSF (Solid state fermentation) > Aerobic >...
CTAGGGTCAGCTGCCCTAGTAAATAGGCAATTATTCTACATGTAAATAGCTTCAATTTAGGGGTGGTGTGGTGAGATAATTAGATATCTAATAATAATGGCGTTGGTGGGTGTTTCGCTCGGTGATCGATTACGTTATAGCCCTAGGGAGCTCAGTAGATCAGACCTGCAGGCAGCTACAACAGGCAGGGGAGGCTGCCAAACCTGGGGACAGGCCAATGCAGTCCAATTTGATGCTAAGAAGACTGAGGCAGTACTCTTTACTTGCAAGCAGTGACAAGAGCTTAGGGATCAGGTCCAACAGGCTAGGATTCTAGTTAGTGGGCACCAGGTCCCATTCAACCAGGAAGCCACCTGGTGGTTAGGTATATGGTTAGATACAGGACTTACCTTAAAGGTCCACTACCAAACATGTCTACAAAAGGCCTGTATGGCAGAAGCGCAAGTACAGTCTCTATGCCGGCAACAGGGACTACCTCTACGCTTGGTTTGGAGGATTCAAGTGGCAGCAGTACAGGCAGTGGCCCTATATGGGGCAGAGCTGTGGTGGTAGGGTCAAAAAGACTGGTTGGAAGGTATGCAACAGCTGGTCAACTGGCAGGCCCGGGCTATCACAGGCATGTTCCGAACCACCCCCATAGGGCCCCTAGTGCAAGAGGCAGGCCTAGAGCCAGCAGAGACCCTACTGGAGGCCCGGCAACTAGGGTACACCATCAGGCTGCTCAGCCTACCTAGAGATCACCTAGCAAAACAAATTCTCCCAATGACTCTCTGGGAGGGGGATCAGCACGCTCAGCCTGGCGAGCAGCCACTAAGGGATTGGGCATGGGCAGAAACTAGCAGTCAGAGCCCATGGTCACTAGGGCAGCACCTGGCACGGTGACTAGCAGGGACCCTGCCAGTTGACCCATCTGAGGGCTTTGAAGAAACATGTGGACACCTGCAGAACCATTCCCAGGCCAGATCAAGGTCTTGCCAATGAAAGAAGCAATCCAGGCAGCCCAGAGAGCCTGCCCAGGGCTCTCCCTATGGTCAGACAGCTCACAGTTAGAGAATGGGCATACAGGGGCAGGATTGCATGGCAGAACCCCCAGGGAGCCTGGAAAGCCCAGGAGATCCCTCTAGCATTGGGGAAGGAAGTATTTGATGCAGAACTCATGGGGGTCTGCCGAGCCTTAGAGCTGGCCATCAGAATTAGAGGCAGAGGCCCAGTCATGGTCCTACTAGACTCCAGTGCAGCCATAGGTAGACTCCAGCACCAGGAGATAGGTTCAGGCCAAGGCCTAGCACTGCAAGCCCATGTAGCAGCCAAGGCCCTAAAGGCACAAGGCTGAGAAACCACTATTCAATGGGTCCCTGGGCATTGCGGCATAGAGGGGAATGAAAAGGTAGACCAAGCGGCAAAAAGAGCAGCAGGCAAGCCCCTACAGAATGAGTCTGGGGAACTCTCCATGGCGTACACCCATAGAGCCTGTATGGAGGCAATCCAGGCTCACAAGCAGAGGTGGCTAGCAAAGATGTTGGGATGCAGAACTCAGGCAGCCCAAAGAACATATAGGGCTCAGCCAGGTTGGAAGCAAGACCCAGTAATAGCAGCAGCCCCTAAGAAGATTGCCAGCCGATACTACCAGCTCAAAACAGGCCATGCAGCCATAGGAATCTACCTACAAAAGATTCAGGCACAGGAAAGAGAGACATGCCAGGGATGTCAGGCCCCAAAAGAGTTAGTTCACCATCTCCTCTTTGAATGTAGGCAGTGGCAGAGGCAGCAAGAGACCTTATTATCAAGGTCTCACTAAGACTGGGATTGCCAGACCAACAATGGCAGAGGAGTATCCAGGAAGGCTACTTGGGAACCCCAAAGCCTCACAAGCCCTGCTACAGTTCCTAGCAGACACTGTCATAGGTTGCCCCCGGTGAGACCAGGCACGGGCAGTAGATAGGGCTCATAAGGATGATGAATGGGGGCTGGAGGTCCTGGAGGAGGCAGAACAAGAGGGAGAGGGATAACAGGGGAGGGTGGTCTGCAGCAGGCAGGTAACACCCATACAGTGATAACACCAAGGAGGGCATACTTAATGCCCAAAGGCCCTGCACAGTAAGGTGGTTTGGGGCGAGGAAAAGGTCTAGAATGGTCAAAGATGAGTTTAGAAACTAGATAGGGGCTGTGGCCCATGATTCGGGGTCTGTCATAGCCGAAAGGCTCGGTGTGGACGTTAAACTTGATTAATAATAATAATAATAATAATCCAGATCCGGCATATTTTCTATTCCATGGAATATCGCTGGTCCTTTTTTTCCCTTTGGGATACTTTCCAACATTGCAGCCTTTGCAAGCATTTCAAATGCGAAGCTTACGCATTAATATATGAAGATGAGTGCATGCATATCTGCACTTTCAGGGCCTCTCCTGCTTTCCTCTCGGACAGTGGCAGAAGATAACTACTTCTCAGGCTGAACTTTTACAAATCAACACCCTCCAGCTGGCAAATGAAACACTCCCAAATGAAAGAAAGAAATCGGTGTTTGTGGAGACATGCACACGCGATTCATTCAACAACTTACCACCTAGAGATGTCTTCTGCTGCATAAAGGGCAAAGGAGCTAAAGATCAGAACTCTCAAGTATACGTACAGCATGTGCCCACCTTTAAGCTTTGCTCTATAAATGGTGCCAATGTTTCAGCTCCCAGGGCTGGAAAGTCAAGCAGGTCTGTCAGAGACAGGTCTTTTATCGTGGGCCTAGTCTCCAAGGGCCCCTCCAGAATCTGAGCATGGTTGACTCTTGAAGGTTCTAGGAAATTTAACTTGCTTTGGAAATTTAACTTGCTTTCTCGCGCGCAATCAATGAGATGCAAACAAGCTGAGAAGCCAAGTACATCAGAACGAACACGCGAGGCTTCTTTATCTTGCCTACTCTACTGCGCATGTACACTGTTAGATCAAAATTTTTTGGAAATTAAATGCCTCTTCCTCACTCGGCAATTTAGAGAATTCCACCGATTTTCATTCGTTCATGCCTACATTGCTGTGGACCAATATTTGGTAAAGCACTGACGTTATTGCCATCGCTGATTCAGAGAGGAGTGTATATGAACAAGGAGAACATAAAGAGAAAAATAACTTCATCCTGCTCTAGACATAACCCTATTCGCACGAAATCACCCTTCTGGTTATCCAGGCTGCATGTCTCCCTTTATATATATAGACCTGGACTCACATATATCCCTGGCTGCTAGCCTGCTATGCCAACATCATCAAAACTGGCACAGAAACAGGCACCCTCCAGCAAAACCTAAAAAAAGTAAGAGCACGATAGACATACTAATACTATTATCCAACGTCGATATTGCTTGACCCTGCTTCTCCTCCTCCACTGAGCCGAGTTACAAGCCCTCACTTCAAGCAGGTGTATTTAGTTCTATCCCAGGTGCACTTCGCTCAGACTTACCTCCTTTCCTACTCATTCACTGTCTCTTCAATCTGCAGAAAAAATGTATGTGTATACCTATATTATTAATCTTGATACATCTAATACGCTACCTGGGTGTGATAATATCATCTCCAGGAAACGGAGGATAATAACTGCGACACTCCCCATTCATCAAGAGAGAGAGAGAGAGAAAGGCCCCGTTAGCCAACCTAGCCCTTTTTGTTTCTTAATATCCATCCACGAACCAACTTGAATGTGCTCATCTCAGATAGATACCAACATCACACCTAAGCCGCAAGCTTAATTAATTAATTAATTAATTATAGATAACCATACAGACAAAGAAACCATTCGGACCTATAGAAGAGGGAACAGAAAGAAACATGAACGCATGCATGCATTTATGCATGTATCTTCCTAGTCCTGCTGCTATCATGCTATCTCTCTATCTCTAGCCTCAGAAGGGGAAAGAGAAGTACGTGTACATGTACAGGACAGTGCGATTAATTAGGTTACAGTACAGTGCACCATCTTCCGGGGAAAAAAAGATATTGGTATATATCCGCATTCATTCGAATGCAAATTTTATTCCGATGTCGCTTCTTCTTAATCTAACGATATTTAATTTGACATTTGCAGCTCTGGAATTGAAAATGGGTAAATAAACAACGTCGATGTCAAGAAAAAAACATCGATATCAGTACAAAAAAGGAGAAAAAAGATGGAGGAGGAAGGGGGGGGGGAGATAAACAGTATTGGAGAGATGGACATACATACAGTACGAGGGGGAGCAAAAGACCTTTGATTATAAAATTATATATACATATTCTAGAGAGAGAGAGCTCTGCATATGGGCGGACGGAAGCAGAGCAAGCAGAATATTGAACATACACACATATCTGAGATCTGACGCGAGATAGATGTGGCATTATTAGGCCACCGACCATGGTGTAGCAGGGTTCTTAACATGTATCAACTTCCCACCAAACCTGCTAACAGATGTGTATATGATCTGGAACATATTTAGAAAAGAAAAGTACACGAAACAATTTTATTCATTCGCCTAACTCTAAACAGACAGCCGCCCAAGTCCTATTTGATTTCCGCCATAGAAGACCCTCTACCTGGTTCTAGTTTCATTAATGCAGAGGAAAATAAATGAAAATAATAATAATAATAAAAGCCGATGATCGCAAAGCATGGACCATGAAGCAATAAAAATCATAAACACCAGACACCGACCGAGAGGTTTTAGAGAAAGAAAGAATCGAGCACATAAAACTTATGCGCCGTTCCTGGGCAGATGGAAAAAACGGACCAGAGACAGCCGCCTCGATAATCGACAAGCACCCAAAGTCAAGCAGGAACATGAAATTATGATCCTGTGGTCAACTCAGGTATATCCCAAGGATCCAGGGCTTAGGATACCTCTGATCACATAATATGTACATCCGACGGCAACGAGATGATAGCCTCGTCGTCTATTCCGAAGAAGTAGTTGGCCGGTGGAGCGTAATAGGAGACACGGGCGTTGCGGTACATGGGGCATGTGTGACGATGACTTCATACAAGGAGTGTGGTGGAGAGGAACCACATGGAATTGCAGAAGTAGCTATGTGCAAAAACCCCAGGTGGACCTCTCCTGCCAAATGTACATAACGCATGCATCTATGGCGCGATTACCATGTCTCCTGCGTTGATCGTTAGCGAGACTGCCTCAAGCTTCAAACCAGGGGATAATCAACATACAGCAATGTACTGTCCAGCCTCCTTCTTGCGCTTCCAGAATTCCTCTGCTTCTTCCCGGTTGAGGTTGCCCTTGGCCATAGCCACGTCAATCAACGCAGCCTCAACACCCTCGCCCATGCCTTTGCTACTCCCGCAGACAAAGATGCGCCCGTCGAGTGCATTGATCACGAACCAGACAAGGTCAGCCTGGTGGCGAACCTCTTCCTGGACATATCTACTCTCACCACGGCGGCTCTGAACCACCTTTTTCACTTTGTCTTCATGCACGCCCCACTCACCATGGTAGATCTCATCGAGAAGCGAGTCCCGGATGCCCTGGATCACCCAGACCTTGTTGGCGCAGGTGGCGGTCTTCAGACGTCTCTGAACAAAGCCACGGAATGGCGCAATTCCAACACCAGCACCGATTAAGAGCATAGGACCGTCCGTCGCGAACTCCCTCGCAAGGGGGTTCGCCATCAAGCCCCGGAACATGGGGACGTGAAGGTCGAGAGTACGCGGGTCAATGCCCTCCCTCTCAGCCTCTATGACCTTGTGAGCAAGGCGTTGAAGGAAACCCGACCCAACGCCGGTTCTCTTCCCACGCTTCCAGTCGTGAGTTTCGTGCACTGTAACAGCGATCTCGATGAGACGCCGGCATTCGTTACCTCTGACGGTATAGGAAATCTGAGGGTCTTGAGAGAGGGAGTAGAAGCGAGGCATCAAAGTGTTCAACACGGAGAGGAGGTGGTCAAGAGGCGGCTGTGAAGATGGGAAGGCGTGCAGCAGCTGCGACAATGTGATGTGTGAGCTCGTGCGGAGGTCACAGAAGGCGCCTTGGCCCTGAGCAGAACAAAGGAACATCAGTATCTTCTTCTCGTTGGGCTCCGTTGCATGTTCCGCTAGCAGCCGGAGAAGGGGCTTCGTGGGAGGGTAGCTCTGAATGTCAGAGCACCAGGTCAGGAGCTCTCTTCGTGTAGTAATGAGCTCTCTTGGTTTGTCCTCTCCCCAAATGGTGGGCCAGCGTCCCTTGGTCGTATGCAAAGTCACTTTTTTGTCTCGGATGGATCTCGGAATACCGAGACAGTCGAAGACATCATCGACCTCCTCATCTTTGTTCTTTGGACAGACTCCAATCGCGCCTCCCACGACGAAATCAACGTTTCCACCTTCTACGGGGTAATCCGTTACGTCGATATCGAAGTGGTAAGTGCGCTTCTCCGCTCCAGGCTTGGTCAATTCTCGTGCGTGGTGAAGTGGCGCACGGAAGACTTCATAAGGGGCATGAGGTTGGACAAATTTGGGAGGGTGGTCTGGCGGTCCCAGCTTCACATCTACCGCGCTGGGTGGCACGGGAGAAAAGGACACGGTCTTCTCCGGAAGTGGAACGATGTTGGTAAGTTCACTGTCGAGATAAAGATTGTCCAGGTTCAACTTGAGGCTTTCAAACGCCTTGTTCTTAGGCGGCTGGACCGGATGTGCCCCCGAGCTCGATGCGGTATCCTTCAGGGGCTGACTCATGCAACATCCACCTCCACAGCACACCTTCTCGACCAGCTGTGTGCCTCCACTTCCCAGGATCCTCTGCACATCTTCCGAATTTTGAGAGATTAGAACGGTAGAAGCCCGACGTCGACGCTCGCCATCCGTTCTGGATGGCGACTTCTGCTGGTTGAGCTCCTCCAGCGCATCGTCTGACTGTGGCTCCGTGGCTGGCGTTGATGGAGTTTCCGCTTCACTTTCAGAGAGGCCAGCCGTCGAGTGGGATGACTGCGAGTCCGGGGAGTCATTAAAACGGGCGTCTGGCACTGTCAAATGCGAAACTCCCCGTTGGTCCTCCTGGTTTCCAATGTGTGAGGTAGAAAACGCTGGGAAATGCGGACGGTCCCTGTCATTCGCGCGCGCTGCCGACGACGTCATCGCGGCTGATGGCGCCGACGGGGTAACAACAGCGTGGACTGGATGCAAAGTAAAGGTTAGCAATGAATGCGGTATGGGGTTGACTGATGCAACCCGTGGTAGACACTTGCGCAATGTGGCACCACCTGCACCGCATATGGGGCTCCGGGGTATGGTGTGGTGAACTTGCATTTTTGCGGGGCGCACTGTGAGGGAGGAGCAGAGAGACATACCCATTGGGCTTCCCAAAGACCTGCCACCCTGCCAAAAAGCAGTTAAAGGTCTGAAGAGAGGAACGGAGGAGAATGAGAGACGTGGGGAGAGAAGGCGAGGTGTTGGGGCAAAGAGGGCGACTGAGTGACGGCGCGAAGACACAATCGATATAGATCCCAAAGCCAGAGGGGCAAGGAGGGTGATTTTAAACCAGGAGTGTGGGGATTGCAGCCCTGGTAGTCATCTGGGAAGGAGCAGGCTGAAGACAGGGAGAAAGAATAGGAGTTGAGGACGAGCAACAGAAATGGCGAGAGAAGAGATGTGGGATGAGGATGGAGCTGTGAATCCGAACGCACGGGGAACTGCAGGATGGGGCAAAACGCGGCCGGAAGGGTCCTTGCCGGTGGAGCGGTACAGGACCGGTAACGGAAATTCTGCTCACGGTCACGTAACGTCCGATCGCGGCACGACAGGACAGGTAAGGCAAGGCGTCGCGAGCAGCACACCGGCACACTGATGACTGTAAACGGCATGCAACGGTTCTCAGCCTGGTTCCCCAAAGTGGGAGGTCAAAGAAAACAGCAGAGAGCCACATCACTGATATCGAGTCTAAATTTGGATGAGAGGGACGCTTCAGAGGTAGTGGTTCATGCCAGAGGCCAGCTATCAAGAACCCATGGTAACCAGCCGTTGGGAGTTCTTCCCTCTTCTTCACCTGATGGATGATGGATTACATCATTACACAGCCCTACATGGAATGCAGATACCAGAGATTACTCTTCCCCACGTCTCGATCAGTTGAGTTTGTTGACCTGCAGATTATTTGCCCGATGTAAGTAAGCGTCAAGCGGCTGCCCCCGGTCTCATCTCTTGCTTTAGCTAACTGGTAATTGGTTCAAAATGGGGGTGAAGTTGGCGGTTTCTTTGCTCAAACAGGCATATCTGCCCATGGGCCATGGGGCAAGGCCACGCTGGATGCCTTGGATATGCCTAGTAGCTGCTGCCACTACTTGCATTGCATCATTCTTTGCCAGCGCAGCTCTGCGGGCAAAACTTCCCAGGGTATCTGGTTAGACCGGATAGATGCCCGACGAGCAGGGCAGAGATTCTCAACTCCGATAATACCAATAATTTGAGTCCATTTCGGCCGCCTCGAACTTCGAAGAGACATTATCGACCGCGCTATTGGGAATCATACGACTCCCCCCGGGCTGTTGTTCCGTCGGTCAGGTGGCGGTAATGTCACGCGTAATACCGTGACGGACGCACAAGACCACAGCGCCGGAAACGCCCAATCCGCTGCCACGCGCCAGCGCAACCCCAAAGAAAGAAAATCTAATCAGATCCCGATCGCCTCGCGTTTCTCCCGCATCCTGCAAACAACGGGGTGTGGGATGACACCGGCTCTGCGCCTGCGGCCTTCCCTGCTCGGCCAACGCGTTTCTCCTCGGACACGCCGCTGACTTTTGTACAAGTCGACACCTGCGAGGGTCCGCCGAGTTCCAGAAGTTCCCCATTGCGGGCCACATAACATCACGTGACTAGACAAATAGGGATGGAACATCTGTCCGGAAACGCACGTCGCACATACGCGGATCAGATAAGGAAAACACGGCGGAACGGGCACCTCGACGGCGTCAAACGGAACTCCCAACTGCCGGGTGGAAACACCTCGCGGCTCGAGCACCGCTGAGAGAGACTGCACCAGGTGTCTCTCTGTACAGCGCACAAAGCTCCCCGTGCTCCTTGCCGCAGTCAGATCCTGGTCAAATAGTGTCCTCCGCCTTGCACACGGGATGCATCGATGTGCACGGCACCTGCCATTCCGGCCTCCGGTGCTCCGGCATCTTCGGGGTGTGGGGCCCGCCGATGTCGGCTATGTGATTATCTGATCAGATTAGACGCTCGCGCCCAGCCAAGCGGCGCGCTCTCTCCATTCTCCACGCCAGGGTCTTGCGTTACGCAGGACGGAAGGCGCCCCTGAGCCTCACTTATCAAGTCCTTGGGGCGCGCGGCGTATACAAGTTTAAGAGAGTTTGCTGACAGACTGACAGCGGGATCAAGAACATTACAATGTTTCTCCGGATCGTTGTTTGTCGCCAGGTAGTAGGATGAGACGTTCGTCCTCAGAAGACAGGGACCGGAACTCGCGGCTGGGCATATTTGCATACGGAATAGACACAGACACGTTGTCCTCTCATTGACTAGGGGCATGGAGCCTTGAGGGAAGAAGGGTGTCAAGCCAAGGTTCGATGGACAGAAACCGGCCATTCTACGGAAGAACTCCGCGCACGACAAAGGCCTCGCTCTAAACAAAGTTATCTGATCGTGCTATACCGTTACAGGAACAGACCAACAGGCCTCGCCTCGACGATCAGTTGACAGGAGTGTCTCGCTAACCAACTGGAGCTCGACAGTTGGCCGTTTCCGTCTCACTTGTGTATCCCTGTTCTCTGACTAGCCAAATTTCGGTCTTCGTTTACGTTCGCACTACCTGTTTTCCTCCAGTCTCTGACCTTTTGTGTCTTTCCACCTGCTTCCTTGCCCCTGAGACTCGATACTGGATTGTGAAGACACTGTCTCAGCCCGCTCTATGACCCAGCTCTTCATATGTCTTCAGACTTTGGAAACTCGTCCCGGAGCTCTGTCTCCTCTACAATCAGGTGATAAGGATCACTCGTGTCTTACCACTTCATCTTTAGGAGGTGCACTGCGCGCACTGCGATTGTCTTGTTAACTCCTTGGGATAATCCCTCTACCATTGAGCCTCATTAACTTTCAGCATGAAGGACAGGAATCGGCCAGTCTCTACCTAACTACAGCGAGTTCTCCTAACGCAGAACGCCAAAGTCATCCTCTTACGCTGCTAAAGTACTGCTGTACGTGGCGCTCTCGTTCTATCAAGACGATTACGATCGCATTTCTGCACTGCAAAACTCGGACACAATCCGCCAATACTGAACAGAATCGACAATTCGAGTACCAACAGGTGACTAACACCTTTCTTCCCGAGGTATCCGGCCGTCGAAGTCAGTCATACAATAGAGTTGCTCTCGATTCACCGGATATCCACTTCTGTGGGGTTCCCTGCCACCAGACCGTTGGACGACAGAAAAACAACGAACATGTGGATCCAAGATATACAACGTACGTTGACATGTCTTATCTGGCAGCGCAGCCTAGTTCGCCAACAGAGCATACATACATGCATTCCATACCTAGAGATAGATAGGGCCACGTCATTGCTAGCTCTCCCATTACATCGGAGAAAGTCAATGGCAAATATCCAGACGGGTTTCGCAGAGATCCATCCCAACTCTGAACCCTCAGGGCGATATATCTGACCTGCTTTCCTTCTGTTTAGACAGACAGTGGTAGAGTCGTGGACTCCCTCCGGAAATGTGATGAGAGAAAACCAATGTGTTGGACCTCACGGCCTTGACTCATCTTGTAGCCCATGGATCTAGATTATCTAAGATACCTGAGTAGATACATCCCTCAAGGCCATTGACAGTCCAACTACCCATACTCACACCCTCATTACGTACAGTATCTACCTAATCTACGTATGCACTTTACAGTTCAGTACATCGCCAGCACGGAGGCTGCGATCAACAGCTGACACAAGAAGGCAGACAGGTGTATATGTAGGTTAGGTAGGAAACACCTGTGATGAGTCATGTCATGGCATCTATATCTCATGACAAAACTAACTATAATTAGGTAATGAATAATCACTATCTCACACAGAGAAATGCACACTTCTTTTTCTCTTCTCTTTTCTTCTAGAAGTTTTGTAAAAGTCACCAATCACGCTGTGTTCACGCATTGTGTGGAGTGTAGTGTGGGTGTCCACATCTAGGGCTAGGGCAAATATTCAAGAATAGCGTTGATGTCGAAGCTAGTACTTGTTTCTATTCTATAGTAGTAATACAAACAGCAACAGAAACAGCTGCAAGGGTTAAGAGCCAAGCAGGTAGACACACAGGCACAAAAGAGACAAGCTGTAGTTAGATAAAAAAAATAAAATAAGGTCTGTCACTTTGTTTTCTTATTTCCTTCTTTCTATGTCCCCCCTTTTTTTTCCTGCTGTTTATGCATCGCACTCTTCCTCCTAGTCGTAAGAAATCAAAGGAGAGAGTATATGAGAGAGAGAGCTCAGTAGAAATGCAACTGCTCTTTTCTTCTTCTGCCCGTTCTGCTCTTCTCTCCTCTCTCTTGACAAACAGAAAGAGGTAGAGACGGAGACAGGGGGACTTCAAACAGGAAAGCTGATTTGCTGATATAGGTAGAGATACATGTATATGTGTGGTGCCATGCAATGCATTACATCATGTCTTTGCCACTGGAGTCAAGAAAGGCTATTAACGCTAAGGTTGCATTATGCTAATACGCCTATTCCTTCTCACCGGTTTGAGTATATCTTAGAAGTCGTAGTTTCAGAGATAACAAATCCTCCACCCTTCCTGTCTCTGTTTCCTTTCACCACCCGGGTACCCATTTAGATATCAAAACATCTGTGCAGGTAATGGACGTAAGCAGTAAATGAATGGAAGTTAACTAGATATGTACTACTCTGGATTAAAAATTTCACTTTTTCCACTACTCACGTCTTTTCTGTTGTAAAAGAAACCAAGAGGTGGTTCAATAGGTTTAGACTGGAGGGTGGAAGGAATTGGCTCAAGTAATTATATGGGTGCCGTACCAGGGGGAGCAAATTGAGAAAATTTGAGTTCTCCGAGACAGGATATGGACGGTACTAGCCAATGAGTTTATAATCTCCAGTTATAGGTCTATAGCAAGTTATTCAGACTCATAGATGCATGCACGTCCCGTTTTGCTTTTCTCTCATTCCCAATATTCTTTTCATCAAAAACACAGCGAGCAGCCAGATGAACAGACAAACGGATAACCAACCTAAATGCGCCTGAACTCAAGTATCAGCTTACGACTTTTAGGTGGCGCAATATATGCATCCTCCTGTTCGATCCCTTCATCGTCCACAATCACAGTCGTATAATTGGTATAGATTGCAGCAATGACTAGTTTTATTTCTGAGGGGTACTTGGTCAGCAGATGACTACCTTTGCTTTCCAAGGGCTTCTTGGTTGGACGACATACCTTGCAGTGCAAAGTTGCTCCCCAAGCACATCCTCCTACCGCTCCCAAAGGCCCAGAGCAGCCGCCGCATGTCTTCAGCCTTCCCGCTCTCTACCTCCATCCAGCGCTCCGGGATCCATGCCAGTGGCTCGAGGTATATGTCTGGGTTCCGATGTAATGTGTAAGCGGAGGAGCTGACCTTGACGCCTCCTGGTATGTTCTCGTAGCCCTCGATTATCGTTGGTGTGGAAGAGAAAGGGGTCACTCTTGGTTGTAGCCCGGGCACTGCGGCGTGCAGACGGAGCGTCTCAAGCAGGACGGCATTCAGAAGTGGGAGAGAATCGATGGCGTGTGCGGGGGGAAGACGGCTCAGATCACCTTCAATCGAATCGAGTGGTGTTGGGTATTTGAGCGGTGGAGAAAGGGTAAGCAGCTCTTGACGCAGTCGTGCCTGGAGCTCCGGACGCTGCGACATCTCCCACATCAGATAGGTGAAGGTGATTCCGGTCGTCTCGTGTCCTGCGACGAGATGATCGAGCATCTCGGACGCGATGACCAGGTGCTCTGGACCCGAGAGAGATTCATGAGGGGTCTTCTCGAGACATTGGGAGAGCTGTCTGTAGACAACTGGGTTCGTGACAAACTTGTCACTATCAACTCGATCACGCTTCTCCGCTCGGGCTCGCTCCCATGCTGCGGTCTTCTCGCACAGCAAGAGGCACCATCTCTCAATCTCCCCCGATGCTCTTTCCCTGGGATGTTGATTCTTGAATGTCTCATAGCAAGCCAGCCAACGGTCCCGATAACCGACATCACGAATGAAATCCGTTCCAATGGCCATGCCAAACAGATAGGCAGACATGAAATCCATCCCTACCGCCTGCATCAACGGGAGCACGTTCATAGGTTTCCCAGTCAGAGCCAATCCCTCGAGCAAGGGCAGTAACCTGTCCAGGACAATAGCGGAAGAGATGATCTGCAGATCCGGCGAGTTCTGCAGGTATGACTTGGAGTAGACGTTCGACAGCATGCGCTTCCGCGCCGAGTGCGGTTTGTACGCCAGCATGCTGACCAGGTTCTCGGTGCCGTAGTTCAGGAAGACGCCGTGGTACCACGGGTGTTTTTCAAATCCACCCGTATAGATCGTCCTCAGTCCTCCGGCAGAGTTGACGCTGAGCTCGTTCGGGCCCAGCCGGACGACTGGACCATGCTTCTGATGGAGGGAATAGATCGTGCGGACCTCCACGCCCTCGCGTCTCTTCCACCAGATCCATATCGGCAGGATAGGGGAGGTGAAATGGGCGTTTGGGATCTTCGACAGGGGTGATATGAAGGATGGGAAGATGACGAATTTGTAGAATAGCACAACGAGCAGAGCGATTACCGCGAGGGCGGTTACGGAGGCCATTGTGCAACTGAATAAGAGCTCCAGGAGAACTGGGAGGCTTTGCAGAATGCAATGATCCCCCTACCATGGGCATGGCCATGGCTGGTTTCGACGTCAGGACTCGCACCTTTTGAATTCTGATGGATGCGATATTATACATGCTGTGTGAGAACAAAGCGGTGAGTACGTATCCGCTGCATTTCGAGTCGCACAGGCTCTTACGGCGCAGTGGTGAAGAAGAAAGACCGTCCAACGTTCAGACTTATCACAGTATAAGACGTCAGTGGACGCATCGACGCCATCCTAGACGTGGCGGCCATGTTAGGATCTATCTGCTTTGTCTCGACCCAACGGCGAGCTCTCCGCGGTCCTTTTGCTCCCCAATATCGAATCGTCCACGGTACTGTACTATCGGTATAGATGATCTGCTTGCGACTCGGCATGGCCCTCATCCTTAGCTTTTCTTAATCAGGTAGATACGAGGAGTCGGTCTGCGCTGAAGAACTAGGCGAAGTGCATACGCAAGGCAGACACACTCGAAAGAGGAGTACCAAGTCTCTGCATGCTTGGTCTACGGAGGTACATCCTTGTTCGGTAAAATCATGCTGGATTCAATTGCAGGCTCACCTGCAGGCAATATTGTGAGATACTGTACTTGTATGCCTTATTATTGTGGCCTACGTCAGAAACCCAACTAACAATATGCCCAGGCCAGCATCGTTGGATGCAACTTCGACCCACACTTAATATTACTGCGTAGACTTCTCAAGCGCAATATGATACTTCCTCCAGAACTTGACATAAACTTAGGACTTGGCGCACTTCACCAAGATGCATCTCTGGTTTAAACAGGGACAACTACTTAGCCTTTTTTTTAAGCAAAGATTTGACTAAGGTATCACTGAGCCCTTTACCTACGACAGACAGCCTGTGTTATTTGAATTTAGATAACATTCAGCCACGTGTCTGGCTGCAGGATCTTTAGTCTGTATTCTAATCAATCCGTGACTCGCTTATAGGGTATATGAGGCACCATTATGGCGTATCAGAGGGGTGCTATCGCGGCTCATCTGCAGGCACCCTCACCGTCCAGCACCCCAGAACCAGCGAGCACAGACACAGCCCCAATCATGGGCCATTTTCTGGACGCCACTGGCGCTGCTCACAAATACTCAGCCAAGATCGTCACAACGGAGTCGGTCCGGGTATTATACACTGTGAGTCTGAAGAGACTTCTGCACATTCTGAGGTCCACAGATATAGTCTTAGCTTCGAAAACTCCAAAGTCACATAACATACATGTCCAGGCCCTGCAAACTTTACGCTCTGAAAAGGCCTGGCAGCAGGATCTCAGACTCTTGGTCTCGGGTGCGTGATTATTATTATTATTGTGCGAGGGACGTTGAGGTCTGTTCTTTTCTCTCCTTGTAGGAAAGTGTGCCATCCACGTCTATGGCTGATTTTCAATGTATGTACGAGGCAATTCTTAATAGAGGTATTGAAGCAGTAGGTAGAAGGTACTTCATGTACACCTATGTAACACGTATATATATCCTGTACTGGAAGTAGATTAAGTAACAAGTACATACATAAGTACAGTACATTAGTATCTGATCTGATCTGATCTGGCGTGACGTGATGTGATGCAATTTTGAGTGACTGATCCAATCTCCACTATGCATTTCATGATTCATTTCATTGATATGGGTGATACTCTGCGATGTTTTCTAAAGTTTTGTATATCCATTATGCAACTTTCAATGTAGATCTCTAGTTTATAAATAAAGGAATTCAAAAATACATACATAGCACAGCACAGCATACCATATACTCCTTTGTCGTCATCTTTTTTCAAGGAAGGTCTATATACAATGCATGCATAGCATCTTTCATTACATGACTAGATTCAAACTCGACAGTGACCAGTCAGAAACCGACAGAAAGGAGTTTCGGCGGCTTCTAACTAACGAACGGCTTTCGGTGAAATCTATTTCTGGATCGCAACGCAGGGGCAAAGACTCACTGAAACTCTCTCTTCACCAACGCTACAGGCGGTATGAAGTTGTGTCGTCCCTTGACCCAGTAATACCCCGTCGCGAAGAGGATCATCCCCCCGTACATGGCAATACTCCAGTTCATGTTCTCCCTGTTGACAGGGGTCTTTGGCGGGAAGAAGGCGAAAATGAATATGGGGATTAGGAAGGCAATCGCGGCCATGTTTATCGCCATGCCGAAGCGGCCTAGTGACCAGCGACGCGGGGGTAAGGGTTGGCCGCGGAGCCGCTTCAGCAGGACGCAGCCGATGGAGATGAGGTAGGATGAGATCAGGGAGGTGATGGTGAGGGAGATGATGGCGCTGAGGGCCTCGGTGGAGCCGATGTTGATCAGGGAGAGGAGGATCGTAACGACGAGGGAGACCAGGACTGCGTTTAGGGGGATGTTCCATCCGGGAGTGACCTGCATCGTCGACATCAGCGCACCGTTCAGCGAAAAGAAAGGGCTTAAAGAAGTTGTATCTTACATATTGCAAAACAGAGGAAAAGGGAACACCCTGGTCACGGGCAAAGGACCATAGCTGTCTAGATGCAGTCGCGACTTCGGTGATCGAACTGGCGGTCAGAGTCACAACCAAAATGGCAGTCATAATGTCCGTTGCAACGTAGCTTTGGGTGGTATTGTAGAATATCTGGATAAAAGGGAATCCTGTTGCGCTACTAAGGATGCTGTTGACGTCGCCCAAGGTGAAACAGAGCGTGACGAGCATCACGAACCCAAGGACCCCATTGACACCCACGGCAGCCATGATCGCATTTGGCAGCGTTTCAGAGGCATCTTTGATCTCTTCCGCTTGAAGTTTGTCAGCGTCAAGGGCTGTATTAATAGGGTATTTATATTTAACCCTATATTATGAAGACTTACACATATGCACTGAGCAATCAAACCCGATCATGGAGGTAATTGTGGTAGACAGACCGACCATGGTAGCAGTTCCATCACTGTTCCAGCCGCCACCATTATTGAATTCGGTGAACACCGCCTTTGCGCTGTTCCGGGGAGCCAGAACCCAGAGCGGAATGATGATAGCGAAGAGACCCACGACATGGATTATCAAAATCAACCCTTCCACCATGGGCAGCTTCTTCGCGAGGAACGTGTTGAAGAGAATCGCAAACGTGGTAATGGCAATGACTAGCATGGTACCGTGCCACCGTTGGAAGACATAGGTGGGTTCATTGAGGACTATGAGGCCCTGGATTATGGTACCTGCGAGAAAGGAGATTGCTACAATGGCGCACTGCCATCCGGTGGCGCAAAGCCAGCCTTTTGTGACAATGACTGATTAGCTGACGTTGACCCGGGAAAGGATTAGATACTCGTAGGTCCTACCTGTGATATAGCTGAGATATTTCTGGCCGCTGCGAGGCGCGAATTCAGACACCCAGTGATATTGCCCTCCGGATGTAGGTGCCCTAACGATGTTAAGTAAAGGTCCATAGGATCGTTCATGCGATTCAGAAGAGACCTACATTGAAGCCATCTCGGCCACGCTCGCAAACACCAAGGCGAATCCAATGGAAACAATAATGAAGCCCCATATCAAGCCAGCTGTGCCCCCATCGGTCAATCCTCCTGACAATAGTCTATATGTATGTTAGCGCCTTAACGAGGTGGCTTCAAATTCTTAGTAGACGAACGTCAAAATAACCTCCCATGTCGAGATGAGTGTGCACCCAAAACCTAGAATTGATATAAAACGGAAATTTCGCTGTGCCGCCGTCAGCTCAATTCAACCTAAATCGAGAGGGCTGACATTTCGGTATCGTACCCGCAGGACCTGTTCCCTTCCCAGAGCACTCATGTCCCGTTGATCGGCGAGTGTACCCATATACTTGGGCGCAACACGCCCCTTGTGAACATATTCGACATCCTCCGCCGCGGAGGACTGTACCTGGCCCCCGTCCTTGGTATGCCCAAGTGCAATGTTTTCAGATGGCATTGTGAAAGTGGTTTTCTCAGCGGAATGGCAGAGGGTTTGATCCTGGGAGATCACATAGGTTAAGTTGAACAAAAAGAGGTACTTGTATCACACCGGGGTTACATCGAGAAAAGCAGCCTGACAAATAGGGGAAGAATGGTGCACAGCTACGAAGACAGCTAAGCATGCACTTCACGACACATACTCTCGGGGTCTAGGCAGGTAGACGACTGGCAAATTGACATCGCACATGGTGACATTCCTTCGGCCTGGATCAGGTCGCCTATATCTGGCCCTATTATCCATAATCCATGATACCACGAGGCGCGGCCCTGTCCACTTTAGTGTCTGAACAAGCTTTGAAACTGCCGGCGTCTCTGCCCAGGGAAAAATAAGCTAAATGGCCTATGCCGTGACGTGGAAGCCAATAGTACTCTGAAGGTATACTTCCGACTTTTTCTTTATGTCTCCGATGGCACCGGTGTCGCGACGACTTCGTTGACCCTCTCCCTTGCTGCTACCTGCATTAGTTGACTTTCTTAATTCCTGTCATCGGTACAGATACCTGATTCTATCCTCAGCCCGTCCAGTGATCCTATATCAATTAACGTGCATCTGTGTTTCGAAGCCCATGCCACTGGTTTCTTTCCCAACTTGCACGTTGTCATGTGTGACAGAACGGCCTCAACCACACCTCCGAGGGGTTACACTGGGCCATTTTGGAACCAACAATACTCCGTAGTGACATGATTCTGCGGCTACCCGTGCCATCGGAGGGACCCCACAGACGAAAACAGAACAAAGACCGCCGTACTGTGTAATATTACGGACTTCTTTGGGCTGGCGCAGCAGGACTTCGCCGTCTGATATTGCCGACTTCGAAGAAGCCGAGAGTTTTGGTTGGGTTAAAGCCGACACTGCAGAAAAAGCGCGCTGTCTGGATTTCGATCTGAGCTGCGATAAGGGCCGGGGGCGTCATTGGCGCTGCCCAACGCCAGTTTGTCGCTGAGAAGGCCGCATTGAGGGGCCTTGATCCTGGTTTTCTCTAGGTTGGGACCGTTGGTGATCCCCCGAAGCCAAGCCTTGGCCTGATGTACTGTGAACTCCTGAGGATTGAGAGTGTCTCGAGCATTGCTGGCTTGCTCCTAAGCTAGTTTGCCGCCATTGTGATGAGCAGACCGCACGAGCAGACCTGTCTCGTGTGCATGTGCAGAATCTCAGGCGAGTTTTGAGGAGGGTCTCGAGGTTCGTCATTATCATATTGATCGGTACCTGGATATCACATTGCTTGCTGTAGTATTTCTTGTCTTTGGGCCAAATCTGAACAGCCGGTGTGCGTTCCCAGGTTTGCAAGTCTGATGGCTCCTGTTCCTGGTTGGTAATTTCGGATGGAACAGACTCGCATTTGTGTTTGATCCCTTTAGCATCTAGTTCTGCTTCCATTGTGAACATCCCGTCTCAATGCCCACACTCTAATGATGGTCGTTCACTCGGCCGCCGAGAAGCGTTCTGCCTGAGTGACCATGTACTCCGCACATCGGGAGTGGGTAGAACCCGTGTAGGCGCCTGTCAGGGATTAACATGTTCTGCGTGGTACTTCTGCAGGGCCTGATCGATCGAAGAACGTTTTGCGGAGGTGGAAGATTATTAAAAGAACAAAAACTTCCGAGATCACTCTCCCCATGCGGCTTTGCGCTCTTCACGCAGACTGCTCACTATGCCCGGTCCCTTTGTTCCTCCGGGACAATCGCCGCCTTTCGAGACCGTCGACGCGAAGCATCAGGGTGCCTTTGTCATAATCACCGCAGCCTTCGGGCTGTCCGTGTCGCTGGTTTGTCTGCTCATACGGCTGTATGTGCGGCTTGTTCTCAATCCACCCTTTTCGTATGATGATTTTGTCCTGCTGGGGGCGACGGTATGCCGATGAATATATTTCCTTTCTTTCGTCAATTTGGTCTTGAAGAAATAGCCGGCTGCGAAATAAGAATCTGACGCAGTCCCAGGCATCTGCCATTATACAGTCTTCGGTTGTCTTCCATGCCGTTTCCAAGGGTTTTGGAACGGCGATAGACCTCCTTGGCGGAGCGAGTCTTCACGATATCCAACAGGTAAGCACTTCCATAGATACTGCAACCGACCTGAATGATCACTTGGAACCTTCTATCCTTACCGTCCATTCATCGAAACCTCCGATCACAATCTGATTCTCCGCTGGTTTCCTCCAGGCTCTCGTCGCAAGCGACGTATTCTACCTCATCACGATCTTTCTTTCAAAATGCTGCGTCGTGGCCATCTACCTGCGGCTCTCTCCACAAAAGGGTCATAACAACGCATCGTGGGCGACGCTGATCCTGTGCGGAGCATGGATCATTCCGTCGATTCTCATCATCCTTGTCGACTGCGAGCTGAACGAGCCGCTGGCTGTTATTGCTGAGCAGTGCAAAAACCTGGTGCGTATATCTAATTTATTCTATATAGAGCTTCCTCAATTCTGTTGTCTATTTCAACTCGATGACCCAATTAGGGAACTTACCCTAACTATCTACTCTATACCCTATGATTAACATGTAATTGAACGACTCAAGTTCTCCCGATGGCTGTTCATCACAGTCATGAATATCATCACCGAGTGCCTCCTGTTCCTCCTGGCCTGCTCCCTTCTGAAAGGACTACATATGCCACTGCGACGCAAACTCGCAGTGTTGCTGGCCTTTGCATCTCGTCTACCGTGAGTATAAACCTACCCTACCCGCCTGCCTGCCTACATGGCATCTATATACCCATATCCTGTCCGTCCATCATACCCTTAGGTATTTAATGTTGCATACACATAGCTAACCCAATAACGACATCCACCAGAATCATCCTCTTCGCCTCCCTCCGCCTGCACCACCTCCGCCGCACCATCCGCTCGCCCAACCCCACCCTGGCGGGCGTCCCCACGGCCCTCTGGACCCAGATCGAGCTCAATTTCTGCCTCGTCGCGTGCACCATCTTCTGCCTGCGCCCATTCATGGTCGCCGTCAGCACCAACTACGGCACCGCCGGCGACTCCAACCTCGAGAGCAGCAGCGCGGCCCGCTCCGCCTCCCGCAAGAACACCAATAATAATACCGCCAGCGGCAGCGGCTCCCGCAGCGGCGGCGGGCGGTCCAGCACCGGCGGCAGTTTCGCGCTGCGGCCGCTGAAGAACTCGCTCGGGAAGAAGAAGAAGAAGGACGTCAGTCTGCTGTCGTCGTCGACGACGTCGGCGGCGGCTGCCACCACTCTAGAAGAAGGAGGAGGAACAGCCCCGGGCTCGAGCCCAGTTCCAGGGCCAACAAGCCCGATCACGACGACAGTCACAGCGGCGGTTGCGGTTGCGGGTCGCGGGACTCGGAGGCACGGCCATGCCAGGAGCAGCGTGGGCAGCAGCGACAGCACGAAGATGATCATCAAGAAGGACGTGCAGTACTCGGTGCAGTATCACCCAAGCAGCAGCAGTGCTGCCGGTGGTAATGGTTGCGGTTGTAGTATTAGCGGTGGGAGGTCTGAGACCGACGCTGATGCTGATGAGTACATGCGTATTGACGATTCGATTCGATGACTGGGCGGTATGTATAATGTATGTATGTAGCTGAATGGTAAACAAAAAACGAAAAAAAGGGTAAAAAATATGGAATAGGAAGATACCAGTTCCGGATGAGTTCATGTTCTTATTATTTATTTATATTTAATAAATGCCAGCCATATATTACCACCGCTATATGACAACAAACTAATTATGACACCTCATTTTACACCCAAAAAGAACTTAAATCTGATCTGCCTACATAATTTTTCACCTAAATTTGCCGAATCTGTCATTCTTGGCCCACGCTGACAATAGTGTATAGAGAGGGGTAGGATACTTGTTATATTAAAAAAGATAAAAAGGAGATCTCATGCCATGCTATAGGAACTTGTCATAGTAGCCTATTCTGCATATTCCCGGCTTTTAATATATAAATGATATAATTACAAGGAAAAAAACAAGGACCGGAGCAGCTCAAAAGCGACAAAAAAGACAAAAAAAGCAGCTACTCTACCATCTACCGTCTTGCATCTTCTTCTCCCTGCCCCTTTAGTCCTCGCAGTAAGTAGATGGATAGATGGATAGATAGATCGGTCGATTGGTGATTAGCACCTATCTTATACACTGTACCGCACATACATACCTTAGGCCTAGACAAGTACTGTACCTATGGAGGTAGATTATTCGTAGATTAGGTACATAGTACTCTACATTAGGTAGGTAGGCACTGTATAGAACATCTATCCTGCTCTGCTCCGTTCTGTTCTGTATACTGCCTATATCTGTAGCAATGGAGATGGACGAACAAATGAACGAATGGATGAATGGACAAATGAACAAATGAATGGATAGATGGATCGATCCAACCACAGGATTTTTAAGAAATTGTGTGTAAAAGAAAATTAGCTAGAAAAAAGAGCTTTTTTTTGAATCGAATTCCCTTTCAACCCCGAAATCTCCCTCCCTTCAAGCAGCCAAGAAGCGAGGGGTTCCAGCTTGTTAATCTAGGTCATCTATACGGATACGCATTGGGAGAATAACAGCCCTAATCTCTATCTAATATATTACCCTCTGTCCGTCTATCAATAGATTAACACACCGCCTGTTGACACTGCTGTGAACATGAGCCAAACAGATGTCTATCTATCTACTAGATAGAGTACACACACACCAAGTACTGTACAGCACCGCACTGTACATCAGGCAGACTACATAGAGACTTCAGGCTTCCCCTGTCCATACGATCTAGATTCAAACCCTATGCGGATATGTATGTATGTATGGTACATAATTGTTATTAAAAAGGAAGAATACAATTCGTCCATACAAGCTTGTATGTACAAGCATGAATGGATGACTGTCCGTGGAAAGTAAACTTCTACAACGCTGTAATTGGACTCGTGCGACGGTGCTGACCACTTGCGTATTTTGCGCCAGCACATGTTCGACATTCAAAAGGCCTCTCACAGCATCTTGCGAGACGCGTACGACACCGTCGAATCGAGAACGCAACCCAGACCAAGCAAGTTGTGCACCATTGGATCTGGTATACTCCGTGATTCGATCCGCAGTTGAAGCGACACAAAGACGTCGAGTCCAGAGTTACACTTAGCTAGAAGCAGGACGCTTGAGAGGATGCGCTTCCGTGTTACTGGAAAAGAGCAAGTCAGTTAACGTTGCCTCAACTGGCAAAAAGGGTTAAGTCGGGTGAGGGCTAGACGGGGCGGCCGCGCGGCGCCTACGCGGCCCGGAAAGATGCCGACAGACGGGCTAAAATAAAAAGCATGGATGTAGAGGAACTTACAAAACATATTCGTCGAGACTGACGAGACTCGGCTCGGAGAAGATGAGGTAGAAATACTTCAGCGTCTCCGCCAGCCAGAAGCTTTCCATCTTGTCCACCCTGGACGACTGCGTGCTGCGGACGTCCTCGACACCGGCGTTCCCATACTGCGTCCTGGTGATTTTCTCGATGTTCTGGAACATGCGCCATGCGGCATCCTGCAGTTTCTTGTCGCCGGTGATTCGGTACATGATGAACACCGATTCGATCGCCTCAGGTCTGTTTCCCAATGTCAGTCCCCCGCGATATTATTTCACAGCCGATCGCGTTTTCCTGAACTCACCGCAGGATGTACCGGGTGTCCTTGATGTCTGCCACCCCCGGCTGCAGACCATGCGATTCGATCAGCTGCTTCGCCTGCTCATCGGGATCCATGTCTAGATTTTTCACAGCACCAGCCAGGCGGCGGCGGACCTCGTTGTACCATTGTTTCTCGTCCCACTTGCAGTCTTTGGTGTTACTGCAGGGGACTGCATGGAAGATCTCCGGCATCAGACCCGTGGGCATCAGATCATAGGCCCAGATGCAGCCGTCAACCAGCTTCCGCGCGACGGGCAGGTCTTCAGGCCGCTCGAAAATCTTGGCCGCGATGCCCACCATCCCGCCGATGAAGCAGGACAGGTGCTGAGCCTCGGGCTCCACGGTGACCTTCGACGAGACCGTGATGTACGTACTGCCTGAGATGAGAACATCCTCGCCGTTCTTCGTCATCGGACGGAAGAACAGGTTCTTCTTGGCAGACTCGATGGCAGCTTCATACATCTGCCGGTACTGATCGGTCTGGCCGCCCAGAAGCAGGTGCTCCTTGGGCAGATACTCGTACGTGGAGTCGGCCATGCCGCCCATGGTGAACTGGCTGTTCGAGAACTCCAGACGCTCAGCATCCACCACCACCGGCCACAGGCCGGGGAGCTTGGTGGTCATCTGGGCGTCTTCGAGGACGTTGGTGATCCTCTGCACGGCGTCGAAGTACTTGGGGTCCTTCGTCAGCTGTGTCAGACGCGTGAACTCCAGGGTCAACGAGCCCAGCTCCGCAAGAAGCGTGCTCCGACTGGCTTTGATGGGCAAGCCTTCGGCAGACCTGGGGTCGGTCAACATCGTGCATTACGAATTTTAAGAGGTGGAATGATATTGTCTATCCGGTCTCGGAGACAGTTGTCTCACCTCATCCATTCCCAGCGGGCCATGGGCATCCTGTTGGGCGTGTCGAACGCGCTGTACAGGATCTCGCCCAGCTCCGTGGCCTTCTTCAGCAGCACGGGGTATTTGCCTTTGCTGAGGTCATACGCACCCAGGAGGCCTCCCAGGTAGCGGATGGTGGTCTCGAACAGGTTGACACGGTCCTCGTACGTGGTGGTGAAGTCGATCTCGTCGAGCGCTGCCAGAGCGTCCTCGAACTCGTCGTGCATGCCCATGATGAGCAACGAGTCGAGCGAGTCGACCAGCGTGGCCGCCCACCCGCCGAAGGCGTCCCTGTAGTTGCCGCTGATGGGGGCCAGCTCGTCCTTGAGCCAGGCATGCTCCTTGTAGCCCTGCCAGGCGTGCTCAAAGGCCTTCCTGACCGCAGCCCGTTTCTGCTCGCGCTCCTTGCGGTCCGCGGGCGTCTCGTCGGGGAAGTCGTACTGGATCTTGGGGATGGCTGTGGCCTTGGCCGTGGGGAGGGGGATGTAGGAGGAGACAGGGTGTCTCTCCGTGTGCTTCGTCCAGTGGACGTTGACCTCGTCGTCCGAAGTCTTGTCGGACGTCTTGGTGGAGGTGGTCTTGGTCGCGGTGTGCGCCGTGGTTCTGGGCCTGACCGCGCCAGGCGGGAGACCGCAGAGGAGGAAGTAGGTGAGCAATATCAGGACACAGGTCGGCAGGACCACGCTCTTGCGGAAGCGCAGCATGGTGGTCGTGGATTATGGACAATATCTATTTATGTCAACAGGCAAGGCCGGGCCAAGCGAGCGTAGGGCGTAGTAGAAGCGTAAAAGAGCGACAAGAAGACTCAATGCTGCATTCCCAGCAAGCATCGAGAGGGAGAAGCATGGAGCAGACGCAGCAGACAGGAGATGAGCGACGGACAAGGGATGCCGCCCGTCGTCGAGGCCGCCATGGCGGGCGTGTGGAGGAGAGCTTGTCTCACGGCGCGCTCCACCGCTCTCCACGGCGGCTCAGGCACAGGGTCTCGTCCGCACCTCCTCCCGTCTTGGCGCGTCCGCCGCAAAACCTCGACATGCCAAGTATAGCAACATCATCACCACACTGCCTGGCCGCTTCTTACATCTCCATCTACACTACATCTATATCTATCTGTATCTCCAGCCTTTTTGTACGGGGAGAAGTTAGAAAACCTCGAGTTCTTTTTTTTCCGCGGCTCCTTCTGTCCACCCCTTGACGGTCTTCTTCTCGACTCCTTCACTTGATACCCGTATATTCCCTGCTTTCCTATTCACCGTTGCCGCTATTGTTCTTTATATCGATATAATATTCTTATTCTTTGAAGAATTGCTTTAGAATGCTGCTGGTTTTGATGTCCGGTTGATTCTCTCGATCTATTGAGTGGCCTCGGTTGCTGCCTGATATATAACAGATATATTCGCATTTGCTGAGTGACGGCAAAAATTATCTACATATTTCTCTATTTGTGACATATATATTACCCATATTCATCATTTCCTATATCCCCGAGAGAGGCCACTTTGCTGTTTTCTCGTTCTGCAAAGCATCTCCCCAAAACACACATATAATTTCCTACAAACAGCCATATATTGCCCCAAAGGGGCACATTAACAGACAAAAATGCCCATCACAGGGTACGTCTGATCTTCTTTTACATCCCCAACCTCGTCCCTCCAGAACTCCACTGACCTGACTTTGCCAGCGTCTTCTTTGTCCCCGCGACGCCCAACGCCGCCACGGGCCCAACCGCCCTCGCGGCCCTGACCGAGCGCCTGCGCTCCGTCTTCGCCGACGAGCCCGTCCCTGTCGGGCGCTGGGCCCTCGAGCACAAGCTGCTGCGCGACACGCCGTCGTGCATGCCCGCCTCCGCCCACGCGCCCAACCCGGCCCCGCGGCCCAAGTTCATGCAGTTCCTCTCGCTCACGCACTACCCGACCCACGGCTTCATCTATACCTCGGAGCCGACGGATCTGCCTCCTCCTCAGAGCGTAGCTGCCGCGGGGCCTGGGGCTGCGGCTGGGGCCGGGGCAGGGAATCATATACCGACTGCGGCGGCGGCGGGGGCTGCTGGAGCTGTAGCCGGAGCACCATCTCCTATACCACAACCGCAACCACAGAAGATGCAGATGCAAACGCAAGCGCAGCAGGGAATACCTACTACCACTGCCCCTGGAGCACCGGTGCCAACATCAGCTCCCGCTCCCGCTCCCGCAAACCCCAACGCCGCCCTCCCCGCCCTGACACCCATGATCATGCGCACCGTCCCCCTCCCCTCCTACGGCGCCCTCTTTCAGCACTTCGTGCGCGCGTGCGAACCCATGTGGTGCCACCGGCACACGGTCAGCGTGCCCGCAGGCATCGTCTACGACGTGGGCGACTTCCGCGTGCGCATGGGCGACGTGCGGCAGACGCAGCCGGTGGCCCGGCTCCGGGGGACGGTGGTCGAGATCGAGTGGAGGGGGCCGTCCGTCGTGCAGTCCCTGACCCGCTCTGCATGGAACAGTAACAACGGCGGGCAACAACAACAACAAGAAGAAGAAGAAAGGGAAGAAGATGGAGACGGCTCCGACTCTGGCATCGACCTCACCTTCAGCGCAGATCATTATCTCCCCGACGAATCCGCCATCGACGAGGAATATCGATCTACGGCGCAGCTGATCCGCGAGTTCTGGGCCCGTTGGGGGATCGACGGCGCGCGGGAAGCCATCCTGGTCCCGGACGTGGGGAGGGAAGTCAAGGAGCAGAGACGACGACTGAGAGAAGGCAAAGGGGTTACAAGAAAGGGGCACCAGCGGAAGAAAGCGGCAGAGGGTACCCGGGGATGGGGATGGGGATGGGGAGACCAGGAGGAAGATCCCGATCCGACCGCGGGCGTCGATCTGGCGAGGCAGTATATGGAGATCTTCAGGTTTAATCGGTAGATCTTTATATAGGACTGTCCAGTGTGTCATGACATATATAGGTATATAGAGAGAGAAGAGAGAGTGTGTGTACGGGTGGTGGATAGATGAAACGGGGACTGGGCGATGTCCATTGGTTTTAATGTCGATATCGATTTGATAGCGATATCCACATCTGGTGTCTGATATATGTGTACGATTATACTACAAATTTACGCGTGCTAGATTTTTTAAGAGGGGCTGCAGAACACACACAGCTAGTAACCAGCCACAACGGGGGCAAAAAAATGGAGAATATTATCCCATTTCAAGAGGTAACTCCAAAAGCTTATTCACAATGCACACATCTTCGGTTTCATTCATCCATCTGCAACCGCGCGTCTGCCAACGAAAAAACAGATTAAACATCCGACGGGGCCAACGGGGGTGTGAGGGGAACAGGGACAGGGACAGAGAAAGAAGGGGGGAGAGGGAAGACTAGAGTGACAGGGCAGTCAAGACAAAGGAAGGGTCGGGTGGACTCGAAAAGGAGGGCTGAAAGAAATGCTTCAGATATTTATCGAATGGGACCCCCTTCGTCCACGTAAGGTCTGCAAAACCGCAAGTAAGAAATCCAGTATTTCCCTCGCTCGCTCGCAGCATTCCTGTTCTGCCTCAACTCGCCGGCCCACCCGTTGTGTTTTGTCTTCCTTCCTTTCCCATCACTCGACGACAGGGAAAAAAATCCGTGGTATACATCCCATACGCAAACTTTCATGATGGCTCCACCGCGATGCTGCCTGCAGGAAGAGACCCGGCGTTCGACAGTAGGGGGGAGAGAAGACAATCTCCGTCCAGCCCTGCCCCTTCCGTGAACACCGGGGGGGACGATGAAGCGTGCACTTTATTTTTGCATCATGAGCTGGACGAACTCGTTGTCTGTAGGGGACCTGTTAGTCACTTGCCGTTTCTGAAAGCAGAGGTGGAGATTGAGGGAACATACAGTCGATTCTGCCATCGCCGTCCTGGTCAGCCTCGCGGATCATCTCGTCGACCTCCTCGTCGGTCAGCTTCTCGCCGATGGAGGTCATGACGTGGCGCAGCTCCGCGGCGGAGATGAAGCCGTTGTTGTCGCGGTCGAAGACCTTGAACGCCTCGCGGATCTCCTCCTCAGAGTCGGTGTCCTTCATCTTGCGGGCCATCATGGTCAGGAATTCTACCGCAGTCAGTTGCTGTTCGACGATCACCTTTTTATGAAGAAGGCCAGCGTCGTGGATCCTCATACCTGGGAAGTCGATTGTGCCGTTGTTGTCAGCGTCGACCTCGTTGATCATGTCCTGCAGCTCCGACTCGGACGGGTTCTGGCCGAGCGAGCGCATGACGGTGCCCAGCTCCTTGGTGGTGATCTGGCCTGTTTGGGTACCGGGGTCAGCATGAGTCGAATCAAACGAGTGCATATTAGAACAGATGGTCACTGGAGGTGATATCGATATCGGATATCGAGAGGTCGGGAGACAGCACTAACCATCGCCATCCTTGTCCTGTTGCAGACAACATCTCTGTGTCAGCCTTCTGCTGCATACGCAGTAGCACTACCCAACGGAAAACGAAACGAAAAAAAAAGGTATGAAACTTACAAAGAGGGAGAACGCCTCCTTGAACTCGGAGACTTGCTCTTCGGTTAACGAGTCAGCCTGCAAGCAGCGAATGCTGTGTCAGCGGTTCCGTTCACAGGAAATGCCACCCCGCAAAGTGGGGGGAAATCAGACACGGAGATGCAAGATCGGGCTGCAACGAGGAAGCATACCATGGTGTCGGAGAGCGATGCAGATGCAGGATGGAAGAGAGAGAGAGAGAGGTGCAGTCTGGAGAGGCAGAACGAGAGCGCAGGGCACAAGATATGTGGGGGAGCGAGGGAGGGAGAGATGTTGCTGGCCAAGGCTTAAGGGGGAGAGCTGAACGTGCCCGACGGGCCTCGAGAGGCTGAAGGCGCAACGTGACCGGCCAGCCCTGAGCGCCCGCCGGCCGACGCCTGGCGCATCTGGCCGCTCCTCGCGTGGCCCGGTGGCGACGCCGCGTCGTCCCCGTCCACCGCCGATCTCTATATTCGAGATGATATCTGGATCCAGATCTCCGCTGCGTCGCGCTGCAGCAAGCCAGGAACGGTCATGGCTGGGGCCACGGAGGCTGGTGGGCGCGAGCATTACGTGGAGCAGCACGCCGTCCCTCGAGTTGTCTCAGAACTCGACGGACATCGCCGGTGACGGTCTCTTTTTATACTCCGTACGTCTCCCCGAAAAAAATATTGTAGCTTGCTAGACATAGATCTATGGAAGAGGGAGATCCGATACTGGAGGATCGAGGAGGAGGAGGAGACAGAATTCCATCTGACGGCCTTGTGGTTGCAATCTACAAGAGTGGTTTCTTGACCGACATCTCTTGCAATCGGCATGTGGAGTACAGGAACAAGGTTATTTGGAAGAGATGGAAGACACAAGGGCTCTAGGGATATTCAATGCAGAAAGGTGTATCTGCTGGCACAGAGCCAAGAGGCACCGTATTGTGGACGTCTGATAGAACTGGTTCAGACAGCCAACAGGAGCATACCTACATATGCATGTACTTTACCTGGGTACATAGTTGCGAAATTACTCTTCAAGAAACCTCTAACAGTTCAATGCTTTTTATATTTCGCAGTTTCATCTCTGTTTCATTTGCATCAGATATGTACTGCCGTGTTGCGAAGTATACGTGTCCAGTTCCAGTGGAACTGAAAACTTCCCATTAGTACCACCACAGTCAGCTGGAGGATAACTGCAGGATATGAGGTCCAGGCGACAATATCTAACAAGCATCGACATTTTTCCCCTGTTTTCTGAATTTAACACAGATCTTATAGACATGCATGAAATAAAATAAAGATGACCGACGCCTGCTGTCCTGCCGGGCGGTCAGCGACCCGTTGCCGTTTTCGGCAGACGCTAAACCCTCCCCGGCGAACCATCCTCCGTCCCTGAAAGCTGGCTTCACGTGGACTCGGAGTCGGAGGTCGAGCTATCGCTGTATTGCTTCATCGATGACAAAAGCGCGACCGCTCTGTCGCGGATTCTTCCTGTCTTTCTGAGCCTTCTGGGCAATCCTTCCGGACCCGCTGGTACCTATTTGATATCATCTGCCCCAAGGTCCTGGCTCCCCCACCGATGATGACGGCGTGATTGCGGAGTCCGGTCACTGCAACTGGGACTAACCTGCTTGTCGCATATCGGCCACCAGGATGTGGCGGGACCGCACGAATCTGTGAGACATTTCTTGCGCCTCTCAGCTAGTGGTTTCCCTCTGCTGTTGCTCAGTGCTAAGATAACTAAAACTCTAGTTACATATCCTACCGTCAATCGTTCACGCACCACCCGGCCAAGAAGCGACGGTACTTGGGCCCCTCGAATGGCTTCTCAGACACTACGTCCATATCGGAGGAGAGGCGCGGGCTGATCTCCGGAGGCCTCGAAGATGACGGCGACGCCGTGATCGAAATGGACATGCTCCCGCCCCGCTGGGTGGACGTGCAGGAGGAGGTCACGGAGAAGCTGGCCGACATCGCGCAAAAGGCCGCCCGGCTGGATAAGCTGCACCAGAAGCACTTGCTCCCGGGGTTCGGGGACGAGGAGGCCCGGAAGGAGGAGGAGGGCGTCATCGAGCGGCTGACGCAGGAGATCACGCGCGGGTTCCACGACTGCCAGAGGGCGGTGCAGAAGATCGAGATGATGGTCCGGGAGGCCAAGCAGCAGGGCGGTGTGAGCAAGAGCGACGAGACGATGGCGAAGAATATCCAGATCTCTCTCGCGGCCAGGGTCCAGGAGGCGAGCGCTGGGTTTAGGAAGAAGCAGAGCACTTATCTGAAGAGTACGCAGCTCCTCTCTTTCTCTCGAAGTATATCCGGCTAACAGGCATGTAGAGCTCCGGGAGCTCGAAGGGATGGCATCCCCATTCGAGCGCAGCGCAACCCCAGCCCCGAATCCGTACACCGATCCGTCTCTGATGGAGTCGGACGCGGACCGGTCGTTCTCGCAGTCGACCCTCCAGCAGACCTCCCAGAGGCTCATGGGACGCAACGACGCCGTCATCCTGCAGCGGGAGCGAGAAATCAACGACATCGCAAAGGGCATCATCGAGCTGTCGGATATCTTCCGCGAGCTGCAGACCATGATCATCGATCAGGGGACGATGCTGGACCGGATAGACTACAATGTGGAGAGGATGGGAACAGAACTCAAAGCCGCTGACAAAGAACTCAAAGTGGTACGTTACATCCATCCTCAACAAAGCTATTTGGGAAAGGAAAGAGCCAAATTCCTGACTCACTTATCATCGAATCCAGGCAACAAACTACCAACGACGAACGACAAAGCGCAAAATCCTCCTCCTGCTCCTACTACTGGTAGTAGGGATGCTCATCATCCTCCTCGTCAAACCCAAACGACACAGCAGTACCCCCGCAGCACCAGCACCAGCATCAGAACCACCACCACCAGCTGCTGCTGCTGCTGCTCCTCCTCCGCGATCAGCACGCAGAAACATCCTTTCCTTCGGACCCGAAAAGTCTGTCTATCACTGGAAGCGCCATCCGGCGTTAAACCGGTTCTCGAGAGACGTGTGGAGCGATCCGGACATATATCGCTGAAAAACCCTGACCCTGACCTTACTCCCCCACAGGACTGGGGGGACGCATGCGATGGTTTGCGTTTCTCTTCTTTTTGTTTAACTTGATTACGGGGATAATACGGGGAAAACGTCGATTATCTGAGCTCGAGTTCGCATAGCTATGCTATGTACTGTACGTATGTATTCATGTATGTAACCTAGCTAGCTCTAGCACCTGGTAAAAGTCGGGTCCGCGACGAGAGATACCTACCCTTTTTTTTAAAAAAAAAAAAATAATAACAAATTAATGATATGTTTCATCCATGTTCCATGGGTCGATATAGGACCTGCATTGAGAGACTGGGCTCTTGATGTACTTACTGTACAGTAGTGCACTGTACCTAGCGTCCTGATAGGTATGTAATGAGGATCTGTACTAACTTGACTAATCCACTCCACATGGATCCATGATGGACCGTGACCTGAACTGTTGTTTCCTTGATCAGGCACTCATCTCATTTTTTTTTTCCTTTAACATCTTATTTGCAGACCAGCAAGGAACAGCGTAGCCTATCCATTTCATTTACAGCCTCATATGTACTGTACTCCTGTACAGTCAGGTAGTTGATTTGTTCATTCAAGAGCTCCTGTGAGAAAAAGAATTTTTATGCAGGATACCAAATTAGCATCTACCTACCTGGGTACTAGAACCTAAGGAATCTATCTACCTGACATCTGAGAATCGGATCGGATCCAACATTATTCAATCGATCAGTTTTGTTTTATTATTTTTATATTATTATTCCCATGACATTTTTCAATTGAATCAATTTTCATAAGCGAACAACACCACACCAATGTGCTAGCAGCCCATGATTATTTATCCCTTTCCCGACCTCCGCCTTGAGCACGGATAGAAAAAAATGCAAATGAAAACACAAATAATAATAAGAAAAAGAAGTCAGGAGCATGGTGGAGTCAGACACAGTCACCACCACCGACTCGGGCTCCTTCCAAGATAATGGCAACAGAGAAGAATCGGGGGTCATCGCCAACGAGTTGTCGCTCTCACCTGCAACATCGACCTGTCTGCCAATAAGAGGAAGTAAAACAAGATGCCACAGAAATATGAGAAAACAGGATAGAAAATTAAATCATGTCATCAAAACTGGAAGGGTAAACTGCCGGACATCAAATTAGGAAAAAAATGGAAAAAGACTCTGACACATAGCACACCTGTGGTACCTGCCCTTGGTTTGTTCAGCGAGGAGATAAAATTACATATGGAAAGAGGAAAAGGAGATTACTGGGCGTCTAAGAGTCTTTAACCGCTGAGAGTTCTGCTTGCGGGTTCAGCTACCAGCTCGAGAGAAGAGCCCATGGGGAAATGCCCTCGAAAGGAAAATTTTATATTATGGGTTTCCCTCCTGCTTCAGCAGCTCTGCCACATCCGCGTCCAGGTCACCACTGGCAAATTGGGCATAATCCTCGTCGTCGTGAGTAACTTTGCGCTTTTTCAAACTGACCCCATTGGCAGGGCTGCCGGACTGAGGCCTATTGCGAGGCACCGATAAACCAGAAAGATCCGCGCCTTGGAGAGCACCGGTCGCTGACGGGTCAGCTTGGGGATAAGCGAAAGATCCGGCGGGCGGCCCCTGAGGATCCTGCGTAGAAGTGGAGAACGGCTGGCCGGCGGTCAGGTCTTGCGCTTCTTGCTTTGGAGAGCCTACAGGAGTGAGGGATTCCACAGGCGGGGGAGTCAAGGCTTCAACTTGTGGACGGGAGATATCCTCAGCTCCAGACCCCAATTGCTCGCCGTTATGAACGGCGGGTGAGCTCTCTGCGGAGAGCCCGCGCATGATTCCGTCCTCGACCTCTCGCTTTTTGGCCTCCGTTTCCGCCTTCCTTTCAGACAGCTGGGCAAGCAGAGATTGCTCCTTTGCAAGTGTAGAGCGATTAGTGTCAAGGAGCTTCTCGAGTCCATCGATGAGAGCCTGGCGCGACTTGATTATCTCGGAGACAGAGTTCTCAGCATTTGCAAGTGATTTCAACAGCTGAGTGAGACGTGCAGCATGCACTGGCGGGGTTGGAACGGGCGTGCTAGGGTCGTGCATTTTATCATACTCCGTGTTGGCCGCGGCGACCGATGTGCTGGAGGACATCGTAGCCTTTGAAAGGGCGACTTGGAGAGGCACAAGAGGCTGTAGCTCTGGTGGGATGGAGCCGGACGAGCCTGAAAACAGGGAGCCCCCGAGCAATGGCTTCTTGCCAGAAGAACGAGATCTGTCGATTTCTACGATGGTGTCAGCCACTGCATACGGTGATAAATATCGGCACACCTACCATCTACTCGAGCTTCGACGGCTTCCTGGATGGGCGTCTCAAAAACTGAACGTTGTCTCCAGACCTCGACAACGCGTCGAAGTTTCTGCTGGATTTCATTCGAGGCTCCTTTGTACGCAATTGCCATAGCTTCAGCGATAATCTTCAGACTGTTAGCTGAAATCTCGACCGACCGTGAGAATAGTACACACCGGAGAGAACGCATTCAGGAAGTCTTCCTTGCGCCTTGCCTTAGATTGCTGTGCAACCTCTGTATAGCGTGTCAGATTGCGATATCCTTAACCACCAGTATAAGCACCATACCATTTGCTAGATATATGAGATTGAGCCTCTTCGGCGCAGGAGACTCGCGAAGCTTCTGAAGCCACAGCTGCGCGGTGCGTTCTGCATGACGTCTTTTATTCACAGACAAAGTCAGCATTGAATGTTGCATATATACCGTCGTTCATCTTACCTGTGGAACATGACCCATTGCGCGACAGTGACAATACCCTCCTGAGTCTCGTTGAGGGCGGAGAGCTTCGCTCTCACGGCGTCATCAGTATACGCCATGATTGCAAGAATGTTCGAAAGAGCTTTAGTTCGCTATCTAGGAGCGACAAACAATGAAGCTTTGATAACAGGAGCCTGGTCACTGGCAGTCTGCCTGTAAGAAGATGGAGCACCTCAGCAGATAGAGGGACTCGGCCGCGAGGATGACCGCAATGGAACCGTAAGCAGAAATGGGATGAGAGATAAATTTGAAAAATAGACACAATGACCGACCCAAGTCCTGCAAGCTCCAAGAGCGATGCTCAGTCTGGTCCAGTCGCTGTGTTGTTATATGAAACAAACTGAAGCTCCCCCACGGGCTCCTCCAGGATCGAACAAAGCTCCGGTGATATCGCGGCTGACCGCCTTCCGCGGCAGAATCCCCCCAGGCCTCCCGGAGTGCTCCATTCACGGACTGGCCGTGCAGGGGGGAGCGTCTCATCTTTCTATTCACTCTCATTCCAATCTCTCATTGAGCAAGTCGCTCCTGCAGGTCCTCTCGTTTCTTTTTTTACATCTACAGCGACCTCAAAATGGCTGACCGTTTCCCCTCGTTGGAGGAGTTCTCTGCGGGTTCGTCCCTTTCGCGTGGCTACCTGACTCCTAAGACTTAGCTAACGGTGTTTCCAGGTCAAACTGAGGTCGTCGACACCAACGGCACCCCGGACGCCGAAGATTTCCTGGCCCGCGAACGCGCACTCCTCGGAGAAGATGCGGATCAATTTGCTACTCCCAACGATCACATTACCGCTTCCGCGGCGGTAGGGGATCTGAACGACGACCTGCTGGGTGGTGGAGACGACGCGCAGCCAGCAGCAGTTACCACCTCAGATGAGGTTTCAGGATTCGAGTCCTCCTTCCCTGCCATAGAACCGACACAGAACCAGGTGCGCAAGGCTTATTACATATTGTTTCTGTACTGTTGTCAAAGAAGGACGACGGGCTGACAGGTGTTCTTTGCAGCAAGTCGGACCTGGTGGCACTATCACGGGGACCGGTGCCCCCTTCCCACCGACAGGCTATACGAACTACCAGGCACCAGAGGAGGAGCCAGAGGCAGTCCGGTATGTTATGACCGACGAATATCCTCTCTTTCCATTTCTAGTTCCACTCCTGTCCAAATGATGCCATTTCATGCCTCATCATCTCACTAACATCTCCTTTTTATCTCTTCGCAGACAATGGCGTGAAAGACGAGACGCAGACCTTCGCCGCCGCGCTGAAATCTCCGCCGAGAAGAAGGCTGCCCTGATCAAGAAGGCGCAGCAGGACATTGACGATTTCTACGTCTCGTACGGCAACAAGGCTGACAAGGGCCGTGCCCAGGCCCGCGCCGAGGCAGAGCAGTTCCTCGCCAACCGCGACAACACCGCTGCGGGCGGTACCAGCTGGGAGCGAATTGCCAAGCTCGTCGATGTCTCCGGGAAAGGGGCCAAGGGCGGCGCGAGCGGCTCCGGCAAGGAGCGCTTCCGTGAGCTGCTGCTCGATCTGAAAAAGGATCCGAACGCCCCGGGAGCTAGCGGTGTTTGATTTGCTGGATTTCGGTGATGGCATGCAAAGAGAGGGTGAGAGGTAGTGGGTGTAACCAGTCTTCACGTGGATGAAGTGGTCACACAATAAACACTTGATGCCCATTGAAATCCCGAAGGCGGGGAGAGAACATTTCCTAGAGCGATAGAAATTTTCGGTGGGGGATGTAACCCGTACGAAGTCACAGATAAGAAAAGCGAGATCGTGGACACAATATTAATGTCCCCCCATATCATCTCCGCTGCTCTTCTACATATACAGATATTATCCTGGCATAATTCCATCTCTGGGCAGGTTTTACTAGGTTCAGGAAGGTAGTTTTCGAGGGCGGATAAAGGATGATTTGAGGTCCCACGGTCTTTCCCATCTGGTCATGTTATGTGATAGGTTGTGTTGATTCGCCATCTCTTTTTCTCTTCTCCCCATGCCTGTGTCATTCGACCCTTCTCGACCCATGTGCGGTTTTTGTTCTCTGGTGCCAAAATAGGTAGATGAGTTTCAAGTTTTTTCTTCAGATATCCAGCAAGCGGGTCTTTGTCCTTCATCTATTTGCGTAGGCCTCTCCATCCCGTCCTACCGCTCTATGGGGTAAGGGACAATCGTGTGAATAATTTTGTGTTTCTAAATTTTTAGTTATTTGAGTATGAAAGAGGTAGTGTGCGTTAGGTGGTAGTCGATGCTGGTGTCTGATACCCAGTGCTAACTTTCAGCAGCTTCTGGCAGGTGTGCAAAGTGGTGGTCCTGCCTGTATGTAGGTGCTATCGTTCGACGTATGAATCTTTCAAAATCTAACCCGGGGTTAAATCGTTACGATGAGACTATGATAGATATGTAAATTTTTTTATTTGCACTATGCAAAGACAGTCACACATAAAACGTTAACCATTGATCATAACTCGCTATCAGGACGTGATAGGTGCTAGTGACGTGAAAAGTATGTAGATAGATAGGTAGATGGGAGAGAGGAGGTACGCTGATAAGCAGGGGTGGGACAACGTATTCGAGATTGGAACGATGCATCGATCCAGTACCAGAGATAAGATAAAGCTTCCTCCACCCCAGCAAAGCAGGTACCCTTATTATAGACAAGGAGCCGAGGATTACATATATTAGCTGATACTTTTAATCAACCTACGCCGCCGACGGCTCTCCGGGTTCTCCGATCTCTTCGACCTCCTCAGCAGCGGCCTTCTTCTTGCCTTCGGCCTCAATCTCCTCCAGTTTCTTCTTCCCCTCTTCGGTCGTCGCGTCCACGATACCCTCCTCGAGACTAAGCATGCCTCCCTGTCCAAGCTTCTCAACTATCTCTTCAGCCTCCTGGACGGGCATCTTGCCCAAGACCTTGTTCACCTCGTCCAGGGATTCAGATTCCAGTGCCTTCTGCAAATCAGGCGGGAAAGAGTCGAAAATCTTGCGCGCCTCGATCTGAGCCGGGTCATCGCTGTCCTTTGGAGGAATAGTAATGTTGATCTTCGTGTTCGGATCGACAGCGTGCAGCTGGATCTGTTCAACACCCTGTTCGTTGTTGGCTGCTTGGTTCTTTTTGAGTTCAGCGGCACGGGTCTTGATTTTGTTGTAGGTTTCATTGACATCGTTTCTAAATAGGGTCGCAGCCTGGTGGTCCTTCGTGGTAATCCTGTAATAGCCGTTAATCCTGGGCCCACTGCCCGATTAGATAAAGTGGTGACGGTACGTACCGTTTGAAGAAGAGATTAATGCCGTCCCTGCCAAGAGAGCGGCAATATTGCAAGAGCAGACCCTGGTGCACACATTGACGGGCATATTCATCCTTGCCATCCATCTGGCTGTTAAAGGCTTCGACAAGCAGGCCATCTGTCTCCTTCTCGGCAACGATCTCTGGATGTTCTGAGATGAACTGCAGACAAGCTCTGTAGTCGCCGACCTTAATCTTTGCAAACTCCTTTGCCAAGTCACTCGCCTTGACATTCTCCGGATCGTCATCCGAGTCTTCACCGTCAGACTCTGCGCCTTCAGATTCCTTGTTCAGCGCTCCGGGATTCAGCAACTCAACAGTCTCCGTTTTTGCCTTTTTTGCAGGTTTCTTTCCCTTTGTGTCTGGCTTGGGCTTGGGTTTATCCTTTGTTATAAAGGAACTGTCGAATCCAGTGTGTATGTCGTCGCTGGTAATCTTGCTCTTCTCCTCCTTCTCCAGCTGGGCGAGCTTATCCAACAGCTCTTGCTGCAGTCCCATGACCTTCTTCTTGTGCCCTTCCACGCCCGTGATGTAAGCCTGGTAGACATTGTCCGGTTTCGTCTCTTCGATTTCCTTCTTGACCTGGTCCACCAACGAGCTCATCATTTGCGAGTACTTGGGCTGCTCCTTCTCGTGTGTGTAGACGCCCTCTGGAGGAGCGGGCGGCTTGTCTTCGTTTGGATCGCCCGTAGCCTCCATCAGAGCCTGGAAGACCAGCTCCTCGGGGCTGCGCGCGGAGGACTCCTCCTCATGTTGCCGGAGAGCAGCGATGAGCCTGTCAATGCGCTCCAGCAGCCCATCGTTGATGATGCGCTCGTACTTCAGGGTCTGGATCTCGTGGCGGCGCTGCCACCGCTGCTGGTGGATCTGGTTCTGCTTGGCGCGAATGAAGGAACGTTTGTCGACATTGGGGTGGACTTCAATGTCCGAGTCGTCAGAGAGCTCGAGGGCATCCCACTTGCTGTAGTTGATCACCATCTCTGCGGGGACGGTAGGGAGAGCACCAGGGGGGTCTGTGCAGGTGGGGTATGGAGCCCGTCACGGAGCCCGGCAGGGATGTAGGGATGTGTGACAGGGAAAGGGTCTGGGGTTGCAGAGCGGAAATGCAAAGGAAAAAGGTGGCGATGAAATTAGCTGGCAGGAGCACGTTGCCCTCAGCAGCAGAATCGCAGCGTTGTTATATACGAGATTGCACGCGGGGAGGCCTGAACAGCAGGCGACTAGAAGCGTCGAGAGGCTCGACGAGCTTCCACAGCCTTTCCATGGAATCGCGGCGCAACGGCAGGCGGTGGCAGGCGGCAGAACGCCCCTCGGCGCCCGCCTTCGCCCGACGTCGGCACGCCGACGCCGAGGACGGCCGGCCGGCCGTGATGTATGGATCTCGTCCCCAGTAGTGAGACCTCGTTCTCTCTGCACCGCGCTGTCCCTCTCAGACCGGCGATCAGTTCCTGGATGCCATGGGATCTGCGACCTTGACGCTCAATTTGCGTGATATGGCAGCCTGCTTTCTTCCCGTGACTCCGTTCTAAAGGCCCTCCGAGTCCGCGTTCTTCATCCCGCGATGCGCGGCTCCCAGCTGCTTGCTTCCTGGGCTCCAAGAGCTGCTTCCAGGCATCTCACTCCGCCCGGTGCCAGCGGCCTTGGTAATTTGTGCCCAAGAGGCCAAGCGCATGCTCCTCAACCCAGCAATGTGTTGAGGAGGCTGTTCTCCGGAGCCCCGGAGCCGATCCGGGTCAGCAATTGTGTCCCTCTAACCGCAAGATTCCCCCGTCCATTATGCTCCCTCAATGCTCGATCCTCTCTATCTGGACCCGGAGTAACGGAGCAAGTGCGATTGTTGTCTGTCACGCAACAATTCCTAAATGCGAAAGCACAGACGCCGGCAGCAACAAAGCTGGATGGTCCCCAAAGAACGGCCCAAGAGAAACAGGGAGAAGAATCGGAGAAGGGGTTCGAATTGTCAGAGAAAGCTGCACAGGCGGCGCAGCTAAATCTCAGCGCCAAATTGGGCAAAGATGGTTTGGGTGGAAAGAAGGCTGGTCTCCGAGAGATATGGAGGTTGCTCCAGATCGCACGGCCGGAAGCTAAGATCCTCTCGCTTGCATTTTTCCTGCTCCTCGTTTCGTCTTCGATCACCATGTCGATTCCTTTCTCAATTGGAAAGATCATGGACATGGCGACGAAGAGTGCCAACGAGGGCGCCAGTGAGCTCTTTGGTCTTAGTCCTCCGATGTTCTACGGCACGTTGGCCAGCGTTCTTGTCCTTGGTGCAGCAGCGAACTACGGCAGGATCGTCATTCTCCGGATTGTGGGTGAGCGAATCGTCTCGCGGCTACGCTCGAAGCTGTTTCGGCGGACCTTTGTCCAGGATGCAGAGTTCTTCGATGCAAACCGGGTGGGTGACTTGATCTCTCGGCTCAGCTCGGATACGATCATCGTGGGAAAGAGCATCACGCAAAACCTTTCCGATGGTCTGCGGGCAGCCGTGAGCGGCGCCGCTGGTTTCAGCCTTATGGCGTACGTGAGCCTGAAACTGACCAGTATCCTGGCCTTGCTACTCCCTCCTGTCGCGCTCGGAGCGTTCCTTTACGGGCGAGCCATCCGGAACTTGAGCCGCAAAATCCAAAAGAACCTGGGTACGTTGACGAAAATTGCGGAGGAACGGCTCGGAAATGTGAAGACAAGCCAGTCTTTTGCTGCTGAGATCCAGGAGGTGCAACGCTATAATAACCAAGTCCGTCGAATCTTTAGCCTAGGGAAAAAGGAGTCATTGATCAGTGCCACGTTCTTCAGCTCTGTAAGTAATACTGCCGTCGTTTCAAATCCCCATGCTGTGCTAACCTGTGCCAGACCGGCCTCATGGGTAATATGACAATTTTGGCCCTCCTCTACGTTGGAGGAGGCATGGTCCAGTCCGGCAGCATCAGTATCGGAGAATTGACATCGTTCCTAATGTACACTGCCTATGCAGGCTCCAGCATGTTTGGTCTTTCCAGCTTCTACTCCGAGCTGATGAAGGGAGTTGGAGCGGCAAGTCGTCTGTTCGAATTGCAGGATAGACAACCGAAGATCTCCCCTACTCGGGGTACCAAGGTTACATCTGCACGGGGTCCCATCCGGTTCGAGAATGTATCGTTCAGTTACCCAACTCGGCCAGCTGTTACCATTTTCAAGGATCTGGATTTCGAAATACCGCAGGGCTCTAATGTCGCGATCGTTGGACCTTCCGGAGGAGGTAAATCGACTATTGCGTCTCTCCTCCTTCGATTCTATGAACCCAACAAGGGGAGAATCTTGATTGATGGAAAAGACATCAGCGAAATGAACGCCAAATCTCTACGAAGGAGGATTGGTATTGTCGCACAGGAGCCCGTCCTGTTCTCGGGTACCATTGCGGAGAACATCGCGTATGGCAGACCTGACGCGACAAGGTCGGAAATCATCGCGGCTGCGCGGAAGGCGAACTGTCAATTCATCAGCGATTTCGTAAGTATATCTGTCTTTGTGTTTGCCTGAGTTCTGCTGACACTCATTCGAAGCCCGATGGCCTCGACACGCATGTGGGACCCCGTGGTGCACAGCTTTCCGGCGGACAGAAGCAACGTATTGCCATCGCTCGTGCTCTGATCAAGGATCCCGATATCCTGATCCTTGACGAAGCAACGTCTGCCCTTGACGCCGAGTCTGAAACGCTCGTGAACAGTGCGCTTGCTTCTCTTCTTCGCGGCAACCTCACCACCATCAGCATCGCCCACCGCCTCTCCACAATCAAGCGCTCTGACTCAATCATTGTTCTTGGTCCGGACGGGAAAGTTGCCGAGCAAGGCACCTACGAAGAGCTTAGCTCACGACCTGACGGCGCGTTCACCAGGTTGATGGAATGGCAGATGAGCGGTGGTGAGATGCCACAGCGGGCACCTAGCTCACAGCGGGGCCCCCTGTCTGAGGAGCAGTTGGAGCAACTCCATCGTCAGGAGACGGAGGTAGAGGAAGAGGAAGAAGATGAAGAAACCAAACGGAAGAAGCAACAAGCCTAGACTCACGGCTGAGCTTAAGTAAGTGGTCTTCTTTTCGACCTGTCATGTCTTCTTATTATGCGATTTGATAAACTATACAAAATCGTGCATCTCGATAAGGAGGGTACCGGTATCTTGAACTCCGGGGGTTTGGGGATTTGCGTTTAGATGGCCGGGTTAAAACCACCATGTTGTACATACATCATACATTTCCAGGCCTCATCGTGAGGCCACTAATCCCTCATATTATCTAAGTTATGTAAAGGTGCAGTGTAGTCCTACTTTCTTATCCTATCGAGCGCGTTTATATAGGTTCTAAGATAATAGCATGCATATATAATATCACCTTGAAGATCATGTATTTTTCAAGCTGCAAGTGAATAATCGAGGGTCTTAGGCAGAAAGGAGATTGATCGCTGCTTTAGGATCAGAATGAGTCGCGCCCCGTGCATTGTAGCCAGCGCTGGTCTTGGCATTCGTCTCCGTCTCTGTCTCCGTCTCCGGGCGGTGAGTAGATAAGCGCGGAGGATCGTCGCAACTCTCAAGCATCACAACAACTGCCTGACTTAAGTGTCGAGTTCTCTCTGCCCTTGCTTCTCGCAATGGGCTGAATTGGTCCGTCCTTTAATTCGAATATTTCTTTGTGCCTGACTGCCGAAAAAGGCAACAGGGATAGTACAATGAACCGCATCAGGAAACTCATTGCTCCGTCAGAGTCGTACGAACGGCTGCTAGACAATAATAATGAGGCGAACGCTGGCGACGTGGATGACCCTTCGATTGCCGAGGATGGTGGAAGTCGGTCTGAGTCGAGCTTTTCGTGGCTAGAATATTCCATCTTCTTTCTACAGGGCATAGCGATGCTATGGGCTTGGTATGCTTTTGATCTGCGTGCTTGCCGCCAGCTACTATCGACGTCCTATATGGCGGTTTATCTTAACATCAGCTGACATGGATGCTTGACTACTCCTTAGGAACATGTTCCTCGCTGCCGCCCCGTACTTCCATCACCGGTTCCGTTCCAATGAATGGGTTGTCAAGCACTACCAGCCATCCATCCTGTCCGTCTCGACCGTAACCAATCTGGTCTCAGTTACCACCCTGGCGAAACTGCAGAAGAATGCTTTATATTCGAGACGTATATCACTGTCCCTTCTTATTAATATCGTCGTGTTTAGTATCCTGGCACTTTCAACGGTCGCTTTCAAAGGCGTTTCGGTCGGGGTATACTTCGCTTTCGTGCTGGTAATGGTGTCTGGAGCAAGTCTGGCCACGGGTATTAATCAGAATGGAGTATTTTCATATGTTTCGGGATTTGGCCGTGGAGAATACACGCAGGCAATCATGGCAGGACAGGGCGTTGCGGGCGTTCTGCCATGTATCGTGCAGATCATATCTGTCCTTGCAGTGCCTGAAAAGCGAGATGGTGTGCAGCAGGAATCGTCCAAGTCGGCTTTTGCATACTTTATCACGTCTACCGGTGTTTCCAGCCTGGCGCTGATCTCGTTCCTTTACCTCGACAGACACCGATCCCGCACTGCGTCCAAGGTGCCGGACGAAGTCGACGATGGGATCGCTTCAGCGACCGCAGATCGCAAGGCGGTTGGGCTGTGGACTCTCTTCAAGAAGCTCCGCTGGATGGCTCTAGCTCTCTTTCTTTGTTTTGCCGTTACGATGGTTTTCCCCGTCTTCACAGCTGAGATCGAGTCCGTACGGAGTCCATCTGAGCGGCCTCGACTCCTCCAACAGGCCACCTTCATTCCACTCGCGTTCCTCTTTTGGAATGCAGGTGATCTGATTGGACGGGTGTCCGTCCTGATCCCCCAGCTCTCGCTGGTTCATTTCCCCAAGGCGCTGTTCATCCTGGCCATCTCGCGTCTCGCCTTCATCCCACTCTACATGCTCTGCAACATACGCGGCCGAGGTGCCGCGGTTAACAGTGACGCGTTCTACCTGTTCGTTGTACAGCTGCTGTTCGGAATGACGAACGGATATCTCGGAAGCAGCTGCATGATGGGTGCCGCGCAGTGGGTTGCTGTGGAAGAACGGCAAGCTGCCGGTGGATTTATGAGCTTGATGCTCGTTGCAGGGTTGACTGTGGGGAGTCTACTTAGCTTCCTCGTCGCCAATGCATAATACTTTTGCAGGTCTTGGTATGAAGCATGGCATGGCTCTGTCTTATCTTACGGAAGATGCCTCGGTTATCGTAAGAGCTTATATCACGTAAGAGGTTATATCAAGTCATGAATATATGGATGCGACATCTACGTAGTCAATTGCCATTTCCCATTTCCAAACTCCACCTGTTCATTCCACAATCTGTCAAGGTTGATTGGAAAGACGAGCTGCAACGTACAATGCATTATTATTGATCATCTGCCATCTTTCCTAAGCACATATGTGAATTCTCGTCGCAGGAGACGCGTGTGACAATCTTGATATGGAGTCCACCGGTCATATCGAAGCATCCGCCATTTTAGAGTTGTAATGGTACTACCTACGTATGCGTGCAACGGTCTTTCAACAGTTATTCACAGCACAAGTCGACCGGGCGTTTGGATTTCCTGTGATCAATCAAAATATGTACATTCTTAGTAAGTTTCTGCTCCGGTAGTTGCATACAATAGATGCCTAGAACCGACCCTCTGACTGCCAATCGTCCCCTCAGCTCGAGCTCTGACGCTCAGTCAGGGCTCTCTCGACTTCTGGTGTGAAGTCCGGCACTACTGCGCACAATTATTTATGCAGCATAATTGTCTAGAATTCGGGTGGCACAACGGTTGACAAGGGTCCAAGCTTGAGCGAACAGATCGCCTTTGCATGGTCCCCCCTGTCCATCCTGTCCATCCTGCCTGATTCGGTAACGCTTGATATCATTATTGACGTTTTTTTAAGGACGCACCCCGTCTTTCGCCAAGCATCTATGCTAGTTGCCAATTATGCCTGTCTCAGTTGTCTACTCCGTAGGAGCATACTGCCCCATCCCTGGAGATAATCGCTTACAGAGTACTCCATACCTCTTATCATGTCCAACAGTTCGCAGGTTGCTCCATCACCGGAGCGGCATACTCCGTGGAGTTATGCAGCACTGTGCTCTATGCAAAGAACTACGCACAAGCGGCTTCATTATTCCGAAAACCTGTCATTGGGAGTCAAACACATCTGTGTCACGGATCCATTTTATACACATGCACAGAGAATGAACATCAACCCTTTCATGACGCAAAAGCCGAGGATGACAAGGGAAATTTAGCGCCATCTTACGGCTCTCTGAAACACACTATCTTTAGACGATTCCGGAGAAGGCATCCGCAGCTGAGGAGGCGGAGAATGTCACTGTTCTCGACTAGTGGCTCATCTAACTCGTTTTGATTGTTATAGATTCAATATCTTGTTCAGGAGGTGACCTATTGAAGATACCCCATGACCTTCCGATTACTTACCTGAGTACTTTTGTCCCATGGTGAGTAATCAGAGAGTCGGCTTTTATAAAGTGTTTCTAATTCAATTATGCTCCTGTGGTTTAGGCCCTCTTAACGTTGGGCGTTTAGGCCTCTCGAGGCATCCCGATGGAGAAAGCGTTGCTTGAATTCAACCTGCAAAAAATCGGCTTGTTGAGATTTTAGTTTACGATAGGCAGAGTCCTAACAAATGATAATCAAACACGAACCACGGAGTACAGCCCTAATCACGCGCAGCTCAATTCACGGCTAACGCCCCCAAAGTAGCTTGTCCAGGCGTAGACTATTCGGGGGAATTACGCATTCTCAGCTCACCAGAGAGAGGAGTAATCAGCTAATTTTCCCGGTTAGACCGGCACACGTTAGGCCAACCATGTCGATCCTAACGGACCAGGAGCTGCATTCGAGATACTGATAATATCCCAGTCAAGGCTGCCCAAAACGATGTTAACTCGTTTCCCTTCTTTTTCCCCAGAGCAATATAGCTGGCAGTCTTTATGGACATCTCAAATTCTTCTATTTCTCCTTGACTCTGACGATTCTGGCCATGGCCCTCTCAAGCAACGATTTCACAGTGAATCTATCTCTCTCCGAGGCAATATGCGGAATCATACTGCTGGTAATGCACATAGATATTCATTAAGACGGCCCAATATGGTAAATACATGGCGCTGACGGTGTCTATAATCGCAGTGGATTACGTACTATGTCGGCTACGCCGTCTATTCACTCTATTTCCATCCGTTAAGCAAGTTTCCCGGGCCTAAGCTCACAGCGATCTCCCTCTTACCATACTTCTATTGGGAATTCCGAGGAAAGCTCCACGTCCAGGTCAAGCGGCTGCATGATCAGTACGGCAATGTCGTCAGAATACGACCTGACACGCTCGTATACAGAGCTCCACAGGCGTGGAAAGACATCTACGGGCACCGCAAGTCCGGGGATGAGCCTTTCCTCAAAGACCAGAAATTCTATCTACCCGCTGTCAATGGCTTTCCTACCATCATCAACGCCAACGAAGCGGACCATTCCCGTATAAGGCGCCTCCTGGCGCACGCCTTCTCGGACCGGGCCCTGAGGGAACAGGAACCCCTGCTTCGGTCTTACGTGGACCTCCTCATCGACAGACTGACCGCGCAGGTTGCGGGACCTTCCCGGGGAGTAGTTGACATGATCAAATGGTATAACTACACCACTTTTGATATTATCGGCGACCTCTCGTTCGGAGAGCCATTCAACTGCCTCAAAGACGGTCAATACCACCCGTGGGTGACAGTTTTCCAGTCAGTCAAGGCGCAGCTACTCTTCAGGGTGATGAGGGACTACCCCATCCTTGCCCCCTTGCTCAGAACGATGGCGGCCTCCAAAGGTCTCATTCAGAAGCGGATCGAGCACTTCAACTTGGGCGTGGAGAGGCTCAACCGCCGCCTGCAGCGGCAGACCGACCGGCCGGACTTCATGTCCTACATCCTCAGACACAACGACGAGAAGGGCATGACGAAGCCCGAGATCGAGGCAACCGTGGCGACCCTGATCCTGGCGGGGAGCGAGACCACCGCGACCCTGCTGTGCGGATGTACCTTCTACCTCCTGAAGAACCCGGCCGTGTACCGCAGACTCGTCGACGAGATCCGCGGCGCATTCAAGGACGAGAAAGATATCGATCTGGCGTCCCTCACGAAGCTCCCTTACCTGCATGCCGTGCTCGAAGAGAGCCTACGGATCTACCCGCCCGTGCCCGCCATGATTCCTCGTCGGGTTCCCGACTCCGGCGCGATCATAGACAATCAGTTCGTTCCTGGCGGCGTAAGTCATTGAACATCCTGACGGAAGACTACACACAGGTACGCTGACACTGCAACCCCTCCCGGGGGGGGGGGGGGGGGTGGAACGCAGACCTCCGTCTCCATGTTTCAATTCTCAGCATTCCACGCCGAATCGAACTTCGCGGAACCCGAGTCCTTCATCCCCGAGCGCTGGCTCGACGATAATAAGAACGACAGCAGCGACCGATTCGCATCCGATTGCAAGGAGGCCCTGCAGCCCTTCTCCTACGGGCCCCGAAACTGCCTTGGCAAGAAGTACGTACATAATCCTTTTCATTCACATCAGATGAAATCAAATTGACATGACACACTCTAATAAATAAAACATGCTAATACCTCTTCGTCTCCAGTCTCGCATACGCAGAGATGCGCCTCATCCTCGCCAAGGTCCTGTGGCACTTCGACCTGGCGCTGCAGCCCGAGAGCGCCGACTGGACCAACCAGAAAGTCTACATTTTGTGGGAGAAGCATCCGCTGACGGTCAAACTGACGCCTGTGGTACGGAGGTGAAACTAATTACGGAACGAAAAATTTGTTTAAAATGAACGAACGAGTGAACCTCCCTCTCACTTTGGAAATTGCTCTCACTTTGGAAATTGGTGGGAAGGATGGGAAGAATGAGGGAAGAAGAAGGAAAAAAAGGAAAGAAAGAGATGAAAAGAGAGGATGTGAATGAGATTGGCAGATACAATTTCCGAGAAAGATATCTCCTGGGGAATAGTATGATTTTTTCTGTTCTATTTTATTCTGTTTTGTGTCATCGTATATGTCATCATATACATACATGCATTCAATGAACGATTGAACGTCATGGATTCCTAGGATAGGCTGAGTTGAAATCGGGAGTTAAAATAATGTAAAACGGAAAAAGAAACAAACTAAAAATCAATAAATAGAATGAAATAATAAAAGAGCTTCGCTTCACCTTACACCTGTCTGTAGTCCCTCAGCAGACCAGCCTATGAATCAGTCACCTGGTTTCGCAGCTCACGGTACATACATACATACATACATTGAACAACAAGAAATTCCTGCCATTATTGAGATCGGTATCTCAAGATCTAGATCATTTATGTATGCATGTTCATCCTTCCCGTTACACCTCCCGCAGAACGAAACATGTTTTTTTCATATTTCCTGTTATCCACAATCATATACTACCTATGGTTGGTAAGGGATCTATTTAATAAATGTCATATCCACGGATCCATCACTTCCGAAACCAGCAATATTATTGTCGTATATGAACTCCGTATTTGGCAACCACGCTAGATAGATAAAATCATGGTTTACCAATATACAGTACCTAGCTAGGTATTTAACGTCAAAAAAAGCTTCATGTCTCCGTAGTCTAGTACCATTATCATGCATCTATGTACTGTATGAGTATGTATGATTCCATGATATGCTACCCAACAATGGTATCATGCGATCTTTATCTATGCAATAAATCCAGAATCTATCCGCCAAAATAAATACCCAGTCTAGACAGACGCCAGAAACCAAAAACGCCGACGATATCCGTGGGTAAATACGCGCTATACAAGAATGAAATGGGTATGCCGGTAACATAAGGACGAAAATAAAAGCACCCGCCCGTATTCCATGAACGTAACCCCCTCTGAACGGGATCAAATCAATCACCTTCCCCCCGGGTATCACAACAATAATAACGTAAATTGATAGATTAGTAGTAATCCGGGTAACGCTAGGTGAAGAAGTCCTTCTCATGCAACCACTGCGAGTCGATCGCATACGCCACCAGATCCGCGGCGCAGCACATGTCTTCGTGGCCGTCCTTCAGGTCCAGCAGCTCCAGGACCTTCTGTAATCGGTCCGAAAGGGTCTTCTTTAGTGCGGCGACTTTTTCTTGTAGTAGTTGTTCCTGCTGTTGCTGTTGTTCTTGTTGCTGTTTATCACAATGATTCTCTTTGTTCTCCGCATCTGCATTTGGGTCTGCAGCAACATTGACCGCCTTTTTTACCAGATCTGGTTTTGATGACTTGGTCGGTCTCTTTTTGATGTTTTTATTTGCAGGTCGGGGTGTAAGTGGCTCCCTTGCCGCTGTTGGTGGCGGTGGTTGATGCTCAGGCTCGGGCTTCTTGCGTTTCAGTAGGTTCTTCAGGAGGAAGAGCAGCCAGATGAGGTTCGTCTTGGGAGTGTACTCGGCCCAGATTCCGGGGATGTCGGGCGTTTTCTCCACATCTAACGGATTGCCTTTGTAGACCTGCGCGCGCATGCTGTGTTTTGGTTAGATGACTATTATATAAGCGAGAACAAGGCATCCAAAACTTACTATCTATACGTGTCTCGGAGAAGGATTTCATCCTCGTCCCTGCCAATGGCATCGAAGAGCTGTTTCTTGTCAAGATCTGAACACGCGATCTCGGGCTTTTCGTCCGGATTATCGTCGAGTCTGAGCTCCGCACGGGAGAGGGAGTAGTCTATGATGGTGGTCTCGAGAGAACTGAGTCCAAATCCGCTGGACGACTCCAGTTCTTTCGCGGTGAAGGAAGTGGGAGGATCCATGCTCCCGTCTGGCCGTGTCGACCTCAAGCAGATATTGCCAAGATGGAGGTCTCGATGCTGCAGTGATATTTAGCTGTGTACTGGTTAACAGGGATAAGAAGAACTCCTACCTCGAACATGGCATATTCCTCCGCCTTGGCCAGTGCCATAGCGACACCCCAGAAAATATCATAGACCTGGAAAATCGAAGACCAAGAGAATTTCTCCAGTTCGCAGCCAGCGTCATCCATCTCCAAGATGGCCCACAGCTGGGAATCCGGATAGGCCTTTTTATTCGCCGGGTTCGGGTTCAGACAGTCGTCTTTTGTCCGTTTGTACTTCATCCACGCAGCCTGGAACGATTCGGGAAACCGGCCCTGGACGACGTGTACCTCCCTGAACCTGGCAAAGCCGGGGATCGGATCCAGCAGTTTGAGCAGTTTCACCTCCGCCACGATTTCCTCAACGCTGGTGAATTTCTTCGACCCAGGACCGCTCTGCGCCCGCAGAGGCACGATCTTGAACACTCCGTCCCCGTACGCGCGCAGTTTCGCAAGCTTCGACTTGGAGATTTCTCCCCTGCACACTTCCTCCCAAAGGCGCAACTTGTAGACCTCTCCGTAAGAACCCTCCGCGATCTTGACCACCTCGAACATGTTCCCAGCTCGCGCGGCCCACGAGCTGAATTTCTGCACGCCCTGAGATGCGACGGGGGACATGGACTCATCCAGAATGGGACGGGCGTAGGCGTTTGTCTTCTCGTCCTGAACGCAGCCGGACGAGAGACGCGGTGCAGGCTTCTTCTGCTTCCTCGTGCGCCTCCTCTCCGATTCTGTTGACTTTGTGCTTCCCTCTTCTGGCTGTTTGATAGCGGCATCCGACTCGACTGTCGTGGGGATCTTCACTTCCTGCAAAGTCTCGTGATTCGTCTTCTTTGTAGGGGTGCTGGTCGGAGTGACATGCACGATCGGCTTTTCTTCTTCGCGCAGGCTATCTCCTGCTGCGCTCTCCTCTTCCTTCTGTTTCTCTTTCTCCTTCCCCTTCTCCTTTTCTGCGTTGTCCGCCCCTCGCTCCTGCACCGACGACTCCTCAATTTTCACCGCGGCAAGCTTCTCCCGCACATCGTCCAGCCATGTATTGACCGCTTTCACTTCCTTGACTGCTTTTGCTTCGATTGTCGTCGTGGGTCGAAACGGGCTTCCATGGTCGAGAACAGCGCGCGGGGCATCCACCTTCCTCTTGCCATAGACCTTCTTCGATGCGCCGGTCCGTGTCGGCTGTCTTCGCGGTGAGCGCTTGGGTGCCTTGAGCGCAGGGACGGGAGAGAACGGCGGCGAAAGCATAGCGCCAGGCTACGCTGTTCTATCTGGAAATATCAAAGCGATCGCTGTGTTTCGTGGGAGATGGGAGGGAAAGAGACTCGAGACGACCGGGAGGCTGCTGCACGACGCAGACGAGCGATCGCATGCCCTGTTCAGACCGGTGTGAAGCGATGCTGTACAGAGATGTGAAGGTAGAAGATCCGGGGCTATTGATTTCTTCCTCGGAAGGGAATAGTGTGTCTGGTTGCTGAGGTGAGAGCGCGGAGTAATGTTGTTGCGGTGAGCGGAAGAGCGAATTTGGACAAGCCGGCGCCGCTGTCCGTCGGGCAGTGTGACGGCGCGGCACACCTAGGCAGTAAGGTAGGCGGTGTTGAGCATCCCTTTGTCTCTGGGATACTGCCGGTCCTACTTGCCTACATATATCACACTACACAAAGCCCTGCAGATTCTTTCCTTTCCCCTCATGCTTTCGATTCTGTATGACAAGCTACCATAGTTCTAGCTAATAATACTATGACTGAGTGCCGTCACAGGCAGCGGGCTTGCACGGAGCCCTACTCTACTCTGCCTACTGACAGGACATGACCATCGAAACAGACAGCATTAACTTTGTTCTTAAGTCTACTCAGTAAGCTTCTCTCCATTGAAACGCAAGATGTCCTTGAACTGGCCCATTGGCATTACTAACTTGTTAGGTAGTTATTACTCTCTTTCTTGCCGCTAACTTCGTGCACGTGCCAGAAAATATATATGGACACCCAGGGATCCAGGTACTCAGAGTTTCAGTAATTAAAGGGAAAAAAAAGCAAGGGAAGTAAAGATGAGATATCCAGTGGTTAGGCACATTACAGGTTATCGCCAATTCCCAGATCAGATGAATAGATAATACAGCCGGTGTATGAGCATGGCAGCGATGGTCTTTGAAGTACCCCTTATACTACTAGATTGGGAAACACGGGAGAGGGGAAAGAGGGGTCATCTTGTGCCGTCATCCCATACATATCCTACTCATCTTTCATTCGATCGTCGAATAGGGTGTGTAAACCTGGAGTCATGGATCGACAGACGAATGGGCACATCGTCGATCATGTTGCGGATACATCCCGTCTTCATCGCCGCCGGCTGTTCTGGATTTACTTTGACACAGGACGGTCCGTAGATCACCGCCGTCGGGCAATCTTCTTGTGTGGTTAAACGACGATCAAGCAGTGGTGCTCCGTTGCCAAGTCCTTCGAACCCTGGTCAGGGGCCGTCGTGGAGCGCAACTTGGTTGGAGGAGCCATACGGAGTCTGTCTCCTTGCTCCGTAGCGGGGAACCCGTCCGTCGCATGTCGATGGTGAGTCATGATGGGACGCGTTCTGGATCGACTCTCGCGCGCCTTGTCATGGTTGCCCTGCTCTAGTAACTCGGTAGGGAGCCGTACATATGACGGACAACCTTCGAGTTTTGTAGCGAGTACGGATATAACGGATATAAAGTCAATTGATGCCCAAGTGGTCTCCCTTGTATACTCTCGGAGGACTCCATGGTGGCAGCGAATCAAGGGAAAACACGAAGCACGCAGTACCGCGTAGTAGTAAGCGGGGTTTGAACTGAAGAACGGCTTAAGCTCTTAACCGTCTTCAACGACGGCGATATCTGCGTGCATGGAATCATCCCTAATTTAGATCGCTGAAACGGGTAATAGCTCATAGCCAATGAGAACGCGGCAAAACAACGGATGTTTGAACCGTCAGGTACATGTACAGTAGTTGCGAAACCACACTCTCCCCAGACAGAGAGTCGCAGGAAACGGGCGGGTGGGCTTCCCGAACTTCGATGATCCATACGGAGTACATCTGATACAGCACCATCATGAGGGGAACATGCAGGGTGCGTGAAACTGTCGAGGGGCCAGACTATCCCTACTCCTAATCGCCCCTCCACGATAGCATCGACAGTTTGCAATGCTAGACCAGAGCTGTGATCAAAAGCTGAACAATGGCCAGGCGCATGGAGTCGCTTAATGGGTCGATTATTCCTAGGTCTGTTTGTGAACCGGGCTCCTGTGTTATTTTCTCCATGGAGCCCTGTAAGGCTGCAACCAAATCAGGATCTCTAGGTGCCCTGTCCTCCGTGCTTGGGAGACTGGCCTGCGCAAGAACAGCGTGTATCAGCACCAGACCATCGTCTCCACACATGTCTTGAGATAAACGATGACAAGCGTTAGCCTATCATCCTTCGCTTATTTTGCAGCACACTGTGGCGCTTTCTCAGAAGCCATCCGAAGTTTTCCTGGAGCAGTCACCGTAAAACTCCTTTGCTGACTTATCCACAGGCCTGTGCATCTTGTGGGATGCTGTGCACCTCGGTTGCTTTCCACAGGTATTCTGCTCTGTTTTTGGAGCTCCAGAGGTTCTGACAACGGTCTCCTGCTTGAGCATCTCTCGAGAAGACGGCTCTGCCACTGACATCCTGACCACAGTGCTTTTGACGCAGATGGACCCTGGTACAGCACTGCTGCGACGGTGTGTCCGCAGGGTGGCAGGGGTCGAGAGAGAGGGGAGGCTGGCGGGGGTGGCCAAGCGCCCGGGCAGTGACGTTACCGCGTGGAGCGTGCTGGAAGTCCGGCTGTCGACCCGCCCTCCGTACCCTTCCCGTGCCGGCGCCCCCGTGCAATTTTTTTTAAGACCCCTGTGTGTCGACCTGCCTCGGCCAGGCCATCGCGGTCCTCGTATCCCTTGCTCCAGTCCTGCTCATCAATTGTGCGTTTCGTCCGCGAGACGCAAGCGCAGAGATAAAGCCTGTTGCTGGTGGTGTGCAGCGGTGGATGGAGCCGCTGTTGGCCCACGGACTTGCTGCTTTTCTTGTCACGGGGGCGATAGCGAAATCCAGGAAGCACGCGATCCAGCCTCCGCGGCTGCGTTATCACGTCGGGGATCCTTCCATACCACCCTCTCTCGCCGGTCTCTGCTGGACGGCGGCCGTCTTCATCCTGACTGAGTGTTTCTCGTCGATATCGTCACTGTCGGACCCCTCGGGACGTCGAGCTAGCCTCTTCTCAAATGCGTCGACATGGCCTTCAACTTCAACTGGTCGCCGCTTATGGCGGACGCGGGTTTCTACACCCGCGCAAAGGAACTCTTAACCACGGCCCTTAACAAGTCCCCCAAACCCCCCATCATCGTCGACGATATCATCGTGACGGAGCTGAACCTGGGCTCGATACCACCGGAACTGGAGATTCTGGAGATTGGTGACCTGGCGGAGGACCGCTTCCGAGGCATCTTTAAGATGTCCTACTCGGGTGATGCCTTCCTCACCCTGAAGACCCGGGTCCAGGCCAATCCTCTGAATACCTATCTGCTGACGAGGCCTAAATATGCGTCGCCTCAACCGCTGGCCGCAGCGTAAGTTCACCGAGGGCCATCCATGATGGACGTTCGCTCACGGTGCCCCAGGACCCCCTTGACCATTCCACTCCAGATCACGCTCTCCGATATCAAACTATCTGGCTTCATTATCCTGGTCTTCTCGAAACAGAAAGGGATCACGGTGGTGTTCAGAAATGACCCTCTGGAATCACTGAAGGTGTCTTCGACTTTCGACTCGATACCGTTCGTGCGGGATTACCTGCAGAGGGAAATTGAGGCTCAACTGAGAATTCTGTTCATGGACGAGCTACCGGTCATCATCCACCGCTTGTCATTGCGACTGTGGGTACCCGAATATCGTGACCGCGAGGAGGAGCAGAAGAAGGCGGATGATTCCGAGGGCCCTGGCCAGGATCCCCTGGCCAGCCCTCCCCAAGACCCCGTGGATGCTTTGGGAAATGCCTTGAATGCGTCGGAAATTGCGTCGCTGTCGCTGGAATCCGGGGTCGAAACTCACTCCCTGTTTTCACAAAAGAATCTACTGCGTCTCGCCGCTCTTACGGACTCGCAGCGGACCTTGTCCCTGTTCACTCCATCTATCCGAGAGGTGGTGTACCGGGCGTGGACCGGTCCCTCTGAACCGGGAGAGGGGCCAGGGAATATTGGATCTCCCATGAGCCCGACCCTGTCGAGGACGCAGTCCAACCTGGGCAGCTCGATATATTCCTTACAAGACTCCGCAAGCACCGTTTCCATGCAGAGCCGACCGTCGATGTCTAGCCACAGCTTCAGCGGGTACGGCTTGAGCCTGGGTTCGGGACGCCACTCGAAGGCGCATTCGAGGAAACGGAAGAAGCGGGTGGTGGATCTGCGCCGCCCGAAGACTCCCGAGGATGCGGAAAGCGTAAGTGGTGAGAGTGCATTTACGGAGACCAACAGTTCTCGCTCTGTGTGCTCAGCACCACCGCCAATTACGGAGGAGAAAAGTGACGATCCTGTTACCCCCCCTATGTCTCCGAAGAGCGCTGCTCGATTGCCGACCATCCACGAAAGACGAAGGCTGAGCAACCCCTGGCAGCAGACTGCGCAGACCGTGCGACATCGCGGATTCCCAAGGGATTTCATGCAGGAACCCGGTGAAGCCTCGTCTTCGTCTGCGCCCATCCGGGACATGCCTGAAAACCGGCGTTCAGCTCCGGCTGCGGCTTGCGATTCCACTCCCCGAACTTCTCACCGACTGCAGGGCAATTATCCGTATGCCGGTGAAAAGCGCGAAGGTGGACCATCCATGGCATCATCGCGCCATCTTCCCGCTTCCATCCTTCCTTTGATGGATGCCGTGCCTGCCAATGGACCCGTGGAGCAGGCATGGGTCGCAAAGATGGCTAATGAAATTGCCCAGAGGATACATGAAGAGAAGTTTGGGGCCGGCAACTTCTGGGATCACCGCGACCAGGAGGAAATCCCTCCTCCTGCGTATGGCCAGTGAACCACAGAATTCCACCGTATACTAACTGTATATATTATCTGGAGTTTTGATTCCCGCCTGTCTTCCTGACTGTACCCGAGACTCGCCTGGGAAGTTATGACCGATACGATGTTATGATTGGGAGCGTGCCCTAATTTTCTTTTTCCAAGCCGGGAGTTTGGGAGTACTGAAAACAAGGTGGACGTCCTTTCTCTTTTGTATATGCTGGATACCATCGTTCTTTGGATTTTTGGTTGGTTGCTTTCGGTCTTAGCTGGCTGGGAAACTCTGGGACGGTGCGGTGGAACGGGAGCGGTTTACGATGTCGTGTCATCTAACGCCACTCTACTTACATTAGATCTAATGCCATCGCTATATTTCCTTCGTATCGTGTCCCGATTAGAATTCTAGTTTTGCCATGCTCGCGCCGCTGTCAGGCGCTGCGGGTTTTCCAGAAGGTCGGGTTGCGGCCGTGGTAGTGTGTGTGGAGCCGGACGAACAGCTGCTTATCTCGCCTCCGCAGAAACTCGAGCTTCTCCCGCCCCAGCAGCTCAACCACGGCCCTCAACCCTTCCGCTTCCCTTTTCCTCTTCCCTCAAGCGCCACGCTGCACCAGTCACCGGCCGTGAGTTGAAGGGTACCATCCTCCGGATCTCTCTTCTCACAATGGCTGGCGTGCTCAAGAACGTGTTTGGCGGACCCTCTCCGTCGCCTGTTCCAGCCAAAGCCGACGATGGTAGGTTTGCTGTCATCTACTACAACTGCCAATTCCTCCAATCCAGGACTCGACTGCTTACACACTTGTCGTCTTTGCCTTTCCAGACTTTGTGGACTTCGCTGGCGCACCAGAACCGTCGCCGGTCTCCATCTCGGCCTCTCCATCCGCCGCGACGCCCGCAAGTCCTCTATTCGGCGTTCCTCAACCTGGGACTTCCCCCGTGCCGTACACAAAATGGTACCGGATCTGGGAGCGGACGTCGCCTCGGGACTTCATCCAGGAGGCGCTGATTATGCCCTTTATCATCCTCATCATCGCATTCCATCTCTGGGGCACGCGCAAGAACAGGCGCAAGGCGAAGGCGTGGGCGCAAGCCCATGTGCCGGTCCTCCAGAGCGAGTTTGCCGTCGTCGGGTTCAGTGGCATCCGGAGGCAGATCTCCGCGGAAGCGATCGAGGCGTCTGAACTGGTCAGCCCGGACAGCGTGCTGAAGGAGAAGTCGCCGCAGGAATTTGTGTCCTACGCGACCGGTAGGCAGAACGTTGCCTTTGTCGACATCTCCATCAAGTTGCTCAAGCGCTACAACCCGATCCACTTTGCGTTTGACTATATCTTTAGTCTCTTCTTCGACAGCTGGCCCGTGCCCACGGAGAAATTCGAGGCCGTCGCGTATGCGTTTGATGGGAAGGAGAAGGAACTCGTGCCCGTCCCCGCGGGCGACACCAGCATCATCAAGGTGCCCAACTCGAGCTATGACGGGTTCGTCTGGGCCGTGGTGCACAAGAACCACATGCGCAAGTTCCGCCAGGATCGCTACGATGCCTCCTTGACCTTCACCAAGGACAACCCCAAGCTTCCCAACTGGGTGACGGTGATGAGCGAGAGCGCGGAGATCACGGACACCCTGCTCACTGCGGACCTTATCAAGGCCGTTGAGCAGGCGGGTGACTTGTTTGAGTATTTGATTATCACTGACCAGCCTGTTGAGAAGCCTACCAAGTATGCTCGTCTTCAACCCATCCGTACATTAAGATCTGATCGGCTGACATCGTTCCCAGGATCGAGGAGACGACTCCCAAGAAGCGCGTCCACCTGTCCATTCAGATCCCCTCCTCCGCCGCCAGCTACGCCTCCACGATGCCTCTCTTCAGCCTGTTCCTCCGTCTCCCCGACATGCTCGTCTCGTCGGCCCACTTCCGACCTGAGGTGATGCGGAAGCTTCGCAACACTCGCGAAGAAGAGATCAGGCGGCTGCGCCGAGCCGACGAGGAGGAGAAGTCCGAGGAGCGCAAGCTCCAGCTCGAGAAAATGAAGAAGGAGGAGCGCGAGCGCACCCTGCGCAATATGAGTGCCGAGGAGCAGCGCAAGTACCTCGAGCGGGAGAAGGAGAGGGAGCAGAGGCGCCTGCTGAAGAAGCATACGCGGAAAGTATGAATGGACTTGGTGTATCATTCTTAATGCGACCCAAGTCTATCTTCTCTCCGCTGTATTAGGGTTTCTTTTCTCGGGGAAGGGGCGAGGAAAGGACAATTTAAAGATTCTCCCGTGTACTTACCTACATGCCTAGGTACCTTGTATGTATGTACGATATGCGATGAGTATGCAGATGTCGAAGTATGGATATGTATGACAGATGAGACTGGGAACGCAAAACCTTGCATTATGATCTTTTCTCGCTGTCGAATGAGTTCACTTGCCACTGGCATGCATATGCACACCTCTCCACGTTTGCGGCTCCCCGCAGAACGTGAATGTCCATCCTACCTATTTTCTGGCTGCCTCATCTTTGTCTATGATATTTCAAGAAACAGGGATTACTTGAGGGGTAAACCTTCGCTGGGGTGTGAGCCTCCGATGGCATCGAATACCCGGCCGTACCTATGAAAGTCCCAACATATGCAACTTCTTCACATCCCGGTCGCCTCTTCAGCTGTTGCCATTTCTATGCTCAAAGGTTAAAACATGAGCATACCCGTCTTGGTGGCCACTAAGACGCTCTCCGAACCGCTTATCCGTTTTTTCCTGTCTTCCTGGGCTTCTTCTCCTCGTCCGTTGTCCGCAATGACAGGCCTGTTGCACGAGCAATGGCAGGTTCGCCTCGTCGACCAGGGTGCACTTGCTGTTATGGCATCCGGCATCAGCGACTTCCCCAGAAGATCTGGGCCTCGAGTTGAGCAGTCGCGATCAGGCCTCTGCAGAGTATCTATCTAATGGACATTCTACCCGCGAATCCCCCATGTCCTCTCCTTATCTCTCCCACCACTCTCTCACATTTACCACTCCGACTTCTCTAGTTAGAGTAGCATTTACACATACGCTCTTTTGTCTGTTGTTTATTGCGTTGAACACTTGTTTGTTGCGTGCTCGATCTACATACTTATGCAGCTCTTCCGGTTCGCTACTGTCCTTGTGCTTTCGGCACTCGTTGGCTTTTCCACCGCGTTTCCTATGAATGGATCTTCTACTCATGAGACGGATGAGAGACATCAACTCGCCACGCGGGGCTCTCCTGTCCCCGTCGGTGCTGTGATTGACAGGTGCACGGTGCCCGGCACCGTGGCCCTGACCTTCGACGACGGACCGTTCATCTTCACGGATAAGATTCTCAACATACTCCGTGCGAATGGAGTTCGCGCGACCTTCTTCGTTACTGGCCAGCTTCATGCAAACATCGTCAACCACGGGGAACTTGTGCAGCGTGCAATTGCGGAAGGCCATCAGGTCGGGTCTCACACGTATGTACCCGCCATTACCATTGACCAGGACTTTTTGTCTGCAATCATACAATTATGATAGATGATTCCTACGAGTTTGAGACGTAATGAGCTGATTGACTCCTTAATCTGCAGCTGGGGTCATCCCTGGCTAGCCGGCTTGGATTACGGTACCATTGTCGGACAGATGACACAACTCGAGTCGGCCTTCCTCAAGGTCCTAGGACGCTTCCCGACATACATGAGACCTCCATTTCTCGCTGTCGACGGCGTGGTCCTTGATGCTATGAGCCAGTTGGGCTACCACGTTATCAGCGCGAGCATCGACACGAAAGACTACGAGAATGACGACCCCGTTGCGATTATCAACAGCTTTAACAAGTTCAAGGCTGAACTGAACGCCGGAGGCACCATCTCTCTCGCTCATGACGTCCATCGGAACACGGTTGATTTCCTTGTGCAGGCTATGATAGATGAGGTGAGGGCGAGGGGTCTGAACCGTATGTCCGCTGTTTCCTTCTACTCCTCGTGCAATTGCATGTTTATGGATCGAGCTGACGCCTCATGATAGCCGTCCCCGTGGGAGAATGTCTGGGTGATCCACCAGAGAACTGGTACCGGGGCGCTCGTTGAATAAGGCTTCTGTCCTTTATTCATGACTACTAGTATGTCCGCTCCTTACCGCATCCTTTTATATCGTATTCTTTCCTAGATAGATCCTAGATAGATTGAGCTTCAATACAGTTTGGGACGGTCCTGATTCATTGGATTTTTCTTGCGTAGATCTCTGTGAGTTGTGTAAGGTAGAGGCAAGAACGTACGAATTCAGTTTTCTCTGTATATGTTATAATCTACAGTGCCTGCACTGCTGGGGGTTTATCATGGCTTCTGCTATGTTTGCTGTGGGATACGATATCACTGGCCATCAACGCGTCCGATTGCAATTGTGTAAATCTCGAGTGACCTCTTGTTTCTATGTTGCTCGTATGTAATACCAACCAGATTTGACGAGTGACTAGTGTGTCCTGCATGTACGGGACATACATGCCTGGTAGAGCAGGGCTCCGGAACTCCGACGTTGGAGACGCCGGAACTCCGGTATGGCGCCGGTTTCCGCATATACTCCGTATACCATGTATCTTAAACCCTGAAACTTAATTCCATTGTCTCTTCCAGATTATTTAGTGAAGATTCAAAGGATAACAGTTTCTCCCACAAGTAGATTCAGGAATTGAGGTGACCTCAACCGTGTTATCTGCCATATCCATTCTAAGGTAGGTACCTCTATATAGAAATACTTCCTACTTTCCAATTCTACAGATATCAAGCAATATAACAAGACTAACGAACAAAACTAGAAAAAAAAGCCCACCACCATGACCGAAAAACAGCAAGCCCCATCTTCCTCACCTTCATCGTCAGGTTCCGTCTACGTCACCGACCACAACCCCGCCGTCGTCCGCACCCACCGGTGGCGCACCGCCTCCAACTCCGCCGCCCACCTCCTCCCCCATCTCCGCCCCGACATGGCCGTCCTTGACGTCGGCTGCGGCCCGGGCACCATCACCGTCGACCTCGCCCGCAACCATGTCCCCGGGGGACACGTCACGGGCGTCGAGTGCGTGCCCGATCCGCTGGACGCGGCGCGCGAACATGCTGCGCAGCTGGGCGTGACGAACGTCGACTTTGTCGTTGCGGACGTGCTGGATCTGCGTGCCGGTGGCTTCGAGGACGGGAGCTTCGACGTCGTCCACGCGCACCAGGTCCTCCAGCACGTGAAAGACCCCGTGCAGGCGCTGCGCGAGATGCGGCGCGTCGCGAAGGCCTCCGGCGGGATCGTCTCCCTGCGCGAATCCGCCTCCATGACTTGGTACCCCCGCCTGCCCGGGCTGGACAGATGGTACGATCTCTATCTTCGCGTCGCGAGGGCCCGCGGCGGGAACCCCGATCCGGGATCGTACCTGCATGTGTGGGCGCAGAAGGCCGGATTCGAGAGGGAGAAGATGGTCTGCTCGGCGGGGACGTGGTGTTTTAGTTCCGAGGAAGACAGGAGGTGGTGGAGCGGCGTGTGGGCGGAGAGGGTGGTGTCGGAGGCGTTTGTGAGAAGTGCGCTGGAGGCGGGGGTGTGTAAGGATAAGAGCGAGTTGGAGGAGATCGCAGAGGCGTGGAGGGAGTGGGGGAGGTGTCGGGATGGGTGGTTCGTGGTGACGCATGGGGAGGTGGTTTGTTGGAAGTAGGTTTGGAGTCGTATTCTCAGGTTAGGGTAGGGACGGATGGATTGATGGATACATAGCTAGGCTTTCCATTCAACTGGAACAGCTGGACAAAAGATAACAAAGGGTTTGCTTGAGATTGAAAGATCAATTCTTAAGATTCCTGCATTGACTCCCTGCTCGTCTTTTATATACAATTGTACATCACAACCTCATCTGATCCCTCCGCGGATCAAAGTACCCCGCCAAAAAAAAAGAAAAGCATTGACGGACGCACTTTTCCATCCTAGTGCAGGCGAGATGCATCGTTCAGGGGAGTCTTTTGCAGTTTATTTCTCGCCGAACCAGGTCTTGTGGCCCTGTTCGAGGGGTTAGTGTCGAGTCTAGGAATAAAAGACTCCGATATGCGCATATTTTCGGGTCCGCTGGAGAGGACCGCGGGAACAGGAGGGATACTTACAAGGACCAAACGGCACATGGCGTAGGTGGTAGCTAGGAGAAGCACGGTCAGCGATAGAAGGACGCCAGGTCTCGAGCCGGGTAGGTGTACTCACCGACGGCCATGCCGTACGTGGAGATGAGGTAGGGCCACATGATGTAGCCGCTGCGGGGGGTCTTTAATTTTTGCAATTCAATGTCAGATGCATCCCGTCCGGCACTAAGACATGATCCGGGTCAAACTGACCTTCCACCACTGACGTTTGCCGTCGTTCTGCTGGAAGAGGCGCTGGTAGTAAGGGACGCGGTTCTCGCGGAAGACGAATCTAGGGTAGAGAAGGGCTCCGAGTCAGCATTTCACGGGTAGTTGACAGGCTTGCCTCTGCCGGTCTCGTTCAATTGGTCCGAAGAGGCGTGGAATGGTGGGTTGTTGAAGACATCCACACCCACGGCGGGACTGTGCGAACAGCGATTCCAGCAGGCAGCGGGGGAGTACACGTACCCGGCGAGACGAGGAACAGTGCGGGAGACCATGGCTGCGGTTTTGTATCGCAAAGGACGGGAATCCGGAGTTGTGGAGGAGGTCAATGGGCAGCAAGAGAGAAGCTGGCGGTCGTTTCTGCTGGACGTTCGCCTGGACGGCGCGGGAAACTCTCGGATCGCCCGTCAGCTCACCTGGATTAGTCATCCGCTCACGTGATAACCTGCGCTAGCCGGTCTCGGCGTAGCGGGGTCAGGGCTGCGCCCGCGCGGACGTGGGCTTTGACGCTCGGTCTGGGGTCGACACGGACACCGCGAGTGGACGGGACCGGGGCTGCGACAGGTCTTCGTATCATGCCAATTGTGCCGTTATTATTTTCCGGGAGACGATAATAATGGTCGAGTGTCCTATCGCAGCCATTCCGTCCTGCATGCCTCATGCGCCCAGCTCTTCTGAGGCTCCTGAAGAGGCCGTCGGCTGTCTCGTTTCTGGACACCCTCATTTCAGCACGCCTCGGGATCGAGCAATTTGACTCCAAGTATGAATGTTTACGATGCCAGGCACGTCGAGTGCAGCGGGGTGCGACTCCCTGCGAACAACCGTCTGCCCCAGATGTCGAGAGCGAACAGCCCGTCCGTCGACCCCAGACGGTTTCCAAACCGCAGTTGAAGTTCCGTGTTCATGACCTCGAGTCTCCGCACAAGGAAACGTCTCCTACCGGAGCGCAGACTGTACGCGGTCCTGGGGCACACTCAGCTGCGGAGGGTTCTACGTCTACGACAAATTGGACTCTGATCCCCGAGATACTCGACTACGAATCGGATGTGGGCCACCTGGAGGACATCGGGAGTCGACTAGTCGATGACCCTATTCGCCGGCACGACTTTGCACTTTGGGAGGAGCTTCTTCGGTACCGGCAGCGCCATTACGGAGAGAAGGGCACATTGGATATCTGGGAGGGCCTCACGGTCAGACTAGATGGCGTGGACCTGCCTGTGGAAGGCGAGAGGGCCGATCTGTTCTGGCAGAGCTTTGTCGATATCGGGCTCAAGAGGGAGCGGTTTTTAGATGACCTGGCAGATTATGCTCTCCAGCTCTGGAAGAGAATCGGGAAGAGATGGAGCAAGTTCTACGAAGCGGTTGTCGGTGGTTTCTTCGAGCGTGGGCTGCCGCAGCAGGCTGTCAGATGGCATCACAAGCTGCAGCATCCTCACTTGTCGTCCCCGGACGACATCGCGAGAGTCTTCAACCAGGCCCTGTCCTGCGTTCCCCAGTCCGCTGCAAAACATTTCATGAGCCCGACGGCAGACTCGCCGCGCAATTCACATCAAGGCTTGCGGGCCTTTCGGCAAATATGCCGCGCCACGAATGGTCACAGAATCTACGCTGCTGTCATTTCGACTCTCATGAAGCATGGTCGGCCTGCTGACGCTCTTTCCATGCACGATTTCCTGGTCAAGCAAGAGGATCACCCTCGACATCTTGAAGAAGTGCAGCCCTTGCTAGAGCACGCCAAGTACTGTGAGTCGCGGGCGACCTTTCGGAAACTTCAAATATATGTCGAACGCCGGTTTCTTCGAGGGAAAAAGCCTGCCGGCCAAAAACCGCTTGCGACAGAAAAGACGACAGCAGAAGCAGATGTGGGGGGTTGGCTTAAGGAGAAACCTTTTAAAGACGAGTTTGGGGCACGACTCTTCGCGACTGAATCTCTTAGCTTCAATATGATTCTCGGAGGCCTAAAGATGTTTGGTGTCTCCACCATCGGGCCGCACTCCTTGAGAGAGATGGCGCTGAGAGCTCACGGGGCGCATGACATTTTGAACAAGATCAACGAGCTCGAGAGGGCCGGTATCTCCATTGGGAATTCGGTATTCTCAAGGGTCGTACGAAAACTCGCGTCAGAGAACAGGGAAATAATGCTGCATGACCTCCTGCATAGTGATGAGCATCCTGACGTACTCGAGGACGTCGGCACTCAGGAGTCGCTGCTAGTGTCATATTACTTGGCCCGGGATTGGCGTCAGTACAACATGACGCTCGCTATTCTCAATGAAATCTCCGAGGAGGCACCAGAATTGTTCAACGTCCACTTTCGGAAGCACATAGTGGCTGAGGAATGGACCGCAGCTTCTAGGGTCGTGGATGAGATGAGCGTGCATGGGAAGACGCTCTCCGACCACAGCATAGGTTTCATGGTTCGACACGTGCTCACTCCACGAACGAAGGGGGTAGCGCCTGTGCCGAAGCGACGTGACAATCCTGTTGATGAAGTGACCTTCGTGAGCCGCACTTTGCAACGGGTCGTGAAGTCCGGCGGGACGGTTCCACCCGAGCTCTGGATTGAGCTTCTGAAGCGTCTGGGGATGAGTAACCGCTGGGACGATGTATGGAATCTCTGTCTTTGGCTTGCACACCAATATTCGCCGAGTATGGAGCCTACGGTGTCGCGCTGGCTTCCCTCGTCCGGTCCGGATGCAGGATCAGATAAGGAGGGCGGTGCGCTGCCCAGACGGAGTGATGGCATGCTTCGAGCCATCTTCAACCCGCGGATGCAGATGGCCATCGTCGCATGGGGCTTCCGGATGCGCCCCTCCAGCAAGCCGGACACCAAGACGTACAATCCGTTCAACGTGGAGGGCGAGAATCTGGTCCCTTGGGTGCGCGGTCTGGTCCTACTCCGCGAACTTGAACAGAAGGGTGTTCGACTCCGGCTGGGCGTGATTCGCCGGGCGTGCCGACACCGCCTGGCGGTGCTTTTCGGTCGCCCTCGACATTCCAGCAGGCGATGGAATCGACTCCTGCGGCGTGAGAACCCTTACAGCGCAGAGCGCGTCGTGGGGGATATGCGCAGGGCCTGGGGACCTTCGTTGTTCAGCGACCGGGAGGTCCGCAACATGCACCGACTGGTGAACCCGCCGACCTCCAAGATGTCGCTACGGAGGACCCGCCGCACCCTGTGGAGAGAAGCCAACCTGAGAGGCAGAGCCTTTTTGAATTCGAGATGAACGAGTGCGTACGGAGTATATCGCCTTGTAATGGAGCCTATGCGTATGAGCATGCTTGATACCTTGTGACTTGACGTTTCATCAGCTGTATTCGAATATTTGCTGTATAGAAACGGTCATCGCCACGCCCTGCATAACGAGGATCAGTTATTGCAAGATTTATCTTGGTCTGCAGCCGGGCGTTACGCTTATAGATATAGATCTGGGCTAGACGCAACGTCATCTGCTCGGATATGAGAATCGAAATAACATCGTTTCAACCTCACATCCTGCTGCTGTCAGCCATATCCGTAACCATTTCCACCGTATAGACTGAATTGGTAGCAGTAGAGACGATTTCTGTGCCTCTGAGCGTAGGTTGGCTGGTCGACCTGAAGATCCCGCATTGTTGCCGAAGCGACGAATGCAGTTACACAAGAGTTCAGGGCCAAGAACTGCAAAAGAGGAAGATCATTCGAGATCCCAGAAGGCTGACGTTGATCCACGCGGCCTTCTCCACTCCCTCTCTCTTGGCAGCCATGTGGTGGAGAGGTGCAGGCGAGCAAGACAAAGAGGGGACGTCAACAAACAGGCGATCCGGCCAGTCGGGCGCAGCCACCGGCGATGCTAAGAATAGCGGCAAGTCATCGCTTCACGACCCCGACGCTGGGCGGAGCAGCGCTTCCGCAGCCCAGACAGACGTGAGACACTCCGCCGCTTGTCTCTGCCTCATGGGGTTCTCGACGATGTCGCGTGCAAAAAAGCGGGCCGCTATTGATGCCTGTACCCTCTGTGGAGACCGCTGAAGCTTTCCTCTGTTTATCAGAGGCGCAGCGGCCATGATCAGGCGGCCGCCCGGATGTCCTCCCTCAGCCTTCCTGATTCACTTTTTCACCTGTGTTGTCTCAGGCTGATGGGTTATTCCTTTTCTTTCTTCCGTCGTCAGTTCCCTTTCTCCTTCCATCTTTGAGAGCTGTTTGATCTGTCCCGTTTGATCAAACCCTTTGCATACTTTACAAATTGCCCATCTTGGAAATAGGAGCGAACTTCTCTGCGTTCCCATCACATCCTGTCTGGCTCCTGAACTTCCCTTCTCGGGGCGTCTCGGTCCTGTTCAGGAGATATTGAACTGTTGGCCTCAGGTTAGCCTGCCGCGATGCGTGCTTTCAACGACCTCATAGCCCTTCTTCCTCTTCTCTCCGCGCCCATCGCCGCGGCGACAGAGTTGACGCGCCGTGAGACCGCATGCAACAACTCACCAGACCTGTGCTCCAAGTCCTATGGTGAGATCACGCACTTGGGCGCACACGACAGTCCCTTTGTCAGGGATGCTTCGACGGGATACTCGACTTCTGGGGATCAGTGAGTTGCCTGGAATAGGTGCGGGTGTTCAGTATACCGACACTGACACTCCAGGTACTACAACACGACGGTCCAGCTAGACGCGGGAGTGAGGCTGGTGACGGCTCAGGTCCACAGTCAGGACAATGCGTGGCATCTGTGCCACACGAGCTGCAAGCTCCTGGATGCTGGGACGCTGCGCAACTGGCTCTCTGAGATCAAAACTTGGCTTGATAACAATCCCAATGAAGGTGCGCAGAACCATTGGATAAAAACAGCTTTGGTACAGAATTCGCTGATCATTTTCCATTTAGTCATCACCGTGTTGCTCGTCAACTCCGACAATGCATCCGCCGAGGACCTTCACGCCGAGTTTGAAGCCGCAGATATCGTCAAATACGCATACACGCCGACCTCCCAGACCACCCCACCAGAGACGTGGCCGACCCTGCAGGAACTGATCTCCAACGGCACCCGGATGATGACCTTTGTCGCCTCTCTGAGCGCATCCTCCAACACGGTCGCCCCGTACCTCATGGACGAATTCACCTTCATCTTCGAAAACCCCTACGACGTGACCTCGCCCTCAAACTTCTCCTGCCAGCCTGACCGTCCGTCCTCCGTGAAAGGGAACATCGAGTCCGCCCTGTCCTCCAACCGGCTGCCATTTATGAACCACTTCCTGTACCAGAGCGAAGCGCTGGGCATCGAGATCCCCAACGTGGACCGCATCAAGACGACCAACGCGCCCTCGGGCGGGACGGGCAACCTGGGCGACGCGGCGGCCAAGTGCAAGAGCGCCTGGGGCCGCCAGCCGACGTTCATCCTGGTCGACTTCTTCGACCAGGGCCCCGCCATCGAGACGGTGGACTCGCTCAACGGCGTCTCGGACCCCGTGGGGCGCAAGGCCGTGCCGGACACCAACTCGGAGGCGCAGACGAGCGCGGGTTCCACCACGTCCAACGTCTTCAAGGGCCTGGTGGATCTGGTCAACTCGGTCAAGGACGGCGCGAACCCCAGTCTGGGGAACTGGATCTGGGTCGGCGGGAACTGGGGCAGTTTGCTGGGCGGGGGGATCGACTTGTGATCCCGATCCTGCCTGATCCTGCGTGTTGTTTTTTTTTTTTTTTTTTTTTTTTTTTTTTCAAATTTTCTTTCTCAAAAACTCCTTGATGGCGATGGTCTCTGTCTGATCACGACGATGATGACGACCGTGCCTAACCGTTAGGTTTCTTTTTCTCGAGTTCTGATACTTGTTTTCCAAAACTGCTTTATTGCCTGTCCCTGAATGACAGGTTGGGTTGGGATATCATATCAGGTCTGGGTAGGTTCCTAAGGAGTTTGTGTAGGTATATGGCATCACGGCGTTTTGGGTGGATATCGATATCGATTTCATTACCAGCATATGGGACGGGTGGCCTCTTGCGTTGTCGATTTGGTATGTACTGTACAGTGCTTAGGCTCGGAAGGGACCAAAATTGAACAAGAAAAAATACATATTCCTACGTATCTGACACGGATGCAAATACAGCCATTATATAATGCAGTAATTGAACCATTCTTCACATTAACTGTACGACGTGAAACTTTTTTTTTCCATGGCCAACGCATGATCTTGTACTGTACAGTACATAGAACCAACCAAGGTCGTCAAGTTAGGTTCCGACCGACCGACTCAGCTGCAACCCTCCTTCCCCAGCAGCTTCCGCACGGCGGTCACCTTGTCCTCGAACGACTGGTGCTTATCCGTTCTGTATGTATAGTGGTCAGCAAAAAAAAGAAAAAGAGGGAAGGACGGAAATAAAACAAGGGAGCAGGGGCAAGGGGTTCCGCGCACAAACCTCGACCCGACGCGGATGTCCGTCTGGATGCGCACGATGCCCTGCTCGTGCAGGATGGTGTGCGCCTGCCCGATCACCTGGAGGACCTTGTCCCAGGGTCCTTCTGCAGGCAGACAGATCAGTCAGTTGCTGTATTCCTATATATATATATATATATATGTATATATGTATGTATGTATGTATATATGGGTAAAGGAGGAGGACTCACCCAGCGTGGTGCCGGCCGAGTGCATGACGTACTTGAGGCCGGACTTCTCGACGAGGCGCTGCACGTCGGCGATCTGGGCGGAGACGGAGGGGGTTGCTGTTCCCATCTGTAGTTCCGTGGATTGTGAGTACACACACACACATATATATATATACACACTATCAACGTGAAGGAGTTTCAATTCTGGTCGTTGGTGAGGAATGGGAGGGGTTATGATGGGGTCTGCTTGCAAGAGCTGTGAGAGTCGATGTATTATATACAGGGAGCATGTATATGTATAGAGATGTCAGATCAGATCAGACTAGACTCTCGGGGTCTCTCTCTCTCTCCCCCTCTCCCCCTCCCTCCCTCTCTTTGGGTATAGTGATAACGTGCATTGAAAGCTAAACAAGAATACTACGTCCCGCAACCATGACGTAGAGGAACCGACGCACCGGGATCAGGCAGAAGTCGGCCGTGCAGTGGGCCGGGGTCGGGATGGAGGAGATGGAGGTCGCTCCGGAGATGGATTCCATTGTGGATCGAGTCTTCGAGTCGATTGATGGGGCGTGCTGCTTCAGGTTCACGCAAGGCGGACCGACGTCACTTGTTGGGCGGTGTTGGGGGCTCGGGGAGGATAAAACGGTGATGATACGGGTCGATGGCAGATGGATGGATCCTGGAGAGCTGCAAACGTGACAGTGAGCAGTGAGATGGAAGATGGTGTTCTGTTTGCTTGATGTCGAACTGGCGGGGAGCGCGACATGACGCCAGTGGCGGGGCGCGCGCGCCGAGCGGCCGGGTCGGTGGTCATCGTAGGGAGATTCTTCTCGAGTCTCTCGACCGCGAGTGTCTGCACCGCTGCATCAAGGCCTCTGCTTGCGGCTTCACAGCCTCTTGGGCACGGGCGCACCCCTGCTAGCGAGCGTGCTAAGCGCGAGCTAAGACTCAGCACAAAGGGCTTCCCCAGGCCCTGCACGCTGCTCTCGGCGATCGTCCCACCAGACGTCGGGGGATCGACTCGGCGACTCTTGACCTCGTCCAGCCGGGCAGCCTTATGGCATCATGCCAGCTCCTGGCTGACTCTGACCGACCTGGTCGTGCAGTCATCTCCCTTTAAAAGCCAGCCCGTTCCCCTGTCTCTCTTTCTCGCACCGAGTACGCCGTCCTGGTGTACTTCCGCAGCACCTCTACACCCTCTGTCCTGGACCGTCGGTCCGGTCGTGTCCGCTCGTTTCCACGGCTGGTCGCGCACCCGAACCGGCCGACCGGCCGACATCTCCCATCTCCTCGTTTCTCTCTTGCGTCCTCGTCTCTCGACGCTCTCTCTGGTGGAAAAAAAAAAACTTCGATCGGCCCCCCTCGATTGACGGTCGGGCGGACGTGCCGTCTCGCTGATTGGCATGGACCCGGTCCAAGGTGTCACCGATGCAGCGACAACGAAACCCTGCATCCACCTGCACGTCACCAAGCCCTGACCCCAACCGCTAGCGACATCGCGTCTCCATCTCTCGGTCGTCTCTAGCCGCCGTCGCTCCAGAGACATCCGGTCTGTCGGGCTGTCGAGCGGGCCCTTTACTACGGTTGCTACTGTTACTATCACTACTGCTGCTGCTGTGTCATTCGGCGGCTCGTCTCGCGTTGTTGAGATATTGCCCTTTCCTGATCCGTGCTCGACTGGTCATTCTGCTACTGGGGTCGGCTGTCCTTTTAGCTCGTGCGTTGTTTGCTTGCTTGCCCCATCTCTTTCCATTCACCAGCGTAATTCATAATTGAGATTTCGACTGGCACGAGACGTGCCTCCATTGGCCTGTGTGTCCTGCATCTCGCCTGGTGGGGCGTCGACCAACCTGCTTGGGCCTGTGACGTTTGCTACATAGAGAGAGTGGGTGTTGGCCATGTTCTCCTCGCATCGAGGGCTGCCTGAGGAATTTCGATTCAACGGATGACCAAACCAAACACCCTGGAGCTCCCGCCGGGAGTCCAGCTGCTCTACCTCGCCGAGGGCGGCGCCAACATCGTCTACCGCATCGTCGTCGCGCCCGTCGACATGCCGGTGGCATCCAAGGAACATTATGCTCCCCCCGCGGAGATCGAGGACGCCTGCCTGCCGCAGCACCTGAGGGGCAAGTTGCTCCGGCTGCGCAAAGACATCACCTCGGGCGTCCCCTACCAGGAAAACGCGCGCAACTTTGACCGCGTCATCCGGCCCCTGTTCAAACCCGGCGAGCTGGTCGACCAGACGCTGGTCCGGCTCCCCAAGGGGCTCGTCCAGCGCTGCAACGAGCAGCTGCGTGCGGACGAGCTGCTCGGGAAGCGTCCCAAGAAGCGACATGGTGTCTACCTCTCGACCGCGGAACCCTTTGGCTTACTCGTCACGGACATGACCGCTAACCATGACCCGGGCACGTGCCTGGCAGAGTTCAAACCGAAGTGGCTGCTGCAGTCGCCGTCCGCCCCGGCCAACTCCAAGCGGTGCCGGACGTGCGCGCTGCGCGAGATGAAGAACTATGACGCGCGCAAGGTCGGCGCCAAGGAGGAGCGGTCCTTCTGCCCGCTGGACCTCGTGTCGGACAACGTCGAGGATGTCCTCCGGGCGACCAGGTTCATCAAGGGATGCAATGACCGGGCACGGCTCGCGCGGCTGCTCTACCGGAACAGCACGCTGCTGAAGCTGCAGGCGCACCAGCGGGTCATGAAGGACGTGGGGCTCTACGGGCAGCCGGCGCAGTCGCGCGAGATGTCGATCTCGATGACCCTGAGAGACTGCACCATGTACATCAAGGTATGTCAGTCCCTCCGTTCCGCAGCTGCCTCTTTCAAATGCTTCTCTTCTGAAACAGCTCCCTATGAAAACTATGGAAACCCTAGGATGGTCCGCTGACGAATCAAGATGCCCCGCAACGAGAGCCAACCCGTCGAGATACGCCTCGGGGACCTGGACCTCAAGACGGGGGCCGGGGGCAAGGCGCAGTATTGGCTGGACATTGAAAAGCGGCTGATCAACGAGGGGTGGTACAGCGGCGAGCGGCGCGGGCAGGAGCACAGCGAGTGTGCCCTGCAGGGTCCTCGGGAGAAGGTGTGATTCTATACATTTTCGGCTTTAGTTCCCCTTTTCCCTTTTCCCTTTTTTTCTTTCCCCTTCTTTTTTTTCAATTTCGGCTTTCTTTCTGCAGGTTTGGCGTGGCGGCGTCGGGGGGGGGGGGGGGGGGGGGGGGGGGAACACAGAACCGGACCGGAAGAGGATCGGGTCGGGTCGGATGTTTCGTGGGTCGTCACATTTGGATTGCATTGATAATTGACAGGGGTTTTTTTTCTGTGTACAATAGAAGATAAAGGCGTTGTGCATTGTCTCTTTCCGTCGCTATGGTTGATGGTGGGGTTGACACCGGGGGATCGGACCGGATCGCGGCGCTGCATGGATGGACGATGTATATATACCCTACCTACCTACTTAACACATAATATGGCCATAATAATCCGTAGTAATATGCATCTAAGCACTGTCATGCTGAACGGGGAACAACTCGTCCGCCAATCGCGCCAGCACCGCGTCCCCCGTCTCCTTCAGCCCGCGCTTGACGCCCTCCAACAAGGCCTCCGACAGGCTCGATGCGGCCGCCCGTGACCGCGGCCCCGGCCGCATGTAGATGTCGACCCCGGCCGGCGTGAACAGCGTCTTGGAGAAGTACGTCACCATCCAGTCTATCTTCTCCTCTTCATCCACCGCATCAGCATGGATGGCAGGACCGGGTCCGTCCCCTCGGTCCCCGTCCCCATCCTCGTCCTCGTCCCGGTCCGCCGCAGGAACACCTGCAGGAACAGGGATAGCGATGGTCCCGTGGCCAAGCACCTCCCACCGCGAGCTCGCGGCCTTTAGTAATAATAATAGCCGGCCGGTTCCGCGCCAGTGCCATGCCCATGAGCCTCGTCCAGCCTTGTCCTCCTCCTCCTCCTCCTCCTCAGCAGCAGCAGTGCCATCGGCTGTGGTGGTTTTAGGGGTAATAATGGCCGTGTCGATCCCCTTCACACGCCTCACTTTATCTTCATCTGACCCCAACACCGACTTCTTCTTCTTCTTGAGGGACTGCGACTGGGACTGGTAGGTCACCACGTCAAGCAGCCGGGTCCTCCTTTGGCCTCTTGCTTTTGTTTTTGACCCGATCGGGTGTTCCGGTTCCGGATCGAGCAGGGTATACCCGATCCGCACGTTGCGCTTCGTGCGCCACAGGGGGAGGGTGGAGTGCGTCACGAGCCAGGGGGAGGATGTCATGAATTGTAGATCTGGGGGTGGTTGGGTGCTGGTTGTTGTTGTTGTTGTTGTACCGGTGGAGGGGGATGAGGAGGAGGAGGCGGTGGTGGTTGTGGTTGTGGTTGTAGAGGGGGAGCGGATGCGGATGTTGATCTTGATGCTCATGTTTGTCTTGTTCATGGTCATGTTGGTGCTATTGTTGGGGTTGGGATGGGAGTTGTTTTATATAATTTTTCCAAAGGTTAAAAAAAGGATTCGGTTCGGTTCCCCTCGAGAAAGATGCATGCATGCATGCATGCATGTGACAGTGCAAAAAGTAGAAAGTAAAGTAAAGTAGCAGTAGGTAATAGATGAGAGGGTGTACAGATTTGAATTAGATTAGATTAGATGTATCTTTTTTCTTTCCTCCCGTATCATGTCTTGAACTGACCTGATCTGACTTGACCTGCAGGATGGCATAAGCAAACAAATAAAAAAACACAGAGAGAGATCTGGATATTATGATGGATATGATATTGGAGAGGGAGACGGGAGATGCGATTCATGGAATGGATTAATTAAAGTAGGTGTCAATGGATAGAGTCAGTTACCTGGACTTTTCTCGAACCGGGGAACCAACCTGATTCGATCATGTCGTGTCGTAGAAAAGTAGAATCGAGAAGGAAGGAAGAAAGAAAAGTGAGTGTGTGAAAATATGCCAAGGCTAAGTGCGGAGAGCATACTACTGTTTCATCTACGCCGCACGATGCGGAGAGCTGCTGACTCAGGTACAGACTGCTGTTTCAGATCGGATCTGAGACGGCCCGCGCGGTTTGTGGGTTTGTCAGCGCTTAGAAAGCAGGATCAGGAACTTTGTTGCTTTGCTCTGCTTTGTCAGCAAGCAGGGCTGAGGCTGAGGCTGAGGCTGAGGGCTGGGGATCCGTCGGAGGGCGGCATGCCGATGGGATGGTGGGATGGTGCCCCGCCGCGGGGTGCCTGACGATGTGACAGGTGGCTGTTGGGTGAAGATGGGGCTTCCGTTCTTTGTCTTTTTTTCTTGTTGTTTATATAATGTAGCTTTGAATTGAAAGTTTTTTTTCCTGCTTTCATATGTAGTGGAAGCGTAGTATAGGTAGAGTTGAGATTGTATACAGATGCCGACTCCGCATGCGTCATTCTGCGCTGGATTTGTAAACATCGAGGATCGAGTTCCGCTCCTCGACCTCCGCTCTGCCGTCGTCCGGCATGTACGCGCCACCGCAGACCGTCTGGAGAATTAATTATTCATCATTTTTTACCGGCTTATAAATACTTATTCAGGTATTGCGTCCATTGAATTCCGCTGACGAGCTGCAAGAAACCGTGTGCCTGCCCGTTCGACATCGCGACATCCAGATGGCTTCATCCGGCCTGCTGCTTCGGTCCCGTTCCGCCTGGGGCGCTGTCGCGGCCTCGATGCGCTCCAGCGCCCACCACCCCACTCGTACTCTCACCGTCTCTACTATATCTACAGGCGCGCGCCTCGCGCGGCGCAGCCTGTTCCCTTCCCCTTCGCCCAGATCCAGCCTCTCCGCCCTCTCACGACCCTTCTCCTCCTCTTCGACCGCTCAGTTCTCCTCCTCGACAGCAACCATGGCGCAGACTCCCACCGACACGCTCATCGAGCTGGCCAAGGCCCGCCGCACCTACTACAAGCTCTCCAAGGAGAGCCCCGTGCCCGACTCCAAGATCGAGGAGCTCGTCAACAGCGCCATCCTGCACATCCCCAGCTCGTTCAACACGCAGTCGACGCGGCTCGTCGTCCTGCTGCACAAGGAGCACGACCGGCTGTGGGACATCGTCATCGAGGCCTTTGGCGGGCTGGTCAAGACGGGCGCAATCTCGGAGGAGATGTGGAAGAGCCACACGCTGCCCAAGTTGCAGGGGTTGAAGGCTGGCGTTGGCACTGTACGATCCCTTACTTTTCCGTCAGGAATGGTTGGACAGGAAGGGTAGAGATGGCTAATTTGTCTGTCGACAGATCCTCTTCTACGAAGACCCCGCCCACATCAAGCCCTACTCGGAGAAGTTCGCCCTGTACAAGGACCACTTCGTCCCCTGGGCCGAGCACGCCAACGCCATGCACCAGTACTACCGTACGTGTCTTCCCTTGTTTTCCCTTCCGGCACAAGCCCAAAGGAGTCCTGCGAACTGAATGTCTACAGTCTGGGTCGGCCTCGAGTCCCTCGGCTTCGGCGCCAACCTGCAGCACTACAACCCCGTCATCGACGAGCCCGTCGCCAAGGCGTTCAACGTCCCCGGCGACTGGCGCCTCATCGCGCAGCTGGTCTTTGGCGGCCGCGCCGGCGAGCCCGGCGAGAAGCAGCAGAAGCCGATCGAGGAGCGGGTGAAGATCTATGGGAAGGAGTGAGCTTGCTTTTTTTTCCTGTGTGACGGATATATAATATATGGATATAGATAGATATGTCTGAAGCTTTGACTATGCTCTGACAGAGTGCGGCTGGGGTAATTTTTTTTCCTTTCTATAGAAACATTTATCTATTCTATCGGGAGCAGAGAGTAGAAGAAGAGATCTCGTGGATGATGCAGAAATTATATATATATATATATGTATATAGCTCGCATGTCCTTTCTTCTTGGCCTACCTCTTACCTTTTATATACCCCTGCAGACCCTGGTCTATCTCAGTCTTTACCTAGGTAGGTAGGTAGCAAAGCAAGGTACGGAGTAGACAACAACATGACTGATAGGATGAAATATGATGTTGATGACCTTAATATAGTGTTACTAACATATATGGAACATTTACTCTGCCCTTTTTTCTCTGTTATACAGGAGGATATTGTTCAAAAAAAGAAACTTAATTAATAATAGTTAACATTCTACTAATACACTGAATCAGAATAGAAGTAGAAAATAAAATGATTTTTCCTTTTTTTTCCCCAAAAGTGCTTTTTACCCCCTAAATGTCCAAATAGAACCACGAACACCAACACCTTGCCCATCCGCACCCGCATCCATATCCCTCCTTTTTCTCTCTCCCTCTCCTCGTGGTTTGGTGAGTACCTGAAATGTAATGTTCCTCTCATCCCTTCCGTTCTCTTCTCCTCCTCGGGAGATCCGTGGGTTGGAGCACGCGTGTGTATATATGTATGGTTATGTATGTCGGTACGCGTGTGCCCAGAGATCCACATCCCCAACTTGTCGCAACCGCACCGCTATGGCTATCGCATCCCCTGCACCCAGTGAAGGGGTGTTGGTCTAGGCGTGGCGTGATACGGACACCTTCATCAGAATGTTTCAGGTTCGGATTCGGAATTCTCCCGAGGAAAGTTTGTCGGATAAACGAACGGGTTGCGCTGCGCTGTCCGATTCCACCTCCGCCTCGTCTCTCTACTATAGCGAAGGGTTTGACCGCTCTATCGCTCGCTCACGACTTCAGCGTATGTGTCGGTTTGACGGTGTGGCGCAAACATTGTAGGGTGCTGTGGATTTGTTGACAAGCGATGTGTATGTGTCCCGAGGCCAGAGCAGAGCAGACGGGAGCGAGATCGGAATTGGGATCGGGATCGGGAATCGAGGAATGTCTTGTCTTGTAGATTAAAGAGGGTAATGGTATGCATGTAACAAAGAGAAGAACACCCGAATCGAACAATCCTCGTTATCTCGTCACGTCATAAAAAGGTCGATTTGCTTGGCTCGAAGCTCGCAGAGACGGCCGAACAGTCTCTGGGCAGAGAGATGTTGTTCATCGTCACCTCCCAGACCCCTGTCCGGCCCAGCGTCCGCCCGGGAAGTTGTACTCGGCGGAGAGGTGGCTCTTGGCGGGCATGAGCGGCGCCCAGGTTGCCCAGCGGTCGCGGAGCGCGTGGAGGTGGAAGAGCTTCTTGAGCTTGTCGCTGAGGGAGGTCATTTTGCTTTGCTTGCTCTTGGTTTTGGTCTTGCTCTGGGTTGCTTGGTCGATGAGACGAATCCAGGGAAGTATGTAGGTATTGATGTCTGAGTGTGAGTTGTGGTGAAGGTCCAGGATTCCCCTGGTCAACTACGCAGAAGACGTATATATACTTATTTTCCTGCAGGGCTGAATACTATAGATGTCATATGACGCTTTCCTTTTCCGGGGAACTAATTGAGGGAAAAAAAAAAAGAAAAAAAGTTAGGGGGGGCTGGAACGTCTTGAAACCACTCCCTTTGTCCCGAACGTTCTATGACAGATCGACCCTTCTAGAGCTAATAGGACACGTCTCCGGGAGAGGTATGAATCTTTTTTTGGCCATCCTCTGGCTCCACCGCGCCAGAGGGCGTTGCGCTCGGGTCCGGGCCGGCGCCGAAGGAGCGGTAAAGTAGGCAGGGATCAGCCGATCAACTGAGGATCGGGACTCGGGAGGTGGACCGTGTGTTGGCATGCTTGCCCGTGCCGAGCGGCTAGGGGGTGATCTCCCGAGGGCGCTAAGCCTGTCTGGGTCTAGGGCAGTGGTGGCTCGGGTGTGCTAGGGGGCGGATCCATGGATGGGACCGGCGGGAATTCCCGATCCCGAGGTCATGATTCGTGCCTACGGAGGACATGCTCCGTGACAATATGGGTACGGGGGCGGATGAACGGACGCGCCTGTTGATCGTCCGTGTTGGAAAATCATCTTAGTTTGTGTCTTGTGATGCTGCTGATGATGTGGTCAGACGCCTGCTGCCTCATCCTGTTGAATCAAAATAATATTGTTGACCGGAGAAATCCCGGTTCTGACTGCGGTGAGCGGTCCTGGTCTCCTTTTTGCAGTAGTGTGGTATTTTTGCGGTATTTTTTTTTCCCCTAACATATATCTACGTGAGGTGGAGAGCTAGGCACCTGCTTTTTTGCCAATAGCTAAAGCTAGAGATTCCTTCTCGCGGATAAAAAGCACTACTTTTATTGCGTAGAAATGCGGTAGAAATGCACATGTATTTTAGGCTTGTGTTGGACAAAAAAAGACAACGTTACCTGTCTTGTCTTGCATGTTTCCAGCCTTATACACTCCAACATTCTCCAAATATATTATTACACTTCGACAAAGGCCAAAGGTCTCCATACTGACGACGACTCAAGCACGCCTTGTACTGTATGTTGCTGCTGAGTGCGACCAGAAACATTAACGCTCGTCTGGGAATGGGAAATATACTATGGAGCTTCTCTCAGTGTCCACATTCTTGTCTTACTCACATGAACGCGTTTACCTGGCGCATCAAGTGAGAGAGATGCTTATCAGCGGATACAGACTCGTGGTACGTGCGATACTCCGCATGCCGATGAAAATGATGATAAAAAAAGTGACCATGTACTCGAATTATTTCCCTTGACTCTTGATCCACCTTTGAGCTTTGCGTTGTAAGAAGCCGGGTCCCCATTTCTGACAGGACAGGGGCTGTCTTCCAGCCCTACCTGCTGCTTATCGACCCCACTTTTGCTGATATCCAGTTCTGTCGCTGTCTGCTCTCCTCGATTGTATACATAAAGTATCAGTGTCTGATAGTATCAACTGACTGATTCCGTTAAAGGATCACATAACTGCAGTGTACTGTGTACGACATAAGCCCTAACTTTGATACTCAAAAACTGAAACCGTAATCGTTTACAGAAGCAAGACAGCAGGGACTGATGGCAGAAATTGCAGTCGTCTCGTTCGACCGTTTCCCAAACGGCGACTACAAGGACCGCCTCGCAGTCGCCAATGAGGTGTACGAACGGTCGGGTGGGTGTACCTGAAAGACCATGGCATCAGCCAGTCGCGTGTCGACGAGATCTTTGAGTTGGTATCTTCCAGTCCGCAGCTTTATTCGTGGTTTGACACCGGGAGAAGGTACTCACGAATGAAAACTATCACAAATAGGCGCTAATTAGTATTGATAAATCTAGAGCAAACGTTTCTTCCAGCTCCCGCTCGAACAGAAATTACGATGGAAACTCAACGACGCCAAGGTCAACCAGGGCTACACCGCTGACGGAGCAGAAGCCAACGGCGGCCGCGACCACAAGGAGTGCTACGAGCATCGCCGCACCGTCAGCGCCCTGTGTTCCTCCGAAGACGAGCTGCCAGGTTTCCGCCGGACGCTGGATGAATTCTATGTCCAGTGCCTCTCCCTCTCGCTCAACGTGCTCCGATGCCTCGCCATGGCGATGAAGCTGGGCGACGATGACGACGACTTCTTCGACCGCATCATCACCCACGCAGACCCTCAGCTGCGGCTCCTCCACTACCCGGCCATCGCGCGCTCCGTCGTTGAGGCGGAGGGCCACGCGCGCATCATGCCGCACACGGACTTCGGGATCTGCACGCTGCTCTTCCAGGACAGTATCGGCGGGCTGGAGGTTGATCCGTTCCACACGGGCGAGTTCAAGCCCGCGGCGCCCATCCCGGGCACGGCGCTCGTCAACATCGGTGACCTGCTGCAGCGGCTGACGAACAACCGGGTGCGGTCGACGCGGCATCGTGTCGTTGCTCCCCCTTCAGCTGTCGGGGATGTGCTGCCCGCGAGGTACTCCATTGCGTTCTTTGTCCATCCGGATCCTGAGACGGTGATCGAGCCGATCACGCTGTCTCCTGGAGAGGAGAAGCTGTATCCGCCGATAAATGCGGGAGTGTGGCGTGATCTGAATACGGCGAAGAATTACAGATTCGCTCCCTCTGGAGATTCTCCACGAGATATTACTTCTCCTGGACATTGCCTCCTTATTTCAATTCCGCCAAGTCAACATGCGCTCACGAGAGGTGGTCAGCGCGCTTGTGGAGTACCGCTCCATTGCTGATCACGCCCTGGGTGCTCTTCGCGCCGTGTTGAGGACCGGGATAGCCCCGTACTATACCATCCGCGACTTCTATACCGCTCTCTGCACGCGGGATTGTCTTCTATGCGGTGTCTTCGGTGGCTTCATCTTCCTTCCCTCCTTCACGAGGTGCTGTTTTCTCTGCATCAGGTCAGCGCCTCAGTTTTCTCTACTGTCGTTTGTAGCAGTAGAAGAAAGAGGAATCTCCGGCCCGTCCTTGCAACTGTTGCGGAGATCGATGCCGGTGTTGACCACAGTGCCTGGGATATATTCCACGAATGAGGAGTTCCGCGGAGGACGGGTACAAATTGTTGCCAGGCAACATGCAGCCATGGCAGTGGTGCGCTGGCGCGCTGAAGGACGACACAAGAACGAGAAACGGCCGACATTCTCATTCTCACGCCTCAGATAAAGCAAGGAGGACCCTGTCCTGCGGTTTATGGCAGCGACAGCGTTGCCATATCTGGATCCGGCAAATGGTCAAGTTCAATATGGAATCTGCTGTAAAGGCTGCCGGATTGCGCTCGAAAAGGGGCTGATCGGCCCACGGGGCGAGGCAAGTGCCATTGCGGCCCGGGACCGTGCGTATTCGAGAGACACGCGCAAAGACTTTGGGAATCGAGTGATGAAGGTAAGAGGGATGAGGAGGAACTGGGAGCTACCAGACTGTTGGATTGAATTGCTTCTTTGAGAGCTCTCAGGCTATATGTATGTACCTTAGGCACTTTAAAGGAGATAATGCAGTGTTTGAAGGCTTAGCGCGACGCACCAAAGTAGGTGCATGTGCATGCATGTATATGCTCGAACCGACATTGGATATTAAGCGCTTCATTCTTGATCTTCTCAAAATTCCAATTGCCGCCTGCCCAACACCCGACACAGGTCTCATCGCATTTCAGCTTTCGCATCTTTGAAGACTTGGGAGTTCCGAGCTCATATAATATTGTCAGACAGCCAAATACCAGTATTGACTGCAACTAGTGGCCTTGGCCTCTTTTTGTAGTCGAACGGTATTTTTTGGTCAACAAATATTTTGCAAGATGTCTACAGCTTAGTCAACCTGTCGCCCGGAAATCATTACGATGGAAAGTCAGCAGTCGAGATGACAGCGAATACAGAGTATTGATCGGGGATCGGGTGAAGTACATTGTCATTTCCCCGGTACTTTCGACAGAGCGACACTCTCTATGCCCCTCGACCACCTGCCACCTTTACCATACCACGAAGATTGGAATACTGCGTAGATCTCCCAAGATCCGGCGAGCAAAGCATTGAAGACTTCACTGTCTCGACGCGATCTAGCTGACGTCCAAGGAACCTGGCATCCCAATTTTGTCGACTGCTTGAAGCTGAAAAGAGTCGAACAAGTCTCGGCGGCCGCATTCGAGGCTACCTGCACTTCTGACTCTCCATTGATCCTGCGTCCGCCACTCACCGTGATCGCCAAGATCTCTCGTTTCGAATGGGAGATACCCCGGATAGAGCAAGAAATCCGGGCGTATCAGCTCCTGGAAAACTCCGGACTCGCTCCAAGGTTGGACACATCCATGAGCACGGCCGCGCCATGGGATTGCTACTGGAAAAGGTTGAGGGCCGTGAGGCTGGGATTGACGATCTGGAGAGGTGTAGGTCTGTCCTCGAACACATTCACCTGCTTGGTCTGACGCACGACGATGTCAATCGCTACAACTTCGTTGTGGGCAAGGAAAAAGTGACGTTAATTGATTTTGAGCGGGCAAAAGCAGATGCAGACGAGTTGTCCATGCGTGCGGAGATGGAGAGCCTCCGCAACCAACTGACAGAAGAGACGGGGAGGGGTGGAGGATTCAGATTTGTGGAGAATTCCAATGATGACCAAGGTGAATTGAACTCTTGACAAAAGGACTGGGTACATTTAAAGATAACACCTTAGCTCCGTGAGAATGTAAGATTATATTCTGAATTGGTCTTGCAACATATACTAAGGTACTCCGTAGATTAGGTGAAGGGATAATGAAAACTCTTTGAATAGCTACAGGTACCTAACAGATGTAATAAGAAGGGTACAACTGGGAGAGTATAGGAGATAAGTGAATGTGTATCTGTCCAGGCTCTGGGCTCCTCTGGCTGCATCCACGGACGTTATCCATAATCGTTAATTGAGGTTGGCGACGGCTAGACACGGCGACAAGCCCTGTTGAAGACGCCTTACTCAGCAGGGTAAGTCCTTGGTAGGTGCTAACTTGAAGGCGTTTCTAACATCCCTGAGATAGACACGGGTGAGACCGCGTGGCTTCATACAATAACCTGGACTATAGCCCTTTCAGAGTGACCCAATAGACGTCTGTTGCTGTAAATCAATGCCTTCTGAGAGGCGCCCCAAACGAGTAGGCCAAGCCTGTGAACCATGCCGGTCAGTCATTCCTCGAGATCCATCTATGTGTGTTCTGACAGTTGTGTAGGCGAAAGAAGACCAGATGCCCAGGCGAGCAGCCTGTGTGTTCACACTGTGCACGTTTACGCCAGGAATGCATGTACGCTAGAGAGAGACGGGGCAGATCAAGAAACAACAATAATATCACATCCACCTCCCCGTGGGGGGGAACCTCCGCAGCAGCAGTCCCAGACATTGCTGTTTCTCAGACGTTGGTGAGACTATGAATGGTTCATTTTTGCAATTTATTTCTAGCCGGTCAACTAAACGGACTGTTGCGAAGGAGGGTCAGTTTGCTAGACTTGAAGCCAAGGTTACAGAGGTCCTCGAGACCCTGGGGTAAGTGTGCTGCCTCTCTCGACTTGGGAGGATGATCCTGACTTCAGCAAAAAAAAAATCTAGACAGAAATGCTTGAATAATCAACAACTAGCCTCGTCAGGGGGTGTTTCTTGCAGTTCCTTGAATGATAGGCTCCAAGTCTCGACAAGGAAGCTGCCCACTTGGGAAAAGGTCGTTGCCATAGCTGAGCTATACTTACTTTATTGTGATTGTCAGCCACTTCCGCTCTTTCATCGAGGCAGCTTTATCAGCAGTCTTGAGAGACGTGATCCTGAGATTATCTACGCCATGCTTGCGTTGAGTATTCGATTCGATGAAGAATCTTCTCAGGATAACGAAAGTCTCGCGGACCTTGTCAACGGTTATGCGGAGGCCGCGCGAACCTTAGTCATCAGGAGGGTCTTGGAAGGACCTGTAGAACTCTCAACATTACAGTGTCTTTGCCTCCTAAGCCTTGTTGACTTCACCAGTAGGGACAATCCCACTGCACACAGCGTTGGCTAAGCACTAACTTGGACATACAGATGGCAATAGCCACCGATCAAGTATCCACAGCAGTCTGGCAATGAATCTGGCCCAATGCGCAAACTTGGGTTCGGAACCTCCTTTAGGCCTAACTGATGTCGCTCGTGAAGAACGCAGACGTTGTTTCTGGAGTATCTGTTTGTTGAAACGCCTTCACGGAGAAGAATTTAGCATTCTTGATCTCTCTGAAGAGAGCTTTCCTCCTTTCCCAGAGAGCACCGGAAAACCACCGGATTCTTTTCACGCGGATAATACAACTGTCAGACCAGGGTCAACTGACGGCATAAAGGACGAAGGGATTGTCGGTTACGTGATCCAGCTAAGCGAAGTGTTCTCAAAGACGATGAAGTATGTCAGGCGTCATGGAAAGCCAAGCAATATACCACCTTGGTCTCCGCAATCTGAATATTCGAAAATCATAGCTTTTCAGATGGAGTTCGAGACACGGGTTCCTCACACTCATCGATTCAAGTATGCTGGCCTGGAGAATAGATCAGTCGAAGACCTTCAATCAAACCGGGACTATTGGGGCCCTTGGTTTCTCACCCAGTTCTTATACCATACAATTCTGTGTCTCCTGAATCATCCTCTTCTGCTGTCGCTCAGTCTCCGCAATTTTCGAAGTACTATCCCGGAGATCTTTCTCCAGCATACGTCTGATTTGATATCCTCACACACGAACTGGATAATCCACTTTATCAACTTCTTTGAAGAAAAGTCATTCAAAGTGTCTGATCCATTCCTGGGCTACTGCGCCGCAGTAGTGGCTACAATTGAGCTGCAACTAAGCTTCACGGAGGACCTCACGATCAGGGCGGAGAAAAAGAACCGATTTTCCAAATGCGTGAATTTTGTTCGCGGGTTTGGGGAACAGTGGCCCCATATGAAGCAATTGGTATGACCCTTCGGCAAAGATACTAATTCTCACACTGACCGAAGTATTCCTTGTTGATAGGCAGATAAATTACAGGGTTTACAGGGGGCCGTCTCAGCGTCCTATCAGCCATGCCAGATTGCTCAGAATAAGAGCTTGTTGATTGATCTTTCCCGATTTTGGGAGATCCTCGAATATTCCTCAAGCAGCACTTCCCATTCTGCGAGACGTCTTCTTGGTGAATCTCTTTACCCCGGCGCCGTCAGTTCTGCTGCTGAAGTGTCGAACACGTCCCCGCTTCCTGAACCTACACGGCTCTCACCACAGGTCACACAACGTCAAGCCACTCGGACTCCCGGCTTTGAACCATCGACTTCTTCTAGCCAACCGGCTGGTCCTGGTTTTCCACCCGTCCAGTTAGATTTGCCTAATGACGAATTCTCCATCCTTGCTGAAAATTTCTTCTCCCAGGGTCAGGATTTCCTTCGCGGCGTAGATGTTTGGTCGGGGATGGGTAATTTGTGAATTTTTCCCACTTGTGAGCTCATTGCCTAGGTGCCTACATAGGGAGGAGGGGTATACACTTACTAAATTTTTATCTGTTTCTGTAATCATGTCGAAATAAGACTATCGGAAATTGACAGGTTCTTATTAGAAAGGACCATCGGATATTAAATATTTTGCTTCTAGATAATGTGTATAGCACTCTGTGAGGTGTATCGGCACAATCTCTTGTTCACACTGATTGATATAAATAGGTATATTTTGACCATGGTCTCTTTTTGTAGTGGAGCAGTAATTTTCTCTGACAATATATCAGGAGTTGCAAGATTGGCGACTTGTCCAGCGCTTCATCCACAGTACTGGTATGAACGTTGACGGATAGGGGAACCGGCGCACATTCTCCTCGCATTATTGGTTCCCAACAATGTGCAGGAGGGAAAAGCAAAGGGGTCGGCGGACTAATGATACTAGTAGTTACAGTAGTAAGGAACTACACAGTAGAGAGCTATCACATCTGACTCGCTGTTCTGGGCGTCGATCTGCCAATCATGTTAAGTGGAGCACGGTACGGCCCGATGCGGGGTCAGGGGAATCCTAAATGGACGTACTCGCATCTCATGTATTCCCACTTCTGCTACATATATGTACAGTACTTAGTTCCCAACTCGCTAGGGCTCGAGAAAGGATATCGCGAAGGGAGACGGGACGTTCCGAAGCAGAAGTACCCTAGGTAAGTACTAGGACTTCTGTCTGTTTTCATGGAATTACGTCAGAGCTATCAATTTACAGTGAGCAGCGAAAAGGATCATTGGATACCAACTACGTTTTTCTTGCCTTGTTCACGGAGACGCATTTGTCGCTAAGGTATATGCAGTATATGCGTAGTTCATTCTGCCAATGCCGCTTTGAAATGCTGCACAAACTCCCGTACCTCGGCAAAGGTATTGTACAGAGGAGCCGGTGCAACTCGAATAACATCCGGCTCTCTTTTATCGCAGACAATTCCAGTCTCCTGCAATTTTTGGGCCACGTTATGGCGCAAGCCTGGCTTGAGTAAGAGGCTCAATTGAGCCCCTCGTGCCTGAGGGTCGGAAGGAGTGATGATGCGGAACTGCCGCGACTCCTCCGTGGTTCCGTCCAATAGAAGGTGCTCGAGGTATGCGGTCAGGAGAACGGATTTCGCACGAATTTCGCCCATGGTTGTCTCCTCAAAAACTGAGAGGGCGGCGCAGAGAGATGCTAAGTCGACAGCGGAGGGATTCGAGATCGGGAACCCCTTGGCCCCGGGACTTGGCTTGAAGTCTTTCATTGGCCGGCCATATTAGCGTCTGCAGTACTTAACGGAGTAACAAATGACGCTATTATTACTTACTGTTATCCATCTTGAACCTCTCTGCTCTATCGCTGCCGTACCATCCAGTCAGACGGTGTCGATACACTGGTGCGTTTCCCCCTTGACTGTAATCGACAATGCCATGTCTTTCATGAACGAATAGGCCTGAGATTGCTCCTAGTCCCGCATTTCCATATTTGTACGTACACCAAGCTGCAAAATCCACGTTCCAATCATGCAAGCTCAGTTCAACGTATCCTAGCCCACCGTGATGTCTCGGGACTGGGCATGCTTTGTGATTGTCGGGATGTCGAAAAGCCGTCCGCTGTAATACTGGATACCGGGTAATAGAAGCAAGGCGGTTTCTGCGGTATGCTCATTGATTACGGAGAGGATCTTCGACGTTGAGATCGTATATTCGCCTTCGTCTGGACCGATAAACACCATCGAGGTCCTTGGATCAAGTCCATGCCAGCTGATCTGTGACTCTATGGCGAACTATTTCATTGTCAGTCACCGTCTTTTCGGACGAGCAAAGATAATGAAGACAGTGAGATAATCTTACATGGTCGCTGGGAAATGCTTTCCAGTCCAACACAATCTTATACCTTGCTTTTGTGGGTTTATAGAAGCTCGCCAGCAAGAAGTGAAGGTTCATTGTCAGCGTTCCCATCGCGGTGACTTCTTCTGGAGAGGCTCCGACCAATCTGGACATCTGGCTCGAAGCATGATCTGCCATCAATTGCCACTGCTTCAGCGGAGAGTCTTCAAGATCTGTGAAATGACCCCTGACACCAATCGATGACCAGGTATCAAGATGTGCTTCGAGATACTTGGCAGTCGCCTTCGGCTGCAGCCCGAGGGAGTTTCCACAGAAGTATATGCATGATTCGGCGGAGAGACGTTTGAAAAAAAAAAAAAAAAAAAAAAAAAAAAAAAAAAAAAAAAAAAAAAGACAATTAGCGCCTTCAGATTAAGATGTTCACGGGTCTAGATTCCGCAGAGCAAACCAGGTTTTGCCAATTTCTTGGTCTTCAAATTCGCCTTTGACGGGATGATGAATTTATCCCTGAATGATTTCAGAGCATCTGCAGCATCAAGTGACTGCGAACTCTTTTGTCCCAGCATCTGTTGGAAATACCGGCTTTTCCTTGTTCTCAGTGGTCATCTTGATGTCTTTGGAGTCGACCATGGCAGTGAAAAGAGATACAGAGTAGGAAATAGGAAACCAAAGGAGCACCTATGTACCGGTACTTATATCTGTTAAGGAGGAGGAACCGCTATTGCTGATGGGACATCATTGAAAGCTCTTGAATAAGAGGGTGCAAAGTTTCCCAGTCCCCTCCTTTGTCTCCAGGACTACTTCACTTTCACCCACATTTCCTTCACTGTACCATTCAGCAGGGCTAGGTCACCTGTTCGATATCGGCTTCACTGCTTCCGCTTCCGAGAGGATATTCCGGCGTTGGCCATAAAAGGCAGTCGAGACCCGTGTCTTGTGTGAACTCTGTCCCTCTTCACCCAAACTTGTTTGTTCTTCTGAGTTCATCTCCCATGGATAGGTTGTGCTCTGTGCGTTCTGGTTCCTAAGTGTCTCTCAGAGAGTGTGACCCAGGACAAGGTGCTCAAAACATCTGAGAACCCTGGCCGTTCAGGGAACATATCTTCACTTGATCTGTTTCACGGGCAAGACTTGGAGATAGTGAGCACTCTCTTTGTAATCACAGATCGTCCCTGCACAACCAGTTCCTCATCTTTCCACCACAATGTTTGACCCTACAGATATCGTTCTTAGTGACTATGGAGTTTCTATTCATAACGGCTTCCTTCCTGATACACAGCCTCTACGACGACTTCCAGATCCTTACTACAGTCAATGGGAAGATATCACAGCCGATCTTCCCAACCTCATCAAGAAAGAGAAGATTAGAGACGCAATAGATAATTTACCCATTCTTTCAACTAGCCACCTGCACCACGAACGAGAGTGGCAGAGGGCCTACGTGCTGCTCGCGTTTCTGACACACGCGTACATCTGGGGTGGTGACAAGCCAAAGGATGTTTGTGATCCCAATCAGTGAATATTGACTGCTCTAGATACTTACTATTTACAGGTACTCCCACCTTCAATATCGTGCCCATTTCTCCAAGTATCCGATCACTTGGAACTTCCGCCTTGTGCGACCTACGCCGCTGTTTGCCTCTGGAACTTCATGGTTCTGGACCCGCGCATCGACATTTCACAGCCCGATAATCTTGTAGCGTTACGGTCTTTCACAGGGACCCAGGATGAGGAATGGTTCTTCTGCGTCTCCATCGCTATTGAAGCTTACGGTGCAAAGATCATTCCTTTGGTTCTGAAGACGATAGATGCAGTCGAGGAAGATGACCCTCAGCACGTCACAGAACTTCTAAATCAGTTCACCGAACGTCTTAGACACCTTGGCGCCTTGCTAGAGAGGATGTATGAAAAGTGCGCTCCATCAGTTTTCTACAATGAAATACGCCCGTTTCTAGCGGGAAGCAAGAATATGGCAGCTGCCGGCCTCCCCAAGGGAGTATTTTACGACCTTGGGGATGGAAAAGGTGAATGGCACCAATACAGCGGTGGAAGCAACGCCCAAAGCTCTCTCATACAGCTTTTCGACATTGTCCTCGGCATCGAACACTTCTCTGAAGGAGAAGTGACATCTAACGGCATGGCTCAATCAAAGACCAAGCAAGGGTTCATTGATGTATGAAGATACCTACTTATTTCTCTGGCTGTGTCTTGTTGCTAATCGCAAAGTAGGAAATGCGGAACTACATGCCCGGTCCCCATCGCCGGTTCCTGAAGCTCCTCACCAAAATATCCAACATTCGTCCCTACGCAATGAGCTACCCCGCCGATTCTAGCGTGAGAGGCGCTTACAACGCAGCTGTACTCATGCTTTCAGCATTTCGTGACAAACATATTCGAATGGTCACACGCTATATTGTTGCACCAGCCAGAATGCTACGTTCTCAGGGGCCGGTGGAGAAAACGAATCTCGCCACGGCATCATCTGGAGCCGTGGACTCTGGGACAACCGATTCTTCAACTCTGTACGGCACAGGCGGTACTGCCTTGATACCGTTCCTGAAGAAAACTAGGGATGAGACCAAGAGTGTTGCTAGGGATTACTAAGGTCCTTCGTCCTTAGGGCGCTCTGTCGTTCACACGAATGCAAGCTAAGCGTCAATGCATACCAGGCGATATGGACATCAGCGTTAGGAGGTTAGTTAAAACCAATCTGGAAAATGGGATATTTCTCTCCTATCATAAGCAGACTACTTTGAGAGATGGACATGATTTGGAAGTCGGCTACATTTACTAAGGGGCATTGATAACTGGGCTTTTTTCTTTCGGGAGATTGTCTTTCTAGCTATGCATTACTATGAGTCTTTTATTTGTCAAATAGGTTCTTAGAACTTGCATCAGTATCTATTTATTAAATATTTAGCTCGCAATGTTTAGTAGGTAGCCAGTCATCCCATGGATAATGGGACCGTAGACAAGGCCTTAAAGCCACGTAGCCAAAATCCAGTACCTAATCATCAAGCGCAATAATTACTACCCACCGCATATACGGTAGATACGGAAACAACGTCATCCTTGCCGGTGTTGCACTCTTAAGGGAGGGGGGAAGTATGGGACCGGGATACGGAAGCGGAACACGGAACGTCCCGTATCGCGGGCCGCCACGCATATGAAGGTTGCACGATGCCAAGTATTGACGCTATGACATTAGAAATTATCAGGAGGTGGTGTCCAATAGATAACCTATTATTTTACGATTGCAAGGGACAAGCTTCCTACGTTGTGAACTCTCGGAGGTAGAGCTTCTGCTGCGCTGATTGAGCCTAGGGCTTAGGGCATAGGGCTCGGGAATAGGGGCCTGGGTTCACCTTGTCACCAATGTCAACCTCCCACACGCCTGACCATTCCACCCCACAAACATATCACGTAATTTCATTAGATGGAGCGTTTACAGGGACTGATTTAAAGGACTGGTGTGATGCAGGTACCCTACAGTACATAGAAGGTTCTGTACGTACCTCCTACTAACCTTCTATGCAATAATTGCAGGGTTTGTCGACACCTGTTCCGCACCGGAACTGGGGGGATATAAAGCGCTGTATTTTTGTATACCAATATATTCTATATACTATATAGGTAATTGGCCGCCGTTCTTTGTTCTTTCATTTCAATCCCCAGTATTGCCGTTCATATGCTAGATTAGGTACCTAATCAAATCTTTTTTAATAAAAATACCGAAGAGTCATAAGGCTCATTATTGATTGTCTTTGCCACTAGTCAATTGGAATTTTCCCACTCTAGGCAGTGGGTGTTGTCCAGATTCCGGAACTCCTGATCGTTGGCAGTTTATGTTTCTCCACAATAGATTAAAGGTATCAGTCATCTGTAATCGCCAGATCCTTAGGAAACTATGAAGTGAGGCTGTTGATTTCATCTCTGATTTCTGTGATACCGCGGTACTAGATGATCAGTAAACTAAGATATGCAGTTCAATACTCAAAAAGGGCATAAGTTCGCATAGGATGAATGATCATACAAGCTTGAGGCATCTTGCTGGTAACTATATGTTTGGATTAGATAGTAGGCCCTGTGGCACTTGTAGATGATTCTTCCTCGGAATTAATTCGAACTTTCCTGAATGTGTGCAAAGGATTTGAGGGGATGCCTTTTTTTTCGGTGACCTTGAACGGTCCCTCAAAGACATTTTTGTTTAGCGGATTTGGGATTGCTGGATTTAAGTTGATAGGATGACCAAGAATGTTAGCAGTACACCAACGGACTTTACCCTCGAATCCGGACCATTCTGTGAGCCGGTCTAGAGACAGCTTGTATAACTGCTGGTTCTCCCTGTCTTCCTCCCCGGATGAATTCTCGAATCCGGCAAGGCCTGTTGCTGTGGTATTCATGTTCTTTCGAAGTCAGCCGAAGGAATACCAGCTCATTGGCTACCTGCACCTTAGTTGAACCTTCCTTTTACTTGCGTGGAAGGAGCTTTATTACGTGCCGATATTTGTTTGTGGGCCCAAGATATCAGTCCAGACCGGAGGTTCTTCTGGGGAATCTCCGTCGAAGTCAAAATATGAAGCAGGATCTATTTTTATCCTTCATCTTTCCTGTAGGAAACATATACGAGACAAAGGTTAGAAAGGAGATAGTAGAATGGTTAGAAGGGTTAGAATCTAAGACAAAAACGTCAAGCTAACTGATTGATTTAAATGACAAAGTAGAGATATTTTAAACACCCCTAAGTCCGTTTGGGAAATTCGATTGCTCCTACCCACTTGATTGTTCCTCTGTGAGAGCAGAAGTGTCTGGATAAGTTAGTATTTTTCTTACACGACAATAATTTATTGACCAGGTCATGTGTTCAAGAGAGCTTGATTGCCGTTTAGATTTGGCAGTTTTTGAATTGTTAAAGAGCCTACCGACCATCTAGGCGGATTCTTGCATTTCGTTTTGTCGCAATATAGTCCCAAAGCCTTCCTCATTCTCTTTTTTGTCATTTCTTGATACATCCAGACATGCGTGAGGTGACGGATTAGAAGCAGGATCTACAAGACACATTCAACTGTGTACCTATTTAAATCATCGAGAAGAAAACAAGTCCAATAAGTCAGAAAAAAACTAAAACCAAAGAGTCAACCGAATGCTCTAACTTGGCCAAATCAACCGATGGAGATTCCATTTTGGAGACTGAATAAAAAAAAGGTATGTCCGTATCTTACAGAACTAGATGCTTTAGGTATATAGATCTGATCTCTCCACAAGCATAGAAGGCTACCTTCAGTCGTGAGTTCCAAATATAGACTCTCCAGAGACAAGTCAGCGCCCATAGTGGACATCTTATTCAACATGTGTCGTTTATTTATGAGCAGATGAACAAGGAGGTCTCTTGTCTGGGAGCCGCATTAGGGACAATATCTCTCTACTGCAACGTCGTTTTCCTTGGTGTTTGGAATAACTGACTTTGAAAAGGAAATCCGAAGAGGCTTTCGAATGTAAATAGGAACAGTTAAATGGAAAACACCGAGCTGCGTCGTGCTTTTGTATCTCAGGTGAGAGACTGCTACACGGGCCTAATGAATTGGATCAGGTCGACAATCTCTGACGTGCTTTTCGCTATGCGCTTTATATGGACTGGTGGACGAGTTCTTCGAATCTAGAGCTTATACAGCTCTTCTGATAGAGTGCCTCGCGATTCCGACTGTATATTCCGACATGACAAAAGGCCGGTCTCTGGATGCGGGGAAGTATTCTTTAGATATGTAATATAACAAGCAGCAACAAACAGTATCCATATTAGATATCAGATCAGAGCAAGTGACACCGGATGCTTTACTATAGTCTCCCACAGCATGTTGCCAATGTGGTGAAGAAAGAGAAGAGAGAGGGCAGAGTGGGTGGGAAGAAGTGTGGATTGGAGCTGGGAGAAGTGATAGCCACCCTCCGTTATACCGCTTGCTGTGAATGGAGACCGGTTTCTCCCGCATGGAACTTCACTTACCGTACCTAGAAATATGGACTATACCCGTAGACTTACGACGACGGGATGACTTGATACACCTGCCGTGTTGACAGTATGATTTATTGCAACATCCCGCACTTTGGAGCTTCATGCGGGTATCTGGTGTTTGCTTCCATTACAGGATATGTCATTTATCCTCGATAGTCAGGAGAGGAATAGAGAAAGCACTGTACATCCATAATCTAAGAGACATGAGAGATGGTTCATCATGACTTATGTGGTCAGGATATCTACCTAATTAGCGTTGTCTGCAAGGGTGGTGGAGAGGCAATCCTCCACTCGGAGGAGTACATGAATCTAATATGATACATGCATAGGCTGTAACATCGACGATGGCCAGGGGCGCCCACACATCTTCGTATAGCTTGCCGGCTCGTAGGCCGCCCTGGCACGGGGGATCTCCCGAGAGCTTCACTTCCAGAACCCCCGCTCCTGTAATATCGACATTTGAAGCTGCCTCAAGATGCCCAGCTTGGGGATTGGAATCATTTGCAAGAGCAAAATTTGACGTCGGCCACGCCATGTTGCCATGCCGGATGTCAACATGGACCTTGAGTTGAGTTTCGTTTTGCTCTTGTTATTGGAGTTCTCAGGCCACAACGTCGCACGGCGACCTGCCACCTGCAGGTCTGGCTGGGATACGTTCAGGAAAGTACGCATAGGCGACTCGACGGTACTCCATCATATAGGACTCGGGAGAAGATAGCCCGTGCAGATATGAACTGGCCCAAAGCTCATTTCTTCTTGGTAGTGGTGGTGGTGACGACAGGGATCCCTTCGCTTTCTTTCAGCTCCGCCAACCTCTTCTCGCGCTCAGCAAGTCTTGCCCTTTCTTCCTTGAGCATCTGTTCCACGGTTTTGAGAGCTGCTGCCAACCTATCAAGCTCTTTATTCTCGGTCGTCCTGCTGTATGGGTTCTTCGGGCTTTCATTGTAAGGGATCTCTGCAGTTCTTCCGCCCTGCTGCTGTTGAGTCTGCTTCGCATTCTTGCCGGTCTTTCCTTTCTGAGGCTGAGTCGACCCAGTACCGCCTGTCAGGATGTCGTAGAACTGCTCTACCGGCTCGTTGAAGACGACCTCTTCATAGTTCTGACTGACGACCACCTCCCTTCTCTCTCTCTTTGCCTCGGCATCAGGACCATATGGATGCAGCTTCAGGCTGTGCCATAGAGTTTGCGGCTTCTCCGTAGACTCTGGGACAAAGTAGAGCTTGATCTGGATCTCGAATTCACCCCAGCCGGTCTCTGTGACCTCAAACGGAGGCTGCTCGACCGTGCGCACAGACTGCGCGTATGTCTCGTGCAGCTTGAACTGGACCTTCTTCAGCCAGTATGAAATGTCCTCGTCGTTCACACCCTTGACGTAGACGCGCCACTGATGGGTATGGTCCGGGGGAGCGTGTGGCGGACGCTTCGCGGGGTCGAAGGGCTGTGCTTCGCTGCCATAGACTGGATGAGATGTTAGCAGGCGCAGATCCATGTAGATTTAATCGTATTGTACAAGGGATACGGACCGAACGGCCTGAAAACCGAAATGCCCTAGAAGAGAGATGTCAGTGTCTTCTGGATGCGGTGGCGGAAGTGGAAATGCTGACCTTTAGGCGCTTTGTTCCTGGAGCAGCTGGCATACCGTAGATGTAAGCTTCTAGAAGGCTTCTTGACTGTGACAGGAAGTTTGGGGATCGCAGAGAGATCGAGAAAGATATTGGTCGCAAGCGCGGGAGAAGGTGGTCGCGGCGGTAGTCCGCGCAGGGCCTCCGCGCGTCGCTGCTGACCTCACGTGACCATCAAGGCTCGGGCGGCGGAGACGCTTATCGTCACTGCTCGGCGCCGGAGACAAGAGCGCGGAGCTCACCAGAGCTCGTGCCTGACCCCGGGCTGCGCGGAATCGCCATCTCCACCGCCATGACCAATTGAGACCGCATCTTTCGCGGCTTTGCGTGCCTTTTGATACCACCCATCTCCGACACAAGATGGCGTCCAAAAGAATCGTGGTCGCTGGCGGAAGCGGGTTCCTTGGTGCGCGATTTACCATGCTGTCTTCCTTGAAGGAGGCTTCTCCGCGGTTGCTAACAGCAATCATCAGGCTCGAGAATATGCAAAGCGGCCGTCGCAAGAGGTTGGTCTGTGACTTCGCTAAGGTAGTGTTTATCCCAATACTGTAATGATGCCATTGAAGCTCAATTCTTGAACTTTATAGTCGATCGGGAGAACCACGATGGGACACTATAACGGGCTCGCACGCACCGCCGAGTTGGGCAAGCTCCGTAGAGTGGGCCAAAGCGGATATCTTGAAACCCAGCACCTATAAGCCGTTCTTGAAGGATGCAAGCGCAGTAGTACACAGTATGGGAATTCTGCTGGAGGCTGACTACAAGGGAGTCGTGCAAGGGAGGGAATCTATTATTAGCGCGTTGCAGAAGATGTTCAGCTCGTCGAGGCCGGGCAGCCAGAATCTTCTACAGAGAAAGGAAGGAGAGCAGCTGGTACCTAAAGAAAAAGATGGACAGTGGACATATGAGGTTATGAATAGGGACTCTGGTTCGTCTACTATAGCTGCTTTCCTGTGAACCCAAGACTGACATGGACGTTCATTGATAGCCATCGCATTGGCGCAGGAATCCTCCAACGAACATGTTCCCACATTCGTGTATATCTCTGCCGCTGCAGGGGCACCGATCCTGCCGACGAGATACATCACTACGAAAAGGGAGGCCGAAAGAACCATAGCTTCGTCGCTCCCAGAGCTCCGGAGTGTGTTCGTGCGGGCCCCCTTTATGTATGACTCCAGCAGGAAATTCACATTACCAATAGCGTTAGGTGGAATTATCGCGTCAGAGCTCAATGCGCTCGTCGGTGGCAGACTTCAGTTCATGGGAGCTATGGCAGAGAAGCCTCTTCAGGTTGACGTTGTCGGTGAGGCCGTCGTCGAGGCGATCGATGATGATTCGACGAGAGGTGCTGTTGGAACAAAGAAAATAGAAGCACTGGCCACAAAAGCTTGGAGAAAGAGTATGCTCTGAGCGTCTTCGGCGAACGCTCCTCCTGGGAAGGAAACCTAGGTGTGCTTCCGGAGGGAGAGCGATATCTCAAGGCTGTAGAGTAATCGACTTCGCCTAGGGTTTAACGGGAGCTTCGATGTTGTACTATAGGGATATAACTCCGATCATATCATAGTGCCACGCTCAAAGCTCTCCCTAATTTCCGTAGTGTACTATAACGAACGAGGTTAGTTGAGGTAGAACTTTCGCCAGTCAAATAGCGAACATACCTTATTATAGAAGCGGGCAAGCTTCTGGTTGAACTGCTTGTTCTTCTCGTTGATATAGGTGACGTCTGGCTCTTCGTCGCCCCGTCGTTCCCTGCGTTTCTTCAGCCGGACTTCCTCCGCCTTCTTGAGGTCCGCCACCAGCCTGTCCACTGCGGCCCGATCAGGCTTATTGTCCGCGAATCCGGTCGTGTCCGCCGTCGAATAGAAGGTCCCGTTCTTATCGATGGCGACCAGCTCTCCATCGTTTGTTTCCACAATCTCCAGGTCTCCACTTGCGGCGGCTCTCTCGACAGCGGCAAGCTTCTCCCTCACATAGGCTTCCAGGTCAGGTTTCAGCTCCCGCATCTGCCTCTTGTAGACTTTGCGCGCTTCTTGACGATAATCTTGGAAGTATACGTCCTCGCGATGACGCTGCTTCTTTTCCATGCGCCGGTCCCATTTCTCAGATTCCTCGATGGTCCAGTCCCAGGCACGCTTGCGTTCGAAATCCTCGCCGGCAGCCTCCGTGTCGGCCTTTAGGAGGTTATGCGCTGCGAATGCGTGCTTGCGCGATAACGACGACATTTGAGCTGGGTCGGTCGCGAGGCGTTGCGACTCTGCCGCAGTCTCTTTCAAGTTCCGATCGGTTTCGGTTTTCTGGTTCCACATCAGCTCCTGCGCACATCTAACGACCAGCGAGGCAAACGGGAAAAAAAGTCCTGCAAGCTGGAAGTGGCAGAAGGGGGAGAGTTGAGAATACTCACCGCACGCGCTTTAAGCGCTTTGAACCTCTCTAGCCTTGCGCGAGCCCTAGCAGCAGCATCATCGTTCTCCTTAGGTTCGGAGCCAGAATCAGTAGAAGCAGGTTCCGCTACCGCTTTCGCCTCTGGTGACTTTGAAGACTCTGCGGATTCTTCGACATCTCCACTGTTTTGCTCCTTGTCATGCTCCTCAGAAGATTGGCGCTTCACGGATTCAGAACTCTCCAGGAGCTCTGAAGTAGAGTCTTTTGTCTTATCGTCCGAAGACATGTCTCTACAGGGACGTGAGATGCAGACAAGAATATTATCGATAGTCTGTCGTCCCGTCAAGTCGAGCGGTGGGAGAGAAGTAAACGTAAAGCGCGCATGGAGGCGATGTTCCCAGGTTGGATCGATGAGGTTGGCTGGCGCGCCGGGCGCCCGGTGACAATACCGTACCGTACCGATTTTTTGGTAAGATATGATCGGGATGCGCGGGCATATAGCTCCGAGGGGCTCCAGATTTTCTCCGGGGGCTAGAGACTAGTGCCGGCAATGCCCCAGAGATCCTCTGGCCCCTCCGAGCATCTACCGACATCAGCCCTGTTAAGCACCCCGTTAGAAGCCCCCGTTAAACCCCCATTAGAACCCCCGAGCCCTGGGGCTTCAGTTTCCTAAGCAAAGGAGGTCAGCTCCCGGAACCCCCAGAGCATAGGCAAAGAGGCTGTATGCCAACTTCAACCCTTCATATCTCCACAAGTTCTTTATGAATTCAAATAAATAGGTTCATAATTTTCACATGAATGAGAGGATTAAAATGAGCCTGTTTCTATTGGATTTATAGTAAAGAATTCGTGGAGAAATGAAGGGTTGAAGTTGGCATACAACCTCTCAGCCTATGCTCTGGCGGCTCCTAGTACTGCTAGGCAACCAAAGCTCCTAGAACTGACCCCTGAGGCCTAGGTGACAAAAGCCCTGGGGGCTAGGAGGTTCTAACAGGAGGTTTAACAGGAGGTTTCATGGTGGTACCAACAGGGCGCTTAACAGGGGGCCAGAAATCACCCACGCTGCCTTTTTGGCAGAATTTTCTACATTAGGTTGCCAAAAACTTTCGTTAAACAAGGGTCACCGGCTCAAGCCACCTCCCATTGCTGCTTTTGCTTTATTGTGATCTGGGCTGACTTAGCTTAGAGTCTGTTACCTATCATAAGTGTCTAATTACCCCTCAATGGCTTCAACATCACATGGATGTAAAATAGCAATCTACCAAAGCTGCTAAGCAGGGGACCCTTGTTAACGAAAGAACCTACTGTAGCCCCTGGAGAAAATCTGGAGCTCCTCGGGGCTGTGACCTGGGAATCCGGGGATGCGCTCCCCGCTGCCTCTCCGCGTAACACGGCGGAGCTTTCCCCAGCGTCCAAACTTCGCGCAATCCCCCACCAGGCCTTGCTTGTCTCTCTCCTGTCTCTGGCCTCTGGTGATCAATGCCGGGATCCCGTCCTTGCAGTCTCTGGCTGTCACAGAAGCGACAGGTCTGCGCACGGCGCCTTATTTCTTCTGGAGGGCTTCGCCGCGATGCCGCGATTCAGGCCAGAAACAGCGACCAGGGCCCTCAGCCCACGCCATCTCAATTGCTCCGGTTTTCACTGACCGGCAGTACGCAGCATCTACGCGACTTCGCACCAAAATCAGAACTTGATCGACATCTCGAAGAAGTCTTCCTGGAAAAGTGGCCGTACGTAAACCGCCCTCTCCCTCCGTGGCCGTCTGTTCAGCGGAAAACGGTCGACACTACTGTGGAAACCCTTCAGAGAGAGTTGGAACATGGCGTCGAGAATCTGACGGATCTCCGGGCGTTGATTGAACGGAATGTGAACACAACAGAGAGCGGCGCGTTATTGCAAACCCAGTGTGAGGCGCTTGGCCGGGCATTAGAACGCTGTCAGCGGTATAATTCGTACGGAGAGATACTGTCGGCCATAAACGCTTTGGTTTCGAGATTGGAAAGACTGAAAGTTGCCGTGTCGAGAGACTTATATTTTCTAGGGATACAGTATGCTTGCCTGGGCTTTTCGGCTCCGGCTCTTAAGCATCATCTGCATGGCTATCGAAGGGTCGACTCTCGGCGGCTGGATCTTCAGTCGAGCCATGAGCTAGTGAAATCGCTTTTATCTTCGTTACGATCCATCTGCTTCGAGGATCCAGGCCATGACACAAGCCTCATGCTTAGTTTAATCACCGGGGAGAATCGGTCTCCTCAGGATTCTCAATACACGTTAGATGATATCCTCTATTGGTCTGGTAACGAAGCATGCCCGGAGAGCATAGAAACCTATGCCTCTCTCCTTGGGAAGTTGGGGAGCGAAAATTCACTGCGCAGGCTATGGAATCGACTGCGCCAGAAGCTATCTACCGATCAGGGCCCACAGGTTTTAGACGCTGCGTACTCCTGTGTGATTGCCTTTGTCGACGCTGGAAAACCTGAGACAGCCGCAGCCTGTCTGAAGGAGATATCTCAGCATGCGAATAACGCACTTCCGGCCATTTCAAGGACTTCTCGAATAACAACACTACTTGCCGAATCTAACATACGCGCAGCGTTGTCTGAACTTTCCGGAGAACAGGAACTCACCCGAATTCTTGAAGACCAATTGCGAGTTATCGAGAGCAGACTAGGTCTGAAGTGGCAGGAAGAGCAGTCATTCCACTCAAACATCAATGACCCATCCTGCCGTGTTACAGAACGGCCTCTCCTCACAATAGACGGTGAAAGTGTTGGATTCGACAGCGCCCAGCGTTTGGTTGCAGAAATACGCGCTTTGGGCTCCTCCAATTCAAGATCCGATCTTGCTACGATTGCTGATCTATTGAACGAGCATGAAGGCGATGAGATTCCCCTTTTCACGCAGAATCACGAGACTGGGTCCCTCGAGTTTGCCTGGTTTCCTCAATGCTCTCCAATTGAGTTCTCTGACGGCCTGACACCTGCAGGATCCAATGCGTCGGTTCCCAGGTCGTCATCTTCTTTAGGGTTGATGCGGGCGCGTTTCGATGACCACGGAACGCCTCTAGGCATGGAGCGCTCTCTTCACTTGATACAGCTTGGCTATTTGGGTATGCGGTCTGCATCATCTGTGACGGATTCAGACCCTTCTCATCCAAGACCGCTTGACGAGTGGAAGGACACTGGACATATTGTTGCCTGGGATCGAGTTGCGGGCAATTTTCTCATTGTGTTTATTGGAAAGGGTCGGGGAGTCATCGACCCCGGCCTGCAGTCTCCCTCTATACAGCCACCATCAGGACTTGGCGTCGTCTCGAAACTTGTAATGCCTGACGATCCACGCGATTTTAAGCCCAGCATTACGGATATTCTCTTCCCAGAGAAGAGTGCTGGAGCTGCATATCACTTCGATCTCGACTCAAATGCCAATCTCACCCCTTGATGTCGGTTTGTCCTATGTGTTGGGCTATAGCAATGCCATCTTCTCAGCTTAGTTCGGGTTTCTGTGGTAGCAATCGAAGGGATTGCATCCTCACTGGTTATTGGACAGCAATTGCTAGGCCATAGGGGAATTACTCCGGTTTGATCAGAAAGTCTAGGGCTTCAGATGCATATTAGAAGGATAGGCGAGCTCAGATATCAATATGTGTCTCTGTGATGGGTTCATATGGCGACAATCAGAAGCTTGACTCACGATAAAAAAACATATTCGATGCATTACGACATACACTTCTCGTCGTGACTTGGCTCCTGTGATCACCGAGCAACCCCTACACGCACCACAAAAGCAGTTCCCATATGTTTGGGTTACGGGTGAATGATGAAATGTGTCTGTCTGATGTTGCAAACACAACCACGAGATTTAATTCCGCTCTAGTTCTATAGGGGGGATTCTTTGGGCTTGAGCATCATTTGTTACCGGTAATTCCCACAGACAGTTAGTTCCATTCGGCTCATATCTTTGGAGTTGATACGCGTTTTATTGCACTAAGCATTGTTGATATTCGAGGATGATACATTTGTTTTATTTTGGGCCGGGCTTGTTCTATGACATTATCCGAACTTTCGGTTACCTGGTTGTGGATCTTTGGTGCTGTTTTTACTAATGTTATACTATGCTGACAGACTAATGATAATGATGCTGATGGCCACCATGGAAAGCGCAGCTAAGGTCATTGAAAATGAGGCTTCCGTTCATCTCTCCATTCGGTTCGCCTCTATATTCTATTAAGTTGGTCTTGTATAAGCAGCGGATATTCCTAGTCCCTGGGATAACTATTAGGATATCAGTACGAATGAGGTGGCAGCAACCGTCTGGAACTGCATAAGCAATCACAATGGATACCATGCGTCCCTTGTCCGTCGCTCGATTAGGCACCAGGAAGTTCTTGACCAGAGGAGAAATTAGGGCTCGGTATCCGCAGAAGCGGGTCTCCTTTGGTGAGATATTTAGGCTATTTCCGGCTTGTTTGATAGGTACTGACGGTTCCGGTAACACAAAGACCTGAATGCCTCGGAGGAAAGTGACATCAGTGTATCGTTTTAGGGATCATACCTATTCCATCGTTGAACGGGTACTTGCCGCAAGGAACGGGCTCTCGGTCCAACGTACCGAGCCGCGCTGTCCACAAAAGGGAGGTGATTAAGATTATAGAAGCTGGACTTCAAAGTCTCAAGTGTTGCGGATAGCGCAGACTGAAGAAGAGACAAAGAATACAGTTTCGCGTGACGTCTGCCTTGATAGGTACCTCTTGCTTACCTAGGCAGGTACCGGGTACCTAGGCCGATTAGTTGCCTACTCTACGCGCAACCTAGAAACCGATCAGCCATCCGCCTTATCACTATGGTCACAAAGCAGATTTGGAATATTAAACATCTATCTTTCAAGAGCGTACTGTTGTGTCAGTCCCATAAGATGCCAGAAGTATCTTGATCGGGATTCCTTTGCCAGGTACCTAACCTAGGTGAGTTTCAGAAAATTACCCATCCTTTGTGCCACGCATCCCAGAATCACCCCGCTAACATGTACCGCATAATCTGAGACACGGCTCGCTTTAAAAAAAAGTTCTCATCAAAGGCAAGCTTTGTATATCACGGGGAAGGTGCCCCGGAGAATATGTCCAGTGGTCCAAGACGGGCACGCGGGCTTCACCAGAGAATTCCCCGACGCTGTGGCGTGCTTGCGAGCGGACTATTTCGCTTTTGGGATTACCGGGTGCTGAGGAACTGTGATGTTCGGATAAAGCAGGAAGAGACATTCACTGAACATGTACATGCCGGCTCAGAGCGACGCTTCGGCCTCCTCACGTAGACCTGAGATTTCAGTTGAACATGGCCACGGGCCCGTGCAGACCCGGTCAGGACGGAGGGGTCTGCAGGCGTCGCTTCTTGGCCGGAGAATCGAAATCGTCGTCGAAATGTGAAACAGCAATTTCTTTACCAGATCGTTCGCTGCACGACGTCAGTTATACAGTTTCATATGTCTGTTGATGATCAAAGCGGCTCTATAACACGCGATCTACAACTACTGAGATATCTAAGATGTCGAATAGTTGTGAGAGACGTCGGTTGTGATCTTTGAATACGTTCGAGAACCAACGCGGACTATATCCACGGAAATATTGATCCAGCCCGTTGACAGAGACTATGTTGTTTACTCTGTGGAGCCTGAGACAGGTAAGAGACCACAGTCCGAGACGACAAGGGTCGGGGAGGGGCTAGAAAACCAACAGTGCGCTCCTGATGCAAGTCAAAATGTGATACATCACTTGTTCCAAGCCGCTTCCGAGTGGGACAAAAGAAGCAACCCGGACCTTTATTAAATTAACTCTAGAGAATATAGGCAACTGCCTGGGTTGGAAGCGCCAGCGTATGCATGACCAACGATCAGCTCAGGAAGGGAATCATGCCTTACTTGGGCAGTCTCGGTTCCATCTGCTGCATGAGAGCTGATATTCCATGGCGATAGACGAGGCAGCTAGATTGAACAATTTAGCTCGACGATGCTTACCTAAATTCAAGGAGTCAGACAATTATCGACATCAGCACAAGTCGGACTAATGGACCAAGTATGTGTGCGAGAGAATGACCGCAGTGTCTCAGGACTATACGCTTGAGAATTCTGGAAAAGTCGGGAGCTAACATTGACCAGCGTGCCAGGGAGATTGCCTCGCTTCTACCAATCTGCGATCAAATCAAGCTTACCCTTTTTGCATGCAGAGTACTTGCTATCATACTTTACCAAGCACTTACGGAGCTGATCTGTATGATATTCTTGTGCCAAGCATGAGGAGAATTGTCTAGGGTCGCCCAGCGATGCTGGCTTGCGCAGACATGACATGTTGACAATGTCCTCTCTTCCATTCAACTATGCAGCCTAAGTGCTGGCTTCCCGCGCTCTGGACTCCAGGAACTGAATATGCTAGAAATTAGCCTGTGAAAATCCCCGCACGTCGAACATCAGTCTGGCGAGAGATGTTGCCTGCCCGGATGACCTCCGCTGCCCCGCAGGTTCATTGTTCTCGCAGAACAAGTCATGCCAACTTATAAATCCGTCTGGCACCGCAGGATGGCTAAATGATACAGGATGCCTCATACATGCAGATTAGCGGCTCGTCCTGCGGAGTGGAGAGGACATCACCGAGACACTGACAGTGGCTATTCCAAGTCATCCATCATCAGACGGTTATCCCACAGCCGTGGTCATTCAAACATCAGGCCGGAAGCAGCTTCCCTGGAACTTTTAATCAAATTCAGACAAAGCAGCTCTCCTGGGGTAGTGAGACGTTTCGAATTTCGTGTATGGTCTTGAGTATGTCCTGGACTATGCAAGTTAGTGAGCTGGGCCAAACATGGTCGCTTCCCGAACGTTAGTACTGGATGTTGACCTAGTCCATTCTTTTTCCTTTCTTTTTTTGATTAAATAACGCGAGCCGCGTTTGAAGAGGAATGTGATGTATAGTGCAGTTATTCGAACTGGAAAACAACGTTGGTTACTCTCATGGCATGGACAACGTCGTGTGGCCAGAAAAGGAAGATACCCGGGTTGTACGTTGCAGACAGTCGGGATGCGATACCAGGTTCCTCCTGCGATAGAAGGCCCAGCCAGAGCTGGTTTGCTGCAGCCAATCTCATCCGGATGAGTTCCTCCATGGCACCAACGGAATGGTTCTGTCATCTATGCAACGCACCTTGCGCAGTTCCTCCAATGACGGACGGCCATGTACACTGGCAATGCTCCGCTGGGAGCCACCAAGGAGAGATCCAACCCGATGCAGTTTCCCGCCACCACATGTGAAGGCCCTCTGTACATGCTGGTGACGTCATGAGCTTCGATATAGGCCCCATCGGCTGCAAGCAATCGGATTACCCCTGTAACACGGGGTTGTACGATCTATCACCGGATCTCTACTGACTCGGAACCGCGGCAAGCAATAGTACTACCTACTATGTACTCCGTATTCCCCGTCTCATCCCTTGTCTGCAGCATGCAGAGCCAGGCGGATTCTCAAGATTGTTCCCAGCGGCTGTATTTGATTTCCTAGTGGGAAGACCCGGCTACAAAGCCTCTAATGACTACAAGCCATCGATAAGCTCAGCGCATTTTTGCTTCTGGAATGCTTCTGCCAAATATTTCCTTGGCACGAGACCTCAGCGCTCATGTGTACTAATTTCTGGCAAGGGGTTACTCGTCTCCATCGTGCACTTCCAAACCCGAGAGGAGCCAGGTGTCTACATGAATATCGCGCCGCAGCAGTCTGCCAAGGATGTGCTGCTTCATGCACTTTCAACTTGTCCTTCCTATTGCACCTCCCAACTCCATTTTCAGCCCATTCCCTCAGATCTGCTTCTGAGCTGTACTGCCACTGGTCTGTAGTGAGTTTTCAGATGGCAGGACTGGTATCAGACATGGCTATCCTGCTAGCCGCTCCTCAGTGATTGATATACCAATCCTATGCATCCTCCATCATCATCTTCTGGACAGAATGTTGCAGGTCTCACAGCTTCCAATCCTATGACCATGGGTGTCTACAATTACAACCAGCATTCTGGCAATTCATCTTGATACATCTCCTTATCCCTAATAAGGCCTACTAGCCTGGACCTTGGCAGGGGCTTTCATCTGCACCCACCTTAGTACCTCAACTATCAATTTCAGTCTGAACCGAGACCGTTAATACCCTTTTAGTGTGCCACTTCCAAGAACCAGTTACATGGATCATATGTCTCATTCTTTCGGCTTTCTTCCCCCTCTGGTGTCATGATCATTCCATTTTAAAAGCGCTCTGCTTTGTTGCTTTCAGGCTTCGCTCATCTGCAGACACACCTACACCTCACACTGCTGGAACTTAATATCAGGCCTTCCTGTGCCCTGCACGCATCTGAACAACTCAGGGAAAAGAAAGAAAACAAAGAACAGAGTTCATTATCAATGTCTGAACGACAGACTCCTTGCACATCTGGAAGCATAGATGCCTGCTCCTCGCCCGGATATACCCCACGCCAGCAGCAACAAAATTACGACCATATCCAAGGACCTCCAAGCTTTCTGTACCCTGAAAACAAGTCTTACGACCCCACTGCTTCTTCCAGAGCACTGGTCTATGGCTCTCTGCCCTACAACTACAAGCATGGGCAGTACGCTGCCGCTGCAGCAGATAGTACTACTACCTATCTGCCACAGTCCGGTAGCTTCACGTACCATGCAGCAGCATGGCCTACGAGTCCGTGTGCCCACCAGCAGCAGCAGCCTTTCTCTCCTTCACGGACGGATTCCCAGCGTCGAACCAACCCCTATGCGGATCCGTATTATGCATCCAGGCTGGACTCTAGGATAGAAAGGGGATATTCTTGCTTAGTAGGGGCGACGCAGGTGTACTACGAAAGGAGTCCACAGTAACTCACCCTCTTCTTCTCATTCCGAGCTCTCTCTCCCTCTCTCCCCATTCTGTGTTGCATTCTTCTTCTGGACCTTCTTTCGTCTTGTCCAGCACCGGGGGTAATGAGTTATTCTTTCTGGTCGACTGTTTACTCGTCTAACGGGGTTTCATGTATGGTAGCTCCACGAGCTTCTCTTCCAAATCTCCTACCCCGTCCGATGCGACCGCAACATCTCCAGACAGCGGGGCGTCGTCGAGGACGAGCAGTGATCGCCGCTCGAGCGTTTTCAATAGTGTCCCATCGGGGTTCGACCAGCTCCTCCTCTACCCTTTGCTGCCCTCTCCGCCGTCTCAGAGCCAGAGCCACAGCCAGGGCCAGAGCCAGACGGTCAAGGCAACGTCCCGATTCCGCCTGCACATCCGGCAACAGCCCGTTGCGGCGCGGGCCTGCGGTGCAGGGGACAAGGACCGGCGGCCCATCGACCCGCCTCCGATCCTGCAGATGCTCCTCGTCGACTTCGATCCCGGCTCGGACGAGGATCTCGACACGCTAAGAGACCCGTGCTTCACGGTCGGTTGCCTGCTCTACTCCGTGACGCAGCGGCCACCGTCGTCTCAGAGTAGCAGCAGCAGCAGCAGCAGCCGCAGCCTCAGTTGCGACGGCGGCGAAGGAGCGACTACAGAGCAGCGCACGCACATCTCGCGGATCGTCGTGGAACATCCTGCCGGCGGCGGCAGCGGCGGGCGGCCGGGCAGAGCGATCCAGGTCCTCTCCGGTAAGTCGTATGCCTCCCCTTTCTTCGTCGACGAAGACCCGGATCCCAACACGGCGCCTGCGTATCCTACCTCCTCATCAACCTCATCAACCACAACCGCAACAACAGCTACACGCATCCGCAGACCACAGCCCGCGGCGTTCTTCGTCTTCTCCGACCTGTCCGTCCGCACGGCGGGCCTGTACCGGCTCCGGTTCCAGCTGATGAACTGGGGCAGCAGCCTCGAGGACGCAGGCAAGTCCACGCCCATCCTGGCCGAGGTCTGGTCGGAGCCGTTCCGCGTGCACGCGGCCAAGGATTTCCCGGGCATGCGGGAGTCGTCGTATCTGACGGAGCGGCTGAAGGCGCTGGGGGTGGTGGAGTTGAAGATGAGGGGGAAGGGGAAGAAGGGCGAGGGCAAGGGGAGGGAGAGAGAGAGGGGTAGTATGCTGGCATGAGATGAGGTGACCAACACATACGTATGATATGAATATGAATATGATCTTTGCCGGGTGTTCGTTGGATATGATACTGTCTCTGTGGTAATGCTGTACATCTAGGGAAGGAAGGGGGCAATGGGGGTGTTTTCTCCTCCTGGGCACCATTTTTGCAAGTTTCTTTTAGGGTTTTGGTTTGACAGTTTAACAGTTTATCTTGTTGCCCTCTTTATCCCTCTCTTCTCCTTTTCTTTTTTTTGCCTTAAATCGATAGCAGGTATCCAGAATATGAAGAGATGAATACTCATAAGCAAATAAATAACCAGACAAATAATAGTCAGTTTTGCGCGTTGGAAGACACAACGACAGAGGGAGAACGGTGAGCAGGCATGTAAAGTAAGGGGGTATATCATACTGTTTTATTTCATTTTTCCGTATCCATACATGGAATTTTTAATTTAAAAAAGGATCAATGATACAGGGTATCATATCAAGAATGACCTGCTTGTGTGTAAAGACTGTATGCCATGTGATGATATGTATCCTATCCAGATGCAGTCCCGCATGTTGGTGCTGATAGCAGACGTCATGGAATTGACAGTGGTCAGCTTCTCGGCTCACATTGGAGGAGAGGACGGGGAAAGGAGAATTAAGATCTGGAAGATCAGATCTCCCTCCCTCTCCCTCCCTGTCTCTCTCCCTCTTGCTCGTTGCCCATGCTTGATTGATGAAGGGTAGATATCCAGAGGGATGATAGAAGGACCCCGGTCCATTGCGCTCTCCCCTCCTCATGGATGCGTGGGCGGGAGAGCTTCCGCTCACTCACAGAGAACCAGATCAGGTATCCAACAACTGGATCGGGATCTTGAACTCGAACTCCTTATTGTTCCAATTCTCCCTCAGCCGCCGGGTCAGCGGCACAAGCTTCGGCTCCTGCTCGGCCAGCTCGAGGAAGTGCTTCCCCGCCTCCGAGTCGCCGTCCTCGCGGAGGAGCATGGACAGGATGATCGCCGCCTTGCGGCTGCCGTGGTTGAAGGCGAGCTCGTACCAGTCGATCGCCAGCTTGCGGTAGTCTTGCCGCGTGCGGGTCTGGCCGAACAGCGCGGCGATCTTGCTGCGCAGGAAGCCTATCTTCTTCTTCTGGTGCTGGCTCTTGTCCTTGTCCTTTACTTCTGCTTCGTCTCCATCCCGCATGGGGAACCGCCCGCGGTAAGTCAGATAGTAGAAATTGGCCAGCTTGCGGCACGCCTCGGGGTCGCCCGACGTGGCGGCCTTGCTCATGCACTCCTCGTACATCTCCATGTTCCCTTCCTGCTGCATGACATGCGCGTAGGTGATCAGTGCCCCGGGATCCTGGTACACCAGGGCGGCCATCTTGAGCGCCTGGTCGGTGGCCTTCTGGTCCCCCAATTTCTCCTTCAGCCACGCGTACACCTTCCAGGGCGGGTCAATGGTGTCCCCCATTGTGATGTCCTCCCTCACTGGCGGCCGCATCTTCGTCGGGTATATCAGGGGCATGACGGTCTCCAGGACGGCCAGTGCTTCCTGGTACTGCTCCCGCTGGCCCAGGACCTTGGCGTGCAGCACGATCGCGCGCGGATCCTCCTCGTGGATCGCCAGCTCTTCGATGCGGTTGAAGAGGTCATCGCGGGCAGGGATCCGCACTTCCTTGAGCACCTTACTTGCTCTGAAGATGACGGGTTCGCGCGCGCCGGCGAGGGTGGTCGCGACGAATGCCCAGTCGGCGACGTCGGGGATGAGAGGTCCGAGGACCATGCCAACCCAGAAGACGGTGTCGACGTCTGAAGATGGATGTAGCGAGCGTTAGTTGCACAAATCCCCGACGCGGGAATTGAAGCGACGAAAGAGGGCGGGGGGACAACAAAATAAAAATATCGAAACACACATCACGCCATTGGAAGCCGTTCAAACATACCTCTCGATATCCTCATCGCTGCATACGAACTCGGCGGCCCCTTACGCGACTCTTTCACGAGCCGCTTCGCCAGATAGACGAAGCTCTCATATCTGATCTCGGACAGGATCCCGGCGGCTCTCGCCGAATAGTATATCAATCCCCCGATCCTGTCCAGTTCCTCCAATAAAAGGTATGTGGCATCGCTGTCAACTCCGGATGCCCATGACGGACCGTCTGGTTGGCGAACCTGCGGCATGCCCCGGAGCTTGGGGGCAGGGACAGGTCTGCGGACGACGGCGGGGTTGGGAGGTGTCGAGCGGAAGGATCGCCTCGCGTAGATGGGGATTGAAATGGATGGTTCAAATAATGACGCATATGGTGGTCGTATTCGCCCCAGAGGCCATGATGGCCATCTCCGGGCTGCCATTGTGCGAGGGAGGGAGGTGGTGGAGGGAGGAGAAAAGATACTGCATGTAAAGAGCGGAAGAGGTTCGAGGTCACGGTTCGCAGGAACATCTCTCCGCCGGCCGACGGCCGCCGCAGCACCAACAACCGCCAACTTCCTCCAGGATTGCTACATATGAACTCGTCCCTCTTCGGACTGCATAACCTCTCCAGGAAACATAACATGAGCAGTTCCCTCGCCTCCCTCCCCGCAAGAGGCAGTGCTGGCGGGCTCCTCCGCCGCCCTCCCCCCGTCCTGCTGCGCACGCCCCGCCGTCTCCTCCGATCCTCTCCCTCCTCCGCGTCGACCCTCCCCTCCACCACCACCACTACCACCACCACCACCTCCTCCTCCTCCCCTCCGGTCTGCACGCTCTCCTCTCTCGACCACATCGTCCTCACCGTCCGCTCCATCCAGAAGACCGTGACCTTCTACACCGAGATCCTCGGCATGGCGCACCAGACCTACTCCGACCGAAGAAGCACGCACCACGCCCTCCTCTTCGGCGGCTCCAAGATCGACCTGCGCGAGTACGAGCACAAGTCCGAGCCCTGGCTCAAACCCAAGCCGCGCACGCCGCTGCCGGGAACCGCGGACCTGTGCTTCCTGACGGAGCAGGACGTAACAGAGGTGGTGGAGAGGCTGCAGAAGCGGGGGGTGAAGGTGCTGAGTGTGGATGGGGACGGGGACGGGGACGGGGACGGGGACGGGGACGGGGACGGGGACGGGCGCGGGCTGACGAAGAAGGTCGCCAGGAGGATGGGGGCGAGGGGCCCGTTGAGGAGTGTGTATGTGCGGGATCCGGATGGGAATCTGATTGAGTAAGCCTGTGCCTTTTCTTTTTTTTTTCTCTGATTCGGTCTTCTGGTAACCCCCGGGGCTGCTTTTGGTCGTTGCTGACGGCTGCTGACTTGCTTGCCGCGCAAAGGATCTCGAATCCGACCACGTAGACTTCCTGAGTCCGTTCCATCGCTGGTGTGACGTTGGCCGTCAATGCTGCTGGCAGAATTCCAGCTGGTACGATATGATCTGCCTGGTTATGGGAGTGTGTATGAGATTTCGGTTCTCTATCCAGAGAGCCTGACACAACGACAGGTAGTAAAAGCAATGACCTTAATGCATTTCAATAATACTTAATCATAATCAACAGAAGGGCTATAATCCGAGCTGCCTGCAACAAGGCCAATTGCTATCGGAGGAGAGAGTAGATTCACATAGATAGTAAAACACGGTTTCGAAGGATCTATCTGCCTTCCAAGAACAGTTATAGACCGTGACAGCATGCTTTTGTCAGCTCGTCAGGACATGGAAAAAAAATGGGAACCAGGAATCCATCCCATCTACATCCGAAATTGGGTTTGATCGATCGTAATAATATACATTTCCGCCGTATTGCCTTTTTTTTCTCTGCGCTGTAGATAGAAACATGATGACGGAGAGAGAAGGGGGGAAACAAGGAGAAAACCCTTTCAGACACGACACAACATGATCCATCAACGTACATCCTTTCCACCTAAAACACCCAAATTGGGTCCGATAAGAAGACGACATATGGTGGAAACAGAAGAAGTTCACTCCATGGTGGCCTTGGCGCCCAGTCCCTTGAGCGTCTCGACGATCTTCTCGGCCTCCTCCTTGGGCACCGACTCCTTGAGGACCTTGGGCACGCTCTCGACGAACTTCTTGCTGTCGACCAGGGACAGGCCGAGCATGGACTTGATCTCCTTGATGATCTTGGGCTTGGCGGCCGCGTCATACGACTCGAGCTTGATGTTGAACAGCGTCTTCTCCTGGGCGGCGGGGGCCGACTCCTCCTCGGCCTCAGCGGCGGCCGCAGGCGCTGCTCCGCCTGCCGGCTGTCCGGCACCGGGGGCGACGGCGAATCCGCCCACGGGCAGGTCGGGGATGTTCAGGCGGGACTGCAAGAGAAAAAAAAAAGTCAGCAGGATGTAATCAAACTTTGAGTTGAGCGCTGGATAAATGCTGCTTAAACTGAGAGTTGGAGCAAGAGATGATCTTTTTTTTATTCCCCGCGATTCTCGACAAGAAAAAATACGACAAGGACCAATCGCCAACAAAAACCAACAACATCTACCCACCTTCAAGCTGGCCACCAGATCGGCCGTCTCCAGCAGGGTCAATTGACTGATCTGGTCCACAATCTGCGCAATCTTGGGGTTGGTCGGGGCGGCGGCGGGGGCGTCAGCCTGGGTGGACTGCCATCTCCGCGCGGGCGTCCGTCGGCTCTGGGCGAGGTATGTGGACGAGATGCGCACGGAGGAAGGGCGGAGGATGTGTCTGCAGCATCGAGCTGCGGCCTGCGAGGGGACTGCCATGGCGGTGGACTGAAGAGCTGGCGCGACAGACGACGGCGACGAGGGCAGATGGGACTCGATGAAGCTCGCCCGCTCGATCTTTTGCGGCACAGAAACTCGCCGGAAAACCAACGTGCACGTGACCAGACGCTCGTCACAGGTGTTACCGTATCGGACCATCTGTGACAGGACGATACCTTACCTCGCCGCCTCCGCGGGCCGCTGACGTGCTCGCCGCCGCCCCTTCAGCTGGGCCTCCTCCTGAAACCCTGGTAAATATCTCAATTACATACAATTCCCCATCCATCGCTCCTCTCCCTTCTCCTTTTCCTTCTCACAGCCCCCCTCCCACAATGATGGACCTCTACTTCTCGCCGCGCGAGAAATGCATCGCGACCTGGATCATGCTCGCCTGGATCTCCGTCCGCTCGGGCACCTTCATCGTCAACTACGTCCGCCGCAGCGTGCGCAAGGCTGAGGCCCGCCGGCACCGACGACGGCGCAGCCTGCGCGCCATGCCGCCCCAGAACTGGAGCGTTGGGTTGTCGGGACAATGACCTGGATTTTGGTCTTAAGATTTTTTTTCGTATTCCTTGATGATGGATTGACGATCGATTATGACATGAACGATACCCGCTCCATGGTCCATTTCACCTGTGCGCTTCTTACTTAACTTGCGGGGTACTCTACTACGGCACGCACGCGGTGTGTGTCACATTCATTTGCACAGCTGGAAAGCCCTGGCATTTTGATTACGGCCTTGCTTTGGTTTGGATGGGCGAATTTTATCTGCTCTGCTGGAGTATGCCACTCCTACTACTACTACGGAGTACCTACACGATACGAAGGGAGAGGCGGAAGACGGATACCTAGACCAACCACTGCGTTCGAGCGCGGCACGAACAAACAGACCAACTTTCACCTACCAATCTCTCTGATTATTCCGAGAGCCTCCACCATGCTCCTCAACGGCAATGGCCCTTCCCGCGAGGCAATGGCTGGTCAATTGTGTTGACAGGATTGGTTTGGTCGGTTGATCGAGCGATTCGAGCGCCTCACCACGTACCGCTGCATGCAAGCATCGCCCGTCCGAAGCAGCGGCAGAAACGTATCATTCCATCTGGATGCTCAACGGGCCAAGCACGACAAGAGGGAGCGGAACAGCCAGAGCGAGCAGGAGTACAGCGGAGGCAGGACAGAAGAGGGCGCCAAACAAACGCCATAACCTACCTAATCCGTCCCCTCTATCCTTTTTCTTCATTCAACAATCTCTCTATCTCTCTCTCTTCTTCTCTATGCGCCTCTGCCCCATCTCTCTCAATCTCGATCACACTACGGCGTGACAGACAAGAAGTTTCGGGATATCAACCTGTCCTGTCTGTAGCTTGACCATTATTTAATTATTATTATTATTACCATTAAACAATTAAACAAGACAAAACAATGAGACATCATTTTTGAGAAAAAGCCCTTCTTTCTCCTTCTAGTTTTCTTGCTACGTAATGTACAGTACATTAATTTAAAAATAATCACTGGATCCAACTCAAGGGGGAAAAGATATCAAATACGATTATGATGAGCGCCCAGTGTCTGTCTTGATCTTTTGATCATCTGCCTCACACTACTTGACGGACTAGGTAGGAAAGAAGATTCAATCAGAACATCCTCCTCTCCTCTCCTCTCCTCTTTGTCTTCGATGGTTGATATCATCCTCATCATACGGAGTAGATGGATCATATTGCTCCGATCTGTCCGGATACAGTATGTAAGACAATCTCATCCCAACTGTTCCAACTGTTCTCGCCTTGCCGGCTCTGTCTATATACAGTACTGTATGTATGTACTGTAGTATAGTATAGTATATCAGTCATGCTCGGTGGAGCGAAGAGAGTATAAATAGATGAATGAGGATTAAACTTCTTTCTCGGTTGGTTGGGATCTATTCCGTTATAACTTATCTCGGTAGTTATGTTATGCGATGTAGGTATTCAGTAGACGGTAGGTTGTGTGCAGTATACAGGGGTTAGAAGAAGGGAAAGGGGGTTAGATACGTAGATATAACGAGACCAAAAACTTTGCTTTTCGTCTTCACTTCATCTAATGTAATTGTAATAAGGGAGAACATTCGGAATTATATCCACACACACCCTCTCACTCACTCACTCACAAATCCTTCCACCCTCCACGACGTCATACGGACTTGCGTGATTCTCGTAACTTTATCTTCCACCACATCTCCCTCTCCACTCATACATACCCTCTTCCTTTCCAGCTACTTCAGCTCAATCAGTCCTCGTCCCAGTTAGGATTCTGGCCTGGCGGCTTCGGTCCGCCCGCCTGTCTCGCGACGATGATCTGGTCGACGCTCAGCACGGTCCGCGCCGCCTCGGAGCCCAGGCGGATGGCCCAGCTCTTCGACGCCATCAGGTCGAGGATGCCCTCCTCCAGCGCGTCCACGGTGCCCGTGTTCGAGTTGCCGAAGAGGTCCACGCCCGTCGTCCAGTAGGGCTCCTCCTCCGACGATGAGGCTTCATCTTCCCCAGACTCTTCCTCCTTGGAGGAGGCCTTGCCAGCACGGCGGCCGCCGGCGGCAGTGGTACGCTGGTGCGCAGTGTACAGACGGGACAGGACCTCGGTGGCATCGAGACCGGCGGACTCGGCGAGCGTGCGGGGAACGACCTCGAACGCCTCGGCGTACTTCCTGATGGCGTGCTGGGGCAGACCGGGCGTCTTGTCCGCAAAGGCGGAGATGCGCTCGGCGAGCTGGAGCTCGGTGGCTCCCGCACCCGGGACGAGACGGGGGTCCTTGGTGATGGCCTTGACCACGTTGACACCGTCGTCGATGGCGCGCTCGAGGTCGTCGAGGTGGTTCTGCGTCGCGCCGCGCAGCACGATGGTCGCCGTGCGCGTGACAGCGCTGGGATCCTCCTGGCGGAAAACGGTCACCCTGTCACCACCGATTTCAGTCGTCTCGACAACGTCCACGGTGCCCATCTCGTCCGGCATGGGGGCGCCGAGGCGGGCGAGCGGCGAAGCGCCCACGACGCGGCAGAGGCGGCGGAGCTCGTACTTGGAGTGGATCTTGATGACGAGGATATTGAAGCGGTTGAGGTAGTGAAGGGCCAGCTCGCCGACGGTGGCACCGGCAACGATGACGCGGAGACCAGAGTCGTACAGCTCCTTGATCGCTGCCTCGAGGCGCTCCTCCTCGCCCTTGCTGAAGTTGAGCATCTCCTGCGCGTTGTGCAGGAGGACAGTACCCTTGGTCTCGGTCTGGGAGATGTCGATCGGGCAGCTGAAGACACCGACCTTGGCCTTGAGGGCTTTCTTGACGTGGCCCTCCGGCTCCCTGTTAAAGACCATACCCCTCACCACTCGCGACTGCTCCAGGCTACCACCCATGATCTTGACCACTCGGACATTATCCACGTTGAAGTTGACGGGGTTCTTGGGCAGGACCGCAAGCACAGCCTCCGCGACCAGGTTGGCGAGGATGTCTTCCGAACCGGAGTGCTTGCTGGCGACCACGGTGCGGAGAGCCTTGCTAAGCTCCTCCTGTGAGCGTATATCCTTTATACGGTCAACCTCGAGATCTATTCATTTCGATGCTCCGTCAGCAACAGCCGATAACATAGACCATAGACGTAAAACCCCACATCCGTAGAACTCAACCCAAGAGGGGAACTAAAGGAAAAGAAAACCCACCCTCTAGGCACTTCAGCGCAAAGTCCTGCGCCTTCTCGTAACCCTGCACGATATCACTCGTCTTCAGGCCCATCCGCAGCAGCTCCTCCGCCTTCTTGAGCAGCTCGCCCGCCAGCACGATCACCAGGTTGGTAGCGTCGCCCATCTCCGCCTCCTGCTGCTGGCTCGCCATGACGAGCAGCTTCGCGGCCGGGTGGACAACGTCCAGCTCGCGCAGGATGGTCGCCGCGTCCGACGTCAGGATCATCTTCGATAGGTGGTTGATGACGATCTTGTTGCGGCCGTACGGGCCCAGCGAGGTCTGGACGGTCTGGGAGATGGCCCGGCAGGCCTCGATGTTGCGGATGACGGCGCCATCTTCGGCATCATGGCTGGAGTTTTGCAGAAAGAGAGAGGTGTTAGCTGGGGATTCTACCCTCGTAGCATCTTGCACGCTGGCTGGCGTGGGTTGGATGTTGTGGCCTACCTCTGATAGCCGGGCTTGAAGAGGCCCGCCTGAGAGGGGCTGGGTATTGCCAACGACATGGTCACAAACCGCTCCCACCGCTAACTGGAGAGACGGCACTATCGAAGAGCAAAACAAGAGAGACAGTGAGGCGTGACTGGAATGCGACACGCTGCACTCGAGCGTCTCGTCGGGGATTTTTTGGAGGAGCTGGCGATGTCCTGGGCCGTTTGCGCTGTTTGCACCGCCGGCGGAGGGGTTAGGGCTTCCCCACAGAACGCCGTGGATCGCGACAGATAACAGATCGGCTATATGACTACATGGCAGAGAGACTACATGTTTACATGGCTGTGTCCTAACCCGAAAGTACGCTCATTAAAACAGTTGCACTACCTCCAACATCCTCCCAGCCCTACCATCTGAACACAGTGTGCGCGTCTGAATCCCGGCACTACAGACGGCATCAGCGGCTGCGCATCACACGTCAACTTGGCAAGGCGGTACTTACGATACTTTGCCGTCAAATAGCAGCCGCTCTCCTCGTACGTCGCTTCAGCCTTTGGCAGCCTGGATCTTCATGTTAGATCACCAGGAACTCAGGACAAGTAGACAGACCATCTTACAATTCGCGAATAGCCTCCATACGGTTGTAGCTCTTCATGCAAATCAGTTTTCTGGCACAGAAACACCACGATCCCAGCTTCTTCAGTATGAGCTTACCGATGGATGCGTCGACAGAAATTGCGGCGGAGTGACCTTCTCCGCTTTCTGCATCCGACTCCAGCTGCAGTTTTTTGTCAGTTTATACAGCTACAGATTGTAGACACAGATTCGCAGCCATCAGGATAGACGCAAGACTTACAGTCTGACAGCAGCCTCGGGATTGAAGCAGGCCTTGGACATCATCACTAGCAACGCATGTTAGCACCGAGGTCGAACGATCATAGCAAATCATAAACACCTACTCAGTCCAATATTGTCTGCCTCCGCCTGCAATAAAGAAACGTATAAAGTCAGCTACGAAATCCACCATTAGCGGATAGACAGAGCAGACCTCTTGCGTCCTCGAGTTTGGCAGACTGTACATCAACTTGAGAAGAAGAGAGGGCAGATATCCCGAGATATCGAAAAGAGCGGAGATGATATATACAAGCCCGACCGTTAAGATGCTGTTGCTCATCCGCTCGGCAGGGTGACGCGCGACGACGTGTGCGATCTCGTGGCCCAAAACAGCCGCCAGTCCGTCTTCATCCTGGCAGACGCGCATGATGCCCGTGAAGACGAAGACCTTGCCGCTGGTGAAGCAAAGTTAGCATGACATGAAATTTCAACCGAAGGACTTCAAAAAGGCCAGACCAAATCCATCGATATGGGAAGCGTTACATACCCCGGCAACACAAACGCATTCATCATACTATCATCATGGATAACATGCACCCTCCAATTCGCCCCCGGAATCGGCGCCAGCGGGATCAGCCTCCTCAGGATGCGATCCACCATCAACGACAGCGGATGATGGTCGGGCAGGATCCGCCCACGATACTCCGCAAGAACCTCGCGGTAGCTCTGCTCGCCCATCTTCAGCTCCTGCGCGGTGGAGACGCAGTTGAAGCGCCGGCGGCCGGTCATCTATATGATTCATCAAGAACATAGAAAGTCAGCGCATAGAACAGGATATGTAGAGCAGTACTGTATCCTACACAGTAGGAATTAACGCTCTCACCTCCACAGTCTCCGTATTATACCAGTAAAACGCCACTCCCAAGCCCACTCCCACGAGTATGAGACTCCCGTAAGGGTGCTGGAGCGGCCCCGGTCGCGGCCCTCCGCCCGGCGGTCCAAACCGTCTGTATACCTCATACCTGTATCTGGGAGCCCGCGGGGCGGAGGAAAAGAAGGCGCGGCGCGAGATTGAGATCGGAGATCGGGGCCCTGGCCATGGTGTTCGCGATTGCTGCTGCTGCTGCTGCTGCTGCCACCATCGTAGTCCGGCAACGTCGGAGGCGGAGGGGGAGAAGGAGAAGGTCGGGGGAAACACTACACCACGCGGCAATCCTATACGGGATTCTGTCGAAGGCGCGATACGGGAAGAGGAAGAGGAGGAGGGACAGGAGGAAAAGGAAACCCGGCCGATGGAGGAGTACAGCTCGCTCGCAGTCGCAGCGGCGGCGGGGAGTCGGGATGCGGATGCGGAGGCAGCGCAGCGAGGGGCAAGGCCGCGCAGTGGGGAGGAGAAGGAAACTAGCGACGACCGCAGCATGGCCTGCTGCGACTTGCACCCGAAGTGCAATTGAATTGATGAAGCGGATCTGGATATGGAATGTGATGCTTGGAGGCGTGATGCCTCGTGGAGTTGGTTACTCGGGGCGCTGCGAAGCGCTGAGGTCACGATTACACCGTTTACGGTATCGCTACTGATGCTGACAGGGGATATTGAGCAACGACTACGCCACATTTGGAGATATGTCAAGTTGCAAGATCTCCAGAGACTGGAAAGAGTCCAAATTGTCCTCTGAAGAGATGCATTTGGCATATTGCGTTTAACTTTGCGATGCAAGCCCAGCGCCGTGGATTCGGAACGTCATCTCCCATACTTCGTCTCATGCATGCCTATTCCAGCCGGAGGCCAACGCAATAGCACGCTTGCCTTACGTACGGACAGTACATCTGCAGTGTACGCTACTTCGACAGCTGAGCCATGCAATTGACGAGAGAGGAATTTCATAAAAAACTGAGGCTGACATAGGCTCGTGACATCCAAACTTCGCAGTGCGCTTATCTCCACTAAGACCGCTTCCAGCAATGAACCAAAAAAAAAGCGCTGCAGAGAATAGAAGAGATATTGACGAAGTATGATAAAGCTATAAGAGACGCAGATATCAGGACAAATCCTGTGAAAATGAGACAGAGAAAAAAAAAGTAAAGACAAAAAGGCGGCTACCAACCCACATACGTACGGCATACAGGCCGTGGCTCCAAAAAAGGCGCGAAATTCCCCAAAAAAACATAAATCTGCCACTTTCCACATAAAAGACATGCACAGATACACAGACATCCTACCCAAAGAAAACTGAAAAATTGCATGGCACCTCAAAGTGCAACGCTGAAACAGAATGGTATCATACAAAAACACATACACCTGGCCAGAGGAGAAAAAAAAGAAAATCAAGAATACATCCAGCACAAGAAATAAAACGATTGCGATATTGACCTGTATGGAAGTGTCGTTTTATTCTTCAGTCAGCGCGTCGTCGCCAGTTTCGCGCCACTCCTTAGATCGCTCAGCTAATCGTTTCACTCCAGATAGTCTTCCGGCCCACTGAGCCTCAGAAGGAGTTCTAAACGTGTAAGCACGCTGAGACGAGATGACGCCGATCGCCTGCAGAACGGCTTTCCGGGAGTCACGCCCGAAAACAGCAGGGTGGTTGATCCACTCCAGTGCGGCCTCCAAGTCAGCATCGAGGGCATTCATGATCTGCGGGTCGACAGCAGCAGCGACAGAGGTAATGGTTGGCGTGTCAGATGCGGCCGACGTCGAATGGTTCTCCCCAAAGTGGGAGGAGGATCTGGGCGACGATGAATTTGGCGTGCCCGCCCTACTTCCTGAATCAGTACTTCCGGCAGACTTCTGCGCACCTGGAGGCAGAGGCGGCAGGCCGCCCTTGCCGAGACCCTTCAAAATACTGCGTGTTTCGGTCAGGAGATGCTGCGCACGATCATGCTGTCCGCGAGAAACGAGGGTCAAGGCACGGGTCAGCATATCAGATGTGAGCAACTCCATGCGGCGTTGGACAATTGACGGATGAGGGGGGATAGGAGGCGTAATCGGCCGCCCTGGGTTCTTCGCCTTCGGATTGGGCGGGAGCATGGTGATGGCCAGGAGCGACGGCCTAGGCAAGTGCGTCAAATGTCCCTCACGAAGAATATCGCCATAGGTAAGGTCTGCCTGAATCAACGGCACCTCTTCCACGCTGAGCACACGCTGCTCATCGCCATCCGGTCCACCACCCAGAGCTTCCAATCCAGAGACCATACTCTCCCAAGGGTCCTGTGGGACATGCTCTTGACTGGAATTGTCCGGTTGGATAACAAGTTGCACCAGCACATCTACATGACTCTTAGAAGGATGTTTTACACAACGAGTCTCGATGGACTTACCTCGTTTATCTCCAAACCTCAGATCGCCGAGGGCCGCCTCGGCATCTTTTCCAGTCGAGCGTTTGGTAGTGTGGAGGGCACCAGTGATCTTGACAAATTTTGCAGGTGATCCCTCTGGCAGACGGAGTTTCAGTTTAACATTTTGATGCGATGTTGTCTGCAGTGCACCCAGGCATCCCGCTACACATTCTCGCAGCATCATCCAGTCCTTCACATACATGTAAGACGCCTTCGTACGGGTGGAAAGCTCGATCAGAGTGTCCGGCTTGTGGGTTAGCCCGAGACCAAATGAATAGATGCCAATCCTGGAAGAAATGGTTAGTAAGGGATTTCGCGGACGCAGGGATAGACACGGGTGTACGCACTTGGCGGCTTCGGCCCGTGACACCACGAAGTCGACGCCTTCCGGGTCAGATGTCGCAGAATCGCTGATCAAGAGAATGGCAGAGATCGGGTTGCTGGATTTCCGTTGCATCAGAAGATCCATTGCAACATTGGCACCTTCAACGGCATCTGCGCGCAAACTCTTCTGCCCAACAGGGCGGATCGAGTTTAGTATCTTGTCCCAACCACTCCAGGCCTTAGTGGTCATGCCAACAAGCGGTACTCCTCCTCCACTGGACCCAAAGGTCACCAGCCCCATGCGATCACGCGGGCCCAGGTTCTGCACGAGGAATTTGAGGGTATCGCGTAGCAGAGTGATCTTGAGGCCCTGCATCGACGAAGACACGGGAACGACTACCACTATGTCAAGTGGGACATGGAAACTAACAGGAGCCGTATCCTTCGCGGGGGTCGAATAGTCCGTCAACGCGGTGTTGTTGGACTTCCCTGCCCCATAGGAAGAAGTTGCTGACGACTGCCTCTTGTTCGTCCGGAGAGTTTGGTAGTCGTCCTCGGTTCCCGAGTTATCCATATCGTAGTCAGGATTGCGAGCTGAGATTTCGGGTGAATTGAGGTCCAGAAGTGCCCGGCGCCAGAGTTCCAGCTGGTTTCGGCTCTGGAAACGAAGGTGGAAGCATGGCAGCTCGCTAACAGAGAGATTGAGGGTGAGGATCGGTTCATCTGTAGACCAATTATTAGAACGGCACACACATTGAACCACCAGCCTCATGAACATGAATCATTACCTGGAGAAGCCTCCACCTCTCTGAGATGCTTCTTGATAAGAATGGAACCCTTGAGTGTACATCGTATCTTGCGCTTCGGTCTGTGATCGTCATATTGATGATCGTTGTTGTGATGTCTCTTCTCCTTCACGCAGATGAGCATTTCGGCGAAGAGATAGCACTCCAGTTCCTGCCAATTCTCGCGGTCTTTGCCCACGTGAATTTTACCGTGGAGACGCAGCTTTCCGAACCTATGAATGTGTCAGTAAAAAGCAAACAGAAGATCCCCCCCCCCCCCCCCCCCCCCCGCGCCGCCGGGACCAGCGTACCGTTGGAAGTCGAGGCCGTGCCAATTGTCCACACGCGTCCTCAGTTCCTCTGCTATCTCATCCAGATTCTCTTGCAATTCGTGCTGCATGGAACGCGACGACGTCGTCTTCGGAGACCTGGCTGGACTGTATACATCCTCTTGAGGCTGAGGGGCGGCAGATTGTGCTTGACGCAAATCCTCCGCATCTGGACGCCAGCAGCCCTCTGGAACTTCAATGGTAATAAGGCACGTAAGCGGTTGCTGTTGTCGGGATCTGTTGAGGGTGGGGAACTCGCTTCGAATAGTCACGATGGGAGCTGGAATCGGGTTCTTCGGGGCGCCTGACCGAGGACTAAGATCAGACTCCATAGCCTGCACATCGTAGTCATGTCTTCTCCCAGTGCTGGGATGCTGCCCGTCATTATATTCGCCAGAGGACCCGGCGCCACTGTCATTCCTGGTGTGCTGCTGTCGAGAGGGAGCCGTTAATCTTTCCACCCTCTCACGCTGGCTACTCGTCTCCTGACTCTGACTATCACGTCTGCCGTAAGGGTCCCGGCTCTCGCGTTGACTATAGGATCGCATAGTACCGGCATCGTGACTCGGCAATCGTCCTCGATTGCCCGGGTAATCCCAAGGGGTAGGAGTGGTCATGCCACTCCGTTGGGTTGCGGTATCACTCAAAGTAACCGAGCGCACGATATTACTTAGCTTCTCTGAAAAAGACCGTCAGCAAGTCAGATCCCATACGAAGCTCTCTGGATTTCCTACTCACCAAGGTCAAGGACATTGCCTCCCCTGCTGGTATCCAGCCCCAGCGGAGCATTGCATGTTGGGCAGTACTGCGACTCGAACTCTCTGATATACTCATAGAAGCACGCCTCGTGCGACACATGGCCGCACGAGAACTGAAGCACCCTTTCTCCACGGAGGGTATGCTCCAGGGGCTCCTCGCACACAGCACATTCACTGCCAATGAATGTCCTGTCTCTCCTCGTCCTTGAGCGATCGACCTCCATCATGCCTGCCCCTGCTCTCCCGGACGTTGTGTTGAACGATGTCTCCGATCGGTTCGAGTGAATGGGAGAATTCCACGCAGAGCCCGGCTTGTCTGGTTGAGTTTGGTGGCTTAAATTGGAGTTGGCGCGAGGCCGTGACACTAACGATTGACCTGAAAGGCTGCTCTCAGGACGGTCCGGAGCAGGCCGCACAGAACGGAGGGATCTGAGGGATGGGGAATCCGGGCGAGAAGGATACACTTGGGACGGCAGATCTGGACTCAGGAAGCGTGGTTCATCAGTCATGCACTGGAAGTGACAGGCGACGGTGACAAGGAATTCAAACAATCACGCGGGTCAAGGATGGTGCTGTACATTGAACCCCGGGCGACACTGTCATTGCTTCCGTCCCATCAGGACATCGACGACGAAAAGTAAAAGAAGCTTACCTGTATGCGACTTCTTCTTAGAACGGTTGAAGAGGCCCAGCTCGGCCAAATGAAGGCCTGACTCGTTCCGAGGCGCGGTATCGGGCTTAGGAGAGTGCCGATGTTTCCACATGAGCGTGGAGGGAACTGTCTTCCAGTCGGGCGCTGAGGGGAAGGAGTCCAAGGAAAGGAAACAAAGGAGAGACAGACAGCTCGCGGGCAGCGGAAGACGGTAGAGATAGACGGCTAAGGCAAGGGCCGACGGCGGAGATGGCAACTGAGGCAGCTCAGCCTGGAACTCTGGGAGATCATGACAGTCGTTACGCCGGTGTATGTGCGAACGGCGCCGGTTTCAAGGAGAAGATCATAGACTGGAGCTAACGAGCTTAGTCCCAATGGATTCAACCCTCCTGGCGTGAGGGCGCGGTGCAGAACCTCGTCAGCGGGAGTTGGGATGGCTCCACCGTGCTCCCTCCTGACTCTCTGACCCGGCCGCCGCGGCGCGCCACGAGCGTCCTGGCGAGTCAGATGCTCGGCGGAGATGGGGCAGATGCTGGCGTCTCCAGAGGCTTTTCCAGGGGTAAGGTGGTCAGCTCGCGAGCGTTGCGAGGCGCGAACGCAGTCAGAGCGGGCTAGCGGCCCCGGAGGCCCGGCGCTGCACGCTGCGTCGCCCTATCCAGCCAGCTCCCGATCCCTTTGCGCGGAGATGCCACGAGCTGCCAGGACCGTGCCTGATGTTCCTGTCCTGCGCTCATCTGATCTGCCCAAGGTGCACCAGCCCACCACCGCATCGTCGACAGATAATTACCCGATCGGTCATTGGGTTCTGCTGTCAACACGAGGATCCGTCCACTAAGGAGGGACGGAGAGATCCCGTACGGGGTACGGAGTGATCGAGTATGTAACCTCTTTGACCCGGATCCATGTCGCGCCTGTTTCTGTCGAGAAGATCCCTGTATGGAGAGCGCTGGATGAAGCCTTCGTCCTGCGGCTGGCGGCATCCCACAGCGGCCGCTGGGATCGGCGACCAGACAAATAATGGGATCACACTCGGTGCCACAGAGTGCCCGTGTTCAGGACTCAGCATGGTCCATCAATTGCTGTCTGCTGAGTCTAGACGTCTCAAAGGAATCAACAATATCCATCTGCGCAAGCGGCCGTGAGATCTGTTCTGGGGGACGTGCATTCGGGACAGGGCCGTGTGCTTGTTGGGAAGACGCTCTGTCGCGGGCTTGCACCGAGCGCGCAGTCCTCACGGGCCCTGGTCACCTTCGGGCAAAAGGACAACGACAAGCGGCTTCCCAGAGCCGCTACTGTGCGGCGCAGTATACTCTACAGCTGCAAGGTGTGCACAACTCCTCCATCCGCCTGCTGAATCCAGCAGCATACTTGGGTAGGAACTCGTAGTATCGTTACTCTGATAATCAGCACAGCAGTTCTCCGTACAATCTGTACAGAGGCTGCAAGGCAAGGCCTAGTCCGGTGGACCTCTGTTTAAGTTAGAAATTTAGCTGCGACAGGAGTAGCCAGGCCGTCGGGTGCTGATGTCCGCCGTCCAGAGGCCCAAAGGCCCACTGGCGTCTCCACCGCGAGACCAAGTGGACTCCATGATGGAGCCCGAGGAGGTTAAGGAGCCGAGGCGGTTGCCCGTTCCGGTCTGTAAATCCGGCACTCGACCTCCTCGAGGATCCTAATCTGTCCATCTCCTTGCCTGGATGGGTCTCAGGACTCGGGGATTTATCTTGTCTGGTATATAATAATACATATGATCGTCCCCGAGGGGCAGGAGGATCCCCTTACGTTTGGCATCTTTCTATTGAGGTTATTCGGAGTTAGGGAACAACGGGCGGAACCCGAGACATCTCGAGGGGTACAGCAGGATGCGAGCTGCATCAAAATGAATAAATATGCATTGTGCCCATATCCTGGGTATGCAGTCATGCGCAGCATGTGCAGCATGTTCCCACGCCCAGTCGACCAGGTTTTGCAATCAGGAGTAATAATGACACGAGTGGCGCAGCCCAGATGAAGCTTGCATAAATTAATTGAAAATACAAAAGTTTGGGCCCCACGAGAGGAATCGACAGGACTGGGAACCCAACAGCAGTATTGAAGCAGAAAAATCTAACCTTCCAGTCTCCATATGATGATGGTCCGGACAGAATGTCAGAAACAAAAAGGGACTATAGTGCGGGAGACTAATTGCACCCGGTCAAAGTCAAAAAGACTCATCCGAAACGCTCGTGAATCGTGTCAAGTACGAAGTAGGTATATCTTCAATCTCGCAAGCCGCAACGCGAGCTCGAGCAGCCAATTGCAACTCCCTGCCTGTCCAGCGTTCTGCCCGGTTTGGCGAAGGGGATGGCTGTCATGGAAACCTTATTTACGTGGATAGATAGAATACGGAACGACTCCGTCTCCTAGCTACATGCTCCGTAGCGAACGATAACTTCTTGTGGTGCCAAGAGAGTAGCGCAGCTGCGCAGTACTGCGTACTGTGTAGCTCGTGGAGTCTGAGATCCTCCGCCAGATCAGATTCTCGATTTTTTTTTTACTGTATGCGGAGAGCACGGTTGTCTCACTGCTGCCCAGGACACGAACTACAGTTCTGCGTCACCCTTGCCCCTGACAATGACGATCAGGACTTTGTTTCCACTTGGCTAGCGGAAATCGAGATGATCGACCCTCTTCGTATAAAAGTGCCCCTTACTCAATGGAGTAAATGCATTCACTGTTCTAGCGTCGGACTCCGTCCTTGCAGATGGAATGCGAACGATGGAATACGTACAGTATACACAGAAACCACAATAATAGGCTTCAGGCCTAAAAGATTTAATTTGCAGCCAGAGTGAACGTCGAATTGACCACGGAGTGTAGAAAGTCCAAAACAGGCAAAGGCGCAGGGGCCGCCTTCTAGTCCTCCCCGTTCTGTATACTACTCGATTCAGGTGGAGATGCATCGTCGATGGAACAGGAACTGTTCCCACAGCCCAGGCGTCAAAACAAGCAGATCACTACCGACCCACGTGGAAGTTGTGTGGATATTCTCTATCGCGTGCAGATCGAGCTAAGTCCCCAACAGACCGATCTTGATTTATAATCCTCCAAAAAAGGTCTCCCCAAATCCAACCAATTGCGCACTCTCGTACGGTTGCATCGCGCGAAAATTTCGAAGACGTCTGTCTTTTCGGGAAGTCACTGGGAATGAAACCACACGGTGTTACACGGCAAAGTACCAGGATGCAAGGGTACAGCATATGCGAGATAGCCAACGGAGCGTACGCGTGAATACCTAACGCGAAGTCAAGAGGAAAGAAACAGACATGGCAAGGGATTGAACAGCATATCTGCTAGGTTGGATGTGATTTCACAGATACCTATGATGGATGGATGGATGTTTGAACTTGAGACAGTACCAACCCCAGCGCGTGCTATGCCAAGCCTCCCCTGCGCAGTAGCCAGCTGCCAACTGATTCCCGTCCAAGGGTCTGTGACACGAGGTTAGTTGGTGTTGCTGTCATCTCCCGCTTGGCAGGAGCCTGGGCCTGTCATGGCCTGTCAACCTGAATCTCCGAGCCTGTTCGCGGCGAGTTCCCTTACATATATGGACAACGGTGTAACCATGAATTGATTGGTGAATCGACGGGGGTCCCCCGTGGCTTGTGTGATCGACTGGGATGTTGGAAGAGAAGACGAAACCGGGAACCTCCAACTCTTGTGAAACCAGGTGTAAAATCCCAATTACTCGATCCAGTGGCATCCTCGGATTAGTACTCTTGGCACTGTCTATTCTATCACAACTCTCCGATGCAGTGGTCATGGTGAAAGTATGCGCAGAGCAAGCCTTTGCCGTCGTCTCACTCAGCTGGAATCCTGGATCCTGATACACTGTACTGGGATGGAACCTGGTGCTGGGGAAGGCCGATGGAAATGGAATATTCAGCCGCGGACTGTGACACCTCGAGACTGTAATTAATTATGATGACATTCCAGATAGACTGTCGTTGATCTGCGATTCCTCGAGACTCTGACACCATACTCCGTATGGATAATACTCAACATCCTCAAACGCTCCACAGCCTTAAGCATTGACCATACCTAATCGTAGGGGTAAATTCTCCGTAGAAATCTGTTTCGCACTACTCCGTATATGTTCACTGTTCAGTTCCACCTTACTAGTAACTATCAGAGACATCTACCGGACCCTCTTTGTCCCCGCAGCAGGTTTAATTAGGTAAATAGGATCAATCTCAGACCAACAGCCAAAAGAGGCAAACACACACAATTGGAAATCGCGGATCTCAAGTCCCTGCAGGGCATGCCAGATTCGTGAAGGACAGACTCCACGCCAACCAAGGGTCCACGGTAAATAATGATGTGCATACATACCTGCAGTTCCCACATGGGAAATTCTAAGTACTAACTTCAGGCAGGTAGGTACCTACCGAGTAGGTATATGTATGTACGATGAAAAGTTAACCTAACCTCCTAGCGCTTCAGTCACCAGCTCCCATCCCCCCCTAATCTCAATCGCCAAAGGGACCAGATAATACTAATTCTGGTCGCGAATGCTTGAACAATTAAATAAAAACCTCAAAGACAGGCGCCATCAGGGTTCTTCCAAATTTCTCACAATATTCTCAACACAACGCATGTTTCTATTCATGTGGAATTGTCCATCAAACCAGCTCCTACATGATCATTTTATCAGTCAGTCTGTCAATTGTGCTGGTGATATCATATTGTTCAAGCTGGACATAGTGCTAAGAATGTACTGTACCTACACTAAGGTACCCTGAGGAAGTACCCGCCCTGGAATCTTAAGAGAATACCGTGTACGCAGTAAATTGACTCAGCAAGACTCAATAGCGTAACAATCTATGATCCCCATAATTCTGCAGGAATGACGTACAGATTATTAATGCTTGGGCTATATCCTGCTCCATGCTCCGTAGGGCTTCTTTTTGGCTAAAAGGTGGGATCCTCCTGCTTGCCCCGCCGTCCCCACCAACCCCTCCACAACAAAAGTAATAGTACGATCTGTCTATCGATAAACTATTGATCTTGTCGAAAAGTCAAAAACTCTCGACTTCCTTCCGCACTACTACTACTAGTCGAACCGGTATTCGATAATCGGGATATTTTCTTAATTTTACCTTTAATAATAGCGCATCGAACGTTCCATGGTATTGGCATGGCGATAATGGGGGCAATCCGAGCTGTCGTTTTTTCTCCGTTCTCAGTTCTCTTGAAGAAGGCTTAACTTTAATGTGAATAATTGAGTCGGAGCGATGGCAATCGGGATAGACGTGGAGTACAAATTTGAGCTACTTACCTAGTACTGTACATACCTACATTAATCATTAGTGCTTATTATTATGAGTGGAAAGGCTCTACTACAGACAGGCAGTAGGTGTCGTATGCAGAAACCGGAGAAATTCCTCCAGCGTAACGTGATCTATTTCCCGATATTGTTCTTGTGGAGCGGTCAGTCAGCGCCCCCCGCCCCCCTTTTCGATGTATGTAAGACATAGATAGGCCGCCAAGAAAGGAAATTAATAATCCTCCTCCGTAGTAGCCAATGCAAGAAACTTTTTAGAAAAGCCACTGGCACATAACGAAAATCCACTGCCTTAAGGGTCTATATGTTGGGGGCGCACTACTGATTCCGGTTCCATGGGAGTGCTAAATCAATAAGACAATAATAATAATACCTACTTCCCGAGAAACCGCGCAGGCGGTGTTCGAGTAGTTGTCAAAGATTATTCATGCAGATAACTTTTTAGGAATCTACCTGTGCTGTAAATAGGATGGCCTTAGCGGTTGGACCTGTTTCTTGGTAAATTGCCTACCAACCTGACCTGGAGCCTGGCATCAATCCCACTTATGAAGACTGGAAAGTTCGCGAGATAGGATTCACGGAAGCGAGTCGATAGTCAGTATGCATCCAAGCGTCTACCTAACCACCTAACTACTTCGTACCACGCTGCACGTAAGATGGAGCTTGCACTGTAATTATTGACTAACTCTGGAACTACTGCATTTGCAATTACTCTGTGCCAGGTGTATCAAGGTATCAGCCGATGTCAATTCAAGTGCGCAGATAAGGTTTGGGCAATATAATAATTCTCCGTCTTGACGCGGATATACTATGCGGAGAGTATCTCGGGCAAGGAGAGAACCATAAGCAAGGGCTTCTGAGGTCATTTTGAAAATCACTGTCTTCTTTTGACGGCCTGGTATGTGCATGGTCTTACAAGTACCTAACCTATTGACCAACCCATATTGTTAGCGGTAGATGTCAGTAAGTATTATCATTGATTAACATGGTTATCTTAAAAGGCTCGCGTCTGCGAGAGGTCAACTGTCTGTGTACCAAGGTTCTTGTCCACTGGCCTGCTTTGTCAATTGTGAGATACCTCTCTGGAGGTTCCAACTCGATAGCCTGGAGATGATGGCGATTTGAAACATGGAGACCATCGATCCAATAATAGACATTTCTATTCGACCAGATTTAGAAAGTCAAGCTACAGCACGTGGACCCCTTATCACTCGTCACTCGTGATCCACTGCAGGGCTCCCATTATCCGCAGCCGACTTCCATGGCTATTGAAGATTAAATCGATATTTTCCAGACATACTGGTGCCCTGTACCTCGGGAAAAGATGCTCTGAGCCATGGATAGAATATTCACGTTGGTTGTAATAATGCCTGGTCACGGTATGAGTTTTCTATACGTGCATACTGGGCCTAACATTGACCACTCCTTGGGGCAGAAAAGGTTATCTTATAAGATTAAGCTCAAGATTTTGTGTTTATTTACCGTGTTGACTCGTTCAGAAAAGAAATCCTCCCGGGGGTTCACCCGAGATCCATTGGCCCCATCTGGCACAGATGGCACGATAAGACTCTCTAGGTCGCAACTGAAATCAACAATCAGTGTTCCAATGAATCATGATAGCCTCTGCGTTCATAGGACCATACTGTATCATGTGTGTGGTGATAACTACAAGCCTGTTAGCAGCAAAACCTATTTACAATGATAACAGGAGCAACAAGTGTGATTAAATATATAGAGTTCTACTGCTTCTGTTTGATTTCCTCTTCCTTGATCATGTCCTTGTGAGATCTTATAGAGCAAGAACGCCTGAGATAGATAAACACCAGCCTTTGCTATACTTCTAAGCAGTTCGAATAATTAGGAACTAAAGGTTGCGCCTATTGACACTAGCAAGTGCATCAACACCGGCTAAACTTGCGAGGATAAGAGCACATGTATCAGTGATGATTTGGATATTAGTTCAACTGGATATAAATGTGTAATATGAAGCTCATTGCCGGAGTTTGGGAGCTCGGACGTGCAGTTCACTGCGCTTTTCATGATGTGCTACGATCTCCAGCGATCAGGAAAGAAAGATGACTGACAATAATGATATAAATGAGACTGCATGACTTGGCAAATCCATCGATAACAGCACCTCAATCATCCAAGAGTGGAGAGTATAAGTAGCATACCGGCGAACCCGGACAAGTTCGATTGGAGAACCAGAATATGTCTTACCCAACTCGGCAGATAAAGATGAACAGCTCATTATTGATTCTCTGATTCTGCCGCAGTTACAAGCTATAGCGCTGCCTTCGAATAGAGGTCGAGAAAGCCTTGAATAGATAGCGTATGCTTTGATATTTGCTATGCCATGTTGTTGGCTGATCGGACGTTTCTCAAATCTAACCGGAACCGGATAATAAATACTCCAGAGTCCTCATAATTGGTAAATGTATTATTTATAATCGCCGGACTCCATGCCCTTATCCTCGATTTTTTATGTCAAAACCAGTAATGACAAGCGGAACTGTCTCTTACCCATCTCAAGCATGAAAGCCACGTTATGGGTAAATTAGGGATACATCAGAATAGATATTGTCTATCCGCAGCAAATCCATATGGATATTGTCAATTAACGGCTGAACTTCTGCCGGGAAACAAAAGACCAGAGATGCCACGCAAGACATCACTACACGGTGAATTAAAACAATGTTACGTTACCAAAAATTGTGATCACAGCACCAAAGACAATTTCTGTGTAAGAAAGCTAGTATGCGTCAATGTAGGACTTAGAGGTTCTATCATTATAAGCATCACCCCGTCATTCCACAACACACGCTTTAGCGGTATGCCAATACTGATTGAGATTTTCACATTAAAGGTCATTTACTGCTGAGATAAAGACTGAAAGCTAGTCGACTGTGCTCCGGCTTGATTTTGGGAGCTCAAATTAAAATCCAGTTTGAAAACTTATTGGAGTATATAAGGTCTAAAAATTGCAAGACAAACTGGTAACGTTGCCTTTTTGTTCAAAACTTCCTGACGCCTGGGTGCTGCGAGTGATGGATCTGTTAACTGATCGCAAGAGTTTACATTCAAATGACTAGCAAGGGCAAAAATATCCCAATGGCCAAAAAGAAAAAAATTATAATAGAGGCAAGGGGGTCAAAAATCATGTCTTAAAAGAGAACCGTTCTGTATCATGCTAAGGCACCGGATATCGGAGATGGCCAGGTATTCTCCAAGAGTCAGATGAAACTGTGTAACATCAAGGCTGAGGGCTGGTAGAGAACGCCAAAAAAATATCTGACCCCATAAGCCAAGCAATGTCATATCACAACTGGCATTATCGACGCCATCGATAAGGTCTGGTCGTAGACGCAGGGCTGCGGTGAGCACGGACTTGGCTATTGCGGTGGAGGCGGCGGGGAGTTTGGCGTGTTTGCATACGGGGAAGGCCGTTCTCCGTCTCCGTACACCGGCGCCCGTTCCGGGAAGGGAGCTTAGCTAAGCTTGCCGATACCCGACTGGGGAAATCTTGTATTCCCAACATCTCGTGGGCTGAAAGATAATCCATCTTGTCTTTCGCTGTCCTTCATCCCCTGGCAATTAATTGGGTTTCACTCGCTTTCCCGCCATGTTCTCGCGATCGTTGCTCGCGCGTCACGCCGCGCCTCTTAGGCGCCGGGCATTTGCCCCTCTTGCTCGCCGCTCTGTGACTACTGACGCGGCGTCGTCGCATGCTGAGGATATCCCGCAGGTTTGTTGACCTGGGCTTATTTTTGCTGTCTATGAAAGATCCGACCTGACAGACGCGTCCCATCTTCAGGAAGATGACAAACCCTTTACTGTTAACCTCTCTGATGAGAGCTTTGAGACCTACATGCTCGACCCCCCTCCATATACCCTGACCACAACGAAGAAGGAGCTGAAACAGATGTACCATGACATGGTGTCGATAAGGTATGACGTTGCTGTAAGATATTTCTCGACTGTATCTGACCAGTTTCTACCGTAGACGTATGGAGATGGCCTCCGATCGTCTCTACAAGGAAAAGAAGATCCGGGGTTTCTGCCATCTGTCGGTTGGCCAGGAGGCAGTCGCTGTTGGTATCGAGCATGCGATCACCAAGGAGGATAAGTTGATTACTGCCTACCGATGCCACGGTTTTGCTCTGATGCGTGGTGGCACTGTCAAGTCGATTATTGGAGAGCTCCTTGGCCGCCGGGAGGGTATCGCCTATGGCAAGGGAGGATCGATGCACATGTTCGCACCGAACTTCTATGGCGGCAACGGTATCGTCGGAGCCCAGGTCCCAGTTGGCGCTGGCCTGGCCTTCGCGCAGCAGTACAGAGGCGAGAAGACGACCACCGTCGCCCTGTACGGTGACGGTGCTGCAAACCAGGGTCAGGTCTTCGAGGCCTACAACATGGCCAAGCTCTGGAACCTCCCCGTTATCTTTGGTTGCGAGAGTATGCGACTTCCGTTCCTAGCCCATGCCCTTTAACACAGCCGCTGACTCTGCCATTTAGACAACAAGTACGGTATGGGTACAGCCGCCGCGCGAGCCTCTGCATTGACGGACTACTACAAGCGTGGCCAGTACATTCCCGGTCTGAAGGTGAATGGTATGGACGTTCTCGCCATCAAGGCCGCCGTCCAGTACGGCAGAGAGTACACCATCGCCGGCAAGGGTCCTCTGGTCTACGAGTTCGTCACCTACCGGTACGGTGGTCACTCCATGTCCGACCCTGGTACCACGTACCGTAGCCGTGAGGAGATCCAGCGCATGCGCAGCACCCACGACCCCATCGCCGGCCTCAAGCAGAAGCTGCTTGACTGGAAGGTCGTCACCGAGGAGGAGATCAAGGCTATCGACAAGGACGCCCGCAACTACGTTGACGAGGAGGTCGCTGAGGCCGAAAAGATGGCCTTCCCTGATCCCACGCCCCGCGTCCTATTCGAGGACATCTACGTCCGTGGCAGCGAGCCTCGCTGGATGAGGGGCCGTACTGTTGACGAGACCTTCTACTACTAGACTCTGCCTGTGGGATGAGTGGACGGATAAAACTGGAGTTTCCAAGTACATGAGCATGTGAAGAACATGAATATGCATATCCTGCCTTCTGTAATTTAGCCCATGATCTCTTCTTGTAGGTTTCCTAGGTTCGCCACAATTGGAGAGATTAATGCATCTCTAACCCACGACATCACACTTCATTTCCTGTCTTGATTGAATGGCGTTCGGTCTGTCGCTTCTAGATACCACGATTAAATCCCTATGACATCTTTCCTGAACCTGTACTACAAATGCGAGGAATGCCAAGTATGTGGTAAACATGCGATTTCATCATCAGGCTAGGTGTATGTCAGCGGTCATAACATTGTAATATTTCACAAGATATCAGAGGCCTCGTTGGTATTATATACGGATTTTCACAAGCAGCCCTGCATAGAGATACGCTTGCTTCCATATCTTTTAGACAAACCCACTCTATGCCTGTTTTATCAGTTTTACATGGGAAGTTTCAAAAATCCCGATCAGATAATCTTTACAATCTGCCGTTCGCCGCAAGACTCGACTTTAGAAATGTCCCCGGATTTCGTCTCCTCCATCCATTTTGACGTCTGCTTCTCGAGCCGGTCCTGGATGTAGTGATAGTCCTGTTCAATTCACAGCCTTTTCTGTAATCGCTGACACGTATGACCGCTTGTCCCTGCAAATTGTCTGAGGACTCTTGTTGGAATTACTCACGCTGTTTGGATCTAGTTCTATCCTGCCGTGGTTCTAGATCTATTTGGACTCCAGGTGTCCGCGGATCTCTCACGGCAACGCTTACGAACTAGTGTAATCACAAACCAAAATGCGCTGCGTTTTGTATCTCCTAATTGCCGGATACCTTGGTAATATAATATATTTTTTTGCCCTTGTTATCGTCGATCGGTTATCGATCTTAATTAACCATGACAATAATATTCCATAACTATCTAAACTTCAAGATGGCTGTGTGAATCTCCCAACCTCCACGATTAAGATAATTACTTAACCTTGGAGTTATTAAATACCCACTCGCACTCGCCGTCTTCACTGTATTTACTTAAAATTGAATATAAAGCCCCACCCACATTGGTGACAGGTCTGCTAAAAATAACGAATCCTCGCACGTCCCCTCTGGCGCTCCACCAGCTCCACCGACCTCGTTAGACCCGATCTGTTTATGGGGCACGGCCATGCAGGTCGCACCAAGACAGTTGTCTGTCACCTCGGCAATAAAGCTTGCCGGAATTGATGTTAAAATATTCCATACGGATCTTGACACTTTCTAACGACAGGAACTGCTGCACAAGTTTGTTACAGAACCACGGAAATACATGGTCTTTGCCTGTTCACATTATGCCAATTCTGCCGGTCCAAGTCATTCGTTTCATTCATATCAAACAGCTTGTTCGTTCGCATCTTGGCATCATATTATTATATCTATATCTATGGACAACCCCAGATTTGGTCTCTAATTATTATTCTTATTGGTCATTAATGCAATAGCCCATTCAATTCCTAGAGATGATGTAGAAGCTCAGAAGCTACATACATGATGGGGGTCAATAAGTCATAAACATGCACCATCTGGCTACGAAGACACCGACTCCGGCACGTCTGGTGGTGCCGATTCTTGACCTTCGTCAATTGTATTTTTGGCAGGCACAACAAGGATATGCATCAGCGAATTGACAAACCAAGCAAGTTCAATGACTGGGCGTACAGTGTTTTTGGCATCGATATACGGCGCGGATGCTCACTTCCGGAAAACTCAAAATGGGCCGAATTGCTCATAGTAATCTGAATGCTGAGACTGAAACCCAAGGAGGAAAAGCCGGGCAGAACATCTGGATGATCGTGAGTCTGGCTCCACCTCTGGTGAACCGGATGACAGCTCTGGTTCAGAAGAACAGAGTGATGACAATTCAGATGACGAGGAAGATTCGGAGGGTGTCTCACAACATGTCGGATTCAAGCGATTTCTTAAGTACTACTCCGTACTGCGAGACGCGATACGGACAGAAGAACTCAGTGTGGAGTCTGGCAGAGAAAATTGTCAGCTCAAAACTCGACGGGGAAAAGCCCTCCTTTGCCTAAATTTAGGTCAGGCTACTATTCTAACCGAAGCATAATGCTTCAGAGAACTCCAGTCCTTATAACAAAGGCGCACAGAGCTGCTCTGAAAAAAAAGGCAGAGGAGAATCTCTGGTGCCCTCTCTACACATATACATACTGATCTGAAAGCAATTACGCAGCAGACACTGCGCCACAGTTCTGCTGCTGCCGATGCTAAACAGAAGGACTCCCAATAAGTACTGTACAGTACATCAAATGAAAGCTCCTGGTGGCTATTCCTTCTGATAATTGGACATAGCATCGACACTGATAGTACACACCTCCAAGGCTGCAGTGGTCCATAAGCAGGGGAAGGAAGATTCAGATTGTGGAAGGACTCTGCTTACCCTTTCTCGAGCACCCTATGTTAGATGCCACCTGAGAGAGCCAGCGCAACATCGCAATAGATACCTAATCATTGAATCTCTCTCTACCTTTTGTTTTACCCAAATGTCTGACCTGAGAGTCTTCGGACTGGACTCATGCTTGCTGCCCAGCAAGTCGTTGCTCTTTACCTGACTTAGAAGAATCAAAATAGCTATTGATTGACCTTTGTTTGATGATATTCAGATCTTTCAATACAGGATTGGTGGAAGCCTTCAACCCTGTCTAATGTTTCTGCGATCTCTTCATCCAGGAGAGACGGAGATCAAAATGCAACAAACAGTGGAGAATCAATTAAAGAGAATAAAAAGATAGACCTCGTGACTCACAAATGGCGCCAAGGCAACACCAGTATCTTCACCAGTATCTCCAGACCCAGACTTCTCCACACTGAGGATATTATTACTGTTCATGCTAGGCAGTTTAGTTTATTACTAGTAGCCAAGCAGAACCGGCACAAACAACCCGGATTGCCAAAAGCAACATGTGGTTGATGGTCCATAGGCCGCCCTGCCAGGCAAAAGATTCTACCACCATCACACAAGTTATGCGCCCACAACAGCCCCTGGAAAGGAATGGATTAACATCCTGAATTGGTCATGCGGTCTTGAACAATCCTCTATCTATAGTATATTTTTCTATACTTTCAGACATAGAACTGGAAATGCAGATTAGTGACTAGTATGGATCGTATGGCTCGAGAAGGGCAGTGGGAGGATCTATATAGATACCAAACATTCCACATTCATCTCGTCTCTTCGTTTCAGATAGGGAGGGATCAATCATGGAATCAATTATACTCCGTACATCTCTGACGTAAATCATAAATCCTATCGGATAACCGATCGTATCCCCGTAATGTACAGTACAGACAAGAAGACAATACGGCGACTGGAATACGAACAAAAATAAAGCATGAATAATACATCAATAGTCGTTAAAAAAGATATTAATCAATCGAATCCTCGGCAGACCCGATATCCGTTCCGTCATTTCTCTATAATATAAAACAACGGGCTTCCATTTCGGATCATAATAATAACAATGCTGCCCGCGGAGTGGGTATCTCATACATTAGGTATATGTAATACCTAACCTTATAGGTATACAAAAAAAACAAGCTAGGAAGAGAGAAAAGAAGCATGAGGACATAACCTAGGGCCTGTACTGTGTATATATACGGCTTCCCTGCCTATGTCTACGGCCTACGCCGGTTCCTGCCTCAGCATCTCCAGGATCATCTCCTGCGTCCGCTGGACGGAGTCCAGTTTCTCCTCCAGCGCGGAGCGTTCCTTCTCCAGCTCGCGACGGAACTCTCCGCGGAGCTCTTCTCTGATTTCTTCTTTCAGCTTTTCAAGGATGGCAGGGGATATTGATGCGTTAGCAGTCGCAGTCGCCGCATCGCCACTAGTGTTTCCCGCGGTTGCGTCTGCTGAACGCGTCGTCGGCGACGGCGACTCCGCTGACGAAGAAGCCAAGGCCGCGACGATGGGCGAGGAGCGCGGATTCGACGCCACGGCATCGAGGTGCTTGTTGAGCTTGCTGAGTGTCTCCAGGACCGCGGATGTTACGCTGGGGTCTGCCGCCGCCGCGGGAGGCGTAGAACGATATAATTGAGCGGAATAGTTTCCTGCCGCGGCGTCGCTGATTCCAGCCAGAGGCGTCCGAGGCGTCTGATTCGGGAACATGGAGTCGTACCCGGGTGGCATCCTGATCATGGGCGAGGAGCTGGGTGCTGGAGCGGCAGTGGAGGCAGGCGGACCGATCGGCCGTGGCCTGTTGTTGTTATCGGTGACGGGACTCGCAGAAGTACTCGTCCTCCATGTCTCCGCAGTGTTCTCCCAGGGCTTCGCAAACTCCCAGGAGCGCTCCTTTCTCTTCCTCCCGCGGCGCGCATCCCTCTCCTCGATGCGCCTCGCCTCCGCGGCCTCGAAGCGCTCCCACGTCGGGATCCAGGCGTCGACGGCCTCCCTCCACTGGAGGTTGGAGCGGTCCTCGCCGCCCTTCTCCTTCTGCTCGGCCAGGAACTTGATGCGCTGCTTCGTGACGACCTCGACCTTGCGCCGCACCGAGTGCCACGAGTACGGGTGGCCGTGTTCCCGCGTGAACTCGTTGGTGACGGTCATCCACCACTCGCAGAGCTTGTTGCGCTCGCCGAACGTCGCGGCGTGCTTGTTGCAGATGTTGAAGAGGGAGACCTCCTCCAGGGTCGTGAGGCGCTTGCCGTGCTTGCGCGTCGTGTCTGCCGTCTCCCCGTCTGCGCCTGCGCCTCCTGCTGTCGTTCTGGTCTCTGGCCTGCTCCGTTGATCTTCCGCGTCGTCGCTCGCAGCATCATCGTCATCATCCCCCCGCGGGGTCGGCACGTACTCTGCATCTCCCGGCGCGTCCGTGGTCGCTGCGTCCCTGGGACTGGGGTCGCTGCTGGAATTGACACTGTCGGAGGTGCGCGGCGTCTCGGCCGCGGCCAAGTCCACGGTTGTCGGCGCTGTTGTTGTTGTTGGTGGTGGTGGTGGTGGTGGGATGTAGTGCTGCTGCTGCTGCTCTCTGGGCCGGAATGTCGACGAGATCGCGGGGAGCGTGTTCGTGTTCATGGGCGACGTCCGCGACATGGCGGACGGCAGCCATCGCAGCTGAGGCACGCGGAACGAGGGCGACCCCCCATGCGGCGCGGCCGGAGGCGCGCTGCCCGCGGGCGTGTCGGCGTGCCAGGAGAACATGGACATGTCAACATTGAGCGCTGTTCTCTATATTACTCTGGCGTCGTCGATGCGATCATCGCCGCACGTATGTATGGTTGGAGGAAATGAAAATCCAGGGGAGAGTTCTGAAACTTACGCCGCCCCACGCACCGCCGGCACTGTCCGGCGTCCCGAAACGGGTATTTTTCACGAGCCGGCCCCGCGACAAATACGCCGCTTTGAGAAGTGGGAGACGGGAGTGGGTACACGGTATGGATTACTTGCGTCTTTGTCACAAAGATCAGGCAGGAATACGAGAACATATATTCAGAGAAATGATATATCAAGTATCGAGGGCTGGGTGAGGATCGAGATAGTAATCAGTTCACTGGATATTCTGTCAGTCTTGAGTAACACTTACTACCGAATACTATCAGCCCTGCCAAAGGTTGAAATTCGAGTAACAGTGCTACGGCACAGCAAAGCTGAGACTAGGGGAGATTTTTCAGACATGCATTTACATGATTGTGATGCTATCTTAATGTTCTACATACGTGCTCATACGAACTCCGGAAACGACGGCTCAAACACCGCCCAGATTTCCACATCAGCAGACTAAGTCATTTCCCTCCACGAGAAGGGGGACAGGGAGATCTATGAGCATAGGACGGTAGGCGGAAGAGAGACACCAGAGACCAGAGACCCGAAATAATACAGATATCTCGAAATAATTGAGAGAGCAAGGGGAGAGGAGGAAAACAAGAGCCGTCGCTTTATAGTGTATGCGTCTACCGTCTCCGCAAGTAGTACGCGAACGCGGCGGTGCCGATACTCTCATTAAACGGCGTGGGGACTTCGGAATAGCCCGGACGGCACACGGGGTGCCGCAGGTAGACTGCGGCGCAGATGTTCTGGTTGACCTCGAGGTATCGCGGGATGAACGCGAAGGCGCTCATGTAGTCACGCGGCCGCCAGGGCGTAGCGTATGGCTTGGTGCTGTCGACAGGGTTGTCGCGCATCTGTTCGAGGGCGCGCTTGAGCACGTCGAGTTCGAAGTCCGAAAGCTCAGAAATGGTCTCGTCATCCAGCGCCTCGGGGTTCTCAGCGGCCTTCTTGAAGGCTTCTGTAAGCTGAGCGCTGGGCTTGCCTTCGGATGTCGACGTGGCCGTAATCTCTGCCGTAGCTGGTTCTGTCGACTCCGTCTGTTTCGAAGGCTCGGACGCGGAGGACTGCTCAGGCTTCGACTGCTCCGCACCCTGGGCATCCTTGCCCTCCTTCTTCTCGGCTCTCTTCACCTTCAGCACCTTAATGAGCTCCGAAAACTGTTCCTCAAGGTTGTCCGCGAGAACGGAGCTCGAGTCGGAGCGAGACAGGACCCTGCGGACTGCCTTCTGGAATCCACGGAGCTCCTGCTTCTTCTTGGCAGGAAGGACATCCTTGCTGTCAGACATGATGGTCTTCGCCTGGGCAAGCAGGTACTTCAAGGTCTCTCGAGGATTTTCCACTTTTCCATCCGCTTCCGTGTCGGACTTCTCGCCCTCCTGCTCCTCCTTCTTCTCTTCAGCCTCCTCCCCCTCTTTCTTCTCAGCCTCCGCCTGTCTGGCGGCGGCGGCGGCCTTCTTGGCAAGTCGCGACTCTCGACGTTCACGCTTATCCTTCGGGGCACCGGTGGCATACATGACGCGCTCTGGGTCGACTTGGAATAGATCACCGGGATTCAGAAGATATCCGGGGTATCTCATCTGGGAAGCACATTAGTTGTTTTGCTTTCGTAGTAATATACAGTTTCCCATAGCTCAAAAAGCAACAATACCTTCTTGCCATTGACGGTGACTGCACCGTGGACGACGAACTGCCGAGCCTGTCTCGTGCTGCTGGCAAACATCGCCCGGAAGATCGCAACATCCAGCCGTCGCTCCAGTGGAGCAAAGGTCATCTGCATGTACGGCGTCCGCGGCACCTGCGTAGGCTTTATCCGACCGGTCCTCTTCTCCGGCTTCTGCTCCAGGCCAGAACCCCGTCCAGCGGACTGCTCGGAGCCATCATCCCTGGCGAGCTGGGCGGGATCCATGGGGACCACGCTGCGTATGCGTCGCGAGAACATGCGCTCCCACTGACCCTCACGGACCTGCTCGCCGTGGTAGGCCCGGGCAATGGACTTGGCGGCCCATTTCTGCTGGAAGAAGGTCTTGTTCGCGGTCGGGGGATTCCTGAAGCGGCTGAGGTTATACAGGTTATATTTGCTCCATGATTGTCGGATTTTCTGGTGGACAGAGCGTCAGCCAAGGAAGAAGCGAGAAAATATATCCCTCACCCAGAGTGCCAATTGGGACAACAATTAATTAAAACTTACCGCCTTACTAAGAGGCGTCGTAGCTCTATTTCTCATGATGGCGAGCGTCGACGCAGCCTCAGAAACAGCTTCCTCTCCGGGTCCGTCGACGAACTGCCTCCGCGCATCCTATCCCAAAAGTTCGCAAAAACGCAGTCCCCTCAGCCCTCACTCACGTGACCAATCGCGGAGGCCGGGAGGCTCCGGTTGACGGAGAATCCTTCAGCCGATGAGGCCGTATTCATAACAAGCAAAGCACGTTACTCACGTGACTTCTTACTCATCACGCCTGATTACGCCGCACGTGCCTACCTCCAAGCACCCAGCGAATCGCTGGCCTTGACGCGGGCCTCGCTTATTTTAGTGCGTCTGTCCGGGCCCCACCCAAAGGCATAAATACCCCCTCGACCTCGCGCTTCTCTTGGAATTTCTCTTTTCTTTTCTTTCCTCATACTTACCTTGTTTGGGTGGCCGCGATCAAGAAGGCGGTCCACCACGGAGTGGTCCCTGCATTGCACAGCGCGGCGGAACACTCCGTTCAACGGCCTTCGGGTCATTGACAGGCGTATTCTTTGGCACCTTTCCACACAGTCGTGGAAATTTCATCTTTTCATCGTTCGCCCCGCCTTGAGCGGGGGTACGGAGAAGAGATGGTTGATATCACCGATTCTATCGCCTTTTTATGTACTCCGAGGCTGGCTTTTTGTGGGGCTTTTAATATTGTTCATGTTTCCTAAGTACTGTAGCTGTGCGGAGGTGGATTTGTGGCACTTTGTGCCACAAGTAAATCTTGTGGAGTGATTAGCGGAATCTATGACCTGGAGGAATGTAGAGCGTTAGAACTGTGTCGGTGAATGTAGTCTTCTGTCTTTTCTCATCTTGCATGAGTATATAAGGGCTGAAGTCGACATCAAGAGATGTTAGATCATTACCTTTATGCAGATGCTTCATATTTTGCCAGGTGCAATGACACCATTGAGAAATTCATAGCATGATATATTTCCTTTTTTTCTACAGTTTTCGGGGTCTTGTATTACGCCGATCCAAGTGAATGGAAACAAGACTCCGCCACGAAAGGGGAAGTCCCGCCACTTGTCTTCAGTTTTCGTCCCCAGTTTTGCCTGTCCGCGCGTCCGACTCTAACCCCCAAGCATGACAAAGGGGTTTGTAGATTTTAGCCAGCAAGAAGTGAAAAAAGGGACTTAGCACCGGGACAGTGTAGACCAAAAGCAGGGAAAATTTAGAAAGGAATCAGAGCAACTACATTGAAAGAGATTCGTGATATATTTTTTCATAGATACTAGTTTTGGGTATTTTCGTCACTTAAAAATACATCTATGGCAACTCGTAGAAGATATCCTTCGACACCAGTAACCAAAAGAGTCCTACTAAAACGCCCAATTCTCAAGAAACACCCTGCCTGCCCTTTATATACCTACACAGCCGCCTATCATGAGGCCTCGTGCTCTGAGGCCTCCTGCTCGACATATGACTCATCTCTCTTCGCGTTCGGGAAGGCCTCAAGCAGAGCCTCTGCTTCGTCAGGATTCACCGCATCCTCGAGCATCTCGTGGGCCATGTCCACAGTCTCGTCGGTGATTCCTGCCTCCAGAAGCTGGCCCTCGCTAAAGGCCAACCGGGTCAGAACGACAAGATATTTCTGCTTCCCGCCAGCGACATGGCCCAGCTTCGCGTGCAGGTCAATGTCGCGGTGCTTTCGGGTAACCCCGTAGATCAGACGCATCAGTCCGTTCACGAGAGCCGAGTGGAGTTCGTGCTCTGGCGGGTAAGAGTAGAGAGCGTCGAGTTCGTCGTGCATCGACCGGATGAGTCGGGCAAGCACTGTTGGGTGTGCTGCTATGACTGAACTTCCGTGGCTGTTGGCCGGATTCGGAGCGGAGAAGGCCACCGCCGTAAGAAAAGATAGCACCTCAAGCCGGAAGTTACAGATCTGCGCCGGCGTGTAGGAGTCCTGGCCCTCGTCGACTTGTAGTTTCTCGCTCAGGAGATTTGCTGCGCGATCTATGATATAATTTTCAATCGACTCTTGATCTTTCTCTTTTTCCTGTATCGGTCCGAACGAGTCTTGACGAATACTGGTTGTCAGGAGATTTAAATTAATGGTGATGTCATCCATGAGCTGTGATGAGTTTAGCATCATCAATATGAAGTTGTAGTCTATATGTTTCCAAAAAGTCTTCATGGCATTCTCATCGTCCATGCATCCGGTTGCGACGAGATAAAGTATCCTTAGGGCTTCCGTGGAGTCGACCTCCTGATGAAGTTCCGACCGAGGTGTCTGCTTGACTTGACCGAAATTTTGCCGCGAGACAGGAGAATGGTGAAACCTGACAACCCCATTGACATTTCCAGATTCCTGGAGGACGGGGACAAGACGTTCGATGAGAGCAGGAGCAATTGTAGTTGTGTCCAGTAGCAGAATGAATTTGATAATGGCCATGAACATGTAGACCGGTTTAAAGAATTGCTCCTTTAAGGCACGGGACCATAAAGAGATAATGGAATGAGCATACCCTACTGGGTAGTTGCTCGAGCGAAGTGTTGACGTTTCATCGAGAACGATTGAAGAGAACGTTCGACCAGGTTCAGAAGGAAATGCAAGTTTGGTCATGACCTCGAGGTCTCGTTCCTTGTTTGGCGGTGTACGATGATTCAAAATCCACTTGATGAATCGTAGATTCTGATCCTCTTTTCGGGAATTCGTGTGTTGATATTCAACACCAATCATAGGGTCGTCTGAAGCAGAAGTCTCTTCCAATGGGATATTCTGTGAAGGGCCTAGCTGGAGCGGAGCCATGGGTACAGGACGATCCTGACTCGGCTTTCTCTTTCTTTTCCCAGGAACCGTAGGTGTTCCTCGTTTGGACCGACCCCCTGGGGTCTTAGTAGGAGATACAACTGCAATCTCGTCATCGTCAAACCCGTCTCTGAATGGGAGTACCTTGGTCTTTTTCGGCGTAACCGGCTGGCCCTTCTGCTGTTCAGACTTCTTCTTCGCCTTCAGATTGTTGACCTTTTGACTCTCCTCGGCCAGGTCTCGCTTCAGAAAGGCGTTTTCTGTTTCAAGTCTCTCGCTTCTGGCATACGCAGCCTGGATTTCTTGTTTGTGCCTCTCTGCCTCCTCCGCTCTCCTTTTTTGCAAGGCAGCGATCTGGCGGTCAAGGTCCTGGGCGGCTTTTGCCTGGTTGGAGCGTAAGATAGCGATCTCACCAGCCTTGGTCTGCACATCAGATTTCGCGGCAGCCAATTCTTGCCTCATCAGCTCGTTCTGGCGAGTAAGCTGTCGGTGTGTAAGCCGGTGATATGTCCAGAAAAGGAATCATGCCATCTCACCTCCTCAATGCGGACCCTCAACTCCTCCAGTTCGCCGGATGTCGCCTGCTGCTGAGGCACCACGCCTTTGTTATCGATAACATGGCCCTCTCCGGTCGACATTTGCTGCTCTGTCGGAGTCTGCGGTTGCTGCCACCCACCTTTCTGCAAACGAGCAGAATAGCCCAGTGGGCGCAGCTCTTGCATATGGTGATCTTCATGGTGGTTGAATCCTTTTGCAAAGGTGGTTCGTTTTTCCACAGCCGGAACAGGACCATTGCCATTGTCCACCACTTCAGCGTCCAGCTCCCCAGCGCCTACATCTCTGTATTCGCCCGAGACGCCACGGTGCAATTGGGGGGGCTGTGAATGATAGAGGGACTGGTCGGCAGCTGCAGGATTGGCATCGGCCCGTGGGAGACCTGAGGTCTGCTTCTGCACGGGCTGCGCCGCTTCAACTTGGACATGCTGGGCTCTCTGCGCCTGGGTCGCCTGAAGGGCATTCTGTTCCAGCTGCAGTAACGTAGAGTCGTCGAAGCCACCGTCGGAGAAGTAGTCTTCGTCGCTGCTGTCCATGCCACGCGGACGGAGGCCATGAAGGCGCCGCGGCGGGGAAGCAAGCGAGGTCGAGATACGTGGAGCACAGGAAGTGGGATGGAGCTGAGTGTTTCCCCGCAAGGCAAGGCAGAGCCCTGGATGCGCCGGGCGCCGCGGGCGTCTGTTTGGCCGGCGCAGACACCTGACGTCGCGCGATGCCCAACAGGCCAACAACCCGGTCGACGCCTGCTGCACACTCCTGCAACACCAGGCTCTGTATCAAGTGTGCATGGGCCTGTGGATAGGACGAACACGGCGGTCGTCATATCATCCTCATAGACGCCGGCGATCCTCAGGCTTCAGCCCGCCGGCCCTGCTGCCCGTCCGCCGGTCTCCGCCCAGCCGCATGCAGACGCTACTTCACATGAAAAATTACGGCCCTACCACCGGCATCTTTCTTTTCTCTACACCCGCACACACATCCTCCCCGGGTCTTGTCAGCCGGTCTTTCCACGACCGAAGAGCGCTCTATCACACTTGAGTGGTTCAGAGCGTTTCCTCCCATTCACAATGGCTAAGACACGGAGAAATGTCAGATTCCAACATCGCACGGCGAACGGCGCGGAGCACAGGCGCCAGGATTCGTCCGACACCAGCGACGTAGGCTCCGACCAGGAGAGCCCGAGCAAGAATGGCGGCAATTCCAAATCTGCAGTCACACAAGAAGAGGTATTGTTCTCTCATTCTCCCCACACGCGGCTTCTGTGCGTTTGGAGATCGGCTCCTGACCGTCCCAGAAACCCCAAGAGTCCCAGCTGTCCGAGTACGAGAAGAAGAAGCAGACCTTCATCACTCGTACAATATGGACATTCGTCATGATTTTTGGTTTCTTTATCGCCATGTTTTCGGGACACATCTACGTCATCGCGATCGTCACCGCTGTGCAGATAATGTCGTTCAAGGAAGTTATCGCAATCGCCAATGTTCCCAGCAAGGAAAAGAACCTCCGGTTTACCAAGTCTCTCAATTGGTACTTCCTGGCGACGACAATGTACTTTCTGTACGGCGAGAGCGTCATCTACTACTTTAAACACGTCCTGCTGGTCGACCGGGTCCTGCTACCATTTGCTATCCACCACCGCTTCATAAGCTTTACGCTCTATGTCATGGGTCAGTATACCACGCACACTCCTCAGCTTGTTGGCATCCGGATTGAATGGCTAATAATTTGACAGGCTTTGTGTTCTTCGTCGCCACGCTCAAGAAAGGACACTATAAGTTCCAGTTCACACAGTTTGCGTGGACCCACATGGCTCTCTATCTGATAGTCGTTCAGGCACATTTCATTATGAACAATGTGTTTGAGGGAATGATCTGGTTCTTCCTCCCTGCATCTCTGGTCATTACGAACGACATCTTTGCCTACGTCTGCGGTATCACGTTCGGTCGAACGCAGCTCATTAAGCTGTCCCCGAAGAAGACTGTCGAGGGATTCATTGGAGCCTGGATCTGCACTATCATTTTCGGCTACTTAATGACAAATATCCTGATGCGATACAAATACTTCATCTGCCCAGTCACTGACCTTGGATCGAACGTCCTGACCGGGTTAGAGTGCACTCCTAACCCTGTCTTTACGTCCCAGCCCTACAAGCTCCCGGAGTGGACCGGATTCGATAAGACTATCTATATCGCGCCGATGCAGTTCCATATCCTTGTCTTCGCCACATTTGCATCCCTCATCGCACCTTTCGGGGGCTTCTTTGCGTCCGGCTTGAAGCGTACATTTAAAATCAAGGATTTCGGAGAGTCCATCCCGGGCCACGGCGGTATCACTGATCGTATGGACTGTCAGTTCATCATGGGTTTCTTTGCGTACATGTACTATCACAGTTTTATTGCCGTATACAAGGCCAGCGTTGGAGATATTATTGAAACCGCGATCAACGGGTTGACCGTCGACGAGCAACTTGAAGTTATCAGGGGCCTTGGCAAGTACCTATACAACCAAGGCGCAGTCTCAGAGAAGGTATGGCTTATCCCTACCTTGCGCATTGCGGTATATCCATTTGCTGACCGCGGGACAGATTCTGGATTGCCTCACCACTGAACTCAAACGCCGGTGAGGCACTAGGATATTAACGATTTCCATTCGACGATGAATTATTTTGTATCTTGAGAAGCGCGCCATCCAGGATCTTAAGTCGTTCCCAAGAAATTACCTCCCCATTTATCCTCTGTGTCCAGCGAAATAGCCCTACCCGCTTCATTTCGATTCTGTTCCTGTTTTTACCTCCCTTCAACCCCTCAGCCAGGCCGCGGCCGAAGTACCTATCCGCATTCCAAACCCTCTTTACTTGCCACCGACGATCATGCATCATCGGAAACTGCGCAGCTGTCTTGGCCGCTTTCCGATTCTGCATGTGAGCCGCGGCGGGCGCTTGTTTTCAAGCTTTTGCACATTCAACATTGTAAAGCTTACCTGCTGTAACAACCAAAGAAAAAAAATAAAATACTTTTGATGCCCCCTTTGTTTTTTACCTCACCCCTCTTCTCCTGTTGTCTCTATTTGAAGAGCTCGGCGGGTGGGAAACTCTCTTGACCCATGAAATGCCTGATCAGGTGGGATTGAGAACAACGCGTTCGAGGAATGATGAAATAATACCTAAACACTGGGGGATTGCTAGTGTATTGGAATAGTGCGATTCTTGCGGATAGGGCAGATTCAAATCTGCCTCTGGGATTGATTATTATTGAAATTAGCTATAGAGGTCAGGATATAACATGCGGTATACACAGTGGACACCGGTTACGTCCTGCTTTTACAAAGAGTTGTACTGGTTAATTTATTTTTTTTTACTGTCCTTTTTTTTTTCGACATGCTGCCTTTTTCTGAAGAGAAGGCGAAAGGAAAAATAAAATAATGAGGAAAGGGAAGAGGAAATAAAATGGACCCAAAATGTAGATCTCTGGTCGGATTTTTTTTGTGGAATTTGGCTTCATCAATGTCATTTCAAGTTATCTATCTACCTAGCTGATCTATTGGGGGTGAACTTCACGGATCAGATCCATGTGGTGCTTTATTTTCTTCCTGTTCGATCTGGCTCATATACACAACTAAGACTGCTGCTGCTATGGATCTAGGATGGATATCTACCTATCCATGGATATAGAGGATTGGTTCTGGTGGCTTCAGAGCGAGACATTTTCCTTGAATCTGGATTCTTATAAGAGGCAGGCTTAATTAATAGTCTGATGAATAATACATGGGTTAAAACACAAAAGACGTAAGGTGCATGCTATGCTAGATCCAAGTATCCCATTGAGGAAGAGTAGTAGAGTATAGTACGAGCAAGAAGAAGGTCCCCGTCTCAACGACAGTACCAAGTAACTCTTGCTTTTCCCTTCAAGCTCTATCCCCGTAACCTGAGATGATGCCAGTTTCACGAGAATGAAACCATGCCAATGCTAGTGAGCAAAAAAGAAAACATGACTGAGGGGCCTCCGGGGCCTACGCATGTAGGGGAGTGTATGCTTTTCGTGCTGTTCGTATGCAACCTGGGGGGTATCGACTCTAAACAAAACAAATCACGTAGAGAGAGAGAGAGATGAGAGAGAGAGATGAGAGAGAAAATCACCTTCCTTCGTTTCCAACGTCCGTATCACAGGTCCCGTTTCGATTCAATCCTCCTCCACCTCATACTCCTCCATCTCCACCTTGAAGTACTCCGCGACCTCGCGCTTCTCGCTTTCCGCGCGCTCCGGGTCGAGCATGAAGCGGACCGTGCCCTCGCGGCCGCGCTCGCCGGGCCTGGGCCGATCTCCCGTGGCAGAGACGGGTGTGAGCGGGTTATGGATCTGGGGATGGGTGGGCGCTTCCTTGTCCTTGTCCCTGTCCCTCTCCCTGTCGCGGTCCCTGTCTCTATCTCGGTCCCTGTCTCGGTCCCTGTCCCTTGTCAGGGGGGAAGACTCCCTGTCCCTGTCCCTGTCTCTAGCGTGGTGCTTCGAGATCTTGGTGGTGGTGGTGCCGTTAACGGAGACGGTGTCGGTGTCTTTCCTCTCGGGCTTCTCCTTCCAGTTGGTGAAGCGGGGCAGTTTCTTCGCGTCGGCTTCCTGGTTCAGGGGGATGCGGATCGTGAGGAACTTTTCGACGGGGTAGTTGGGGCCGACGATGGTGGCGCCGCGGTGGTGGGTGTAGAGTTCGAGGAGGTCGAGGAGGGTTTCTGATATGCTCTATCAGCTGCTGCTGCTACGCAAGAGTATATATACGTGATGGGATCGGGGACATAAAAAAGTACTTACCCATCACCTCAGCACGGCTGGTCTTCCAGCGCTCGTAATCCTTGCCGGACTCCACGTCCTCGAGGCGTTGATCGAGCAAGCGTCCCGCGAGCTCGAGGCACGCAAACGCCATTGTGGATGTGGTCTGCTTGATCGGCGCAAAGGTCTTGTACAGGTCGATGGTCATGCGGTACGCGACGTTGGCCACATCCGAGTCCTTCGTGAGACCGTAATGCTTGGCCAGTTTGACCATCACTTTCTGCGGGTGGCGGCTCCGGAAGTCGAAGCCGTTCGCCTCGAGCATCAACCTTTCCAGTCCGATGATGCCTCTGGCGTGGACTTCGAAGATCTGGAAGGAGAGTATCAGAAACCTGGTCATGAACGAAGATGGGTAATTAAACTCACCTGATCGTCAGGAGAGAGATGCTCAGCGGCCGGGAGCTTGAGGTTGAAAGCAGCACACACGATCTCGCGTGACTTCTTGAGCGTGTCTTCGATTTTGCAGGCCGTGAACAACGCTGCGGCTGCAGCGTCCTTTTTCCAGATCGTCAGATATCCATGAGCCAAAACAGGAAGATGATCGTTCTTACCATGTAATTGTACTCATTGTCCGGGTGGACGAGCCTAAACTTGTGGTAATACACAACGGCCGTGTTGAATGTTCGAACGGGTCTAATAAGTCATAATCATGTTAATGATAGCACCAGAAGAGAAGAAAATGAAAAAGAGCAAAATAACTGAAATTTAAATCTGCCAACAAAACAGGGGAATATCAGATCCAAACATACAGATGCAGTGCCCGGCGCACGTTATCGATCCAGGTGACGCCCTGCAGGCGGAGGCTCTCCTCGCGGAGCGGATCGACGCCAATCGCGGCGAGACACTCCTGGATGGTCTGCTCGAAGACGAACGGCTTGGCCACCTGGATGAAGGACGGGTGCGGCTTTGGAGGCTCTGGCACCTTGGGCTCCTCCACGCCTCCTCCCGGGCGAGCCGGATCGTTCTTCTCGGGCGCCATTCTGTTGTCCGCAGGGAGAAGGATCTCGTTGACCCAATCGACTCGATACAGCGGGGGTGGAAATCCATGTCTGATAGACGCGCTCCAGCGGCGGGTAGACGGAACAATGTTCCGCCGGCGCCGTCCGGGGAAGGACATGGTCCGTGCGCAGGTGACAGGCACAAAGAGATCGAGATCTATGTTTCTGCTTCTTCCTTGTAACACACACAGCTGTCCAAAGAACTTCAGAGGCACAGTGTTGGATGTGAGAAGATGCTGTTGTGACTGCGGTTGTGGGTGATAACTGCAGAAGACTTGGCCTGGTGACGGTGGCTGATTGCCTTTGGCAGCTGCTGGGGGAGCTCCAGTAGCCCTTGACATGGGTCGTCTGCGGATATTTGCTCGCTCCTTGTTTATGAATTTATTCTGGACAGTATTGTGATCCATTTTTCTCTTTCATTATTGCTATTTCTATATGATTACCATTATCAGAAACATGATTCGCTCTTTTCATCGAGCTACTGGAAACGGAAGACCATGAGTTGGATATATAGCATCATTTGCATGGAGAAATACGGTAAAGGATCCTTTACTGTGAGCAAACCAGCCAATGGCGAAGCAAAAAATAAAATCAAATCACTGTTACAAAATGGACTCTCTCATTACATACACTATGAAAGCTGACATCGAAACTATGAGCTGACACTCGATCCCTCTTTTCCATCGATTTGGGATCCACACCGGATACGTACTTCTTCAGTACGTAGTATACCTTTGCTTAACTTGAGACAAGAAACAAAAAGAAATAAAAGAATCCAACCCTTCAATCGGACCTCGGGTAATGACTCCAGAAACTGCCTACTCATCCAAATGCACAATCTGGAAAAAAAAGCCTTGGTCAGGCCAGCCTGTTTGATGTGGTTCGCGTCTGACATGGCTTGACTCAGCTATCAGACGAAGGTGCTGTCCTGCACAGACGGAGCTTCGCTCGAGCCAATATACATCTTGTCTGGTGAAGTTCCGGGCACGGGTCAAGATCAGATGACAAGCTGAGTCAGAGCTGCCTGGTGCTCACCGGGAGAACAAGCGAGGATATCGAAACTGCATCCTATGTCCAATACCGAAATCATACTCCCTTCAACGACACCAGCCAGTCTCGAGACTGAAGCATGCACACCTAAGAGTTAGCCTTTTCCTGTTCTACCTTCTGGTACCCTTGGTTTTAGCCTTGACATGCACGTCATTTCGGTGCGCGTTGAGACCTTGTTCAGTTGTGAAAGCCCTGTCGCATAACTTGCAGCTGTATTCGCCCTTTTTGGCTCGCCCATGCTTCCCCAAGGCCGAGTTGTGCTGGTCGACTCCCTGCTGAGTTGCGAAAGTCTTAACGCAATACTTGCAGCTGTATTCATGCTTTCTGAGTTTCTGATGTTCCCTTAGCTTGAATACACTGGCGAAGGTGATCTTGCAAAATGGACAAGTGGGCATTGTCTCTGACACTTGATTCTCTGTCTGCTTTTCTGCCGGCTTCAATGTGGCTTTGCCAGCGCTGCAGTGCGTTTGGTGTTGTGAAAGAGAATCCCGAGTTTTGAAAGTCTTACCACAAGTGTCGCATATCTTCGTGTGTATCGATGAGTTATGCTCTTGCAGGTCATCGGGATGCGAGAAGAAGCATCGACAGTCAGGGCAGTAGCAGTGACCAGAGAGTTTTTGGTGGACTCGGAGAGCAACAAGTGTCTCTGCTGGCTGGCCGCACGTTTGGCAAGCGATTTTATGGATCGACTTGAAATGCTCGCTCAGATCTTTTAGGCCCAGGAAGAAGCCTTTGCAATAGGCACAGTAGCAATGCTTCTTGCTTACTTGATGTGCATGGAGTGCTGAAACGTTGCTAAATCCTGCCTTGCAGGCTGGACAGGTAGCCACATGTGAACGTTGGGAGCTCGAATCATCAGCTCTGTCTTCGCCTACAGTGTCCTCGCAGAGAGCTGTCTTACTTTGCAGCATCCTTGCTTGGCTGCTCTTCACTGTCGGCAGCTGAAAGGGAGTTATCGATGGACATGCGGGAATGGAGATCTCAGTCATCTCGGCTTTGGCAGCGTCGGGATGCACTGTATTGACGGATTTGCCAATGTCCACTTTTTCGCAATCGTGGTTCTGTGCATGGTCGACACGTTCCTTTGCGATATGTGCTGTACTGCGATCCTGATCGCCATCTGCTAACGGATTGACCTTTTCTGGAGGATGCCAGGATGTCGTGCTTGACGTGGTTTCTGAGGTGTACTCAGAACTTGAAAATATATCCGACTCTGTCTCTTTCGACTCAGCCTCTGCTGGATGTGGCTCTAAACGCTTCTTCTCATAAGCAGCGTGAAATGCATGCAGACTGACTTTCATTCGTGCCATGAGTTCTGCTCGCTTAACCATATCGTCTTTCTCATTGGTAGTGGTTTTCTCGCAAGGTGGTTTGGCAACCTGATCTTGAGTACCAACTTTCTCGTTGGTACTTGTCTCCTGCGAAGGCGCTTTTTGTATAACATTCTGAGTGTTGTCAGTGGCCTGTGACAGTCCTCTGTTTGTGTTTCTCTCTTCTTTCTTTGCTTTTCTAGTCATCTTCTGTTAGTTTGATCCTAACGTTCTTGGTGTTTTGAAATGGCACGTACTCCGGATGTCGAGACATGATGTGCATGCCGAGAGAACAGCTATTTATGAAGAAGGCGCAGCAGTATGGACATCTTAAGTTGTCCCTGGCTTTTTCATGCTCTATGAGTTCGGATCCTTGGCCAAATTCAGCCTTGCACCAGGTGCAAAGCGGCATGTTGTGAGAAGAATGTGAGAAGAAGTTGTGTTCCTGCAGAACAAACTGCAAGTTTCAGAAGAACTCCTTGAGGGTGCTGAAAGTAAGTGGAACAGAGGATTAAGCTGGACTCAAATAGAGATTGGGAAAGAGTGCTTTCAGGGTAAGAAGTTGATATGAATCAGACAGGATTGACTAGCGCCTGATGAATGTGCTGAACACGCTTCAACTTGAAGAAAGAGTTCACATGACGGCATAGATGAGATGACAGGAAGAGGGCCACTTAAAAAGTGCCTAGGTTGAATTCAAGGCAGCAAGAATCACAGTATCTCTGACAGTACCAAGTCCAGTGTCTGGGTTGAGAGACTGAACCAGCTCTAACCTGATGATAGAGGTGATAGACAGATGGGATGAAGGCAAGCGGAGTAAGGCAAGCTGTTTAGCTGCTGTTTGTTGTTCACTGGCGCCGCGGAAACATCTGGTTCCTATGAGACGTGCAAAGCTCTGCTGACACTTGCCGTGTTTGGTCAGTGGTAAGCAGTCGTTTCCCATTCCTTTGTGAGAATTAATAAAGAAATATTTAAAAGAACTCTAGTTCTTGAGCCGCAAGATTGGTCCCAGGACAGCGGAAAGAGAGCTCATTACTATGCTTGCTGTCATCATATCGACAGTGTTTGTGACTTTCTGCAGCTTGTCATTTTGGTTTCTTAGCTTTCGGTAAGACCAAACAGACCCGTATTTGGATTGTATGTACTGTACAGCACACACGTCTCGGTTTGACTAAGGACAATGCTCCCATATCACTCTTCAACAGTTTCGTATTCGACTATCAAAACCAGAAGATTTATCCACCACTGCTATCAGGACCTGCCCTTTGCATCCATATTCACATATCTACAGGTCGTGCACAAATGGAGGCCAATGAATCTCTTGTTTACACCATAGTGAGGGGCATAATGGGGAACAAAAGATGTGAGTTACAGCTGACGAACCATGGAAACGCTGATGCATCCTCTCTAAGAGCCTGCTGGGGACTTGGAATAGGAACAGGTTGGGAAAGACATAGACAACATGAACACTACTGTGGAACTACACTTTCCTTTGGTTGAAGTGTGAGATCTCGATCCAGTGGATTCAGATAGGCTACTGCGATCTTGAGGATAATATCGTGGGAAGCTTCATCCCTAGGTCTTTCATTCATTCAGAACGGGACTGTGATTATTTGTGGAATCGTTTTAAAAATGACCCGAAAGGAGGTCTTTAGAGACGCATTTCGAAATTTCCGAAGTGAGAGGCTGGTTCGCAGACGCAAAGTTCTTCAAAAGGATGGAAATGTTACGGGATTGCTTGAGATACACCTGCTGTTTGATGGTAGCGTTCTCATCTTAGAGAAATTTCCTTAATCCTCAGTGTTTTCAACGTGCTCATATATCCTTCCTCCAGGACCCCATCCTTCGACCAACAGACCATCACGGAACCCCCCTCCCGGCTCTCGTAGCTTTGGCCGGCTCACTCTGCGCCGTATTGTCCGCATACCGCTTATAGATGGGAATATAATACTCCCTCTCACTGGTCGTCTCCCGGACGCTACTCCTCCCCTCGATCGCCCTCAGCCACTTCCTCCACCTCCTCCACACCTCCTCATCAGGCCCACCTTCGCCCTCCGCCGGCATCCCCAGCCCCCCGGGCTTGAACTCATCAAAAACCCACAGCCTGATCGCCCACGGCGCCAACACCAAATCCGGCAGCGACAGCTCCTTCCCCAGGAAGAACGGCCCCTCGGGATCCATCTCCCTCGTCCACTCCTTCAAGTGGCCCAGGAACTCCGCCCTCCTCGCGTCCAGCTCCTCCCGCGCTTCCTTCTCCGCAACATCCTCCGCGGGCTGGAGCTGCAGGAACCGATGGAAGGCCGGGATGATGCGCGAGGTGACGTAGTCGACCCAGAGGCGCGCCCGGGCCCGCTGGTAGGGGTGGTCGGGGAGGAGGCGCGGCGGGTGCGCCGGGTACCCGTCCTCGAGATACTCGAGGATGACGGTGGACTCGTACAGTGGTTTCGCGGGGGCGGTTGGGTCGAGCAGGTCCGGGCAGGAGAGGGTCGGGACGAGGCCGCGCGGGTTGAGCGCGAGGAGGGACGGCGGCTTGTGGTACGGGTTCACCTCGATGTATTGGTAGGGGATCTGCTTCTCCTCGAGGGCGAGCCAGACGCGTTGGACTAGTTGATGGTCAGTGATTATCATATTTCTTTCTTGTTCTTTTTTTTTTCGCATATTTGGGACTGCAAGGAGGTGCTCATCAGGTCATGGCGTACCAAATCTGTGTCTGGTCAGCGTCTTTTCCTCTTAATCAACAACTCATATCGAGATAACTGAAAAGAAAGTGTTCTAATAAAAGCAATCACGATATAACTGATTTATCACCGTGACAGAAACTGAATAGCCAGAGATCCATACGAAAAAAAAAGTCCAGGACAAGAAGGAGCAACAATAATTCATTTACAAATCTCAAAATCATACAACGAAAATTGGTAAAGCAACACAATAAACGGGACAGGGGCCAGATTAAGTATCAATAAAAAGAATAAACAGCCAATTAAGAAATGCACTCAAAAAACCATAATACCAGCAACAAATAACTCAAGTATCCAGACCCATGTGCAGCAGTAAGCACTGTAGCACACAGTTAGTAGGGACAATAAGTACTTACGGACAAAACCACCCCGCATACAGCTTCAGTGGCTGCTCCGCGCTGTGCCTCTCCACGAGCGCCTTCGCTGGCCCGGTGGCCTCGGGGTGGATGTTTGCGTCGGGGTGTGTGGGCATGATCAGGTAAGTTAATTGGATGGAAACTCAATTAATATTGGAGGTGATATATATGAGGCGATATGCTCCGTATGTAAAGTACCCCAGGCAGGATTATCTATGCAGGCAGGGAAGGTAGTACCTAGGTGAGTTAGGTGTAAGAACCGGTCGGGTCGAAGACTAGAAATGGATAGAATTTGCTTCCGATCAGGTATCGGTGCTATTATGGTCATAGTATCATTGGATATGAATCCCGCAGTCCAGATGACCGCTGACGATGATGCAATCGCGACCAAAAAGTTGGTGGTCGTCGTGGGGGGGTTGTCCGTTAGTCAGCCAGCTGGTTCATCCCTTCCCCGCAGACATGCGGAGGAGAAGAACACCGAGGGGTGGGTGGATATTATCTGCTTACATCGGCTTCAATAAGTCATTCGGTTTTCCAGTTGCAAGATAACATTACTCGGTGGGTGTCATTCAAGGAAAAGAAACCTCAATTGATCATTGACCCTAGATGCCAATGTTCGACTTCCTTCGGCAACCGACTAGCAAAACCCAAAGCCAACATCAGCAGAGGAAAAGAACAGGACGTGAGATGCAGCGCTAAGTGAGGTTCGTTGGGATGGGGATTAATATTAATATTGGCATATAACTTAGTTTTCACACCGGATCTCCGTACATGGGTTCAAAATGTTGGAATGTTGCCATCAAGATAATCTGTCTGTACTTAGCTATTGCTCATGGTTTCTGCAATGGCATCTATTCCTTTTTTTGAAATTCTTGGTCTGTCTTGATCACCAATTGCCCACAGAAGGTAGGTACAGTAGTGTACAGTACATACTAGTAGGCAACCGGGAGTATGTAGTATACATATGTCAGACAGCCAAAATACCAGTATTGACTGCAACTAGTGGCCTTGGCCCCTTTTTGTAGTCGAGCGGTATTTTTGGTCAACAATATAATACTACTTCAGAACTCGATCCTTTACACAACAATACACATCCAAGGTTCGCTCGAGTTGAATAATCATTACTTGTCAACCAGAAAATAATAATAGTACCAGCTCTGACTGATATTAATCGTATTTTATTTTTTGGGGGTGGAAAAGCAGTTATGAGCCCGGCTGGCTCATTGGTTTAACTAGATATGGCTCCACCTCTCCCCCTTTCCCCTTCTTCTTCCTATCTCTCATACTACTACTACTAGCGAGCCCAGTCTCATAATAATAAACTGAGAAAACTTAGTGGAAAATCATAATTTGAACGGATGACAATAATAATAATAATCTCGAAGGGCCGTCTTAAAAGGGGGGGGGGGGGGGAGCGTGCCCAGCTCGGCCAATGAGCCAGCCGGGCTCATAACTATCGACCTGACCAAAAACAAAATACTGCTTGACTACAAAAAGAGGTCACGGCATAACCGCTAGTTAAGCGCAGTCAGGGCTGGGTTTTCTTTTCTGGTTGACAATAATCAATTAATAGGAAGTGGTGGCTGGGATGTGAGAAGGAAAACGATGGTCCAAAGGACCGAGTAGATTTATTTATTATGTACCTTTGTGAAAGAGCTAAGTAAGTCGATGTCCGGGTAGTAGGTAGTATTACATATCATATACAGTATAATGTTCATGTCGGGATTATCTATCTAAAAATTCATCACGCCTTGCTCCCTCCGTACTTCCTGAGCAGCTTCTGCATGATCGACACCGCTCCGGAGCGATACCCGCCTCCGAAGATGGCGTGGTGGTTGAGGTGGTGGTATCTAACATGTCGTCAGTTTGTACAAATTTAGTGAATTTCCACCGGAAAATGGGGGAACAGGGGAACGTACAGCTCATACAACTTCACCCGGTCCTCGTACTCCTCGACCGGCTCCGTCTTGGGCACGATGCGATGGTACTCGCTGAAAAAGGTGCTCCCGAAACCGCCAAACATCCTCATGATGCCCAGCTCGTACTCGCTGTGCGCGTAGCACGCGGACGGATCGTAGACGACGTCTCCGGCCTCCTCCGCCTCGTCCTCCCTGCGTCCGCTGCCCACGATCCGGCCGTGGCCCGCGTTTCCGCTCCACAGATCCCCGTGCACGACGACGGGGATGATGCCTTCGCCGTGTCCGTTCCTGTCGTACCCGAGATGGTCGTCCCCCAGGAGCGCGGGGACGACCTCGGACGCCGTCTTCTCGACCAGCTCTCGGAGAGCGGGATCCTTGCCGTTCCGCCTCTCCGACTCCGCCAGGACCGTCATCAGCCGCTCGTTGGCGTAAAAGTCCGCCCACGACTCGCGGAACCGGTTCGGCTGCTTCGTGTCGCCGCAGAACGTGGGCACGGGGAAGCCGAACATGCGTTTCCCGCTGACGGGGTCGGGCGGCGCGGGCGTGCTGTGCAGTTTCCCCAGCCGCTTCGCGAGGGACGAGCCGGAGCGCCCGCCGCCGCCCAGCTCGAGGAACTCGGTGGCCAGGAACCAGGTCCGGCTGCGACCTCCTTTTCCTCCGCCGCCGTCGTCCAGCGGGCCCCAGGCCAGTGCGCGCGGGCAGAAGCCCGGGACGATGGACGCGATCGCGTTCAGGGACTCGAATTCGCCGCGGAACATCTCCTCCGCAGCCTTGTCGTCGCTGGAGGTCTTGAGGAAGTACTGCCGCTCCTCCTCGCCCTGGCCGTCGGGGGAGGGGACGGTGGCGCGGATCTTGCCCGTGGTGGTGAAGCCGGAGCCGAGGGCGGAGGTGGAGAGGCTGGATTTGGAGGGGTCAGCGGGGAGAGAGAGGGCGCGGATGATAGCGCTTGGGACGGGTGCCATTGTGGGAGGGAGTTTTGATAAATAAAAACGATGGGCTGGGGCCTGAGGTGGAAGGTATTGTAGGAAGAAGTATTCCGTGTGGGCGCTGCCCTTTTTTGTTGCGGGACGTCGTTAAGTGGAGCTGGGTGGAAACGAGAGTATCGCGGCCCTGCAGCTGTCAGAGCTCAATTGCAAGCGGAGAGGAAGGAATTGGATGCTTACAAAGCCGGATGCAGAAGCGGTTTGTGGGAAAATAGATGGATGTCGAGTTCTGGACGAAAGTCCATGGCGACGCGGCGCCCGGGGTATGACGTTCAGTTCGTGCGCGACCCCGCCGCGGCTTATCGATAAGATAAGATAAGGGGAAGCCAGAGATATCTGCTGAGAATTTGTACAGCGTACAACAGGGCGCATCCTGTCATAGAAAGCACAAGAAATCTTACACCTACATGAGATTGTGAGTTACAGTCAAAGGGAGACATGAGGATCTGTACATGAGCCGAAGTTGAGTAACCCTTGTGCCTAACTACCGATATATGCAAGTTCGACGCAGTGTCGAGCATGAGAACAAAAGATGGTCTGCGAGTCTTGGTCACATAATCGCGTACACAGGACAATACAACGTGCTTGCTGAATGAAGATCCCAACGCCGCCCATGAATATATATCCGGACATCTTGTCCGGATCCTAATTTTCGTCATCATTGACACATACACATCCAGCCATGCATGATCAAACAGATTAGAGAGGGAAGGGTGAAAGGAAAGATGTTTCTATACAGCTAGCAGAGAATTCATGAGGTGCAGTGCAGTCCTTGTCCGCTCCCTGACGTCCAGATCAGGGTCGTCCTGCAGACTCTGCAACTGATCCAGGAAACCCAGAGACTTCAGCTTCATGGCACGCTCGCGACAGGCTTGGCGGTCGCTCTGGTCGTCCTCAAATGTGAGGTTGATGACCACCCAGACGCAGTTGACACGCACTTTGCTGTTTGGATGCTTGAAGAAGTCCACCAGGTACTTCAGCAGGTAGCGATGCTGGACGAGGAGCTGTCGGTGTCGCGAAAGACCCGCGGCAAAGTGTATGACCAGGTACGTCACGGAGATCACGATCTCTACCGGCACGGGCACCGTCCTGTTCGAGTCCCGTCGGCCGGGCACCTGGATGGTCCGGGGCCGCAGCTTGTCCGCCATAGCGTCGAAGATATCGTTCTGGCCAATCTCCTTGAAGAGATAGTCGATCATCTCCGGGGCGCCGGGCCCGCATATGACGTTGCGCAGCAGGTCAAACGTCTGTTCTTGCACACCAACGTCGTCCTGTCGGGCCTGTGCTGTCTGGTCAAGATCACCGCTCAGAGCAAGCTTGCGACGTCTAGCCGGGTCGGGAATGAACATCTCAAGACTAACCCTTTGCTGCGGGATAGCATCGGTCATTTTTTGGTCCTCGTCTCCGCCCCTGACGTCCTCCATGGGATTCAGCAGATCCACCTGTTCTCCCGCCGAGTTCGACGTTCCCATCGCCAACGTCGATCCGTTTTCCAGATTTGCATCGATGCTTCGCTTGGCCAACGCGTCAGTCGGGTCCTGGGTGATGATCTGTTTGATCCAGCCAGGACCGAGAGACTCGATTATTTTTATCTTGATGTCATTGGCCGAGTTATACGCGACATGCTTGAGAGCCCACAGCGATTCCAGCCGCAGCCGTGTGTTGGACGAGAGTGCGTGCTCGCAGAGGATTGGAAGGATATCCGCGGAAATGATTGCCTGGATAAGATATCAGCAAGCGGAGGGAGGGAGGGAGGGGGGGGAACGAAGGATATGGCAATGACCCACCTCTTTCATCGGACTAAAATCGAGTGCCAGATTGCATATTACTGTCGTGGCTGCGATCTGCACTTCAATGTCGGGATATTTGATGAGCTCGAAAAGAGGGGTAGCCACGCCGGCATCGATCAGGCTCGTCCTCAAAACGCTGACAGACCGCGTAAGCATCCTGGCAGCACCGCAAGCGGCAAGTATCGTCGGCGTCGGATTGCCGTCCGCTGCCGTGTTCTTGGTTCCGGTCGCGGCGTCCGACGGTTCACTGGGACGTGGTTTGAGCGAGTCGATGATATATGGCACAACGCCGTTGTCGCAGATTGCCTTTCGGTAGTCATCTTTGAAGGGCGCAAGAGAAGCCAGGGCCTTGAGAATACCTTCGCGATATCGCATGATATGGCACACCAATGGAGAGTATCCAGGGGGTCCTAGCCGAAGCTCTGGTTGGGCATCCGGACGCGATGCGGCCTGTCCGCCCTCGGCATTCCACATCGATTTTGTGTTCTCTTGTATTGGGTTATACGTCTCCTTGAGCAGCTGCGACAGCTTCTTGATCGCACCGCTTTCGATCGCGTGTTTCTGCAGCTCCTGCGCATCCATCACCAAGGTCGCCAGCACGGACGGTGCCTCCTCCTTCACACGGAGCGACGTGGAAATGAGACCGCCATAATCCACGCCATGTTCCTCCGGCACCTCGTAATCCTTGTCAAACATTCGAGTGAGTATCGGGATCAGAAGGTAACTGAACATGGAGATTCGATGCTTCCGGGTCAGCTCCAGGCGGAACAGGACCGTCACGAGACGAGCCGCCATCAGTCGAAGCATGCCGGTCTCCTCCCGCACGAGATACAGAAGCCACGGCACAATTGCACTCTCGTCCTCGTCGCCAGGTGTCGCGTCGAGGAAGGAGAGCGTCGTGTTGAACATGGGGCCATGCTTGCCGTAGCTGCTCTGGGTGCTCAGAGGTGGAAAGTTGCTAGAAATCTTCGATTGCGGCACAGGCACAGCCGGCAAGACACTGTCAATTGGGTTCGAAGCGATCTGGCGAGGCACCGCAAACCCGGACAGATATGTCGAGCCCCAGGGGGCTCTCTTGATGTCGCTGGGCGAGAATTCAGGCAGCTGTTTTGGAAAGACGGTTACGATCCCGGGAGACGAGAGGAAGTGTTCTGCCCGTGACTTCGAGTGCTCGATGATGACTGACACCGCGCGGAGGATAGGCGCGAGCCTTGCTCTCGGCGGCGCCGGTGGAGGCAGCGTCCCCAGTGCACCCGGATCATGCACATGCTCCTCCGCACCCGGTAGCACAAAACCCTGGGCCACAACGAACGAAGCCACCTTCACCGCCAGAGCGTCCAACACGCCCGAGTCTGCCAGTGCGGCCTTGTGCGCCTCTTCCGTGCAGAGCTTTGCGATGAGGCTGGCAGCGAGGATGATGGATGTCTGGGTGTTCTGGGAGGGAGACGTCTGGCCAATGATACGGGCGAGACAATCAATGTGCTCCTTGGAGAACAGAAGATCTGCCAACTGCGCACTCCCGGGCCACAGCTGCTGGCTCAGGAGCGGGAGTCTGTCTGCTATCGCATTGAGGGTCTTGAGGATGTGAAGTGAGAGCGGCGGCGGACAGTCAGGCGACGAGAGGATGGAGAGGAGGGACGAGGGAATATCACTGGCGAGGATCGGGTAGATGAACGGCGGGCCACCTGAATCGTCGTCAGTGGATCAATTATCCCCTATCTTTCACTCCGCGAGTTGAGCGCATGCACGGGGGTTCTGACCTTGAGCCAAGCTTCCTACGATGATCACAGCCTGTAGACACGCATCCTCTTCATCTGATCTGCCGCTCGACGCTTCACCCGGCCTTGTCGACCCGTTGAGCTGCCCGGCGGCGGCCCTCTTTCCACTGCCCCGTCTCGACGCCAGGACCTTGGACAGCAAGGGCACGATCCCCCAGCCGATCCAGGCTTCCTTGCGCTGGTCATGACCGATGAGCTCGTTCTTCAGCGCCCGCAGTGCGGCCGTCTGGGAGGCCTGGGACTCGGGGTTCTGCAGCTCGAGGAGGATCGGGGGCGTCGCCGCTCGCGTCATCGTGAGAAGAGGGCCTGCGCCTCCAGAGAGCTCTGTGGGAGCAGCACCTATGCGTTGAGCAGGGGATACAGCGCAGTCTGCAGGTTCGCAGCCTCAGGGAGCCTAGAGAGCTATCGATCTGCCTCTGTGATCCAGCTGGACAGGAGAAATGCGGAGTGGAACCGGGGCTAGAAGAGCTGCCCGTGTTGGACTCTGAACAGGCGCACAGGCAACGGGGCAGCAGTGTGCGAGAAAAACAGAGGAAGCAGAGTCCTGGTGGAAAGAGGTCGTCAAGATCTGTCTTCAGCGATACTGATATCAACAGTCTCTCAGGCCGTGACGTGGCGAGCAGAACCCGCCGTCTGGGGATCGCAGCGCTGGCGGGAGCGAAGTCGATCTCCGCGCTGAGACGCCCGGCCATACCATCCGTACCGTATCGCCGCCGTCACCGTCACATGACCACCTGCCGGCTGCACGCACGGAGCGTGTGTCCGGTATGGTAAGGCAGCGTTGGGCGCAACAAAAACCTCCTCCTGCACCTCCTGTGACGTCGCGCGTCCTCTCCATCTCTCCCTCTCCCCTCCGCGTTTCTCCCTGCGCGACGCTGCCTCTCCTTCACCGGGGTCCTGGCCGAGCAAGATGCGCCTGCGCACATCCTCTGCACCGGAGACAGACACCCGCCCAGCAAGCTTCACTGAGGTTCAGTCGCGCGCCCACGTGGTTCGCCTGTTGCGGGTCACCGCCAGCCTGCGGACGGAAAGATGATAGCCTCCTCTCCCTCCTCCGCCGCCCTGCAATCGGCATCCCACTGCTCGCCCTCCTCGCGCCCTGCGCGCTCCCATCATGAGCCTGCCCTGTCCAATTTCTCCCACGCCTCTCTTCATCCGCCCCAGTCCTCCAGCGCTGCCGCTGGTGCTGTCCCGCCCCGAGCTGCTGCTGCCCCGGCCCCCTCCCGCTCGCGGCTGGCCCAGGGGATAGAGGAAATCCGATCGGCGCTCAAGAGACACACCGTCGACGCAGGCTCGCACTCCTCCTCCTCCCGCCCGGGGCCCTCGGGGGATCATCCTCGCGGCCACATGTCCGCCGGGCTGAACACCCACGGGGGCGGAAACCGCACCGCAGAAGACGCGGACACCAACGACTCGAACAACTCGACTGCCAGACCGGGAGCCGCGCCAGTCGCTGCTCCATTGGCCCCCCCGATGCCTGCACCGGGTGCTGGCGCCAAGCGGAATACGCCAGGCGTCGCGAATAATGTCGGCTCGAACCATGCCGCGCTGCAGCAGCCGCCGGACGTTGAGACGGAGGGGTCGCTGACCAAGCGCCTTCGACCGGCCAAGCCGCCGGTGAAGCTGCTGCCACGGCGCTACGAGCTCGCGAACCCCCGCGACCTGGTTGTTTTGATCTCGAGTATGCTCATGGAGCTCATCCGCTTCAACGACAAGATCCCCCTGCACGAGGGGCGACTCACGCGATTCCATTCCCGAACTCCCCCTCGAATCTCGGTCCACGACTACCTCCAGCGACTGACCACCCACGCGACCCTCTCGCCCCCGATCCTGCTGAGCATGGTCTACTACATCGACCGGCTCTGCGCCCTGTACCCCGCCTTTACCGTCTCCAGTCTCACCGTCCACCGATTTCTCATCGCCAGCGCGACTGTCGCCAGCAAGGGCCTCAGCGACAGTTTCTGGACCAACAAGACATACGCCCGGGTTGGCGGCATCAGCGTCGCCGAGCTGGCCCTCTTGGAACTCGAATTCCTGTTCCGCGTCGAGTGGAGAATCGTCCCGCAGCCGGAGGTGCTTGTGGATTATTATCGGAGCCTCGTCGAGAGGTGCGAAGGATATCAGATTGAGCCGGAGGAGGGGATGGCCGGGAGCGAGGATCCCGCTATCTCACCCCGTCAATGACCGGATATAACGGGGTAGTTGCTTTGAGTTGACAGCCACTGACCATCCGTGAAGGACCAAAGCCGGGCAAAGGTATTATAGGAGTTAGAAAGGCACATCGTTCCACAGTGCACATATGATCCACTTGGCGGATGGACGGATCTAATTATCTCTGATCTGATCCTCCCTTTATTTTTTTCTAGCTCTCTTCCCGTCCTAGTATCTATTACCCGAGTCGGTCGAGTATCACCGGCTCTCGAATTATCACATTGTTTATCCTACATCAGTTGTCTGGTCTTTGTGGATATTTTTTGTCTTGTCTCATTTGGTACACGCAGCAGTTTGTTTGGAAGGGGATGGTGTTTGTTTGATTCCCAAAGCGTTTCGGGAGGCTATCTGCGTCTTGTACGGTACATTTTTTCAGATGTTCTTAATTTTACTGGTCAGTATTTACGGGGTTAATTGAACTATGAGTTTGCGGATCTCCGCGAGTGCTTTCGTTCTATTATTTCTTGAGCCGTGTGCTGTAAGGTAGACGACAGTTGTACCCGTTATTGCGCAATCTGATATAGGATTGTTCCCAAAGGCTATCGACTAGGGCTTAGGTCTTAGGGCCAGGGCTTGCTGCGGGGCTGCGGGAGCAAGGGCTGGAGCTGCGGACGCTCTCGACATCAGTTCTCCGACTCCCGGCGCAACATTATTATCCGCGCTTCTTGCGCTGTTATCCCTTTTCGTTCAATTGATCTCGATCCCCGGTCTGATTTGAAATCCAGCCGTGATACGAAGAATCAGCCCTACAGAGCCATATGGTTGCTCTAGTCCGGACCGAAATCTCCCCGCTTCATCTATCTCGTACCACCGTTCATACCGTACCCCGCGCGAAGCGCTACTGCTTGCGCGCGTCGACGATACCATGGCCACGGACACGACGGGGATTTTGAGAGGCGTGCGGCCTCTGAATGGGCAGATTGTGCCCATCAAGACGGTGCAGGAGACGAGGGTGAAGGAGGAATTTGGTTAGTGCTGAATGGCCCAAACATCATTATTGCTACTTGCGCAAATTATTCTATCTCCAGTTGAGATGGTTATATCTGGCTGACTGTGACTTCATTTTTCTGAAATGAATAGCGGATGCATACGTCGTGGAAGTTAACATGAAGTCTGCGGCGCAGGTTATCAAGTACGTGAGAATAACTCCGTTGGATCAATTTTTATGGTTTACCAATCTACAACAAAGATATATAAATCCATTGCTGACGAATAATTACTATTTACCGGTTAAAGAGCCCTCGACTCCGCCTTCCCACGAGATCCCTCCCTGTCCTTCCAACACCTGCGCCGCTTCGCGAAACACGACGCCCTCCCGGACCATCTGAAGCCGACTGCAACTCCGGAGGAGTCTGCCGCTGTCGTGCCGACCATCTTCGTCCTCATACCGCCTCCGCTTCCTGAAAAGTCTGCTCTCGAGACAGTCCTGGCGCCGTTTGCGCCGGTCTCGTCTAACAAAGACGATGACGAGACTCAGACTCAGACCGCGACCTCACCAGCATCAACCCCCCGTCTCAACATCCAAACCACCCGCATCCCCCTCCAACCCCCGATCAACCTGCGCCAGGCGGAGCAGTGGTCCCGCGACCTGTGGCCCGTGACATTCAACCCCGCCGCGCAGCGGGGCATGGTCGTGCCGCCTCCGCACATCCTCCGCAGCGCGCGCGACTCCATCCAGCCCCGCGCGGGGCGCTACCTGGCACTTGCGCGCAGGGTCGCGCAGGAGGCGATCACCTCGGGCCGCGGGCGGGGCGTCGGCGCCGTCGTCGTCGATCCGGAGATCGAGATCAACGACGACGAGGACTGGATGAGCGGTGTCGTCGCGGTCGCGGGCGACGCGAGGTACGCTCGTCGGGAGGGAGGTCAGCCGTCTCTGTGGGAGTCTAGCATCGCTGCCAATGGGCCTGGGCCGAACCCGGCCTGCAAGAAGTACGATCCTGACCTGGAAGGCGGGCCGGAACTCCATGCGCTGATGCGCGCCGTGGATATGGTCGCGAGTCGACGCCGCGCGGATGATTTTGAAGATACCCCTGCTGGTCTATTGTCGTCGTTGTTGGCACCGGACTTGACGCCGCTGGAGCGACACTTTCTCTACTCTCCGCTAACAGCGGCACGATCTACCCAGAAGAAACAGCAGCAGCAAGAGGAAAAGGAAGAAGAGGGACCATGCCCATCAGACAATCCACCCTCCTCCACATCATCACCAGATCCCAAACCAACAACGTCAACCTCCCGCATCCTCACCCGCTCCCAGGGCGGCTACCTCTGCACCGGCCTCGACGTCTACATCACCCACGAGCCCTGCCTCTCCTGCTGCATGGGCATGCTCCTTTCGCGCTTCCGGGCCGTCGTCTTCCCGCGCCGGGGACGCATGGTCACGGGCGGACTGGCCTCCGAGCCGGTCGTTTCTCCGGTGCGGGATCCTAACCATGACGATTCTGAGGAAGAAGAAGGAGAAGAAGAAGAACCTGGGACAGGAGAAACCACACCCAAGGAATCAGGTGAAAGGAAACCTGAGACGAGGGGCGAGAACGAGAGGAACTACTACGGCCTGCACTGGCGCAAGGAGCTGAACTGGCGGGCGCTGGGGTTCGAGTTTGTTGAAGATCCCCATTCCGTCGAAGATGATGATGAGTACAACAAGAAGCTCGAAGAAGATTTGAAAGTGGAGGTTGCGTTTCATGCGTGAATGAATAAATGGAACGGATACATACATATATGTATATTTATTTATCTTCGTCAGGGAAAAAGAAGGGGAAAGAAAGAACGAGGGAGTTCGGCGTCACTTTGTACACTACATTGTTCAGTTGGAGATTGATAGCTGTCCGCTGCTTGATTGATACCAGATCAGGTCAACTTTTGTGGGCTGTACTGCTGTAAAGGGTGTACATACGCAATGGCGGATAGAATAGACGGGGACCGATAGCATATGATAGAAATTCACTAAAAAACTGTGATTAAAAGGTCTGAGCGATTTCTAGATCAATATTCTTACATGCTAGATGCTGGTTTGGACACCAAAGTACGGAGTGCCACTCCTTTACCAAGATACCACTATGAGGATCATTGACTTTCATAGTCATCGATTTTGACGGAAAGCTATTCTACATACTCCACGGTGCGGATTCAGATGAAAGGTCATAAATCAGGTCGAATCCTGCCCAGGAGAAACAGTTCCATGACCAACCGGCAAGACGACGGATGACTGATCGTCTGATCGTCTTCCATCATTACGCCAGTCACTCTCGGATCCGTTTCATGACAGACAAGACCAAGACCGGGAAGAAATCGTAACAGATCATCCACATGAATCCATCCATCGCAGGCAGCGCAAATAAAGCAGGCTCGTCACGGGAAGCTCAGACCGAGCTATGTCCCTGGGAAAGAATAGAAAATAGGAAATGGTCATATCCACTTCACCAAGCATGATACCGTAAAGATCCCAAGACCAAACCAGGCCGCCAACTGCTCTCCGTCATCCGGTATCGTGACACATCAAATACAAGCCAGAGGTCAGATCAGCACATCGTTAGATAACGTCCAAAACGAGTCAAATCTTCTCCGGGTCCAGGTTAGTGGCCACGCAGCTCGCGAGCACGGCGGGAGAGCGGCGGTATCTTGCGCAGGATAGGATCATGTGGAGTGTTTTCGGCAATAGACATGTATAGGTTCTCCAGACGCTGAATGAGGATGTCCATGATCTTGGGGGCGACTTCGCGAATGTCGGGATCCTGTACCAAAGGAATGATGTTAGTAACTGATCCACGCAGACACCGACACATCTGACATCTGACTAACCATCAGGTTGACAGTCTGGAGGGCGACATCGAGCCAGCTAAGGCGTTCCGCCACATTGGTTTCAAGGGACGAGGTAACAGCAACGCCAACCGAGAGGGCTACAATTGGAGAGAGTCCGGTCAAATACGCAGGGTTCAGACGAACGAAAAGATTATCGAACAGGTCAGCCTGCTGGGAAGATTGCAACCACTATAACAATGTCAGCCGTGGGAAGTACTAGGTCGTCGTAGAATGTGCAGAACTTACCCTGACCGATCCCTCCTCGTATCTGCCCTCGTTCATAAGCTGCGCGATTTCGGCCAGCTCAATGTCCTCTGGAGTTCTCGCCGGAGTTGCCTCACTAGAAGTAGCGGAGTAGGCGGTCATCTGGTGCTGCTGAGAGTTACGCCTGCTCTCCTCCTCGCCATTGCGGGAAGCTAGACGGCGGTTGAGCCGGAGAACTTCGTTCTGGAAGCCAGTTTGGGCTGCTGCCATCGACGCAACGGTGTCAGACAGGCTACGGACCAGCGTGGTGAGCTGATCAATCTTGACGGCGTCATTGTGACGCTGAATCTCGTACTGCTTCATCTGCACCTGCATCTGGCGCTCCATGTCGGAGCCTATCTTCTCTACGGCACGCAGCGCAAAGTTCTTGAAGGTAGGAGTGATCGTAGTGTGCAGCGACCTGGTGAATTCGTTCTCGATGTGCGAAGCAAGCTTCTGAGCAACCATGTCGGATATCATTTTCATGACGTCCGGCTGCTGCACTGCGCGAGCAACAGCCTCGGGCAGAGCCTGGCGCACCTCTCGAGGGATCGCATGGCCAAGCTGCTGCGAAATGGCATCGTTGAGCTGCTTATTCAAGGCCGTTGAGGTGACGTTGGTGATGGCAGGAATAACCTCAGTCTGGATGCTGTTCGAGATGATACGCGCAAGGTTCTTCTCAACGTTGTCAGAGAGGGTGCTCGACACTAGGCGTAACACTTGATCCTGCTTAGCCGCGGCTGCAGCGTCCCAAGCGCGACGGTCTTCATCGAAGCGGCGCTGGAGTGCCTCAAGCTCGCGGCTGAGGGTCTTGGTGAACTCCGTGGAGACATTCTTCTCCATCTTCTTGATCTCCGCACCAAGGGTGACCGGCTCACTAGAGGCCGGAGGGACCGGGACCGCGGCAGGCTGTGTGGCGTTGATCGCTGCAGAAGGAACTGGCGTTTCAGTACCGTTCAACTGGTCACTCTGTGAAAGGTCGCCGTCTTTGGCGGCTTTGTGCGGAGAAATGGCGCGACGTTCGAGGGTGGACTCACTTGCGGTCTGAGGTGGTGTCGGTTTCGCGTTGGTCTCCTTCACTCTAGCCGCCGCGTCACCGGTAGCGCCCTTCTTCTTTTTCTTCTTCTCGGCCTTTTCGACACCGTTCGCCGCCACCTCTGCCTGTTCTTCACCTGCTTTCTTCTTTGCGGCAAGCTTCGTGGGCGACTGGTTGCGTGTAGAAGCAACTGCAGCGCTCGACTCAGCCCCAAGCTCTGGGACCTTCTTGGTAGCCTCCTTGGTGACGGCTTTCGGGGGAGTTGGGGCCGCGTCACCGTTAACGGATGGCTCATCTGCAACGTAGCTGGGGAAAGTCTGAAGGTCAGAGATCTCGATGTAACCCTCCTCTAAGGCGTTGACAGGGCGGATGATCTTGTTATCGGCAGTCCAGCCCAGATCCTCCTTCTTGATGTTGAGGCATGTTACGCCTCGCGAATGCATCACGTAGAGTTCAAAGAGGCCGTTGTCTTCCTCTTGGCCACGAGGGCTGCCAGGAGTCTTGGTGATGGGAAGAAGGTCCAAGCTTCTCAGCTGGCCCTTGGATGCAAAGGAGATCTCCCGTATGCCACTCATGCACGCGGTCGATTCGGGTTTCGGCAGGTGGCCATCCTTTTCGTTCGAGCGCTTGATGAAGGAGGCCTGCGACATCGGCTGCAGGTTGTACCTCGGAGCGGACAGGTGAACGAAATAGATCGAGTTCCTTGTAGGATGTCCGACAACGATGATCCCTGATCCCGGATGATACGCCACGCTGCAAATGGCATCCGATTCATTCTCGTGCGGGAAGTTCAACTCCTGCACGGCCTTGCCCAGCCCAATATCCCACAGCTGCAACGTGTGGTTCTGCTTCAGTCCAACAAGAACATAGCGAAGAGCCATCGACTTCACATAGGGCCGCAATTTATCGATGAACAAGACTGAAGTGGGCCACGACTTTTCCGAGGGCGAGCCGGTGACAAAGGTGTTGAGAGGGACACGGACCTCCTGAGGAGTAGTGGCGGTATTTGGGTTGTCGGTCAAGTCGCGGATATCCCAAAACCGCAGCCTGCCAGTCTTGTCGAGAGACGCAATAACCGTGTCGTCCTCGCTGAACACAAAGTCTTTTCCAGCCTTACCGGTGGAGATCTTGAGAGCTCGCTCCTTGAAGAACTTCTCCGTGTCAACGGTGCGCTGAGATCCTGACACCCCGTAGTTTGGATTCATTGCTGCCCGAGGACAGATCACGTAGATATTCTTGCCACGGCCGATGCCGAAGAATTCGGGGTGACGAGAACTCCGTTTGGCACGCGTTTTCAGCTGGCCACCAGAGGTATTCTCGTCCGAGGCCGGGTACGGGGGGAAGATAAGGCTCTCGCTTTCCAGAGCGTCCAATTCGAACAAGTCCTTGTCCGGTCTTGAAATCGTAGCCCAGTAGACGGTGCCGCTGACGCCAATGCCGAGAACCGCCTGCTCCTTCGAAGCGGCGGCAGTTGCGGCCGTGGTGCATAGGGTCACGTTAAAGATGCGGTCGCGAGTAGAGCGGAAGACCTGCTTGTCGCTACCATCATCTTGACGGATGATCCGTATGCCACCGTTTTTGGCCAACGCGTAGACGATATACTCGGACGTAGCTGACGTCAGGGAGCGGTCCAGCTGGTCGAAATCTTTCTTGAGGCGAGCGACATCCATAATGCCGTCGTCACGGAGGGACGGCAGCTTTCCGGAATGCGGTTTCAAGGTGATCGAAATAAAGGGCTTAAGAGGGAAATTATGAACAGGAACAACCCGTTCTCCCTCTTTTGCCGCGCTATCCTCCGCACTCTCCCAGCTGTCGGCAACATCCTCTTTCGTAGTCTCGGCAGCGGGTTCTGGGACCTTCTCTTCCAGAACCTCTTTGCCCTTATCCTTGTCCTTGCGCTCTTTCACATCGGCGGCAGTCTCCTGGGCCTTGCCGGCGAGGGGAGGAGACACGGGTCTGGGTTCACCTTCGACGGTTTTCTTCACCTGGACCGGTTCCTCTGCACCGGCCCTGGCAAGAGCGTCCTCAACCTCCCGGTTCACCTGCTCTGCGATTTCACCAACGGCCTCAGACACTGCCTCCTTCTTTTCTTCCGCGGAAGGAGCAGGCGCAGTGATTGTTACATTCCCGTCAAAGCTAACGGCAGGCTGCTCCGGCGTAGGCGCTTTGGGTGACGGTACCGGTTCGGCCTTGGCATTAACGCGAGCGGTGTCCTTCTTGGGTTTCATAGCCTCTACGGCAGGGCTCCCACTACGGGAGCGCGACTTGGGCTGCGGCGTCCTGTTCCGAGGAGACGCAGCGGCGAGTTGCTCAAAAGGATTGACGTAGGTAAAGATAGTGTCTTTCGACGGGACTGACGGCTTCGGGACGTCGAACGGAAGCGGTCCAGGACTCTCACCCGAGCCAAGTACGTGCATGCGGGGATCCTTGCTCTCCGGAGCCGATGTCTCCGCAGGCTTGCCTGGTGCCGCGTTCTCATCCGTGGCCGGAGTTTGAATGGCGGGAGACTTGGGAGGTGAAGCGGCGCTCGGTGGCGGCTGCGCTGTCGGCTTCACTGGCTCTTCCGCTTGGGTCTGAGCGGGCTTGGGGCGGTTGAGCAGCCGAAGCAGCATCTCCTGCGTGTTTTCTGGCGCAGGAGCCGCGGGCGATGGTCCATCACGCGCGGTGCTTGGCTCAGGCTGCTGAGTAACTGGTCCCGCCCCGACGCCGGGCGTAGAAGGGGAAGGAGCCGCAGCTGGCTTTCCCATGAACGAAGCAACCAGATCAGAAGCAGAAATGCCTCTGCTGTGTCTCTTGTGCGCCTCGTCATGCCCAGTTTCCTGGGCTTGACGCGCCTTGGACGGGCCGGATCCCATGGTGGAAGCTTGCTGCTGCCCGACCGAGGGAGTTCCCTGGCTGAACCGGAGCAGGTTCAGCAGGTTGGCCGTGCGATCAGCGTTCTGCTGCTGCTGCTGCTGCTGCTGCTGCTGCTCACTCTGCGAAGTCGCAGGATTCGGGCTGACGATGTCAGAGCTGCTGTGGAAAGTGGAGTTGTTGGGAGCAGGACTGTAGATTGGAGATGAGACAGAGGGATGGCGGTAACCGTGTTGCTGGAAGTGAGGATGCGGCAAGCTCTGTCCATCGTAGGGCTGCGGGCGCAAGCCCTGGTGATTCTGCGGCTGGTGAGCATCCTGAGCCGCGTTTGACGGAGATGGACGCGGCTTGATGTTGGCGAACAGAGCCTGGAGATCGCTGGGGGTGGACATTTCTGTCGCTCGCCGTCGTCAGGCGCCCTGGAAACGATATCCAAGCTCAGAGCGAAAGACAAGCTCTCTTTCGAGAGCAAGCTTCAAGGAGGAGCTGCAGTGACTAGCAGAGCAGAGCTCACCAGAGAGAGTGAAGCAACAGGGTCGCAGGAAAGAAGGGAATGGAAAGCTACAAATGTGCGAAAAGTGTGGCGATTGAGATGTTGATACGGCAGAGCGCGAGGCCAGAGAAATCTCCAGTGTTCGTGGAGGTGACGGAAGAACCGTGTGGCTGGGCTGCACTGTGGCTGAGCACGGACGTCGGCATGACTTAGGGATCTACAGGACGCCGGCATATTCACCACCACCTGTCAGCTCTGCGATCCCCATCTTCACGCAATCATACATCTTCCTCTCTTGTTTCCTCCCGATTAGCCGTGGGCTGGGTCTGCATCTGCATTGACTCACCCGCCCTTCCCGGTCTCTCCTGCGCAAGCAGGTTCCGGTCCTCCTTTGTCCCCTAGATCAATACCACCCATATCTCCCTATCCCGAGCTTTAAACAGCCATGTTCTGTCTCAGGAGGTAAGGAACACCAGTGCCACCTAAACAGCATCAATCCAATTGAAGGTCACTGTCTGACAATGTTCTCTGCAGCTGGCTACCCCTCCTCTTCATCCCGACAAACGCCTCCCCCCTGTTTATCCTCTCCTTCGTGACCCTTAGCTATATCCTCCACCGCCCATGCATCTACTGCTCCGCACTCCTGCTCATCCTCTTCATCTCCTCCTGCCATTGGTCTGACCGCTGCTTCTTCGACTTCCGTGGGGACTGGTTCTCTCCGCGCTTCGCCTCCCACCCTACCACTTTCACCGTACCGGTGAACTCGACGACGTCGATATCACCGGACAATGCCACCATAACCAATGACGAGAGCCTGGCAGGCTACATTATCGACACGGTGAACACGACAGCCACAGCGCTGGCCGGCGCCGCTTTTGAGGAGGCGAAGCGGAGACTCCTGAACAACGGGTCTCTCCCAGTTGAATTCAGACAGGAGGAATGGACGGGCATGGGGCTCGAGTGGTTGCGGAGTCTCATCGGACGTCGGGAATGGACTCTGCCGTGCATCGACGTCAAGGTCCGACTATAAAACCCAAGAGAAGGAAGTTTGGGAAAGGGGAAGAGATTCAGCATAGAAAGGTGGCGTTGGCACAATTGTATTCTTGCTACGGTTTGGCATTATCGGGCGGGGCTAGGATAAACTTGCATCTACCTGATTACTATGCATACGGAAATTGGATCAGGAACCGGTGTGACGGAGGCAAGAGGTTTTGTTCACTCTGTTTTTTTCTTTCTGAACAGCCCTTCGACTTATACAGAGGTCCAGTACATACATATGTCTTTCTTGATACACAGCCTAGTTGGTAGTTGTGGCGTTGACTGTACATAATTCAACATGTCTATTCTTCTAAATCCGTCATATATATATTCGCTCATAAGTAGTTATTCTTGCTTGCTCAATTTCCAGAACGTGAAATACACCGCCAATGGGTCATATGTTTATTTCCTCCAAGTCACGAAGTGATTCTCAGCTTCAGCTTCAAGGTAGCATCCCTAGGAGATAGAGATCTGGCGGTTCTTTTATACAGATACATACATTCCATGTCAATTACATATTATCAAGGGGACGAGAAGGTTGGGTCAGGTCTTCCATAACAGTATCAACTGAATCAATGCGTGTCAGAATTCGGGCGTAACAGCTACTGACAGTAACGGGACGTGCAGAGAATGAGGAGCATTACAGTCTCAGGTCAACAAAGACCCTCTCTATATGTTAGGTCCCCACCTAAGGGTAGAGTGCCGAAACCTAAGCAGATTCAGTTCCACACAGAACTGATATCTGGATGTATCTATAGTAGGTATCTGCACTGTTCCGAGATCTGTCTAGATATTCAGCTTCATCGGATTTTGATCTGACCGACACTATCGGAACCGAAGAATGGAGAATTAGTGGAGATAGATCGGATATCTATAAAATAAATAGAGATGCTCTAGATTACTAGTTAGATGCTTTTTTCTTCCAAGTTATTGTTGGTATAGGTGTGTAGGTAGCTACTTATGGATTGTTTGCTCCCTAATAGTTCAATAAAACGTGATTGTCTTCAGGAGTAACTCTGTTACATGGTCCATAGATAAAAATCATCTCTCCTAGCGCCTACATTTAACAAAAGGAAAAGAGCCTACGGCTCCTGCTTCACAAGTACGGGCATCATTTCAATCGGGCAATCAACCTCAACGATCTGACCACCCTCGTAGGTCGTATCTCCGTCGAATATAGACCACTTCTGCCCTGCAGGCAAGTACACGCTTCTCTTCCGCTGACCAGGATACAATACCGGCGCACATAGGTACTTCGCGCCAAACATGTACTGATCCTCGACCTCCCAGCATTGTTTATCCTCCGGGAAGTCGTAGAAACAGGGCCTCATGACGGGCGTCCCTCGCTCATGAGCGTCCTTCATCAGGTTCCGGATATAATCCCTCAGCTGCTCCCGGATCTTCAGGTACTTGACACAGATCTCATAGACCTTCTCGCCGTAGGACCAGACCTCGTTCGGAGCGCCAGACCGGCATGTCGCACCGCCCGTCGTCCCGTGCTGCGGCTGACGAGGTTCCCGGTCCCCGTGGAGTCTCATGACGGGGCAGAACGCCCCCCACTGGAACCAGCGGACGAAGAGCTCGCGGAACGCTTCGTCGTTCGGGTCTCCGCCGTGGAAGCCGCCGATGTCCGTTGTCCACCAGGGGATCCCGGCCAGGCCCATGTTCAGGCCAGCCGTGATCTGGCACCGGAAGGACTCCCAGGAGGAGGCGATGTCTCCGCTCCAGACGAGCGCGCCGAAGCGCTGTGATCCGGCCCATGCACAGCGGAGGAGGTTGACGATGTTGGTCTGGCCGGCGGCGGACATGCCCTCGTAGAATGTCCGCGCGTACTCCAGAGGGTAGATGTTGCCGATTGCGAGATTCGAACCCAGATAGTACCGGTAGTTGTCGAAATCGTATGCCGTGTACTCGGGTTCTGCCTCGTCGAGCCAGAACACTCTGATCCCCTTGGAGTAGTAGTTTGCCTTGGCCTTCTCCCAGAGGTAGGCTCGGGCATCGGGGTTCGTTGCATCAAAGTGCACTGTGTTGCCCTGAAAATCCATTGCGATACGGATACCGCGGTCCGTTCGGATCAGGTAGCCTTTCTCCAGCATCTCCTTGTAGTTCTCAGACCGCTTATCGACTGTGGGCCAGATGGACACCATGAGTTCGATGTTCATCTCTTTGAGCTCACGGATCATCGCGTCTGCACTTGCATCAGCTGTCTATCCATCCAGAATTCGAAATCAACCCACCTGGATCCGGCCAGTACGTCGGATCAAACTTCCATTCTCCCTGCAGCGGCCAGTGGAAGAAATCGATGACAATCAGATCGATTGGCAGCTTTCGTCGTTTATACTCGCGGGCCACTTCCAGCAACTCTTCCTGCGTCTGATATCGCAGCTTGCATTGCCAGAATCCAAGACCGTACTCGGGCATCATAGGCACGGTGCCCGTTACAGTCGCATATGCCTCGACGATCTCTTTGGGAGTGTCGCCGGCCACGACCCAGTAATCGAGGGACTTGGTCGAGTACGCCTCGAAGCTCATGATGTTCTTGCCAAACACCGCCCGTCCCACGGCAGGGTTGTTCCAAAGGAACCCGTAACCTCGAGAGGACACAGCAAATGGTACACTGGCTTGGGAATTGCGGTGCGCTAGCTCGAGATCGAGGCCCTTAAGGTCAAGGTACGGCTGCTGGTATTGGCCCATGCCATATATCTTCTCATTCTTGTCCAACGACTCGAACCGCAGTGTAAGATAGTAATCACCACCAGGGATGGGTTTGAATTCACGGGCTTGGACCTCGATGGCGCTGCATTTTGGGTCGCGGGGATCTCGACGGTTGCGAGCGTATTCCTCCAGTAGCAATTTGCCTTTGGAGTTGTAAACCATAAGCTTGCCGCCAGAGGTGACAACTGCCTTGACCTTGCCGTTGACGATCGATGCGTCTTTTGCTCCGACTGCAATGGTAGGTTCTTCTGCAACAGGCTTCATCTGCAGCGCCCAATCTTCCGAGGGCATCTGACTCTGCTTGGTTGCTCGTACGCGCAAAGCGTTGGCTCCCCAGGGCTCAATCCAGAGGTCTTCGGCGTCATAATGGAAGATAAGACGATTGCCTTGTGCGTACAGCATCTTGGCTTGACCCTAGTCTATCTCACTTTCAATCCTGAAATGCGGTCTCTATCTGGGTTCCAGTAATTAGTCCTTGGTCAGCTGGACTCCCCATGTATCGCACTGGGGGGTCCTCTTAACACTACTTCATGTTTTATGAAGTGCGGCAAAGAGAGGCACTGCATGTTAAGTTTCCCCGCCGGAAAAAAGTGACGACTCATGACTCGTGACGGTCGGCGATAGTTGTGCAGCCTGCTATCCATTCATCGATCAGCCCATTCAGCCGCAGTGCAATGTTGAGCTGCCGGAGAACATTCCGGCGGGGTGTCTCGTCCGGCGGAGAGGGGAAATTGAACAGGCGGACATTAGCCGAGATGATACTAATGCAGCTAGTCTTTCCAAAATAAGACCTCGCTGTTTATTCCGTTATATGGTTTTCTGCATGAAGCCAGTCTGGAGTTTGAGTGGAACGTCGTGTTGGCACCACTTGGTCTTTACAGGGCGGAAAATCCGGGGTTGTTCCGCCGGTTTTGCAGGACCGTGGGGTCAACCCACCTCGGAACAATCTCATGAGTACGTGAAAATTCCCAAGAATCACACCTATCAGCACATGGCTGCGTTGTTGACCGGCTCTGTTTTCGAAAAAAAAGGATATTTTTTTGTTTACATGCCATCGATCCATGTCAACACCGGTGAGCTGTCGGTCTTCTTTCCGCAGTCCCAAAAACAAATGCCCAATAGAACACCAAGTTCTGTTTGCACTTCGCAGGGCTTCAACCGCTGGCCATTATTGCTTTGCTCTTGCCCAGAGTCCTCCTGGAATCTACTCCGATCTGGCCAGCTGCAAACGGCTGGGCAGTGATACGTCTCTCTCGTTCGTGAATAAATAGGAGCAGACCGTTGTCATGATATTCCACACGAATCCAGCCAGGGAATAATATCGATGCAGGAACGTCATATTGGGAAGACTCTGAGGCATCCGAAATTACATGTATGGCCATAGTCATGCGCCATCTTTTCGTCAGATCAACTCCAATTTGACCTTCTACTATGTTTCTGATCGTAAGGATACTGATTTTCCTCTTGAATTCAACTCAGGATTGCAAATTCCACTGTGAGAAGATTTGTACTCGTGCTTCCCATTTCGTGCGCCATCTAGAAATAGAACCAATTGTCTGGAAAAATCCGACAAGTTCCCCCGCAAAATAAATTTCCTTCCATCATTCACGTTACATTCAATATAAATGTTTCATACATACGTGGCAAGTCGAAGGGGAGGAAATTTCACAGGAAAGACAGCTATTTTTCTCTGTGATGCTTGTGTGTTTGGCCTTCTGTTATGGGCGTGGCATTCCTGCTACCCTGAAATGAACCAAGAGATTAAGGATCGAATATTCGTACAGCGTCAGTCACAAGTTATCTAATTATTCACTTCCCATGTACGCTCCTTCGTGGGGCGGTTAGGGCAACCAAAGCACGTGATGTTGACATTCTACGAATATTCTCATGCTAACTTCCTTACTCTCCAGACAGGCGAGGCAATATATCATTTTCCACGAGGTCGCAGGCGCGAGACAATGGCCTGGCAGCTCGGTTCATGTTTCCTGTCCGATCCGGACAGTTACAGGTCCATCGGCTACGTGCATATGTTTGGGGCGAATCTGCAACTTGAAACCTTCTACACACATCCATAAAAGGAAGTTAGGTGAGAGCACCATAGGACAAACACTGATGTGAGAGAGCGACTATTCTATTAGATATTCTGAGGCACCCTGCAGTCACACAAGGTACAACCTGTTCAACATGTGCAGAAAGACGATAGCCAATGACTGACTGCGTAATGGAATCTCCCTCTATGTGCTCTTAAGCTTAACAGAGAGAATCTTGCACAGCAGAAAGAGAAGTTTCCACCAGCCAGCCTCTGCAGTGAGCACCTTGTGTACCTGCGTATACCCCTGAATGCTTCGACCAGACACGCTTCCCTTCGACCTCACATGCTTCACTCAGCCTGCAGTTAATCAAGTTTTGCCAGAGCTCAAAAAAAAGCAGGCCACACTTCTGCTTCTACTCCTGCAGAACTCAACTAGGTCGGACAAATTCCATGATCCTTGAAGAAGGTTGCCATGTTAGGCACGCAATTCATGCACGAGCATGCCTAAATTCGAAAAAAAATACCGTCAGTTTTCCCCACAAACGTGACATGACAAGCCGTGGAGTCGATGGATGGACAGGGGATAGGTTTTCACAAACCGCTTGGGACCCTCCCGACATGCAACCAAGAACGCTGCCTGGGTCCTGGTTGATCATCCCCATGGTGGCGCAAGCCGCGCCTGCGATGACGGCGGCGCAGTTGAACATGTTGCAGTCGCCCTGCATGGCGTAGATAATCGCTTCGGCTATGGTGTCCCTTTCTACAGACAGAAAAGAAGAAAAGAAAACATAGCGGCGTTAGCGGGAACAGGAACCATTAAAGGCCAGCGAAGGAAGTAAGGAAAGGGAATAAAAGTCATACCCTTCGGAAAATCATTCATCATGCCCATATTGGGGGCGGCAAGAGCAGTGGCCGCCAGAGCCGGGAGGAGCGTCTTCACGAGGTTGATGCGCATCTTTTCTGAATTCGGCTATCGTCTCAGGGATAAAAGTATGGATTCAGGAATGGATCCGTGCCAGTGAGTTTATTTCTCAATCAAATATAATAAGCAGTAGGTGCTCGGCGATCGAAGGAGATCTGATGTGATCCAGAGCGAAAAGAACCTGGAAAGAGACAGGTTTAAATAGACAAAGATCGATCACAAGCATATGAAGCTCTCGAAAAGCTGCGGTTTCACTGAGGCGCCGGAGCTCCAGAGCCTTGTCACCTCTCGGTTCAAGAGATGCAACCCTGTGATACGCATAAAGCGGATCTACGGACACAGATACAACCAGATAAAGGTACTTCCCTCCACTCACAATAGACTGATCACACCATATATCCGATTGTGGGTAGCAAGGTACAGGTACTGTGCGAAGTTACTGGAAAGACGCATATCTGTTATCCTGAAATTTCGGCCATTCGCATCGTCTATCTCGTTTGTCATTTTACTGATTCGCCAAGTCCGCTTCATGGGCCCTGCAGGAGTCCTTTGGTGTTCCCCCAGAAATACTACATAAATAATATATGGACAGTGACAGGGCTTGGCATTCTCTGGACAGAGGGAGAAAAATGAGAATGGCAGGTAAGTATGCTAGAGGAAATCCTCGTACCCCACAGCGGATCGGCTTTGCTTGCTCGCCCTACTTATTCACAGGACGAGCGGAGCTTCAGTCAATTAAATTATGCATGTTCCCCTGACTGCGAGTCGATCAGGATACGGGATTGGAAAATTGAAACTCCAAACAAGTAGTGCAAGAGAGCATACACCCGTGCCTACGCCGGCCTAGCTGCTTAGATACTTGCCTAGATAGGGTTCAATAGAAATATGGAGTGCAAGCTACCGATCTAGGCGCTAAGAAAACCGGACCTGGTCTCTCAGCGTCGTACATAGTTGCAATAGATGAATACCTAGACAGGTAGGTAAGCAACGGGTGCTACCTCGGGACAGCCTCACTGTTGACTGAAGTACCGTCCCCTTCCGTCGCGGGTACGCTATGCTACCTTACTCCTTGCAGAATGTATGGCCTCTGCTCTTCTCTGCAGGAAGCACAGACACCATTGCACCAAAGAATGTTCCGAGATGCAGATGACGAAGGAGAAGTAGCATCTGCATTATCGAACCTATTCGAATCGTCCTCATTGAGAGAATAGAAAAATGAAGAAAAATAATCCAGCTAGCAGGATATTTGTACAGAATAGATAAGTCCTTCATCTAGATATCTATAGTATGTACATTCGATGGTCTCTTAGTGATAGCGGCCACATCGGATCCCACTTCTTTGCCATAGCAGTAAAGAAAAAAAAGCAACCCTCCCAGTTTTCGAGGGTCTCGTGAAGCGCGTGGTTCTTGTGGCCTAAAATACGGGTTCGGGACTATCCCCCATCACGAGGAGCCCAAGTGCAGCATTGGCCGTCGATTTGTGGACCTGATACACTATAGAAAAATTAGTATGTATAGAAAGTTAGTATGTATGCTGTAGTAAACAATCTTATCTGATCTATTCTCCGTAGTATGTATATAGCACGAATAAGAAAAGGAAGCTTACCACCAGCGTCATAAAGACAATTTTACAATGCGCCCAGACTCCAGGTAAAGAAGAGAGGGAATTCCTGACCTGACTGCAATTAACGGTCATGGCCTCTTTTTGTGGTCCAGCGGTATTTTCTTTTCTCTCTCTCTCTCTCTCTGACATTTAGCCTACCTAGCTCCCTTGGTAGAATATATACACAGGCATGGTGGTATAAAGATTGGATACGAGCAAAAGATCGAAATAAATAAGTCCAACTCCACTATCCGGACAGCCGGCAGCCTGGATAAGCCTAAGTCAGTAACAAGGAAAAGAGAACCATATAGAGAGAGAGAGATAAGCTACATTTTGTGGCATAATTTGGCATCTTTGCTGTTCTTAATACTAAGATACGGAAATACTGTGGATTCTCTCATCTTCAGATAAGTAACTTTCCAGCCGATGTACAGTACCTGGCTGGCAGGCCTTACGATCTATGTCTACGGAGATGCCAGATCTCATATGATGCAGAACCGGACTGGATCTCGATCCGGCATCATACACACAGATCAGATCCTGCAGGGTGCTGTAAAGGGCTCTCTTTTTTGATGACTTCGCGCACATCGTTCTGCAACTTTAGGTGCCTACCTACGCCTAGGTCCCTAGCCCGCATCATGAAACCTAGCTGAAACATGAACAAGGGTAGGTAGGTAGATGATCAATTATTGGCATGCCCCTAGACCGTACCCTTAGCCGCTCAAACAAAAGCAAAATATGACATGCATGCGTGCTACTCGCATGAACGATTATTGATTTCATTGACTTTGATGCGGAGCACTCTCCGCTCTTCCTTGCCTTGATACCTCTGTATGCGTATGTATTCTCGATAAGAGGCAGGCGCACATGTGGATCCTATTGGTTTGATACTGGGATGATACTGGAACAACGTCAGCTCAGAAGAGCGTGTTCAACATCTGCAAAGCAGCCTTGGATCTTCGAGATGCTGAACAATGAACCTAGTACAGCAACTCTGGGATTATGCGGCTGCATTAGGGATGGTAACCAAGCAGGCTCTTTCTGCGTCATGCGGCAGTTCTGAAGGATGGTCTGCACACTTTCTACCTGCACTCTTCCTGCACAGATCTCCGGCCCAGCCTCCCCGAGGACCACCAACCGGCCAGGGCTCTCCGTCCTCCCGGTGCCATGATCCATGATCACCCGCAGAGACAGCCAGCCCGGGACCCTTGCATGAACGACGTTCTGGAAGGCGGTGTCGAAAAGACGGGTCGAAAAGTAGGATGATGATGATGATGATGATGATGCCATCCAAAGGTCCATAATGGCATGCGGTGTGCATCAGAGGGTGCCCGCAAAGTGGAGCTCTGGCCTCCGCCGCCAATGTATCTCACCGCCCGCCGGCGACGGGATCACACAATCTCATTCGTGGCTATTCTTGTCAAGAAGAGAGAAGACCTGGGACGAGAAAAGACTAAGAGCGTCGGTTCCCTGGCCCACCGGTGCCCGTGGGGATGGCTGCGGGCACGGGTGCTGAATACGGAGTCTGGAGTGCAGCGAGGGGTGGTCTGCTGGGCAGAGTGTCCACTGTCCACTGTTCCAGGCACGGCGCTGAGAGCGAGAGTACTGTATCTGCAGGATCATCTCGATATCAATATGACAGAGAGCAAGTGCCGACCGACGGCGCCATGGGGGCCGAGGATGAGACGGCGAAACCTCAAACAGGCCGGCGGCAGATCCCGTGCGCGCGTTCCGTGGGTTTCTTCCGTGGCTGAGACGAGAGAAAAGACAAAAGACCAGATGACTGCGGAGACAAGGGAGAAGACTCAGAGCTCATCTCCGGACGAGGGCTGAGGCTGGAGCAAGGAGAGTGCTGGACCCGGAGAGCAGCGCCCTGGACCCTGACGACGAAACACCCGGGCCATGGACTGTAGCATGAGTGAAGTTCGTACTCTCTGGGCACCGGTAGCGTTCCCGTAGTGATCAGAGTAGCTGCTGAGTATACCATGTCCATGTCTGGAGACCGGTCCACCCGATCGTTCATCGCGTCCTGCTCCGTTTATCGCCTAACAGGTCTGTGCAGCTCAGCCCTGGCGCCCCCCCGCCGGGTTGGCCCGCTCCGCGCTCGTTTCCCGTTTGATCCCCTGTTGCATGTCCACGACGACCTCTTCTTCCCCAGCGTCACCTCCTGTCCTCCTGCAACACCCGCTGCGACCGATCTCTCTCGCCGCTCGTTTTCTGCGCCCCTCGCTTCCGCTGCCTCCTCCGGCTGCTTCAACGCCCTTGCGCCAGGTCACGCTGCGACCTTGGATCCGGGCGCCGCGTGGTCGCCGTCCATCTTTCACCGCGGTCCAGGCCCAGTGATACCTCAGTCATCATCTTCGCGGGGACAGCGACGACGAGCATCACATCGGCCCTGACGCTCTCTCCTTCGACCCTCCACCATGGGTTCCACCCAATTCGGTAATTTCCATGTGAGTCGGCGCAGACCTCGATCCATGCGCGGGATCTGGGGGGACTGACGGAGATGGTTGGCAACAGGACTTTTGTCGAGACTCGACACTACCGATATGCAACGTACGCTCGTATCTGACCCGACGGACAGCGCAATGGCGAAGGGAATTGATGCTAACATGCGGTCGTGGAATCTATAGCTATTCGTCCCTAGTAACCAACCACCCAACCTTGCTTACGGCGGCTGCGTCCTCCGGGGCATCGACCTCGGCAATGGCAAATATCTCAGCAATCTCGGTACGGTGGACTGCGCCGGTGGACGGGATCTGGATTCTGGTTGCTGATGGCCGTGTCGCAGGATCGATCTTGCTGGCATTCATTTCGATACTCGTCGCCATCTTTCTGCTATGGAGATCAGAGAAGAAAAAGGCTGCGGTGGGACGAAGGTACGCGATGGGGAGTTCGGTTCGGTTGTCATCCCGTCGATGCTAACCATGGCGCCGACCAGAGAGATACAAATATTCCTAGTCGGCTACATAGTCATTGAGATTTGCACGATCTTCACAATTGGCGGGTTTCCGCTGGATTCTGATGTTCGGAAGGTTGGTCGGGGCGTCCATTGGCCTGTGGGTGCGGTGTTCTGACACTCCTGTCCAGGGATTTACGGCGGCCCATGTAGCGGCCGTTACGGCGACGTGCTGGGTCCTCTTTCTGAACGCCCTCGTGGGCTTCCAGTTCCTCGATGACGGCACGCCCGTCTCGGTCGGGCTGTTCCTTGCTTCTGCGCTGGTTTTCTTCATCGGCACCGGCTACATCGCCCTGGACACCGCTTTCAGCTGGACGGGCCACTTCGCCTCGAGTCTGGAGGGCCAGAATCGAAGTATCGCGCTCTACATCCTCTGCCTGCTCTTCCCGCTTGCCTGCCTCGTCGCTTTCTACGCCCTCGAAGCTATCCTGGTCCTTCGGATCCTTGGGGAGACCAGACCGATGCGTACGTATTCCCCCGTGACCTGATTCGTCTGATAATCTGATCTCTACACGAGAGTCCTAGTTGTTGAACTTCTTTTTACTAACATGCGATATAAATAGTATACCTCACCGCTGCCGCTCTCCTCTTCGCGGTCGGCCAGATCTTTACCTTCGTCATCAGCACGCACATCTGCCAAGGCACGGACGGGAAAATCAACGGCGCATTGTTCGAGACGTTCTTTACGCTGTTGTCCGTCGTGATGGTCTGGATCTTCTGGAGCAGCATAACAGAGGACGACTGGCCGATGCCGATGCCAGTCGTAGGCGGACGTTACCCTTGACCCGGCCGATCGTCGGAGTCCATCAGCAGTTCGAGAGGATCTCGAAGATCATGTCATATTACCATTTTCTTTCTTAATTTCTTGCAACTTGCGCGTTGGGTTTTGGTTTTCCTTTTTTTTTTTTTCTCGTCGATCGCTCTGCCTACTGCTTCGATTCCCCCGGTTCCGTCCGTCCTGGACGGAGATACCCTTGATTCGATTCGATACGATCCCTCGTGGTACTGTACAAAAGCTTTTGAGATGCATGGTGGCCTCAGTCCATTGACTTTGCCTGGCGCGGAGGAGAAACGCAAAAAAAAGAGGGAGAGGCCCATTAACGTTTGTGATAACGAACAACTGCACGCTTCACGCCTTTTATGCTCATGCCTCTGTGGTCACGCCATGCCATTACTAATGTCCTTTTTGAACATTTTTTTTTCGACTTCGATCTCTCCGAACCTTGAACCATGTCATTTCTATGCCATGTCATACCCACCATACCATATTCCTCCATACCGTGCCGCACCTTAGGTACCTAACATACCCACACGCCATTCTCACATACCTACCTGCCGATGTACCTACATGTCGCTGTCATTGTTGCCCATCGATATCACTCGCATATCCTGTCCTGTGCAGTTCTGTCAGATGAGATACAGACCCGAGCCTTGTTGCAGTTAAGATAAGAGAGAAGATGATGAGATAAGTAAGATACCTTGTTTGTTTGCTTGCTTGTCTGTTAGCTTAGTTAATAATCTTTTACATTGTTAATTTTGTTAATGTTTCTTTTTTTTTTTGTAGTCAGCGCTATGCTATGCTATTCGAGTCGACGGAAAGAGATGTTGGAACTCGACGAGTGACTAATGAGAATAATCCTTTTATTTTCAATTACCATGTACTGTACGATAGACTGCAAGTCATGAGAGTGAACTATTGATTAATTAACTCATTCTGCTCAAATGATTACTTGAACTGAGGATGACCTGGGAAATTATAATAACCCTTCAGTACTAGCAGTTAGTATATAGTATCAGTATGCAGCCTGTCCTTTCTTCCCGATGGAGGACTAACCAATATCCGTTGCACATAGGGCGTAATTTCAAATGTCCTGCAAGAGGCGTCCTGCGTCTAGGTCGGGTATCTATCTCTCTGGTTTGTATGTACATATAGAGAGAGAGAGAATCCTGTATTCGAATCATATTGCTATTGTCGGACTCTCTAGTACCAAAGTTGGGTATGTAGGTATGTAGGTAATGATCGATGTAGATGTGGTACGATAGATAATAAGATGCCTGTCATCGGAGAAATTTATCAGGCGTCCGCATCTACAGTATCAGCGTTGAACACCTTTGTCGGCCTCTTCGTAAGCAGTAGTATGCGTTCATTCGGCTTCTTCTGTTCCTGACCGTTACCTACGTTTGTGACACATCTAGGTTCTATATAATATGTTCATGTTGAATCCCAACATGCCTCGTACACTACACTACACATCGTTCGCTCCCTCCTTCTCCTTTCTCAGTGACAGCCCTATATACACCCAAGTATGTATGTATGTACTCACATATACCGTACATGATACATCCAGGACAGGACTTGGGCAGCAAACGATGGCAACTTTTTGAAATCATACCTTGACTCTCGAGGAGTAAGCGCTAGGCATGGTATGTACATTACATGTACATGTACTTCAAGCCGCTGCGCTAAGCGGGTCGTCCACCCTGTTCGTTGGAGGTGCTCACTCAACCTGGGCCTGCATCGATGCGTACATCAGGGCTAATACTGGGATCCGAAGACGCGAGTTGTTCTCTCTTTCTTTCTTTCTTTCTCTCTGAGTCTCTTTCGATCGTTCCTTGCCCCTGCGTCTTTCTTGTGCCTGGTTTCGGATTTTCTTTTTGACATCTTTCGTGTTACGCTTTTGCTGTGCCACATTCGCTAAGTAATTATCATTCTCTATTATCTGATTTTTTTTCTTTCACTGAGCCCGGCGGACACTCCCTGACCTGCTGACAACTCTCCCCAAAACAAAACAAAAAACAAAAAGACTTGACCGCTTCCGGTTCGGCTCCCCCCTCCCCCCCCCTCTGCGCCATGACCTTGACCCTGCGCTAGATCGGATCCACATCATCCACGGCTGGTTTGGTTGGAGAGAGAGCCCACTCAGCACACAAGAGAGATGCGCGCAAAAAAAAAATGCCGAGCACAAAGTACATACATGTACTGTACTGTACAAAGAGCACTGCACTATGGATGGGTGGGTGGGAATTTTGCATGGGAATAGGATAATCGAGGCATTTCTATGGATCGCGCAGTACAGCATGTACGGTATGTACATCAAGGGAGCAGTAGTACTCAACCAGATCTGTAGGTAGTTCTATGACATCTGTGTGGTTCCATTTACAGTGATATAGCGATATAATCAGAGACAAACACGGTCATGCCCATTAATTAGGGCAGTAGAAAATTCGCCCAACAATTATTATTTTATATAGTACCACTTGGGTTCTATAGAGACTTCGATGTCAGTGTTTCAAACCAAAATGGAAATGTCAAATACCTACATTACTACTGGAAGATGGTTATTCCTTCCTTTGATAACATCCATGGATTGTCAGAGTCTTGTTTTGCATACGCTTGTATCTGAATCCGAATCACGAGAGACATCTAGACGGAGGACAGGTATTCTATATCTTGACTTGATCAGCCTTCTTTGGATGAGAATCCAGAAGGTGCAGAATGATCGATTGATGGTTAAGACGTCCGCGGAACGCTGGCAGCCGATCTTCTTCGATACTAGGATAGATTCAATTCTCTTATAATATCACCACATCCACATCTAAGACTTCTCAGGTCATTATTCTCGTTAGTTATCGTAATATGTATGTATGTATGTATTAGCGTTGGTGAAAAGACTACACCGTGCGTTCCTTTTATTTGGTTCGACCATAGCAAGTACAGTACAAATGTCCCGAGAAAATTCAAAGATAGGTATGTTTCTGAAAGAAAAGGGAGATGGAGAATCAAAGGAGATAGCCACCACAGGGATCGAATAGGACAGACTCAGACCGCGTATCACATTATGATTCCAACACCTCCCCTCGTGGTTAGTCGTTTTTCTTCGTGGTTTTCCACGGCGCAGGCTTCTGCTCTTCGGGACTGACGAGCACATCGGACAAGCCTGATACGTAGCGCGGGCGAGTCAGATCCTCTGTCGGGTCCTCGGAAATATCAGAGAGTGGCGAACTCAGATCGCTGGATTGGTGACGGTGCATTGGTCGCGCGGGCTGTGAATCTGCAGAAGAAGATACTATACTCGTCCTGTCGCCCTGATGCTGGTCCTGCGTGCTGAGGACGCCGTCCAGGGAGGGCGGGAAGCTTGCCTGTCGAAGCGGAGAATGGTTTTCGGCACTGTTGAAATCCGTTGCAAGTTCAGCACGCCCTCCAGCGCCCGCTGAGGAAAATGGCCTTGTCAGCGTTGTCTTCAAAAGGGATATAGGAAAGCCAGGTAGATGGATACGGATTAATTGACACGTACCGTCCAGCTCATGTACCTGGAAGCCAGCAGCCTCGTGTGTAGCGGAGCTCGGGGACCTGGCGCTCGCGGACATACCCGCGTCCGACCATGTTCCCCCGGAAAAATGCTTCTCGTTGGTTCCGAGCTCTGTGGAAGTCCCCGTCGTGGAGCCTTTCGGAGGGGGCATGTGCGTCCCGTACATCCATTTAAGCACCCTGTTGTTCCCTGGGTCAGTGACAGTGGACCCGTAGGCACTCTTGTACTGGCGCCGTCGGTAGAGCAGCCAGCCGATAATCAACGTAGCTGCAACGATCAGACCGATGACGACTCCGAGAACGGGGCCAACCCAGGTCGGCAATCCGCTCCCCTTGTTGTTCTCCTTTGGAGGAGCTGGAACAGTGCTTACGCTCGGGGTTGGTGATTTCGAGGCCAGAGGGTATGGATAGTAGGTCGCAATTGTTTTGGTGTAGTTGGATGCAAATACAGCCTTAAGGGCATCATCGTTCCAAGACGATGGGGATGTTTTGGTGGCGCCACCTTCGGGGCTTAGGGAAGTTAGTCAACAGTCGAGGAGATATGATAATGGTACGAATCACTCACCCTCCTCCAATCTGAGCAGTGACAAGAGCTGGCACCTCGTATTCACTCCAACGCTCTGGATTGTATGAGTCCTGGAAGCGAAGATTATTCAGATTGAAGACCTGGATGATGCCCCCGTCTACGCAGACTGTAGGGTCCTCGAATATCCCACCGAGAACGAACATTTGATCTGGATACACCTTCAAACACTTGTGTCCACTTCGACCATGGCGGTAATCTCCAGAGTACGCTTTGATCCAAGTGAACGATGGGACAGATAGGATGTATACGTCGTCAGATGGAGCATGAGTCTGATCTAATCCATCGTATCCTCCGTAGATATATATGTTAAAGGAGCTTCTATCTGCCGCGGCAGCTACGACAGAGCAGAAGAGAGTCAATTGTGGCGGGATATCGCCAGTCGTGTTCTGCATATACCTAGAGGCGTAGTCAGTGCAACTGATAGTGCTATACATCAAATGTGTCATACCATTTCTTATTCGCAACATCATAGACAGGGACCGTTTTCATAAAAGTGGGACTGATTCGCTTCTGCAACCGGTGAGATGCAGTCCATGGAAGAGGAGGAACAAACATACACTTGCCGCTGCTTGAGACTCTGTCAGGTTGTTTGATTCGAGACTCTCCGGATATATTACACCTCCAATCGCGATCAGGACTCCAGATTCAGAGACAGGGATCCAGACCAGTTCTGCATTGGCTCTTCCGGGGACATCTTCGGGTAGTGTATCATTTGTCCATTTTTCCTGCCCCATTGTTGACATGTCAACCGTGATCAGAGTGTTGGCAGTAATGTTTGGAGATACGCTGTAGTCCGTAAACACCCCCCAGTCTTTTGCGCGCATTCCGCTGAAATAGAAACCAAGATTCTCACTGGGAGCAGAGACACCAGCGCCATTGGTCACAAGATTGGTTACACCGTCGGGGAGTGATCTGCTAAGAAAACCGGGACTCCATGATTCTGTTTTTGGACCCGACGGGTACGCTTCATAGACTAAGACTTGATTCGCATCTGGTGTATCCTGGCTTCCTATAAGGCGAGGAATACCACTGACTTCCGTTAGCAGCATTTAGTGAAAGCAGGTGTTTCAACATGGCCTTACCCATAGAGGATATACCCGTCGTCATTTGCGAACATCACTCCATCCTGATAAGACGAAACAATTTCATTGCTGGTGATACTGCCGTTCTTCTGACTCGCCGTGAACAATGCTGTAAGATTCGTTGCCCTAGTATCGAAGGGGAGTCCCAGGCTGAGCTCGTAGACCGTTCCATTCATATCTAAGCATAATTGACGTGAGATATTATTACATATCATAGCACGTTGACAGACGTACCATCGCTTTGTGGTATGTCATAATGCCCGTCAGAATTCCCCCTTTACCTCAATCAGTTACCTGTCGAAGATATGTAAATATCACCACAGGGAACGCACGGTAGCCACCATAGATATCCTCCGTCAAGGTATATTTTGTCGCGTATGATATTCGCTACACTTGATTTATTAGCTAAAAAAGACCATTCAGAGCTCCGACTGTACCTAAACGGTGCTAGTATGAATGTTCCACTCACCTCGAGGCTGCGCCCAATTGCACATAGATATATTGACTACATGCGAATAGTCGATCGCGGATGCGACCTCAAAATGCACAAGAACAACTACACCGGCCAACAAAAGAAACCGCATTGTGGGTGAAAATTCTTCTTATGCAGAAACACAGGTTAACCAGCTGCGATAAGACCGTTGCGAACAGATATCGAAAAAGTGGTCGACTCCGGGACTGAGCACCAACACCAGCCGATCTGCTCTCGGATCATTGCTGTCGCCCCTTTCTTTTGCCAACTGTTGTACTGTAGATCTCACCGGTCCAATCGTTCGCTGCAAAACATGGAGCGGAGAGATTCGAGATCCAAAACAGCTGAATGTCAAGTAGTTGGATCTTTCAGGATGACAATCTTGCTTCTTCTGAGAGATTCAGCTTGGATGCCACAGGACGTTTCCTATCTGCGCATAATATACAGTGCATGTACTCACCAATGTCCAAATTCCCATGCAAGAAGAATAAGGCTAACCTTGTTTGATAACCCAGAATGTCTGCAGGCATCGGCTGTTCGGCTCTGCTGATGGAGGAAGGGTGTAGAAGTCCGTAAGCGGTAAATGCGGGAGGGCCTATGGCCAGCTGAAGTTCCTAATCTGCTGCGTGATTCCCATATCCAATAGCCGATCAAACAACTAGCTTCTCGCTGGACATACGGCACAGATGTTGCCAGTGAGCTCCGAGACCGCAGAGCAGCAGTCCGTCTCCGATGTGCACCCTAGTCAACACAGCGATGGTGGAGGCATGAACACAGACCCCAACACGATCAAGCCATCAATGAACGCCATCTGGTCGTATCCCGGTCAGGCATGCATCGGAGATTGGTGTTGTCCTGCGATGTAATGTCAACCCCTGTCCAGCGGCTGGGTTGACCAGGCCAACCACCCTAGCCCTAAGCCGTGTTTGATCAAGGCCCGAGGCAACCCGCATGGCCAGCGGCCTCGTTCTTTGTCTTTCCTGAGTTCCTCTCACTGCCGGACAAGGGTCCCCTCGCGCCCTGTCTACACTTTCTTTCAGCGTGGAAATTAGTGGTGGCTCATACTAGTACTTTGAAGCCGGAAGGCACTGCATCCAGACAGGCTCCTTATGGTGCCATTTCACCGAGTGCCAGCAAGACAAAGCCCGCACTTCCATTGCCTGGGTGCACAAGAATGAACAGAAATAAGAACCCCCCCCCCCCCCTGGTGGCCTGATCAACCAGACTCCTCTGCAGTCTTAACCTCTGTGGCTGTTTCTATCGCTAATCACTGCTCTAGATATGCCGGTGTGTCCTGATCAGGAAGTTGATGGGACGCCCTGTGCCCAACTATGTCGGTCGGGCCATGTCGAGGATGGGGTAGACAAATGCTGCAGCAGCAAAAGTGCCACAGCCCCGAGGAAAAGCATTTTGTGGAAGACGGCATCAACTCCCCTAGCATATGCAGATCTTCAGAACCCCACTTTGCCAACAAGACTGCAGCCGCGAGCAATATTGCGTACATCGTATGTACCGAACATGAGCTTGAGAGACATCCACCGTTACCAACACTGGCATGTGAGTATTCATGGAATCTGTATCCGTACATAACCTCTATTGTTGACCCTTTTGTTAATCTTAGATGTCGATGGGTGGAGACTTGCAATACCTGCACATGTTACAAGAGACTGGCGCTGAAAAGAGCCCAATTTTCTGCAAGAGAAAGAGACATTTTCTAAGTACTAAACAATATACACTACAGATATAACACAGCCATACATACAAACCCGTACCCTCGACCTCTTCCGTGTTCTCTGGGGCCGCTGACATGGCCAGCGCAGCCCTCCATGCGGGGCATGGTGACCACGGCTATGCAATACTCCAAGCACGGAAGTAGATCCAACATTAGAGAACAGCGGGCCGTAGGTCAACTGCCCCGCACCTGACATCCATCCCCCTGCAATAACACTCGAGAAAAAGCCCTGAGCGGCTCATGGCAAAAATCCTGCGCCGCGTTATGATTGCGACCGCGCCTTATATCCCTGATATTGTGATGAGGCTCAAGATAGTACCTACATTGGTCTTATAGCCAAGGACTTCAGCGGTGGCTGAAGAGCTGCATGGAGCTGTTCCCTGTGCTCCGTCAAGTTTGCTTCTCACTAGTTTTCCCCTACTCTTCTTCTCGTTTTCCCCTGCTACTTCATACTGTCGCTTCAGAACCTTTAGATGTGAAAGACCTGCCTGTCGTTCGTTCAATCGCGACCATCTCTGTCCCAATACGCTCGTTGGGGAAAGAAATTGGCTACCTTTCCATATTGTGAAGGTTCAAGTGGTTCCAGCCTGCCATGTGGTTGGATCTGGCCTCTTCGCTGGGCACGATTGCTCTGCTCCCAGTCGTCAGTGCAGCAGTCACTCACGGTGGAATTATTCCTTATCCCTCCAAGTTCATCACGGAATGGAGTACTGAATGGAGCACCGAATGGAGCACAGAATGGAGTACCTCCTGGAGTACTGCCTGGAGTACCGAATGGAGTACCGAATGTAGCACCGAATGGAGAACTGCGTGGAGCACCACTACCGCATGGTGCACTGAAACTGTCGAGACTATAATCTATCAGACTGTGACGCTCACCGAGACTCCAGTCTATGGAAATACGACAACAGTTACTGTCTATGCAACTACTTGTCCTGTAAGCCAATTGATTTTCCAACTCAAACATCTCATGATAGCTCAAGATGGAAGTGGAGTCTTCTGGTCACTGACTTTGTATATTAGACAACTACGAGCACATCCTCAGTGATTGTGCCGCCGCCGGCGCCAACATCAACATTGACATATCAGACGACTACAAGCACATCCTCGGTGATTGTCCCGCCGCCGCCACCGCCGCCAACATCGACGTATCAGACAACTACAAGCACACCCTCGGTGATCGTGCCGCCGCCAACATCCACATTGACATATCAGACAACTACAAGCACATCCTCAGTCATTGCACCGCCACCGCCGCCGCCGTCGACAAGTAGCCCACCACCAGTTACTGGGCCTTCAGAAACTACATCATGTCCAACAACAACTTCTACAGAAACTACCATTGCACCGCCTGGAACCACTCAAATTCAGACCACTACTGTAACAACTATAAGCGTAATAACTTTACCTGGTACTACTGTCACAACCGTGAGCACTATACCTCCGAGCACAGTGACTTTCCCACCAACTACAGTCACCGTCCCAGCTTCCACGACTACAACCACTATAACCTTATCTCCTAAGACTATAACTCTTCCTGGATCGGTGACTACCCTCACAGCATCTACAGTGACATCTACCGTAACATTGCCAGCTAGCACAACAACACTCCCTGGAAAAACCACTACTATTCCAGCAAAAACCGTCACAACAACAGCTATCCTTCCTGGGAGCACTTCCACAGTTACTCAAACTGCCATTGTTACTAAAACTGCCACTGTTACAGAACCTGGAGAAACTGTCACAGTTCCTGGTAAGTTCTAAGCCTTTCTTTCTGTTTATTTGCAATCTATACATATATGAATTTCTCCTTGTGACATCGGGCCGTTTGCTTCAACGGGCTCGGGCCGCTAGGTGTTGTCAATGTTGAAGAAGACAAGAGAATTCATAGTCTTGTCAGGGATACAGCTTGTGGTTCTTCATATGCTTTTCCCCTACTTAAATTGACGAAGAAGCTAATTATCATGGCAGGCACGCCGAGTACGCTAAGCACCACAGTAACAGCAGAAGCGTTGACAATCTGCCCAAGCCGCACCGTCAACCCAACATACACCGTGAAGGCTGCAACTCCCTTTCCATCAGACTACACTTGGGGTTGTCCGCCAGGCTATATCTGCCATCCTCGCCAGGTGGGCTGCAACTTCGAGGCAGGTCCACCGGCGGACACGTACTACTGTAGCCCGGAGGAGTGTATACCCAGCCCCAAGCTTCCCCCACCTCAGTACTGGGGTGAGCCCGTTGTTTCGGATGAGATTGGGAAGTTCAACGTGGTGCCCGGATACTTCAATCTTGATCCCAGAGAATTCGGTCTTAATTACAGCATCTTTGCCTTCCCATACGGGACAGAGATTCAAAAGCGCGGTCCGGAGTATGGAAGATGGGGCAAGTTTCTGGATCGGAGGCAGGCAAGCGGCGCACCTTTAATTCCAGGTGCGTGCTACGACGATTGCAACGACGTCATGCTCGAAGCTCAACGTGACGGCAAAACACCTGGTCTCTGCCGCCCCGACTCCAGATTCATGCAACTGCTAGCCAGATGTCAAAAGTGCATTGCAAGGTTCCCACGGGGCACAACGAGGGATCAATTGCCCGAGTTCGAGCAATACCTTTCCTACTGCAATACTATACCTTCACAAACTCAGCAGCCTTCGCCAGTGCAGACGACACAATCGTCGACGGCAGAATCGTCCACGGCACAGCCGTCGACTGCACGATCATCGACTGCACAATTGTCGACTGCGCAATCATCGACTGCACAATCCTCACCCAGCGAATCGCAGAAGAAAACCACGAGCACAACTACCAGCGAGCAGACCGCAACTGCCGGCAAACAGACCACGACTGCCCGCAGCCCACAGACGACTCCCAGAGGACTAACAACAACTTTTAACAAGCCGGGTACCACGACGACGACGACGACGACGACGACGACAACGAGGCCATCGCCAACGCCGTCGCCGTCTCCATCGACCTCGCCGTCAGAAACGGCATCAAGCACAGTCACCAACACAGGTAGTGGACAGAGCTCAGCACCCAGCAGCAGTAAATCTATATCAACGGAAACCACTTCCTCTGGAGCCGCTAACGCTCCTACATCCTTCCCACCGGGACCTGGAGTGGCAGCAGGAACGAGCACACTTCACACCACGACATCTGCAACCTGGACTCTGCCTCTCTTCACAGGAGCAGGAAGCCTGAACGCGATCCCTGTCTCGCTTAGCCAGCTGGTCGTGTTCTGTGGTGTGCTGGGATGGATGATGACTTCGTTTTGATCTCTTCTAAATACCCCCCGGTTTTAATTTTCTGAAATCTCGTCTAAGAGATCTTGTTTATAGCCCTTAATCCATACTTATGTAGGTAGTATTTTTGGTATCGCATGGAGATGACCCTAATTTGCTGTTCTGCAGCCAAAATGTATGTGGAGGCTCTTTAATCTTGGGGTTCACGTGGCGTTTGTGTCTCTTCCATGTGGCTAAGCATCTTGGAAAAGCACAAGTACACCTTCTGGTATCTATTAGCTAATTTTGCACATCAAAAAAGCTTACAGTTACCGCTCAGCTACCTTTCATATGTGCATAATCTATCTCCCTCTCTAACTAGGAAACCATGCCTTGATTTTACCCCGTGCGAGCCCTCGAGAGGGCAGAACGCACAAATTGAGAATGAACTCAGACGAGAACCACAAAAAGATCCTTTTACAACCAACAATAAACGTCTCACGCCATCAGATGATCATAATTACCTTTGAATCTGTTTTTGTTTGTTCTGGAATAATCACTGTTCCGGTTGTTCTTATTAAGCATCTATTCCTCCCCCCCCCCCCCCCCCCCTCCCTTCCTCTCTGCTTCTTGATGAAAAACTCGGGTATCACATACATGCATAGTTCATTCCCAACACTTGAGATGTACACTGAACTGTACTATACCTAATTCGTACAATACATAATGAAGATCATTCATGTATGCATGTATGTAGCATCTACCTTATGCAAGATTGGCCCGATTCGAAGCACAGCGGTCCGCATGCGAACGGAACCTGGATTGCCAGTGCATGACTACTACAACTACAGTACAACTGAGTAAGTCTTACTAGCTAAGCAGGAGGTCACACTACATTCTACATTACATCACAGTGTAACGATTAACTGACAATTAATGGTGTGGGCTGGAGGCCCACAGCATTGAATTGTCTATGTACTGTACAGTACATGTACAGACGTGGCGTGAACAGATAAGATGCTCGCATTAATTAACTAAGCTTTTAACTGCGGAGCAAAAAATGAATGGAGAGTTCGAACACCCTACTATAGCTATATCTTCAGATACAAAGTAGAATTTGAACCCGAGGAGACCCGAGCCGGAATCGATCACCAACCCCAGAGCAGATACTTGTTTGTTACGCACGCTCACACGCTTCATCCATCCGTGGCATGGTACGCACGTCCAACAGTGATAGGTATACAGATATACGATATACGTACCGCCAGGCGGGGTCGCATGTATATCCAAGGCCTAGTCAGCCTTATCTATCTGAGCTTGAGCCGGGGCCACAAGACGCGTCCACGTCCCGAATCCCAACACCCAACAGATCAGACTAGAACTAGCGAAACTAGCAACAGCAGTTGATTCTGGGAAAAGAATCAACAAGCATCAAGCAACTTAACTATGATATATGATCTAGAGAGCTGGCACCGCCAAGTACATGTACAGCACACACTACACTAGCAAACCCTGAACAGAAACCTGGAAGAAGAAAAAAATAAATAATCCCTGGAAACAGGGGGGGGGGGGAACACCGTCCAATTCAATAACACTGCATTGCAGTAGAGCCAGCTAGCCAGGGTAGGTACCTAGGTAGTCAGGTAAGGTAGCTACCTAGCTAGCTCGAAGCAGTCGTCCCAGATATGCAGGATGCAGGACACAGTAAGTAGTATGCAGGCTGAATGAAAATCCGATCGCTTCTCCCCGGGCAGGTACCTAAGTACTCAGGCTAGGTACAGTACATACCTAAGGTAGCTACCGCTGGTACCTCTGGAAGGGGAAAGGGCAGAAAAGAGACCAGTTTCTTTTTTTTTTTTCTTTTTTTATAAAAAATAGGTTTACAGGCCTAGCGACACTACAGTACATACTAGTTCCTATCTAAATCACCTAGCTTTGTAATAGACGAATGGAACATGACAACTATTTGCTGCAAAACATAAAAAGATGGGTGGATGCGAATCAAAGCAGTTGTGTACTGATAATAATAATATTGCTGTCATCAATTATTACATTCATTCTCCTGTAAAAGTCAGCCTATTGGTGGATCTACACCCTGGTGAAATCTCACATCACAGATCTTAGCATCGCGCCTGAAAGGCGAAAGACTTGCTTCATGGGCTCGTTCATTTCATTTCAAACTTTTCGACCATTCCTGTTCTCTCCTTTTCCCAATTTGTGTACTTTTTTTGGGGGGGGGGGGGGGGGTGTAACTACCAATACAAAGTATACCATGAGGACAACAGGGTCCCTCTCGAAACAAATCAAACAGCAAAATAAAGGTGTTGTTAAAAGAAACAACGCCGAAACACAATTAGAAAGTAGCATTAGTGCAGCAGGAACAAAGGTGAGCCAAGAGTAACTGATAATATTCACACAGAACGCAACAAAACATGACGACGTCATAGGGTAACAAGGGCATACATGCAGGATAAATTTCCCACGAATATCCATATATTCATGTAATATGGTAAAAGAGCTTTCCTTGTTATACAATGGGAATATATTGGCCAAGTGAACGCGGTACCGAAGCCGCTGGATTCTCGTCTAGAAGACATACTGTACATCAGGTGCTGTCAGTACACTGCTGCTGCTACAGAAATAGGCAAGGGTACACGCTTACCGGAATGAACAGGTATGGCACCAGTCTCTCATACTCAGCCCATGTCTCGCCGTACTTGTTGCGGCATCTCTCAATGTCACGCTTGGCGCGATGGATGATCATGACAGCAAAGAAGACCGGGTAGAACCAGGGGAAGGGGCTACCGAAACCGGTAATGAGACCCCAGTTCAAGGCAAAGTAAAGATCGCAGGTGTAGTGGATTTTGCGAGCTTTGCCGTCTGTAGAACGGTTAGCCAACTTGCTGCACAGCGGAAGAGGTTATGCTTCAGGGTCAGAGCTACGTACACCACCCGTCAATCAAGATCGTCGAACCGTCGGCGGCCTTGAGAGTCTTAGGGTTCTTCAGAGTCTGCCATGGCAGCTGAGGGAACGTGTTGCGGAAGACCACAGTTCCCCGCTCCTGTTGGCGGAAGCGGTTCTTCTGGCTGTTGGTTGTGTCCCAGACCCAGTAGACGAAGAGATATGCGACGTAGAGGAACACCAGAAAGTATCGGTTCCAGCGGTAGACGGAAGGATCATGGTTCGCCAGATAGATGGTGCAGTGGCAGTAGGTCAGAGGGACACCGGCAAGGTTCCAGAAAATGAGCATGAATCCCCATTTCTCATAGTACATGTCCCTGAGACGGATCAGAAAAAGGCTAATTACGGAGCCACAGCGGAGTTCGATGCTTACCAGGTCGAAACAATACACTCCTCACCCTTCGAGCAGGCATTGGCGTACAGGAAATGCGCCAACAGAAGGAAGCCCACTTCTCCGGAGACGTAGCCGTACTGCTCGTACTGCCTCGTAGCAGCACCGAGGGTGATCAGGAACAGGATGTACCAGGGGAGTCTGACCTCAAAGAACATCTTAAAATCAAGGATACCGAACATGCGCGGGTTCAACTCCGCACCCATGAAGAAGTCGTAGATCGGGTAGCCGGTCATGCGGTGCTGCTTGCCACGCGCGATCGCAGAGAAGTACGCGATGAATGAGACCAAGAAACCAGAGATAATGGCGACGCTCATCAGAGGTCCAAATTCGTCAATAAGCGTGTACAGCTTGAACAGCCCGGTGGCGTGCAGGACGAGCGCAACGACGATGGTTGTATACCAGGACCAAACAGCCGAGCAGTAGTACGTCAGCTGCTTGCCCCCCTCGTGAGGAAGCGGACGTCCCTGCAGTGTGATTCCGGGGAGGAACATGTAGCAGAGGGCCTCAAAAACAAAGAACACCCAGAAAATAGTCCACGCCTTGAGCGAAGGGAACGCGCCCTCGTACACGAGGTGACCCAGGTGGGCGACGAAATCGGACAGGCTCTGACCCTCCGACGGCCTGGGAAACTTGCCATCATAGTAGGTCGCTCCGATCCACATGTAGTACATGAGCAGCGGGAACCCAATCATCATGGACAGCACGCCCCAGGTGCCCCCGAACTCGAAGCGACCGCTGTAGTCGATCTTGGGGTCCTTGCCCTCCTCCCAGCCGTCGATTATTCTCGGTTTCTTGACGGAGCCATTGGACTGTCCATTGGTCTTGACATCACTCTGGACATCACTCTTGGCCTCCTCCGACACGCTCTCCGCCTTGGCCTTGGCCGCAGTGCGTCTTCGAGTCGACGACTTTGGCTCTGCAGCGGCGTCGGAGGCGGCCGTGTCGGATACATCGTCCGCACTCACGTCCGGGGTCATTGAGGCACGACTGCGAGTGACTCGTCGGCCAGGCGTCTCCACGAAGCCCGGACGTTCCACTTTCCTGTCCGATTGGGGCCATTGAGTCAGCGAAGAACAAAGAGAAGCAAGGTGTGCAGAACTCGGGAAGGGGAGAAGTGGCCGCAGAATGCGACGCGAGCGACGAGACACCCGGGCCGCGCCAATTGCACTTACTTGGGAGTCTTCCCCGTCTGAGAGCGTGTCACCGTCATGCCGTCCTCTGGCTTTGCTCAAGCCTGCTGGCAAAGGGAGAGTGCCGTGGCAGAAGAAGGGAAGATTGGTGATGGACGGAGCGCAGGTTGATATGATGATCTCCGTGCGGCACGGGACAATGGTGACCGTGCCGGCAGGTAAATTTCGGCAAGCCCAGCAGCAGCGTCCGGCGCTCCACTCCCGTCTGTGCTTTCTTCCACCGAGTGAATGCCGGCCGTCTGCGTGTGTGCGATGCGACCGAGACGGACGGGCTCTGAAACCGGAGAAAGGACTGTCCTGGACAGCGAGAGCCAGCGTGTCACGGCGCGCGTCCTCTCTTTGTTTACTGCGTAGATCTTCGCCGGCGCTGCGTGTTGTCGACCTTCCCTTTTGGGCGCTGCCGGCACGTCTCCGCGCCGAGCCCGAGTGTCGCGCGTGCCGAAGCATCCGCGCAGCGTGTTCCCTGCATGTTCTCGAACTACAGGGGATCGGGTACATCGCTCGGCATTACAGTATTCTACACTCACGGGGGGCTCCTACACGAGCTCTCAGCTGTACTCATGGCAACATCTCGAAGAGCTGCTGTGGCTGACAGACATCAAGAGTGTATATCATAATAGATGTCTATATCTATGGCGGTATCTGTATGGAGAAGGATCCAGGTGTGGAACGGCCGTGTCGCGCATTTCCGAATAGGATCGACCTAACACCTTGTGGTTCCACCCTATGTCTGAAATCGATGCAATGGGCAGCATCAAACCAGGGTCCTCCTGGAGCGTCCTGGACGGGATATTGCCAGAACCGGCAGCTGTTCGGAAAATGAGTTTCAAAATAAAAGATATGACAAAGGACAAAATAGGTAGCCAGACAAATAGACACGTGCAGAGATATGCAAGAACCAGAACGCAAAAACCTCCGGACTCCCATCCATGCCCTGACGATGAACACCCAGACCCCACGAGACACCGCACGCTGCGGAACACATGCATATGCTAATATACCAACCGTGTTTCAGGCACCTCTCTGGATGTTGGTGGACATCAGAGTGATCTTCTTCTTATTCTTCTTCCTCCCGCCGGCAGATGCAGATGGATTGCTTCCCTCTGCGACCGCCTGCGCGAGCAGCTCGCTCTCTCGATCCAGCAATCTGTCCTCCCAACCCTGCAACCATCCGTCGTTCGAAGGCCCTCTCGACTGGGAAGGACCCGGCGGTGGGGATGCCGGGGGCACAGCGATCGTCCCCCACACGGTGCGAGGGCCGGACGGGCTGGTCGATGGCGAGGCTACGGCTCCAAAGCGCGACTGCTTGTTGGAGGGCCATGGAGGTGACGCCGTGGAAGAACCAGCATCACCGGCCGGAGTGTCGACACCGGCCACACTGCTGGACAGCGGCTGAAAGTCACTGTCGGAGAAGGGTCGATCGCTCATGGAGAAGCTGGGCCGCTTCCGGCGCACCGCAGCCCACTCTTCTTTTTCAGCGCGGATGCGTTCCTTCTCCTCGCGTGCTGCCTTCTCGCGATTTCGCTTTCGCCTCTTCTCCGTCTCCGGGCGGAACCGCTCCAGGATCTCCGGCTGGACCAGATCCGTCCAGTCACACTCCAAGAAACTGACCTCACAGCCGTACGGGAGGTGACCAAGATACTTAGCTCGCTTCCGCAGCTCGTCGTCCACTATATGTCCAGTCGAGATATGCTCCACCCGAGGGAGGATGGTGGACGGAAACGATGAAAAGTCCCCAAATGCAGCTTTCAAAATGCGGATATCCAGGGGAGCAAGATAGAAGTGAGGAAGCGCTTGGTAGAAATAATAAGGCTGATCAGCCGTATGAGGCGCATTGCTATCCTTCGCCCTCTCAGAGCTAACGGGTGCCTTGCCCGTGCCAGAATCCCTCGGTTTAGACTCCGCGCCAGAGGTCGTGTCGACATTTAGATTGGCCATTGCGCCAGAAAGTTTGTCTGTGTCGACGGACGTGGAAGGGGTGGCGGCCGCGTCGGATGTGGAGGTAGTTGGGGCTGGACTGGATGGAGCCACGGACTCCGCAGAAGAACTCTTTCCAGACTTTATGGCATGCTGGTACGTATACATCTCGGGAACCCCGTCAGGCGGCGGCTCGAACTTGATGGGATCTCGTGCAGGCTTCTTCTCGGCTGGGAGTCGTGACATATCAGGCGGATTACCAATACCTTTGATCTTTTCTTTGGCCTCCCTGATCCCTGCAATGGCTTTTTGCGTCCAGGTGGCGTCTTCACCAAACAGGAGCTCGTCTTCTTGCTCCTGTCTTTTCAGGTCCTCGATCTCAGCGTCGTACTGAGCAAGCATGTAGTCCTCACCCCCTTTCATGATCCTAGCATAGTCTGCGACCTCCGCTGCATGATACCAGGGGACATCTTCGCCCGGTCCAAGGCTCTCGGCACCATCACGGGGAAGGGCCAATGTACTGCCAGGCTCTCGCTTTATCAGCCTCAAGACAACATCCCCGCCCTCGACGGGAAGGTCGCCCTCTTGGCCGGTGAACCATCGGACCGGCCGCGTCTCCGACATGTAGATGGTATCCCAACATATCGGGCAGCTCTTCCAGCGTGCCTTCTTCTCGGGGACAGGATTCTCATCGTCCGTTGAGTGCATGTAACGGATTAAGCAGGGGAGGCAGAATATATGACCACACCTCGCCATTCGAGGCGCCACGGGCATGGAGAGACAGATGGGACAGCTAGAAGCTTGCGTCTGAGCCGAGGCCAAGACCTGGAGAACTGAGTCCCAGTCCAAATAGACATCGGCATTTGCTGCCTGCGCGTGGTAGCTTCTTTGCGGATGGACGATGAACCTGTAATTGGCGTGAACGTATCGCGCTTTATCGACGGCATGATACCCGGAGCCCAGCCCCCACGTCGGATTCCGACGAGTGCTGCGGTGCGGCGGGGGGTGATACTGAGGGCGGGGAGGAAGAGCAAAGTTCATCAGATGGGTGATGGACGTCTGTCCTTTGCGGCTCGTCGTCGACCTCATGGCGGCCTACACGGGGGTACGATTAGTATCGCGTCTCCACAGACAGCACCCTCAACATCACAAGCACGGTCGTCGATGGACTGTCCCCAATCGACGATGGCTCAAGATGGAGTCCGTGTGTCTGTCTGGGCAAGGGAGTCCAGGCCACCTACAGACTCCGCAAACTCATCATCATCTACCAAACGAGGGCGCCTCTGCCGCCTGTGCTGACTCCTTTTTGACTGATTGTTCCTCGGAGATGGCGTGCTCCTCGACACGGAGCCTGCGCCGAAGCTTCCTGAGCCTCCTGGCCGTCTCTGGGAACCACTGTCGACAGGCGAGGCCGCCGAGTGAAACGGCGCAGGGGACGACGACGGATTCGGGTTGTTCGCTGCTTTCGAGGGGCCAGGGATCTGCCCCGCAACGGACGACATTTCACGCACTGGCCCAATTGATATCCTGCCTTTCCGCGGTGGGCAGTCCCTCGCGAACGCGTGGGATGAGGGGAGGAGGGAGCAGGAAGGAGACGGAGCGGCCGCACCGCGCCTCCCGACGAGATCAACAGGCTGGACAGGCGGGCAGGACAAGAGGAGGAGACGAGAGAGACGGGCACATGGGGCACCCCGAGGGGCAGGGAGAGAGAGAGACGGCGTCTCCAGCTCGCTGTCGTTCTTGAGGGGCGAGCGCAGAGCGATGTCATCGCTTGGCGCCGAGCCGCAGCGCAGCCGCGCGCACGTGCCGCGGCGCCGGCCTCGCCAAAAACATCATCCAACTCGCCGTCCGCCGTCCGACTCGCTCCTCCACGCCTCTCGCTGCCGTCGTCCTCGACGCCTCCCCGTCCGCCTGGTCGTGTCGTGCGTCCAGTCCGTCTCTCGTCCTGTGCCGTCCGGTGAGTGGTGCCCCTGTGTTTCCTGGCCGTCTCGCGCCTCGAGCAGCCGGGTTGACAATCCCCTTCCAGCCTCCGCAGCGCCACGACTCGACCTCCATCCAGCGGCCACCCATCCTCATTCCCCCGTCCAGCCTTGCGCTCAGAATGGCTGTATAGGCCAGTGCAAGGTCCTCGCCCCTGGATAACCCGGTGAATATCTCGCATGGCTCCCATTGAGGCAAGGCGTGGCTGAACCGTCAAGGCAAAAAAGTGCCTGGATGATGAACCATCATCTGCCCGCAGTGCCCCATGGGCAGCCGCCCATGCCTCCTCCCCGACGGCAACATGACATGTCCTACTCGACGGCGCCTCCCAACATGCGCTCGCCCCCCGCATACATGGGATACCATCCGCCTCACCTCAACGGCCATGTTCCCCCAGCGTACGCGGCCCAGCAGTATCCGCACTGGTATTCCTCGTACCCGCACATGCAGCCTCCTCCTCGCCCGTATCAGCCCCCGTATGCGCCGTTGATTGTATCTTCATACCCTCATTCCCAGCCCATGATGGCGCCGGCCCACGTCCCGCCACCTTCTTTTTCTCTGCAACCGCGGACAGCAACATCCACCCCCCTTCAGTCCACCATGTCTCCTCCACCGCCAGGGCCAGCTTCTGGTCAGGTCGAGAGCCAAGAGAATCCCTCGGCCAATCCTTCTGTAAACACCGTGGTGCCTTCGCCAGTCTCAGAGCCTGCGAAGTCGGCGCCAGCTTTTAGAGAGCCGTTTCGCGCACCGGTAAGCCCGCTTTTACCAGTCGTCTGTCCATTGTTAACATACGATTAGTTACCATGGCTGTCTGTTCCCGATCTTCCCTTTCCCCCCAGAGCCCCCCGCAGACGTCGGAAACCCCGTGCGGTGAAGTCGTCTGCAATGACCGTCGAACTTCCTACCAAGGAGCCCCAGCGCAAAGACAGTCTGCCTTCTGAACAGACGGAGAGTCAGGAAGAGACAAAGCCAGCGGAAGTCTCTGCTCCTGCACCTTCTGAGCCAGAGACTCCAACAACATCTCATGCCGCTTCGGAGGCAGACTCCACGCAACCTACCACACCATCGTCTGCCGTGCCACAGTCGTCCGGTCGGACCCCAGCGCAGCCTCAGTCTCAGGCCAAACCCTCGAGACCTGCTGTGCCAGTGGTCCCTATAGTCCCTATTGTCCCAGGCACATCCCGATCGCAGGCCAAGGACGACACAAGCCGCGCATCTGTGACCCCAAACCCGTCTCCTGCTGCTGAGACAGGGCCGGAGGTCCCTGCTGAGCCTGCAGCAGCGTCATCAGGTGGCGCTTCAGAGGAGCCCGCTAAGCCCGCCTCTCCGCCTCGTGCAGCGCCCAAGTCCTGGGCCGACCTTGTTCGGTCAAAGACGCTTCCGCGAGGAGCGGGTGCGCCAGCTCCCTCGCCCGCCGAGGGAGGTGGTTTAGCGGCGTCCAGGGCCGAGTCTCTTGTAGATGTCTTAAACAGCCTGGGGACCGATGTTGACCAGTACAGCGACAAGATTGCTTTTATCGAACCCAGAGGACTTGTAAATACTGGAAACATGTGCTATATGAACTCCGTAAGTCGTCCCGTCAACAAGACCTAATCGGTAGGATACTGATTACACTCACAAGGTCCTTCAAATTCTGCTTTACTGCATACCATTCTATCAATTCTTGGACCATGTTGGCCGGCGAGCTGCTCACAGCTTCAAGAGTGATGTCCCTCTGATCGATGCTATGTGAGTGGGCTAGAAATTACTGTTTCTTGGGCAATGCTGATCCCATTAACTTGCAGGATCATGTTCATGAGAGAATTCAGGGTCATCGATGCCGCACGTTCCGCGGAACAGTTGCGGTTGAGACTCAAGGCAAATGAACTGGAGCAGTATGGCGAAGCGTTCATTCCGGAGTACGTCTATCAAGTAATCAGGCAACTGCCTAGATTCAGAGACATGCGGCGCGGTCATCAGCAGGACGCGCAGGAATTTTTGGGATTCCTTTTGGAGGAGCTCCACGAGGAATGCACTCGCGCCGCAAAAGGCGCAGTGCCCGCGGACTCTGACGTGTCGACTCCCACCGAAGTCGACGGTGCGGCCGCCGTTGACGGACCTGCCGATGGCTGGTTGGAAGTCGGCCACAAACAGAAACCCGCGGTTACCCGATCGTCAGGACACATCGCATATGAGTCACCCATCACGAGGATCTTTGGTGGGAAGATCAGGTCTGAGTTCAGAGTCCCTGGCAACAAGAATTCCGTCACTCTCGAACCCTACCAGCCTCTGCAACTCGACATCGGATCCCCCGAGGTCCACAACATCATCGATGCCCTCAAGGGTCTCACGAGGCCCGAGACCATCCATGGCGATTTTAACTCCTCGCGCGGCCCCAATGTCACGGCAACCAAGCAAATATTCATTGAAACATTGCCCCCTGTTCTCATTCTCCATCTCAAACGCTTCCAGTACGACAGTGTTACTCAAGGTACTCAGAAGATCTGGAAGAAGATCGGGTATCCATTGGAGCTGGAGATTCCTCGAGAGGTTTTCCCACCTCATAGACGCAACGCAATGACCATTCACGGCGGTCTGCCCAGATATCGACTTATTGGCGTCATTTACCACCATGGCAAGAATGCTAGCGGTGGCCACTACACCGTGGATGTCCGACGTCAGGACGGCCGCGAATGGATTCGTCTTGACGACACTGTCATCCGCCGTATACGGAGCGAAGATGTCGCCGAAGCGGGCAGTGAGGAAGATCCGAGGGTCCTTGCTGCTGCGCTTGAGCAGCACAAACGTGACAAGGGCGCCAACGTCAATATCTACGACCAGTTTGATCCGGACGATCAAGACCCGGCAGACAGCGAGAGGGGCTGGAGCCAGGTTAATGGAGGAGGATCGAGCAGCTACAGCAAAAAGGCCGCTTCAAACGGAGTCGCCTCGCCAACCGCGTCCGGAATATCCTCCGGGAAGAGGACACCGATTGGGCGATACGGGTCCCGCGACAACAAAGTTGCCTACCTCCTGTTTTACCAGCGGATCACTGGCTCGTAGACAGCTCCCGCACTGTTTTACCCGCATCGCCTTCACCTTTATCCAACACTTGTCTGCATCGCGGATACTTCTGCCATCGCCAGTCTCGCCAACACCGCTCATCGGCTCACACATGCTACACATATTTTGCCGAACTCAAGCGTGACATAATTCTCACTGTGACATCGGATTCTTCAAATAGAGAGATTCCCTGTTGCCATTAACTGTACATAAGACAAAAAATGTTATCGGCCCTGGGACTAGTTCTATATGCTCATGACCTTTTCTTTACGCCATATCGGTGCGATAGGAGAAGAAAGATACCGAGACCGATATGTTTCCTCAGTCCACGGTTATGTTTAACTTGGCCACCATGATCTTGTTTTTGTTATGATCATTCAGGGATCCCTCCATGTCCGTTGATCGAGCTTACTATGAGAGCCCCTTTGTGTGCCATTTAATCGGCCTTTTTGCCCATTATCGAGGCTATGATTTCGCATCTTGCATCATTCTTTTTTTTTCTTTTTTCCACTCTGTTTTGTTTTCAATGACATTTCCCTTTATCTTTCTCCCTCCTTCGATGATCCGCCGGAGCCGGGACCTGACGAGGTTCAGCCCTGGTATATACCCCCTCCCCTTTTTTTACCCTCCTCGCATACCCCTTTCTTGCTACCTTTTTTTTCTTATTTCGCAGATGCAGACGGACGTTGCTGTTGTTGTGTTGTGGCGTGGACAGGAAATGTTAACGATTGCATGAAGTGTATTTCATAGACGGATGTGTTGGTCGTCGTCGTTGGCCAAGTCAGTCAGCGGGGATGTGTTGCGAAACGGACGGATCTCTCCTTTGAAAAATGATAAAAGTGATGGACCGGCGGATTATTCGTGGATGAGAAGGCGGGAAAAAAAATAAATGGGATGGATGGATGATTTGGCTCCCGTGGGTGGAACAATTGTCAATCTATCTATGTTCGGCTTGAAAATTTAATTTTAACTTGGTCTCTCATGACGGACCCGGACCTGGACCCCGGACACATGGCTGGGGGAGGAAGGGAAAAAAGAAAAGGAAAGGCGATGAAAAAGTTCGGGCGGAGGACTACTGACTCGGATACATACCACCACATACATCATAAATGTCGATCGATAGCAAGCAGGCAGCCCTCCCTTGGTTGATGTGTTCGAGCTTTGCTTTGCTTTTTATTTACTTTTATTTTGCTTTATTGAGAGTAAAATAAAAAAGTATGGAAGTTACGAACGAAGACCTCGAACTTAGGGAACTGAAAAGTTTTTTCTTCAATAAGGAAATTCCACATATACTGCTCTGTACTGTGCATATATGTAAAAAATGAAATGACAGAAATGGCAGTATGTAACGACAGGCCTAGATAACTAGACCTAAAGGGGTCGTTGGTTTATCTTGAAGACAAGAAACAAGGGGGTGAGCAATATAAGAGCAAGAATAGACCTGTGTTACTAGCAATGCCTATATGACAGGTTGCTATGTGAGTCGACCACGAGGGTCGGATTCTGTCTGAAAGGAGTGTCTTTATATACATGCTGTCTTCCTGGGTTCCTGGGATCATAGGGTTGGATCATGGAAATGGATCATGGAAATGGATCATGTATGATCCATCACGTGACCTCCTTCCTAATCCATAACACAGTAACTACAGAGAAGCCTCTACCGTCTAGACGCCCGGGAGCCGGCAGTTTATTTTTTTTTTTAAAAAATCTCTTGAAAGCAAGCATCCTGCAGTTTGAACATGTTGTAGGTACAACTTCTTAAGTCATACTTATAGGCATTATAATAAAATCATTTATATAAAATATAGTTTCATCATGTTATGGACTTTGCCAAACAAAGGCCGGATAATTAAAGGACCGAGGGGAGTAACTGATCGGCACGTGACTGATCCGATCACCATGATCACCTTGATCACCTTGATCACCAAAGTCTGGGAAACAGGCATGTATATAATGACGTTCCTTTCAGACAGAATCCGACCCTCGTGGTCGACTCACATAGCAACTTGTCATATAGACATTGCTAGTAACACAGGCTTATTCTTACTTTTATATTGCTCACCCCCTTGTTTCTTGTCTTCAAGATAAACCAACGGCCCTATTAGGTCTAGTTATCTAGGCCTGTCGTCAATTCTCTATCTAAGAATATAATTTATTAATATGCTTATCATATAATGTTGTTGACAAAATGTGTTCCAAAATATGCCAGTTTTGCGGGAAAATAGGGTGGTGGCACAGACTTTTGACCTAGTACTATAGGTGCAGGGGACCAGATGGGCTCATGCTAATATAAGAGAGATTTCAAAAACTGGAGTCATCTTACCACCTTGCATATACAATTCACAGTACTGTGCTAAAAACTAAACTGCATTTTGGAGGCTGGATGGACAGATATAAAACGGACCAATCCATCTATTAGTGTCTTGTGAAGTGAAAAAAGCAAGTTTATATGCGAAGTTCTACATACTCTATGTACTGCACGATTCGATTATCTGGTCATATGTTCCATGGAAACAGAATATTCTGTCCAATTTGTCCACATGGAGATAGCTAGGGCGGGGCTCTTATCTCTCTCTATATCAACAGGTGAAATATGGGTGCAAGAATGGACAGAAATCGAAACATCAAGACGAGGTTTATACTTCCCTGGAAAGTTTCCCCGAAGGAGTCAAGACTGCACCACCGATCGGGAACTAGGACGGTCACTTGGTGGTGCCGTGCTGAGCTGGTCGTCGGCATTTACCAAGTTCACCGGTCTGTCCGGCTCCCCGGGTCCCCCAGTTCCAGGCTGAGGCTGGCTCGATGGGGACCTGGGCCTGATCACCGACCGACCGATCCGGAACACAGTTCGAGGCGGTTCCTTCGCGGCACCGCGGTTACGTCCGCGACCTTGGGACTGGTCCTGTGCCTGCATGGAGGTGCTGTGGGTGGTGCTCACTCCTGGGATAGGGATAGGATCTGGGTCCAGCGCGGTGCTCGTACTGAGAGCGCTAGAGATGGTGCGCGGTAGATGGTATCCCGCTTTGCCGACGGGGACGGAGAGGCCGTGGACGATCTGGAAAAACGGGCGTCAGAAATTGGCAATCGCCACCATTGTACCTTCTGTGGAACTCACAATGCTGCAGATCACTAGGAACCAGACGACGACGTCAATGGTGTCTGCGACTCTCTTTGCATCCTCACGTGGCTTGCCGTCGACCATCACCTGAGTTCGGAGGTACTCCCGGCTGACAGAGAGGTAGAAGATAGCACCAACTCCTATGGGTCCAAAGAATCCAACGAAGGCAGCCTGGGAGAGCTGCTCGATCTGGTGGATGTACTTGTGCATTGCAAAGACAATGGGCATCCGACGGACCAGTAGGATCAGAATTCCAAGAAAGATGAGCCGGTAGATCGGGATGATGTCGTTGTGAACAAACAACGACCACGGGCACACGGCTCCAAACCACATGAAGATCGCAAGGTTCAGAAGCATATCTATGGTGGGTTGAAGCGAGTCATCCATTGTTTCAAGGCGGAACCAATCGCTTCTCACGTCAATAACGAGGACCACTAAAGGAAAGACTCAGGGAAACTTACTCTTGAGTAAAGACGTTGCCCGCGATGAAGCAAGCTAAAAGGTCGTCGGTACCTATCAGACCACATGTGCCCAGAATAAAAAGCTACACGCTGTCAATGATCCATGTTCGCTTTTTTCCAGACGAAGTATGAGGCTTACCGCCAGAGCAATCGCGAATACAAGGAAGCTTTCTCTGTCAATATACTTCTTCTCTTCCGCCCAGTGAAGCAATTCCCTGGCAAGCCAGCCAACAGTAATCCCGTAGACGACACTCAGGATCACAGTGTAGAGCCATGTCTCATAGAACCACAGGCCAATTGCCTTTGCGGCACCCCCGCTGGTTCCCGCACCGCCCATACCGGTATACTTGAGTAGATAAATCGCGAAGAAGAGAAACGGGTATCCTAGACCATCATTGGCACCCGATTCAGCAATGATAATTCTCTGAAGGGGGCGAGGGACATTTTTGTCTGCAAATTTGCCCTTGACAATGGAGTTGGACAGCACCGGGTCAGTGGGAGTGACGCAAGCCCCAACGACAAGAGCATGCAAAAATTGAATATTTGGAACCATTGCCCAGATGACGAGGCTGCTGCACATCCACATGGCAGCCATCCCGGGGCCTAGCAGGAGGGAAAGACTCTTCCATTCAATCTGGAGATAGCGGCTGGGCAGCTGGACCCCGGCAAGGACCAGCTGTACACCCAGGACCAGTCTGGTAAAGTACAGCGTGATGTAGTCCAGATTCTCCTGGGACCCAAGCGCATAGTCCAGGGGCCTGATGAAGTTGGCCGCATGTGGAGAAAAAGCGATGCCGGCCAGCGTCGAGATTACTGCTCCGCGTTAGTATGCACGGTACAGTCCGTGTGCAGGGACAGGTAGATCGCTGACAGGGCTGCACTGACAGGCTTCCGAGAGGTAGAACCTCTCCTTGAAGAGGTAGGACACCAGCCCGAAGAGCGTGATGAACCCACCCAGCGTCGCGCAGACGACGTTGAAGTTGACAAGGGAAAGCGTTGGCATCTTGGCTCGAGTCTTGTCCTCTTGGCTCGAACACCTTACTTGCGGAGGAGAGCCAGGACCAGCGTCAAGCACGTAGCCAAGAAAGGTCGAAAAAGCTTGCCCTGGTAGCTAAGCACACGAGGTAGGAGGCCCAGAGATTCTCGGAGCTCCGCTGATAAGCAAGTAGAACGTAACAGTCGAACAACAGGCGGCTCGCAAAATGAAAAAGGATCAGGTCTTTGCTTTGCGTGTACCAGCCCGGGTTTCCAGCCAGTGTTATTCAACCATAGTGCTCAGTCCTGGCAGACAGAGCCTTTTGATCATGGGAGAAGGGAAGCGAAGCAGCACCGCGCCTTTGAAGGCCAGGGTTTCTTCCGGGATAGGCCAGGTCCACTCCTGTCGGGAACAGAACAATCACAGCAGCAAGCTGCCTCGTCGACTCTGGTGTCCAGAGGAGCGATAATGAGAGAGGAAACCAGCAGAGGATGCTGCGGAATGGAAGAAGAGAAGAAGAGCGGCGGTCGAGGAGGCGGACCGCGACGGCGAGCTGCGCGGGCCCGAGGCTGGGGATGCGCGCGGCGGCTCAGGAACCGCCAGATCCACGGCCCACGGGGCGCTTCCAGAACGCCCAAAGAAAAAGTCTGTCACCACGGTCGCGTACGTCATACTACACCTTACACAGAGCCCAGCTATCTCAGATCCTCGGGGCAATTGCAATCGTATTCGAATATCCACATGAAGCCCTTGAGAGCTGCCAATACTTGCACTTCTCGACCCACTCATATCCATATCTCCATATCGACAGATCAAAAGATCACCCAAACCAGACACCGTTCCCGTTACACTCCCAGAGTGAAATTACGCCAATATCAAATCGACACCGTAGATCATCCCATGACTGAGATACACAAGAGAACCCAGATGGAAAGAAAAGGAATATCATGGCCGTCACTGGCAAGAATCGCAACCCTCACCAGCTCTTCTTCTCTTCGACCCCCTTCCGCGCCCCGTTAACCGCCAGTCGATCAGCCTCCTCGTTACCGTGGTCCTTGTTATGCCCTTTGACCCACTCGAAAAGGGTCTTGACTTTGAGCTCGTTCCGCTCCTCGATCTTGAGCAGGATCGACTCGATTAGATCTTTGTTCTCGACGGGCTTGTTGTCTATCGTCATCCACTTGTTTCGCCGCCATCTAACACACCAGTCTGTCACGCAGTTAATGGCATACTGGCTGTCAGTGAAGATCGTCACGTCTCGGTGGCGGGGCGCAATGTCCAAAGCACGGTAGATAGCGCTCAGTTCAGCTCGTTGGTTCGTTTGACGGCTGCCCTTGAGGGGTTCGGAGACATTCCTGTTGAGGATGTAGAGTGTTAGAAGAAGAACAAAGGACGCTTAAGAGGATACGTGTACCTGCTATCCCCAGGGCCAAAGTAGACTCCAACACCCGCTGATGCTATCCTCGAGCCGTTCTTCAGCGCACTGCCATCGGTATAGATGTTTAACATCCCCGGCTGTCCCGTTGGCCTCGTCTTAGTTGCAGTCTTCTGCTCGGGGGTCTTGTAGACAACGTTGCCCGTTGTGGGCTCGAGGAGCACATTGGGATCAAACCCATCTTCTGCTCCAGGCGGCAGAGGCCCAGTGCCCGGTTCCAGCTCCACACCAAACTCATCTTTGGGGTTCTCTGTCATCATGCCCGGTGCCCCCGGTAGGGTCTTAGGGTCCTTAGCATCCGATGTAGACGCTTGCCCTTGTCGCACGAACTCCTCCGCCTCTTCCCTTGTGGAGAATTTCTTGTATTTCGGCCGCGAAAAGCCTCGTATTTGCTCTTGCGCCTTGGCCCAATCTGAGTACACACCGGGTACCCGTCCTCGTTGCACAGCGTAGAACCGTGTAGGTTCTGCTGCCGCAGGAGTCTGCCCGGGGGCAGACGGCGGCTTAGTACCCATAAGGAATGCATTTGCTTCTTCGAGAGTAGGGAATGATTGAACTGGAAGAAAGCATCATTGGTCAGCGGGGAGACAATACCAGGCACGGGAGACCAGATAATAGCTGAATGGATCGAACTACAGAGTATATATGTATATATGTAAATATACACAGGGAAGGACATACAAACAGCACCCTTGTAGCCTGTAACCTGAGCCAAGCAATCGTTCCAGGTGAGGTATATCCCAGGCTTGTAGCCGACTTTGACAGCATAGAATTTGCTGAGCGAACCTCGTTTCCGCTTCGCTCCCGCAATTGGAACAGAAGCGGCTGAGCCCATGCTGGGAGAGGGTGGACGATCCTCCATGTATTCTTGAGTCGGGGAAGGAGGATAATCGGGGGAAGTCGAGAAAAGCCGTCTGGAAGGTCTGACAGGGAGAAGCGTCCTTTCACGGGCAATTGTTGGAGAATACAGTGTTTTTGACAGTGATGTTCCCAAAGCTAATGTAGTTTTGGAGCGTTCAGTTAACACTTAAGATCGGTATCCCAGAGGGGGGGCACGGTGCCAGCTTCCACACCGGAAGCTGCACTCGAGCCTGTACCGTCGTGAGAGCCAGCGGGCAGACCGTCACAAAGGGAGGGAGCCGATTCGACTTCGGATATGCGATGGGAAAGAGGGGCAAATAAGGAGGGCGGTACTGCAGATGGACGTGCGGAGACCGATAGGGTTGTTAGAAGCGGGGGCACATCCACAGAGGCAGAAGGGCAGGGTGCGGAGAGAAAGGAAGGAGATGCGGCCAGGGAAGAGGACACTTGGAAGAAAAATCCAGTTGTTCGAAGGTCTCTCAGACGAGAGACCACTGATGTACGCCGTCTTCGCTGCTTTTGCGGAGTCGGTGACGCGGTCGAGGTCCCGGAGTTAAAACGCGATACAGGGCGATACAGATTCTGGCCGAAATGCCACCAATCTTCGGTAATATTACGGTATTTGTAATACAATCGCGCTATCGATATTTCTGTGGGGTACAACACTTAAGTTGAACTTGCGGAAGCTGATCTTCAGATCTCGAAGCCAATTTTGCAATTTGTTGCGTCTTGGCAGGATTAATTTCCCTCCTGTGATGATGGAATAACGAAGAAGGTATAAATATCTTCCGAGAAGAATGGTAAAAGTAGGCAGACAATGGAAGGACGGACCGATTAATACATATTACTAGATTGCGAGCCAGAAATCCCCCGCTCTAGTCGACCATCATCTCAAAAACTAATTCTTTTAACAGTATATCTCAAGAAACTTTGAGATGATCAAGGATTTTGTGTTATGTTCAGGCTACGGTCAGCGTACTAGGGTCATATCTATGATGATCCCCCTCTGTCTCTCGGATTACTGTAAGTTTCTAATAGACGCCAAAGATATATATAATACTAAAGAACATGCTTCCTGCTTATTATATTATACAAGAAAACAACCTGGGATATATAGAAGTGACAGCAGCGTCAATTAAGATTCCTTACCACTCAAACTCAGAAGTTTTTCATGTTTACTAGTTCCATACTGGCTAGTTCTATATAGAATTTCTGTGCTAGCATTGACCAGCCATAATATATGAAGTCGTTGCGCTTAAAAGTCAATGGCTAATTAACATGATATATAACTGCCTCAAAACTGCCTCAAAACATCCTCAAAACATCCTCAATGTAACGACAGGCCTAGATAACTAGACCTAAAAGGGCCGTTAGTTTATCTTGAAGACAAGAAACAAGGGGGTGAGCAATATAAGAGCAAGAATAGACCTGTGTTACTAGCAATGCCTATATGACAGGTTGCTATGTGAGTCAACCACAGGGGTCAGAATCTGTCTGAAAGGAGTGTCTTTATATACATGCTGTCTTCCTGGGTCTCTGAGGCTTGTCAAATAGCTCATAGTCTTGGATCATTTGAATCAGTAGGACTTTGAACTGATCCTCTGATCCCTGGATCAGTTGGATCAGTATGCCAAGAATTGATTGCACTGATCCAGTCACATGACTGTCTGGAAATAAGTAATTCCTTCTTCCGACTAGGATCTAGAGATGCCCTTGTAACAAAAATCTGGTGTGTTAAAAAAGAAATAGAGCTCCAATTGGGAAATGAACATCTGAAGCTTCTTCCTTTCTCTGTAAAAGAGGTCCGGTTTAGCCACCTTAGTCTGCTGAGCCGCATCCTGGTTTGCTTCAATTGTCTGTCTTGTGTTGCTTTTCTGTGTTTGGTGCCCAAGATATCCCATTTGTTCTTGGAGCTGCATATTTTCATTGACCTGTCCCTGTAACTGCTCCTGCAACTGCTGAATCTGCTTTTGTGATTGCTGAATCTGTTCCTGTAGGGCCCTTACTGCTTGGGCCAGTTCCTGGTTGGAGATATGTCCCTCCATGCTTGCTATCTCTTGAACACCCACAACACACCTTGCTTCCTGCAAGAAAGGTGGTCGAAGTGTAATGACAGGCCTAGATAACTAGACCAAATAGGGCTGTTGGGTTTATCTTGAAGACAAGAAACAAGGGGGTGAGCAATATAGCAGTAAGAATAAGCCTGTGTTACTAGCAATGTCTATATAATGAGTTGCTATGTGAGTCAACCACAAGGGTCGGATTCTGTCTGAAAGGAACATCATTATATACATGCCAGTCTGCCTGGATTGATGAGTTCGTTTGGATCATTCTGGGTGTTTGGATCATGGAGCTTTGTTGGATCATAGGGCTTCGTTGGATCAGGATGGGGGGGTTTTGATCCATTGTCACGTGCTCCCTGCATGACATACCCCTCCTTTATGCCAACTCCGGCTATAACACTCAAAACATCCTCAAAACATCCTCAAAGCATCCTCGATGTCCCTAGTAAATCATACCGAATTGCGGCCGACATCGAATTTGACATCAAACAAGTCCACAATTTAATATGCCTGGCCTTTTTTATTCCCGTATGGAATTCTTCAGGTGCAAATAAGTTCAACTTGATCAGAGCATACCTCCTTAAACACCACTTAAGCTGTAAGCTAACTATGGTATCACAAACCCCACTCATACGGAAAAATTTTGTCACAATGGAGATACCTTGTAGGATCATGCCATTCCTTGTGCTGAGGGGCAAGTTGCCCGGGTACAACTCAATCAGCATGTAATAAGCTGCAGCTCCGATTATCCACAGACTCCAACTTTGGCGAAGACCGGTGGTTGCTCTGGTGCCACGGGAGCACTCCCCTACCCCCGGAACCCCTTATATATCACTCTCAGCGCAAACAAACAACAAAACTCAGGGCCCCTAGCTCAGTCAGTAAGGGTAAGTTGATACTATCACCTGACCCTACCTTCTGAGTAGGAGAAAGGCTCTGGGCTCGAATCCGGGAGGCGGCGATGGTTGCAGCGGTGCAGTCATTACCAATATCTGCTAACAAACCAGATGACCCTCACCTCCAGGATAGCAAAACTCTGCCCGCTGAAGGCAAGGCGGGGTTTTCGTAGCAGCTCTCCCCCTGCCCACCTTCGGGTGGATGGGCCGGGGGTGTGATCTTTTTTTGGATCCCTGGATGTCTTTTTTATTATCCTCTGGGTTGCGATGTTGTTTCGATATCCAGGTGTCAGTAAAATCCTTGCCTCCTACACACGCGTTGACAGAGACAGCGAATGGCCCGAGAAAACTCTACCCTGAACTTGATGCATCAAACAATCAAACACCTTTATAAGGAGCTCGGATATTTCCAAACAATAGTTGAAATTGCAAGCGTCTTTGCTCCAGCTGAGCATGGAATTGGATAGCAAATATTTATCGTGAGACGCGTATATCACTTCTGGGCCACACAAAGTGACCCTCTTTCTCGGAGACTCTCTTACGTCTATGTGAGTTTTTTACAAAGATATGTGCACAAATGGTTCTGTCGGTTCGGCTGCTTGGGATCCCACAACCACCGAGTGGGTTCACTGTGCGCTATGATAGTTGTTAGCTTAGCAGACGCTTAAACAGGAGCTATGGATTTGCTTCGGACTCAGTTGGTCAAGATGGTCTGAGTTAACTGTCTCTACAAGCAAAGTTTGAGGATATTGGGAAATCTCAAAAAAAATCATTGTGGGATCAGCACCTAAAGTGGTTCAACCCTATCTGACGGGGGATGTGACCTCAAAGACTGAAGAGTGGATCTAAGCAGTACCCTATATGCATTAAGGGAGAAATAAATTCCAAGCCTTACTATTAGCGTACATGTTGGCCTCATCCTCTACTGTTAGGAAGCTTTCAGAATGAGTAGTAATTCCACAGTCTCTTTGTTCCCTAGCTCGCCTGTTCCCACACCGCACTTTTTTCCTATCCAATAAATCCATAATGGAGCGGCTTCTCTGTAGACATTTTGGTAATAGTCTATGACTTTCTGGATCTGACATTCGGTCCCACTAATGCAGATACCCCAGATTTGGTAACTGTTATTTATTGTTCCTGGTTCATCCACTACTGTTTCTTGCCGTCCCTTCCTGGTCTCCATGTCCCACACAACTGTCCTCAGACCAACTGTCTCCTGTGGTCATGTATGCCATATTTACCTAGGTATTTAGAGTTCACGACAGTAGTTTTTTAAAGAATCCAAACTTCCCGCATTTCCATATTTGCATCTTAGATGGCATATCCATCACAGTAGCTCTCTTTGTTTATTCCAGTCTGCCAATGTTCTCTGAGATCCAGACAAAGTGTACAATGTTATATCTAATGTGGAATAGTGAAATTATCTGTCTCTCATGTGAAACCATCATCACCTGAGTGATCTGGTTCTGACAGAATCCACACAGTCTCTTTTAGGGAAAGCATATGGGTTCTTAGCAAAGATCACTGTTAATTTCTTCACGCTCAACCTGCCCTATAACATTCACAGTCTGAAACATGCCCTAATATTAGCAAAGAGTACATGTCAAGCTATCACAGCTCTATGTTCCTGGCTTTTGCCCCTCACCTGACCTGGCAATCTCCCACTTGGCTTCCTTCACTGTGCCTCGGCCAGAGATTCACTCTTCGCAGACATGCCCATTTAGGTATCCTGAGCATACTTCACCCTCCAGCATTCCGTTCCGAATTCATATTTGCTTACCCGAGTCAGTTCCGAGATCTGTAGCACTCTCGCTTTATGTGCTTAGCTGGGCCTCTTGATCCTTAGCGCTCAAATAAAGTTCAAATAGACCAAATATATCACAGTTTTGCTGTTGATAAATTTGCACAAGCCAGGGAAATCCTTCTCTACACCGCATGATCGTTTGCCCAAATGTCTTCTCCGGCATGTGGCGCACTGCCATCATCAAGGTGAGTCAAGTCTACTGGACAAGCAGTTAGTTTTATTGAGTGTCAATTGATTCTATCAAGCACTTGCCTGGGGTCATTATATTGAAAAGACATTCACGTTGGTTGTCTCCTGCTCTTGCGCTTTATTCTCACCGATGGAATCTGGGTGCTTTCCTGTAGCGCTGCTTTGGAGCGGTGCCGCTACTCTCGGGACCATTGGAGCCTTGTAACCTGATTGTTGCAGGGTGGCAACGGCGTGCTTTCTGGGACCGGCGTCTTCTTAGTTTTGAGACTTGTCTCATGGGAAATGTTCGCCTTCTCTTGAGATATATGGTGACGAGGAATGGTTGGAAATGTTGTCTCTCCCGTAAATATCACTCTGAAACGACATCAATAGACGCAAGTTTGAATAATCCTGCCGCTCTTCGCACTCAGCAAATGACAATCTTAAACCGTTTAATATAACTCAATCCATCGTACGCTCTGCTTAAGCTGGCTTCGCGATCCTCAAGTGAATCTCTGAGGGTAAGCAGAGGATGGTCTTCTAATGACGGGAAGAGTGTCGGAAGCCTCGATATAGAGATTTCATTGGCTGAAAAACAAAATGTGGACATGGCCGCAACTGGACCGGATGAGTCGCGTCCCTCCCATGGCGCGAGTTCTCTTAACACCTTATATAAATGCATTGCTCATTCAAACCGGGCAACACCAATTACGGTTCTCCAGGTTTTCTCAAAGAACTTATATTCGACTTGCTCCCTCCGAAGTGTATATTTGTTGCCCTAGTAGTTCCATGCGCATCTATCGCAAATAGAATTGGGTAAGGCCCGAGAAGCACAATATCAAGAGCGAGAAGTATTAGACGGATAGACCATGCTAAGCGAGGTAGATTATGCTCCGGTTGATCTTCCGCTTTGATGCGAAAGATTCCATTTCGATTGATTCTGGACAAGCCATGTCGACCTGGAGATAAGTATAATGGGGCTGGCTCAAATGATTACACGCTTGGGATGGGAGCAAAAATTACATACTGATCTTCTCAACTGTCCTCTTTCAGGGAGATTATTTGAGCTTGGGATCGCATCCGCGACTTCGGGAAGCATCTTAAACTGTGACGCTCACTCACTATCGATCACCAATGATGTCGAAGAATTGATATAATTTATCTGCTGTTTCAAATGTATTTCTTTACCTTATCACGAAAATTGCTTTCAGTGATCGACACTGGCGCCTCCCTGGATTCTCGGCGCAATGGCAAATCTAACACAGCACGAGTTGGCCTCGATAGAAATACACGCTTTTAAGACCATAGTATGTACCGGTGGCGTTATAAACTGCTGCATCTACTTATTCCTTTCCTTGGGCTTGGTAGTGGATGGTTGAGGATATAGGAGATCCAGGTAGAACACAGCGATAGCCGACACATGGCAGTGCCTCGAACTTGTCTTTTCTGCCGGATGAGTGGCTAAGGCAAGGCATTTTCTCTCCGTCTGCTCGTATCTTTAGAACCTCAAACGTAGACTTGTCGTCAAATCCTTAAATATGTAGTAGTAAGAGGTCCTGCTACTGCTTCCAGTGTTTATGTCACATATGAAAGAGAGCCCAGAAGAATCTAAATCTTTCGAATTCCCAAGGTTTATGCTTCAGATTCCTGTTCTCTTTATATGAACATCTGAGGCGACAATAGTCAGAATAGGATTAAATTCATGGTTATTTGGACACGATATGACCGCGAGGAGTGCTGGTGGAATAGCAGGAAATGTGTCAGTAACTATGCGATCTTTCTGCCAATGCAAAATTAGTTTCCTGGAAGTCATCAAAAAAGCTGTGGAAGCTTCACTGAATTGATAAATATAAATAAAATGGCCTGTTGGAGCAGCAAGAGGAGCATACTAATGCTCCGAGAAGAGAATGGTCCCCTGAAAAACATATTGTGTGTTGCTATCGGCATAGGTGTCAGTTTCCCAGATATTCATTAAGTCCCTGAGTTCATACACGCCGGGACAAACATGGCACTTCTAGAGTCTCTAAAGATCAAATTTAACAAATGTGGCGCAGTTTTATAGGCGTGAAGGAGTTTTGGTAGTGCTCCTCAATACCGTGTTTCTTGATCGTGGATTTGAGACGAACAGTCCTGACTGATTAAAAACTCATGGGCCATGGAGACTCTAGGTGAGAGAAGCTTCCTTAAAATGTAAATGGAGAGTAGGAAGAATGAGAGGAGGACAATCGACGACCGCGAGCCAACTGCAAAGATCTCTCCAGTTCTTGGCTCTCCTAACAGGGGGCTCGTATCCTCCTGCAGCACACACCTCTTTGAGGAGGTCGTAGAGGTCTACAACTCTCTTTTACCCCGTATTGTGCTGTGAGAGTTTCCAAATTATTTGCCTGCTGTGCTCCATTTCTGTCATGAAACTCCCGGATTGGCCATCTTCTGTATAGTCGACATCATTCCTGGCTGCTTTGAAGGTTGTCTTCGATGCTGTCCACGGGGCCTTTGCATTCGAATCCATATGTATAAAGTCTTTGATATTGTGGATGCATTTCTCCTCATCACAACCATTTCTGCGGTCGTATCGAAGCACCACACGAGACTTGCGACGTGCTTTTTGTCCTCGTCCAGAAGGTTCCATTGCAGCAATCTCCAGATTTATATGCTCGATACGGTCGTCGTCTGTGGACAAAACGATTTCCAAGTTGTCGACATAAACTCTGGCAGCAATTACACGAAAATCAATTAGCTCTTGTTCGATCTGACTCTAAACATATGTCGGGGTATTGCAACATCCCATGACTGCCACATTAAAGATCTCTTGTCCTCTGTGGCTCACCAACAACAAATGCTGCCTTTGGAGACACACTTGTGAAAGGTGTCTATCACTCATGCAAGGTATTTGTGGTAGACTGTCCTGAGCTGGAACGACATGTGCTCCCGGGAGGACCGGCTGAAAAGAGAGGACTCTCAGGTTTCTTGACCCGTTCGCAGGGTCAAAGAAGGATAGCCTCCTGCGGCGCAGACCTCTTTGAAGAGGCCATAGAGGTCTACAAACCTGTTCCTTGCAACAGGTCTAAACTCGGGCATTAGATAAAATTCCAGTCGACAACATTAGGAATAATAATGTGTGGACAGGAGAAGGACAGAACCCCTCCCCCCCCCCCCCCCCCTGAAGTGACTGTATCGAAAACCGGGATATAGGGCCTTTCCTGTAATCATCGCGAATATATCATCGTGCAATGGCAACTGGTATATGTCTGATTCCTGTAATCGGATTCTGACCGCGGACGTCGACGACAACTCTCCCTTTCCGAACTGTTTTCCTATCAGGCTCCACGTTCCTTCGGACGACGAAGATTAGATGTCCAATAAATATATATTGCTTGTCCAATCCAATCTCCAATCGTCAGCGTCGTCGTCCTTCTGTCTCCGTTTTCGAAATTTCTTCGTCATGCCCGCCACGTACCACTTAACGCAGGCCTAAGAAGATTCCAGACGGATGGAGATATTAGCCATTTGGTGTTCCAATAGGTGCGAAACAGGGGAGAAGAAACGAACGGAGGAGGGAAATGGCACTTGCGAATGGTCTGAATGTGGGTATCTTGTATTGTGCCCTTTGTGGGACATGAACAAGGGTCCCGACTCGTTTTGCTTGTCAGACAAGATTCATGCGAACGAAGACACGTCAAAAATCGCATTGACGAGTTCACCATGTTTTATTTACAGAGGATATATGTTGTCATCTTCAGCATAGAGCAATTCTCTTAGTTCGTACTCTTGGACTGTCACTTTCAAGGACGTTGACTGCAAGACTTTTCGAAATTTCTTTCCGAAGCTCTATATCGAAATAACTCTAGACGAGTTCCCCCCCTCCCCCCCCCCAAAAAAAAGAGTTGAATATCTGACAAAAATAATACTTCTCTCTAAAGCATGTTCAGAATCTATATTTGATTTGTCAAGTAGATCTTGAAGATCCGGATTTATAGACTGCATGTCTGGAACTAAACTCCTAGATATGGGCAGCCTGCGTTGATAAGTCGGAACAGGTGTGCAGATCAGTCCATGATCAACAAGACCTCAAACTCTCCCTGATCCTTCAAGAAAGATCCTTTGAGAGAGAATTAAGGAGAGATTCTGCTGATTAGGTTTGCGAGGATCTCTTGACTGCCACTCAGACCGCTCAAAATAAGGAATTAAATCGATTACCGTGGCATATGGCTTGCGCTCTTGTCCAGCAGAGTAAGATCTCAAAGACGTAAAGCCGCTTATGCAAAATGGGCCATGCCCACTAATATATACTAAGAGTTGAGCTTCAACTTATATATATCATCATGCCGTGGGATATGCTTGATAAACAAATATTGCCATTCGCCGAAAGGTTATATAAGCCCACCTGGATCCCCATACTCCGTTAACAAAAAGATTCGCCTGGCTCGCTTGGAGTATTAGCCTTGCATGCTTGCTCCTCTTTGATTTCCCTGCAGAGCAATTTCTACTGCAAGGAAGGACATGTTTACCTTGCTTGCAGTCTTCGCTGTCCTTGCTCTTTTCTTCTTCCTTTGGGACCGAGGCATCACCATCAGAGGCACTTGCAGCAGCAATGATAAATTCATTGGTTGTTTTGGCTCCCTTGCAAGGGCAGGGTTCTCGATTGCAAACGGACCTTTTTTCTCGTGCCGGTGTAATTGATAACCGATGCAGATTTATCACCTCTGGGCAGCAAAGCACCTTCAGCTGGCGAGAAGGAAGGACAAAGCGTAGAATACCGACAGTATAAAAGACAGATTAGGGCTTTAAGAGTCTCGGACTCGAGAATGGAGGTGTTTGCGTCCTCAACAGACATGTTGTCTGTATTTCCAGCATTCGCTGTTTCTCCAGATGCGGACTCTTGCGCTGACTGCTTTCCGTTGAGCTTGAGCTCGTACTTTTTATGAAACATGCGAAAACAATTTCCCACGGCTACGTTGCCGTAGCCAAGATTCTCCGTTACTCTTTGATGAGGTTGGGGTTAGTTCAGTTCATATTTCCGTGAATCACTGAGAAAGTAAGTACAGTACCTAATCGAGCAACTGCTCATATTTGGATGGCCTTTCGATGCGATGCTTATCGATTTCTTTATAAACGCTTGGTTGGAAATTTCGATTCGTCTTGTTGACCTTCTTGGAAGGAGACACGAAAGGATCGTTCGATATCCTTTATAAATTCGTGGACAACATGAATCCAGCGTCGTCTAGCTTTGTATTTTACAGTGGGTGCCATTAACTGTGATCTGGATTCCATGTCCAACGATGACCAGCACTTAGGTAGTACTGTGTCGTACTAACTTGAGTAAGGGCTCAAAGAAGCGAAGATTATATATAACCTTTCTGACAGAAGAAAAACCAAGACAGCGCCCGCAACTTGTGATCGGTCGATCATCGAATTTCGCACGAAATATGCATTATTTGCCCGGAGGATTGCTGAAGGCAGAGCCTGTGGTTCATGACTCTCTTGCGTATCTGCCCGACCGTGTTGAAAGTAACCAGTCATGTCCTCGGAAAGCTTGCTGTCGTCAGGATGGGCACGTTGCAACCATCCACCGGTGTATCATCTCCGATCGTCATTGTCATGAGTCAAAAAATTATGTGGTGTTTAGGGCCGATGAATCCCCAGCGGCAAGTTTCTTTTTGCAAAAGCTGACTTGCCCAAGCCAGCCGGCCCATCATTGGATTCCCCATCGAATCTTGTTCAAACGCTTTAGGCTCTCGCTGCTTCGTGGCATTCGCGTCGTTATTTGCCAGCGTAATTATTATCAAGTGGAGGTATATCTCAAAGGCGCCTCGAACACGCTCCGGATCATGACCGCGTTGAGAATTTCCTAGGGATAGGATCTCGAGCGTCTCTCGTGTGATGTGGCACCTACCTGCCTTCAATATCGCAGTTTGTAAGGCGCTGCTATGTGCAGGTCGCAACAACAAATCTTTAAATAGAACAGTGAGGAGGTCGACCTAAAAAAAAAAAAAAAGGCTTTGGAGGATTATTGCAATGCTAGAATGGTTGGGGATCAGTTGTCCTATACAGAACTGTAGGTCCTTGAAGTTTCATCCTGGAGTAGCTGATATGGAGAGGAAAAAGACTCGATAAAAACAGAGCCTCAGGTGTGATTCGAACACACGACCTAAGGATCTGCAATCCCACGTGCTACCGCTGCACCACTGAGGCTTAATCTTTCCGTTTTCGATTTGCATCCTAACAGGCACGTCACATCTATTCTCAGAATTCGTGCAAGTACATTTCTCTGCCTGTCATCTAAATACCACCTAAGTATAGCGGGTTGCCAATTCTCATAATAAATGAGCTCCGACATCTCAGCGGTTAGATGGAGCAAGCTGCAAGTGTATAGTATACCTGCCAAATAGTAACAATTCAATAGGTTTCACGATTTTCTATAAGAAAGTACGATGACGCCGTTGTCTATATATACACTCCAAGGTTGTTACAGAGCCGCAATGCATGGAAGCTGTTGGTGTGGGCCTCTCTGAGACCCGACGGAGCGCCACCTTAGGGAACCCAAACGGAATATGATTTCCATACTACGTACGGAATAGTATAGAGATCATGGACTTAAGTATGTACCTAGTGCTGGTCTACACGGACAGACTGGACGGTTAATAATGCCAGGAGAAAAAAAGGGGGGATATTAAGTATGATCCTGTGGCGGATATCCGGAGACCTTTCAGGAAAGGTCTGCAGCGTAAAGAGCAGAAAACAATATACAAGCAGAAAGGGAAAAAAAAAAAAAAAAAAAAAAAAAAAAAAAAAAAAAAAAAAAAAAAAAAAAAAAAAAAAAAAAAAAAAAAAGATGAACAAAAAGGAAAAGGGTCTGGCTCGTGCAGATCGAGGCGGATGGTGCATGATGCAGGAAAAAAAGATTGAGCCCGGTCGGATTTGAACCGGCAACCTTCTGATCTGGAGTCAGACGCGCTACCGTTGCGCCACAGGCCCAACTGTCCGATGAATTGGTTTCAGTTGAAAGATTTTCAACATGAGGTACTTCGTATCTCGGCCGCCTGTACGGAATCCCCAGGTACTAATTTCCCGGAATAATTACTGTTAGTAGGTTTTAGATCATCTAATAGCGGGGTCGGCATCTAATTTATTCCTATCTTGAATGATTAGAAGTGTGTGCATGATGTCAGTCTCAACAGCTTTTGTTTGACAATAAGTGTGCTGGAGCAGCATGTTCTCTTTACATATATAATTGCCGCTAGATTTGATCAACTAGCTATGCTGCGACCAATTAGTCCCAACGCAGTAGAGAAACATGAAAGATATACATAGAACAGAACGTCTTACAGCTTGGAGTAGACTGAACCAGAACTCGGGTAATTAACTCTATCATGTCTAATTAGACTTATCTATAGCTTCGCTTTGGGCGACGGTCGGATGCCATCGAGCCCGGAGGGTCCGTCGAATATCTGTTGCTCGACGATGCGCGTGTTGATCTGTTGGTCCAACAGGTTAGTATGGGCAGCGAAAACAGCAGGAAATGTGCTTTAGTCAACACGTACATGTCGCATGCCAAGATCCTCGACCTTTTCGACACCGAGGAGACGCATGCAGGTCTTGGTTTCGTCGGATAGGACTGAAGAAAAAGCAGTCAGAATCCATATGCAGTACAACCTCATCGGTTTCGCAAGGACAGAGCTCAGCATACTCTCCAAAGTCCTCTTGACACCCTCGACTCCACCGGCAGCTAGACCCCACAAAGCAGGTCTCCCGATTCCTACAGCCTTCGCACCCAGGCACAGCGCCTTTACGACGTCTGTACCACGTCTGATACCGCCGTCTACCCACACTTCGAGCTTATCGAAGACCTCTGGGCAGTACTTCCGGATCTCCAGCAGGGTGTGCACGGCCGGCGGGGCCGTATCCAGGGCACGCCCACCGTGATTGGAGAGAACGATGCCCTTGACCTGAGGCGCGTGCAAGGAGGCGATGTATGCATCCTCGTGCGTCTGCAGGCCCTTGAGGATGATCGGCAGATTCGTGTGCTTGGCCAGCCATTTAAGAGTGTCGTTCCAGGTCAATGACGGGTCTGTGCCCGCAAACAGCTGCAGGCCAACACCACCCCCCTTGCCCAGATTCGGTGTACCGTCGGCTGCACGTTCAGCCGCCTTGACAGTGCTGCTGACAGGCAACGACTCGGCCATGTTACTGCTCCGCTCGTCGTCCTCTCTCTTCCCCGGGACAGGAGCGTCGAGTGTCAGGACGACGCACTTGATCGCCTTGAGTTTGTTGATCCGCGCCAGCATCGCCTCGCTCTTCTTGCGGTCGATCTGGACGTACAGCTGCCACCCGAACACCTGGTCCGGGGCGGCGTCCTTGACAATCTGCTCTGGCGACATGGATGCATTGTTGGAGATGATCTGCATGGCTCCGAAGCTGCGACACGCCTCTGCGATGCCGGCTTCACCTGAAGGGTGGCCGAGACGAGCCATGGCGGCGGGAGAGACGTATATGGGTATTCCCAGCTTGTGTCCCAGCACCGTGGTGGATAGGTCACATCTCGAGACGTCGATGAACACCCTGGGTCTCAGCAAGATCGAACGGTACACCTCGGTGTTGAAGCGTTTCGTTAGGAGGTCGTCAGATGCGGAGTAGTAATAAGCCCACGCCTTCTTGCTGATCTGCTTCGTAGCCACCGCCTCGATCTCGTCCATGTTCAGGAGCGTGTGCATAGGTGGCGGGCCTTCCTTCTTCTGCTCTGGCCGCGTCTTCTCGGCCTCAGGCTTGGGTAACGTCTCCGGATCGACGGTCCCCAGCAGGGCCTCGGGCTTCAGGTTCTCCTCCAGCGTACCCGGGGGGTGGATGGGATCGTACTCTGCCGTGGCATCCTTGCCAGCGAGCTTGAGGATGATCTTCGAGCCACCAGGATGGCTGGCGAGGAAGTCGGTAACCTGCATGTCACATCACGGCGACTCTCAGCATAAGCGCTCTACCGTCTTGGCTTACATGTGCGATGCACGTATCTCGGGCGAAGAGGGCTGCAAGGGGACGGAGGACGGGCGACTGGGGCTCTCACATCGTAGACCTTTCCGTACAAGATGACCCAGCAACTTTCCGGGGTGTTGTGCTTGGCGACTGTGTCCCAATTTCAGTACATTGTAGGGAAACACCAAGAATCGAGCGATCAACGGTGGTAACGCGCAGAGATGGAGCAGTACGACCTACCTTCCGCCGCGTCGAACTTCTTTGCCATCTTCACACGGCGCCCGTGTGGCAACTAACGCAGTGGTTGGGAGAAGCAGGGATCGAAGGAAAGGTGGGAAAGGAGGAGGAAACAGAGGATAGGAATTGTCGAAGAAAACCGCTGCTAGGACGCGATCCCCATGGCCAGCTATCGGCGAGTACACCGATTGACCGGCCGAGAAGGGCTTAGAGGCGGCGATTGACCTGCTGCGATAGCCGACGGCCGCTGGGGAACGGGCGACATTTCTCCACCAGCGAGAGGAGCGGGATCCTCGGGTGGGGATTCGGGGAAGCACAGCTGGGGTCTGGAGACTCCAGGCGAGAGCTCGGGAAAGTGCCTGGGCCGGAGTTTGCACTTTGCAACACGGTCCTGGGAAACCCTCTTTGGCAGACACCACAAGAGAACCCTTCGGTTGGACAGCACAGGCAATTCCTCTACGAGTGCACAGAAGGATCCCGAGTAACTGTGTCGTCAACCACTCCGTCCAGCGCACCGCGAGACGAACCGACGGTCAGCCTGCGCGCGGACCCGGAGGCGCAGGGCAGCAAATCACGCGACCGCCATTATTTTGCGGGCGCTGCGGATGGCGGACAGACGCTCCGTCTGATGATCCCCGTGGCGATGGGATTGCTGCTCTGATATTGCTCGAATACGGGTTTGCGGACTTGTGCCTGGCGGTATCCCGGTCCTTTGGCCAGTTCGTGTTTGCCTCCACTGTCGGAAACCAAACTCCGTGAACTCTCTGTCGGACTTCCACCCCGTCCTGTTCGCGACGACGGGGGCCGGGCTTCATTCACCATGTTCGAGGTAAGCAACAGCCCTCTTCGACCAGCATCTCTCCTGTATGCTTGCTCCGGACAGTTGCTGACTTCGCCCAGCGTCGTGCCGCTGACAGGTATCGGCTGCGCATGCACCGAGCCCGCTCCGTCACCTTGACCCAGGACGAGATCGTCGACGTGCGCGCTGCCCAGCGGACGTTCGAGGGGGCCTACATCCGCACGGCGCTGTCGCAGTTCTCCTTCGCCCTCATCATCCTCAAGGTCTTCACCTCCGAGTTCTACAGCATCGGGGCCCTTTTCGCCGTCTACGGCACCGGCGTGCTCATCATCGGTCTCTTCCGCCGCCAGCAGGGTAACCGCCAGTTCTTCTCCGAGGTTGGGGAGGACGGCCTTCACCGCAGCAAGTTCCGCACCAGTGGGAATGCAGTCGTGGTGCTCACGGTTCTGAGTATTGCAGCCTACGCATGCCTAATCGGGCTGACCCTGACGTTGGACCGCCGACCGAGGGCCTAGGGGTCCGACGCACGCCCACATGAAGACACAGATCCATAACATCTGCGCAGCTGCCAAGCGCACATTCTTATGAAAAGTCCGCCAAGCGGTCACAAGCGATCTCAGGTAAAGGGGGCAGCGGGAGAGGCGGGATCGTCCCGCGTCGAGAGGCGGAGGGTACGCGACGGCCTCTGGCCGCCAAGCCTGCCAACCTCGAACAGGGCGGAGGACGTCGCACGGAGCGCTTGGCGACTGTCCAGCGCTCCTTACTCTGTACTCTCTGACAGATACAGAGCATCAGGGATCTAGAACATGGTTTCTACGAACAAGTCATCCTGCGCGGTGGAAAGGCTGCAAGGAGTGTAGCCAAGAGACGCTCCGCCACTCCGCTTCAGACGGTTGTATATAAACGTCGTAGTAACGGACGGTGTTTGGGCTTCATTCTGTTCATCTGTACTGTGTAGTCGACAGCTCATGCCTGCCCTTGCTTTGGCCAAGCTATCTAAAAAAAGCAACGAAGAGCTTGTGATGATCAGCCCTGCATCTTCCTGGCTTGCCCCCTCATCCACTGTGCCCAAAGTACGGCTCTGTCGGCATCATCTATCCGCCTCCTGCCAGAGATATCCAGCACTGTGAGCACAAGACAACCAAAGTGTACGGATATCTCAAGATCGTCTGTCTCACCACCGGCATTAAAACACTTGATACTCTCTTCTAGGCCTGAATTTAAGTGCCATGCGTGGTGTGATCCCCTGACGGTTCCTGTCTTCTAGGCTTCGAGCTTGGAAGAGGTTACCCACCAGAGTGATCCACAGGATCCCGGTGGCGGAGACCTGATAAGGGATTTCATCACGCAACGCTGAGAAACAGCTCCATTTGCAAGAGTCACCACAGACTGAAGCGCTGGCTGTTACAGTTGGCAGTACAGGCTTGCGAGAAGCACAACTCAGCTTACCGCTGACGTTGCCACGATAAGATCGCATCCAAGGCACGACCGACTGTGGCACAGCCGCGAGTGTGGCCAGTCCGTCTGGAGCTCGCACGCCTGAACCACTGCGGTGCTTTGATTTGAGCACGGGAGAGAGAGCCCGGCACGGCTCGCAACCAGATCTCACGTCCGCTTGAAACCAGCGGTTGCGGACGTCGGGCAGCCAAAGAGACGGCGGGGGCCGTGAAGGAGGCGTGCAAGTGACGCTGGAGTGAACGGGGGACGCCCGCCGCGTTGACTCATCCCGTCCCGCCCTCGACCACAACCGCCGTCAGACTCTTCAAATCCCAGCCCAGCTGCCTGCGAGAACCTCCCAGACCATCCTCTCCATCCTCACATACCGCGTCAGAGGGCACCTGTCTGGCTTCGACGGCCGCGAGAGCCAGTTGTCCTCTCTCTCACGTCACATCCCCTGCAGCTAGTGCGGGGATGTCGCAGCACTCTGACATCGCCCGGTCGGCCATCATGAGTTGCGCCTCGCCCCCCGAGCCTCCTCGCGAGCACCATCTCGCTCCTCCCAACGGCATCCCGAACGGCGGCAAGGACGCCAATCTGATGCCTCCCAAGACCGTGGTCGGGAGAGCGCTAGGGAATGAGCTGCATCCCGATGCCCACAAGCCGCTGTCTGCGCAACCCTCCAGGGACGGCGTCGGGTTTGCCCTAACTGACACTCCGATTTCTACCGCACCAAGCTCTCCACAAATGTACGTCGCCCCCCCCTTCCCCGTTCCTGTTTCTCCCGATGGCCCTGGTCGACCGCCCCGCTTCCTCCTCTCGTGCGGGGATGGCGTCTCCCGGCCTGTCGGGACCGTTGGCCAGCCTGTCGCGCGCGGCTGTGTGCATATAATTCACTGTTGCTAACGTGTTTTGCTCAGATCTGCTCGCGCGCCCACCTCCGGCTCTGCCACCCCCAACAAGGTCCGAGCGACCACCCTCGACATCCCTGGCCTCACCAAGTCCAAGGTTTCACCAGACGGTCGGATCGCGCAGCGAGATGTTGGGTCCAAGCTCGTCATCATCATGGTCGGCCTCCCCGCACGGGGCAAGAGCTACATCACCAAGAAGATGGCCCGCTACCTGAACTGGCTGCAGCACGACACCAAGATCTTCAACGTCGGTGAGCGTCGTCGCATCGCAGCTAGCGGCGGCTCGCCAGCGAAGATCGATCGTGGCAAGGAGAGGAAGGAGAGCTCCGTCCACAAGGATCTGGTAGACTCGGTCCGCCGGATGAGCATCAGCGCGGACACCTCGAATTCCACTGATGACCACCAGCATGATGCACTTCCGCCTCCCGTCATGCCAGCTCGCATCCTCGTTAACGGCAAAGAGGCTGAGACCAATGGTGATGGGTCAGCGGGCGTGACAGCCACTTCTGCACAGGCTACCAATGGCCACGAGATTGAGCGGGAAGGTTCACCGGAGGTCATGGACCAGTCCGCCAGTTTCTTTGACCCTGAGAATCAACGCGCGGTGCAGCTTCGAGAACAGGTCGCCCTGGCCACTCTCGACGAGCTTCTGGACTACGTCCTCGAGCAGGGAGGAAGCGTTGGCATCCTCGACGCCACCAACAGCACCCTGGAACGGCGCAAGAAAATCATGGAGCACATACGGAAAAGGGCGGGTCCGGAGCTGAATGTGCTTTTCCTCGAGAGTCGCTGTGTCGACGAGGAGCTGCTCGAAGCTAACATGCGCCTGAAGCTGTCCGGTCCGGACTACAAAGGCCAGGATCCCGCCAAGGCGCTGGAGGACTTCAAGAAGCGTGTCGCTCTGTATGAGAAGTCATATGTCCCCCTTGGAGAATACGAGGAGAAGAACAACATGCCCTACATCCAGATGATCGATGTAGGGCGCAAGATTGTCACTCACCTGACCAACGGGTTCCTCTCATCGCAGGTTGTATACTATCTCCTCAACTTCAACTTGTCACCGCGTCAGATCTGGATTACCAGACACGGTGAAAGCATCGATGACCGCCTCGGTCGAATCGGAGGAGACTCGGAATTGAGCGAGAACGGACATCGCTATGCCAAAGCTCTCGCAAAATTTATCGACCACAAGCGGCGTGAATGGGAGTTCTATCAAAGGCAGAAAGAAATGTCGAAGCACTTTCCCCCTCGTCCGGGTGACAGCACGCCTCCGAACCCCTCGTATGCTCCGCAGGACCGACCACGCAATTTCTGTGTCTGGTCGTCGATGATGACTCGCGCCGTCCAGACCGTCCAATACTTCAACGAAGATGAATACGATATCAAGCAGATGAAAATGCTGGATGAGCTTAATGCCGGAAAGATGGAAGGCATGACATATGAGGAGATCCGCGAACAGTACCCAGAAGAGTATGCTCATCGCAAGCGAGAGAAGTTACAGTATCGATACCCAGGACCGGGCGGTGAGGGATATCTTGACATTATCAATCGGTTACGTGCCGTCATCATTGAAGTTGAGCGCATGACGGACCATGTGCTGCTAGTCAGCCATCGCTCGGTCGCCCGGGTTCTGCTCGCCTACTTCCGGGGGCTGAACCGTGATGAGGTTGCAGATCTCGACGTACCGCTTGGGGTTCTCTACATGTTGGAACCTAAACCCTATGGGGTTGATTTTAAGGCCTATCGCTACAATCCAGACACAGATTGGTTCGACTACATGCCCGATTTCCAGCTGAGGCAAGCCGAGTATTAGGGCGTGTGTGTGGAACGGGAAGGAGAATCTCCTCGTCACTCTGATTTGTCGACTCGTCTCATCCATTACGATCCATGGCGCATGATCTCAGCTTCATCTTCGCTTCAGGTTCTTTAAAGACTCCTATCATCTTACTAACAGTGTTTGCTCTTTGTCTCATCATCCTTTCCCGCTGATGGTCGAGATTAATTTCACCATGAGCCTGGAATTTTCACCCAGCTATTCCCCGTCTCTGACCCCTTTCTACCCCGGCGCAACGATGCGTCACGATGTACCATGCCACGGCCCAGGCTATGTTCTTTCCGGTTTGCTTATCGTGTTGATTTCCCGGCCCTGTCCAGTCCGACTTTTCACGTCGGTTTCGAGGATGTTCTCTTCTCGATTAGAGGCATATTCCCCTATTCCCCCTTCGCTTTTCTTTTGTGTTATCACGAAAGGTTTCCTGCACACTTCCTCCGTTTCTTTCCGTGTTACGCCAACAGTCGATACAGGACAGCGCTGCTCTTTTTGCATTTCTCTGGCGTTATGTGTATTGATTCGCTGGTCATGTATTTCCTTTTCCCAAGTGCACTTCGGTTGAAGTCCACTTTTCCAAATGGGCTCTGGTATGGGAACCGACGCCGGAACACAGGACGAGGCATGGAGTTTCGGTGCTAGTAATTTCTAATGGCTAGTTTACTACTTGTGCTCCGTCCGGGCTTTCGATTTGCCGGGGAGACAGGGTGGCGTTCGGGGCGTGAGATCTTTTCTTCAGACAGTTATGATTGAGTTAGGCTTGCTTCAGACGATATGGAATGACAGATGAAGTCTTCCTCAAACAGAATCTCCCTCCACACGCAGGCATGTATGTACGTACATACAGTATAGACGCCTACTTCTCCTCCTGCTCCACCTTCTCAAACACCTCCAAGAATGCCGAGGGATCATCCGCGCCCTCGACCACATACTTGCCCTGGATCGTAAAGTTGGGCACGCCGGTGACGAACCGCCTCGTCGCCTGCGCGGCCTCCTCATCGACCTCCTTCCCGCCCTCGTCCGACTCCAACATCTTCTCCACCTCGTCCTTATCCAACCCCGCATGCACCGCCGCGTCCACCAGGACCGCCCGGTCCGTGATGTTCTTCTCCTCCTCGAAATACGCCCTGAACAGCGCCTCGACCACCTTGGTCTGCAGCGTCTTCTCCTCCTCCGCCCCAGCGGCGGCCTGTGTACCCTGCTGCTGCTGCTCCTGCTGCTTCTTCCCCGCCCACCAGATCAACCGATGCGAGTCCCTCGTGCGCCCCGTGCGCCCGCCGAACCGGAACGCGATCCCCTCCTCGGCCCCGACGGCCGCGAGCCGCGCGAAGATGGCCTCCGTCCGTTCGGCGCCGAACTTGGCGCGGTAGTGCGCGCGCTTGTCGGCGCCCGGGAACGTGGGCGCGTCCGGGTTCAGGTAGAAGGCGTGCCAGGAGACGGAGAAGGTGTCCGTGGGGTGGGAGAGCTTGTGGGTTGCGATGGCACGGGAGAGGCGCTTGTGGCCGACGTAGCACCACTGCGTAGGACGGGATATTAGTTAGTAGTACGTCTTATGTGTGTAGCGTAGGGTGGGGCAGGCAGGGTAATGTATGCAAGCGTTCGGGATATGGCTGTCAGGTATGTATGTATGCACAATGCGAAGTGTACTCTGTATAGATGGTACCGTATGTACATACCGGACAGACTGTGTCAGAGACGATGTGGATGTTGAAGTTGGTCATGGTTATTTGCGCGGGACGCCACGGTTAGACGCCTGGATTATGTAGTACTTAAATGTATGTACCGTATAATAGATGCTCCTGACACCAAAAGTTCTTGATTTTTCCGTATGTAAACTGTGATATCTTGGTGATATTAATAATCAGGAGAGGAGACAGACGCCTTGGCGGGAATGGGACGATCCGAAATTCTGTTCTTATCGTCAGGCTCGACCCGATCCAAGTAGGTAGATTAGTAGTAGATGGATAGATAGATAGATTTACCCGCTATGTGTGCCTGGCGCAGATCTGGAGTTGCATAAATAGATCCAGCATCCGACAAGCGCCATCGCTGCTTACCAATCAATCGGTGTTCTGATCAACCCGAGTCGGCTGTGATTCCCGAATGTGTGGGGGAGGGAGGGGAGGTGCACAACCGCGCTCTATCCGTATCCTAAACTAAGCTAACTATGAAGATTGGAAGATGGATTGATTTTGAAATGGAAATTGGAGTTGTCTGTCAGCGTATGTTAAATTCTTGTTGCATTGTACAGTATTTTATTGCGATGGAGGATCTGGAGGACGGATGGATCTCACCGTTTCGGACACCGGTGGCCGGTGCGGTGACATCGTCTTCTCCGTCCATAGCGCACTCTCACTAAAGTCAAGGTACACACCCATACAGGCTGTCATTCATGTCAATCATCCTAGTGCGAACTATCTAGTTCATAAATCAATCAACTGACTCCGAACAGTAGGACATGATATGCCCATTAATCAATGAAAAAGCAAGTAAGCAAAAAAGGTAGAGATAAAAAAATACGTGAACGTGACATCGAGATCCCTTCGAAGTGATGCGGACAGTTGTTGACTTGGAATCATGTGACGTCTTGATATTTACCAGGTTCCTCATACGTCGCACCTTCTAAAGTAGCTAGTTTGCTTTACTGTCATTAGAAACGGCGAAACAACGTATAACATAATACACGGAAGCCATCATCTCTAGATCTTTTGGGCAGCCTGATCAACCAATCTCCAAGAACCTGAATCATCAAGCATAAGAGTAGAGGCATTGGAAGATGCAGAGGGCGGAGGAGGAAGGTGATTCTCCATTTCCCTGCGCAAAGCGGCATACTATGTATTTTGTGTCAGCGGTGATACATCACATGCCGATTCCTGAAAAGCTAGATGTGATACATACCTTGAATCCAAAGTTAAGCACCAGTGCCATCGCCAATCCAATACACACGGTAATCGGCCCAAGAACGTTGTCAAGATCACGTCCACTGCGCTGGCGGATGAGCTTCGAACGGAACTCATACATATGCCACCCCCACAGCGCTGCGAAGAGAGCGAAACACGTGTAGACGATAGCAAGCGTACGCGCAATGTCGTTGTCTTCGCCCGCAGCGTTGTACAGACCCAGCGATAGAGTCGCCAGGAGAACGCTAACGTGCTGCCACTTGATGAAAGTCCGTTGGTTGGCGAGCCACACCTTGGACTCCACGCGGACTGGCCCGGAATCCTTGATCCAGGTGCTGGGCTCCCGGACGCCAGGTGGAAGAGTGACTCGTTCGCGTTTCGCGCGTGCGTAGCGGGACATTGAGAACGAAGGGAGGAGGTTGGTGAGACGGGATGGTATCGAGGCAGCGCTCACTGGAGACTCGCGGGCCTGGGGAGACTCCCCACGGCGCTCGGGTTCGCGGCTGGGTTGCGAAGGACGTTGCTCCCGTGGGGCCTCGAGAGCGCGGGCAGGGCCTGCTTCAGGCAGCCTGGCGGCAGGCGAACTGACAAGGGGTTTGACTGCAGGACCGTGTTTCGCCCCAAGGAAGCTCTCCACGGCAAGTTCATCTTCGGCACGCTTCGCTTGCCTCTCCTGCTCTTCGTGGAAGGCCTCCTGGGGGTCACGTCGGATGTCATTCTCGAGTTCACCCAACCAAAACGGGAATGTGTTGACATTGTCCTCGAATAGCTGGGCGACTCCATGGACAAACTTGGAAAACCTTGGGGCCTCTTTGACAAGATGAGACGCCATCAGATCTCTGACCCATTCTCCTGCCCGTCCGCCGCTACCTCTCAACTTGATCTCCAGGATCGCATGAGGGAAACGGACGATCTCTCCCTGTCTTATCGAGCTGAATGGATATTCCATCGCGGCTTCATCAATGTCCGCGCGGTGCCAATCAGAAGGATCCCGACAAGGCCGTTCAAAATCCAGTGAATCCTCTCTAATCAGGGCCAGATTGGTGTCAAGGGAGATTCTTATTCGGTCATCACCAGGGATTTGGAAGGCCGTTCGAGTATAATTGGCACGAAGCATGGGCTGTAGCCCATGTTCCCTGATGAAAGATTGCAGCTCATCCACGTCCCTCTTAAGCGACTCTGCCTGCTCCGAGTCGCCAACACCCTGGTCCGAAAGCTTGCTCACCTTCTTGTCGAATTTGTATTGGCCGTTCAGAAACTCTTGTATGTGCTTCTCCTTCAGTTGCACTCTAACCTCTCGACTTTTGTTATCCTCAGTGACAATCTTCTTCTCCAAGAAGATGGCTGGCTTGTCCTTCAACTGCCCTGTCCAGCGCAACCTCAAAGACCCAGCTTCGGGCGCCCGGGCAACCTTTTTGTTATAGAGTTCGAATTGAGGATTGTCAAAATACAAAGATGTGATGGTCGGATCCGCTGGGACCACGTCCAATTCCTTGGAGGATTTCGGGTTATATACTAAAACGGGCAGTCGGCGCAGGATGTATGTCTTGACCTCCAGGATATTGTCCGCATGAACCCAGAATTTGTGCGAGGTATAGACATCTTGGTCGTGACGGGTGTCCGCAATGGCACCCTCCTTGCCCTCCGGGACGCCTGGATTGAGTATCTGGCGCACGAACGAATACATGACGGAAAGTCGGTGGAGGAGAGGCGAGTAATCTTCGGAGTTGAAAGGCAGCTGCGAAAGCCGCACTTGGAGCAGAGGCTTAACTCGGTAGCGTGCACCACGCTTCCGGTCATGCTTCTTCGCAGCCTTGAGGAATCCGGTGAAATTGATACGACTGTATTTCTCCAGCTCGCTGACCTCCTTGGTAATGCTGTCCAGCTCGCGCAGTACCTGGGAGGCGATGGCCTTCCGTCTCTGCTCGTCCATCTCCGGTGGTTCCGCTTCGTCTTTCGGGGCCAATGGCTCCAGTTTCGCCTCACATGCAGAGGTACGCTCCCGCAGCTCACGAGACGTCTGCACCTGAAAGGCGTGGACCTTGTCCAGCTGGACATTGATCAGCTCCTGGACGAAGGCCTCCTCATCCTGTTCCGTCCACGGGTCGCTCTCGACGTCGCTTAGATCCTCGCCCGTTACATCCGGTTCCCTTAAGAGGATTTTCAACTTGTGGTAGTCAATGTACTTGCCCTCCCATGGTGGATAGATGGAGCTCTTCAGGGTCTTGCCGAAACGCATCGCGCAGGGATGAGGGGATGTGCCTGGCTAGGTTGGCGGAGGAGAATGTACGGTATCGAAGTTAAGAATAAAGAACGGCCAGTATAGTGTGATTCAGTTATGGATACAGGCACCTAAATTAACAATTAAATGCCCCGAACAGAGGGCAACGGGAGTGCAAGACGTTGAACAAGAGCTGCGGGAAGGGCGACGAGACGACCATGGGAGATATGAGGTCGTCAGCACACGTGCATGCCGTGAGCTCGGCGACGGCCAATTGCAAGCTCGAGGTCAGGCGGTCTGTCGTCCCAGATGGGAGCGGAGCACTCGCGCTAGGCCCGATCGGGCAAGCAGCTGGCCGGCCGGGCCGCGGGAGGGAGGAACCTTTCCCCGACGGCCGCGGCTGGCCTCTGCGTCCGGAGTACCCCAGATTGCTGATATCTACCACTGCCGTGTTTTCTTTCTCTGTGATTTCTGGCTAGATGGATCGGTGGGCATGCGCCGAGAATACTCTATTTGATTGTTTTTCTATACATTTTTCACCAAATACCCTTTCATTTGGATAGAAAGGACTGTCTGATATTTTCTTGTTTATGGAATCTGCCACCTCTCAAGCGGCACCTACGGGTGTCTTGCCCGAAGCGCTTCGCGAGGTTCTGGTGGACCTGCATCAACACCCATATCCTCATGTTCCTAACCCGCCGGAGTGCAAGAAACGAGCGTCTGTGGCCCTCATTCTGAGAGTCCGCCCTGACTTTAATCACTGGCCAGAACCATCCATTCCCGTAGTGGAGGATCAGTCTGTATCAGTTATCCAGCGACTGCATAATTTCTTTTCTCAATCATGGGTGCAACATGGTGACCCGGAGGTCCTTTTTATTAAGCGGGCTTCGAGAGTAGGGGATCGCTGGACGGGCCATGTTGCGCTTCCCGGGGGCAAGAGGGATCCGGATGACGCAGACGACAAGGCTGCTGCGATCAGAGAGGTTTCCGAAGAGATCGGCCTCGATTTGACAACCGGCGACTGCATATATGTTGGCAATCTGCCCGAGCGCATTGTCACTACGTCTTGGGGCAGTGTACCGTACGTGGTCCGTGACTGCCCTTCTTCTTGAACATACTGACTCAGCTGCAGGCTCATGGTTCTCTGTCCCTTCATCTTTCTGTTAACTTCCAGCCATTCGCCAACGCTCAAGCTGCAGCCGTCTGAGGTGGCTTCGGCCCATTGGGTCTCACTTAGAGCCCTCCTGTCCCCGTCGCTGCGTACCGTCGAGTATGTTGATCTTTCGGAACGATACGCTAGTCGGGGTGGATTCCTCACCCGTCTTGGTTACCGCTCGATAATGGGTCTAATGGAGTTTTCTGCGATCAGACTGGTTCCTACTGAGAGCCTGCAATGTAGCTCGGTCCCGGGGTTTATTCCCGATGACAGCAACAAAAAATTCCTGTCGCCTTTCCAGAGGTGGAAGGCATGGTACCTGAGCGGCCAGGAGGACTCCAGTGACAGGAGCCGCCCTCTGCTTCTCTGGGGATTGACTCTGGGTATATTAGCGGACTTTTTGGATATGCTCCCTCCTCACAACGCAGTTCAGCTTTGGAAGTATCCGACTTTCACTCCGCTGGATCTGCGCTTGATCGTGAGTCTTTTGACGTATCGCCTGCGGAAACGCAATGCTCTCAGGGTTAAGACTGGAGGACGTCCAAATGTGACAGCCGTCGACAGTCAGACTGCCGCTCTACCTGTCACACAAGAGGAGGATGCAGATCCTGACCACAATCCCAACGAGGTTGGAATTGGTGGAATGGGTGTTGGCAGATATTACGGCCCGTCATCAAAGGATTCTGAAAATGGTACCACCCACGCTGTCGGCATCATGCTCAGGGGTTACTATGATCGTCTGAGGGTTGCAATGTATGTTTTCCTTGCCTGGAGGCTGGCAGCAGGCTCCATCGCCGCGCTGTATGCCTGGAAATGGTTTCGGCGCCGGTGATTAGATGTAAGGCCCAGTCTATTTGTTTTACACATATACCTGTATATTTAGTGTACTCCTTATTCTAGAGTCGCATGACTCATACGGTAGGAACTTGAATTTAACTGAATTGAGCTGAAGTTGTATGGATTGCTTTGGTGGCACAGACATCTAGACGGCCCGTACCCAGAGCTCCGCCAGGATTCCCCACACGCCGCCTCCTGACCGCCGTACGGAGTAGACTCCCAACGAAGTCCATTCCAACGGAGCCAGCTGAAAGAGTCAAGCACCCTCGACGGAAACAATTGCGGAAACAATTTTGCTGCACGTAAACTCCGCTTCTTTGTGACTCCTATTTTAGCAACTCTTTAGCGACAATGCCCGCGACACAGAAGCTCTACCCTCGCACAACCGTCAAGCGCATCGTCAAAGCGCACTCGAATCGAAGCCTCAGCAAGAATGCGGACATCCTTGTAAGTCAGTCCTTTGTCACAGTAGCTGCAGAAGCGATTTTTTATCGGTTCTTCGCGTACTTTGCAGACTAATTGGCTAATCTGCGCTCTTCACAGATCTTCCTAGATTACATGCTCTTCATGCAAGAGTGAGCCGCCCCCACCGTTCAGCTCCCGCCAGTTTCCGCCTCTATCATTTCGTTGAAGCATTTACGAATACGTTTGTCACAGATTGATGCGTGAAGCATCGATAGAGTCAAGAAAAGCCGGTGAAAAGAGCATATCTGCCAAGAGTGTGCGGAAGGTCACCGAGGTACGAGTCAGCACGCTTTTCCCATGTCCCGTCTCTCGTTTGTCTCTGTATACGGGGACCTAATCTTGGTTTCCAGGGCACGTTGCGCAAGTTCAGGGGCTAAATAGAGCTTCGGTTGCTAAATGGTCGTTTTCTTGTTTGTCTGCGGTTGCGCTCTTGTTGGGCATGACACGTGTACTGCGTATGGTCGGAGTATTGGAGTTCAGGAACCGGTTACCTAGGGTAGATTTTTTTTTTCTTTTCTGATACCCGAAAGTTGCTTTTTGAAGGGATCGAAATTCAATTAATTGCTACAGGAGCTGTAAAGCGACAGTCATGGTCATGTTGTACGTACCGTACAATTACAAGCTGTGTAGAAACTATTGAACAGCGCCCGAGGAAAAGAGGAAGGTCAAAAAACGAATACGGAATGCACACCAGAGGAGAGTTATTTGCGTTCTAGGCCCTGCTTTGTTTGCGAGTGGATAGACATTGGACCGCCATATATGCTGGCACGCGATCGAGTGCTGGATCGGCGGGGAGCTCGCGCTCTATTTTCGTTCCGCCTCTTTCACTGGCGACAACATCACGACCGCCCAACTTCATCGGTCAACACCTCCAACCAATTTTCCACGTCTTCACCTCCCCTACGCCAGCAACACAACTGCTTCCCCTACTCTTAGTCACCTTCTACATACTAATATATCTACCCGAAACCTCTTTCCCTTGCAACTGGGTCTTCCTCCTCTCTCTTCCCTTTGCACCAGCTGCAATCGCACAACCGACCACCTCCCACCATGCCTGCCACCGCCGTCACCAACAACCCCCCAGCACAAACAGAATCCAAGTCCGCCAAGAAGAAGCGTGCAAAGGCCGAGGCTTCTACAAATGGCGATGCTGCTGGTTCTGCCCCTTCAAACCCCGAGACCCCAGCTACCCCAGCTACTGAGCAGCCTGCAACAAATGGTGTTATTGTTAGCGAGGCTGAGAACACTTTCTTGAGGGATCTCCAGAAGTACGCATCCCTCTACGGCTTTCATATCTGTTTATACATTTTTATGTTCTGGACAATGAACTGATTTGTGTTTCCCACAGGAGTTTGCGCAATGCCTTGAAGAAACTGGTGAGTCACGGCCTCCGTGTTCCGAGTTCTGAATTCTCCAGCTAATGTGCGATATCTTCTTCTCTGTAGAATGCCACCTCAAAAGTCGACAATATCATCGCCGAAAACCCTGGCAAATCGCTGGATGACCTAGTTGCTGAGAGGAAGATCAATGTGGACCAGAAGGCTCAGGCGCTGAGGAAGCCTGCCTTGGAAGCCGATGTCGCTAATTTGGAGCGTCAGATCGCCCAATACAAGCAGTTTAGTGCCCAATGGGAGGAGCGTCTGGCCAACCAGAAGGCGGCTCTGGAGAAGGCGCACAAGGAGGAGCTGGAAGCTGAGCGGGAAAAGATTATCGCCGAAACCACGGAATCCAATAAGAAGAACTTTAGGGAGCAATTGCTGGTCCTGAGCAAGTTTTTGCGCGCTGCCGCTGCTATGAGACGTTCTGGTGACGAGACTTCGCCAGAGAGCCGTGCGTTTGAAGGTGTCCTGTTCCAGGTCTACGGTGGCACCGATGAGGCTGTCGACGCTATGCTGAAGTTGATTAATGGCGTGGATGAGAAGATCCCCAGCGTTGAAGGCGACTTGGTAGAGGTGACTTGTAAGTATCGTGCCTTGGTATCACGGTACCCTAAATCACGGTGCTGACAAGCCGTCCAGACGAAAAGGTGAAGAAGGCTTCAGAAGATTACTCTCCGGAGGTGGCTTGGACCGAAGAAGCACCAGCTACCGAAGCTGCTCCTGCTTCAGATGCTACCTTGGCCAATGCCGGCTCCAGCGAGCTTCAGGATACCACTGCCCAGACCGCCACCACGAATGGTTTCGCAACCTCCGCCCCTTCTCAGCCGGAGCAGGTTTCCGCACCTGCTCCTCAGGCTACCGTTGGAGATGCAGCTAACCCACTGGCCGAATCCGTCGCCACTTCTGTTAATGCGGACGGTTGGGTCGAGGTGCCGCGCAACCCAGCTGAGACCGATACTGGTCTCGAGGGCACTCCCGCGGCGGCTGCCCAGACTTCGAACGCCTCGACGGAGGAAGCTCCTGCTACCACTGCCCCGGCGAAGGAGGAAGCGAATGACGGCTTCGAACAGGTGGTCCACCACCAGAGGCAGAACAGCGGACGTGGCGGTCGAGGCGGCCGCGGACGTGGGCGAGGTGACGGGTTCCGTGGTCGCGGTCGTGGTGACTTCAGGGGACGTGGCCGAGGCCGTGGTGACTACAGGGGTGGACGTGGACGAGGTGGTTTCGGAGGCCAGCAGGGTAACCACGGCGCGAATGGTACCAATGGGTCTTCGGCGCCCAATGGAACCCAGTAATTGCCTGGCAGCCCAGCGTTGTCTCTCGAGAAGCCCGACGCCTAATGTTTTGGCCGTATCCGTGGGCTAAACGGTATGGTTGGAGGGACTTCTCTCGCACAAACCTGATATCTCGATCGCTCCTGCTGCTCCTCGTGCTGTCCGCCTGGCATAACGCCGCGCTTCTCCGGTCGACTACGCCTCTTCTGCCCATCGACTTCTATTTTTCCTGTCCATTATTCCCTTGGATTGGTCGGCGTTGTGACGGTCCACGAAGGCAACGAATTTGAACGTCAAAAAAAGAGCATGACTCGCAACTGCGAGGGTCTCGAAACGCGGACACGAAAGAATTCTCATGTACTTTTTCTTCTCGGCTGATATCTTGAAGGTTTCCAAAAGTTTCTCTGTTACGTCTGTCCTGCGTTTATCGAGCGTGCATATGACCATCTTGCTCTTCTCGCTTTTTCCATTTTTTATGTGTTTCTACCACGATTCCCCTTTATTCCCCCTTACGCCTTATTCTGTTTCGATATGTGAGCAGAGGAAGGCTTCGTGTTTTCTTGTGTCGTCGACATATCCGACCTACACTACAAATTCATGTATTCTAGTTTGCTTTGGCCTACGGGTGTGCGGTCTTTTCTGGGACCGGGCTCAGGCATGGGGAATCTGACGGGTTTGGAGATCGGTGAGGGGGGGGGGAACGGGACTGTCTGGGGGTTATCACGGCACGGTGTTTGCCTTAGCGGTTAGTTACGTGGAACAATGGTACGATCGGATTCGGGTGCTGCGAGAAGCTATTGACCTGCGTATTTTCTCCGTGATCTCTTTTTCTTTTGTAGGCTCGTAAGCATGTGGCATGCAGTGATGATCCGGTCAAGAATTAAGAGAAAGGCGGAAACTGTGCTTTGGGCTTCGAAGCAGGAGGTAATCTCTCGACAGGTCAATCGGATCTCTGGATTCGACCACCAATGGTGTCCGTGGAAGTCAACCAGCGCCATCTGTAGACCATAATAATATTAAGTCTAGGCGCAGATTCCACGGTTGCCAGTTTAGGAGATACAGACATAATTCAGGAGAATTAACCAGCAGGGGTTACTCTGTACCCGTAGTCTACGCAGAGGGGCGGATAGATACCGTTGCAGAAGAGTGAAATTCTCTTCACAAACTTCTTTTTTGAACATGGAAGTTCTGGAAGAGCGGGTGATCTGTCTTTAGCGCCCTTTGTCTAAGAATAGGACGTCGGCCTAAGGTTCGGCCCGGGAGGATCTGATAAGGGCTTGGCGGCGCCGTAGGGCTTAGGGCTTTCTCCGGCCGTTCGAAACGTCCGCGTTGGACAACTCCTGAGACCCATCTCTCTAGAGCTCTTGTCTGTCCTCTCCTGGCCCTCCCTTTTCTTCAGTTCTCAGATGCTGTATTAACATTGCATATACTCTTCTCTCCATCTTCCAAACTCCACTGCATGTGCTGTACATGTCTACCGTGTCTCTGACTTGAACGCATTTGCTAGTCAGCCATGGCGTCGACTACGGTCTCTGGAGACCAACGGAAGAGGATCTTAAAAGTCCTCTTCACCTCGCTTCTCTTGGATTTGGTTCGTGTCCTCTGGTTCCTTTGTCCTATAACTCCGATTGCGAGCCCATGCTAACCGCCTTCTCTGCGCAGATTTCCTTCACTTTCATCCTCCCCCTCTTCCCCTCCCTGCTCGACTTCTATCTCAACCGGGACCCCTCCCCGACGTCCCTCCTCAACCGCATCTTCCACTACCTGAACGCGTACAAGAACTCGTTCGCAAAGCCCATCGATTCCCGCTATGATATCGTCCTCCTGGGCGGCGCGTTGGGCTCGCTCTTCTCCTTCCTCCAGGCCATCGCCGCGCCCTTCATCGGCCGCCTGTCCGACAAACGCGGCCGGAGGACCGCCCTGCTCTGGTCCATGGCCGGCAACATCCTGAGCGTCGCGCTTTGGGTCGCGGCGACGGACTTCCGCACGTTCCTGGCCAGCCGCATCGTCGGCGGCCTGAGCGAGGGCAACGTCCAGCTCGCGAATGCCATCGCGACGGACATCAGCGACGAGAGCCAGCGCGGCTCGACGATGGCGCTCGTGGGCGCCTGCTTCAGCATCGCCTTCACATGTGGACCGGTGCTGGGGGCCGCGCTGTCGAGCATCACCACCGTGGCCGCCAATCCGTTCGCGACGGCCGCGGGGTTCTCGCTCTTCCTGATCGTGCTCGAGACGGCGTATCTGTACTTCTATCTTCCCGAGACGCACCCGCGGTTTGCGAAGACTGCTGCTCGTCCTGCAGCAGCTGCTTCGAAATCGAGCGGATCTACTACTGCTACTCAAAGCAAAGCAAAGGCAGACGAAGGAACACCGCGCAAGCATACAAACCACCCGGCGCTACTCAACATCACTCACCTGCTCTTTCTGCTGCCCTTCTCCGGCCTGGAATTCTCCCTCCCCTTCCTCACGGCCACGCTCTACGCGAACAACACGACCAGCAGCCCCTCGGCCCTCAATGGCCGTCTCCTCTCGCTCATGGGCCTCATCGCCTCCCTCCTGCAGGGCACCGTCGTGCGCCGCCTGCCGCCTCTCCTGACCGTCCGCATCGGCGTGCTCGCCTGCACGGTGTCCTTCTTTCTGCTCGCGCGCGTCTCGTCCATCTCCGGCCTCTACGCCGCCGGGTGCCTCCTGGCCGTGACCAGCGCCACCGTCGTGACAGGCCTGAACAGCCTGGGCAGCTTCGAGGCCGGGGAGGGCGAGCGAGGTGTGGTCCTGGGCAAGCTGAGGAGCTGGGGCCAGGTCGGCAGAGCGGCGGGGCCGGCGCTGTTCTGCTCGCTGTTCTGGTGGGTTGGACGGGAGGCGGCGTACGCGACGGGCGGCGTTGCGATGCTGGCGGTCTGCGGGATTGTGTTTGCGGCGTTGAGGTCGCCTCAAGCTGTGACGAAGGCCTCGAGTTCATAGATAGCTAGGTGCTAGTTTAGCTACCTGCCTGAGGTAGATTGTACTGTACTGTATACCGCACATAGATTAGATGCCTAGGTAGAGCTCAATAATGCATACGTCCGGCGGCTGGACCGGCGGTTTGATTATCCATTGAGCAAGTATCCTGCCCAAATACTAATAACAAATGGAAGCTTTTGGATCAGAGGAGCATAAACCAATCATTCTTCTATTCATTCATCCAGTTATATGCAATCCCAATTGTACGGATTACCATCCCTAACCTAGACAAGCAGAATCTCTCTCTCTCCCTCTCTCTCTCTCTCTCTCTCAAGGCCATACTACTATCTCCTTCCTGCTGAGAGATCCCGTCCCGTCCCGAAACACACTCACTCTTCACCGTTATCGATTGATATGGCTGATCACTTGAAGTGCTCATCCTGGATGGAGATCTCTCTCTCCAAAAAGCAAGCATATCCATGCAGTGTACATCCATGGTGATTCTAATTCTGATTTCCCGTACATAATATGGCGTCACAATCATCAGGACGCTTGCAGCGTGGCTCCCTGATCACAAGGTTCACTGTCCATGATGGAAGGCACATTGTGAATGCGGCTTCAGTAGAAACTGCCAACAGGGACCTGATTGCAGGGACCTGATTGATGAATGCTACCCACATACTGTACCTCAAATGGTCAAGTCCCGTGCAATGTATAACTGTAGAAAATCAGAGAGACTCTGGGGCAAACATGACCCTCCTTATTCCATTGACATTGGCACTAATTCCCGAGGGATACTTTTCCAATGCCCAGCAGTCAGGCATTGGGGATTCAGGACGTCTAAAAACGATCCAAGCATACCTACTACTACTGCCACGACGACAGCTCATGCTGATGGATATACCTTCCAACATGCTGAGCATGCTGGATGTTCCCTTGCTACAGGCAGGTGCAGGACATACTTCCGGCGGCGCTCGATAGTCAACTGGCTGAAGACCTGCCTGCCTGTCCGCATCTGCGGAATGAAACCGCTGCCATCGGTGGCTGCGTGGGCAACCGGATTGCTGCAAACGGCATATCCGAGGGCACATCGCATCCCCACCCGCCCGACGACGCCGCTTTTATCCACAAACGGTGGGGCTCCTCAGCGCCGCCAAGCCAGACAAGCCACACTCTGCAGACGGAAGCGTCCAGGAGCAGCCAGAGTCAAGCCAAAGCCAAGAAGTCCCGTCCGGATCAGCTGTTGAACCACGGCCATCCTCGTTGGGCCCCGGGTCTAGTAGACGATTTGGAAACAGAATACATCCGAGGTAGATAGATGCTACAGATCACTGCTGTCATTAAGCTATCTATGACGAATAGCAGGCCTCCGCGCAGCAGCGGCCGACATCGGGTTCTAGCATAAACAGCAACAGATGGATAAACATTCATCACACTTCATCACAGAGTCGATGCTCGTCGCGGAGCGACATACTCAACGTCACACGTCATCATCAAGGAATCCCAAACAAAATCACGCCTCATCGGCGGAAACGCTGTTGCGGCGCGAGTTGGCTCGCGAATTGACTCGCGAGTTCACAGCGCTGCCCTGACGGCTGCCCAGCGCCTGGCGCACCCGCAGGTTCTGCTGCGACCGTGCAATCGAGTTCGCACGGGATCCCGTCGGCATCTTCGACAGCCCGTTGCCCTGGATGCTGTTCGCCTGGGCGCGGGCATCGGACAGCTGCTGGGCAAAGGGAGACCGCTTCCGTAGCGTCGGTCCGTACCAGTAGATCACGTACACGGCGAGGACAAGGACGAGGGAGATGCAGGCTGCAGAAAAAAAAAAAAAAGAGGGTTAGCACGGGCACGAAGCACCGAAGAAGAAGAAGAGATCCAACTTACCAAGAATCGTGGACGCCCATTCCAGATGCATCTCACCACCGATATCTGTATCCAGTTAGCTTCCATTCCCCTCACCCATCCCGCAATCGGGATACATACTGGTAAAGAAAGGCGTTGCAGGCACGGTCAGGACACCGGCCAAAAAATCTCGGGACCATCCATTTCCACCGGTGGCAGACGCGGAATACGGGCCATAGGCACAGATCATGTAGTCGATAGTCGCCATGTAGATGCTGTAGTTGGCGATTCCCACGATGGCGGAGAAGACCATGGTCCCCATCCAGTGGACAGGCGGCCCCAGGCTGGTCCAGGCGAATCCGATGAGACCGAGGGGCAGGCACGGGGCCGTGTAGAGGAGCCACCACAGCCGGGACTCGTACTGGGCGCGCTCATCGTCGGGCTTCTTGCGCCGCTCGACAACGTTGCGTCGGATGACGGGGAAGAAGGACAACCACGCGATGGTGTAGCCCACCAGGATGGGGATGAAGGCCAGGCCCAGCTCGACGGTACCGAAATTCCACTGTTTGTAGACGAGGGAGAAGGACTGGATGAACATGAAGATGAGGGCGTCGCTGAAACCGCTCAGCAGGGACAGCGTCAGGACGATCGGCTCGGTGACGAACATCCTGAACGGGCGGATCCAGGTGATCAGGATCTCCTTCATGGAGAAGCGCTCCTTGAAGGGGACGAGCTCGTTGGGGCCATAGACGTTGGGGTTCTCGCCGCTCTCGCGCCTCTTCTTGGCGATGCGGTCCATCAGGATGGTCGACCGGGTCTCGGGGACAAACAGCAGGTGCACAATCTGCACAAACGCGCCGAAGATGAGCTGGATCCACATGTTCCAGCGCCAGTTGAGGTATTCCTCGACAAAGCCACCGACAACGGGACCCAGGACGGAGCCCGAAACGGAGGAGAAGACAACGAAGGCCACAGCATACTGCTGGTCGTCAGCCTCCCACATGTCCGCGATCATCCCCAGCGTCACAGAGCCTCCAGCGGAGGACAGGCCACCAAGGGCACGGCCGATCATGATGGTGCCAAAGTTTTTCCCCAGAGCACAGGGCAGCTGCCAGATGTTGACAAGGAAGAGACTGGCCTGGAGGACCGGCTTGCGGCCCAGCTCCTCACTCCACGGGGCCCACAGCTCGCAGCCAAAGGCGTAGAGGACCAGGAAGATCATGGCACCGCAGCGGCCAGCCTGCATGCTGATACCAAACTCCTCAGCCATGCCCGTCAGGGCATTCGAATAGAGGCTAGTGTTGAAGTTCATAGAGGTCTGGACGAGGAAGATGACAGTGAGGATGGTCCACTTCTTCCAGGAGGGGAATGAGTAGCCCAGCTGGTCGTAGCAGTCCTCCTCGGTCAGCTCGACCTTGTCAGCCGCATCCGGGGCGGACTTCTCGAGATGGTCCAGCTCGGGGTTTCCGGCGTGATTGTTGGTTGACCAGTGGGCATGACGCGGAGACCCAGAGGGCGGAGTGAGGGGCTTCTCGGCCTGGGTGGCAGAGGAGACCTCCGAGTCCTGGGCCTTCTCGTCCAGGGCCTGGCCTGGGGAAGATGGTGCGTCTGTGGGAGCAGCCATTTCAAGCCAATTGTGTCCCTGACGGTTCAATTGACAGGAAATTGGCTCTCAGACGTCTCCAATTGGCTCAAAGGGAAGCAGATACAGACGAGACTCAGACAGGGGCCAGGGGATCAAGAAGAAAAGCACCCGTCTGGAAGCAGGATGAGAGAGGATGTGAGGGAAAGAAACGACAGCGGGAGACGACGTATCCTTATACCGCGTGCATCTGTCCTTGTCGCTGCTTCCTCCAGGCAAGAAAGAAGGTCATGGGGCCCCGGGCCGGTCGGCCGAGAAGTCCAGAGGAACAGGCTCAACAGCGGCAGGCACGACAGAGGGCCCTGGATATGCCGCTGTGGACACTGGGACGGGCACCACCGGGCGGCAGAGGCGGCAGAAGCAACGGCATCCTTCCTTGGCACGGCTGCTTGGCCTTCCCCAAAGCAGGTCTACACGGGGAAGATGGAGCAAGTGCGGGATTTCACGCTGGCGGACGCTGTAGGCAAGGCCCTCCGCAGCGGGCCAGGCTGCTCCACTGCAGTCTGCAGGGCGCTGCAAGAGAGACGGCCGGAGAAGATCTTCGCGTCCAGCTCCGGTGGCCTGCTCAGATGACCGGGATCATTGGCCTTCTCGGGCCGGTGGGGGGCGGTTAGCACCCGGGACGAGCAGACCGGTTTCTTTTCCCGCCCTGCCCACGCTTCCCGCCCTGCTTGTCTACTCCGGGAGGTCCAAGAATGTCCGAATCTGAACAGAGAGGCACCCGAGCGTTGTCTGCTGCCATGAACGCCCGCTCCCGGTATCGGATGCTGGTTCTGGCCAGGGATGAAGTGACTGCCGGCGCTGTGTCAGCCCTACATGCAAGGTTCACGAGATGCGGGCGGAGAGAACATTTACCGGTCATCGCTGGCTTGGAGAAGAGGATGGCCGTACAGGCGTTGTGCATGGGGATCGAGGGACGCCGGCGTGTGCTGTTTCGTGCTCCGAGTCGAGTGCTCTGCTCTGTTGTTACATCGGGGCTCCACCGATCGTCGCTCCGCGCCTGACGTCAGTCCTGGTATATAGCAGCGCCGATGCTCTTACATTTGATGGAACACACAGGATCTCTGACGTGTGGATATAATCCAGAGTACGTAGTATACGGTGCAGAGCACGATGAGAGGTTTTTCCGAGACCGCTGCCGCCTCGAAGACGGTTCCGGGAGCGGCGCCGGGCGGGTCCGGCGGTCTCGCGACCTCGCCGGCCTCTCCCGGCCTGCTGCTAGCCCCCATAAGAGGAATGTGAGCGCGGCTGGGGCCCCGCCACGCCCGTTCGCGGAGTGGTTGTGGAGGGCCGCGGGCGGAGGCTTAGGGCGGCGACGGCCGGGCAGCCGTGCAGATCACTGCCCGGAAAGCCAAGACCAGCGTCCAAGGCTCCTATGAGATGTTGATGCCAGAGATGCCTTTTCCACAACACCCCTGATCCTGTCTGCTGTCATGCCGATACCCGGCTCGCTTTTCACCTCCGTCAACAGCGAAAAAGCCTCTTCTCTTTCCCCTTTCTCTTTCCTTTTCCTTTCCTTCTCCGTACGACAGGCAGTATCCTGCAGCTGACGCAAGCGTGGATGCTAGGCCTTTCTTTCTCTATCCTCGTGCCATGAGATGCTACGTGCATCCAGTACGTAGTATATATAATATGAGGTCTAGAAATCTATTGTGCTGCATTCTGTTCTGCTATATCAAGAAAGATTCCAACGGCAGCAAGCCTTTCTGCTCTTTTTTTCTCCCTCCTCTCCTGCAAAGTACTCGTATTCCAGCGATCGGAGAATTTCTATCATAATTCAAGAATAAGAACCATGTCAAAAATTGAGTGATGACGACTCGGAAAATTCTCTCCCACCGTGCAACCACCACATGGCGCACACAGACCTCCAGGCCAGGTCAGGTTCGCTTCCGTCTTGTGCAACTCTTCTTCTCACTCCATGATCTCACGCACAAGAGATCACAGTTGGCCGTGGGACGGAGAAGAGAGCCCAGTCCAGACCCTCTCCCATCGGAAGAACCGCTGCAAGCATCCATCCCTTGCTTGCACCAGCGTCGTAGCCCTCCTATATAGCCAACACAATATCAGCTGCCTACGCGGCTCCAGTCGCCAAGCCCTTTCTCTCCCTTCCTTTTTCTTCCCCTCTGTCAGGATTCGTCTGTTGATTTTCCTTCGAATAGGAGGAAACCGGAATCTAATCAACTCCAATCGAAGGGGAACCCCCGATAGGGTGAGGTGCTTGATGGCTCAGGATAATCCGACCTGGACAGAGTGCAGGTTCACTGGACGCACGGAACAAGCCGCAGCTGCGAGAGAAAAGGGCACCGGGATTAGGGCTTCTAAAACGAAACGTAGCATAAGCATAAGGTAGCCTGGAATCGAATCCGTCCTTCTCTCCTCAATCTCTCTCTCTCTCTCTCTCTTCTGCTTCTTCTCCCTTGCGTTGTGCCAGGGAATGAGACGTGAATAAAATTTCGATCGTCATCGGGTGTCCATACATACATATGTATATACTGTACTGGGCCTAATCTATCTATATCGGTAACACCTTCTTGAGTGAGGCCTTGCACCAACAGATCTATCCAAGATGGATAGTGGGCATGTGGTGGCTGTACTGTAGTACCGATTACAAATCCGAGCAGAGAGTGCACTGCACTTCGACATCCAATTTTAGCAACCTGCATAATAGGGGAAAGAACGATAGACAGAACAGCGTGCTTCATCCATTTCCTCCTCACAGGCAGAGGATTCAGACGCGGAGCAAGAACGTATTGTCGTACTGTACTGTACAATACCCGGTATCTCTCTTCACCAGAATCAATATCAGCAGTCTCACCTGACTGAAGAACCATCTTATTATCAGTTGCGTTAGATATGAATCCCCAGGTAAGTAGACCGCCACCCAAGCTGTCTAAAGGAGATGTCTACCTACTAAAAGGCACATACTCACTTTGAGTGAGTGCATAGGTACCTAGGTAGGCAGCTATGTGGGTCCCATATGTGCTATACTAATGTATAGAAAGGCAAAGATAGGAGAGAATGCCGTTTTATTTCAAATCCAACCTGGACCCTGGCAGGATGCTTCGTTGGTCCGGACCTAAAATCGACGACCTCCTGATCCGCAAGGGATATACGGAGAGAGGGAAGGAAGGAGAGGACATGAAAAGATATGCTCAGTCAGGAAGAGGGCTGGGTTTGAATGGATTCGCAAATCAGGTTGGAGTTGGTTGGATAGTAACTCTTATTAGTGCCGGGAAAAGGTATCTAGATGGCTAGAGGAAGGAATATTTCCGTTATATTTTTGTAAACCCTGACTGACCCTATTCAAAGTTGTTTTCCATCGGAGCACTCCTATCATATCATCGCATTGTGAGGATTTCTCTATGGTAGATATATACAAACCTCATTTCATAGACGCATGATGAGCGGACGAAAAGATGAAAGATCACTTCAGCGACATTTACAGGGCCGACATCTACATATGCATACAGACCTTGACAAGATATATCAAGATGGGTATACAGAGTGGAGATTCCGTTCGAGTGCCGGTGACGGAAGAGAAACGCCAAAACTCCTGATCGATGAAGAGATAGCCGTACCGATTTTGTGATATAGTGAAGATTTTTTATCCTGTTGCGAGATGAATGTGAGAGCCCGCCATGAAAAAAAGAAAACCTGCCTAACCGTCCCAAGTCGAACGACAACGGCGTCATGTAATACAAGCTCCAGAGGAGAAAATAAATCGCCCTATATCTAAACACAACGCCCCCCTTTTGGCCTGTCTAACGAGAAGACAGCCTCGAAATCAAAGACTGCAACATGGCCGTCTCAGGCACATGTTGTCGAGAGTGACCGCAAGTCATCGTGTCCCTATCTGTACCCTGGAGTCATCAAGGTGAACAAGAGCCCCGGTCAATAAGCGGATTCGATCAAGAGCCTCAACTCGGTGCTCTGCATTTCTGAATCGGGGAACCGGCCCCTCCCTGGCCCTGGACGATGTTGAACTCTTCACAGCCCTGAATCGCCAGTCCCGGACCGGCCGAAGGATCCATTGAACCCCTTGCCTTCCCGAGCAGCCAATCCGTCAATGTGACGAACTTGGCCGTGCGATCCCACCCATTCCCCTGGTCTGCGTGCTCGATCGTATGGCTCGAGATCCGGCCCTCCTCGTCGAAGGAGAAGATGAACAGCCCCGCGAACTGCTCCTCCTTCGACAGTTTGAAGATGGGCGCCTCGCCCCCAAGCAGCACGCTAAGGGCCTTGTTCGTACCGTTCTTGGAAGCAGAGAATTGCCCGGGGCTGGTCGAACCCTGCCCGGATGAAGGTAACGAGGAATCAGAGCCGCTACCTTCGCCTCTCGGCTCCGTCTTCCAACGCACGACTAGCCTCTCGTCGCCGCAATCGCTTTCACCGCCAATATCAGCGTCCAGCACCGATCCGGCCCGAACGATCCGCTCGCTCATGATCTGTAGCTTGACATTTCCCACCAGGGGAACGCTGCTCCAGGCCACCGGGACTGTCCATAAAGCCGCACGATATAGTACCCGTCCTTTGGCTGTTGGCAGATGCGGATGTGTCGACGGGAAGAGATGCAGAGTGATATTTGGGGACAGAATCTCCTGCGGCAAGGGGCTTATGAGAATCGTTGGAAGGAGCGGGGAAAGAGTTCGGAGAGCTGCGATCGACGATGACAAAGTAAGCATCAGATCAATAATAATACAGATATGCCGTGCGATCAATGAAGGGGGGTAGGAGGGGGTGCGCAAACATACTTTTCCCGAGCTTCAAGATCCGCTCATCTGGAGGCTTGTGATCGCCGCCCGCGCCTTCGTTCAGCCCAGTCAGCGCTCGCGCGCCAGCTGGAGAAAAGAGGGAGGAAGACGACGGGGCAAAGCATAGCTCATCGAGCGGTCCATTACGAGGCTGCGCCAAAGACCTAGACGAGGTGGAGACATTGCTCTGATGGCGGAGGAAGGGCACCGGGCGCGGACGCGGGGAAGGGCGGAGAACGCATTTGATCGCGGAGGGAGAGCAAGACGACGGCGTCGGCATCACGAGAACGGCTTATAATACATAGAGCGCGAAGCTGGGCCGGACGAGACCGAGATGTGCCGTCGCGGATGCATGGATAAGGTGTCTTGCGCCGAGTGTCTTATCGAGGTTGCGGAGGAAAAAAAGTATCGAACCCGATAGATGTTCCGATGACGTTTGGTCGCCGCCGGCGCACAGCCGCCGTCGATACCCCATAGAATACAGACACGACGTCTGAATCCCAAGTATCATTATGATTAGTTTCCTTGTCAGTTAAATGCTAGTCTCTATTATCTCCAACATCCAGGTTGACGCATGGCATCGATGACGATGATTGCGCTAAGGCTAATACACCTGAGGCGCATGGGTCAACCGTGGATATCTCAACCGACAAAATGGCCTGAGCTTCAATCATCCATTCAATTAGAAAACGGCGATTTCCAATGAGTTATTTACTACGCTATTCTTTAAAATGATAAATACATATTTGCCATCCACGGTCTGCCAACTTGGCCCTACTGTAGATACATGTATCCCGTATATATGTACATCCATTCAAACAAGAGTAATTAATAATGAGCGACATAGATCCCATGGCAGTATTAGTGGTGTAGTAGCAGGAGAGTGTTCTGTCATTTGAAGCTCAGTTCGATCCTGATCCGCAGAAGCTATAGTGACTTAGTGCGCAGCAAAAATAATACAGGAACACTTAATGCGGTAGTCGATCCCAACTACTATCCAGTACCCCCAGTAAACGCCATCCCAGTAAATATACCCATGAACATAGTGCCATAAGCCAACCTCGTCAAATGGTCCATATCTCACGCAAGTTCGTCATCCATGGCCATGATACGCTTTTCAGCCAGCTCTCGAATCTTGTCTTCCAACACCGTCCGGCCGTACCTCTGGGCAACCTTGACGGCTGCCTCGAACATCTTCCCAGTACGGTCTCTCATCATGCTCACAAGTTCCAGGGCCTTCATGCCACGTTCTTCGCCCTCCCTGCATTCGACGGCCAGCATCTGCAGCAGGATCTTGTCGACCTCGATCTCCTTCCTCGCCAGTTCCGCACGCTGACTGTGCGTTGCGTTGGTAGACGAGATGAGATCCTCAAAGAGGCTAAGGAGGAGCCTTTCACGGACGAATGCCTCCTCGAACTTCGAACTATCGTTGCTAGAGGTTGATACGGGGATCTTGAATTCAAATTCAGTGAGCAGAGGTCGCGGGAAATAGGGGTATTTCTCTCCACCCTTAAGGATAATGCAATGGAACTTGTTCTGAGCGACCGCGACCGGCCAATATGTCTCCTCCTTGCGACCGCTGGCCAGTCTATCCAATTGTTTCGTATCGAGGACTGGGACCCAGCGAGCCTGGCCGAAATTGCGCCAGTGCTGCAAGATAAGAAGAACACCTTCCGAGTCATATATGCACGGATCCTAAGACAATCGTTAGCATAGGACAAGGGAATTTAACGTTGTCCAGCAGGTACTCACTCCATTGTCGGAGAAAAAGGCGGTCTTCAGCTGCGAGCCTTCCGGTATTGCAACTACATCTTCATTCTGGTGTACTTCGTCCCTCTTGACATTTTCAATTGAATATTTTAAGGTAGCATGACCTTGGGCGCTCACTGGCCCGTTTCCGATAGTCATAACATAATCCCTCCAGGCGGCACAAGTCACGGCCGGGCTCTTTTGTCTGTAGATTTTGTATGGTGTTCCGAAAAGTGTATAGATGCGAACATAATCTTTCGTCGTCACAGCGACGATGTAGGAATCGCTCAATGCCAGTGCTACCTAAAGTTTAGCAATGTAATTTCGCAGATGAGCTGCGTGTACTCACATCTGACCATCTCTCCTTCTGGCAGCTCTGTCCGCCAATCTGCACGCCTCGTCCACGTCTCGTGAGGACGGTAGAAGATCATGGCAGGATGTTCGTCTGTTGCTGGGCAAGAGAACAGTGTTCCATGTTCATCTGAGCGATGTCAGTATACCATATGCGTCGGTTTTGCAGGGACTAACATACTCAGACAAGCCCTATCATAAAGGTACGGATCAGTGAAGTGGAAATCTCGATGTAGTTCACGGTCGTGGAACTCGACAGTAACCGTATTATGGGTCTCCTGATCGACGGTCCAGACGCAGCCGGTCAAGTTCAGGCCTGTCACAGTCAGAAAAAGATAGTTAAAACAGGATATTAGAATTGGGGTTTCGTACAAAGGTATCGCCTGTTCCCCCTCCAGGGCGTACTGCCATGATCAATAGGAGGATGTTCCTTGGGTTCCCAAAATGCCATATGCCTCTTGTCATCATGCCCTTCAAGGTCACCCAGATGGCCGTTGGTACGTTTGCCATTAGCATTTATGCCTTCAGCATAGCCAGCGCCATCGTCATCCTCAACGAAATTGTCATCATCCATGGACCCAAGGATATCATCTAACGAGTCCGGTGTCTCCTCTCTTTGTCTATACCCCGTTCCTTCCTTTGGTCTGTTCACCATCGGCCGCCTGACATTGCCAGACATCTCATTCAGAGCGCCAGAAACTAAAGGAGCTGCCTCCAACATCTTGTCCAGAAGCGACCTATATTCCCGCGGAACAAAATGCTCGTATATAAAGAGCTCTCCATCAGAAGTCGTGAACGAAAGGGAGTTATCAGTCGGATGCCAGGCGAGATTGATTACGTTTGCGAAATCATAGCGTCGGAGGATGTTCTGCGTCTTCGTCTCCCAAAGCAATATCTGGCCATCTGCTCCAGCAGTCGCAAGGAGAGCGCCATTTGGAGACCAGCTGACGGCGGTTACATCTCCGTTGTGGCCACCAGAGAAAACTTTCTGTTTCGTCCAATCGGCGGTAGAAAAGACAGCGATGTCTCTCGTTGCCTGCGCTGCTGCAAAAGCTGTTCCATCAGGATGCCACACTGCTCTCGACGTCGCCTCGTCTTCAGCTTCGAGCCTCCGAATCACCCCGTCGAGTTTTCGTACCAACTCCGGTTCCTCGGAGACCATCGAATAGATGTATAGAAGCCCGTCCGTACAGGATACTGCAACATAGCGCCCACTCGGATCGAAGGTGACATGCTTCACCCCCTTCGTCTGCTCTCGAAGGTACTTTACTTTCGTCATGTCTTCAATATTGACGATTTTCACGGTGAGTTCACTGCTCCCGCGTCAGCTCTCTCCGGCCATTACTCATGATACAGGCGTCGTCCGCGCGACTCACTCGCTGGCGACAGCAACCCATTCTCCATCCTTGGAAATTGCGACGTCTCTCACAGGCAGAGCGCATCGCACCAGAAGCTTATCCATCTTGCCGGATTGTATATCGTATTGCCAGACCGTTCCGTCTTCTGCGCCCATGATGAAAGATTCATTCTGACCTTCACATCAGCCTGATTCACCAGACGGGCATAAGCTGAAAGCACCCACGGTCGCAGCAACCCCAAAGTGCCCCTCCACACCTTCATCGATAGTGGTTGGTTCTCCATCCTGTCCGATTGTGTAAATCCGGATCGCAGAGTTCGAGCCTGCGGTAATCACACGTCGACCATCAGGTGTGTATGTCAGAACAGTCGTTCCGGGGGTGTCTGCGAACAGTTTCAATGCACCGGTTAGCAGGAGAACTTAGAAGACGAGACAGTTACGCTGATGAATTGCAAAATCGGAGATGTACTCACGGGCTGGCCTGCCCCTTGGGCGAACCGCTTCCGAGCTCATTGTAGAAGCGGCTCAAAGTCAGAAGAGAAAGGCAATTCAGCAGCAACAAGACGAAAGAGGCCTTAATGCAGAGCTGAATTGGAGCTTCTGGTCTCGATGGTATTGCCAAGTTGGACCGCAAGACCCGCTCGTCTTGCGGAACACAGGCCGACGCGTCAAGTGCCGGGACGCGTCGCGCGCGGCTACGCACGGATCGCATGTTTATATAACCCAAATAGGGAAAGCAGCGGCTTAGGGCTTAGGGCTAGGCTTAAGATGTTTTAAAGGACCTCACTTACTGAACACAGCACTGTAGGATGATGTACAATATTTGGATGTTTTCTGATTCAGAGGACGGAAAGAGAGGGCACTGTACCTTTTCATGTTCTTTAGTATGCCAGTCTTTTCAGCGAGGCGGTAGGAGGCCTAATAACTGGTACGGTACGCAAATACTCTCCTCAGGTAACATGAAAACACAGTATTCAGTCTAAGGGAAATCAACAATATTGTTACTAAGCTGCATTGTCTAGCCTTTGCGACCACTGAGAATGTTAAGTATAACATGCTGGCGCAGCAATGGACAGAAGAAGTGATGCTATATTACAAATGCCCATTACGTGACACAGGGCAAGTTCAAAGGTTCACGTTGGATACGGTACATACATTCGCGACCTCTATAGGAGTAAACGTCCGCCGATAGTATCTATGGTATGGTTCTTCTCTATTCCAAATTTTGGATTATAGTAGATATGATGCATACATACCAGGTCTAGTTAACGTCAACACGTCGCGGTCCAGCGGCTGTCAGAAAATCGAAATCGACCCCGTCCTGCGCCTGATTCACGGATCGCTCATACAAACCGCGGTAACCTCTCCTATTCCTCCTCTCTAAGAACGCCGTTTCCTCCACGAGGGCTTTCTTCCGCTCTGCAATCCGAGCCCGCATTTCCTCATCCGAGATCTCCAGCTGCAGCTTCCTGCTCTCCACGTCACAGGTGATGATGTCGCCAGTTCGGACGATCCCGAACGGTGAGTCTGGAAGCGCCGATTCGGGCGAGATGTGCAAGATAATGGTGCCCCCTGCGGTTCCAGACATACGTCCGTCCGAGAGCCGCAACATGTCCTTCACGCCCGCAGCAGCGAGCTTGCGTGGGATTGGGATGAGGCCTGCCTCCGGCATGCCAGGGTTCCCGATGGGTCCGATGCCTTTCAGGACGAGCACCGAGTCCTTCGTTACGGGGAGCTCTGGGTCGTCGATTCGTCTGGCAAGGTCGGCGGAATTCTCGAAGACAACGGCAGGGCCGGAATGAGAGAGAAGCGAACGGTCTTTGGACGCGGAAGCTTTCATCACCGCACCATCAGGGGCGATGTTACCTCGCAGCACGACGAGAGAGGATGATGGGTAAAGGGGATCCGAGAGAGGTCGGATAATCTGTCGGGAATAGGGAAAAGTGCGGAAAGGCGAGGAGTCAAGGACCTCACCCAGCGTCTGGCCAGAAATAGTCATCGCGGAGAGGTGTAGAAGCGGACGGAGAGTATGCAGCAGGGCCGGCATACCTCCAGCGTTGTGAAAGTCGTTCATGTAGTTGTCGCCGCTTGGTTTGAGGTCAATCAAAAGCGGTGTCTTGCGGCCAATTTCGTCGAAAGTCTGCAAGGTGATGACACCCTGAAGTTTGGGATGCCGGTTGGCGATGGCCATGAGATGCACCACGGCATTTGTCGATCCACCAATCGCCTGGAGCACTGTTATGGCATTGAGGAACGATTCCTTGGAGAGGATCTCCTGCGGCGTTCGCTTTGCTTTGGCGACAGAAACGGCGTTCGCACCCGTCTCCTCTGCGATCCTGAGACGGCTAGAGGAAACCGCTGGAGCAGAAGCGCCCCGAAGAGGCATCAACCCCAGAGCAGCCGTAATGCAAGCCATCGTACTTGCGGTGCCCATTACACCGCATGTTCCCGCCTGGACAGCAGTCAGAAAATACCTGCATTAATCACAGGGCAGACAAGATTGATACTTACTGTCGGTGCTAGTTCTTCGTTGATGGCTGATATCTCCTCGATATCAATCTCGTTTGCTCGATATGCCGCCCAGTTATTTCGGCAATCCGTGCAAGCACCGAGCCTCTGGCCGCGATGACTGCCTGGCATCATCGGACCGGCGATAAGAGGAAGTACTGGCTTGTTGGCAGAAATGCCGCCCATCAGCTGCGCGGGGACGGTCTTATCGCAGCCTGTTCCCCGTCAGAATTGTTGTATAGATCTATTACAGTCTCTTCAAGTCTACGTATAATAAGGCAACATTATATGGCGACGTTACTGTCGATGTGTTACGCACCTCCGATCATGATACAAGCATCCAGCGGCTGGGCCCGAATCATCTCCTCCGTATCCATGCTCATGAGATTCCTCAGGAACATGCTCGTTGGATGCGCAAACGACTCGTGCAGACTGATGGTGGGAAAGTCGATGGCCAACCCCCCGTTGAGCTGCACCCCGCGCTTGGCGGCCTCGATGAGCTGCGGGACGTTGGCATTGCAGGGATTGAAGCTAGAGTAGGTGTTGATGATGCCGACGATGGGGCGAGAGAGAGCATCGTCCGAGTATCCCAGCGCCTTGATGAAGGCCTTGCGGAGGAACAGAGAGAAATGAGCGTCACCGTAGGAGGTCAGGCCCTGCCGCAGCCCCCAGGCGGGCTGTATCGCCCTGGACAGATCGTAGTCTGCGCCAGGGCTGTTTGTTTCCTCGTCCTGCTGCGGCATCGCGGTGACGGTCGGGTCATCCTCGGCGTCGCGAACATACAGACGAGGATGTTCTATGCTGACAATATGTCCCCCAAGATTCGGTGACGAAGATGCCGAGAGGCCATCGTCGTATGTCGTATTCGATGATCCTAAAACGATTCCGATGCGATGTGTTTTCCCCGCCGGAGCAACTCCGGATCTCGGATTCTTCTCCGTCCAGCTTCGATACAATGTTTCTCTAGGAGTGCGTCCATACTGAAACCCACGATGCTTCCCAGGCTAGGAAGTTGATTTCTCGAGTGATGTCCATCCGCGTAGATTATTCCGTCGATCGTGACGATCGATCCGTACAGACCGGCCGCCCTGCTATGTATATATGTACACAGCCACAAACATCGCTGGAAGATGAGTTCGTGCGCTTTCAATGCACAAGCAAAAGAACCAGTATGCTAGAAGAAAACCGCATACAGGATATGAAGACAACTTTGTCGCTTCTTTCTAGAATTCTTATTAATTCTAACCGTCATATATGGTGGGCGATGGATGATTCTCGATATGGCACAGCAGATCAAATTCAGGGATCGGAAAATTCTATGCGATAAACAGTGTGTATGCCATACGCACAATAAACTCCTGGCACAGATTGAAACGGCAGCGAAAGCAATTGTTCAAAATCCCCCGCTTCTAAACTGCAACGACGATGACGATCAAAATGTCAGTAATATACACCATTTACACCCTCTGGCTCATCCGGACTCTGATGTCTTTCTTAGGAAGGAAAGCTGTGCTCGCCGGCCTATGTCCCGGCATCTTCCAGCCTTGCTTATCCGCCGGTTCAATATCCCACATGGAGAGAATTGCTGCAGTAAATGCAAGGATCTCCCGCTCCGCAAAGATACGCCCTTTGCACATCGTCATGCCTCCCCCATATGGACTGAGCGTGCGCATATCTGCTGACTCTTTTCCTGTGTCAGGATCCGTCAGGATAAAGCGGCGTGGATCAAATTTCTCCGGATCGGGGAAGTAACGCGGGTCCTTATTGTGCACGCCATGCGGAATGGCGATGTACTCCCCTTTTCGGAAGCTGTATGTCCGTGGTTCACTGAGACCATCGAGTGCGGCGTCTTCGACGGATTCAGTAAGAGTTAGGTCCGCTGTAAGCTCTCTGTAAGAGAAAGGGGCCGTGTCCATCCGCATGGTTTCGTAGTAAGTGGCCTTAAGAAGGGGACAGGAATTGAGCAGGCCGTCCAGGTTAATAGAGATCCGTGGAGGCTCCGCGAATGGTAGTCCCGTCTCTTCGGGAGTAGCGCGGGTGACTTTGACATAGGGTGCAATCTCCTCCCGAACTCTGGTGAGAAGCGTTGGATCAGCAAGGATGTGGAAAAGGTTCCAGAAAACAACATTGGACGAGTTGACATTCATGGCCCAGAGGATCACAAAGTCCCCAGGCGCGCTGGCACTGGGTGCAAATCCCGCCTTTTTCCAGCTTCTCATACGCTCCTTCATCGGTTCGGAAACGTCATCGAGGTCGCGAAACTCAAAACCGGGATCCCTGTCTTCCTCGAAAGCAGCAAATGCCTTGTGAAAGATCTCAAAAAGACGGATGAGACGATGGCGGGCAGCATACGCTGCTGATATTCCAGGTGACGGGAGCCATCTTGGCGCCCCCATAAGTAGTGCATTGAATTCGTTGTCAAACTTCCAAAGATCCTCCAGCAGATTGGGGTAGGCTTCGACAAACGCTGTGCCCATGAGCACAGAGGTAGTGATATGGGCGACAAAATTTCTGATCAACGCAAAAAGATTCGCCTCACAAGTTGGACGACTGCATCCATCAATCACCACAACATTACTCGGTCTCTCCCAGTCATACTGATCAACAACGCTGTGAGAGAAGGAGACCAGGTTGGGAGTCTCATTCTGGATGCGACGAACCGCAGCAGACGAAATATCAGTCACGTACGGTTCCCGCATCAACATGTTAATGGCATTGTGCGTCGCCTTGCGGTCATCGGGATTCATATTGCGAATGGGACCCTTGTCACCGAAGACCTTCGCCAGGACGTAGTTCGCAAAGGAGTCGAAGGTCGCTCCCCGATAGTTGAAAAGGGTTTTCGCCATTGATGGAGAACACACCATGTTATGAGTCGTTCCACCAATGTAGAGGCTGAAAACAGGCTCATTCATGGCTTCCCTTTACTCACATTAGCCTTTAGAAATTGATGATATGTTAGATGTGGGAAAGTCAGTACCTAGCCTGTGCAATAAACCTTTGATAGCCCTTGAAGAAGGAGAAGCCATGTCCGATCCACGGGATCCAGTAAGGAGGAGTCCTTACAGGTCGGGGCTCTCCACGAACTGCCTTCTTAGGGCGGCTCTCAAGACCGGAGATGATCCGTGTGGCGATGCATGAGAACAGAAGCACTGCAATTAGGGTCTGCCACATCAAAACCGATGAAGTGTCCTTGACGGCCTGTATCAGCCCCTTCGACGGCAACGAGACGTAACTCTCCATGGCTGATATAAGAAATCCAAAAGTACCCCTAGAGGCCAGAAGAAGCGCCCGGTCCTCAGGGTGCGGACGGGAAGCAAGATGCTGTCAGCAACAAAGATAGAGAGACCCGAGGAGGCCAGCAGGGGTGTCTACGAAACAGAAAGGGCCGGAAATGCTATGTTCAAGAGATGAGATGAAAATATCATGAAGGTAAAGAAAATGCAGTGCTCCCCGTACTCAGCGACATCTTTTGCTCCAGCATCATGTACCGAACATGTCAGGTTATTGCAACGGTGTTGTTCATCGCCAATCAAAGCCTGGACGAGCCAGGTGGTCCTAGCGCTTCTTGCTTACATCAGCACTCCCCCCCCCCCTCAGGAGCTGCGTATATACACATACACTCGTCCTTGAAGCTGAGGCACATTGGGTTCATTTCTATATGGATAATACTCTGCGTAACGAGCAACTCAAAGCAAACCTTGCAACTCTCAAGCTGACGCCGAAACATCGTTACTTCAAAGTCATCCTACCAAGCTTATATAGATCACGTGATAGTGGTGATCGCTGCGTCCAATTCCATTGCTACAAACAACTATTGACATGAGCGGATATTCATGTAAAGAGTTGAGCTGGGTATATGTTATCAACATGATTGCAGTGTTTCCATCCTTGTATTCCATGATCTCCGGACAGCCTTACTGCTAGACGGAGAAATACGTGCCTTGTATCGGATTAATGCTCGCCGTGGAGAATGTTCTTTAGCATCGCGCTCTCCTTCTCATACTTATCTATCTTGGACTGAGAATCGGATATTTTATTGAGAACCCACTGTATCCTTGGGGCTAGTGCGCTAGGCTGCTTTGGCAATTTTCCAAGTAAATGTAGCTCGTCCTCGTACTTGCTAACGCTCCTGTTCTCCTTGTTGATCAACTGCGACAAGACCAAAAGATCCAGTCGGCTGCGCAGAATGTTGTCTTCGACCAGCCGTTTAAATGCTGCATGATAAACCGGCTTTCCGGGCTTGATCGTATGAGGGTGACCGTTGACAGCGGAGATTGAAACGAGCTCCGCCTGCTCGAGAGCCGAGATGGTAGCCTCTCCGCTCTCTTTGAATAAATCTGTCAGTAGGATTTCATTGTACGACACGGTGCCATTGTGTGCTTGAGCTAGAGCTTTGACAATATACCACGCCTGTTCACGGGTCCAGTTTCGAGGCGAGCGATCGGTATCAAGGAGGTATATCTTGAGGACCTCCTCCGCAGACTGCTCTACAATCCTATTCACAGCATCTAGGAGCTAGGTTAGCAGAATCCACAACCACGCATTGGATACTTCAACTGACGCCGAGGGCTCTCTCCCGCCTTGATCCGGTGCGCCATGAACTCAAGGTCTGTCACGCGCCCTCCTAATGTTGCAATGCAGCTTTCTAGCTCGTGCAGTCCCTGAGGAGTATTTAGCATCGACACCACATTTTCAGAACCTAGACCTTCACGTTCCAGATGATTAATAACATATCTCTTGGCAACTTCAAGTGAGCAGTCACCTATGGAAATGGTGCGGAACACCTGGTTGGGCAGTGCTCTACTCAGAGGCTTTGAGAAGGAAACGTCTGCAGTCAAAAAGACAACATGAGCAATATTCGCGGTTGTCAACGCAGCAGCCCACTGTGCAATCTTGTCATAAACCAAGCTATTCTCGCCGACCTTGTACAAAAAGTTATCGATGACCACTACAGGGCGCTGTTCGGGGTGAGCTTCCAGGTATTCATCCTCGGTGAGCTGGGTGTCCTTGTCATCATATTTCCGGCATTCAAGTGCCACTTGCTTCAGCGCCGTTGCAGTACTCTGCAGGATCTTGCTAAGCTGCGCGTCCAACGTTTCCGAAAAGCCTGCCTTGGCCCCAATCATGCCCTGTGAAGCAAGATCGATGAAGCTGCTAATGCTGTTCATCCACGAAAAGACCGGACGATAGCCGACCTGCGCTGCCGCCGCCGAGATTGTGGCACTGTCTCCTCTCGCCTCCTGTATTGGCCTGCAGTCAATGACTAGTCTGTACCTGCTGTCCTTTAGCACCTGATCTAGAACAAGTTCTCTCTTTCCTGATCCATGTGGTCCCTGGATGACAATGAAAGTCTCCACATTCTCCATCAACCAAGCCTGTAACTGGACAATATCCTTTTTCCGATCATCCCATATCGCGGAGAGGATACCGCGAGTCTCGCCTTTATGACGGCCGAAAGGCATGATGCTGGCTTTGCTAACTTGATTGCGGACCCACCGCCATATAGCATTTTCTTCCATGCGCAGCGTGGACTTTATCCGCATCTTGATGAAGAACGTCCGGATTGGGTCAAAGACGACAACAGTGATTGCTGCAAGCAGCGCGGCGATGGCAGGAATGACGATCCTCGGATGGCCAAGCATCCAGTCTTTGAACCAAGAAAACTTGACCCTCCGTTCATAGGTGATCTTCAGGGTAGTCCCGGTCTTCCCGCCTCCTTCCTTTTCCGAGACTGTGAATCCATGTACACAATTCCTCGCCACGATGGCGTTTCTGGAAGTCGTGAATTCCACGAACGCATATCTCGGCGTGATTGGCGAAGTGGACGGCTGCCGCTCCACGCTCACAAGCTTTCCATATCTCCGGAACAATGAGTATAAAACCTCTGGTGTCAGCTCGGCGGCAGTCTTATCTGGAGATGTCGGTAGGAATTCGACCCTCAATTTTGGGCCTGGAAAACGATACAGGTCTTCTATCCAGGGTTGCCCCAGGACACGTGCAACTTCTACCCTCTGAAACGGATTAAACCACGGTACAATCTCGTTTTGCTCAAGATTCTCTTTGACGGCTCTCTCGATCTCAGCGTCGTCGACACCAGGCTCGCGGGAGTATTTGACAAATATGCCCCCCTCGCTGAATCGAGGAAGTACCTCTCTGATTTCAAGACGTGGTTCGAGTGGCAGAGCACGTTTGACTATGTCCAAAGAGTCCGAAAGCGCAATCTGTGGTTTGTTGAGTCGCTTCATTGCCTTCTCAAATGAACGGATCTCGCCGATGAAGAGCAGACGCAACAGCCACTGTAGCCTAGGCGGGAATACATCTATACATATAGCAATCAGCGTGATATAGTAGGCCACACAACAGCGGAACGCTTACTACTGAAAAAGAGGATTCCTTCATTCTCTCTTAATTTGATGTGTCCTGTTTCAATGCTTGGAGGGAGGCGAGAAGATGCCTGTCGCGAGCCTGCGACTGAAGCGCGCAGGTGGGTAGTAGGTCCAGGACGGAAGCCATATGAGGCAAATAGATGCGGATCCTTAGAGCGCAGCAGGCTCTGGTGAGCCCCTGGTGCCCACGACGAACAAGAGGTCCGAAACATTTTGAGATGCCAGCAACATGGCTGGGAGAGCTGTGCGGGACAGCGTCCTTGCTGTGCACGGCATCCTCGTATGACGTTGGTGGGCAAGTCCGCGCTGAAGCCCGCCCATACCGGGCGTGACGGATAGCGTATCGATACCCGTCCGCCCCCCGCCGCCCGTACCGTCACGGCGCGTTTGCGGATAATTCCTGGATTTTAATCCGCGGAGACTCGACGGAGCCCTGCGCGACACTTCGACGCCTGTGACAGCCAGTCCGCCTTCTGACAGACGACCTGGGAATTACCGGTCACAAAGATGGGATGGTGGTGGAGCTCCGCTCCGCGCAAGGATGAACAGCAGACAACCCCTCCGCCTGCGTCCTCGAACGATGTCCCCAAGCCAGAGCCGTCGACCTCCGCTCCGCCCAAACCGAAACAGAGGACTCCCGATGAGCAGGTCGCGGCAGAGTTCAGAGAGCTCCTCGCTGGCCTCCAGGAAACGGACGACCAGCGGAGTAACCGTCCGCCGCCTCCCGCTCCGTCATCGCACGCTCAATTTGCGGAGCCCGCATCGAAAAATGCTGTTGAGCCACCTTCGTCAATAGCCCCCGAATCCCTCTACCCAGACACCATGGACTGCCGCTCCGCATTCGACTATGCATTCTTCTGCCAGTCCTTCGGCGGCCAGTTTGTCAACATCTACAGATACGGCGAGCTGCGCTCCTGCAGTGAACACTGGAAGAATTTCTGGCTGTGTATGAAATCAAAGGCATACCCAGAAGAGGAGAGGAAGAAGATGATCCGTGACCATTACCGGAAGAAAGCCATCAAGTACAAGACCGGGCCAAGCAGTGAGGACGTCTGGGAAGTGAGGACAGAGCCGGTCAGGGGCGCCTTCCAGGGGGATTTCGCTGCCCTCGAGAGGCAGATGAAGGAAGAGGAGGAGGCAAGACAGAAAGAGAAATCGGGGGCTAATTGATGGAGTTCTGCGTTTTTTTGTATATTTCTTTGCGTGTTGGCAATTAGACTGATATACCTATTCGGTGCGCGGGACCTTGTATGATACTACGGAGTACTTCGGGTCATGTCTACGAAAATGTTATTATTCGGAGTTATGAGTCGACGATAGCTGTCTGATATTACGTTCTCTTTCATTGTTTTTATCAACAATTGATATGGTCATCTTCCACACAATCTCATTGTCTTCCATTGACTTTGTGCACACAAGTACTTTATTCACGCATGCTAGTCCTCTTTTTCCTGTCGATCTCCATCCAAAAAAAAGAAATTAGGTTACCTTTTCGAGACAGGGAATATATAATTCGACAATGTCACCTCCTCTCCTTATCCGATGTCTCCCAAAAGGCCTGGGCAGCATGACGTCCCAGATCCCGAGAGACACAGCCTTCGGCAGCGCCGACAAAAAAGTCCGTCCACTGGGGCGACAACATCGAAATACCTCACGGCACGTCCGAGAAATCGCATGTTCGAGGAATCCTCCCTTGCGCCGACAGGCCCCAGCCGTGGAAGCGGACTCTGAAGTCACCCACTAGCAACAACGACCGAGAGATGGTATGGAAGGAGACGGGGCGAAGGCTCTTTCAGCCAGAACAGAAGCTAGACCAGATCTCCGATTGTCTGGGCCCGGAGGGTGCGCTCGAGAATATCATACGAGATAAGGTGATTTCCGCGCAAGTCACTTCCAAGCGGAAGGCCGGGGAGATCGCTCAGGTCACAGAGGTTAAGCCGAGACTTAAGAAGCTAAGGATGAGCCTAAATAACTAAAAAAAAAAGTTAATTGCGATGTACGCCGTACTGTCTAGAGGAGCTAGCTAATACTAATATTGTTTGTTGGGATACGAATATGACCTCGAGTCTTCCTGATTTCTACTTTTCTGTAGATCCAGTCTTTGCAGTCTAATCCGAATAACTTGACCCGATTTTTCGCCAGACATCTAGAAAAAGCGAAGCAGCAGTATCAGAACTCTCGTCGGCACATGCAACCCTCCATCTCCAGGGCTTGAAAGAAGCAAATAACCAGGGAAAGGGAGGAAATAAGCTGATCCTCTATGTAGGAATGAGCTGTATTCGGGAAATAGAAAGAAATATGTACAGTACAACAAGAGTCAACAAACGTCAGCAGACGCTCAAAACACCTCCACATGTCCACACAGCATGGGGATGAACGCTGCAGGAGAACAGAAAAAAAAAGGTCAAGACGCAGCAAAGCAACAAGATAATGATAAGAGCAGAATCCAGAATGCCTCCCGCCAATTGCTCATGTCCTTTTCCTATCCTCCCATACATGTATTGCCTGCCGTCCGTAGAAGCTGGACAATCCAACCACAACTGGTGAGAGATGGGAATAGAACATAACGCACACCGCAGAAGAACATGCAAATTCTGACGCCCGTCATAACCTTTCGAATTGGTTTTGATAAGATTGAAGAGATGCACAAATGCTGAGGCGGAGCATAATCGAAGAAATAGGAAAAGTGAGGGGGTATATTGTTTTGATTACCATACCCAAATAGATTAATTTTGCCGCGCCCTGCCATAACTTTGATTCCCAGCCTTTCGAATATTTTTGCCTCGTAGATTATCCTGCCCAAATGCGGTACTCCTCCCTTTGACATTCCATGATGAACTGGAGAAAGTAAAAGAAGTCGTGACTGCAGTTGCTGGATTGCAATCCGTAACGCGAACTAACATCAATCCTCGTCGATTGTTGATCGTTTTCATCATCAGTCATCAGGTGGAGCGCATCGGTCAAACATCAGGGCCATTATGCTGCATAGAGCCTGACGAAGAAAGACTCCCAGTCTCCAAGTTCGTTTATGAAGAAACAGCCTGCACCTGCTGGGTAGCCTGTCGAACTGCGTCTGCCGCAGAACGACGGACAATGCCACCAGTGACGGGAAGTTGAGAACCGACGCCCATGAGGTAAGTGTCAACCTCACGAGCAGCTTGACGACCTTCGTTGATTCCCCTGAATTCACAGATTAGTCTTTGGCACTGTCTTGGAAAAAAAAAAAAAAAAAGACGGAAGCAAACTCACCAAACGACCAGGGACTGTCCACGCCTGCAGTCACCAGCGGCAAAGACACCAGGTACGTTGGTAGAATATTGACCTGGGGGTGTCTTGATGTTCTTACGAGCATCCCGCTCAATGAGATCGCCCAGAAGACGGTCTTCAGGTCCCAGGAATCCCATAGAAAGTAGAACCAGATCGGCTGGGAAGAACTGCTCGCTGCCCTCGATCGTCTTCATATCCCAGCCACCAGAAGCACTCTTAGTCCACTCAACACGAACGGTGTTGATACCCTTCACGTGGCCATTGCCATCGTCGACGAACTCCTTGGACATGACACAATACTCACGCGGGTCCTTACCCATGTGGGTCTTGACTTCGGAGTGTCCGTAGTCGACGCGGTAGATACGAGGCCACTGGGGCCATGGGTTGTCGCGGGCACGCTCTGGTGGAGGCTGGGGCAGAAGCTCGAAGTTGGTAACGGACTTGGCGCCATGACGAAGAGAGGTACCAATGCAGTCATTTCCAGTGTCACCACCACCAATGACAACAACGTGCTTGTCCTTAGCGGAGATGTATGCGCCATCTGCATGGCCAGAGTCAAGGAGCGACTTGGTGTTGCGATGCAAAAATTCCATCGCAAAGTGAATACCAGCGAGCTCACGGCCAGGGATCTTGAGGTCTCGTGCCACTGTGGCTCCGGTAGCAATGATGACGGCATCATTAGACGCACGCAGAGACTGCAGAGAAACTTCGTTGTCTGGACCGACCATAGTGTTGGTGACGAACTTCACACCCTCGGCAGCCATCAGGTCAACACGGCGCTGCACGATCCTCTTGTCGAGCTTCATGTTGGGAATGCCGTACATGAGAAGACCTCCGATACGGTCTGCGCGCTCATAGACGGTGACGGTGTGGCCAGCACGGTTGAGCTGATCAGCAGCTGCGAGACCAGCAGGTCCGGAGCCAATAATAGCAACGGTCTTGCCAGTGCGGGTCGGTGGCGGTCTCGGGACTATCCAGCCCATCTCGAATCCACGGTCGATGATGGCGCATTCAATGGACTTGATGCCAACAGGGTCCTCGTTGATTCCCAGAACGCAAGCACCTTCGCAAGGAGCTGGGCAGACACGTCCGGTAAACTCGGGGAAGTTGTTGGTCATAAGCAGGCGGTTCAAAGCATCCTGCCACTGGTTCTGGAAGACGAGCTCATTCCACTTGGGAATGATGTTGGAGATTGGACAACCGGTGTCAGACTGGCAGAACGGAACACCGCAGTCCATGCAACGAGCGGACTGGTACTTGAGCTCGTCCTCGCTGAGACGGCTAGAGAGTTCTGCCCAGTCACGGATACGCGTCTTAGGGTCACGGTACTTCTCGCTACGCCTGCTATACTTCATGAATCCCCTCGTCTTGTCAAGGATTAGAGCGGTTCGCTTCTTCTCGGTCTTGGCGTCGCTGACACTGTCCTCGATGTCCAGCACGTCCTTCTTCTTGGCCTCTGCTTCGTGCTTGTGCTGTGGCTTCTCGGCGGTAGCGGGAGTGCTTGGGAGCTGCGGTAGAGAGAACTCGGCCTTCTTCGCAGCCGCCGCCTTGGCCGCCTCCTCCTCTAGAACCCGCTTGTAATCAGTGGGCAAAACTTTGACGAAGTGACGAAGAGCACGAGTGAAATCAAGGAGAATACGGGCGGCTAGCTCAGACCCAGTGTAGTGGTGATGATCTTCAATTAAGCCACGGACAAAGGCAATCTCAGCAGGGTCTTCGAGGCCGGTCACCTCAACCATCTCCATGTTAACCTTGGAGAGGAAGTCCCCGTTCATGTCTAGGACATAGGCAATACCACCGGACATACCAGCAGCGAAGTTGCGGCCAGTAGGGCCAAGAATGAGGACCCGACCACCTGTCATGTATTCACACCCGTGATCACCAACACCCTCCACGACGGCAGTAGCTCCAGAGTTGCGAACAGCAAAGCGTTCAGCAGCCACACCGCGGAAGAAGCAAGTACCGCTCGTCGCTCCGTAGAGACAGACGTTTCCGACGATGATGTTCTCTTCGGCCTTAAACACCGCGCCCCTAGGCGGGTAGATTATAATGCGGCCTCCGGACAAGCCTTTTCCGACATAGTCGTTCGCATCACCCTCGAGCTCGAGTGTCACACCAGGCGCCAGGTAGGCACCGAAAGATTGACCGGCCGAACCCTTGATGTTAACGTGAATGGTATCCTGCGGAAGGCCAGCTTCACCATAACGACGGCTGACTTGGTATGACAAGGTGGCTCCCAGTGCACGATCGGTGTTCACGATGTCGCACTCGATTCTGCAAGGCAGACCCTTCTCCAGAGCGAGTTCCGATTCGGCGATGAGTTTGTTGTCCAGGCGGGTGTGGAGACGGTGGTCCTGCTTGCGAACATTGTACGTGGCGACACCAGGACGAAGTGAATGAGCCGGAGTCAGGATGAGAGACAGGTCAATGTTCTCCTGCTTGGAAATGCGGATGTCATCTCTAACCTTCAACAGCTCAGCACGCCCGACCATCTCATTAATGGTGCGGAGGCCGAGTTTGGCCATAATCGCACGGAGTTCATTGGCCACATAGTAGAAGAAATTGATGACATGCTCGGGAGTACCCTGGAACTTCTTCCTGAGCTCTGGATCCTGAGTAGCAATGCCAACTGGGCAAGTGTTCTAGAGAGATTTGTCAATTAATATTTATACACAGCACATCGTTGCTGAAAAGGTAGGTATGGCACTCACCAAGTGACATTTACGCATCATAATGCATCCCATTGCAATCAGAGGAGCTGTTGCAAAGCCCCACTCCTCGGCACCAAGCAGACAAGCAATCGCAACATCACGTCCGGTACGGAGCTGACCATCGGTCTGAAGAACAACACGGCCACGGAGGTCGTTGAGAACCAAGGTCTGATGGGTCTCTGCCAGACCCAGCTCCCATGGTAGACCTGCGTACTTGATACCAGTCCATCGGGAGGCACCCGTACCTCCATCGTGGCCAGAGATCAAAATGTGATCGGCTTTAGCCTTAGCGACACCCGATGCGACAATACCAACGCCGACCTCGGATACGAGCTTCACCGAGACGCGAGCGCGAGGATTGGAGCACTTGAGATCGTAGATAAGCTGCTTGAGATCCTCAATGGAGTAGATGTCGTGGTGTGGTGGCGGAGAGATCAGGCCAACGCCAGGGGTGGAGTGACGAGTGCGTGCAATAGGGCCGGACACCTTGTGACCCGGCAGCTCACCACCTTCGCCAGGCTTGGCACCCTGTGCCATCTTGATTTGCAGTTCGTCCGCATCAGCAAGGTAGTAGGAGGTGACACCAAATCGGCCAGAGGCAACCTGTTTGATAGCGGATCTCATGGTGTCTCCATTCTCCATTCTCTTGCTGCGCTCCGGATCCTCACCTCCCTCACCGGTATTGGATTTACCGCCAAGACGGTTCATCGCAATTGCAAGAGTAGAATGCGATTCCATGGAGATGGATCCGTAAGACATGGCACCAGTCACGAACCGGCGAACAATCTCAGTCCACGGCTCGACCTGGTCGATAGGAATAGGGGTGCGCGACTCAAAATCGAAGTCGAGCATGCCCCGGAGCGTGCAGTTCTTGATCTGCTCATGCTCGGACCTGGCGTAGGCTTCGTATGACTTGTCATTCTGCGTACGGACGGCATCCTGGAGGTTGGCGATGCTGACAGGATCGTTGACGTGAGCCTCGCCTCCATCACGCCAGTGGTATTCACCCGATTCGGGTAAACCAGGGATTTCCACGATCTGACGAGAGGGATAGCCCCTCTCGTGGAAGGCAAAAGCATCCTGTGCAATCTGCTCGAAGGTGAGACCGCGAATGCGGCTTGCAGTACCAGCGAAGCATCGATCAATGACGCTGTCATCAATACCGAGAGCCTCGAAAATCTGAGCACCCTTGTAGGACTGCAAGGTGGAGATACCCATCTTGCTCATGACCTTGAGGATACCGCCGTCACACGAAGCCTTGTAGTTCGCAATGACCTTCTCATCGGACAGCTGCTTCCGAATCAGCTTCTCGCGGTTCATCTTGAGGATGCATTCCATGGCCAGGTAGGGGCAAATGGCATCTGCACCATAGCCCACAAGGACACACATGTGATGCACCTCACGAGCCTCCGCAGTCTCAACGACAAGCGCGGCCAGAGATCTCCACTTGTTGCGGACCAGATGGTGATGAACGAGACCGGTAGCCAGGAGAGCGGAAACTGGAACACGGTCGACAGAGGTAGCACGGTCAGAGAGGATAAGGATTTTATCACCGTTCTGGATACCCTCAGTTGCAGCATCGCAGATCGCATCCAGAGCGTCCAGATAGCCCTGCACACCCTTCCGCTTCTCGAATGTAATATCGATGGTCTTCACAGGCCAGTCCTTGTGGATCATTGTAATGTTCTTCAGTGCCTTGAACTCACTGAGAGTCAGGATAGGCGACGGCAGAAGAAGGCGATGGCACTGAGACGGCTCCATCTCAAGCAAGTTGCCCTGAGGGCCGACATAGCATTCCAGGGACATGACGCAGGCCTCTCGGATGGGATCAATAGGAGGGTTTGTAACCTGGGCGAAAAGTTGACGGAAATAATCGTAGAGCAGACGAGGCTGCTGAGCCAAGCAAGCCAACGGTGCATCGTTACCCATGGACCCCAGGGCTTCCTTCGAGTCTGCGGCCATAGGACCCAGAAGTAGGCTGACCTGCTCAAAGGAGTAACCAAAGGCCTTGAGACGAGCGTCATTCTGGACAGTAGAGTCATCCAGAACATGGCCAAGGTCCACATTCTGTTCAAGCAGCTGCTTATGGATATCAGGCAGGCTCAGAAGCTCCTTCTCAAGCCACGCGGCAAAGTCGTGACGGTGAGAGACGGTGTGCTTCAACTCTGCATCGTCGATGATCCTGCCGGCAACGGTGTCGACCAGAAGCATCTTACCGGGCTGCAGACGGCCCTTCTGAATGATTCGCTCTGGGTCGATATCAATTGTGCCGACTTCGGACGCGCAAATGATGCGATCATCATCTGTCACGTAGAATCGGCAAGGACGTAGACCGTTACGGTCAAGGTTTGCACCACAGTAGCGTCCATCAGAGAAGGTAAAGAGTGCAGGACCGTCCCAAGGTTCCATCAGGCAAGCTGCCCACTCGTAGAAAGCAGCCTTTGCAGGGTCCATAGACGGGTTGCCCTGCCATGCCTCCGGGACCATCAACATGATAGCCTCCGGCAAAGACAGAACACCGTTGATCATCAGCAGTTCCAGGACATTATCGAAAGCGGCAGAGTCCGAACCGCCATCCTCCACGATCGGCAGCAGATATTCAAGCTCATCGCCAAAGATGTCGGACTTCAACACTCCTTCTCTCGCTCTCATCCAGTTCTTGTTTCCTCTGAGAGTGTTGATTTCACCGTTGTGCGCGAGCCACCGCAAAGGCTGCGCACGATCCCAAGAGGGGAAGGTGTTTGTGGAGAAACGAGAGTGCACAAGAGCGAAATGGGCTTCGTAATCAACATTGACCAGATCATGGTAGTACTGGTAGACCTGGACAGGAGCCAGTTGACCCTTGTAGACAATGTTCTTGTTGCTGAGCGAACACAGATAGAACCAGTTCGCGAGGCCGATGGCATGCGTAGCACGCTTCCGCAGAACATAGAGCTGCCGCTCAAACAACCTCCCGTCGAACCGCTCTGGATCTGTGATTTCAGGTTTGTTTCCATCACCGTATGCAGACCTCAGTACTACAAACGGCTGGAGGATTACCGGCTCGCGGGACAACGCGGCAGGCCCCAATATGGACGAGTCGCGGGGAACCTCACGCCAACCCAAGACACGCAGGCCCAGCGACTCTGCAATCTCCTCAAAAGTTGCCTTGGACTCCTTCAATGCCTCGTCATCCGGTTTGAAGAACAAGTTGCCAGCTGCATACTGGCCCAACGGAGGAAGCTCGACTCCCACCTCTCGAGCAAAGTTCTTCACGAAGAACTTGTGCGGAATGCTGGTCATTACACCAGCGCCGTCACCATCTCTCGCGTCGGAGCCAACGGCTCCTCGATGGGTCATGTTACAAAGCAGATTACGCGCTGTGGAGAGATCACCGGTCAGCCGAGCGCTCCCGACGATTCTAATAACGGTTTGGGACCTTACCATCACTGACGATCTTGTGGCTGGCTTTGCCCTTGATGTGGCTGAGTCAAACGCATTAGGGATCGTCCACAATACAAGCAGAAGAAATTCGGAATCGACCGATTGACGGTAGGGAGGTTTTCGACTTACGCAGTAAAGCCTACACCACAGGCGTCCTTCTCAAGTTCGGGGTTGTAGAGACCCTGCCGCTCGGGCAAGGCCTCCGCCCAGCCATATCCTTTCTTTGGCTGGAAGGCCGAGTACTCGTTGGGCTTCTGCTCTTCGACTATGTCATTTCCATAGATATCCTCCAAGAGACCCATTCTTCCGCCGGCAACCGACAGAGAATGCAGCAACAGATGAAGGTCTTGGTCTCCTAGAAAATCACCGTCTTTTGTTCTGTGGGCGAGGTGGTGGTCTCCGGAGGGGGTGAAAAAGCGGGACGGTACAGGATACGCAAGGGAGTGTCGTCACGACGACCGGGGTCAACAACGCCGCTGGTAGGAAGGGTGGAGGGGTGTCTCTCGACCCAGCGTCTGCTTCTTTGGTGGGAGGGTGAAGGAGTGGAAGAGGAAGAGCAGGAGCAGGAGAGGGAGAAGAGAGAAAGAGAAGAAGACGTGGGCAGTTCCGGGAATTCAAATGGTCCCTCCGAGACGGGGTGAGCGGCAGAAAAAAACACGACTTGTGGGGTTGGAGGAGGCCTTCCGCCGTGGCAAATCGACCCCGAGCGACGCAGCAGGTAGTGACGGGCGCAGAGGAGCTATGCCTGGATCAGAGTCATCAAGCGACGGTCTGGTTCGTCCCTCCGGTTCTTCCCCTGCCTCTCCTCCTGTTCTGCCTGCCGATCCCGCTTCTGGAGAGGGACGAGGACAGCGCTGTATTATTCTTAACTGCTGCATCTGCACCTTCGGAGACGTTCGCCCCGTTTTGCTTTTCGGTTTCCGCTGCTACGTCTCGTCCTCTGGCTCCAATGGCAGGAAGGGCTCTCTAAGCAATTCCTCCCTGGAGCTCCCATCGACCTGCTGCACTACACAAGCATCCTCGTCCCCCGCGCTCGTCTTGCCCGGAGGAGCCAGGTCCCCTCATCTCGATCTCGACGACGACCGTCCGCCGCTCGCGATCGAAGCTTTGGACAGACAGTGGAGGAGGGCAGAGATAAGAGAGCGCCGGCCAATCAGCGTGCGGGCTTTTCAACCTTTTGCCCAGACGATTAGACTCTGGCTACGTCAGGACCCACCGGGTGGGGGGAGGGGGGGAAGCGATGCGTAACGAGCGCGCCGTCACGCCGCGGTATCGATTGGATGTGCTGTAGGGCGGCAGGGATTCCGCCGATGCCTTCCCGGCAGGCCGTCCGCTCGACCGCTGACGTGAAATAATCAGATCATCTACTATACCTCTGGGCGGAACGCCCCCCGAAATACGGACTGTGCACGGAGTACAGCCGTTCCTCCGCCACGACCTTTTCACTGCGTATTTGATTCTTCCACGGTCCTACGGGGCCGGAGATGAGATTGATCCGACGGCGGATCCGCAGAGGGGCCGGCCGAAAACGGACCCCGGGGGCGCTCTCCACCACGACTGGAAATCATCCTCCCAGTTCCAGCTGTTGGCACGCCGCTGCTCTTGAGAATCGCCGTATTTCATTTTCCCGGGCGATGACTGGTAGATGGCAGGAGGTGGGGGACGACGTAGGGATCGTAATCGGATCCTTCCCTGCCTTCAGCTCATGGAATTATTTTAGAAAGACGGCAAATGCACACACTACGGAATAATGCTCAGGCTGTTGAAAGCAGCCACAGTGGAGGAGAAGGATCACTGAGATGTGCAGCAATCCTCTTGGCAGGCACTGAAACTTGGCGTCGGGCAAGGAGATCGAGTTGGTCGACGTCCTGACTCCTGAGAAGAGGACTCCGCCAAGACCAGTGGACGAAGCGTTACAACTGCACATCACCAGGGAAGATGCTACTGCTACTGTACTCGGTACCACTGCGCCAAGGTACTCCGTGCTACAACGTGCTATCCCGATGGATGTACACGAGTACTCCGTCCTCCTGTGCTCCGTACCCGCTCCTCGGACGGCATCCGGAAGAAGAAAAGCATGGAATGCGTCCCAGGTCGGGGGCGCTGCAAACGGTGGCAGCAGACCAGCCAAAAGCGTCTCGGACCTTTTCGTTCGTTTGAAGTTTCCTGCGCTTTCCCTCCCTTCGCCCTGGCCTCTGCCCACGCTTGCCGGGCGCGGCGACCTCAGTCAGTGCTGTGCATGCCACCACTTGGGAGAACGTGCAGCGCGCACTGTGCAGCACGCGCTCTGTCACCCTCCACAGACCCATTGAGGTCCCCGGCACACATACCCCACGCTCTGCACGACGCGCGGGCAGCTAGCGGTCCTTTCCATTGCTGCATGCCAATAATAAAATACCTATTTAATGAAGGCAGGTTACTGGCACGGGGGCATCCCGCCCAGAGGGCCGTCCGACAGCGGCCAGGCGAGCAGGAGGAGTGCAGAGGGCAATGAGCCACGGATCGCCCTTCGCGCCCTGGCCCGCTCCCCTGCCGAGCGCCTACCCCGATGTCGGTGCCCCAGAGCCGCACCTTGCATCCGTGTCGCGCGCCCTGATTGGCCGTTTGATTTTGTCGAGGTCATTCTTCAAAGTCATCAAAGAGCTTTATCTCTGACCCCTCCCCCGGTGGGTCGCCCTGCTGGCGAAACCAAGACCAACGGCATCAGATCTGCGATGATCCAACCTCCCGGGTTGCAGCAGTTTGCAGCTCTGCGCCGTCAGGTATCCTCGGACTGCTCGCTCCGTACCCCGGGCAGGGCGGCCTTTTCCCCCCTTCGTGATGTCGAAAAAAAAATTAAGGTAATATAATTAGCTCCTCTCCGCCCCGGGCGTCCGAGGGACAAGTCCGGACTCCTAATAATAATAATAAACCGTTGCCCCTGCCGCTGCCCCTCTTGTCGCCCTCGACGGGTGCGGACGGCTCGCGTCTCTCGGCCGACGAAGCTGGCTCCCGAGATCTACGATACACGAAGCACGATTATGGAGTCTCACCTGCTAGCCAGGCCTTGGAAGGGAGATGATGACTGGCACCAAAGCACACTCCTCTTCGGAGGATCCGGCGGGTCCCGGGACAACTCATCTGCAGCGTCACCACTTTTTTTCAGTCTTGCGAGATGCCCTGTCCCCTCCCTTTCCTCAGGCCTCCGAACCAGCGCTCTCTACTCATAAATAATAAAATAATGATGATGATGACGATGATGATCACGCTGGCTGCCTGCCTTCAACTTGGTCGCGCTGGACTCGTGAACCGTAAGCGCAAGTCACATGACTCCGCCGAGACACGCCCGACATTCTCGCGAGGATGCCCAGCTCGCCCATTTTGGTTCACCGGACAGCCTCCAGTTCTGCGGAGTACTCCGTCCTGCCTCCTCCGTGCTGATTCTCGGGAAAATACGGAGCGGAAGCTGTCTGCTTCTCTGTCACCTGCGAGAACAACGCCGCAGAACAGCGAGTCCTCCGGAGTACAAAGATCCGTAGTGCTGGACTCGGTATCGGCCGTCGCGCTCGGCTAACTCCCGGAGCCGCGGACGGCCATGTGCTCAATCCCCCCCTCGCAGAAACGTTCCTGGGGGATGTGGCCATTTATAAAGGGGGATAAAAGATTGGGACGACACGGGAGAGATGGAATTGTCGGTCCGTTCAGAAGTGCAGACGGCGCCGTCGGCTGCAGGTTGCGGAGACTGAGAAATGCCGACGATACGACATGGCATGCGAACGACTGCAACTGCGGCACGCTGTCCTTCCAACGTAGTACTTGCTGCTGGCTGACTCACTACTACTGGCAGAGGTGCAACCACGGCCAACGTCTCGGATCGTCACGAGTCCTTGGGCAAGTTGACAGCACAGAGTAGGTATCCCGTGCAACATGCTCACCTCATATCGCAGCTCAATAGCAAATTCTATCAGCCGCGTCTGCGGGTGCATAGTCCGAGCCAGTCGTCATCTTTTTTTTTGACTGACTTTATGTACGGATACCGCTGAATCCGATTACTTTTATTACGAAACACCAGTACATGGTAGCCCGCTGGGGAATCACATCTAAGACTACTATACTATTACCGCAATGCATAAACACGGCCAACATCTTCCCTGCCGTGCTAGGTGTTTGTCCTGCTTCGAGACTTTGTCACACTGGTGTCTTTAGAGATCGGCATTATATATCGAGCGAGGCAAACACCGATACAATATGCAAATGAACGGCGATCGTATGTACATTAAAAAAATACAGAGTACTCCAAACCCTTCGCATGTACGTAACAATCTCAAGTTTCACCGTCAGCACGAGACATTGCGGATGGACCAAGATTTGAGAGCGTGCATGTACCGTACTACAGTACATACATCAGCACATATGTCCCTGTAGATAAACGAAAAAAATTTTTCTCAAACTTCCATTTCCAGATGAAATGTATTATCCCTTGAAGTACCAGAAAAAAAATTCCCTTTTTCGCAACAAAGAATAACAACTTGAATCCCCTACTCCATGCTACTACTAGACAGTACATTCTTAATTTAGAGAACCAATCCCAGACCCACCGGGCCGAAAGAATAGCCAAACAAGGCAATATGAGACGGTACCTACCTAGGTACAGTACGATATGGATCATGGACAAGTTGTCAAGGTCCTACCCGACACACGCATCTTATCTAGACTAGACTCGGCGAACTGACTTCTGCTGAATATGGTAGATTGAAGATTGGATCAGATCAGATCTGATATACATTTATTATCTAGGTGCTTAGTTAAATCCCTATCACCATGTTGTGTATAAACAAGCATATCAGCTCCGAGAATTCCAGAAGCTAGACGAAACCGGTGTTTTGCACCGTGTATATAGTCTCGGACTATATTGCGTATATACGTAGCCAGCTAAAAGATCCAGGAATCATGATTTAGGAATCTGGGTGAAGGAAGGTATCTAGCAATTTTGGGAATAATATCATAGTCGATTACAAACACTTCCTTCTAATGTTTCAAAAGTGGCTCATTGGATGCATGGTTGATCGTTACTATTCTTCACTATTTCTAAATCCCAATTGAGCTCTATGCAGGATTCGCGACTGAGGATATCTTCCTCTATATCATCGACAAATCCTGCTCGTCGGCTGTGTGATGCTATTAGTAAGGTATTGTACCGATGCTTCCTTGATGTTTCTCTCGGGTGTTTGGTACCTATGTCCTGTACCTGGGCAAATAGCAGATCTTGGCAAGACAAAGAACAAAAGATTGAGGGCGGAATTTTAGGGTTGAGGTTTGGATCGTATAGTTGCGTACTGTGCTGTGCATAGAAGTTGTACTGTACTTTGATTGGTCTTGAAAAAAACGGAAAAAGATAAGATGTATGGTGTGTTTCGTACTCGATTAATATTCTGTTCCTGTATCTATTCAGGATTTAGCAAGCTAGGCGTTGAAGAGAGTGAGCAGATGGAGGAGGAGGAGGAACGATAGTCAGCATGGTACTCTTTTTCTTTTGTTACAGTGAGTAGCCAGGTAGCTAAGGCTTGTTGTATTGGTCAAGTTTTTATACATTTTCTGAGATGGCTCTGTTGTGCTGTGTGAAAGCTTATGAATATCGTTGCGGCAGGTAGAATGTGAGTTGGGCCCACTTACCTATACAGAAAGTGAAAGCAGAGGTGATTAGCACAGACATGAAATGCAACTATAACATGGATAACAGTATGCCCATTCACTATGTGTTGTTGGCTTGATTGTTATGGAATGGATAATGAGAAAACCAGTTCAACTGTTCCGTGTTGACATTGTTCCCTTTTGGGCAAAGACATCAAGATCCAGTAGCGTTGTGGGTGGAACTCCCCGCACTGATCTTCTCTGAAAAGGGCTCACTCACGCTAAGTGTTCCTCTTTTAGATCCAAGCTTTATTCTCGCCTCCCTGGGCCCTCACCTACCCCACATATTGACAAATTGGAACCAGGAAAGCAGTCCAGATTGAGGGATCCATTTTTGCACGCACGTGTCTTGGCATGTACAGGGCAAATTTGGGGGCACCTGGACTTTTGGTGTGGGAACCCGTCCAACTACTCCGTACTCCGACGCAACAGGCTGGGGTTAAGCTCCAGCACGCTCTTCTGCGAGCCAGCATCACTGAAAGAAAGGTTGGAGCTTGTGTAAGCTCTGGCTAGATATTTCCAACAGCCTTCTTTTATTATGTATAATCCTGTTTGATTCCCCATCTCCAGAGCAGCCACCATGATGTTCCTCTCACTTCCCCTCATCACACCCCGTGATGTGAGTTACCCTCAAACCCTCCGCCATCACCCATTGCCTACAAGCCTCATAGGAAAGAGTCTCTGACCTTCTCATCCAGTCTCACGAGCTCTGGTACGGTTCCTCCCAGCCATACCGCTCCTCCCCGTCCTACAATTCCAACTCCTCCGACCCGAACCAACCGTCCTCCCGCCGCCACGGCAACAACAGCAACAACGCCCTCAATGGCCGCGCGCTCATATCCGCGACCGCGCCATCGAACACTCTCGCCGCGCTGTCCCTTGAGGAACGCGCCCTGCGCGCCCGCAAGCAGAACATCGCGTCCTTCGGATACGCGTGGATCAAGCCGGCAGGATGCGCGAAGACGATGCTGGGCATGAGAGAGGAGGAGGCGGAGCGGGAGGAAGCCGCGGCGGCTGCGGCTGCGGAGATGAATGCTGCTGCAATGGAGTTGGGGATGGGTACGGACGGGTTCGGTGGACCGCAGGCTGCGGGATTGGGCGTGGACGGAGCCGGGCAGGATGATCAGATGATGGAGAGGGATCTGGACGATGATATCCCCGATGCGGATGCGGACGCGGACGGTCTTGTTGAGGAAGGAGAGGAAGGGTTGGAAGAGGAAGAGGAGGAAGAGGTCGACGAGGACGGGCTCATGGGGCGCGATCTGGATGATGACATCCCTGAAGCGTTTCCGGATGACGATGATGACGACGACGATGAGGAAGAGGAGGACGATGAAGACGAACACGATGACTTCGACAACCAGCCTGACCTCGACGACGACATCCCCGCCGCGGAAGGCGGAGAGGGACTCAGCAACGTCATGGCCCGAGACCTGGACGACGACGTCCCAGACGCGGCCGAAGACGGCAGCGAGCAGGAGCAGGAGTGGCAGCACACCGATACGGAGGCCGAGGACGACGACTATGACGACGACGCCCACGATCCCTTCGCAGAACACCTCCGGAGGACCAGCACGGCCTCCCGCGGTCTCCCCCCACAGCCCTCCATCCGACGGGAGTCGGGGGCCCAGCGACGCTTCCTACAGCGGTGGAGCGGCGGCGGGGACGCGTTCGACTCGAGCGGGATGATGCTCGACGACGAGGACCTCCGTGCCTCGCTGCGCAGCCAGGGAAGCAGGAGGAGCGGATTCGGGAGGAGATTCTCGAGGCGTGGTGGACCGAGGGACAGTCTCGAGTGATCAGCGTATGTTATATATAAAGAAGTTCCTGGGACCACAACGTGGAATAACTGTATTATTTTCTGTCTTTGTCTGTACAATATATGTTAGAGACTGGGTTGGATCGGATTGCATAGCATCGCATCAGATGGGTATTCTACCGGAAATGCACGGTGTCTGGCGATTGATTGATCGAGTGATTGCTTTCTATTATACATTACATACATGCTAACGCACATTGATATATAAGATTCAGTCCTGCTAAGAGCATTGCGGAATACTAAGCACTCTATGCATATTATTGACTCCCCGTATTTGCCTTAACAGACGATGGGGCAATTGAAGACATTTCAAATCTGAAAAGAGCACCATCCGGTACGATCGATCGCCTCACTTGGTGATTTTTGACCCGAGGGTCATTTTTTATTATACATGGTTGGGGGAAACGAACAGAACGCCCCTGGAGCAATTCATGTGCGTCATACTAATTGAGTATAGCAAAGGCTAATCGGTTATTAAATTAGGTCGTAGACTGATTGATTGATTAATAATTATGATTAAGTGCCGTGATTGTGACGTAGTTAGACGATCAATATATCTATCTACATGGCTTCTAATGCATATGGAGACGCTCAATAGATATGCAGGGAAAAAGAAAAAAAAAAAAAAGATCCTTGACTCTCCCTTTCCACGACGAAGGCAAAGATGTGGAACAAAAATCATGGCCGGTCGTCAGCTCCGCGTCACTTTGATCGTAGCTCCCCATGTCCCCAATATTCCATCCATCTCCGTTTGAAAACCAACAGGTGGGTAGGTTGATGAATAACTCTCGAGGGCGTCCGCGATGACTATATTCCAGCCTCAAGCGGGATAAGTTCTGCTGCAAATTATCACCTTTTTGTTTTCCCGGATAGAGCCATCCCCCCGGATCACCATTCCGTCCCTTAGCAGTCATATGTCCATGTTTATAATAGTGAGAAAGAAGAGCTGCACATGCGAAAGCCCTTTACCCCGTAAAGAGCATAACTCTTCATTCGTCTAGTTCGTGAAGCATGAGTAGAAGGGGGGAAAATGTCATCTCGAGACCGAAAGGATTCCAAAGGGAGGTATGGAATGGCCGTGTGTCCCCAAAACAAAAGGAGACATAATTAGAGATACACAACGGGAAAGGACAGCGTGATTCGCGAGCGGCCATCATCTCATCTCACTGCCCGAACGCCAGAAAAAAGATCCAAGGGAGCTATTACTGTACACCCACAATCCATATATGCGCCGAAGATATTTTCATGATTAAAAAAACGCCAAGAGACTCCGGAGCGTGTGCTCCCCGAAATTGCAAAATGATAACCGGAACGGATGATAGAGAATTCCGCTTGCTCGGAAGGGTCGTCTTAGAATGTAATAAGGCGGCGGTAGAAACGACAACGGCGTCTTCTAGCCAACAGTGATTAAGGCTCGGGACCAACAGACGGTCCGGTTTTGAAGGTAAATTTCGTGAAAAAAGAAACCGCTACCTCCCATCGCCAGACTGGTCTTAGATGCTCTCAAAGCTCTAGGACAGCCAGACATAAGCGAAGAGGAAGAACACGGCGACGAAGAACAGCAGCCACACTCGCCAGCCCACGCCCGAACGCTCGGCCATGCGCAGCATCCGGTTCATGGTGCCTCGAAGACGGATACGAGTGCTCTCGAAGGTGTCATTCATTTTGTCCGCGAGCGCAGAAGACTCCCGGATCTCGTCACCGATAGCAAGAGTGATCTGGGAAGAGGAAAAAAAATGGTTAGCCCCATACTTGCAATGAGTCGAGGCGCAGTCCCGCTAGAAGATATTTGGCTGGTTAGGGAGGGAGAAAAGGATGACTTACATCCTTGAGCATCTTAACCTTCGCACTGATTCCTTCTATCTCGGCGTCATTTTGAGATTCAAGTGACGATAGGACGGCGTCGGAGTATTGGCCCCTAAACCATGCTCCCAAGAAACTGCGTTAGAATTTCCTATTTTATATATATATAGGCCTCCTCCATCACCGATCAAAGAGAGCAGGTTTATGGCGATAGTATTTTGCTCAGAGGCAACCAGATAGACTAGAAACAAAAATGGCACCACGTACTTCGAGTTGGGCGTCGCAGCCCTATAACCTCCTCCAACGCCAGGTCTCCCTAACCCGCCATTCATGCCGCCACCGTTTACGGATCCCGAGAACCCTCCATATCCGCCTATGCGGCCGGGAGACCTGCTCACGGGTCGGGTGCGCTCGCCACTGTTGTAGGAATCGAAGAGCGAAGAGGAGGGGCGAGGATCGCGCTGGTGAAGGGTGGAGTGTGGAAATCTGCTTGATATCATGCCTGGGTTAGCATGTCCCAGAGTCGGTTGTGTCTTTAAGATATAGCCAGGGGTATGTTTGTCATCAGGAGCATCGTACCGTGAGGCCATGGTATGTATGTATTGTTTCTCAGCTCAGATAAAGCGTCGCAGCTGCTATCAGCACAGGAGCAGGGACATTGCGGTGGGACCTCTCAAACTATGGACGATGGGAATCGCGTGAAAGCACAGGGTCTATGCCGGAGCACAACGCGGACTCCAGGGCGGGCAAGCCAGGTTTCCTCTTTGGTGTCGCCGGGGATGGCCTGCGGCGATGCGCGATCGGCGGCTGGCCAAGGGGGCTGCCGTTCTGGCTTCTCTGCGCCCCCGGAGACCTTGCGCCTGGCCTGGCACGTGCTGGCAAGGCAAACGCCCTCTCGGCGTATTACGGTATTGAATGGTGGCAAGGGCAAAGAAAAAGTGCGATTTCAGTTACGTGGAAAAAAGAAGTCTTAAAAGCGCTAGCTTTCCACCCTGATCGATCACTGCAAACTCTAAGTGGCCGCGCGACATTCAAAACCAGGGTTGAAGCCGTATATGCCTTTTTGGTGATTGTAACCTGTAAAACCGCCAGACATGTTGCGTTAAAACTTTACAGGCCCTACATTTTATAGAATTCTATCAATGAAGCAAGGAAGATATTCTGTTATTATTTTTGGTTCGTTTCCTTTTTATGAATTACGTTTTTGATAATTTCATTGCCTTGGATAAAGGAATCTCTCATACGCCATCCGCGAAATCCATAATAGAGCGTTCCCATAATCCATTGACCTCGCCTGCATTCCATAAAAACCCTGTCGCCAAGAATCCCGCCGTAAGAAAAAGAACTAGCGACCTCATGAACCTCGCGCCTGGTAATTTAGCCTCCGTCCAGTTTTTTTTGTTCGCCTCCCGGTTCGCTGTGGAGACAAAAAAGAAAGATGAAGATGATGATGTCTAATCCTTCATCGCCTCGTCGTTTGGAACAAAGTCCTCGTCGTCCTCATCGTCGTCGATCTCGTCGTCGCCGGCCTCCCTGGCCTTCTCGGCGGCCTCGGCGAAGTCGATGATCTTGCCCCGGGTCCGTCGTCCCCCTTCAATGATGTTGCTGGTGGAGATCGGCTCCAGGTTGTCGTGGCCCTCCTCCTCTTCTTCTTCTGTGTTAATTGCGAACAAGTGCTTAGCCTCACGTTTTGCTGAAAAGTCTGACTGCGGCGCACTCCCGTAGCACGGTTCTCATAGGACAACAATATTGGAGTTTGCGCGTCCAATGGGGCGATGCTTACCTTCGGCCTGGATATGCGTGCAGTTGTGTTAGCAGGCATACATAAATATTGGAAAAAAAAAAGACTGTTCGGCAGGGAACACTTGGGAAGATAGTTCGACGTACCATCTCCTCAGCTCCGCTCTCCTCTTCGGAGCTTTCCTCGTCCTCATCCATGCTCAGCTCCTGGGTCGCAGGAGTCTCCTCGACAGCCTTACCCTTGCCCTTGTCCAACGCCGCAGCGTCCGGCGGGTTCATGGCTGGGTCGGAGTTTAAAGTAGTGGCCTTATCGTTGTCTCCCATGGTGTGCAATGAAACGCGCAGGAAGATGTAGGTGGAAGAAGGAAATGGACACGCAGCCGCGCAGTGTGAGAGGAGGATGGAATGTAGACAAGGGAGAGGAACGTATGCGACGGAGGAAGATGGGAGGGGAAGAGGTGTGTTTTTGAGAAAAGTCGCAAGGGAGAGTTGGAGATGGGCCGCAGCCCGCCCATTCACCTATTGGATGCGTCGGGCCTGCGATCAGCGCCCGGGGCCCGTCCGCCCTGCGCCAAGTTCGCCAACGCGCCCCCGTGGCGCGCTGTGCCCTGCCGAGCTGTAGGTACCGCGCAGTAGCGTCTGGCCCCAGGCACCAAGCCTGGAAAAGTACGACGCTTTTGTGCCCTGATCTACTACAGACATTTCTGGCCAAACGACGCAGCAGAGACTTTCAGAATCCATTTCTCCTTTTGAAACACTGTGGGAGCCGGGACAAAATTCTGACTGAGAAAATCAGTCGTGTGGAGTGGTTGGGCAATGGTGGAAAGTTTCTGGAGTAATAGGGGTGTATTGCTATCCAGTAGGAATGATAGCCATTTTGAAGATGCAAGTGCAAATCACGCTTTGGCTTGCTGGCTTTATGATTATGACGGAAACTGCGGCTATTCAAAGCTGAAGTTGTCAGAATTGGCCCATACTCTTGTAGTGAGATTACGAGAATGAAGCAGTTTACATGCAGATTTCGGCTACTGCTGCACGCCTAAGCTGCTAGACTGGACCAGGACTAGTCGGGAAGAAGATAAATACGTTCCAGGATGATACATTGTGTATATCCTGATGGAGAAACCGCGCGGCCGAAACCTGACTCATTTCTACAATGCATATTTCCGATAGAGTAGAGACGAAGTGCGGCTGAAATTCGCAAAGCATACTGTGAGATTCTCTACCGTCACTATGAGCATGACGATCCTAGCACACATAACATAGTCTGGGACGAAAAGAACAAGAGATGCCACATAATTCGACCCGGAAGATTTCGGTCCTTTGTACCACCCTAAGAACGGTCAACCCGACAGGTCAACGCACGTGGCATAGAGGAGACCATAGAATGCCCCGCGAGCTTTGGTCTCCTATTCAAGCCTTGTTATTAGCCTCATAAAGAGGAATTCCACCGGTGCTGACTTCTGCAAAGCCGGAGTAACGCTTGCAGCTTCCGTGCCGCAGCGCAAGACAAGATCTCCGGAAGGGCTAGTAGTCAGTCAAGGCGAAGCATCTCTCAACAGAGTCGGCATTATTGCCCCACCAATGTGGCATCGAGATCTGCTTTCCTGACCCGAAGAAGAGAAAGATGAGCAGCATGTTGAGGTTAAAGCCAGCATCGAAGGCAGCTGCAACCATGTAGTTGTATCGCTTCCAGACATCGAAATGGCGTCTGTAGACGTAGTACATGGTCACGTAGCCTCCGATGATGGCAGACGTATACCCAGTGCTGATATTTCCGTAGAACATAGAGAGTCCTTGGAAAAAGATGGTGCAATTCCAGAGATCGACGCGGAGGCGAGGGAAGCACCTGTGAAGAATGTAAAGAAGTGGGGGCACTAGTGCTCCAACAAGAAATGACCACGGCAGAGGAGCAAACAGGGGCTCAGAGAACATCCTCTTGGGTCCGATTACGGCATACTGGACGCCGAGAGAATTATAGCTCTGCAGGCTCTGGCCCGTCCATTGATGCAGTGGATCTTTCTTCACGCCAGTAAGATAGTCGAATTTCGTGTTTAGGACCCAGCGGACAACGGCATAGTTTATAGGGACCCCGAGAATAGTTCCAAATATTTGGGAGAAGAAGACAGCCCTGGGAGGTATGTGCATGTAATGACCAATTTTCTGGTCCTGCAGCATATACTGGGCTCGATACCAAGCATCTCCAGCGATGGCTCCATAGGTTGACGGTCCACATGGATGACGATGACCTTCACCTGCTTTCGTATGTACCATATATCCGTACATTAATTCATTGAATGACCCAGTTGCGATCTGATAGTTGGAGATTGCATACAGCCAGCCCATTGGTATAACAATGACGGCCGCGCTGCTGAGTGCAACGAACAACGTCCACACCGGGATGAAAAGGTACCCGAGGGATATGGTAGTGACGAGAATAACAAATCCTGCTAGGAAGAGAGCAAAATACCACCAGAATGGGACTTCCTTGTAACTCCTTTGGAGGACATTCAAGCGGTCGCCATACTGATGATTGATGCTTTCTCCTCCCCGATTGCGTGCCCGCCGTGAAGCAATCGCCTTTCTGAAGTTGCTGGCCAATTGGGTATACCCGAAAGTGGCAATCCACGTGATGGCAGCCGGAAGTTTCGCATAATCGAAGAATGTCGCCCAGATGTTCTGTAACCCCATATAGATCGGCCCGTTTTCCTGATAAGCGGTCTCGTTCAGGCGAAAGTCGGGAGTCAAAACATCAAGAACCGGATATACAGAACCGTTCGCCGTCAGAAGCCGGTTAGACATCAGCCCATGGTGGTATGAGCCCAGGTTCCCCCATTTCGCTGCGGGAATAAGGATCCAGCAATTAACAACAAATGCCAGGAACAGGATCACTTGAGTCCACCATGGAGTCAGCATAATCGAGGAGCCATTCCAGTTGATGTTGGACCAGTCGAGAGACAAGTTGAGAAGGCCCATTCCACCCAGCCCCGAGCCAATGAAGTTGGCTATTTTGTTTCTCGGCGCTACCCAACAAAGGAAAGCGAGGGACGAGGTAAACGGAAAGACGTACTCGGGCAGGAATTGCCAAAGCGTCATTCCTAAAAGAGAGAGGAAGAAGACCATCATCTGACGTTTCGCCAGCGGGGAAGACATGTCGGTCTTACGGAAGGTCTCAAAAAGGGTAGTCTGCATCAGGGCTTGCGGCCAGATATAGTTGGGTTCATAGAGCAGGAGCTGCCGTGCTATCGCAGCAAATGCATATCCGATCCAAACGATCGCGAACATGAAGAATATGGCGACAGCGGGGTTGACTCTCTGCCCATAAAAGAGTTCGGCCAGTGCTATCGGAGTGAAACCGAGGTTATATGTAGCTCCTGATGCCGCTGTGAGCGTCACCAGCACGTGCTCCTTGATACTCCACGGCCCCGGATTCATGCTGAAGGACCATTTTGTAAAGGGGACCCTGATGGGCGTTTTGGGAAGAACCTTGGCAAAGAAATGGCCGAGATAATGGGAAGCAATTTGAACAAAGAAGATCGAGTACGGGGCCTGCGTCGTACGGAACTGGCTCATCTGAGAGAGGAACGCTCCAGGGACGATGAAAATGACGGAGAGCAAGAAGTAGCGGAAGGTGATCGTGGGCAGTTTAGGATCGTCCGTCAAACTGACTAACTGTCGAACCGTCAGAGGAAGCGCCGCGATCTCCGGGTCGTCCTCGCTCTCAGCCTCGATCGCGTTAGCCTCTTTGTCTGTGTCGTATTTCTTGTTTTCGATCGGGACCTTTTCCGCAGAAATCTGCTCAGCGGACGACACAGCGGAGTCGGTCGTCGGAGGATTGTCATCTGAGGTGGGAGCCGAGGCGGGATGCGCAGTGACCCGACCCCGACCCCTTCGATAGATTCCTTTGATGGTCGCCGAAATCCCCATCTCGAGCCCTTGGTGAGGTTCTTCAACCATGGCCGCGCGAGAAATGTTTGATGGGGATCGTGTGTCCGCGTGCGGTTCAGCCCACAGGGAATCCCCATGGAATCTCACTCGAATGAGCACGAGGTGAAGGCCTTTTAAGACAGGGGTCCCGTGGGATTGCGAAACCAGCTCGTGGCCTCACGCCATCTGGGCTCGGGATGAAAGAGGAAGTCACCGGTTGTCAGGCACGTCCTCCGGCCATGGCTAGCAGCGACGGGCGAACAGAGCGGAGGGGTCGTGGCGTTGGGCTGGAGAAGCGCAGCGGGCAGCATTTGCCTGACCTGGCAGGAGACGCGATGCGACCCTGCCGGTGAGTGACACTGGGAGGTGGTAGAGGAGACACTACTACTAGGCGGGCGGAGGATAGGATTAGGACAGCTGCTACTACTAGTACTTGGTACCTAGTGGATGTTAGTATGGGCGTTGCTGCCCGTTATGGATGCGGAGATGCCAAGCGGAGTGGAGCGATGGGAGATGGCGTTATCTGGCCCTCGATGTTCGTCAGGGTCCAGATCTCCGGCCCAAGGCAGAGCTCACCTCAACTACAAAAGAGTCCAGGTACTTCTAACAAGTACCTCTGGACCGCATGCTGGTATAACCGTTGGTATCCCCGAAGATGATTTGCGGCGCTTGTGACACGGTGCGCTGCGAGTGGGTGATTTAGGTTGGACTGCTCTTATCTGCATACCTCCCCGAGCCGAGATATGATCGTCGATCTTCCATGTCTGAAATCGATGATCGTTAGACTCACATAAAACTCCTGGAACCCGTTTTTGGCTGCGAGAAAGACTGGATCAAAGTCAGAAAGGTCAGCTGGGGGAACGGTGTCATGTAACTAAGCCACAGTGTGGCAGAGGACGAAGTGCAAGCATGTGCAAAGATAACGAGACAGATCATTGATAACCTTCGAACCAAACTGCCAAGAACTTGAGATACCTACTGTGTATACAAGTGCAGACAGGTGTTTTTGGAGCCAATTGTAACAGTACCATCTGTTCACTATCTCAAGTCCGCCATGAAAAATCCTCTCCCGACACGACCAGGGAGAGAATCGGTGGGAGGAGTGAGAGCAATGCTTCTTTTCACGCTGGATCCCGTAGATAAACAAGGTCTCTTCAGACAAACAGAACCTGCTTTGGCCACGATTCACATGGCGACCGCTTACATAAGACAATATCGTACCTGAAGAAGATCGCTCGGAGCTCGAGATCTGGAGATCCTAGATCAGCCTGATCAGGGACCAGACCGCGACTAGTTGCCTGTGCGACGGAGCTAGCCCGATCTGTATGTGTTTTACTCGAACCGGCAGCTCGGCCACCGTGCTTCTTTTGATCGCGGACGAAGCCAGGAGCTCTCCGGCTCCGTCGAAGCCCTAGCCACCCACGGGAGGTGGCCACTGGATGAAACCGGGCCTGCTCTATGCTATTTTTGTGCGCCCGCGGGTGATGAGTCAGCGCACAACAGGCGCAAGCTCTTTTCTTGCTGGTCTGATATACACCTCTACTAGATACAGTAGTCGTACGTCTCAGAGAGATTTCACAGGAAGCTCGTCTGGTCAGTGGTGGCAAGATCCCAAGTTGTCTGCGGTGCCTGGTGTTTCGAAAACTTTTGAGGATGATGCTCGACGGCGGAAGAAGCTAGAAGCGGGCACGAGAAGGCTCGACGCGGTGGCGAGCGTCATTGGCCGGCAGGCGCTTGGCGAACCGTCTGGGAGCCGTTGCGGCGGACGGGGCGCTTCCCGATGCGGATGCGCAAAAAGTTCCGGCGTCTGTTTTCTGAAAATTTTGTTTTTGAGGAGGGTGATTTTCATTTTGGGCTGGCGGGAGGGCCCCGCGAGGGGCAGTTGAGCGAGAGCAGCGTCGCCGCATCGTGTCCCATCTGGCACCTGAGCCACGATGACAGTCCCGGCACCGTAGGAGAGCAGAGGGCTGCTCGACGCGCCTCCGCGTCCATGACCCGACGACACACCTGGAGGCCGGCCATTGGAGCCCGGGCGCAGCGGGCTGTCATGATGATGAGGTTATCGATAGCGGGGGGCACACACTACGTCATGCTTCCACCCCACCAGATCGCAGCGCACAGAAAACGCCCAAACGGCCCACGGCGCGCGCGGCGGCCTCTCTGCAGCCCGCTGGGGCCTTCCGGCAGCGTGTGGAAGGCGCGCGGCACCCCTAGAAACCCATGGACGCCCGTCGAAGCGCCCGCCCTGCTAGAAGCTTCTGGGCCCCGGCGAACTCACCGCCCGCATATATCAGCGTTTTCCTTCGCACAACGCCCTCTCCCTCTTCCCAAGTCTCTCATCCCCCACCAGACGCTCACCTCCCACGATCATCCTCCCCTTCCTGGCTCGACCGTCCCTCGAGTCCCGTTGTACATTAGTTCTCTCTCGGTTTCCTCCCTCTCTGTCACGCTTCACGGCCTAACACACATCCCACCATGGCTCCCGCGGTCGGTATCGATCTGGGCACCACGTACTCGTGCGTGGGTGTCTTCAGAGACGACCGCATCGAGATCATCGCCAACGACCAGGGTAACCGCACAACCCCGTCGTTCGTCGCCTTCACCGACACCGAGCGTCTGATCGGTGATGCCGCCAAGAACCAGGTCGCCATGAACCCTCAGAACACCGTCTTCGACGCCAAGCGTCTGATCGGGCGCAAGTTCAACGACCCCGAGGTCCAGGCCGACATGAAGCACTTCCCCTTCAAGGTCGTCGAGAAGAATGGCAAGCCCATCATCGAGGTCCAGTTCAAGGGCGAGACCAAGCAGTTCACCCCCGAGGAAATCTCCTCCATGGTCCTGACCAAGATGCGTGAGACCGCCGAGTCGTACCTGGGCGGCACCGTCACCAACGCTGTCATCACTGTCCCCGCCTACTTCAACGACTCCCAGCGTCAGGCCACCAAGGACGCCGGTCTCATTGCCGGTCTGAACGTCCTGCGTATCATCAACGAGCCCACTGCCGCCGCCATCGCCTACGGTCTCGACAAGAAGGCCGAGGGTGAGCGCAATGTCCTGATCTTCGACCTGGGTGGTGGTACCTTCGATGTCTCCCTCCTGACCATCGAGGAGGGTATCTTCGAGGTCAAGTCCACTGCTGGTGACACCCACCTGGGTGGTGAGGACTTCGACAACCGTCTCGTCAACCACTTCGTCCAGGAGTTCAAGCGCAAGCACAAGAAGGACCTGACCACCAACCCTCGTGCCCTCCGCCGTCTCCGCACTGCTTGTGAGCGTGCCAAGCGCACCCTCTCCTCCTCGGCTCAGACCTCCATCGAAATCGACTCCCTCTTCGAGGGCATTGACTTCTACACCTCCATCACCCGTGCTCGTTTCGAGGAACTCTGCCAGGACCTCTTCCGCCAGACCATGGAGCCTGTCGAGCGTGTCCTCCGTGACGCCAAGATCGACAAGTCCTCCGTCCACGAGATCGTCCTGGTCGGTGGTTCCACCCGTATCCCCAAGATCCAGCGCATGGTTGGCGACTACTTCAACAAGGAGCCCAACAAGTCCATCAACCCCGATGAGGCTGTTGCCTACGGTGCTGCCGTCCAGGCTGCCATCCTGTCTGGCGACACCTCCTCCAAGTCCACCAACGAGATCCTGCTGCTGGACGTCGCCCCTCTGTCTCTCGGTATCGAGACCGCTGGTGGTGTCATGACCCCTCTGATCAAGCGCAACACCACCATCCCCACCAAGAAGTCCGAGACCTTCTCCACCTACTCCGACAACCAGCCCGGTGTGCTCATCCAGGTCTACGAGGGTGAGCGTGCCCGTACCAAGGACAACAACCTGCTCGGCAAGTTCGAGCTTACTGGCATTCCTCCTGCTCCTCGTGGTGTTCCTCAGATCGAGGTTACCTTCGACGTTGATGCCAACGGTATCATGAACGTCTCGGCTGTCGAGAAGGGTACCGGCAAGAGCAACAAGATCGTCATCACCAACGACAAGGGCCGTCTCTCCAAGGAGGAGATCGAGCGCATGGTTGCCGAGGCCGAGAAGTTCAAGGCCGAGGATGAGGCTGAGGCTGCTCGTATCCAGGCCAAGAACGGTCTCGAGTCCTACGCCTACTCCCTCAAGAACACCGTCAACGAGGGCAAGCTCAACATCAACGCCAGCGACAAGGAGAAGCTCCAGTCCAAGATCGACGAGACCATCTCTTGGCTCGACAACAACCAGACCGCCACCAAGGAGGAATACGAGGCGCAGCAGAAGGAGCTCGAGAGGTATGTTGAACGCTTTTCCCCCCCTTGACTTGATATTGTCATTTGAAGAGATATGCTAACAGTTTGTGCAGCGTTGCCAACCCCATCATCTCCGGTGCCTACGCCGGCGCTGCTGGCGCCGCTCCTGGTGCTGCCGGTGCCACCAAGACCGCCGACGAGGTCGAGGAGCGCGCCGAGGAACTCGACTGAACGGTTTCAGAGGCCTGAAACGCAACCATTCTCCTGTACCTTTCCTTTGTTGACATGTCGTTTGCTTGAAGATCATGAATCGACAAGTAAATGCTGGCGCTTTATGTCTTTTGTTTTATGAAACGACGATTGTTTTTTCTTAATTCCTCTTGCGCAATGAATGCATAGATTCGAGTTTGTTTCGGCGCTTCACGAATCTGCGTCTCGCTCTTAGTTTAGGGAGGGAAAAGTTTCCAAATATGAATCAATACAATGTCTTCAATAATGTTGGCTTTCAAGAGATTGCCGGTGTAGCTGTTGGGAGTATTCGAAAATACTTCTTAGAAAGTAGAATTGGTAGTCGTTGTCTACGTGTAGTCACGCGGTAAATCCTTCACCGCCTCATGCCATTTCTAGACTGGTCTCTAGTCTGGCACATGCCCCTCTTGTCGCGAACTTGGAATTTTACTGCACTCTACACACTCCTTCATCAGGCTCCGCAACATGTGAGATACTTATAATCCCATATAATCCATTATAAAATCACCTTTAGCAATACGTGTAACCATAGCCATAGCGACAGCATCAGCAAACCCACTTATTGTCTTATGTAATGTTACTTGATGGTCAATCACAACCCCTTGAACTCCCCGTTCCACCACATCCTCAGCCGCCGCGATCCCGTCGCCAGGACCGACCCGATCCCGATCTCGCCGGCCTGCGCCTTGTCCGGGTGCTGCTCACGCTGCTCGCGGCGGATCCGCACAAACGCCGCGGAGGTGCCGATGAAGATGGCGAAGAGGGGGTCGCCGATCCTGTATATTTATTGTATGTCACGGGTTTTTTTCGTTAGTTGTCTGTGTTGTGCTGTTGCTGTTGGGAAGCTGTCGAGGCTGAAGTCGGGGTATATGTTTTTGTGTTGTAAGTGAGGGGAGGGGAGGGTACAGACTGACGTACTTGGAGAGAAGGTATGGGTGAGAGGCGGCAGCGGCGGCGGGCGACATTGTGCAAGTTTATTCAATAGATCAATAGCTGCTGGGAGGTCTGCTCTTCAGAAGGTAGTTGAAGCTGGATGGGCCTGAGACAGGCTACGGTGATCGGAATGGATAGGTATGAACTGCGCTTCCTTTCTAGGTTAAATATCATTAGAGAACATGAATTGAAGGCCTGTTTCGACATGTTATCAGAGGCTGTGGGCTTAAGTACCTACCTCTCTCAGTAATAAATGATACCTCAGGTAGGTAGGTACACTAGGTGCTGACTGTACCGGGCGCAATCGTCGATTCCGGAGTATGAGAATACTTTAGGTACGGGGTTATCTCTTACTACTGGAAGTAGTAGTACAGTAGTCCCGCGCAATCAAACTTGATGCAAGAAAGGTGGAAGATGGAGATTTGGTCACGTGCATGAAGGGGCTGCTGCGGCATCGTCCAAGGGAAGGAAAGGATATAATTGCGTTGGTCATGTTATATTTTCTTTTTTTCTTTTTTCCTTTTTTCCTTTTTTTCCCCTCGAGACCTTTGTCTATTTCTGGTTGGCATGTTGCTTTGTGCGTTTCTCCCATTGCACATGGAACATACCTACCTCAGCTAGCCTCCTAGGTCCCTACCTAACAGTACGTATAGTACTTCACGCTACATGGAAGAAGTACTTAGGTACCACCTAGATAAGCATCTAGGCAGGTATTAAAGTGCCATCAGGTACTCTGATCTGTACAGCTGGCATTATCGGGGGAATTGGAGCAAGGAGGTTGCTGGGTTCTGGATATTATCTATTGTTGTGACAGCCAAAATACCAGTTCTTGTTCCAATTAGCGGCCTTTGCCTCTTTTTTGTAGTCGAGCAGTTTTTTTGTCGACAGTTGTCCTCTTCTCCGTGTGTCTACGCGGTAAGCACACGTCGCAGGCACTGGGACAGAGCGCGTGGGATGTATCGCGACTTTTGTGAATAGATCATAAAACGTATGTAATCAACCACAGACGGAATAGGATGCCATATCTATTCTGTTGTCTTCCTCTACATCAATTAAAACACCGACTCGTTTTGTGGGAGGTTTGGGCAATGCCAAATGGACAGCTGGTATGAAACAAACCATTGACGGTAATCTCAAGCCTCGCAGTTTCGAAGTGCAAGGCCCTGGGATACAAATGCGGAACCTGAATGTGCGGCTGCTCAAACAAGTGATGAAGTGGAGTATCCCCGTTCTATTTTTTTTGCTTTCCCTTTCATATAACTACATCATAAACCATGATAATTCAACAAAAGGCCCGACACCGAAAGAGCCTCTATATCATATACGTGACAAGAACTGAAATCCGCTGCGAAGCCCCAATGGCTAAGACAGTTGGATAGTCAAACACACACGGGAGCAGAGCAAAGCAAGTGAAACGCGAGGGCTGGGATTAGAGACCCTCTATTCAGGTCTAGACGAACTGACCAAATGCAGGAATCAAGGTCTGTGCCAGCCAGAAACTGAAGACCAGCTTGGGTCCGGTCATCAGCAGCTTGGGGGTCAAGCCCTTGAAGAAGCTGGTGAACCCTTCATTCTTGACCATGTTGGAGAGAATCCGGAAACCGGACTCGGGGTTCTCAAAGTTGCGGTTCTGGATACGGGTCTTGATCACGTCAAGTGGCGCGGATACGATCAGCGATGCGCTAGCACCGCAGACGGAGGCGACGAAGTTCTGCAGCCAGCTTGCCTTGTTGTAGTCCTTGAGGCCGTAGACATATTCCTTAGCGAAAGCGGAGCCACCGAAGAGCTATTATTATGTGTCAGTAAATCGCGGGCTGAACGGAGCAATGAAAGAGAAGCATACTGCGAAAGATCCAGGAGCATTCCGGGCAGCCGTCCAGCCGGCACCACGGTACAGTCCCATGCCCTCATCGGCAATGATCTTGAAGAGACCACGTCCACGAAAGGCATCCGGGTTTGTCTGACGCTTGATCTTCAAGACGTCCAGTGGGAGCAGGATAATCTCTCCAATACCAATAAGACTGTGTTTTCAAGTCAGCGTCGGACACCAATTTCACAATGGCCTTGCCTCGAACAGCCGCACCTTCCAGCAGTAGCGTGCATCATAGCCTTTCCAGTTCCCTTTCCAAAGGCTTTCTCAAAGTCGGCGGCGTGATTCTTGGCCAGATAGTCCCGGACGAAAGGCTGGCCACCGTACTTGTATATTCTTTGGAGGACCTGAAAGTGCCTATGTTAGCCGCTGCAACAGCACCCTCCAATTCACACGCACCTTGTAGCCGGCAGCATATCCGAGACCAGGGAAGAGAGAGGCGAATTTGCGGGCGACCTGCGCATCAGCGTATTCCTTGAAGATGACCTGGTTCAGAACCTTGAGCGACGTGACCTGATATGGCACTCTAGTCAGCTCTCACACCCTGGCATTTCAAATTAAATTAAGACTTGCTCCTTACCCGGCTCTGGTTACTCATCAATCGCTTCGCGATGGTATCGACCTTTTTTCACATGGCATCAGCATCGTGGTGCACAGACACGCACAAAATCGTGAGTCGTACCGGATGGAAAACCAGCAACTCCGCGACACCGGCGGTCCCTGGCGCTCTGTGAGCATTCTACGTGTTTTGGAGTTGGCCAGAGATCGCTTACCAGAGCCCAGCAGTCGAGCGGTTGCTGACTCCTTGACATCCTTTGCGGCAGCGCCAGCACCGGCCTGGGCCATGGCGGGAGACATCTTTGCCCTTCAATCCACGTTTTACGAGTGAGGGAGAAGGGAAGGTATCAGAACGCTTAAGACCAGCCAACGAACAAGGAGACGCAAAGGCAAGATACGAGCAATCGATCGAAGCGAGCCCCGGTGCCGAAGAGGGGAAAAAAAGCAGCAAGCCGCTCCCCGCGTGCAGCTCGAATCTCCGACTCGGCGTCTCCAAATTTTTAGGGCACGCGGCGGGCGGACGGCGCTAGAGTCCCTAGGCGGCCTTGGCGCCGGGGAACCTTCCACGGCGCCTCGGGACCCCAGACGCGCCGGTTTCGGTGACAATGACATCAAGCGGACGCTTGAGAAACCCATCTCGACGATTTCACACGATGGGTAGATGAAAGAGATCTAGATCATCACGCATGGACCGGGGACGTATCAGAGAACCTGCCTGTCTCTTGCCGGTACATCGCAGTTCAACTCCACTGCAAGGTAACTTAATGTGTAAACATGCTACGGTCTCGGACAACCATGTTACCTGGTGGGAAGAAGTGAGGCGTGCAGGCGGCTTGGAATACGGCATTTCAAGGCGATATCTCTGCAAGTCTAGTCGTTCCTGGAGATCTATCCAACCATGCTCAGATCAACTTCAGTGTCGGGAACCTATCTACCCCAGCACTTGGTACTTATGACCAGCATTCCATTCCAGATTCTTACGTCACATCGGGCCGTCTTCTATCATCAGGCATGGACCCATCTGAATGATCTCTGGCAGGCCAACCCAAAGGGTTGGGGGGGGGATCACATGACGGTGTCATCATCACGTCGATGACTCAGAACATCATCGGATGGAAATAGTACTCGTAGCCCTTAGTAGAAGTGGAAAAAAAAGAACGCATCGGGATCTGACTACACAAAATATCTGAACGAGACGCAATTACTATTAGAATGATTACATTGGACAAGAGATATATCAAGTTTGATACAAGCCTAGTAAGCTGGCGTCAAAAAGCATCATCATCTGCGTCGTGACCCCAGAGGGAGCGGCCAACGAGCGGTGGCTGTAAGCCCAACTCCAAGCCTCTCTATTCACCTTCCCTCCGGCCGGTTGCTGCCTGGTTATTTCACGACGAGGGAAAGAGCAAAGAAGGAGACATCGCATTCCAAAGGAGAGCATCGGTCTGTCCCTGAGGGAAAGAAAGAGCAGATAAAGATTTAATCAATAATCCACGGCCCTTAGAGAAAGATGTTGCAAGCAAGGTCACCAAGGAAATGTAGAGAACCCATATAACGCCAGCGCATATGATAGAAACCCACCGCCATATCGAGCCAGCCCTGCCATCTCCTAAACCATGTCGTTCTGATCCTTGTCCTAGACTCCGACAAACGCTCCGTATACGAGACGAGTTTGACGGCTGGGTCGTACGTTGATATCTTGGAGCCATTCAGCAGTCACCGAAAGTGTTCTCGCCAGAGTATCTGCAGCGGTCAGCTAGAGATCTCAGCTTTGCACAGATAAGGGGCACATACGTGATGTACAGGAAGCCATCCTCATCCTTGTGTTCTTCGTAGATGCTGCTCATCAAAGCCGCAGTGGGCGGCAGAACCTCATCGACGAAGATGAAAATGGCCTTCTCCGGGGAGAGCTTGATACGCTTGCGGATGACGTAGACGAACTGGCCGACGGTGAGATCTGCGGGCACAAGGTACTTCTTCTTGTCGATAGTAGCGATATCCGACTTCTCGACCTTCTCACAGATCACCTGTGCAACGTGGATGAATCAGTAAGTGCCAAACAGGCGGTGAGAGCTCTTCAGCGGCAGAGACGACACAGGAAGTGCCATGGAAGGTGAGGGCGCAAGGGAATCAAAAACGATTCGAATCATGGCATACCGGGATGCGGTCGGCATATTTCTGGCGGATTCGTTCGGCTTCCGCCTTGCGCTTCTCAAAGGGGTGCTCGTCCTTGAACTTGGACCGCATGGTGATAACTGTCGCGATAAACGATAGGAGATTTACGAAAGAAGGAGCTGGTTGCAGAGACGGGGGGAAATGCAGTGCTTGAGTAGATAACTGGGGAGCAGCAGGAGAAAGGAGCAGGAGAGATGAGGTTCCAGGATGGAGAGCGAGACGCGATGGGGATGGAGGTTGCGAGGTGGATGAAGCCAGGAAGGCGGCGAGGCGGCCTCGCAGCCCCGCGTAATCCAGACGGTGAGCGCCGCTAGGGCATATGCGGCCTAGCGCGGCAGGACGAGGCAGGCGGTGAACCCCCACACGTGACTCACCCGCGCAGGCAGACCGCCGGCCGCCGTCGCCGTCCGTCGTCGACGCTGGCGATAGATGCTGCTCGAAAAGCCCTTTGACCGGGCCTATCCTGCATTTCAGAGGTGCCAGCGAGGTAGAAACGCGGGTTGGGTGGGCGTCAGCAGGGCAAAGGGCCTCTGCGGGCGCGATCCATCGTCGTCATACTATCATCGATCCGCGCCCTGCTGGCTCCGCTTTGCTATCAGACTATCAGTCGGACTCCACCGGGCCCAGGCCGCCAGGCAGCTCCAGTGACCCTGTCCGGTCAGCTGTTCCTGCAGAATGGCTCCTACATAAGAAGATGGGATCTGCGTCGCAGACCCTGAGACCCTTGCCCATGAGCCATCTGACCAGAGACGCAGCCGTGAGCTTCTGCTTGGCGTGGTCCTGTTGCGCAGCGACAGCACGTCCTTATCGTCGACCGACCATGACGGACGCAAACAGTGCAAACAGCCTATTCCCAGCCAGCTGACTGGGCAAACAGCACAAACACCCGCCGTCCTCAGCTCATCCCATCAGGCCATGTTCCGCGTCGCCTTGGTCCGGTGGGTGTTCTTCCGGATGTCGTGACTGCTGAACAAAGCCAATATACTTAATTGCTCAGCAGCCATGGCTTCTCCCCGCCAGTATGTGCCTCTGTCGAGGTGCCTATATCGGCAGTCCTTCAGGAAGGGCCAATTCTCCTCTCGCTTTTGCCGAGGCCAGTTGTGCAGATATTCGACGGAACGGAAACCCCGTCGATCAGAGCAGTTTACGGTCTGGAGACCGTATCTTCGACTTGCAATTGGTATCCCATTTGTCGGCGCTCTGATTTACTCAATGGTATGTTCCCATCCAGTCAGACCGAGGCCTTCGTCTAATGCAACATCCTACGCAGGTGACCGGCGACACGACTCAATTGGACTCTCCATCTATAGTGGAGCTAGATGAGGCCCTCAGGCGGCAGTCGACAATAAACGAGTCTTCTCCCATGCGTCTACGCATGGAAAAACTGATCAAAGAACATCAGAAGAAGATTACAGAAGAATTGAGTAGGATAGACGGGAAACCGTTCAGGGTAGATACCTGGACACGCCCCAATGGTGGTGGTGGCATTTCCTGCGTCCTTCAGGATGGGAACGTCTTTGAAAAGGCCGGTGTCAATGTGTCTGTCGTATACGGCGAGTTACCTCGGGCTGCGATCGAAAAGATGCGCGCCGATCACAAGTCGTTTGTTGGGGCTGACGTGGATTCCCTGAACTTCTTTGCGGCGGGACTATCCCTTGTCTTGCACCCTCATAACCCAATGGCGCCCACAGTTCATCTAAACTACCGCTACTTCGAGACCTCAGATCCAAAGGACCCCCTCAACGGGGATAAGAATTGGTGGTTTGGAGGCGGCACTGATTTGACGCCCTCGTACCTTTTCCCCGAAGACTGCAAGCACTTCCACCAGACAATCAAGGATGTTTGCGACAAGCACGATCCCACGTATTACCCAAAGTTTAAGGAGTGGTGTGACAAATACTTTTATCTGCCTCACCGCGGCGAAGCTCGCGGTGTCGGTGGCATCTTCTTCGATGACCTTGATGCCAGCTTTTTGGAAAGCTCTTCGTCGTCGTCGCAGAACCCGCAGGAGACTCTCTTTTCCTTCGTGTCAGACGCCTTGGCGTCATTTCTCCCCTCATACGTACCGATCATCGAGCGACGCAAGGATATGCCATATACGCCCGCCCAGAAAGAATGGCAGCAGCTTCGCCGGGGACGCTATGTCGAATTCAACCTTGTATACGACCGGGGCACGAGTTTCGGTCTGCGCACCCCTAATGCCCGTGTTGAGAGCATTCTGATGAGCCTCCCTCGAACGGCCAGCTGGGCATATATGGATCCGATTTCAGGAACCAGGACAGAGACGGACGTTGACGAAGAGGTGAATGTGGAAGGCAAGGAGAAGGAGAGGGAGATGATGGATGTCCTAAGGAACCCAAGGCAATGGGTGTAACTGCACTTCCGTATCTTGCATTAAGACTCCCCTCCTACAAAGCACTCTGAGGCCATTTCTCGCTAGCCTCGGCTTTGACGTGTAACGTGATGTATCTACGGTACATATGTATCCATCAGGGCATGTAACAATAAAAAAGGGGTCAGGTTAAAACGTTCAGTTTTGATGCTGATCACACCAAACTCGACTCAATGACACACATCCTTATACCCTTATCTACCTAGAATTATCTATCTGCAGGGGAAAGAACATTAAGGCTTGCTACCACTTCTACTATGCAGCACGCTTGTCAGACCCTTGATTCTTCGCTTAACTTGCCAGTCCGACCTGAATCCTAAGATGCTTTTTTTTGTACTCAAAGCATTGACCGACTTCGGAGTCTCCAAATCCACCACTGCTCACATGCTGGCATGCTGACTGCTTAAGCATGGTCCGCTGAATAGCCTTCTCCCAGAAACAGGTCTGCTTCCTATTGCAACCTAACAATTATATCGAGGGTTGCCTGCGGACCTTTGGATGCGCAAAGATTGTGGCTGAAATACCCATGTGGAATTCGGGTCTCGGTCTATCTCTTTCCATTCTTTGGGAACATTGAATGCGGGCTCCGTCCCGTTTGATGTAGTAGTAAAAGTATTGTATTGCAACAATGTATACAATGAAGACAGGAGCAAAAGATGGACAGCAAGTAAGGAAAAAAAAATCAACAATATAATCTATCCATTGACATGCTATGCGGTGCAGTGCCAGCCAATCTCTGTTCCCCCACAGAGTCTGTTGCGCAGAATTAAGTGCAATGGTGGTGTTTGCAGAAAAAGAGAAATGGTAATGGACAAAAAAGTGATATCCCGAGAACCCCCGTTCTCTCTACTTGATCAACCTTACGCATCCTAAGGAGTCATTTGAATGGAATGCATAACAAAGGAAATAAATTATCAACTCAATCAGACACATACAACACTTCTGTTCCGATTCGTATCTTTAATATTATTATTCCTGGTTCTTACCTGCGACTACCGGCACCGGCAACAACGCTCCTTTGCTTTGCGAGCCAGCTCCTCTGTGCGTCGGCCCCAGCGCCGGCGCTGGTGGATGCCGGATGACGATACCGCGAAACGGTGACATTACTATTTTGTAGGCGGCCTTGGAGGTCGAACCAGGCAGAACAAACGAGGGCGAGCTCCCGTGATTGACGATCAATAATCTTTCGAAGTTCCGCCTGTATTTGGTCATTAGGAAAAGCGGGATTACTGGTAAATCGGGGGAGCAGAACTAATAAAAGAAATGATGAGGTTAGAATTGGATCTAACTTACCTCTCGCTCCTTGCTGATAGTCTCTTCAGTGTTCTCTTCAAAGTGTCTGATGCGCTCTTGGAGGGTGTGGATGAGCTCGTTTTGTTGGTCAATACGCTGCATTTTGTAACAGGCGTTAGTCGTCTATCAAATAACGGATCCGAACAAACGCGAAAATGTATCAAGACAGAGCGAAAGGTATCTCTGGTAAAACGAGAGAACACAGGGGATATCACGTGTCCAATGGCGCTGCGTATTATACTCTTGTATGCAAGATAAGAAGCGAATCGAAGACTTCGAAATAAGAATATCATCTGGAGACCCCGTAGGTCTTAAAGCTCTTCTTCGTCAAGAAAGAGAACTTGTGCCAAGCACGAGCCCCATTGGAAGACTTCTTCGGCTTTTGAGAAATAGGAACAGCTGCGATCGATTCAAATGGCCGCGCTTGGTCTAGATTCTTGACCGGCAAGAATTCGAAAAGTCTTCGAAAGAGGAAACTGTTTTACTGACCTCTGCACGCTTTGCCAGTTTTTCGGCACTCTTCTCTGTGGCCTCTGCAAACTGTTTCAATAGTTCGAAGCTGGACTTCTCTATCGAGTCGGGGTTGTTTGCACGGGCAGCAAATTCATTGAGGAGCGTCTGGATTTCATTCATCAAGTCTTGATCCTCAGCATGACTCTCAGTTCGCTTCTTTTCAAGCATTGCCCGTAGCTCGTCGCGCTCGGAGCATAGTTCCCTCGCAAGCGTTTGACTAGCGTCGACTTCGGCTTCGAGGTGATGAATCTTCTGGGTAAGCGCATCCCAGTCGCCTCGAACCTTGTTCAACTCCGCAGAATTCATCTCTTTGACTTCGTTAATCATGTCAAGCTTCTCTTTATTGACAAGAGCGACTGTGAAGCAATCAGCAAACTAATCAAACGGACTCGCATAGGAGGCCAGAAACGACATACGCTCTGATCTTGCGTCTTCGAGCTGCCGCTTTGTGGTTTCGACGACATCCTCGGCATTTGCAAGCTTCTGGCGGACCTCCGTAAACTGGTCGTATAGCTTCCAGTACTCCGGACTGCATCTCTGTCAGCTCTGGAGGACGTCGCAGTCCGCAGGCTAGCATACCTCTGAGTGGATTTTGCTTGAGCAAGCTGTGCGATCAAGACGAGATTCTCTGAGTAGGCTTCCAGGCGAGGACCCTGCTTGGAAAGTCATAGTTAGCGTCACGCAGTGTCATTGGAGTTGATTTTGTCTTACCTGCGCTGATGAGCTGGATGCTTTCAGTCTCTCTATCTCCTTTTTTAGCTCTTCGTTTTCGGCCCTCCTAGTATGGGTCAGTCCATGCCTAAAGATATCCTGGGATGCTGACTGACAGTTGTGCCTCTCTGGTGCCGATATCTTCGAAATCTTTTTGCAAGGTGCCTTGCAATTTTGGCGTCGTGGCGCCTGGTGTAAAAGACGGGCTTCCGGGAGAGCCTTCGAGTTCTCGGATCCGCTCCCGCAACTCGCTTATTGTTGCTTCGTCTCTCTCGCGCTGTTCTTCCGCGCTTTGAAGACGCTCCGTAAGGGCATGGTTGTTGAATTCCAGCTGCTTCTTAAGATTTTGGATTTCATGACGATCCTGTTCAATCCGTGGCAGCACTCGTCTATACTCCTCGAGCTCGACATCACGCTCAGAGGACCGTCTCTGGTTCTTATCGGCTTCCTTCAACTGCTGTTGGAGATCCTTGATCTGATTCTTGAGCGCCTGATTCTCCTTTTCAAAATCCTGGACCTGCTGTAGCTTTTGACGGTATTTCTCTGCGGCATTGGCCTTGCGCGAAAGGAGATCCCTCTCGTTCTTGAGCTCGTCGTAGTCATCTTGTAGTTTTTGGAACCGTTGGTTCTTGACCCGCAATGACTCCACGGTCATCCGCAGACTGTCAATTTCTTCCTGAGAAGCAGCAAGCTTCGCTTCCTGTGACGCGATAAGTTCCTCTTGCTGACGGGCCTTAGCCTCCAGTGCTTTAGCATGGAGCCCAATATCACCCTTTCCGGACTTCAGGGTCACGAGCCGGTCCTCCGTTGAGGCCAGGCGGCTTTGCAAGGCGTCATTGTTTTCCTGGAGACGAGCCAAACGGTTATGCAGATCCTCCAATGCTTTCTCCATTTCCTTCTTCTCATTCGTCAGCCGATCGTTCTCCGCGAGGAGCTTCCCGATCCGTTCCTCGAACTGTAGCTCGGGGTCGACGGCCATGTCCCGCTTTGACAGCTGGGCTCGGTCTTCGTCTGACCCATCGAAGTCATCGCGATGACCATTTTGCGCCTCCTGTATGATATCCTTTAGCCCCTCTTGGGTCGACGTGCTCAATCCCTGGAGCGTAGTCACATAGGTCTCAGCATTGGGTGAGCTGATTGCGGCGATCAGGAGTAGCTTAAGCAGCTTATTTGTCTCCTTGACGGAGTTGGTCTCTGCAATTGCTTTAAGGTCCGGCGACGTGTCGAGACCCGATGGTAGTTCGTCGTCATTCTGCTTCCGGATGTAGCTGATCAACAGCTTGTGGACGTGCTTCAGGTTCTGCCATTTAGGAACCCAGTGGTCTGACGGGTTGCGCTCAGGAAGCTCGTCGAGGAAATACTGCGGGTCTATATCCTGCAGAATCTCCCACAGGATAATCCCATCGGTCAGCTCATCAGTGGATCGGAGTGTCTTGCCCAAGGAGAAGCTATTGATCCACTCCAGCAGGACCTTGGCGACGTTGAGCTCGGTCGCCATGGCGCGTGCGGGATTCTGGGAAGGGACGCGAATGTGGGAATGACAACTTTAAGCGACCACTAGATTGAAGGACAAACAGCCCGACATGCTGGTGACGCCAAGGGACGGGAGGAAATGTGCAAGGGACGGCTAATTTGTATGTTCAGATCGAGTCGCGACAGTCGGAGCGTCGCGAGATGCGCGGGTCCACATGGACTAGGGCCGCTTTGTCTCCGTCGCGGCATTAATGCTGTCGACGGATGCCCACGCAAAGAATGTCTTTGTACCGTCACTTTCGAGGATCTCTGGGAATTCAATGGACAAAAGCGTAGTCTACGAATTCTTTATGTTTTCTTTGCCCGGAAAAGAATGGATTGATATCAGAGCGATCCGTGTTTAATGCATGTATCGTGGAGTGCCAGAAACCAGGCACCAAGACGCCGAAGTACCTTGTACCGATACCAGAAAGAAGTAGTCTCCATAAAAGCCTGACAATTTCCCAGTGTGCATTTCATTCTTTCACTACTAGCTGGTCGCAGACCTAGCTCCGTTACTCTTTACCATGACCAAGGCAGACTGCGCGCGACTGGTCGCCGCTTCTCGAACGGTCCTGCGCGACCAGCTCAAAACACATGATCCTCGCCAACAAAATCGCCATCGGCCGTAACAACCTTGTCCTCTTCGATTAAGGGGTTGTAGGCTGCGGATAGGGTCGACACGCTCTCGATGACATTGGCTGAAGCCTTCGCGGCGAACCCTCTATCAAGCTGTTAGCATCGCGATCCAGTGAAGCGAAAACAGACGGAACTTACTTGATCAGTTCTGAAAAGATCATTCTCTTTGTCAGCGATGCACCGATCAATCTATAACAACATGGCAGAACTTACGGTATTCATGTGTGATGATGCCGCCCTGTTGTGAAGGAGGGGGCAGTTAGTCTGAACCGTCAAGATAAAATAGAAGCTGAGGAATAGATGCTCAACATACGGCATCTGTGATGGCTTGCTTGGCCCTGCTTAGAACCGAATCTGGTGTGTCCTGGGGATAGGTGACCACGAAGGACTTCTGCGTCTTGACGGCCTGGGTGAAAGGGAGGAGGCCGAAGAGGATGGAGAAGACAAGGAGCCCGAACTTCATGATGAGCAGCAAATCAACAGCAAGACAGTACGAAGCAGGCGCAGAGATCACTTAGTGCCTGTCTCAGACGGAGAGCTGACTGGAGTCTCAAGAGAGTCTGGAGGTCGTTCAGGTCGAGGCTCTTCGCTGCTCTTCGCTGGCGCCGCAGCGCTTCCATGCCTCGCCGGCGCCCTGCGTCACCCCGGAGGCCGCTGACTCAGCACCGGGCCGACCTCGCCCTCGCGCCTCTGCTTTTCCGTCGCTCTTCTCGCCCTTCCATCAACACACCTCCGCGCTGCTTCGCCTTCCTCCTGTCTGTGCGGTGTTTCCTTTACGACTGTCCCCTTTTTTTTTCGATTTTCTCCCTCTTCTGTTTCTTCCTGCAGTTCAGCGTCCTTGTCACTTCGCCTATCCGGTGACTCGTCCTTCCTGCTTCCCGGCGCATCAGCCACCTCGGCCTCTCCCCCTTCTCCGTTTCCTCTGCTGCTCGTTCTCTGCAGGAAAGGTCAATTAGGCAGGACATCTGGTGAGGTGGATATACAGCTTGAGGGTGCCTGCAGGTTCTCTTTTTTTTATGATTGGATTGCACTCGCATGGACCTGTTGTTTCAGTCTCGCGAAGATAGCTAGCAAGCATTCTACAAGTTCCGCCTTCTCTTTCCACTTCTTGCTCTTCCAGGAGACCAGTTTTCAGGAATAAAGGAGAGGAAAAAAAAAAAAAAACAGGAAGAAAACATCTTAAAAGGAAACGAGAAGAAAAAAGAACAAGAAGGAAAAGTGAAGAACACAAAAGCAAAAAAAAGAAGCAAAAAGAAGAGAAAAAAACAAAGATAACGTCTCTATTGAACGAGGCAGAAAGCATTGCCATTGTCCGCCTCTCAGGCTGCCAGCCACTCTATTTTGTCAACATCTCTCTCCTTTCTTGAACCCATCTCCCCAACAGACATCAGCCTCTGTATATTGACTGCCCATCATGTCGTCCGGACTCGCTTCAGATGAAGTTGCCGAGGATTACAAGAACTCTCTCGAGGATCTAACCACCAACGACAAATTCCAGATCAGCAACCTGACAGTCATAGCGAAGGAGAACACGGAGCATGCGCTGGCCATCTCCCGGGTGCTGGAGAACCATATTCGAACTGTAGGTGTTTCATTTTCCTTCTGTTATGCTCATGTTGTTTTGCGGTGTACTTCTCCATATACAATGCCTTCCCGTAGTCTGTTTTGGAAGAACGGCTCTAATTGTTCTCTGTAGACACCGCCATCCCAGAAGCTGCCCGCTCTATATGTAGTCGACTCTGTGGTCAAGAATGTAGGAAGCCCCTACACGCTGTTCCTGGGGCGCAACCTCTACCAGACCTTCATGAATGCATATACTCTAGTCGACGCTCCGACACGGAAGAAGCTGGATGAGATGCTCAAGACATGGAAGGAACCAGTCCCAGGGTCACTGGATAGCAGGCCAGTCTTCCCTGTTGAAATTACACGCAGTATCGAGAATGCTCTGATCAAGGCGAGAACAGCGGCCCTCCAGCAGCAGCAGGCCAGGAGCCAGCAGGAGCAGCTGCTTAATCGTGGCCGTGGAGCTGCAACGCCTCCAGGCTGGGCCAATACTTCCACTCCATCACAGCCAGCGCTGCGATATCCGTCTTCGTCGAACCAGAACTTACCCCCCCAATACAGTACCAACGGTCAATCCTATGGCTATCCATCTGCGGTGAGTGACAGCTTCCTTCCAGCAAGCCTTCTGGATGTTTTTCTAATATCTCGACAGCCTGAACAATATCCTCCCCGATGTTCACAAACCCCCCAGCAGTACCCTCAACCCACATCTCAGTCTCGTCAAGATGCCGTCGACCTTGGCGCTCTGCACCGCGACATAGAAGCCTTGATATCGACTGCCCGGACAGACTTCGCGAACAATCCCCTTGATCCTTCTGTTCAGCAACGTCTCAAGGCTCTGCTCGACCTCCAAGCCATCCTGCAGCGCCAGGAGCTGCCCCAGGATCAGCTCAGGCTTGTCCGGGATCAGGTCTCTGCACTTGCGCCCTCGAAGGCGACTCCGCAGCCTACGCCGACTCTCCCACCAAGCCTTCCTCCTGCTCCGCCACCAGCGGTTTCCACCCCTCCAACTCATTCAGTCCCGCAACAGATCCAACCACCAAATCTGCAGTGGCTCAACCCAGGGACTCTGGCTGAGCTTATCAAGGCTACAGGCAATCGCCAGCAGCCTACTCCCCCGCCTCAACCCCCTAATCCTTTTCCGCAGGTTCAACCAATTACCACGCCGCAACCATCTTCTGCAGCACCGGCGACATCAGATAATCCAAGTTCTCTAATCGCAGCACTTAGAGCCCGTGGACTTCTGCCTCCTGCCACATCCACACCTCAGGCCACTCCAGCGTTCCCAAACCTCCCGTTCATTCTCCCGGGCCAAGTGAGATATACACCTCCTGTCTCAACGCCACAGACGTCTACCCCGTCCGATATTACCATCAGCGTGCAAATGAGCACCGCATCTATAAAAATGTAAGTTCTACAATCCGCAATCTATTGTCTACCACCGCTAACAGTTTACGTAAAGACCACGATATCCGTTGATTGCTAGTCTTTACGAAGCGAGGTCCAATCGCTGTGGAACTTGTGGTCGTCGTTTCTTTGCCAACGAGGAGGGAAAAGAGAAGAAAGCACGGCATCTGGACTGGCACTTCAGAACTAACCAACGAATGGCGGAGGCTGCGAAGCGCGGGCAGAACCGCAGCTGGTATGTTGACGAGCGGGTCAGTATCCCCATCCCCGTTTACGTCCTAGGATTCCTTGCTAACACTCTGGACAGGATTGGATCAAATCGCGTGACTATGACGATGACCAAGGCCCTACGGACAGTGGGTCGAACGGTAGTACAGCGGCGGCTGATGGCGGCCAGGCCAAGAAGGGCCCGCAGAAGCAATGGATCCGCGCACCGAACGATGCGGCGTTACGAAACACACCATGTCCAATCTGCCAAGAGAAGTTTGAGTCGACATGGTCGGAGGAAGTACAGGACTGGATTTGGCAGGATGCCGTCAAGGTGGGCAGCCGAGTGTACCACGGCAGCTGCTACGCCGAGATCACAAAGGATGGACCCGCTCCGGGGCGTGGAGGAACACCCTTGGGGCGAACTGGTACTCCCGACTCAGTTCTGGGGAAGCGAAAGGCGGAGGTAGATCCCCGTCCGCTGTGAACTGCAGCCTTAGATCTTACTGACCGGTTCTTAGGATAGCGACTCTCCTGGACATAATGTTCGAATCAAGACAGAACCAGTCTCATAATTACTGCCTTCACCTTTTTTGGTCTTCAGCTCTTTGTTTTTCATCGCGTCACCATACGCCCTTTTCCCATTCGTCCGTCATGGCGGCATGTTTCTTATACCAATTTCCGACTCTTCGGTTCTGCGCTCTATGTTTCTATACGCAGCTTTCTGCTTTGAGCTGGGCTTTTCTCTTGGTTGGTTCGTATGTATCATGTTTTCTTGGTGTTGAAAAGGTCATCTTAGGTCCATGCATTTACCGGGCGGTTCTCTGATTTTGGCGGGACATGAGCGAAACCAAGCAGCCTTTGTTGTCGGTTACATTGATATGGTACTACAAGAGCCCTAAAGAGCGGCGCTATAGTATAGGTTGGAGAAATACTTAGATTCGACACCGTACAGAGAATCGAATGTCATATTTTACATTGTGTTCTCGAGAAGAGGTCCAAAAGCAAACATAGAAATCAAAGGAGCCTTTGAGAGTAGAGTTCACCTGGAGTCTTGGTAGCCGACCCGACCGGAGCTTCCCCACCTGTATCCAGAAGTATCTACGGCACGCAACCGTGGGATCTTTCCCCTCTTTCGCCTCCGTCTTCCCTTTTTCCCCTTAGCAACCGTTAACTCAATTGCTTCTCGCCCCTGGATTCCGGGCCGATATCGTTGAGTTGAAAACTTTCGAAAAGACCTCAGAACTCCCTTCTTACCAGCAACTATGGCGCCGTTCAACATCCGGTGGGGTATCATGGGTAGGAGAACCATATCCCCTCCCCCCGCCCCTCCTCCGCATACATGATATTTCCTACGCATCGCTTCGCTTTTTCCTGCAATTGGATATAAGGTATCCATGGCTGACAAGTCTTTAAAAAATCCACAGCCACGGGTTGGATCGCTGAGGGTGCGTCTGCGTCTATATTTACTATTATTACTATCATCCCGGTAGGCTAGAAAGATCAACGCATCGACATTCCCTCTGACCATGCGAACTCTGCAGTCTTTACCAAAGACCTCCTGATCGACCCTCGCCTGCGCGGCGCCGATGATGTCTCCCACACCGTCACGGCCGTGGCTTCGTCCTCATCCAAGGCCCGCGCGGAGAAGTTCATCGCGGACCTGGGTTTGCCGGCGCCCTGCGCCGCGTACGGCTCGTATGAGGAGCTCGTGGCGGATCCCAACGTCGACATCGTCTACGTCGCGACGCCGCATTCGCATCACTTTCAAAACACGATGCTCGCCCTAGAGGCGGGGAAGCACGTCCTGTGTGAAAAACCGTTCACGGTCAATGCGGCGCAGACGAAGATTCTGTGTGAGACGGCAAAGAAGAAGAATCTGTTCCTGATGGAGGCTGTCTGGACACGCTATTTCCCGCTTAGCATCCAGGTTCGGGAGCTGATCCAGAAGGGGGAGATCGGTGAGGTACTGCGGGTTATCGCGGACAACAGTTTCGGGGACAACGTCGAGGAGAAGTGGGGGACGAAGCACCGGATGGTCAACATGGATCTTGCTGGCGGTGCCTTGCTTGATCGTGAGTTGTCATCACACTATGCAGCCGACAAGACGCCATTTCACTGATGGTGGGTCGCAGTGGGCATCTACTCCCTCACCTGGGTCTTCCAGACTCTCTACCACACTCTCCCTCCTTCACAGCGCAAACCTCCATCTGCCATCTCCGCGCACCTGACGCCTTACCACCTTACCGGGGCCGATGAGGCGACTACCATCCTCCTCACTTTCCCTACAACCACTCCATCCAACAAGCCCAACCTCCAGTCCCAGGCTGTGGCCATGACGCATCTCCGCATCGCCACTGACCCGGACGAGAAGAACTCTGCCCGCCCTGCAATCCGCATACAGGGAACAAAGGGCGAGATCCAGGTCGATGGTCCCGCGTTCCGACCCGAGCGTTATCGCGTGATCCCACGCAAGCAGCCGGGAGAGGATGCTCCACCCGTCAAGGAGGTCGAATGCCCATTCCCCGGTAGTGGAAAGGGCATGTACTGGGAGGCGGATGAGGCGGCGCGCTGTGTGCGTGACGGCAAACTCGAGAGTGAGGGGTTGCCTTGGGAGGAGAGCATCGCCATCATGGAAGTCATGGATGAGGCCCGGAGACAGGGAGGGTTGAAGTATCCGGAGAAGATCGAATCGACGGTCTATCCCCTGCAGCTGTAAAGCGTTTTATATGTGACGTTTCCGCTGCCATTGAGCGAAGCCGATACCTGGAGATGACGTAGATAAGAGTCATCGAGACTCGGATATTAACCTCAAAGGACATAGCTAGCGCCTTAGATACCATGGAGGGGAAAGGGGGGGGGGGAACTCCCGTCTCGGTATTAACCGGTCCATTGGTAATCTCGAGATCACTAGGCACAAGCGTGAATTTTCACGTCTCACGAAATTGGACAGATCACAGAAGTAAACTGCGATTCCCATCCGATGCTTTTATATATAGCTATATTCCGTGCAGATCGCTTTTATGTCCTGGACGTAGAGTTTTTTTTTTTTTTTTTTCTCCCAGTTCCAGCAGGACAACATCAAGGTTGTTGTAAACTGTCCAGGAGCGGGAAGAAGGTCAAACAGGAGCCCTGGAATTAAGAACAAGCCACGCAGCGGCAAGAGCCAAGGGCAGAGATAAGATCGCCCTTAAAGACTTGTAAATCTAATCAGGAAAAGAAAATTATGCGCAAGTCCGACAGACTGCAGATGCCGAACAAACAAGTTGGATGGCGGCTGGTATTCAATTGAATGCGAGAAAGTACACATACTATACAGGAGCACCCGGTTCTCGCAGCGGTCTATGTACGAGAATAGTTTGCTCATCTATAACCCGCCAATGGACTAAGACAGGAGCAGATGCAATTTTGGGCATGACACAATCATGGACTCATCCGTCAGAGATCCTCGGTTGCCGTTTTCCTCGGGAATGCTTCGTTTTCCCGAGCCGAACTGAAGGGTTTGAAATAAGAAAAAAAAGCGGCACGTGGGAGCCGCCTAGTTCTTGTTCCTCTCAAAAACACCGAGGAGACTCTTCCACACTTGGCCGGGCTCCTGGCTGGCGTCAATGCCCCTCCAGATGCCGGTCTTCTTGTAGTATTCGACAACAGGGGCCGTCTGGGCGTGGTACGTGGCAAGCCGCTTCTTGAGCGTTTCGGCATTGTCGTCGGACCGCTGGATCAGCGGTTCACCGGTAATATCATCCTTCATGTCCTCCTTGGGAGGGTTGAAGATCCTGTGGTACGAGCGTCCAGACGCCGGGTGAACCAGGCGCCCTGTTATACGCGCGACCAGAAGAGCGTCGTCGATCTGCAGCTCGATAGCATGGTGGAGCTTCTGATTCCGCTTCTCGAGCATCTCGTCCAAGCGCTCGGCTTGTGCGACCGTGCGTGGGAAGCCGTCAAGGATGAAGCTAAGAAACCAGACGTCAGGACATGCCGATTCGAACCGTGCACGGTACCGCGAGTGTCAACATACCCGTTCTGGCACTCCTTGTTCGTCTCGAGCTCATTCTTGATCATGTTGACCATGATCTCGTCGCTGACCAGACCGCCCTGGTCCATGATCTTCTTGGCCTCCCTTCCCAGCGGTGTCTGCTTGGCAACCTGAGATCGCAGCATGTCTCCCGTAGCCTTTTGAAGGGAGAAAAATGGACCGATTAGCCGAGGGAAATCGTCGCCCAGAAGCCAATGGCAGTACTCACCAGATGGCACACACAGAACTTCTCCTTAATCTTGGGCGCCTGAGTTCCCTTGCCTGTCCGGATCGTCTGTCAGCACCATGGATGCCACGCCCGAAAAAAAAAAAAAAAAAAGGCTGCGAAGAGACGAACCTGCGCCAGGAGGGCCCATCAGAATGATACGCATCTGTTCCCCGAGGGACTTGGGCTTGGAGCCATCGCCGCCCTGGGCGACACGGTCCTCCAATTGAGCGACCCGCGCCTCGAGCTTCGCGATGGTGTCCTTGAGACCGTTGACGGTCTCCTCGGTGATGGGCGCCATCTGGAATTGCGGAGAGAGAATGGGGACCTGACAAAGGTCGAGACGATCTCCGGGGACGAGGAGAGAGGAGAGGGGAGGAATAGCGGGCTAGGGAAGCGGGCGGAGGAGAAGCGTGGGATGAAGGAAGGGAGGATTTGGACAGGGTGGACGGAAGCGAGGGTTAACGGGAACAGGCCGGGCGGAGAGCTCCCGCGCGTCCGAGGTGCGTCTCTGGAGAAGAGACCCACGCCGCTGGCCCGACGGTGAGCGGACTCGCGGCGGCCGGCGGGCAGCGGGCGCGCCGCGGCAGTCACGTGGATATATGCCCCAGGCTCCAAGGCTGCATGTGGCTTGCTGTGGCTGTGTGTGGCTGGCCAGGCGGAGCTCCAACGCAGCGCCGGCCTTGCTCTGCGCTCGCCGTCATCTATCACCAGCCAGAAACCCCTCCCTCTCCTTTCCCCTGCTCCTCCCACCACCGCCCGCGTCCCCCAGCCTCCCTTATCCTCCTCGAAGCTCGTCGTCACCCCCTCCCGCCATGCCTGCCACCACGGCGGAGACCCTCTCCCTCGTGACGCGCACCGTCTCTGTCGCTCCCCTTGTCCTCCTCTCCGTCGCAGACCACTACGGGCGAACCGCAAAGGGCACCCGGAAACGTGTCGTCGGCGTTCTACTGGGTCAGAACGATGGAAAGAACGTGCGCGTGTCAAACAGCTTCGCCGGTATGTCATCCCTCCGCCGTCGAGGCTCTGGTCGCTGATCCATATGCATCTATCAGTCCCATTCGAGGAGGACGAGAAGGATCCCTCTGTCTGGTTCCTGGACCACAACTTTGTTGAGTCCATGAATGACATGTTCAAGAAGATCAACGCCCGTGAGAAGTTGATAGGCTGGTACCACTCCGGCCCCAAGCTGCGGGCCTCCGATCTCGAGATCAACGAGCTCTTCAAGCGATACACTCCGAACCCGCTCCTCGTCATCATCGACGTCCAACCAAAGGAGGTTGGTGTCCCGACGGACGCATACTTTGCTGTCGAAGAGATCAAGGATGTGAGTGGTGTGCTCCCTGCAGCACCGTATAAGCTAAGTAGCTAATTCGTTGCAAACACAGGACGGTACCACCACATCCAAGACCTTCGTCCACACTCCTTCAATAATTGAGGCGGAAGAGGCAGAGGAAATCGGCGTGGAGCACTTGCTCCGGGACATCAGAGATGTTGCTGTCGGGACCCTCTCAACCCGCATAACTTCCCAGCTTCAGTCGTTGCAGGGCCTTCATCTGCGATTGCGCGACATAGGCCAGTACCTTCAAAAGGTCCTCGACCGCGAGCTACCCGTCAATCATGCTATCTTGGGTAACCTTCAGGATGTTTTCAACCTTCTTCCGAACCTTTCAACACCAGAAACCACCCCACGGATCAACGGCGCAGAGCCGCCTTCGCTAGTCGAGAACAGCGAACTGGCCCGGGCAATGAGCACCAAAACAAACGACCAGCTCATGGCCATCTACCTAAGTAGCCTGATACGGGCTATCACCGCATTCCATGACCTGATAGAGAATAAGATTCAGAACCGACAGCAGCAGGAGGAGAGTGACGCTAAGAAGGAGCAGGAGGCCGCTGCGGCCAAGGGCGATAAGGAGGCCGCCAAGAAGGCCAACGGGAAGGCCAATGGCGAGCAGAAGGAGGAGCAAGATAACAAAGAAAAGGGCAAGAAGAAGGGATGATGGAGAGCCCCTTATTCTTGTTCCGTCGCTTTCGAACCGGTTACCAAAACGGTCCAGAACTAGCCAGTCTCTGCCCTAAAATGTATAATATTGATGGTTTTAAGATAAATCATCATTTCTGGCTGGTCATGATTGCCATGGGTTCTGAAATTCAGGTTAATAACATTATTGACAGAACAAGACCCCATGCTATACTGCATGCGCTGGTGCTTGCGCCACCCCTTTCTGAACGAACCGCGGGTTATTTCTTTTCTTCGGTTAAGAAGCTAGAGTAACGACCTATTATTGGACGAACAAACCATAGTCTTCTGCATTCCGCCTTGGACATAAATTTCCAACTCCGTAGCTCCACTTGTTCAATAGTTAGCGTAGGAGGATCATCTATGAAGGGTGCCATGCTCTTCTTCTATGCTGTGGACACAGTCCACGAAGGCCAAAAAAAGTGAGATCTCTCTGGTCCCTGAAGGAGCTTGTCCTTACAGATCCACCTTGTATCCCTTGAGCCATCCCCTATACACTCACACTGTAAAATCTACGGTGAGAGATGGCTGCGTCTCATCTCAACAACATTGAGCAACCTCAAGGACGAGTACTCAATTTCCAGCTGAGTAGAAAAGCTTCCTTTTGCAGTCAGTCGTCCCAACCAGCACACCATCCCGCAAACTCCTTTGCACTAACACGACCTCTCTCCTCCACCCCGCCCCCAAAAAGCGCCGGACATTGCGCTCCCAGGACACAAGCGAGCAGGTGCTTACATACCGGAGGGTACGTTTTTGCTGAATCTCGGGTCAAGGTTCCTCCGAACCAACAGTCGCCTTGGCAGTCTTCAACATCGTCATCCTTGCAAAGACCGGATTCGACATTCCCAGGCGGCCCCGTGTCTCGGAATGCAGAGAGAGCAAAGGCCGGGCAGGTGCAGTTCCAGGCTTGCAGACGAACTTCATAGTTCTTTTCTATCCCTCCATGGGATCTGCTTGAGGAAGATGTCACGGAAGTGGAACGGACAAAAAAGACCTCCTCGTCCTTCCTTCTCCTCTGTCGTGTCGTATCATCCTGTTGCGAGTGTGCATGGAGAACAGTAGTATGTTCTCCACTAGGATCGGAAGGCATAATCATATCCTCGTCCTCATGCCTGACCGTGAACCGTTTTACTAGTCTCCGATCCAGGATGTCCAGGGCCAGGAGCAACTCATTTGGAAAGAGACAGTGCAACGTCAGCATGAGCGATTTCACCTTCGACAACTGAGAAGCAGACAATTTTGAGAGATCATTTTGGCTCTGTTGATATCCAGTGCGTGTACCAGCGCTAGTGTTACTGTCATGATTAAATGTTTGGGGGATGGATGCAGAGAGCTGGTCTATCAGTCGCGTGAGGAACTGGCGGGGAAAGGGGAGATGATGTGGGGAATCCGAAAATGTTTCCATCTTATTGATAGGACAAAAGGCCACTCGGTACAGTCCAGCTGTCAGTATATGGGTGTCTCCTGCGTACTAGGTATGTGTTCAAGTGATACTTGGGTACGCCGCGGAGGCGAATCGCGGTCGGATGGATCAAAGTTGAGCGGAGGCCGAACAGTCGGGAACGGTCCATACTTTCCCTCTTGAGTGAGATACGAGCTACCACTAAGGACACTCTACAATGCCTCTCGACGGGTTTCTCTCAGAGGCAAGAAGAAATGAAAGCAAGTCAATTTAACGTAAATTAGGAGCAATGCAATCTATTCAGAACCCTAACTTCTGTGTCATTTCCACCTGTCCAGTGATCTGCAATCGTCAAGTCACGAAGTATAATTGGAATAATCTCATGGTATCAGGTGAGCAAAACACAACGAAGCAATTTCCAACAAAAATAACGGCTTGTAAAATTCACAAGGGCTCAAACATACATCCCAGTATTAAATATTTACCAGGTTCTACGTCCCTGAAGGAGATTATCTGTCAAGCATTTTCTCTCACCTGGCTGCGGTTACCTTGTCTGTCTTCCCTATAGGCCTCGGCTTCTGCGTTCCTGCGGCTTTCTCAACGGTATTTGTTCTTTTTGCTGGAGCTCTCGTTGCCGGAAGCGGTTTTATGATGCCTGTCTGCCTGGCTGAGCCTGCCTTTGCTCTCTTCTGCGTCCTCTTTGGTGCGGCTTTTTCTTTCGGTGTCATCTCCTGTTCGCTCCTGGTTTGCCGGGCACGGGCAGAGGCAGGTTTCGCTGGAGCTTTGGGGGACTTCCTCAACTTCACATAGCCCCGGATTGAGCCCTCGAGAACTTCCTTTGTATCGTCTGAAGTAAGTGTGATTCGGAACTGGATTGGTTGACCCCTCGCTCTGGGCTTCAGGGGTTGTACAAAAGGTCCTAAGCCGTCAGGAAGGATGAGTGGTTGTATAAAGCGCTCTCTGAGCTCTCTTGTATCAAGCGTTACGGTACATTCGAGCCAGAGCTGACCTTCCGCAGGAGGCTGCTTGGATGAATCATGAGCTTTGCTTGCCTGGGGTTCTTGAGGTGGACCTTGATCCTTAGACTTTACATGTAAGTCGACTTTATCATATTCCTTCTGTTCTGCATTTACACAAGGATCGGTGGACGAAGTCGGGACTTGTGGCTCAGTACCACTTATGAGCGAACTCGTCAGATCTTCGGAACCAACATGTTTCTTTTCTTCGGCAAATTGCAGGACTAGCTGGGAGCTCTGGGGAGCAATTTTTTCAATCGGGCGAGTTCTCATATACGCAAATATATAGGCTGTGTTATTGACATCCTGGAGACGCTTGATATCCTCGAAAGGAATTGTTTTTGTACGGCTGTCATCGACTCTGGTCCACTGTCCATTAGGTCCCCTGACAACGGCATAGTAATGTCCCTCCCCGGAGTTCTTCCCTTCGTGAAATATGATACCGTAAAGCTCATATTGAAGCCAATCGCCTTGCCGCTGCTTATGTTCCTGTAAATATTTATCAAGCTGTAACTCCTCGTCAAAATGTAGTCGCGTCGCCACTTTTCTAGTCTCATGAGGGGTGTCTGAAAATCTGTTGATCTGGACTAGGAGAATTTCAGGCGCATCTCTAATGCGGTCGTAGGAAAATGTAGTGCTCCTTTCTCCACATTTACCACACTGTTTGTCAGAAAATAGCTGCTCCTTCATGTAACTTTCGATTGCTCGTTCGATTTTGACATATTGTTCACCAGATTTTTCTCTCCCGGTGGAAAGGAAGCCACTAGGCGACCGATATTATCAGCGCTGGCTGACAATTCTTCCTGTTTGCAGCTAGAGCATACGAAATTTCTATCTATCACCGTCACGAAAATCTGGTCCAAATCATTTGCAACGTTTCTTGGGAACGTCAGATCGGCTCCATTCATGATCCGAAAGTCTGTGGTACAGATATCTTACCTGTAATCTTGCCTTATACCTGAAACGAATTGATCCAGGAATTCAGACACATCTTGTTGTTCGTTTAGCTGAACACCCCAGCCTGTCGTAATTAGGCCCCAAAATCTCTGAAGATGGTCCTCAGTTTCTCGTTGGCCATTCCTACTACTCCTTTCGCCAAGCCAATATTTTTCAGCTAGCTTGCTGAAAGAACATATTATACATGAACCCTCGTCATGTTGGCGGTAATGGTCATAAGCCCAGTTTATAATGACAGGGGTATGGAGAAGGAGTATAAATGCCGCGTTCCGGTAACAAAATACTTCATTGGGATTACTGAATCCTTTTCCTGGCGTCTGAAGGTCTAAATGGGTTGTACTGCACCCCGTCTTGACGGCAATCTGTTGCACCAAAAAAAAACGTTAGAAAGACTCTCGAAGTGAGATGCTTCAGGCTACTTGCCCTTTCTCGCGGCTGGACATCATTGGGACTTCTTGGGGATGACATTGTCTGTTTCATCAAGCCTTTGGCAAGGAGGAATCGAAAGGTGGTGGTGCATATATATCAGCGACCTTCTCTTGAATTGGGCGATATATATATCTGCTGGCGATTGTTGAAGTTAGACTGTTGGATATATACAACTTCGATGGGGAAATTGCCTATGTGAACTGTCTGGAATAACCTTTGTTTTCCTTCCTTCTCTCCTTTATCATTATTATTGTGATAGCTCTTTGTTAAGTTGGATCCTTGTCTTCTTTGTATAGTATATCCAGTGAAAGGGAAAAAAAAGAATAAGATCGATGTATTCAACAAATACTACGTATATTTCCATATGCGGCTTTGTAAAATAGAAACATGATTCCTATAAATAGCCGAATAGCATATTTAAATAGCAAAAGGAGCTCTCTGGACAATAACTGCGTGCTTATTGTTGCAGAAACCCCTTTTCATTGTCAAATATGATTATCTATAGATGTAGTGTTGTAGGGGCAGGTCCACAATAACTCTACCAATGGTACCCAGTTAGAGTACGAATGATAATCGTGACGGGATGCGAAATGAAGCGACTAAGGTGAATAATTTACAATGACAATTTATCATTCAAGGGCCTGTTATGTTGTTCTGCTGGCAGATTCTTCATCATCGAATTGGTCTCGTGTACATCGGAAAGTGAAAGGCACTGGTGAAACAATTCCAGAAATTGCCCTTTAATTCCCTAACCCTGGGGTTGGAAGATGCAAGACACCTAGTTCCTTGTTGCAGCATTCACAATTTCATTCCTTGCGTCTCTATTGAGAAGGACGGAAAACACTCTTTGTTTTCTTGTAAGCGTCATATTGTCCCAACAATCTCAGACAAAGGGAGATCTCACTATCAATTGTCTTCCTGTTTTGTTCTTTATCTTATACAATTCCCGTATGGACCAGACTTTTGTCAAGTCTGCCATAGAACAGTGTACTATTGATGATTCATGGATAGGTAGGTAGGTGAGGAAAAAATTCAACACTTGTGTATTTGTGCGGAATAATGGTAAAATAATCACCCAACGAAAAAAAACAAGTTGGCACCAAAGCTTGACAGAGAGCTAAAAATTGCAGTGCAGCATGTATTAGCGGAACTTCTGCCCAGAAGGGACTATTCATCAGCACCGCAGCTCTCTGCAGGATAAGTGCAGGCCAACACTGAACTTTGGGTTCTGCAACATCATGCCCCAGAAGGGGTGGTCATGGCGCTGGTACATCTTCTCCTGATTAAAATGAGAAACACGTCCTGAATAATCCTAAGAGCCTAGAAGAAGGGTGGTAGGCGGGCTCACAAGCCCACCTGGAAGCAGATTGAAAGCAGCCATCCGTATGCATGTATTGACCGCTCTTTTCCCCCACAGCCAGTCTCCGTGTCAGCTCAAACATATCTTGACAGGAACAACTCAAACATCGCCGCCGCCTTTCATGCGTGGATCCAAACAATTCAAATATCGCCGATAGAGGGACCTTGCATCAATGTGGGTACCCTCTCTTGCTGTCAGTGCAAATGTACATGCCTGTTCCCCATACTCCAATTGATTGCCAGGGCTGACAGTCCAAGTAGCATGCACTCTGCCTTGAAAGTCAAGATGCTGCAGTCCAACTGATCCAACCTTTGCAGAACAGTGTGTGCTGGCGTGCACACCGGTGAAACACATGGCTGGTGATCCCTGGAAATATCCAGTGTCTCATCACAGCGACACCCACTGACTTACGTGGAGGGAGTTCCTGCAAGATTCCAATTCCGGAGTCATGATGAACAAGGACTAAATTTTGGATAGGATGCCATGATCTGACTTGTGGGCTCCAGGACGATTAGTTGATCTCTTGCCGACAGAGCAGAACAACAACACTGCCATGTGGAAAGCGCATGCACACATGATGATACCATATACTGTATTGTACTGTATGAGAATCGTTCTGTTTGTTCTCCACAGAGAAGGACAGGTTGGAAGAGATGAGTAGATATCTGCTGTGACTATAGATTCACGCTGGAGGTACATGGGCAGCAGCCTCCTACGGAGGTGATCCCCAGTAGCAGATGGTAGACTGTACATGTGCAAACAGACAAGATGTTTCTCAGAGGGATATATGGTAACTTGGGCAACCATACGCATAACATACCTAGGTAGGTCGTTAGGTACCTAAAGGTAGCCACTACCGTTAGGTGCTTGGGAAGGGCCTCAAGTGGGCATTGCTGGTCTGGGAAAACATGCTTACATAGGTACACAGTTACGACCTGCAGGCGTGCGGTCTGGCGAACTGGTTCCTCAACGGCCATATGATACCCCACAAGGTGGCTTGAAGCGCGAGACTCGGCGAGATTCTGGAACCCATGCCCCACACATTGGGTGGAGCAGGACCGGATCCTTCATAATAACGAGCCGTGATTCTCTGACGACGAAGAGTCCTTGGGCCGATGATCCAACTCCAGAATTAATGAGAGGTGTGCATCGACGGTACCTGTTGAAAAGGGTTTCCCGACGGGGCCCCATGCAGCTCATCGTTTTTTTATTTTTATTTTTATTTTTTTTTTCGTCGAGACGGCTCTCTCCGCCACAGCTGCCCACGACGATCGTCCTGTCATCTGCGTGTCACAGGCTACCCTGGCCATCATGATCACTAGAGCAGGGACGGAGCCGCAGCGGCAGCCGGACCTCGGAAAAGCCGACCACCTGCGGTCAGCGCCCCGCAAGGCTCCGGCGGCGATACGACCCGTCCGCCTCCTGTGATGGAGGAAGATCGCCCGCTCTATTCTAAGATTTAGGGATGGGAAATTTCAACCAAAAATCGCGGTAATGAAATTTCGGAAATTTCAAGGGGTTTTCTTGTAAGAAATTCTTACAGGGTCATGTGACCTATAATTAGTCAGCAAGAAACATTGACCAATTGTGCTGAAGTGTCTGATTAGTCAGGCCAACTCAACCAATCACTACAGTCTTACCTAATCTAGGTGTGATTAGTCAGCTGGTAAGAAAAATCACCATGTTTGAAATTTCTTACCGGAGGCCTCAAATTTCTTACGGAAAAATTTCCAGCCCCATCCCTACTAAGATTGTTGGGAAATCCGCCCGGTTCTTGTCGCAGTCGTAACAAATAATGGTCGAAATACGTATGTACATGCTTCTCTGGACGGTCTGTTGTTTCCCCACGCTCACGCACGTCTTTCTGCAGGGCCGGTCCTGGGTTGCGACGTTTCGTTCTCGAGATGCTCCACTGACAAGCCTTCCACAGGGGTTCGGCATATGTTCGGTTGGTTTGATCTGCCTTGGATCTTGGTGATGCACCAGAAGGTCGCATCGACCTATTAGCACTGTCAGAATTGAGAACCCGGATTCACGAACGCGGTCCTCATGCCTTTTCGACCAGTGATGATCTTCTGTGCCAGGAATAGGCATCCTCCAGTTCGCCGTGGGGTCGTTATACCAAGGACCTATCTAATTATTATTTTGGTCCCCTCTGCGAGTCCGCTACTACTGCTAGTGCCACGGAGTACAGCGTAGGTCCTGTTCTAGTGCCGTAAATTGCAATCGACTTCGTGTTCTTCGTTCCGCAGAGGAACAGGTGGAAAGGGTTTGGGACTTATCTTGCCAGGTACTGTACAGTAGTACCTAGATGGGTACCTATCTCGCGACGGCGCATGGCATGATGGGAACATCTGAAGACATGACCGAAGCAGCAAAGGAAGCTCCAAGTTTGATTCATGTCCTCGCGGTAGACTTCGAAGCAAGGTCAGCCGTGGACAAACTGCTGCTTACAATAGACTAGCTAGGTATTCTCTGATATACTAAACTTGAGGCCCTAACAGCCCAAACCCAACGCCAGTTTGTTCGGGCGCGATTATAGATCCGCGGCTGGGAAATGGATCACCAGCGCAATGCCCTTTTTTGCGCGTGGCTTGGATCTAGAGATCGGTGCGGTTGGCAACTCCTAATATTCGCAGGAAAACGCGGGAAACAGCTCAACGCCCCGTCGCGCAGGGCTTTCGAGGAAACACATGTCCTAGACTGCCGGGTTGCGCGCCCTGTCCACCGCCACTCCAGGAACAAGCTGCTATGGAGTAAGTTTGCATCCATTTAGCCCGAAGGCAAAGTGGTATCATTGAATCTGGCGGTGACCTCACCGCCTGCACGCGCACCACTCCTTGCCCGTCGGCGGATCAACACCAGGCGTGACGGGACGCAGCGCAAGTCGTCAAAAAGACAACGGCTGCTTGGAAGACAGACGTCTCTTGTTGCCCTGTGCAGACGCGGACCAATGGCGCGAAGCAGAGTGCTGCCATGCGCCATCGAGGACACCGGGGTATGGCGGTTAGGGCACCTGTCCAGTGTCCAGACGTCCCGCCTTGCGCGGCCACGAGAGAACCCATGCACAGGGTAGGTAATTGTCCGAGGCTGGGCTGAGTCTGCCGAACATCTCGAGGACAAGACCCGAGATGACAGATCATGGTTCTTCACGTTCTGGCTTAGCGCGCTGGAACACCCACTTAGCCTCCGAGCTTCCCAGCAACGAGCAATTTGCTCCTCCGTGAATCGCTCTACAGCCATCTCCACCTCGATGGGCTTGTCTTTTGCAAAAACCCCGAGACTCAGGCCACAGGAAAAAACCAAGCCCAGCGAGCCGTCCCCCCTTGGCTGCTCAAGACCGTCAACTCTCAAGCAGCCCAAGCCAACGCTAGCCCCACTCCATCCCAGGTAATCTTGCAGAGAGGAGCGCCCCTTGTACTGTGTGTACATGTACTGTACATACATACTACCTAGGTACCTACCGGAAATTGCATTATTACGCAGGATATGTCGACTCGCTCCCAGTCTACACGGGAACTAAACGCCCTCGATCCTGGACAATGGACACGAGCAACAGTTCTAGAAAAAAGAAAGCTACAAGAGAGGTAAAAGGGGAAAGACGCCAAAGGCGCGCGCCGGACGCGTTCTTGGGCCGCCAACAACAACGTCCAATCCCAGGAAGCACGGAGGATCTGGGCAGAAAACAAAGTACATGGCCACGGTTTCAGGTTCACCAGCCCAGTGGACAGGGGTCAGAGGCAAGCCATGTTTGGGATCGCAATCTGGCGGCCCTGGCGGGTGCGGAAACCTGGAAACTAGTACCACAGCCACCGCACAAACATGATATGTCACGAACCCGACGATGTATGATTATCCACAGGCGATACAGGGTACTCCGTACGCCGTGGTACATGTACATTATTACGGAGCATGGCAAACTGGGGCGGATTTCCAAACCCGCAGCAGAAGGGAAATTGGGCAGGCAGGATATTTTTTTTAAAGCAGTCCAATCCACGGCATCTCGCGGGATCTTCGTATAGAAGAGTCGTGGCCATGGAGAAAGCCATTGTCTAGAGAGATACGGTACAACGGAGCTGAAGACAACCGTTGCCTTACGAGAGCGTACGTCGGTTCCGCCGTGAGCATTCTGCCTCTGCTGCACCTTCATGACGCCGGCCGCTGGACGAACTCTTTTGATGACAACACATCGTCCACGCACGACATGTCGAAGATCAGGTTTGACCCCAGCGTGTTCCGCGCTCGCCTTGCAACGGTTAGAGCGTAACCGTAAAGAGCATGGCCGGCTCCTCAAATAGAACGACTCTTATCCACATTCTGGGCAACTCAGAAGCGGGCAGCCTTGGAAAGGACGCCCGCCTTGCCGTCTGGACGGTGCCAGCAGTGCCAGCTCCATCAGAATCCGAGACGAACGCATGACCCCAGATCCTAGCCGTCTTGCTCAGTTCCTCTCGTTGGAAGCTCCATACACTACGGAGTACTACCGCTGAACGTCCTGTCTAGCCTCTAGGAAGAGGGACATCTTGACGGTCTGGGTCCTGCGGCGAGTGGGAAGCCTGGACGGGACCACCGTGCAAAGGCAATGAAACTTTTCCCCCTTCTCCTTCTTTCCCTATGGTCTTGCAAGTCGACGGACCAGAGGGATACGGATGCCTGAAGGCTCAATGGCCGTCGTAGTCAGCGCATAATGCCAATTATATGCTGTTTGCTATTGTTCAGCCTTTTTTTTTCGCTGCTGCCTTAAGCCCGAGCCTTTCAAATCCGGCCTGAGAGAGAGAACTCTCCACCTGTCGGGAACATTACAGTATAGGTATTCAAGTTGGTTGGTCTTGCAGACAAGGGTCGCCCAGTCCACCTCAATCTCTTGGCCCTTCGTTGAAGCTTCCATTGACTCGTCTGTCCGTCCCGCGAAGCACGTTCCCCCGTGCCCCTGGACCCGGTGATGCAATGAGACCAAGCCAAGCGTGACGTTAGAGATATCTCGACAGCCAACGGCGTCATGCTCATCATTGGCTCGCCCCTGTAGGTACCGTTTTCCCATTCGGGGCAGCTTGGACCAACCAAGTCCCAAGGAACAACATGCCTCACCTCGCTGGGTTTGACCGCTTCACCCTTCGTTTATAGTACCCCGGGTGGGTATCGTTCTAGTCCCTCCTCCACCTCTGGCGGCTGGCTTGCCTTGAACCGTTCTGACTGATTTCATTCAAAAAACTCTTTCTCGCCTTTGCGTTTCCCGTATTAGATTCTTATTTTGCGAGCTCTCTGTTGTCCTGTTCTTCCACGTTCCGACTCGATACCCGCTTTATGAACTATAGATGCTCATGTCACGATTCTACGTCTAATCATCCTGCTTTGATCAACATAAGATCTCTCATTGACGTTGTTGTTCTTCAGTCTCCTTACCCGTGTACATCATACATTCTTCGAGGCACGTGTCTATCTTGACAGGCGAAATTCTTTGGGGTCGACTCGTCCCTAACCGATCATAACTACTATTCTAATTTGCTTGATACCCACCTTCTAGAACAGTGCTGTTATCTAGAACTTCAGTGCCAGGCAATCCAGCCCAGTCAGCCAGTCTAACCAATCGAGTGACCCTCCGGCCGCCAATTTGTCTCACGACTCGCAGATCTCCCTGTCTGTGTCGCCACCTCTGCCTAAGCATCTAGGCTCCTGGCATTCTGACCCTCGAGAGTCAGACTGCCTTTTCTTTTTCACCTAGGGGGTCTAAGGTCTTTGTCGTGCGTGTTTGTGCCGGCCTGGTCGTGCTGAAAGGGAAAGCAAAGAGAAGACCGTGTTGAGACGCGCATATGATCGTCGTACAAAAACCAGCAACTATTCCCTCCGCCAAAGTGGATATCTCACTGCTGCTGAAGCCGCAAGATGAGGAAGAGACCACAGGAGTGACAAAAAGCCCTGCCGTTTCATCCAGAACCACACTGACGCCGGCACCAACAACGGTACCTGCGGTAACAGCCGCGACGTCTAGGCCCGCGGCTTCAATACCTGCTACCACAGCAAACGTTCCGACGTCTATCCCAGCGAAACGCCTTCAGCCAGCGCATCCTGCGGAATCGCCTGCAAAGAAGCAGTCAAAATGGTCACCAGAGGAAGACGCGTTGATCATCGAGCTACGAGGCAGTGGAATGAAATGGGAGGATATCAGTAAACGATTGCCTGGCCGAAGCGCGATCAGCTGCCGCCTCCATTATCAAAATTATCTCGAGCGCCGCAGTGAGTGGGATGAAGACAAGAAGAACAAACTAGCCAGATTGTACGAAAGGTAAGTCGTGACGATAGCGGACATGCTTATGGATGGATTGCGTTCCAGAATTGTAAACGAAAAGGGGGTTTCAAACGTATTGCTGACTTTCGCACAAACAGATTCAAGGCAGAGATGTGGGCGAAAGTTGCAGAAGAGATGGCCATTCCATGGCGAGCGGCAGAAGCAATGCATTGGCAGTTGGGAGAACAAGAAATGGCTCGCAGAGCCGGCGTAGTGCCGTTCTCGCTGTCCAGTTCCGCTGTTGACCCTCCTGCCTCAAAGTCGCGCCGAGGTGGCACAGTCATGCCCCGTCTAAGGAGAGAATCGGCATCACGACCAATTCCGCCGCAGCTTCCATCCGTTGAAGAACTCACTGCCGGCGTTCCAGCATACGCGCCGCCGCCGCCACAGTCCAGAGAGCCATACAGGGAGCCTCTGTACAGACCGGCAATGCCTCCTCCAGGGCTGGGCAACAGTCCGTCTGTCAGTCAACCCAGACCCGGTTCGTGTCTCCCGTCCCGGACATGTCCTTAGGAAACGTGCGAAATTCTTAGGTGTTCCTTTTCTTTGTCTGTTTGTGTGTGGGTTTCTCAATTGCATAGCGCGGGTGGGAGGTAGACAATCATCGGGCAGAAATTTTGCGGTTTTCGTTTGGGTGTTCGCATGTTTAGATCTCTTGCATTTTTTTTCACTCATGACATGATAACCTTTTTCTTCTTCTTCCCCCCTTACTCTTCACGTCATGTTGAAACAACACGAAATACAATGCCTCTCAAGACTGGATCTTGACGACATCGATGAGTTATCTGTGCCTTTTATCCCTGTGGTCGCATTGCGATCGCCCACCAGTTGTCCTTCTCATACCCCGAGTCCAGAACATGGCCTCCTGCGCTGCATATGTCACGCTCCAGCTCCCCTGCTTCGTATAGATGGTAATAGCGATGAAATGTTTTCGTCTGCTCATTTGAATCTGCATTGGCAGAATTGCATTTCATGACCCAGGGAACCATTACGTCCTGTTGGTCACCTTTATCCCAACCTCTACGGCTCGTTCTCTGCTCAAGAGCCCATACGTAGATCAAAGCCCTGCCACCTGGACTCTTGTCAGTAGCAGGCTTCAGGGTCTTCAAGATCTCGGATATAGCCTGGACTCTCCTTTCTGGAGTTGAGAGGTGGTGGACCACCGCGATTGATATGGCAAAGTCAAAGAAGGAATGAGGATGTGGTAAATTGAGAATGTCAGCCACGATGGTAGAGTGTGGCTGATGTCTCATGGCAATCCGTGCCAAGGCTTCGGATCTATAATTTCAGATGTCATTATCATTTCATGCTCCATTTATGTATATCTCAGAGATTGAGGATGCATTGCCGTGGCCTTTTTCTTTTGATCGACCAAATAGGAGATGAAGCAACAGATAATTGATATGTTTCATCACAGAGAGCAGGGTTACGGCCAAATACTTGCCTGTCCGACGCAATAATGAAGACATTAGGATTTACAGCCAGATACTTGCCGTTACCGCATCCGATATCCAGTCCGATGGCACCCGGTGCTAGATCCTTGAGGAACCGCTCGACAAGGGGCCAGGGCTGTAAGTTCCGATGGTCAGCAGATATTCGCGTGCCAGGAGATGAGCAAGCAGAGCACGAAAGCCAAACAAAAAAAAAAGCAAAGCGCTTCCATGCCTTATACCGGGTAGAAGAAAAGTGCTCCGCGATCTGCTGATACACCTGATGGACATGCTCCTCCTCGTACGCTTCATCATCTCTCCGACCACCGCTCTGGGGTGACGAGCCGTCGGGGGAAGCCATGCTGCATGGCCCTCTGTCGGATCCTGGTGCACTCGCGGCGGGCAGGACGATATATCGGAGGGAGGCTCCTGTGCCTGGGGCACCGACAGAGGCGTGCCTGGGGGACCCAGCTGGACCGCTGACTAATGTAGCAGGCCACGGAACACCACGTCGAACGATCGCGCATTCTATGCGCATGGGGTGTTCGAGATCCACGTACTACTGTGAGTACTATTGTTGTGACCGTGGAGCCTTCATGTGTTTTTGCCACGCGTCTTGAATTCTTGTTATGAGCTTTGGGGAGCTCGTTCGAAGCCGTCTGAGTTGCCATATTGCCTTGCACTGCAGAGTTCGGAAGTGTTGTATACTTTTACAGCAAGTATGTTCCCCTTGTGACTGGTGGACATTCCCCCTCGCCTTTGCGCCTGTTTGCATGCTTTCTTCCCTTCTAGTTTTCTCTGTTTTTTTCCTTTTGTTTTTCAATTCGAATTTCCCTGAAACTTTCTCTCATTTTAAAGCTCGCAGCTGTTGCCCTGTGCATACCTTCCTATTGATCTACCTCTATCCTGGCGTTCGTCTGACCTAATCCTGAAGGAGCCATACCCCCTGCATTCTTCCTGACGATTTACAATAATGTCATTCCAACAAACGCCGAAGGATGTCTCCGTCTTTATCTCAACGCCCACATCTGGGGCTGCCGCGGATAGCACGTCGTCCTTCGCCACAGAGCGCCGCATTACTCCCACATGGACAATCTCACAGCTAAAAGCGAAGCTGGAGACCATGACTGGTATTCCGCCTGCCAGCCAGAGATTACGGCTCAAGGCTCCGGGAAGGCCAGATGAATGGATCGAGGGTGATGAGAGGACCATTGGTGAATGGGGTCTGGGGAAAGGATGCGAGATCGAGGTAGGTGTCTCGTTTCAAGATGCCATCGTCTTTTTTTCCACTGAGGGGATCTTCTTTGCGGATATTGCTTCCTTACGGTACCGGAAATTCCCATGGCTATGCGTTTGTCAGGCTCTCTTACGTCGTTAATGTCAGTTGACGGCGTTTCGGTAAATCTCGCTAGATCAAACCCATAGCAATTTGATCCAGAGGAGAATTGCTCGTTGTCTTACGTTGTCTTACGTGACACACTTCTTCGGGCATAAACTCGGCCAGCTTGGTCGTTATTGTCACCACGGCTCACGGCTGTACGCAATGCTGCAGTCAATGATGGATACTCTGCTCTTCAAATTGAACATTTGCCCTTGTTTTCCAAGAACCGGCCTGCAGATCAACGCAACCCTTATTTAAGAATAAGACTCGGAGAATATAAAAAGAAACACAATGGAAATCAACGTTGAACTGACACAGCACAAAACAGGTCCATGACACCCGTCCTCCATCCGCCCGCCCAAACTTCTCCGATGTTTCGTCGGTCGAGAAATACACCCTCCCAACCTCCACCTATGAGTCGCTCCCAAACTCCGTTCTCGCCTGGAAGAAGGCTCAGAAACTGGGTCGCTTCGATCCGAATGCCCAGTCGCCTGAGGAGTTGATGCGGGCGCAGGCAGCGAAGGATGAAGAGGAGGTGAAGAAAAGAGGTGACCTCTCCAACCCCTTTCTTCTCCCCATTTTCGTGCTCTATTGGTTAATATAGCATGCCATGGCGAGCAGGCATCACCGTATCTGCGCGGGCTATCATTCTTCCCTCTTCTCCGCCACATATCCGGCGCGGCACGATCCGTTTTGTTGGTCCAGTCCCCACTATTCCTTTTCCCGGTTTGAAATCCAAGTCCGCCGTGGAAGTCGATTCCGAGTCATTATCGGGTCCACTTCCAATTTGGGTCGGGATCGAGCTCGATGAGCCGACAGGCAAGAACGATGGCAGCGTTGGTGGCAAGCGCTACTTCAGCTGTCCAGAGAAGAGAGGTGTCTTTGTGAAACCGGACAGGGTGGAAGTGGGTGATTTCCCTCCGCTGGGGCTGGATGATGGCTTGGAGGACGACGCTATGGAAGAGATCTGATCGAAAAGGCATATGCACTCTTGAATTTGTGGATAGACGACAGTGTGAGTTCAAATTATGAGATATTTCATTCAAGATACCTAATTAAATTCAAACCATCCACCGCGGAACTATACCAGCCGTACAATAGGAGCCGTGCGAACGCCCGAGACGCTTGCAGATGCATCTGGCATTGATCAGAACTCTAAGCCCGTCTCAAACACATTTGAACAAAGGAACATGCTCTCGCACCTGTGCAAGAGAGCAAGAAACGTGACAAGAACCAAGACCGACAGCGAAATCATATAACTCGTATCTGACAAATAGAAAAAGAAAGTCAACACCAAATCACTCCATTTTTATTCCTTAGCCTCATTGGAACTCTTTTGCTTTCCCCTGGGTCTACCCTTCGTGCCGCTTGTGGTGCGGCTGCCTTCGGTAGTAGATTCCCGCTCAACTATGGCGGGCTTCGAGGAGCCAGCAGCAGAGCCATCAGGATCGACGGGCACGCATCCCTGAGTGAAGAACAAACGGGCGTCCTTATTATATGTATTTGCAAAGCTATAATAGTTTCCTAAATTTTGACAAATTAGTATTGTCGAAATTGAAAGCTGAAACACCGGGAAACGAAGTATATGAAATGCGATTTACTGAAGGGAAAGAATCGAGTTACCTCTAGGAACTTGGAAAACACATCCTTTCCCAGCACTGAACTGAACTCCTGATATGTCGACCTGCACTCTACCATGGCAGACATAGAACACCATGTGCATCTTTTTGGAATTCTTCGGCTTCTTGATACCGCCAGGAGGCAGCTCGACAATGCCGGACCCCAGGAATGGCGAACTGAGTAATTTTGCGAAGCGGAATGTTGAATCCTTGACCTCACGGGTTTCTATGCCCGACGGAGCATAAGCAATATCTGTACATTCAAGTTAGCTGATCTGGGAAGTTTTGGCGGCAATATGACAGCACTTACCGAGGACTTCCTCCTCATCCGTACCAGTTTGAGTTTCTGCATCCCACTTCCTGACATATCCATGAAGCACTCCACCTTCCTTTTCCCATGGATCAGCGTGGCCGTCATCTTCGGATTCGGATTCATCGTCCTTATTTCTTTTTGATTTTGCCTTCTTGGATGAAGATTTGCGCTTTCGCACTCTCCTTTTCTCCGGCTCAATTTCCTCCGTTCGGATAATCTCTTTGATCGTGGATAGAGGAAAGCGCTCGCCAACTTCTGTCCCGCCTTCGCCATAAATACAACGTTCATTGCGCCAGTAAGCAAGAGGTCGTACTGATACCCGTCCAGACCGAGTATGGGTGGCCTTTTCATCGGAAGGTGTTTCACGCTTGAGAATATACAGGCTCCGACCTTTGAGAGGCCCTGTCCGACTGGTATAATTCTCCACAAATTTATCCAACTCGGGATTTGACGGTACTACTGAATCTTGTGGTTTCTGTCCTGCAGTCTTTGCCTTCTTCGAGGGCCTCTGCTCAGCAGTCTCCTCGGCATTGTCACGCTGGGCTTTTGGCGGCCGTCCCGGACGTTTACGCTTTTGCGCAGTTTTCTGTACATCATTCCCATTCTGCTTCGTGACGCGTTGGCCCACCGTCTCAGTTGGATAATCTTTCTGGGTACTGGATGCAGCATTCCTTTGCTTAGCCTTTCGAGAATCAGAAGCTATGATCGACGGTGATTCTGCTTCCGAAACATCTTGATCATTATCCTCGGGGTCAGAGTGGCCCTTTTCACCTGCGGCATCATCATCGCCAGATCTGTTGCCATCATCGCCAGCGTAAAAGCTCTCACCAAACTCATCCCGCACCTCCGCAAATCTACCCACGTTTTCGTCGCCGTTCAACAGACCGTTGCCATCACTGTCGGAAAAATCGGCAGTCGCATCATTTTCAGGAACGACTTCCCTTCCCTTCCCTTTATTTTTCACACCATTTGCATGGGGAGAAGATGGTGCATTGGGGCGGCGGTGGCTGAGAGGGGACCGTCCATGTCGCGACGCTGCTTTTCCAACTTTAGCCTTGTCATTATTTAGATGGCGAGAAGACGGGCTGGATAAAGCCGGCTCACTGTGTGAGATTGGTGAAGATCGTAGACCGGGTGTCCGCCGCGGAGAGCCAGTCAGGCCAGTCTTCATGGGGGACCGTGCAACAGGAGGTGGGAAATATGATGCACGTCCACCGTTTGCACTCGCCAGGAAATCAGCAGGACCGGGTGCATTACCTAAGATTTGAATCTAGTATAAGTTTGCAGTTCCGACAACGTACGACCCATGCGTGGCATCGAGAAAACTGGAAGGACCTACCTTCGTCCATAGACATACCCTCAGAGCCGATAATTGTCTCGTTGACATTGCTGAAACCGTTATATTTCACAGGAGACTTCTCTGGGGATGAGAACATCCCCTCGATCTCCTCCATTCCATGCTCGTCGCGCTTGCCTTCCTTCAGCGTTATGCCGGTGCGCCTGGACTCCGCCGGCAGATTAGCTTGGAACACGTCGCAAGAACATGGCTTTGATATCTTGAAACCATCACGAGCGTCGAACGGATATTGCATCCTCACCTCCCTGCCTTTCCGACGTTGGAATAGTCATAGTCGCGAGCTTTGGCGGGCCCTCGCGGAACCATCGTCGCAGGAAACACTTAGATATGGTTGCGACGGTGCGGGAAATGCAGCGCCCGAGGATCAGCTGAACGCGGACTCTGGCGGACGATGCGCTCTCTCAGAGAGTGTCTCTGCTCGAGCCGATCAACCCAGTTCCTCTGGTGGCGGACGGACGGTGGCAGAATCGATGACCGGCGCGGTTAGGAGGGGAAGTTCAACAAGAAGCAACGAGCATCTCCAAAAGTCGCCAACACGCGCCGGGGGGAGGTGCGCTAGACCCGAACGGGCTCGACGCGTCCTGGCGAGCGACACACGCCCCGGCGGCGTCCCCCGCGCCCGCCATCGTATGTACATATTGTTCCATGTTGATGACTCGAGCTTCTCGGGTCTCCAATCTCCGCGGCCATGGAAGACCTGCAGCAGGAGCCCGTCGATGTCTCCCAGGAGACCCCTCCAAGTGATCTGTTCATCCCACCCTCGATAGATCACCGCCGCCTGCTCTCCGGCGAGTCCTACTCTTACTATTCGCCCTGCCCGCCTGCCGTCGCCCTACATTCTCCATCGTCGACATCTACGGGGACCGCAGAAGCTACAGCATGCGTTCTTGGTGTTGACGAGGCCGGCCGTGGGCCTGTTCTCGGTCCCATGGTCTACAGCGCCTTGTATCTCCCGAGTGATCTGCACCACTCCCTGGCTCGAGATCACGGTTTTAATGACAGCAAGGTTCTCACACCCGGCGTGCGTTCGAACCTCATGCGACTTCTATGCACTCCCGGACACGCCCTCTTCAACTCCTGCGGATGGGCGGTCAAGGTCCTATCCGCACGCGACATCTCGTCAGGCATGATGCGGCCCGGGGCTGGAGTCCACAACCTGAATGCACAAGCGATGGAGGCTACAGTTGAGATCATCCGCGGTATCGTGGAGGAACGAAATGTTGATGTGAGAGAAGTATACATTGACACAGTGGGCAACCCTACCAGCTATCAGCAGAAGTTGGAGCGTATCTTTCCCTCACTGAAGATCACTGTTGCAAAGAAGGCGGATTCGCTGTTCCCATGCGTCAGCGCCGCGAGCGTCGTTGCGAAGGTGACGAGGGATGCAGGACTGGAGCTATGCTACAAGGCGATGATGAAAGATCGGCAGCGTGTTGGACGAAGTATAGAGCACGAGGCGCAAGCAGCCGCAGATGGCTGGGGCAGTGGGTATCCATCGGACTCGAAGTGCGTGGATTGGCTACGAAGAGATATGGATCCCATTTTCGGATGGGGCCATGAGTGTCGATTCAGCTGGGGAACAGCAAAGGAGATGCTCGAGCTGAAAGGAGGCATCAAAGTCGACTGGCCGGTCGAAGAAGAGGATGGAAAGCGACTCACCAACTTCTTCTCGACATTTGCCCCTGGAAAGACTGGGAAAAATGACGGACTGCGGGACTGGTACGGACAGAAGTTGGGAGATGTTTTTTGAGGTACTTAACGTCAAATGCTGTTGTATTAGACGCGATTCACGTATGAGAATAATGATACCCGTGATTCAATCGAACCCAGTCATCCTCGAAGCCCAAAACCCTTGCCCGACTCAATTACCATAGCTAGTTGAGTATCGACGTCCAACTCCTTTAGCGTACATATCGCTCTCCTAATGTTGCATTACTCCATAAAAAGGGTCACGACTCCAAAGCATCGCGGCAGGTGTTCTGAAGCCGACAGAGGAACAAAGGAAATCTATTAGAGAGTGGCGGTTGGGAAATAATAGTTGTCCCAAAGATACTCGTAATCCTCGATGACGCTGCCAACAAGGTCCAACAGCGGCTTTCCCTTCATCTTTCCCGTCATGCTCTTCAGCCAGGTCCTAGGTGCTGTCAGTTTCTTGACCGTCAAAAGTGAAAGACTGGCCTAGCGTACTTGGTGATATTTTCGTAGAATGCACCCCTCATCAGCCACCACCCCATTCCCCAGCCTCTTTTGGAGAGTTCCTGTCTTTCGAGCCCTGTCAGACCGCGCAGGCCTCCAGCGACCCGTTCTTTAAAGTCCTTCTTAGCTAATTGTCGACACCCATACTCCATACCAAATCCGATCAGCCAGGGCCTCCAACTTCGCTTATCCCCGCTCCACTTTTGCATCGCCAGGGCATATATGACGGGCCGAAGGATGTACAGAACTTCTGCCAATTGACCCTGCCCGGTGACACGATGTAGAAGAGCCTTTGGTGGCTTGATATCGTCTGCTGTAAGTACTTTGGAAATAAGATATTTCGACACGTCATTCGCATCCGGTAGGCTGGGAAGCGATAGGCCCGTTCGAGGCATCGTCCAACCCAAGACAGATGGCCCTTCACTTGGCGGTGTTTGCATTCCATTCCAATCACCGATATCGTGCTCCTCCTCTGCAGCCCTCGGGTCCAGCTCCCGCTCAGGCAATGGGGGACTAACGAGAGGCCTGGAGTTGGTCAGACGTAGGAGAAGCAAGCGGCAGATAGCTTTGACGGCTTCGATGAAAACGACGACTCGCCAGCGGATCTTCTCCCCACGACGGCGCGCAATCATCTCCCAGAGCAGTTCCGTATACTGAATCATCTGAAGAGTGAGCGCCACTTTGCGATATAGAGGTGACTTTGATGTCCAATACTTCGTATACCGAGCATGTGGAGTCGGGGGGAGACGAGGAATAGTTGGTGGAAGTCGTGATATAACCCGGGAAACGAGGGAGTCATGATACAGGGAGAGAAGTTGCACTCCAGAATGCACTTCATAGAGCATCAGCAGAGCAGTGGCATTGAACTGGAGAAGGGGAAACACATACCGCATTCTGAAGCTATCTCGGATTCTCGATACCGGCCTTAAAGAATCACGCCTGTCAGCTTCCGGTCCCGCGCAGGGTGATGGATAGGAACACACTAACCAGGGATAATATATGTCAACGACCTAAGGGCGGACTCTATCTGGCCGACTGAACTGGCGTTTCTTGCGACAAAATTTTCATAAAGCGGCAGCCACTTCGAAGGGTGCGACAGCACGGGTGGGATCTGGCTCTGGGAAGGCCGAAGGGACTCCATTTCAACTAGCCCTCTATAACAGACATGGAGAGGAGATCAAGAAGCGGCGCTGATCGTGCGGCTCGAGTCCCTGAACAAACGAACAGGGTCGTGAGACTTGATGATAGACGTCGGGCTCTTCATCAACCAGGGGCGCCCAAGGCCTGGGGATGCCGAGGTCGGTCGGCGGCTTCTGCCCACGCACCCCCGGACTATCAGCACGGCCCGCCGACACGCGGGTGGGTCCTGCAGATCCTTGCGTCGACCGAGTTACATACGTAGAGCTCCTCTTCTTAAACCGTACCTACATAATACCGACAAAATCAAACAATGTACAGTCCATACATACATTTTCAACAATCTCCATCACTCGTCGGCAAATTTCCAAAGACCCCCGGGACGCATGGCCTCTCGGTATCGCTCCATCACCTTCTCCCTCTCTAGCTGCCTGGCTGCCTCTCGGTCTTGTTCCAATTCCTGTGTGTCAGGCATGTCTGCGCGCCAGAAGCCAGGAGGCGAGCGCGCACGCTCGTGCGTGTATCTGTGTTTTCCGTACTGATTGGCAAGCAACCTTGCCTTCGCATCAATCAGAAGCTCCTGCCGCTCCTTGTCACTCATCGTGTTCAGCCTATCCTTCTGATCACCCAAGAACTCTTCAAGTATCTGAAGATCCCCGTCTTCAGAACCAGATGAAGAAGCTATAAGATCTCCAGCTCGCACCATGGCACGGAACCGATCCCCGCAACAGTCCGGACGCGTACACCCTGACAGGAATTTCCGCTGGTCTTTCTTGCGGACCACTTCATCGAAGGCAAAATCCATTCCCTGATTTCTTTCCGGATTGATCTTGAAACAGCTAAGATCAAGCCGATGAACTGGCCAACTCCGATAAGGTCCATCTTCAAGTCGTATTTCTGGACAGCCGCCATTGAAACCATCCGGCTGGGGCTCGTTAAGAGTGCTCGGATTCTCGGGGATTCGGGACTCTCGATCCCAGCGCGTAGAAGTAACCTGTTTCCTAATGCCGTTGGGAGACTCTGGATTGCGCCTTAATGAAGGACCTGTGTATCGTAAACTGTCGCAGCTTCCGAGCCATTCTTGGAGAGAAACACCGCAAGTTTTCGGCGTCTTCCGAGGAGTCAACGCCGATTTAGAAGGGGATGGAACCTCCAGAAGGTTTTTCAGTCGTCGATGAGTTGATAAAACAGTCCCAATTGAGGAACTCCTCTCGGGTTCAAATGTACGCCTGGGCTTGTTTAAGTGTCTACCTGTTTGGGGATCAAGGTAACTTTCATCGCCATCTTCTGCCACGGCTGGTATCGACTGTTCGCCCCTTCCAGAGATTTTTCTCCTCTTTGCATCATAGTCTCCATCAGATCGAGGATTGGTTTTTCTGTTACTGTCCACTGGTTTCAGCGCTGTGGGGGGGGTTGATTTCTCTTGCTCAGCCTGCGCCTGCGGACAGCAGTTATCGAGATCAGGAGCCAAGTCTGAATCCTCGAATACTGGGGTTTTGACATTCCGACGCGCCTGTTTTCTCGGGGTTTTAACAGTGTTGCCGACGTCATCTAAATCTTGTGTTCCAGGAGGGTTTAAATCACGATTTTGTAACGGGCTGGGAGATGTGTGCTCGCTTTTTATGCTAGCAGGTCTAGGAGAGCTCTCGTCTTCTAATCTATGGCAGGATGAGGCTGGCAAAGAGTATTCTCGGGCTGGTTGTCGTCTTCTCTTTAACGATTTAGCGGCTACCATGGTTGGATGACAAAATGATTCATCATGGGATGAAAGAGCGTGAGCAGCTCCATCGGAGCCTTCAGATTGCGTCGACGCTGGGTCCGCAAGTGGTATGGCCGACAGATTCACTCGATCCGTATCGCTAGCCTCAAACTTTGGCCGAGGTGAAGAACGAACCGCATTTTGTGGAAGCAGAGAAGGTGATCCTGGTCTTTGGATGGGAGATTCGCTACCCGGTTGATTGATGTCTGATAACGACGTCTTGATGGGGGATCCTGCCGGCTCCAAGCGCCTGGAAGACGTCTGGTTTCTCTGGTTTCGTTCTGCAGCTCCGTCAACTCGCTTGAATGTAACTGTAGCCCCTCCATCGACAGGAACGGTGAATTGATCGCGGGTAAAATATTCTTGCCACAGGGCCACCTTTTCTCTGGCTCTTTTAACTTGTGTTCTGAGTGTCCCAAAGACCTTAACCAGTGTTTGACATTCCTCGTACAGAGACCTGTACTTGCTCTCAACGTCTTTGTACGCTTGAAGCAAGAGATTGTGAGGGGTATCTAAGCCGTCAATGTCTACAGCGTGAAATACTCGTTCCGGATCATACGCCTCTCGCAATTCCCGGGACTTATTCAGGTAGGCATCATGGTCGTCCCATTCAGATTCCTGGCGGCTCAGTTCCCCTCTAAGAAATGAAAGTTGCTGCTCAAGATCCTTGATGCGAGAAAAAGCAGTTTCCTGTGCCTGATTCGCGAGCTTCGCCTTCCGCTCAGTTTCTTCGATTCTTGTGTCTCGGACAGCAAGTTCGGCACTCAAACCCCTGTAGGCGCGACTGAAAGACCGGTCGAGATTTTCAGCGAGAGACGTTTTGAGCTGCGTTAAGACGTCCATTTATAATAATACGAGCTCCCAGGGAGAAAAGGGAAGGTGGAGAGCAAAATAAATGGACAGACAAATCGTTGCAGGACCCTTGGAGGACGGACCCGCGACGCGCCTCGACGCGCGCCGCTGGGAAGCCGCCTTAGCTTAACCTTAGTCGGCGGGCGCACGAGATCTTATCGCACACCGGCCCTTAGATAAGCGATCTGCTTGCCGTTCCTGACGTACCCGCATGTATCAGGTATCCATGTACGTAGATTACATGCACCAGCACGTCACCATCCACACTCACCAGCCAGAGGTTCGCCCGAGGCCAGGCCTCTTAGTTGCATTTCTGAAAACCGAAATTTGCTGCTGGATCCGTTCTCAGCGGACTTTGTAACATGTCGAAACGATCGGGCGACGAGCTTACGGAGTCGCCTCCATCCAAACGTCTCTGCGTGGGCAAAACGGATCCAACAGATCGGCTATCATCCTTGAGCGATGAAATTCTACTCCACATCCTCTCATTCCTCCCTATCCCTTCTTTGGCCGTCTGCCAAAGGTATATTTTCTCCGACTTTCGCTTTGCCGAGGGCTTCGCTGATATTCCTAGGTTATCCCGTCGATTCCACGCTCTGGCTGGAGATTCGGAACTATGGAAGAGGCAATACTATTCGCGATGGGTGTGGCCCCGGGAACGTCGATTAGCTCATTTTAAATGGCCCTCGCTTCATCAACAGACTATTGGCTATTCTCCAAAAGTGTCGAAGTGGCTGGGTCACAGCCATCTTGCAGAGGAAGGCAAGGTCACAAACTGGAAGAAACAGTATCGTCTCAGACACAACTGGTCCAAAGGGATCTGTCGGGTTAGCGAGGTTGAAGTTGCCCGGCCATCACTTCCACCAATGTTGGTGAAGCTCTATGCAGGCATAGTGTTCACTGCGGACGCCGACTGCGGTTTGCGGGCATGGTCTACAAAAAATCCGAAATCGTGCTTGGCGAGCACCTCATTTCATGATTCTCAAAGGAAGATGGTTTCTGCTGTACCGACGGCCCTCACAGCAGGACAGGGATCCTCCCAGCAGCATATTGAGATTACTGTCGGCTTCCAGGATGGATGTTTTAGTGTCTATGATCTGGATGTCATGGCATCGCGACTTGATCTACGCTTCTCCCATACCGCATCTTCCAACGGGGCCATCACTGCAATAGCGTCATCATCGCCATACCTGTTGATGATATCGCAACATAAGGTCCTATCATTGTACCAGATCCACTCGAGAACAGCGGACGTGGATACAGTTGCTGTGCGGAACCCACCCCGACTGATGGCATCTCTCAAGGCCGACAATATCCTAGCACCGATGTCCCTGTCTATTCGGAACTCCGCTTCAGAAATAATAGCCTCGATCGCCTATAGCTTTTGCCACATCGGCTGCGGCTGGTGTCTTGGAATCCAGGAGCTTCGTCTCAGCAGAGATGGGGAGCAAATCCTCGGATCGCGACTCGCTACGACTGTTGATTGTCAATACGGCAAGAGTGAAACGCAGCTGCCCGTCGAGTCGAGGAAATCCAGGCGTCATCGAAACACTATTGGCGGCTCTGCAGATCAGGGCGTCCGGACAGCACCCTCGGAACCATCGATACTACACAGTGAACCTCCAACCTCGTTATCTTATTCTCATCCCTACCTCTTGACATCCCATACGGATAATACTTTAACCATGTACCTCGTTGTCTCCACTTCAGATACACTGCTCATCAAAGGAGGCCGGCGACTCTGGGGCCACACATCATCAGTCTCGGGTGTGCAGGTAAGCGATCGCGGCAAGGCCGTCTCTGTAAGCTCTCGTGGAAATGAGATCCGGATCTGGGAACTTGAGACGGTAGTATCATCTCCATCATCATCACGAAGGGCGCTGCAAGGCGAAAACAGTGTCCAGGTCAGCCCTGATAACAACCTACGAAGGAAATCGCTTGAGCTTGGGGTTATGTCTGAAGCAATGGATAGGGGGACCGGCGGGCTCCGGTGGGCGCTCGATGACCTGTCAGGCGAACTGGCACAGATGAGAGGTTGGGTCGGCTTCGACGAAGAGCAAGTGGTGGTACTCCGAGAGAGAGGGATGGGCACACAACTGCTCGAGTGTTATGACTTCACGTAATGGTGAATTAGTGAGGTGTGAGTTGTCGCGCATCATCTTCTTGTATATATCTAGGTACTTTAGGAGACCTTTTCGGCTCTTCTCTGTTATTGGTCTGGTAGAAGATTCCCAAATTCCAAGGTGTCGCGCGAGTCCTGACCAAGGACATAAAGGGCATCATTTTCGTGCCACTCTTGGCGCCTATGCAATGTGATAAGTCTGTGATGCAACACTGGCTAACCCTGGGCCTCTGAATTGATTTTGGTGCAGCAAATCACACCAATCCAACCTCCGTCTCTCCGCGTACATAGCGCCTTTCATGGAGAACCTTGAAGAACGTCAAGGCATGTCTATCTGGTTCTTGTTAGAATAGCCGTCCTTTCCATGTGCCGCCGAACTAGCACGATAGCAATGCTCTGCCCGACGGTGAGCTTGACGGAGGTTCTCCTACCTTGTGAGCCGGGAGGAGGTACCTTTGGGAAGAGAACTCCACATCAGCCCTCGATACTTAAGGAACAATGATGCCATGGACGCTGAAAGGAAAGGCCGATATCTGTGCTGGTCTCCTTGTCCCTTTCCCTCTCTGCAGTTTCCAATCCACGATATATTCTTGACCCGTCTTGCCCTGTCCCTGGATTGTTGATAGCTGGATATTCTGGGCTTGGTTTTAGGAATGGCTCCAGCACGCTGTCTTCCTCGGGATAGACGGGAAGGAATCCCAATTGCGAACATAACACGGCCAGAGAGCTGCCAGGCGTTTGGCCTGAGATGTAGCTGGCCGATTCGCAGGAAACATCATATACCCAAAGCGGAAATCCCGTGGGCACGTTGCAGATGATTAGACATGTCGGAATCGATGGAGTGGCTGCTACGGTTCTCCCGGATGAAAGTCGACAACCCACATATAATAGGAAGACGCCCTGAAGCCAACGATAGAGAAGAGCATCACGGCGGCAGCCATGATGGAATCCAGCGGCTGTTGATTATCGACAGGAGGCGTCAAAAGCGTTTTTTGTGGCTGCAGAGTAGACTGATGGCCTGGGAAGATCTCTTTAGCCACTCCTGCTTCCCTTCCCTCTCGCTGCTTGGTCTCGTCTGTCACTTTTCTGCCTCTGCCAGGCCGTAGAGGTCTGCAGCTCACCTCGACTCTTCTACTGCAGGCCGGCACCGCCCTCTCTGGCCGCCAACGCCAGAAGCGAGCACTGTGAAAAGTGAAGGCCACAACGCCAGAACACAACACTGACTCTCCGCGCCACCGGACGCAGAAATTCAAGCTTGATTCCTCAACTCCCACCCCGACCTTTCTACTCTCTTCTCTTTACCCTATCTTTCTCACCCTCCCCATTGCTGGTTCGGGCCTAGGATCATCTCCTGTCCTCTGTGATAAGGCCGTAAAATCAGGAACCGCAGAAGCTTCCCCCGCACCGGTCTGCAATTTTCTTTTTGCTCATCGATTTCTGATCTTCTTGTCTCCCGATTGAATCATTCTCCTATCACAACCTACCTACATCGAGACCTTAAGCTCAACTTTACCTACTCGATTAAAGATGGATTACCAAACCGGCGGCCGGGGATGCTTCAACTGTGAGTTTTCTGCTTGTACTGCATTTGGCCTCAGTTCCGCTTTGTCTTAAGGTTTTGCACGTCATTGCGCCCTTCCATAGCATGGGAAAGCCCTACTTGCTGAAGTATTATCATGACAACTGTGAATGAGTATCTATTGCTGTCAATATGATGTCCGAAATGTCATCAATTGTCGGCACCCTTCCTGGGGACCTAGAGAAACATGAGTTTCCATAACTGACGTACTTTTCCATAGGCGGCGATGCCTCGCACCAGGTGATTTCTCGCTATACTACACATCTTGGGAACCAGGCACTCACTTGTCTTTAATTCAAGGCCCGCGACTGCCCTAAGAAAGGTACCCCTACTTGGTATGTCTCTGCATCTCGTCTGTGTAATATATCTGCTATGATTATTTTTTCCCCCTGGAACTTTATCATTAATAGCGGTTCGTCAGTTACAACTGTGGTGGTATGTGTCCACACCACATTCTTGAACTGTGTGCGGACAGATCCTAATGTGTTGCTTTCGTATGGTTTCAGGGCAGGGACATGTTAGTAAGTCAATTCTTTGTGTCTACCCTATGTCGTTTCCTCTCGATAGGCTGACAGTCGCCTCTCTAGGCCGGGAATGCACCGTAGCTCCGAAAGAAAAATCTTGCTATCGGTGTGGCCTCTCCGGTCACATCTCGCGTGAATGTCCCCAAGCAGGTTCTGGTGACAATTACGGTGGAAGCGGTGGCCAGGAATGTTACAAGTGCGGTCAAGTTGGCCATATTGCCCGCAACTGCCCTCAGGGTGGGGGTTTTAGAAGTGGATACGGCGGTAGCTACGGTGGTGGTCTTGGAGGTCGCCAGCAGACCTGCTACTCCTGCGGTGGCTATGGTCACATGGCTCGGGATTGCACTCAGGGCCAGAAGTGCTACAACTGTAAGCCGAATTTACTTCACTTTTGCTAAGCTTCCCTTTTCAGAACTAATACTGCGTTCCATCTGCCAGGCGGAGAAGTCGGTCACGTCTCGCGCGACTGCCCTACCGAAGCTAACGGTGAGCGTGTCTGCTACAAATGCAAGCAGCCGGGCCATGTGCAGGCTGCTTGCCCCAATTAGGATGATTGTCATTGTTACTACTACTGGGCGCTAGTCTAGCCCGCATTGCACCATTGTGGAAAGACGTATAAGGAGAAAAATGTCCGATTCAATGACTTCGGTCACGACATGAAGATGAATTTTTCCCTTCCATTTCTTTTCACAACGAATTCACGGTTTGGTTTACAAATCTACCAAGCAATGACTTCTTTCCGAGGCGAGAACCGACTCCATGATACTAAATTCGATCCTGCGCAGTGCATTATACTACCACTCCATGTCAGCCCTTGAGTTGACATCGAAGAGGACGCATCGAGGGGATAGGCGGTCTGAGTTAGGAACGGACAAATAGCAATCGTATCACTTTCCTTTCTCCATCCTGCCTCTGTCTTTTGCTTTTCTGACACATGGTTGTGCTATTATCCCTGCTTGATCTGTCTATTGCTTGGGTGGATATGGAGAGAAGGAATAGGAACTCAGTCTCGAGTGGCAAAGAAGGATGACAGACTTCGTTTTACGCCATTGACTTTCTGCCATGGTGCATCCTACATTATGCCTTGATGTACAATGGTAGACTCGCGGTTTCGGGAAATAGAAGAATTAAAAAGACAATGGAGAGTGTCAGAGAGGCATACTGCCACCTTTTTTCAAGTGATATTTTTGGTTCAGTCCTCTATATTCTGAGAACACTGTTCCATCTGAGATTTTAATACCATCTGCAAGTGAAATGGATGAGTCTTAGCCTCGTTCTTCTCATGATCTATGTAACTCTCCGCTAAACCTGCATACATCTTTCCAAGTATATAGCTAGTCTCAAAATGCCTTGCACAGTCAAGGGTGATAGACGGAGAAAATTGGGAGACCATGCATGCATGATCAGAAGGAAGAACAATAAAGAATGTTGACATTATAGCAACTTCATTGTACGTACCTCGCTGACATTATTCCGGGTTGTGCCATTTCTAACTTGTATTAGTTTTGACTTTGATTATCTGAATTCGGTGTTACCCCAAATTCTTTGTTCTGCATATGAAGTAACTTGCAGAGTAGGTGTGGATCGGGCTTAAAAAAGTATCAGTGGCTATGGATAAGAGCCAAAGTCTGTGATGCACTAATATATTTGATTTTCAAACTGTACCTGTAATCTTGAGACGATTTTTGAAGACTGAAAAATGAAATAGTACACGAATAAATGGATGGATATTCCTAGGTCTCAATTGAGCATCCGCTGCCTTGATATTAAGCACCTAATATTCCTGGTTGTGGCGGTCAACTTACGCTCCCACTGTTATCTGGAAGGTGACTTCGTCATTCCTGTCCTAATCTATTATTTTACTATACCAGAGGAAAATTCATTGCGATATATATATATATATAACAGTGTACACATGAATGGACATATACAAAATAAGACTTGCGAGAGACGGCCTTAGTATTCTAGGTGCTGCTCATGAGCTGCAACTGCACATCATCCCCCTCTTAAAACGAGGGACATCTCCACAAAATCGTTCCTCCTCTTCCCGATTCAGACCCCAACTATCGTTGAACGGATTCAGAGCCATATGCATTACACGCCCGAGAATATCTCTGTCTCCCCGGTGCTCAACACGCTCGATAACTTCGTCAAGGATCCATGACCGTGGAAGAAACTATGATGCATCAATACATGTTCCACGAGGGGAGCTCTACATGAGGTGCCTTTCGGATGATAAGCTGCTTTGCAAGAAGAGATCAGGCTTACCTTCGGGTTGACGGACTTCATCCTCTTTTGTCTTTCCTCATCCTTATCGGGGCCCCAGTCCTCAAGGACTCGTTCTTTCCAACTGGCGAGCCATTTCGCGATGCGCTCTTTGGCAGTTTCCTCGGTGTTTCCAATTCCACAAACACCTTCCCTGTGGAAAAAGATCCGTCCCATATTTTTTCTTTGCTCTTCAGTCTGAATGTCAGCCAGAGATACTTCAGAGAGTCTCCTAAAAAAATGATTGAAATCGAGCTCCAATGCCTCCAAGGTGTCAAGAAGCTCCGAGAACAAATCTTGGAAGTCGGACCCTTTCTGCGTCTTTAGGCCCAAACGGTTACTCATCAGTCGCTTGTACTCGTTCAGGAATACAGTCCTGTACTCTTCACCCGTCCTTTCAATGATTGTCTCAGCGCGCTTAATAAGGACAGGGGCAAACTCTTCCGACACGCCTTTTGTGACAAAAGTCTCATCGTCAACTTTGTCTCCTGCGCCTATGAGTTCACCTAGAGATTCTCCAAGCCTCACTAAGTTCCACCAGATGATACTAGGCTGGTTTTTGTAAGAGTATCTAAGTAAGTGATCATCGTGATTTGGAGTATAATTGGGATCGAAGTTATCCATAAAGGCAAATGGGCCGTAGTCGAGTGACAAGCCGTAAATTGACGTGTTATCAGTGTTCAGCACCCCGTTCATAAAGCCATAAGCTTGCCAGGCAGCTACAGTCTTTGCGTTCCTTCGGGCAATTTCTCGGTAGAGTCTCGCAAAACGATTCTCTTCAGCTCCCTCGGGTCCTTGAAGTTCATCGCGGGGGACGCCTCTAGGCGGGTTATCCACGTCAGTTGTGGAAGTTCCGTTGTTCTCCAAAGATACGGCTGCAGGAAGAGATTCCCATCCTGGAAAGACGTCTTCAGCAACGAAGGTTGCCAGCTTCCTTATCAGGTCTCGGTCGCCGCGCGCATGGAGAATATCGAAGGATCCGATCCTCAGCCAGGTCTGTGCAAATCGAGCCACGATTGCACCTGGCTCAATTCGCTCCCTTAGAACCTTAGATTTTGGAAGCAGCGTGATGGAAAGAGCTCGAGCAGTAGGGACGCCAATCGCATTAAGAGCTTGTTGAAAACCTGTAAGCGCTGGAAACTGTAATTACTCAAAGAGCATACCTTCCGACACGATATATTCACGGATGCTTGACCGAAGAACTGCCTTTCCATCCGCGAACCGCGAGTAAGGCGTTTTCCCAGCGCCTTTCAGCTGGAGTTCATAGCGAATCCCCGTCTTCGGATTGACGGTTTCGAACAGGCTGATAGCACGCTATTCAAAAGTCAATGCTGATTCGACAGAAGTCTTGCATGTATGCAGATATTACCCCGTCTCCAAGTTGTCCCGCCCATGAACCACTACAGCCTTGTCAACTCGGTAAATAACCCAGCAGGTACCTAGTTGGTAGCATACAATTGCCATCCTTGGATACGTCAGCAAATTACATATTGGTTATGCACTGTTCTCATCCGATCTCACCTCCATAACATTGAGCCCACGGATATACTCCACCATTCTGCTCATCCCAAAAGATCTTATTTCCAGCGACCATGGCCTTGAATTCCGGCGTTTGCTCCTCGCCCTTTCTCAGACCAATGTCCTCCATAGCCTTGGGGCTAACCCCTAGCAGTTCTGGCTCATCAGCAGGCTCTGGGCGAACGAAGGTGTACATGGCGCCTCTCACAATGCGCGGACCCAGGGCTTCTCTAGGCGAGTTGTGAGACTTGAGGGGCGTATCAAAGTAGGTATCGGGAGGCAGCTTGTCAGTAAAGACGCTGGACTTTGGCAGGTCCGCCAGCGAAAACGCCGCCGCCTGACTATCCTCTGCATTGGCGAAATGGGAGGCCATCTTGCCCAGACGAGCTTGGAGAGTTCGTGGACGGCGAGGCAGCTTCCAGCGAAGCATATACGAGAAACATCAAATAGCGGTGAGCTGTGAGGCAGGGAGGTAAATGTGAGGGGGGAGGAAGAGGAAATCAGACGTTAACGCAGGTACGTTACTACGAGAGTTTTCTACGGTCTTTTTTCTATCCGTCTCCTCGGTACAATGCTGCCGGCGATGCCTCGCCAAGAGGCGCGATGGGTGACATCATCTTCGTTCGACCGGCTGTCGGCTACGAGTCTGAGCAACAACATATCCACGGTCCGTACTCCATCTTGACCAAAGGGAGCAGCCGGAGTTCTGGATCTCCCCTTCGCGGCGTTTCCAATCGTCATGGACGATGATGCGCATCTTCAATCGGTACGGACGCAATCGCCCCTCAGGAAGGGGGGGGGGGGGGTAATCGCTAGATATAAATACTGTAATAAAACGGCTCCTGGACGGAATGGCCCTGCTTTGTACCCGGTCTGTTGAGATGTTCTATCAGTGCTTGCCTGTTCACACTTGGAAGCGCTTCCTTGCGCCGTCTGTCCAGAGTCCTCACGCATCTGAGGGTCCCTGTAACTTGTCTCCCTCTATCACTTCCCCGCAGCTCCGATACAACCGAAATGGCCAGCGTTGTGAGTGCAATCCCTAGTCTGAAGCTCAATGACGGCGTTTCAATCCCGGTGGTAAGTCGGAAACATTCATCTATGCATCTCTCTTACTGATTTATGGCAGCTGGGATACGGCACCGGTACTGCGTGGTACAAGAAAGCAGGAGACACCAGCATCGACCGCGACCTCGTCGAGACGATAAAGACGGCTATCAAGTTGGGGTACTGCCACCTGGACGGGGCAGAGATCTACAACACCGAGGCCGAGCTGGGGCTCGCTATCAAGGAGAGCGGTGTCGAAAGGGAGAAGCTCTTTGTGACAACAAAGGTATTAACAAACATCACAGACATTCCCGAAGCCATTGATATGAGTTTGAAGAAGCTCCAGCTTAGCTACGTTGATTTGTATGTATAATCGCTTCTATTCATCGTCCCTTTGTAGGCCTTCAAGGCCTAAGAACTGGCAGTTATGTTGTCGACTGACTTTATACATCGCAATGCCAGATATTTGATTCACGCACCATTCTTTGCGAAATCGGACAAGGACCTCCAAGACGCCTGGGCCGCTATGGAAAATGTGAAGGAGTCCGGAAAGGCCAGGTCAATTGGAGTATCCAACTATCTTCAGAAACACCTCGAAGCGACCTTGAAAAGCGTCAAAATTCCGCCGTCTGTCAATCAGATCGAATTTCATCCGTACCTTCAACACGGAAGTCTTGTCCCTTTCCACAACGAAAGGGGAATTGTGACAGTCAGCTATGGTCCCTTGACTCCCATATCTCGAGCTAAGGGTGGACCTCTAGATTCTCTCTTGTCCAAGCTGGCCAAGAAGTACGCCGTCAGCGAGGGTGAGATCGCCCTGCGATGGGCCATTGACCGGGGTGCTGGTGTCATCACAACCAGCGGCAAGGAATCCCGGCTCAATGACTACCTGCGCATTCTGACGTTCAAGTTGACGCCCAAGGAAGTGGATGAGATCTCAGAGATTGGTCAACAGCACCATTTCAGGGCTTTCTGGAATAACAAATTTGCGGAGGATGACCGTTCGTAGGACAAGTGTAATCTGATGTGAGCGAAAATGTGTGTCTGTATATGTACAAAGGTATACACATATGCTTCTCATCGGCCGGGTACAACCGCTGAGACATAAATGCAGTGGATAAGAACTTCGGCGTCGTGAAGATGAATGGAACGTATCATCCCCAGGACAAGCTACAGCTGCCGTAAGTTCCTATGCCCTGTGGTGAGTAACGGGCCTCGTGTCCCAGCAAGAAAAGCTGGATGTAGCCCTGCCCAGGAGAGCGTAGCCGGGAACAGACTAGGGCAGAGAAGGCAATGCAGAGACCGCAGGGCGGTGCTCTTGATAAGTGTAGTATTATACATTATGTATGTCCTGGACCAGGCCCGCCATACTAACCGGGCAAGGTTATCGCCGCCCCCGAAGTGCTCCACCCGCCCAGCGGTGATACCGCAGCGTCCATCCCATCCCATCGCCGCAGCGATCCCCCTCGGAGCGCATCAATCGGCACCCATCTCACCTCTGTGCTTGCTGCAAACCTTCGGCGCTACCGCACTGGATATATCCTCACCGTTAACAGGACTCCCGCCGTCTCTTCCCTCTGCCTCTTCGTCAGTCGCGCTCCTCCGCTCCAGATCCAGCCGCAACCGTCCCCGAGGGCCTCCTACGTCTGCCTTTTACCGTCCACGATCGCGAACACCTATCCATGGCACCCTGTCTTCGACGTTGGGAAGGAAAACACCGGCTGCGCAAGGCCTCAAGCAGCAGACTGTAGCTAGCCCCTCCCGCGGCGGACGCGCCATTCCACGTCATACCCTCGAGTCGGAGAGCCTGCACCGGGGCGGGGAGGGGACCCGGAGTCTTGACCATATTCTCTCGGAAGACGTCCATTGTGCATTGTACCAGACTCGCCGCTTCTGTTCGATCGCTGCAAACCTGTCCAGGTGCCGCCGGCGCTCCAGGTGAGAATACTCTCGCAGCGAATGGATGCCGCGGCGCAAACTACCACGTTCCACGGAATACACCTTGAATACGCCTTGCAGCTCTAATTCGACAATTGACTATAGTCTGCGATTGTCCTTGCTCGCCATTTATTGTCTTTTAGCAACTCCTGTCTGGATGTCTGTTTCCAGACCCAATCAGCCGTGTTGCGTCTCCCAGTCGCATCACAACCAGCGAGGATAGAAGACGAGGCCCGTCTCTTTGATAACAGAGCAACTGGCAATATCGCGCTCTTTCCCCGACCGCTTCTTCACGCGTTCAGCCAATCTACGCCACTGCAAACTCGCGTCGTCGATCGAACTGGCGAAGCTGCAATGTCGGCCAACGGGCCACCTTCCTTTTCGGACAAGAAAACAGAAAATTCCACATCTATCGGAAAGCGACGGTACGCTGAAGAGCTGGACTCGATCGACAAGCGACTACGACGTCTGAAGGACGAAGTTCTTCCATTCTCCCCCTATCTCCTCACTGTTCCAACAGACGTACCGTTCCACCTGGGCAACCGGTTTGTCAACAATTGGGCAGTGGGGAAGGACGGTCTATTCGCCCCTGAGGAGCAGCAACTGCAGTATATGACATTCTTGACACACCACGAGGGAGACACTTTGCTTGTCGCCGTTGGAGATTGGTCAAACAAGAGTGGAAGTATCATGTCGGAGGACGAATCGAAGCCCCCGAGCGCGACTAGTGCAGCCAGTACACCACTAAGCGGATCAACTAAGAAGAAGATTAGCTTGAGCGACTATAAAAACAAGGCGAAAAGCGTCGTCCCGACTTCTTCTGTGGGCCAGGCAGCAGGGAACGGCAGTGTGCTAGCTGCAGAGAGTTTTAAGGAAAAACAGTTTACACCAAAGTCCGGGGGCGCCGATGGTACAACCATCAAACTGCCAAGTGACAGCCTATCTCACTTTCGATCTACAAGTGATACTGGGCGAAAACGTTCTGTTGCCTCTGAAGACAAGCCTTCAAAGCCTGAGGAAGCGAAGAATGCCGAGTCTCCTTCTCCAAAGAAGCCACGGCTTTCTCCTCTGAAATCTGTCGCAAAGGACTCATCTTTCTCAAAGAACAGCACCCCCAACGGCCTCCCGGCCCTTCTGTCACCGACACTTCCACCGACCTCAATCAGTCCCAGACTTCCCCGACTTCTGTCGCCTACACTTCCTCCCGACATCGAAGAAGAGCTATCAAGGTTACAAAAAGACTCTCCAATCGGAGATAAAGTACACAAAAGGAACGCTTCAACCACGTCCAGTACGTCGAGGGACGAACTGTCAAAGATTAAGTTATCCGATCTCGACAGGCCACATTCCGAGTCTACTTCAAGCTCGAGTCATCAAGGTGCCAACACCAAAGCAAAACTCTCAGCGAACCATGTTCCATCCACAGGCATGAAGTCCACGCGTCCGGACTCCCGGGAACTTTCAAGAACCGACAGACCATCACAGGTCATTGAGAAGCGGCCACAGTCGGTTCCAGCCGGTGTCACTCTCAAAGAACACCAAACGCCGACAGATTCGAAGACAGGCCTTGGTATCACGACTTTGAAGCCGCGACTGATCGTCAGGTTAAAGTATGGTAGATCAAATAGGAAGCGCGTGGAAGCGCTCCTCAAGTTCTCCGGCAAACGCAAGTTTGTCGCAGGGAGTGCGCTTTCGAAACCAGCGAAGGACAACGAGACTGCATCTAGGAAGCAAGATAAATCTGATTCCAAGAGCATAGAGTCTGAGAGTCTTGCTTTGGTTGTACCTCAAGGCGAGAAACGGGCAAGAACTACCGAGGGCGACGAAAAGCAAGAGTCGTCCAACAAGCGTCCAAAAGTATCTTCGAAGACAAATCTGTCTGAGAAGGCCCCGGCACCAATTCCTCCGGCCTCCTTCAAGTCACCTGTCCAGCAGCAACAACAACCAGGCACAGCCAAAGTAGAGTTCTCTACACCCAAGAAGGACCGCAAGGGAACTGCTTTACGCCAGACAGATTCCCGAGACACAGATGCGAGGACACCTTCTGGATTGACCAATAAAAGCACCCCCGGAACTACGGAAAAATCCTCCAAGCTGTCGCCGCCACCGTCATCGGACAGTCAAGCAAACCGGTCCCGAGAAAGCGAACGGCGAGCGTGGCGAGACGAATTCCACAAGTATGCAAGTCTTGGCCGCGAGTTGAAACATGCGGCGAGTCGACATACGACGGCAAAAGGGGCCGGCGAGAGTGTCACTAGTGCTGACGAGAAGCTGGCAGCGGCGACCGCTGTCGAAGCAATTCTTTGCTTTATTCTTGCGTTTATTGCAGACGATCGATCTAGGGCTTTGGCCCGTCAAGTTGGGGATTCGACGGCTTGGCGGTCCATCCTAGCATATTGGCGCGTCGTGAAGCAGAATACCGCCCCATATCCGCATCTTCATGGTCTCTGTCTCCTTCTTGGTGCTGTTTCTCATGATGCCATACATGCTCTCGACCTCGAACGTCTAGCCGTCAGCTCGCTTCCGGGTGAGCATAGCCCGGTCCCTACTCCAGGCAGTGACGGGAACACCGTTACGTCGGAGGAAAGCAAGAAATATAAAATGGAATTCCTGGAATTGAAGACGCGTCTTCCTGAATACTACAAGGAAGCTCACCGCTTGTGGCTTGAGGGGAGCCGCGGACTCTCTGACGAGGTCCTTATGCGAGAGTTTCCTATAACCTGGTCAAAACGTTGCAGAAACTTTTCGGAACTGGGAAAGCAACGGCTGAAACTTGGTCACTATTCCGGAGATTTTTTCTTGCCGCTTGGGAGAACGACCACGCCTCTTGAAGCTGTTCGTTTCGGTTGGTCCATCCTGAGCGAGTGGTGTCGGAAAGAAGGGGTCGGGTGGGAAGGTCGACTTGGTTTGTGATACTGGCTTCGATTTTGCCTGCGCTTTTTGCTGATTCCGAATCGTGAACCGTCAAAAACTATCTCAAGCGGGGTTCAGATTTTTGTATTTCCATCTTTATACTGGCTAATGTTCATGATACCACGGTCTGTCGCCTATTCTGGGGAATTGAGGTCACACGCTATATTGATCCAGGGTGAATGGAACAGGTTAATGAGTGATTTCCTTTCGTTCCTCCATATGCATGACGTAATTAGATAACTATGCATATCCTAATTTTCACTACAGTCCACTTGGTGAGAAATTGGAGCCTCGGCCCCTGTTTTCAATAATGGGGGAAATATAACCCTACAGCATAATCGGAGCCTTGTCCTCGGACTGTATTTTACACAGCTCGTCTTTGCGGCGGACTCAGGCCACCCAAATCCACGGATCTATCCTGGCCGGGCGCAAAGAGGGCAAGTATTCTACAGTTCAAGACTGTGATCAAGTTCGACATAAAACTGTTAGAGCAAGTATGGTAGACACTATGTCCTGACGTTCAGCCTTTCGGGGTTTACAGTTCTTATTACAGCACAAAGAGCTAATTTATTTTTACCAAGTACTAGTACTGCTGAGAGGGAATCCCGGCACAATGACTAGGCGAATTCCATAGAAATTGCGTAGGCACGAAGCAGAATGCCGATTCTTTCAGCAACTCGAAGCAGATATGGTTCAAAGACGGAATACGTGCATAGTGTCCAGGCATGGAATCAATGTAATTCGCAAGATAAAAAAGAGACCCGAATTCTGATACCGGGAGTTTCTTTTGCTAAGGTCCACACTCTGTACCCAAACTCCGAAGCTCACTATATCGACGCTCATATCGTCAGAAGACCCACGTGTCATTTCAGAAACATTAGAGGCAAAGGGACATGAAAAATAAATAAATGAATAAAGAGAATAGTGTGCATCGAAGAGAGGATATAGAATTCATGAGAATGTGATCACCATAAACCGAGGTTGCGTTACACATGCGATTTGAGTCCGGCACAAGGCAGTATACCGACGCCATAAGTCGCCTTGGAATCGAAACCGAGTAGTCAGACCCGACCCCAAAACCTAATGTTTCCAGACTCTGCATTATTCCAGTCATCGCCAAAAAGCCATCCAGCCTCGCGACAATATCTAGCCTCCCGGCCAGAGCCTCCGACCTCGCTCCCCCAGCATACAACAACAGCATCTACAATATCCGCAATCACGCCTTCCATTGCTCCGAGAACAGCCCAGCCAATCGTTCCCGCAATCAACCCAACCACGTAGGCGTATAAGCTGCCGCGAATTGTGCCATTATTGTTGGGAACATGCAGACTTCGGGCTGTAGTGACCCATCCACCAAAACCAAGGGCCAGCGACATCATAAAGCGCGTGGCATGTAAAATTAGCTTCGAAAGCCGGTATGAGGGAAGCGGCGCAGACTTTCCGGATGATCGAGAAAAGGAGCGGGGATGTAGAGAAGTGGCTGCAGTTGAGGGAGAAAAGAAAATAAATTGGGTGAGAGCACGTGCAGAAACTGCAAGAGGCTGAGAATGAATGGCTGCATAAGTGAGAGCTAAGGGGTTGGTAAGAGCAGCGATAGGGGTAGGGACAAGAGAGTAGGCAAATAGAGTGATGACGGAAGAGATGCGCCTCGGGAGCAAAATAAGAGGAAGTCTAATCAGCAATGCAAGCAACGATGATAGACATATCGTACCGAAGAGCGTCGTAAGGGCGTGGACGAGTGCTGCCTGAACAATTTGACGAGACGTAGGCGCCGGGATAGCGAGACGATGGAAATACCATTGACTCACAGTCGCAGCCGTGACCGCCCGCTGAATTCCGGCGATAACTGCCAGCGACCACAGATAGACTAGAATGAAATAGACTGCTAACCACCAACTGCTCATATCAATGACGAAGGAATTTGACCCAGAAAAATGTCCTCCAAGAAACACCCGGGTGAACATGAGCATCCACAACCACGTCCACGAGACGATGCCAGTGAGGGTAGCGAGACCGAGGACAATCAGGGCAGGATTTGCAGCGAGGATGCGACAAGCGAATTCTAGAATACTGATCGCTTTGCCAGTCGCATGGCGACCCTGAATGACGGCGTAGATCCAAGTGCTGGCCATAATGAACGGGACTGCCGAGCCCCACCGCATCAGTTTATCTTGAATGCTTGCACCATGCCATGACCCCTTGAAGCTTGAGATAAATGGATATAGAGAAAACGAGTATAGGATAACCGGAACAGCCACAATCATCCCATAGACCAAAGGGCGCACGTAAGAGCGCAGCAAGGCAAGCCATAATAAGGAGACGAAAACCGAAACTAGTGTGTAAATGCCGAGAAGGAAGAAAGATCGGTGAATTGTCATGTAGACCGTATCTCCCCACCTAGACTTGTCTCCAGATGGCGTGGACGTGTGCAGATAGACAAGGAAAGCTGTGGCGAACAGTCCAGCTAAGGATAGAAGGAAAAAGTGACCCCAGAAGGCGTCATGCAATGGTGGCTCTGAGCCCGGTTGTGCCATTGACGGAGGAACCGAAGAGTCCGTCGAGCTCGGAGGTCGAGGATTGTCCAGCAGTGTTTGCTTATCGGTTTCCCGGGGCATAAATGAAGAGTTGGTCTGAAAATGCCCCCCCGAGGCCTGCGGTTGCTTGCGGAACTGCTGGACGGAGGGTGGATCTTCGTCTCTAAAATCCGGGAGTCTCTCTTGTTCGATGTCTTCGGGATTACTCCTCAGCGTGTCCTCAAGACCTACATCGATCATTTTTCCCCTTCCCCTGCTGCTACTACGACTCTCACTGTCGCCGCACTCACTTTCGCTCCGCTCTGGCAACGGCTCGACCTGAAGGTCATGTCCCCGGCGACTGACTCTTCCACCACGCCAGGAGCTCCTGATACTTTCCCCTCTGTAAATTCCAGGACCTTTGCCTGGCTTGTGATCTCCCGAGGTCTCCGAACTCGTTCCATCATCATCATCATCATCCTCGAGTTCCGAAGACTCCTCCAGATGGCTGGTGCCAAAGTGCCGTCTGGACCTCTGCAGGGCATAGAGGTCCGCGATTTCCCGCTCATGCTCCTGCTCGTCATCCTCTTCTCGAAACTCATCAGTCGCACTGTAGAAGAGAGGCGCAGGCTGAGCCGATGTGCGCGACGCGAAGGGGAAGTGAGATATCTGGGATGCCGCCGGTTGGTAAGGATTGCCCACAACTCGTTGCAAATAAGAGCGGGAGGCCGGAAAGCGAGAGGTGGTCTGCAACGGTCGCCTCTGGCGATCAGGGCCATTTCGATGCACCTCGTCAGGCCGGGAGGCTATCCGGGACTGGGACTGGGCGAGGAAGCGCGAGGCATCTAAGTGGGAGAAGTGAGCAACGATCAGATCGATATGAATACAACAGCAGATGAACATCCCAGCGTCTATACCGACAGGAGCCCACGTACATTCTGAAAACATGGTTCTTTCAAGACTGGCCGATGAAGCGGGTAATGCTGCCGTTCCCCGGTCTCGAGCTGCCAGCGAGTGGTGTAGAGTTCATCAAATCAAGGCCCGGGTTGTAGCCCGAGGGTCTGTTGCGGTGAGCAGTAACAGCTGTCGGCCGTAACTACCGACGGGTGGGGAATAGATGGATGAGATGTGAGGCAAGCATGAACAAGGACCCGTTCTGGACGGTGGTTGACAGAGGCAGCCGGGCAAACAAGATGCACCAAGAGGTTTGTCAGTGTCGGGAGTGAGGCACAAGGACGGACCAGGATATGCAATAATAATGATACCTAGTTCCAGGGGTCAGTACTGTATGTCATGTGTGCCTGGGCATGTCATGGATGACGGCGTGAGATGACTCAGCACAGGTAAGGCTTGCCCAGAGCTTCAATAATCAAGAGGCGCCACCACCTGCTCCGATACGGAGTACTCAGTATTGGAGAAGAAGTGGACTGAGCGGCCGGTTTGTCGCATCCATTCCTAGATCATACACTTACCAGACTCCTGGGCCCCTGTGTGCTAAGCCAGTGGCAGCACAGCAGGAAATTCTCCGCAAACCACCCGGACATAAGCCGATAAGCTGACCACTGGTTTATCAGAGAATCAATTGAGACAATTATCTTTTGCTGCTCTCCCACCACCAGAGCTTTGTTAGGTCTACAGTCAAGCCCCAACAAACTCAAGAGAAGGACTCTGGGAGGGCTCCAAGCTTCCCTGACCGGCATCAGACACATCCTTCATGTCACAGCCATGGGACTACATCGCAAAGCTCGTCTGCATTGGTGATTCCGGCACCGGCAAGTCCAGTGTGAGTCTCTTTTCCCCTGGCTATCCTAGGCACGCAGCTCGCTAGTGTACAGACTCAGCCCGCTGATGACATCCGCTCTTCACTAGCTCACAATCCGGCTCTGCGAAGGCCGATTCTCCTCCACCCACGATGTCACTATTGGCGTTGAGTTTGGATCACGGATTGTCCCTGTTGGACCCCCTGCATCGAAGAGCTTAGGGATTGAACTCGATGGTCAACCTCCATCCTCTAGCTCCCTTTTCCCCACTGGCCCTTCTTCCTCCACATCGCCAAAGGATGTCCTTGAACAATCGGCTCCATCTGGGCTTCCTAGTCCGCCACTCAGGCTGCAGGACCCACCTGTCCAAAAACGGATGAAGCTGTCTATTTGGGATACAGCGGGCCAAGAGACATATAAGTCCATCACACGCTCTTATTTCCGCGGTGCCTCGGGAGCTCTCCTGGTGTTCGATATCACGCGGCCGTCTACTTTTGCCTCAGTGACGCAGTGGCTTCGAGATTTACGGCAGATCGCAGATGAAGGCATCGTTGTGGTTCTAGTTGGCAACAAGAGCGATTTGGTTGGAGATGGTGCAGACGTGAATCAGAAGCGTGTCACCAGGCAGGAGGCGGAGAACTGGTGCCGAATGAACGATGTGGTTCGTTATGTCGAGACGAGTGCCAAGTCCGGCGAGGGCGTTGAGCGGGCGTTCCTAGAGGTTGCTGAAAGGATTTATCGCAATATTGAAGCGGGCAAGTACGACCTCAACGACCGCAGAAGCGGCGTCAAGGGATATGGAGCCACAGGTGGTGCCAATGGTGGAATGCCGCGAACAATCACATTAGGAATAAATGACGCAATGAAACGTGGAAGCAGATTGTCAGGCGGTTGCTGCTAGTTTTATTATTATTATTATTATTATTATTATTTCTTGTCAGATCAGGAAATACCCATTCGCAAAGTTGGCGCTCGGATTTCATCGGGGTTTTGCACTGACTAATACTCACTCAGGTACTCGTACTCTCGTACTCTATGTGAGTCTTTGCGTGCGTTTCAAGACGATACTGCTCCAACCCCTACGGAGGCGTAAAAGCCTTTTATTTATTTTGCTAAAACTGCGCCCATAAGATCTGTACATTTTTCATTCCACAAGCGGGAGGATTAATGATGCTCCCTTTCGATTATCGCTGAAATTTATTTCAACAGCAGTGGGGGACCGTAGGAGACTGGCAAGAAGCCGACAACGGACACTGTATTTCTGACCACCAAACAATTCTTGAAAACAACTATAAAGAGACCTAGTTCGCAATTCGCCAGCCCCTGAACCAATTCAAGTGAGCCCACTGCTGATTTGAACCCTCCATGCCAAACACAATGGCCCGGAATACCACGAACAATCCAATTATAGCCCCGTAGAGCACTGTATAGAGTGTCCACTGAAGGCTAAGGCTCATGCTCTGAGTTAGCCAATCCACGCAGAAGCCAGCAGTTAGTATGGCAAAGTAAAGTGCCGGGTAGTAGTGGTGGACATATGTCACACGGGACATAAGCATAAACGGGACATAATGCAACACCCAGCCTAACACTGGATACAGACCGGAATAGTGGATGTGGTCGATGTCCGCTTGACTTAGTTCAGCATACCCACGCTGCCAGCGAATAAGGTACCACAGGAAGATAAACCCGAAAATACCCAAGCTAGCTGTACTCCCCCAGTAAACAATGGGGTTTCCCAGGAGATAATATTTAACCGTATTGTCATCCCAAGAACACATGCGAAGGCCGACATTTAAAATTGGCCACTGCCAGAATTTCGAAGCAAGATCATCCTGTTTGTCTGGGTCCGGAACCAAGGCGTTATTGGATGTCATCATTGCAACATTAAGATGAATAAAGTCTTTCAAAAATGGCGACTTGTACGAGCCTGGATCGCCGCGAGGGACTAAATGAGAAATGTTAGTTCGCAGACGCGTATGCTGTCACTATTCAAAAGGAAACTCACGTCGTTCATTCCAATGCGACTCTACATTCCAATGCGTGTAGACATCACGCGGCTTATTCTCCTTCACACATGTAGTTTCGATTTGCTTGAATCCCCACTGAGGAAGATTCTTATTTCCAGCGCGTAGATAACAGCCGAGAGTGGTATGCCGGAGCCGGAAGGCGGTTGTCAGTGTCCTAATTTTAGATCTGTCATTCGATGCTGCATCACTGACTACCTCGACTGTCCAATGATCCTTGTCGTCCCCAATTGTGGTGTTTCCATAACAGGATACTTCATAGTCTGATTTGGTGATGGGGGCAGCGATTGCGTGGGAGTGGAGGTTTCGTCCAGTTTGCGCGTGAATCAAGCGGATAACATCACCATGACCAACAAACTTCAACGGCCCTTCAGGATCAAATTCTGGCTCATTACGGTTAGGGTAGATGAACCAATCATTGTTTGCGTCTTTATGGTGATAGCAAGTGACCTGTTGCTGCATCGAGCCTTCAGGATAGGTCTGTATGTGCGAATGGAGAAGGCCGCCTCCGTAACCCATGTTCTTCAGCGTGACTCTCGACCCCAACGCAATTTCAAGAGGACTATCCTTGCCAACATCAGTACCCTTCAGGTTCGCTTGAAAAAGAGAGCTCATCTGCGCATCTCCGGGGCCGCTATTTTCGAGGATCAAGAAATGCAGATAAAAGGACAACATGTAGACCAGGATTGGGATGACAATCAAGCCAATCACACGTGCTACTAGATGTTGGACAAGCACGACCTTCGAGGAGTTAGAACTTGATAAGCCATATTGTTAGAGACAGTTTCACACTGACCTTTGGCATCTTTAGGTCACCAAATTTGTTCCAAAGGTCCTCAATGGTATACAGGCCCACCAACGCAGTACAGAACAGGCCCACCCACTTCACACTGCAGACACAGCCAATGCTCAAGCCCATCAATATGAGCCAGGTATACCACTCAGCTGAGAAGCTTCTATTTTGCAATCGATGGAATTTTGCCCAGCAAAGCGCCGTTGTAAAGGTAAAGCAGAGTAACATGGAATCAAGCAGTATGAACCGTGAAATTGTCGCATATGAATTTTCGAAAAGCACCATCAAGCTGACCAGCCATACAGTTGGTCTGCGAAAATTGAGCTCACGGGCAGTGTAGTAGGCTAGAGGTACGCATACCACACCGAAGAAGGCATTAAACACGCGCATAAAAGTGTAATTGACATCGTCCGGGTACTTCTCTCCAGACTTGAACTCAAAAGAACCATTATATCCCGCGAGGAGGCCTGACAAGCCGACCAGCATCTTTCCCAGCGGCGGGTGGACGTCGAAGTAGAATTCGCGCTTCAGATAGTGCGATCCAAACTTGCCAAAGCTACAAAGATTGTCGATATTAGAACTCAAGTACCCTAACACGAACAAAAGGAAACCGGTCTGGACTTACTGAGCCTCGTCCCATGTCACGATATTGGAGCGGCCAATGCGGTACATCCGGGTGAAGAATGAGAGAGCTGTAAAGACTAATGGTGCGACTATAGGCTCCCATTCATCGAGGACAGTCAGAAACGACTTGGACTGTGGTCAAGGTAAACCATTAGCTCCCTCCGAGGAGACATAAGTGGCCCGCTCTCAAAACTGCCGTACCTTCCGAGGGCCCTTTTTCTTGCCATCATGTACCGTCGGCGAGGCAAGGTTTCCATTGTTTTTGTCAGCTCCTGGAACGTTCCTCCGCCGCACATCAACGTTTCGTTCAGCCCCAGTAGTGAACACTGCGTTTGTCGCTGCCATTGCAAGGCCCTTGAACAGTGGGTCACTAGAGGTTGTTGATAGCGAGCGCGAAGCTGGCTGCAGAGCACAGAAGATCACCTTGCTCGGGAACAGGAACTCGATTCGCGCCGAGATACGCAAGAGCTATTACGGGAGAGTTCAGACTTGCATGAATAGCTGCATTTCCGAGAGTGGCGTCCAGAGGATGTGATGGGCAAAGAATTCCGGAGGTTTGCAGGTGAGGAAGTCGCCTGAGAGAAGATTGGACGGCTGAACAACAGGAAAAGAAGGACCTTCCGCGGTACTAAGGGAAAGGTGGAGGGGATGTGAGCCGCAAAGAAGAGCCAACCTTCATTGCTGGTGTTTCAAGCTCCGACGCCGAGCGCCCGCTCGGGCCGCGTTTTTTTGGTGGCCGCGTCAAATCACCTTCAGGATTCAGGCCAGATATGACCGTACTGTACATACATAGAGGTATGCGTTCCGTGTCCAGAGGCATAGAAACATATAAAGATCCTATCCAAATTTCAAGTTGTTCGGCTGTCCATATTCCAAATTTAGTGCGTTCAATCACCGGAACCTAAAAGAGCCTATGGTTATATATTATCACTTGTATAGCACCAGAGCGAACAGACTCATCAATCTGTCATATCAAAGTTGTAGGAGGTTATGCTATGCTAGCTGAGGATAGACTCCAGGAATAGACTAATTGATTGACTGACTAATCTAGTCCTATATACAGGTAGAGTGATGCACAAGAAACAGAGAATTATATTGATCATAGACAGATTTTTATATATAAGAATTTTCACAGTGGTCCTCAGTTCCTTTATCTGGTTAAGTGATCTAAGCAAGGATAATTAAGCAGTCTATAGATATGACATTAAAGTCATATATTCTCACTCATAAGCAAGGTCTGAGACTTTCCAGCCCTTTGGCAATGGTCGGAGATCGCTTGAATCCAACAAAAGTTCATCTCACCTCGAAAACATGCCATGATGGGCAGCATATGTCTGAATGAATACATGACATCCACAAAACTAAATTGTAGCCAATTATCACCCACACACAGAATTGAAGGACGTGTGATGTGAGGGCATCAAAGACCTGACAGACATGAACAATCTAGGCTAGACTGACCCAGGAAGAGACAGCTACTGGAGGCATATAAATGACAACGGAAATGCAGCGTGTAAGAAACAAAAGTGGAGATATCACCAGTCTAGAATGTGCCCAAAGGCCCGCATTTTAAAAGTCATGCCATCGAGATAGAAATGTAATAGAAATTACTCCTATATGAAAGGGAACGCGATAGGCCGATCCTTCTTCCATAGATCCCCCAGGCAAATCCATGGTCCTGGAAGTGAGCTCTACTCTTCTTCCTGGCCGAGGCGTCTGTATTGGCTGTTATGCCCCTTCTTTCCCGAGTCCTTGTTCCTGCTGACCATGTTCGAAATCCAACCTCCAATCCCTTCACTTCTACCGCCTCCGTCGTCTCGGGAAGCTCGGTGACCAAACTTGCCATTGTTCTCGTTACTGATAGTCGGAGGGTCGATTTCCAGTCCAGGAATGGCACTCTCCGCTCCAAATTGCCCCTGTTGGCGTCGGATATCAAGGGATGGGACGGGCGATCCAACGCCTATGAGAGAACCCCGCTCCGCCTGCGTAGCGGGAGTAGGCATAGTGCTTGTGGCGTCCCCGAAGAGCAGATTCATATCTTCCAGTCGGACCCCGCTTGTCTCTGGGTATAGAAAGTAAACTTGGGGAGTGTCTGTCAGCAGGAGCATGTCCAATAGTGATGACCTACGATGCACTCACCAAGTACGAAGCTACATGCACAGAAAAAGGCATGAACAAGATATAACCGCCACTTGATAGCTTCCTGGAGGATTGGAGTGACCTCTCCAACAAGCCAATTAAAAGCCCAATTTGTAGCTGTGCTCAGACTGGCGCCCTTCGCACGGATACTCAGTGGCAGGATCTCAGGAGGATAGAGCCAAGGAATAGGTCCCCAAGACGCGCCAAATGCAGCATTGTAGATCATGACAAAAACAACAGTGAGGGTAGGAGTGGTCGGGACGTCGATAAAGATAAAATATGAAATCAGAGAGAGCGAAATCACCATAGCCACGGCGCCAGAGAGGAGAATTGGACGTCTTCCCCAACGGTCTACAAGGTACCATGGTGGAACGGTGGATGCGAGGTACGAAAGCGCATTCACACCAGTCATAAGGACAGCGGAGCGGCCGGCCCATCCTGCCGATTCAAAGACGAGCGGGGCATAATATGAGATGACGTTGATGCCATTCAGCTGCGCCAATGCCTGGGCTGACATTGCGATGAACACGCGCTTGTAGTACCGCCGAAACATCTCAGTATAGGATCTCTCGCCCTCCTGTCGCTGGAGGAGGACATTCATCTTGATTTCTCGATATTCTTGTCGAGCTTTGTCATTGTGCAAGTCTCCCTTTCCGTACAAATTGGCGATGACAACCATGCCTTCTTCGTCATGGTCATTGTCCAACAGCCACCTGGTTTTGATGAGTAATTAGCACGCTAATGCCTGCTGGAATATTCATGAGGTGAACCTTGGTTTTAATCCTACCTAGGAGACTCGCAGATGATGAGACTGCCCAATCCAAGGAGGGCGCCCATGATGCATTGGCACAGCAACGGTAAACGCCATGCGTAGTTACTGTCAATGAAGCTACAGAAGTAGTCAACCCAGACACTAGCTGCATACCCGCTTATGTTTCCGGTGAACTCAATGCATGCTAATTTTCCCCTGTTGTGGGGTGGGGATATCTCAGACTGGTAGACAGGCACGATTGTCGTGAGTGCTCCGACTCCCAGACCTGCAACGATCCGGCCCACCATCATCATTGGAAGGCCGTTCGCAAACGTCTGGAGGGCACCGCCTACAAAGAAGATCACAGAAGCGTAGAGGATGGTCTTGCGGCGCCCGATCAAGTCACCGATCCGACCGACAAGCAGCGACGCAAAAAAGGCTCCAATCTCCAAGATGGCAACCACAGTACCAATCTCGGCACGCGATGGCTGATTGAAGTAATCCTTGAAATACCAACCTCTACCTTTCAGTTAGTCGACATCCAGCGCCAATAAGGGGGGGGAGATTAAAGCCATTCTCCTCCCGAGGACGGCAGAAACTTACGTGATGATGCCAGACATAACACCTTGATCATAGCCAAAAAGGAAAACACCTAATGATACGAAGATACTAGTGAAGTACCTAAGCAAGCCATCAGCAGACTATCCGAAGGGGATTTTATGGAGAAACAGGACTAACAGCAATGGCTTGCCCACCAAGCCATGCATCTGGGCAGTCTGTCTATTGCTTGGAGACATGATAATTGCCAAGATCCGCTCTGCTCGAGAAACACGTCTGGGAGCGGGCCGTGGTATCTCTATCGCCTCCTTATCGATTCTATGTTGTTGCTCCCTGAGGAGCTCCTCCGAGTAGTGCACCTTCCTCTTTGTTCTCTTCCCTCGAGGCCGGGCTCCGGCCCGTCTAAGGAATTCTTCGTCGAGAGACTTGCGAAGATGTATCTGAAGAGGATCTTCCACGTCAGCAAGCTGCTCGGCCAAGTCACCCGTGTCTGTCCAGCTCGAAAAATCCGAGTTGACAGAGCGGGAGGAGGAAAGAGAAGACCGCCGGCTGCCCTTCTCGCCTGTGGATTCAAGCAACGAGGTAGACTGCTCAGTGGAGGGCCGGGAGTGTGGGGGAAGGGACCGGAGGGGGATGCTGAAGGTGGTACGTCGAGGGGGAATTGTGGACGGAATGATGGCGGTGATGACGGGCTGATCTTAGCAGCCCTATCCTCAAGGGAGAGTAGTTTTGATTCCGGAATCGAGAAGGTTGGCAGAAACAAAGGGCTGAAGATGAAGAGCGTCCTGACGATCCCGGTAACGGTGCGTCCTCAGGTGGACACTGGTGAGTAGGTTTCTATGGAGAGCTATCTTGCTCAGTAGAGGGAGTGACGGCAAGGAGCACGTTGCACGTTGCACGCTCTCAACCCGTAGGGCGGAGACAGCCAGTAACGGAGGAGGACGCAGGCGAGAGCAACTAGGGGGAGAGAGAGCGGCTGCGGGAATGGTGGGATTCAACCTTGGAACCCGCTCACGAGACAAGTGGAGGGCCAACGAAACGCAAGATGACGAAGTTGGAGGTATCCAGCCTAGATGCGTAGATGATTGCACATTGCAGGCGAAGAGGAGAATTGCTGGCTGCAGAGTCAACACGATACATGTAGGAAGGACAGGACAGGTTGGTGAGGCGTGGACTGACAGGCCGACTGTCTGCTTGCTCGAAGGGAAGATGCAGGCGATGTTGGGATGATACTGCAGGATCTGGAGTACTCCGTCGATGGGGAAAGAACTGAGATTCTGGGACAGGATAAGGTACAGACTGCGGACTCAATACGGAGACGGAGCATTGGTTTAGCCCTAGAGGATGTCGAGATCAGCAGAGAGGGACTAGGTTACCAGAGCCAACCCCAGAAACTGGGTCCTGTGTATGGAGTGGCTGCCGCAACCAGCAGTATGAATTGCTATGTAAGGTATGGATGATACCCACATCCACAACTACTTACGCAGTACGGAGGAGGTACTGTAGTACTGTATCTAGATAGGTATCTAGAGACACAGTAGCCCAGAACTCACATCAAATGTACTGCACTCTCAAGCACACAAATCTGCAGAGTACAACAATAAAGGTATCTATTCCATTTTTGTTTTTGTTTGTGAAATTAAGGAATTAAAAATATCAAATTTGTAGGATACAAATAGCTTGCCAATTTGCAGTGCTCACTTTGTTATCATGAGATTTGGTGATAACATTGGGGGAAATGGATAAACACAATTGAATCCTTGACTATTAAAGTCCTAGCTGTATTGTTCATTACTGTGTGTCACACGACCTTCTGAGCTTTGATGTGGTCAAGCAATGGACAGATGACATAGAATGGCTCAGTCACCATAGAGTGCTCCATACACATTACTCTGTATATTTCAGCATTTGTAACCACCGCCTGCAGATTTTGCAGCAGTGGAGCACAAGGGACAGTCTGTGCGGTGTGTGATGTTCACAGCCACCCTTTGGCTGTTAAGTAATGTTCACATTGGTGTGTTTTTATCTCATTTTTTTATTACAGCAGAGTGTTTCTTGGCAGAAATACCACCTTCCAGCAGAATGTGCGCAAGTTTCCAAAACAGATGTATCGTTACTAAAGCAGTAAGGATTCTGACCACAGACTGATTTACACATTTCAACACCTAACCAGGGGATAAGCTGTACAAATATGAAGTACTGGGTCGTTAATTTTCAATAATACTACATACACAATACTCCGTACGGAGTACAAAGTAAAAGTATGGAGAATCGATTACAGCGTGTATCCTGAGTATGGTAGGTCTTACCTCGCATTTCCCACCTAGGTACTTTACCTAAGGTAGGTACCTAACTGTGTAAGTAGGTTGGCTTCTCATCTGTGTGCATCATATTACCATGGCCACAGATTCCAGCCAGACAGTTACAGTGTCATTTTTGTCCATGGTAACCTGTGGTCCTGCAGTCATGCTCGAATTCTATCCCTCTAGCACTCATCTTTAATCCCCATTGACAGGCCACATGCCTCACCATGCAGTCTACACAGTATATGACTACTTACACTATAGCCAGTGACCGATGTACTAGCAGTACATTGATAATCATAACCAAATCCCGAATGTTAACTGGTTGGTTTCCACAAATCCCAGTGTGTTCACACAATTGATGTAATCACAAATTATCTCTATCCTGTTTCTTATATCATATGGGTATCAATCCTATCGGCGTCCATACATACATGCAGCACTCCATATACTCGACGTTTAAGCCCTTCTCCGTACTTGCTGCGCTCTGCCTGCGAAAGGAGTACTTTTAAGTCAGGAGGATATCGTATCCATCCTTCTGGATGTGAACTGCATCGGCCGGGCTGGCATACTTACGCCGCACCAGCTCGAAGATCACGAGTCCGGCACTGGTGCTAGGAACCTGGCGGACAGTATTGCCCACAAACCCTCTGAACAGCAACCGCCACCACCCAACCCGCGCAGCTTTCTTCTGGCATCGCCTGAAGGTCTCATGGTAAGCATGATAATAGTGCCGCACCATCTGCTGTCGAGGAGGGACGAGGCTTGCTTGTTTGTCGAGATATTCCAGTCGCTCCAGGTGTAGGCTTTGGAGCACGCTCAACGGGTATTGAACTACCTGTTGTGCGACTGACGCCACAATTCCCGCTAGCATCAGAAAGCAAGGTTCCAACGCGTAGTGCGGCTTGATGAGCGGTACTCCAAGGTCACTAGCTCCCGGGGACGGCATCCTCTGCACGCTATGAGGATGCAGAGACGCATAGTAACGGGTGATAAACGAGTAGTATGCTTGCGATTTAATATACTCGAAACACGAGAAAAAAATGCCATATCCAACGGAGTCTCGTAAAAAGGACAGACTCCACCCCGCAAAAACCCCGCGAATGCCAAGCTCCTGAAGCTTGTGTCTCCCGTATTGCCACATGTTGCTATAATGGCCCTCCAGCATGTCGCTTGTACGTAACCGGACCTGAAGGGCATCCAACGGCGCAGCCACAATAGATTGTATGGTGCCAGCAGCAAAACCGGCTGCGAACGTCTCAGAAGGGTGAGCAGGGGGATAGACCCGCTTGATCCCTTGCGACGTAGGTTCGTGGAGGACACCGAGAACCTGGAGGTAAGATGTATAAAGAACAGCACCAACCCTATTCGCATAGGGTCAGAAGTACGAGGCATTTGCGGGTACAAACAGAACGGAGGACCTACCCTGCGTTCGCCAACAAAGGAGGTAAGACTTGATCTGGGATGAAGCGCCAGCCATAAGTTCGAACCGCATGGGCAAGCAAGCCAGGTGTGGTAGTGTATAGAGACCATCCTCCCTCGGCAACTCGAGGGTTTATTGCTCGAGCGTAGGCCTAACAAATAGGTGCATAAATTTATTAGTCGGCATTTAACGACCGCTTTGGGCAAGCCTGAAGACAAAGTACCATATAGCTGAGGAAATGTCAGTATATATTTTTTGTTTGCAAGAACGCGGGGACGATTTATACTCAAATCGGGCGCGAAAAAAGGCCTTCACAGGCGCTCTGAAATAGAATGCCACCATCTGCGCGCTAATGGCACGAACTCCCGCCGCGGACGCCCCGGTAGCTGCATTACTGCGTGGATGGCTGCGAGAAGAACCATCGGGATCGGGCTCGTCGAATTCGTCAAAGTTCATCGGGACGCTACTAGAAAACATCTTTTCGAACAACGGAGGATAACGACCAGAAAAGTCTCCATTAGGGATGTAGAAACAAGATAGAACAAATACAGAGAATATCACTGGATTGGGAAGAGTACCATAGAAGCAGAAAGCATAGCTAAGCAGAAAGCATACTGTGAGCGAAGCGTCAAACAGAAAATGGAGTGGATGCAAAGTATCGTACAGCCAGCCTACCCTTTTGAGGGAAAGAATGTCCTAACCACAGGACACCGAGACAACCCCGTAATAAATCAATAATGACACAACGAACGATCGCTTGCTGGCACCTTGGCAGAACGGCGATGGGACTCTTTTGCAAGGCAAACAGTGCAAATTCCCACGATGACGCGCTAGACCATAAGAGGAAAGAGAGACTTCACGGGCGCCCGCCCGCCGCCCGGGCCTAATCCAGAGTGGATCCGTCCGGTCTGTCGTGGAGCAGACGCGCTGCACGCCTACTTTCCGTAAAAGTTACTCGCTAGCTCCTGTCTGCAATCATACTTTTCATCCTCCAAAGAAACTCCAGCCTTACCAAAGTACTTTGGAACAGTGCCAGTTGTGAATATTTTGCCTTTCTGTGTTCTCCATCCTTCCCAGTTCAAGTTGCACTCAGCTCTTGCGGGTGCCGTATCATCGGCTACCGGTGGCTGACTTTCAACGCCACAGCTTCTCACCGACTGTACCTTTACCATGGCGGAGGAAATAATCATTGACAAAGGCAATTTTTTTAATCGCCTATCCAGCTTTTATGCGGCATGGAAAGCAGACAGACGTTCAGGGAATGCTGTGTTCGGTGGGGTGGGATCAATAGTCATTCTCATGGGGAAGACAGATGAAGCAAATTCGTTTCAGAAAAACAACGCAATGCACGTAAGTCAGCCTCTCTAAGCTCTTGCAAATTTCATGAGCTGTGCTTATTGACGTGCCGTCGCTCATCAGTTCTGGCTGCTTGGCTACGAGTTTCCAGCTACCCTCTTCGTCTTTACGATGGAGGCGATGTACATAGTGACTACCGTGAAAAAAGGTAAGTGCTCATTAGATTACTAGATGACAATCTTGTTGACCGCACATTACTAATACGATATCATATGCAACTGCAGCAAAACACCTTGAGCCGTTGAAGGGCGGTAAGATTCCAGTAGAGATACTGGCAATAACGAAGGACCCGGAGCAGAAGACGAGAGCTTTTGAAAAGTGCTTGGACGTCATCAAAGGTGCTGGGGTAAGATCATCAATCGCTACCACCGATATCTCGTTCGGCCTTGGAACTGTTCTAACCCCGTCCAGAAAAGGGTTGGCACTTTACCGAAAGATACCGCATCGGGTCCTTTTGCAGATGAATGGAAGCGTGTCTTTGGAGATATCTCCAAAGAAGTGGAAGAAGTTGATATTGCTCCCGCTCTCTCTTCGGCTGCTTTCTCAGTGAAAGGCCCCGAAGAATTAGTGAGTCGTCTTGTCTCTGTGTTCTGGTCTTAGTTAGCACTGACAAATCTTGGCTAGGTTTGTATTCGTAACGCATCCCGAGCGTGTAGCGGTCTTATGTCGGAATACTTTGTGGACGAGATGTCGCAACTGCTTGATGAAGAGAAAAAGATGACTCACAAGGCTCTCGCTGCGAAGATCGATGCTAAAATTGATGATGCGAAATTCTTCCAAAAGTTGGCGAAATTACCACCGGAGTTCGATCCTCAGCAGATTGATTGGGCTTACGGCCCGGTAATTCAGAGCGGTGGAAATTACGATCTCAGGCTTACTGCTACTTCCGATTCCAATAACCTGCACGCCGGTATCATCATTGCTGGTTTTGGAATTCGGTACAAGACCTATAGCTCAATTATTGCCCGGACTTACCTGGTTGACCCGAGCAAATCTCAGGAGAGCAATTATGGCTTCCTGTTAAGCATTCATGAAGCAGTCATGAAGGATGTGCGCGATGGAACTGTAGCCAAAGACCTATACAACAAGGCAATAGGCATGATTCGGGCGAAAAAGCCAGATCTTGAGAAGCATTTCCTCAAGAATATCGGCGCTGGAATTGGAATTGAACTCCGAGACTCTAACATGGTGCTGAACGGCAAAAATAATAGGATTTTGAAGAATGGCATGACTCTCTCTATTACGATCGGGTTAACCGACGTTCCAGATCCAGAACCGAAGGACAAGAAGAATGCCGTCTATTCAATGATCATCACAGACACCGTTCGTGTGGGTGAAAGTGGTCCGCATATCTTCACAAGGGACGCAGGTATCGACATGGACTCAGTTTGTTTCTACTTTGGGGATGAAGAAGAACCAGAGAAGCCCGCAAAGGAGAAAATGGAGATGCGATCAAGTGCTATTGCAAGCAAGAACATCACCAAAACCAAACTCCGTGCCGAGCGACCAACCCAGGTTAACGAGGGTGCGGAGGCTCGTCGTCGAGAACATCAGAAGGAACTGGCTGCCAAGAAAGTGAAAGAAGGTCTAGAGCGATTCGCGGGTACAACTGGAGATGCGAATGGTGTCACCCAGAAGAAGTTCAAACGCTTTGAATCCTATAAGCGCGATAATCAGCTGCCACCCAAAGTGAAGGACCTTACTGTTTACGTCGATCACAAAGCTTCCACAGTGATCGTTCCCATCATGGGCCGACCGGTCCCATTTCACATCAACACGATCAAGAACGCTAGTAAGAGTGACGAAGGAGAATATGCGTATTTGCGGATTAATTTCCTTTCCCCCGGTCAGGGTGTTGGCAGGAAAGATGACCAACCGTTTGAGGATCTCTCAGCACACTTTTTAAGGAATTTGACCCTCAGGTCCAAGGACAATGAGAGGCTCGCTCAAGTCGCGCAAGATATAACGGAACTGCGAAAGAATGCTCTGAGACGGGAGCAGGAAAAAAAGGAGATGGAAGACGTTGTAGAGCAAGACAAGCTCATCGAAATAAAGAGTATGTGGTATCTTCCGCGCGTAGTAGTTTTCCATGGCTAACTGACTGAAAGATCGTCGACCCGCCAAGCTTCCCGATGTGTATTTGCGACCGCCACTGGATGGAAAGCGTGTTCCAGGCGAAGTCGAAATACACCAGAACGGTCTTCGTTACCAGTCACCGTTTCGCAACGAGCATGTGGATGTCCTTTTCAGCAATGTGAAGCATCTGTTCTTTCAGCCTTGTGCTCATGAGTTGATCGTGATCATCCACGTTCACCTTAAGACGCCAATTATGATCGGCAAGAGAAAGACAAGAGATGTGCAGTTCTACCGTGAGGCCACCGAAATGCAATTTGATGAGACTGGTAATCGCAGGCGCAAACACCGCTACGGGGATGAAGAGGAGTTTGAAGCGGAGCAAGAGGAAAGGCGGCGCAGAGCGGCCTTAGATCGAGAGTTCAAAGCTTTTGCGGAGAAGATATCTGATGCTGGAAAAGATGAGGGCGTCGATGTCGATATTCCTTTCCGAGAACTTGGTTTCTATGGAGTTCCGAATCGGTCCAATGTCCTCATTCAACCAACTACGGATGCACTTGTTCAGCTTACGGAGCCACCTTTCTTAGTTATCACTCTTAACGAAATTGAGATCGCTCATTTGGAGAGAGTGCAGGTAGGTCCCGTCTCCAGCTTGATTAGATCCTTTCAACCGGTTAGGGCCCTTTCAGCTGACATTTCTACTTTTGTTTCAGTTTGGACTCAAAAACTTTGATCTAGTCTTCGTATTCAAGGACTTTCACAGGCCCCCGGTACATATCAATACAATCCCTGTCGAGTCTCTGGAGCCAGTCAAGGACTGGCTTGATTCTGTTGATATTGCATTCACAGAAGGGCCTCTCAATCTTAATTGGAGCACCATCATGAAGACTGTCGTGAGCGATCCATACGGCTTCTTTGCTGAGGGCGGTTGGTCGTTCTTGGCAGCCGAATCAGACTCCGAAGATGGCACTGATGAGGAAGAGGAGTCGGCGTTCGAGTTGTCGGAATCTGAACTAGCCGCATCGGATGAAAGTTCTGAGGATGACAGCGATTTCGACGATGACGCTAGTGCTGAAGCCAGCGAAGATCTCAGTGCCGATGAGGAAGAGAGTGGAGAGGACTGGGATGAACTCGAGAGAAAGGCTAAGAAGAAGGATAGAGAAAGCGGCCTGGATGACGAGGAACGAGGCAAGAAGCGAAAACGCTGAACATGTGCCTATTTAAAGCTGCCATCGGATTATTCTCTCCATGTGCTCGGCATCGGTTGTTGGATCGCGGCGCGCTCCGGGTTAACCATTTTCTCGGGCATTCCTATTCACGCTTTACATCAATTTTTACAGGAAAGAGAATTAACAGTGTATATGTTCACCAGTCTTTTGCTCTGATCTAGAATGACATTGCTAGTTCCTGGCTCGACATCTATGGTGAATTGGTATGGGGTTTCTACCTGTTTTCCTTCTGTTCTCCATTGTCCTTAGACACATCCAGCCCTAAAAGTGATACATCATTTCTGCTCTCAAATGGATTGGGAAAGATCATGTGCAATCGAGTAGTAATAATGAAGCTCTTCGGTCAGGCAGCGTCTTGAGATTAAACACCGAGTCTCAGATTTAATTTACGAGAAAATCAACATGTATAAATAGCAACATGATAAAATAACCTGGCTCCGCTAAGTTCAACAAACAACATGTTACTTGCCCGCCCTCATTGAGGACCACATGCTCCGCATTCTCCTAGCCTGGTCCTCAGTAAAGCCCTCGTGCAGTCATCTGATGTATTATTCATGAAATTATGTATTGCGTCCAAGCCAGGAGAGACGGGACACGAGTCCTTCCAGCGATGACACCCGTCTGTAGGCACGTATTGCAATGGCGTATCTGCGATGTAATGTCCATCGTTAGGCGCGCAAGACTCCCCTGAAATGTGTGCAGGGGCCCCATCCAGAGGTCCCACCTCATGGGCAGTTGTACCACCGCGGTTGAAATGTGTGAGCGGTCCACCAGGCGTGGTTGCAGCAAGCACGTTACAGCCGTCTTTGATATAGTCGGAACGCGGGCTGCTGGCATTGACGTCGAGGGTAGAGAGTGTACAAAAGCCAAGGAGGTTCGAGGACGGTTGATATGACACATGGCTTGCGCCGCCACTTTCATTGTGTGCAGTACTCGTATGGTTACCGTGGGACGCCTAAAGGTCAGTCTTAAAATAGACATTGAGTGTGTCGTAAGTTCCTTTGCGCAGAGCTGTCTTCATTGAAAGATTATCGCCGTTGCGAGCCCAGATGTCATTAATTCGGCGATTGACGCCACGAAGCTTGTACGAGATGGTTGTGTTTGCATACTCACGCTGCAGATAGAGAACTGAAAAGCTTCCAGTCAGACCTGCAGAGTCGTCTTTTCAAATTAGAGAGCTGAGACTAGCCTGGGCCGTAATCATTTCGTCTGTCACTAGGTCTTCTTGCGCCTCGCCACTCACAATGTGAAACCATGTATCGATTTCTATTGGAGACTCTCCCTGCTCCCAGCTTCATCAACAGCAGCTTCAGCCTCCCTCAAGCTTAGGCGCTTGGTGTTCGGCTTTAAGTGAATCGCCCGGAACTCTCGTGCCACAAAAACCATGATAATGAAACACAAGAATCACGGGAAATCAGTGAGCCCGCCAATGTCATGTCCAAATAGAGCAGATCTAAATATCAATGCATCATGTTTTCTTGACTTCGAGGTGGATGAGGCTTGGACGCCTCCATGCCAGCGGCGGCTTTAAGCGCCATTCAAGATGACAGCCATCGCTGACGGCTACGCGGAATGTGGACATGATTAAAAATGGGGAAAACCAAACACAATTGTTTTGACGCGACTGGAATGTTAGGGATAGGAACTTCGATTGCGACAAACAGACCGACCACATGCTAGATAGACTCCTTCCAGAGACGCGTGTCATTTAAAAAAAAGCGGTAAAATCTTGAAGACCACAATGAGACCATATCTGAGCGGAATAAGTCGAGGTAGGGATGAATTAATGCAATGATACATTTTGGATCCAGATAAAAGGTCCACCTTGAAACGCCGCTGTCCCAATGGCTTATCCAAACCCAAAAGAAGTGGAACACTATATCGAAAATGGTACAAGAGAAATTTCAGAGAGCGTTCGAACCAAGTCTGTCGTCACGCCCGGTTGCAACAGCCGTGCTGGGATGTTCACTGTTCCAAGTCAAATACGTGTGGTCGCCGAGTTTCCTATACAACGATGAACATTCTGTTTCACTCCACAAAAGTTTGTCGTAAAGTTACGACCGGCAACGTACCTCGGCTTAACCAAATGTGCGACAGTGAAAAGAGTACCGAGAACGATGCAAATACCACCCACGACCACGTAGGCAATCCCCATGAAGGGGTTCTTGCCTCCCATAACGGTCCGTGTGGAGATCAGGATTGACTTTGTACCACCGTACTCCGTCACTGGAAAGTCTATTGTTTACACTTGTTAGGAGCCAACCCAAACGACAAAATGGGGGGAGTGATAGAACACTGAGTACGTACGGTCATCAATTTCCAACCGATAAGTCCCAGCAGCCATAGGGGTAGTATCATTCCTCCTTGAGAGCTTGCTAAAAGTAGGCAGCCCTGCAGTTCTCATCCAAACCATAAACTCCTCATCCTCATGGAGGTCTGGTATGGGGTTATCCTCGGTATATCCGTTCGGGTATCGCTTCTGCCAATTCGGCGGCGGGACCACTTCCCACGGTTTATATTGCGTAGTTTTGATAAGCTCCTTGTCGCTGTCCCAGGCAATACCTTTGTTGGTCATAAAATATGTTCCGTTATTAACAAGATCCGGACTGTGGATTGAATCATTGAATAAGGAGTTGGCAATCAGTCCACAGGGATAATAGGCTTTTCCGGTGACCGGATCTATCCTTAATGGGTCACATGAACTCCCGGATATGGTACCGTTGTCGAGAGGTTTGCCCTTCAATTGTTCCAGATCCAAAGATTGAACGTATCTCCGATGATTCTGATAGAAGTTTGTCAGGCGATAGTAGAGAAACACGGGAGGTCCGATGGTATCTGGAATGTCGAATATCAGCGAGCAGACAGTCGTAGGAATCTCCACCGACGTCCCTTTCAGGGTCCTGTTAACAACTTTACGCTGCCACGTTGGGATGGAAGTAGGTTTCGAAGACTTGAAGGAAGACTTGACTTTGTCTGCGATCTGAGCTACATCAGGAGAAGGAGGTGCTTTCTCTGCACAATCGGAGTAATCAATCACGATTTCCTGTACCTTGATTGTTGCAGACCGTCAGAAGCAGGCGCAAAAACGCACTAAATATGTAGAATTAAAACCTACTTGGGAACTCGCCCAGATCAAGAGTCCTCCGATAGGCGCAAATATGATACCCACAATGAAAAAAAGAGGCAAAACAGTTTTGGGGGTCAGGATCGGTCTGATACGGTGACATCAGTAATTGCAGCCGCAGCCCGAACATATCATGCTGCAACTCACTGCCAGGCCTTCAGGCGCTGCTGCCGGAAAGCAGTATCTGGTTAATCCACTCTGTGAGTATAATGCACCAAAAAAGAACTTGATGGCGAAAGCGCAGAGAGGGGGGGGAGGGGGGGCGGGGTTCCGCACTGGCCGGTCTCCTGCTTTTGGGCTTCCTGTCGCTGTCTTTCTCCCTCCAGTGAGGATCCTGCTCATCCAGAGACTCGCCACGAGCCACTTCCGTTTGGGACATTGTTGCCAAAGCTGCCCCGGTATCGGTCGATGTGCTGGATACCGGACGATGTCAAGGTTGGAGAATGTTGAGGTTGTAAGAGTGTCTCGGAAAGCTGAGGCTACTATGGAGAACCGGCGGATGACGAGGCTACTGTACTGTACGCAGTACGGCTCGGTTGGCCGGTGCGGGCCCTGAGCATCGCCGAAGTGGCCGAACAGAGTGCAAGACCGTACAGTTTTGGCATCCAACACTTTCAGAGGAGGACAAGCCAGACCAGGGCAAAAAGATTATCTGTTGATAACCTCAGGTGCTGGTGACTATTGTGCATACTACTTGCTTTCTTGTTTAACGCATGTATCCCAGATCTTATTCCGACTGGATCTCAAGGATTAAATGTTACCAGCAGACTACTCCTAGCACAGCTTGTACTCTCCTTGTGCGCAGATCATTCTAGTGCTAATAATATTGAAAGCACGGATTGAACAGAACAGTTATCTTGTTGTTAAAAGTATCCATAAACTTTAAAAGGATAAAAGACCATCCTCTGTAGAGAGCTTGTATCCTATCGTCAAAAAGGTACACAGTCTCATTGGGCAGTGAATAAATAAGCTGAGAGTTCCAATCTGCTTTCGGATACTCTGTGCAGAAGGTACATAGTACTGTGGTGGATTACAGTGGGATTCACTGGTGCGCCTACAGACAGGCATTCCGGTCCAATTCCAGCGTTTTAATGCTGCCTTTTGATATTGCTGCCGGCCATGCTTACTGCCTTCCCATACTGAATGTCAAAGATCATGTGATAAGATACAGCTTCTTAATATATACTCTGTATAAGGATATCAGTGATTTTATCATCAGTGCTTATTGGTATATATTTACAGTTCTTCTGATTTGTTTGATTTATGATCTTATCATGTCTGTATCTATAATCTCTTTATATATCTAGTTCTATGCAATGAGACTGTGTATATGATGAGGCCATCACTTTTCCAAAATCGGGCATCTTGTCACATGGCAGCAATACCACACTGCCCTCATGTATGATGTCATCTACCTCACAGTCCCCAGTTAGTTCAGTTAGTCCTTCACAACAATGAGATACAAGATTCATGATCCTACCAATGGTCATAGCTTAGCAATTGATACCATTCAACCGGCCATTCAGACTCCAATTAGGACCCTAGGACTGCTGTTTGACCTGCCATTAGACATGTACGGAATACATACGGTGGCACTACTCCATACTGAGTATGGACTAAGCACGCACGCCTCCCCGAGGTCAGTAATTATTAGTATCTACCCAATGTAGACGGGAAACAAATCCAACTTGGTCTAGCAGCCACCAGACGTAGCATGGATACTGGCTCCGAGGCACCTCTGTACATGCTTTACTTTGAACTTCGCTGAGGACCGTGCGGGCTACGAGGTCACAAGGTATTATTAATTGTTAACAGGCGAAACTACACACCACAGGAGAAAGCTTCATCAATGACTACTTGTCCATTCTCATACTAACTGATATAAAGAATCTCATATGGGGTATTGGGAATGTGCATCGTTCCGAGTTCGCTGAACCCCGACAACACAACTGGATGCGAAAAAGAAAAACCCTCAATCAGACCGTCAACTGAAGCCCTGACCAAAAACGCCAACCCTCAGCTACCCTGGTCCGAGGGAAATGCATACTGACCACAATGCAGAAATGTATGAAAGTCCAGAACGGCCCTTTATGTGAGTCACAAAAACATGGGCCATTGGAGAGGAATGGGAAGGTGTACTGCAGATAAAGAAGAATGAAAGTCACGAACCAGTGCCACACCTGCCTTACCATGCATCATGTAATCTGATCGCTAAAAGGTGACTGACGAGCAGAGACCTGCTACACCCAACAATCACCAGCAACCATATTTGAGATGGACAGAAAAAGCAGATACTAACAACCGGTCTTCAAAGTGTCGCATATGGGGCGACAACAAGAAAAGGGGTAGACAATTTCCAGTTATCGCCTTCTAAACGCGAAATCAGAGAGAAGTTGGCCTAAGACGGCTGCAAGTCACATGAATAAGTGGGTTCCCTGAATCGCATGGGTATTTCATTTTCGATACTTTTCGAAGTGTTCGGGCTTGAACCATCCCACCCTCTCGTATGCAGTCCAGAGTTTACTGGCTTTGTTGACGTCGATTTTGCACGCTTGCTGTGCGTCAGTCTTCCGAAACTCCTTGCCAATATTTAACGCCTTGACACGAGCCTCAAAGATGCGACGCTTGCTGCAGAGATATGTCGCACATGAGAGGCGCAGAGTAGCAGCAAGGTTGAGTTCAGCAGGGTTAAGGGCATGGCGGTCAGGATCATTGCTAAGGTCAAGCATCTGGCCTTTCCAGTCCGCCTTGAGGGCTTTCGTGTTGCCTCCAAGAGTCTCTATCGGCGGAGAATAGTCCTTGATAGAATTGTAATCAGTGTCATCTCTATTTGTCCCTGTTGCCCGAGGAGGTTTGGGAGTAGAGGAAGGAGGCACATCAAACGAATCCAGGGTCTTTTGTTTCGGCGTAGATCTAGGTGTGCGCTTGACTCGAGGCGCTCGCTGTGCACGTGTCTGGGTGACTGCAGTTCGCTTAGGAGGTGCAGGTGCAATCTTCTTCAGTTTCGTGTCAACTGTTTCGGGGCGGTATCGATTCATCATACCCAGCTGACGCTCCAGAATCTCTCGCTCCTGCCTTGCCCAGGCTGCTGGGTTGCGATTGTATTGAGTCGAAACAACGGGCACACAGGAAAGCGCCAGGAGATATTCATCACGCGTCGGTTTGTTTAACTTGTTCTCGAACCTCGCCATGTGTGACGTGATGTGCTGGTCGACGAGCGCTTCCGCAGCCGCTGGGAGGACAGGCCCAAAGAGCGGCTCATCGGTGGCGACGTCCGCAACTGAGTCATTGCGAGGAAAGAGAACCGGATCTCTGGAGGAGCTGACCACGATATCCCTATCGATCTGCTCTGAATTTGACTTCCTCTTCTTGTTTCCCGTATATGGAGTGACAGGTGGCGATGGTAGGTCCGTTTCTGACTGCGTGCGCTTTCGATCAGCGGCGATAGGAGGAAGCTTGACCTGATTGAAAGATGACTCTTGAGACATCGTCGATGGGGAAAATGTAGAGTGGAAGCTGTCAAAAGGTTTGGCCTCTGGAGGAGACATCAGGCTGGAGACTGATGGTAGACGATTCATGTTGGTATCGTTGCTTTGTCTGGACTCCAAGGCAGCAGCGGCAAATGCGGTCATCACCCTAAAGAATTCTGTGACAAACCGTGTAGGAATCCTGGCGATTAAATTGAGGGGATAAAAGAGGGATTGGGCAATAAACAACGATGCCGGTGGAAGATATATCACTGAAGGCGATAGATGACGACGTCTGATGCGCAAGGCAATGTGGAAGTCAATGGAAGTTAGGTCAAGGTGCTGGCAAGATGCGCACGTGAAGGTGATTTGTCAGTATGGTCTCTTTGTGTTCTCTAGTGGCGATAGGGAGAACGTGGTATGGGTCTCGGTGATAAGGCTGACAATGACCGAACTGGATGACAGCTAGAGCAAAGTCCCACAGATCTTGACCAGTCAAGGTGTGAAGAGGTCACAATGACTAAATAGATATTCAGATGAAACAGATGAAATTGAAGATGGATGTGTAAAATGTAACTCGAATGCGTCAGAGACTCCGGCTAAGGTTGTCGCAAGATCAGAGTAATACTGCGGGGGTGTGGTGAGGTGTGGACTCCACCCTTCTGGAGCGGGCGGCTGCTTGTTCTTTGGTTCTAGCCAGCAAAGCAACCAAAGAGTTCATGGAATAAGTCAAAGGATGAAGGACCGCGCCAAAAGAAGGAACGCTTGGAAAAGGCTGCGAATGAATAAGTAATGCGCTCTCCTGTGACAGGAAAGTGGAAGTGGTATCCAGAAGATGGCAGAAAACAGAGGCTGCAATTGATGCTAGAACACAATGGGAGGGGGAAACTTGACGCCCAGGCGGCGGGGGCGGAGAGAGGGGGGGGGGGGGTTTGGAAGGGGAAATGGAAGGACAATCTGTGGATAATGGATGACCAGTTTCAGGCTGCTGCCTTTTGGCTAAGGCTGGGCTGGTCAGGCTGAAGATGGATGCAGCTTCTGCGTCACAGGCTGACAGGGCAGGCGATACTGTTAATTTTGGCTGCGCATCTAAAAGGATCCCCGGTCCTGCACAATCAGTATCTGGAAACATCCAGCACTAGTCAGCCCATCAGAACAGAACTGTCCCTCAGCATCAAAGATCAAGGAAGAAACAGCAGTCCCACGGGCATTGCCCGCCTCATGATCATCTCACATCCGTCACCTGTTCTCATGCAAAGGAGGGTCAGCAGCCTCCCCAGTTATACAGCTGGTGTACCTGTTTGTGCACGCTGCCTGCTCACAAATTGTACACCGTGTCTCAATTGTGCTAGTCACCTGGGCAGGCAACCGCCGAAAGTAGTCAGTCACTTGAAACATCAAGCCAGACCTGAGAGAATTCTGGCTGTCCTGTGTTGATTGAGGCAGCTGCCAATGATTTGCATGACAAGGTATATGGTGACCTGACTATTTTGCGTGATGGGCAGCAGCCACCATAGTGCATGCAGCATGACTACATTGGAGCCCTGGAGCAAATTGACTTTCACTTAGTGGGGAAGGGTGCCCTGCTGGACAGTCCAAAGTCTGGACAGGTTCAAGGATTCTGGGGACTATAACACTAGGCGCCAGGCTCAGCCCCAGTGTGGAGTGGTAGGCTGCTTGTGCCCAGCGACAAAGGCAATTGGCTAATTTGACGAGGAAGGGGGGAAAGGGTGGGGTGGGGTAGCAACACCTGGTCAGCTAAAGTCACAGACAAGATAACAGTCAAAGATGCAAAGATTGTGTGGGTGTGAGGCTAATCTCAGGTGCTGCATCACTACCGAAAGAGCTGCAGGATGCCAGAAGTAGGCCGGGGCTGTTGAGCAGGACTGAATATATTAGCAGCTGGAGAGACTGGTACAGATGGCCTATCAGCTTGAGTATATTAGGCTGGATCTTGAAACTCAATACCAGGGGTGAGTAAAGGGAAGGTGGGAAAACAAGCAAGGGAACAGGGGAATGGAGAAAAAGAGGATAATACATAGATATCTAGGTACCTAGACAACTTAAAAGAAGTTTATTCAATAAGATGTGAATCTAAGAACTTCATGAAACAGATCTAATGAAGACCTTTTGGAGAACTAAATAAAGGTAAACAGTAACTAAATCTAGTATATCTACTCAATATAATATAATATACTTTATCTGACTCTAGTTATATAAATAGGAACTTTTGATTGACAGTATATTACTACTTTATAAATTCAGCCAATTATAATATCCCAATTATAATATCTTGTTAGATGCTTAAATATTAACTATAACTTATTTGCAGACCTTAATATAACTATATAGATGATTATAGTAACTGTTATTTGTAGAGTGAAGTATCTGTAAATTCTGCTAAATATATATAAAAAGTAGTATAATTCTGTTATAGCAGAGTTATCCTCTTAAGCTTTAGCTGTTAAAATATTCAAATTAGTGTATTTTTTTAGTAATTAGAGTTTTCTTTAGCTAATATACTCACTGTTTTCCAGCAATATATCAAAGGCAGATTTCTCCACCAAAATTACAGTTATAAAACTCTTATTCTCTCCTCTAATACAAGCTGTTAAGCCTATTAACATATTTCATTGCTTAAGGTTAAAGATATATCTAAATCTCTTTAAAAAATATAGCTAACAACTTGATTTCTAGAATTGTAACATTAAAACTGTTAGTATAAGCTGCTGAAGATGAATTTATCTAAATCTTTAAAACTATCTTTTATCTAGAACTGATTCTAATAATTTATTGTCAGCTCTTTATTATCACACCTCTGTCACCACTTGATACATGTAACACTTATTACATAGCTGGTTCTATATAATTAAGTAGTTATTAGTTAGTTAGCTAGAGAATAAATAATATTCAGGAAATGAATAATTCATTCAATAATCTAATTATAATAATGTAGCCTGTAAGTTAGATAGATAAGTCAGTAAGTCTCTCACTATACAACATATCTTTTTATAAGCTATATCACAACAAATAAATTATCTATATATACTGATCAGATTTTAATGACTAAAGCATGTTCTAGTAACATAATCCACAACTGAGCAACACATACAACTGAGTGATGCAGTTTTGCTGCACTCACCATGTTTTTTGAAGCTTTTCAGCCATCAACACTATTAAATTAGACTATCTTGTAGTTGAATATATAGCTATTTACTAGGACAATTTCTTATAGTATGTCCAACAATCTCACAGCCACTGCAGCATGCTGGAGCTTGCTGGTGAGGCTTAGGTGTAGGCTCATCAACATGCTTATTAAGCTGCATATCAAGCTGCTGAACACAATTTTGATCTTTCTATATAAATAAAACAAGATTATTATCTAGAATAGCACACTTTCTTGCCTTTTTTTTATTTTCTGCTTGTTCTCAGCCTATAGAACTTTTATTTCTTGTTGAAGAAAAAGGTTTATATTTATTGCTATCTGCATAGCCTTTTCAAGATATTGAATATAAGATATTAGACTGCTGAAGAGCTTTCTTGTACTAAGGCTTTTCTGTAAGCTGCAAACCTTGCAATCTAGCTGGTGAGGATTCTGAAGTGTTTAAAAAGCAGAGAAGATTGAGCCTTCAACAAAAAATAGTATTAGTATATAAAGTTGAAAGATAATCTTTTTAAGAACTTAGTTTTTATTAAATGGCTTGAGACCAGTTTCTGTGAAGCCACTGCATATATTCTCTCTAGTAAATACTTTTTTGTGAGCAAGTAGATAGAGAGATAAGAAATCCTTCTTATCAATATAATTATTGTTAGCAGCTATTATTCCCTCAACCAATTTCTTATACACATGTTTAAGCAGGCCAAAAACACTAATATCCAGTGGTTGTAGAAGATAAGAGGTATGAGGAGGCATACAAAAACAGATAATTGCATTCTTCTTACAGAAAATATCAAATTCTGCAATCTGATAGCTAGAATGACTATTAAGAATAAGCAATCACTTTGCATCAGTTAAATAGTATTTAGAATGTGGTTCAAACATCTCTTTTAGCTAGTGAAGGCCTATTTCATCTGTTGTCTAGTTATTCTGACTTCTCATAAGAGCATAGCCCTTATTAAAAAGAGCAGGTTCTTGAAACCAAGCAGCTTGTTAAAATCCTGCTTTTAAGATAATCTATAGAGATATATAGATCCCTTTTAAGCTCACATATTTAATAATTATGACCTATTTGCAATTCTCCTGAATAACTCTCTGAGGTCTTTTACTACACTCCACTGCAGTAATGACCTTAGAGATAGAACAGAATTCTATTGCAAAGCCAGTTTCATTAAAATTCCAGATATCATTCTTATAAATATCATGTTTCTGAATAGCTTTTTGTATAGTCTTAAATCACTGTCTTATAACATTTGGATCCTCCTGCTTTGCATGTTGATATAATATGTGTCAGTTATATTGTGTACACAGTGCTGGGTGGCACTTGATAAAGTTATATACCCAGTTGATATCAATAAATGCAGTAGAATCTTGTGTCCATTCATAAAGTAAAATCTATGCTATTTTATGCAGAAACTCTGGCTGAATTGAAAAGCCTCACTTATCTGTATCTAGCAGTTGCTTGGTAAGGACTTCCTCTTCAATAACTGTCAATTTATGGCCATTGGCACATGTTTCTGAGCATGGTTTTCTTCCTTCAAGCTGTTTGTGAAGGGTAGCTTCTGACACCTCAAATATATTAATAGCTTTTCTTTTTGATTGAATTTTTTGATTTCTAATAGCTGAAATAGCCATTTACATTCAATTTTCTTGAGAAAGAGGCATTTTGCATGATAGAAATAGAAAAAAGATGTGTTGAAGAATATTGATGGTAGAATGTTTTGAGGGGGCGGGGAAACTGCATTGCTCGGTTGTATGTGTCACTCAGTTGTGGATTACGTTAGTATATTTTAATAAATTATATAAGCTGCACTGAAGCAGTGCCTGCTTTATTGATTATAAATCTAATTGCTTAATTATTTTTTATATGCTTAGTTAGCTTACTGAGCACGCTGCAGTCTCTTTACAGATATCTTAATAACTACATAGAATCTAGATGTATTTCTCTTTCTTTTTTAATATTAATTGACAATTTATAACTCTCTATTTTTTATATGAAAGGAATAGCATTATATATTATAATATAACAGTTCTTAATTAACAATTTTAACGGATATAAATATTCACAAAATCTATAATAAAACTGTAAGATATTAACTACAGTATTATTAAACTATAGATTAAGTTATAATATTTCTTAATATCTTTTACTGTTACTTGTTTATTTCTAGCTGCATATCAATAAGTTTATATAAAGTTATTTAAATCAGAGAGTATTCACAATAGATTTGCAGTCACAAAATTAATTTTATACAAATTTAATCAAGTTCTTTTAAAGCTCTATATTTAATTAAAGACTTTAATATTCTCTAACATCAATTATGACAATCTATAAGTCCCTTAAATGTCTAGGACATCTTATAATATTAAAAACTGCAGCAGCTCAATTTGAGACAATCAAAGCCCTACTTAAATATTATATATATATAGTTCTTTAAGATCCACAGATTAAGCATCAAATCAGTTTATTGAAAATTGAAAAATGACAATATATGATATAGTTATTTTTGTAAAGGAAAATCAGAAATTTCACTGCAAATAAGATATAAAAATAAAAATAAATTATTTTAAATAATCACTAAAAGATGTAAAGGATAAGCGATATGTAAAAAAATAAGATGCTTAATACAAATTAATCGAATTCTAACATTAAATAAATTTTATGACTATCAAGAATCAACATTCAATATTTTCTCTTTATAGTTCTTAGTATGTTGATCAAAAACCTGCTTTAATCAAAATAATCTAAATTAATTATTAATTCAGCTATTGTCACTGACTCCAATAACTTTAGTTGATTATTTTGAAATCATATTGCTTAATATGTTTTATAAAAATAATTATAATTGATAAAGCTTATTTATATTACATTGACTAATTTTAATAACTATAGTTTATTTATAACTATCAGATTGCATAAAATTGAATAACTAATATTTTTTAATTTAGTAATTTTTTAATTATAATCTCATTGCAAAGTTAGTCTTATTAAAAAAACATCTTTATTTATAATCTTATAATGTAATCCACAAGCCACCTAAACACCCAACTGAGCCAAACACCTCTCTCATCTGCATCTCCTATACAGAAATTGAAGCTTTGTTATCTACTTAAAAAAGCAATTAAAAAATTAAGAATTAAATCAATTAAGATATTGAGTTCTTTTATACCCAATAATATTACAGTTGCTGCACCTCAGCAGAATATATATAAGATAAAGAAGCTATCTTCCTGACTGAAGCAATTAAGGCTTCAGAAACCTGATTCTAACTTTATATAAGCTTCTAAGCTTCTTGAACTAAAAGATCTTTTGTATAAGACAGCTAATTAATTGCTTATACTTCTGCTTTTGCTTCTTATTTACAATATATAAATCATAATTTTTCTTGCACTGCATTATTTATAATTAATTGACAGCTTTCAATAAGCTAATTTAATGTAGTATTTGTAGGGCTTAAAGAACTCTGAGTACACTATTTTAGTAAGATCTTAATTGTAGTTGCTTGATGCTATAATTTACAATGTTATAAGATGTTTCTGATATTTAATTGGCCCGTAGATCCTCAGAACAGCTTTTAAATATCAAAGAAATTCTAAGCTATATATTGAGCTGTAAAAAAATCTATTTTAAATTAAATAATATTAGTTTAGTTGCTGCAAAACCATTTTTGATATTCTTTAAAGTTTTTAAACAAGCTTTTGAATATGCTGTAAGAAAATCTAGATTATTAATATAATTGATTTTAAGCTATATACTTTTCTCTATTAAGTAGCTGTATATCTGCTTCAGAACTGCAAACAGTCAACATCAAAAAAATTATAGAAGATAAAGTAAATGTGATAATAGACAAATCAGTATAATATTATTCTAAATGCAGATCTAATCAGATTAAGAAATTAGATAGCTTTCATGCTTATCAAGAACTAATATTTAATATTTTGTATATAGAATAAAGAGATCTTGAAATCATAAGATGCCATATATTTATAGTCTACCTATTAGAGCTAATCTCAATTTTTTAATCGCATAATAAAGTCTCATTCTTATATTAGATCTGTAGATAAGTTTTTGCTTTAAATATTATTAATTATAATAAAAGAGCTCATTCTATTAAATTGATTAATTTAATAACTGAAATTCTTTTTAATTCTTAAGCTATATAAGAACAGAATAACTCAGCAGTCTCCGCTGTAATAATTATTTTTATAAAAGCAATTAAGTCTATTACAAAGCCTGTCTTATCAAGATTATAGATTATTAAGAATATTATATTATTGGATAATGCTCTGTACACACTTAGGCCACTTATAAATAATCTTTAAATTCTTGTATTTGACACATTAATAACTATATCTTTGTAAATATTATATTTTTTAACTCTTTATAATAATTAATAGTTATAGACCCAGTTATTGCTAATATAATATTGAGGATCTAATGAATTATATTCAAAAAGAAGAATATTAGTTATATCTTATATAAAGACTGACTGAGTAGCTGCTCCACATCTATCTAATAGAAGTGTATACTCTTTAGTGATTAATTTAACAGCCAGGCCAGACTTTTTTATTGATAAAAATATAATAGCATTATTTTATAATATAGTTCTTTCTAGCTAGACATTTAATTATATTAAACTAAAGAGACATAGGATAGATATTAGATTTAATAGTTTTATTTAAATTTCTAATGTTAATAACAACTTTATATAACATAGTTGACAAGTGAGCAAGCCACACAAGCAAGTGAGCCACCTCCCAACCTATGCAATGCATTCAATGGATTCAGCAATCAAAATGCCAGCCACATCAAGCAATTTAACTGCCTAAAAAGAAGGCAGAATTCTTCTTGCTATTTAAACATTTCAAAAGATTAATTTTATTAATACTGCTGTGCACGTATATAACATTTCATATTCTATTTGTTTTTTTTATCTTTATAGATGTGTTATATATACTGATTTAATCTTAAATAATTTAAAGCCCATCAACTATTAAGGAATCTGTGAAATATTAAATATAGATTAATATAGGCTTTCTTTTAAATCTAATTATTAATATTTAGCAAATAACAAGTCTATTATTAATAGACTATAATCTATTATATTATATATGCTGTATCACAGTGGTGTTTACTTTACTAATCATGAATCTAACTGCTTAATAATCTCTTTATACACTTTATTAGCTTGCTATATATATTGCAGTCCTTCTGTATCTATTAAAATATTTTAATAGCTGTATAGAATCTAGATATAATTCTTTTTTAATATTGATTAATAATTTATAACTCTATTTTTCTGATAAAAGAATAATATCAGATATTGCAATTTAACAGTTCTTAATTAGTTGATTGAAAGTTTGATTTACTGGACTTAATGGGCTTTGTAAATAATATTTTAACAGATGCTTAAGAGCCCTAGTGTGAAGCTCCAATTTCTTGATATTATGAGACGTTTCAGGGATCTAGCTAGAGTGCTGATTAATTACTATAATAAAATGTAGAAGATAATATTAGATAGATGTCTTTGTCTAAATATAAAGTTATAAAAGCATTTAATCTAATTAGAATTAATTTAGTAGCCGTAAATCTACTGCAGATATTAAATATAAATAGAGCTTTTTCTTATATATTGATATGCAATCAGAAAGTTTTATTTATTAATATAATTGATGCTCACTGCATGCTAGATTTAATCCTCTAATTATATATTTTTTAAAAATCAAGTGGTCAAAAAAGATGAGAGAAATATAATGATATGCATAATAGAATGATCATATTCTAAATATAAAATTGATGATCATTAAAAATTAATAATTGATATTTGTCAATTGCACAGATATAAATATACTTATAAAACATCTCTTTTATTTAATCATTCTCACAATATTAATCACTTAGTCAGGTGAAATATCTATATATTATAAAGCTTAATACATCTTTCCTATAAATATAATTATAAAAGATGAGGCTTATTCAGATAAATTAATTGATTTAATTACAGTTATTTATTTGCAATTCTCTGACTATATAGATTTTAAACAACTAGATTAATCTGATCTAATAACAATTTTTAATATTGATATTATATCTATTTAAAAATCAATCTTATCAAAGTTGTAGATATCTTGAGCAACCATATTATATTGTTAAATATATTTTGTATATATTAGAATCATTTAAAAATAATCTTTAAATCTTTATATTAAGTTTAGTAATAATTATATTTGCAGTTATATCTGGTTTGAAGCTTTGTATAATATTTAATGAAGTTTTGAACTCAATTTTTTGCTAATTGTATATATATAATATAGTAGTAGTTCATTTATTATATTAGTGTAATACCTTTATTATTATTATTATTAAATAGTTATTTTCTACTGTATAGATATTTTAATTCATTTGTTGTGATATAGTCTATGAAAAGAGGCATTGCATGATGGGGAGATGACTCTGCTTATGTAGCTTGCTTGTCAACTACATTAACATAATCAACCACCAAGCAGGCCACATCACTGAGTGGGCTACCCAACCACTACTAAATACATTAAATAATAAAATATGCAACAATAAGTTCAAAATTGAAGCTATATATACTAGATATCAATTGCTTAGCAGTTAGAATATTAAACTCTGATATAATCTAATAATTGTATGTGCTGTACTGCAGTGATGCCCACTTTGCTAACTGTAGATCTAACTGTTTAATCTCTTTATACATTTAATTAGCTTGCTGTGTATATTGTAATCTCTTTATATCTATTAAAATATCTTCAGTAGCTATAGAATCTAGATATATTTCTCTTTTTTGATGTTGATAGATAGTTTATAGCTCTTTACAGCATTATATATTGCACTGACAGCCCCTTAATTAATTAATTAACAGCTTGCTTTACTGGATTTAATAAGCTTTATAAATAATATTTTAAAAAGACACTTAAAATCCCTAGTCTGAAGCTTCAATTTCTTAATATTATAAGATGTTTTAGAGATTTAGAATGCTGATCAATTGCTATAAGATATAGAAGATGATATAAATATCTTTATCTAAATATAAAGTTGTCAAAGCATCTAATCTAATTAATATAGAATTAATTCAGTAGCTGCAAATCTATGCAGATTTAAATATAAATGAAGCCTTCTTTCTTGCATATTGATATACAATCAAAAAATCTTATTAATATAATTGATGTTTAGTTATGTATCAGATTCAACTCTAATTATATATCTTTTTTAAAGATGAAAAGCAGCAAACATTAAATGATTGAAGAAGATGAGAGGAATGTGATGGCATATATAATAACATAATTATATTCTGGATGCAGAACTAATCAAATTCAGATGTGATATAACTTTTATAATCATTAAAGATCAACAACTCATATTTGTTAATTGTATAGATATAGATATACCTAAAATAAATTAAGCTAATTATGTCTGTTAACAGCATTAACGTAATCAATCACCAAGCAAAACACTCACCAACACCATTATTATTAGATATCTAATTATCTCACCACACTACCCTTAAATTGAAGCTATTTACATGTAAAATAATTTATTTATTAGGGCAGCTGACCCTAGTATGACCTTGAATATTGCAGTTGCTGCACTGTGGTGGTGTATATCTTCTAGGCTGCATATCAGCTTGGTCAGCTGCCTCTGCCTGCAATTCTGCAGCTTGCTGAGCAAGCTGCTGGCCTTCTTCAGCAGTTAAAATCCTCCTGGTAGCAATATAGGATCTAGCTGTCTCTTGCTTGTGTTTTTGATATTGATTGGCCATATGTAGCTGCTTGATTTCATGCTCTAAAAGCACTGCATTATTCATTGCAATTTGGCAGCCCTTGATCACTTGATCAACTGCTTGACTAATTGGACTGGGAGAACTCTGCATATACTACTGCTAAAGACACTTGATTAGCTCTGACTGCTTCTCAAGCTCCCTAGCATTCTTTGGTGTTTCAGCAGTTCAGCTAGATAATTGATTGCTATAAAATGTGCCTGATGATGTAGATATTTTTAATTGAATATGAAGCTGATTAAGCACCTGCTCTAGCTTATATAAAACCAGGCCTGATGCAGCAAATCCACTGCATATATTAAATACAGTCAGAGCTCACAGATGTACTTGCTGATAAATAGTGATGAAATTCTTCTTATCAATATAATTGATGCCATGCTGTATATAGATCTGGGTTTGCTGCCTATATGTATGTTTTAATGGCCTAAAGCAGGCAACATCAAGTGGTTGTAATAGATGTGATGAATATGGTGGAAGATATAGAGGAATAATCATGTTCTCAGTGCAGAATTGATCAAATTCAGCAGATGTATGGCTGCTATGACCATCAAGAATTAGCAGGCAATATCTGCCTGCTGTACAAGCTTTAGTATGCTTATCAAAAACATTTTTTAGCCCAAGCATTTCTAGCTTATTAGTGGTCTATCTATTATTGCTAGTCCCAATTGCCCAGCCCTTTAGTAGATCTGGATACCAATTAGATTGATGATTCTTGCCAGCAAAGATGATCATTGAGGGCAGGGCCCAGCCAGCTGCATTAATTACCTCAATCATAGTCACCTATTCTCTGGTTGTATTGCTTTAGGCTGGCTCCTAGATTCAGAGCCAGTAACAACCTTTGCTGTTGATATCATGCCCATTGAAAAGCCAGTCTCATCAAAGTTGTAGATATCCTGTTTAGTAATGCTATATTTTTATACAGCCTTCAGAACATGCTGAAACCACTCTTTAATAAGCTTTAGATCCTCACATAGAGCCTGTTGATGATTATATCTGCAGCTATATTTGGATTTGAGCTCATGGTGGCAATTAATAAATCTTCAGACCCAACATTGGCTAACAGTAGCTGATGCATTCAACCAGCTAGATAGTAATAGACTGGCTATATCTCATACAATGATGATTTATGGTGGTAGTCCCTGTTGGTTCATCAATAATATCCATTTGACAAGCATAGATTCTTCAGTGGTGGTGAGCTTTTTGCTGTTTGGTATTGCATCTATACATGCAGTACACCTGCATAGGCAGTTATAGAGTGTTGAATGTGGCACATTATATGCCTGTGCAGCAGCTCATATGCTTTTAAATTGACCATCATTGAAAGCTTTAATTGCAAGCAAGATATGGCTCTCCTGATGAACTGCTAAATCTGCTGTTTTGCGTGGCATTTTGGTGGTTGAAGTTCATGAGCATGTTGTGTAGTTTGGTGGGGTGTTTCACTCAGTGATCTGTTTTGCTCGGTGATTGATTATGTCAATTTAACTGCTTATAAAAACTTAATTACTATAGAGTTTAGATAATCTATAAGTGAGTGAGACACCTCCCCATCAGTGATGCATTGTGTCATCTTCAACTACCAAGATATCATCAAAACAGGCTGAATTTCATGCTCATAAAGAAGAATTTTCTTGTCATTAAAGATTTTTAGAATGATAAATTTTTAAATGTTAGAGCTACTGCTCATACATATAATCTTTATTTAATTATTACTTATTATCTATCTAAATTTTCTTGCAGAGCTGTAGAAGACTATCTTTGAAAAATTAGATATTAATCTTCTCTACTTAACTTTATATTATCTCCAGATTAAAATTTGCTCTTTTTTAAATGTCCTAATAGCTAATAGGATTTTGCCTTCTTGATGAGAGGCTTTTTTTATTTGAATTCATGAATATTTAATAATTTGTTTTGAGAAGATGCATTGCAGATGGGAAGTGAGCCACTTGCATGAGGATTATGTTATTGACACTGCTTATTAATATAATTTAGAGATAAGCAAACCAGTGACGGAAGGAAAATAAGAAGATATTAAAATTAAATATTTCAGAATATAAAGCTTAAGAAATTGGTTAAAAGTTTAATCTATTAGACTTAATAAGCTTTATAAATAATGGTTTAATAGATATTAAGAGCCCTGATATAAAGCTTCAATTTTTTAATATCGTAAAATGTTTCAAAGATTTAAATTAAATACTGACTGATTGCTATAAGATATAGATAATAATATAAATATCTTTATCTAAATATAAAGTTGTAAAAGTATTTGATTTGATTGATATAAAATTAATTCAGTAGTTGCAAATCCACTGCAGATATTAAATATAAATAAAGCTTTTTTATATAGATATTAATATGCAACCAGAAAATGTTGTTTATTAAAAGAATTGATGTTCATATGTTAGATTTAATCCTCTGCTTATATCATTTAGCTGCTTTATAATAATAAACAATAAAAATTAATGTAATTAGATAATATTATTATTGAATATTTGCTATTTTTTAATGCAATCCTTTAAAATTATAGTACCAGAGAATAGATGCAGTGATAAAAACTCTTTAATATATAAAAATCTCTTATATTTTTAAAATCAGCTTGAATCTGTTTCTTAGCTTAGACCTTTTTAATAATATTTTTTAACTAATTCTCAAATATTTAAAGATTTTATGGTATCGTCTATTATAGTATAGTTTATAATCTAATTATTAAATAAGATACTGACATATTTATCAGTTTTTTGTTCAATAATGTACTTGGTCTCACGAGAAGTTGCTGTACTTTAAATGACTTTATTAATAGCTTTAAAGACAGAGCTGAAAGTAGTCTGACTAGAGCTGATAAAAAGAATCTTTATCTAAAAAATATAACTTAAAAAGTATATTATACTTATAACAGAACATATTTCTAATTTTTAAAATTAAGTTTATAGATTAATGTGTTCTATATTTATCCTGAAATAAATTCTATTGATAGATTCAACAAATAACTTCTATTAGTATAAAAGATTTTTTAATCAATTTTCTATCTAAAAATATAATCTAATTATACCCTTACAAAATGAATATTTGGGAAAATATGAGTTGAAATATGCCAGATTTGCTGGAAAATGAGTTCAGGCAGAAACTTTTGAACTAGTACTGTATATTAATTATCAAACTTAAGAATGAATAACTGTGTTAAATATTTTTTATAAAGATATAGAAGCACTTTTTTAAAGACAATTAATTAATACTAACTTAAAATGCTGTTTAGCTTTTATAGCTGTAAAGCTAGGTATTCTAATAATATTATTATGCTTAAAAATGTAACTAACTTCTTTTGTAATTAAATCAAAACTGATGTTAATAGCTGTGTTCAACTTAATACTATAATGTAATTGGACACCAAGCTGGACACAGACCCCTCTATTTGCTCCCAACTACCACTCAACAGCTTCCTCCTATCATCAAGATGCCCCCCAAAACAGCAGATTTCTTCAACTTCTAAAGAAGGCTGTATTTGCAGTTAAAGTCTATTAAACTGATCAGATATTAAGCATAAAGACAGCTGCTAAGATATATAAAATATCAGATCTATACTTTATTAACTGTCTCAAAGGCTATACTGTATATATAGATATAACATCAAATAATTAGAAACTTACTACTGAGGAATCTTCACTCATTATAGAAATATTAAATATGGATCAATGAAGCTTATCATTATAGTAAGATACTGTACACAATATTGATCAATCTAATATTATTTGATTGAAAAGAAGCATCTTTAACTATAAATAATATTTATTAAATGCTATGAAGAACTTCAGTCTAAATATAATTGCAAATATAATTATCAGCAAGCTCAATATAAAGATTTAAAAATTATTAACAAATGGTTTCAGCTTATAATATTACACAAAAATATAATATTCTGAAATAAGATATCTACAACTTTGATGAGACTGATTTTTAAATAAGTGTGGCATCTACAGTAAAGATTATTTCTGACTCTTATTATATTATTAATTATATTAGAGCTCTGCAGTTAGACAATCAAAAATAATAATTATTAAGACAATTAATATAACTAACTGAGTTTTATTATAATTATTATTTTAACAAAATCTATGAATCTATATAGTATCAAGATATATCACATGATTAAATGATTGATATGAGTGAAAATAGATGGACCAATAATAAGCTATATATAGTCTGACCAAAAGAGATGTTTAATAAGTATCTAGCAGTATATACAGCTGAAAATATTGTTTACTAATTTTAAATAATTAAAGTTATATAATTATAAAGTTTGATCATTTCTGCAAGAAGCATCAAATTATATCTCTTTATATATTATCTTATTATATTGATTGCAGTCTCTTGATATTAGCTGCTTTATATCATTAAAATATATGATTAATAGATTTAGACCAGCATACAGCTTAATATTAACTATATTAATAAATCAGACTTTCTGACTATATAATATACATATATATAGATGCTATCTGTGTTTAATATACAAAATGGATTTGCTGTTACTAATTTAGAGTATACTCTATCAGCTAGATAGAGTGTTATTATATCTTAATAATTAATTAAAGACATCTATATCATCAACTTTTTTATAGCTCAACTAGCTAGACTGCAAAAACATTATATTTAACTTAAGATCTATATATAATTTAGATATGGCTAATTAAATATTTAGTGAACTAATTATTATTCTTAGAGCCCATTAAATCAAGCAATTAGTAAACTAATAGTTCTCCTGTATTTTTTTAAAGTTCTACTAAAAAGTGTTAATTACATTTAAATTTAATGACTTGCTAAAATTTCAATCTGAATTTATAAAATTCTCTAAGTTGTCATACTTTATATAAAAATATTATAGTTATATCTCTATTTCTGTCAAAAGGATGAAGCCTTAGAAGGAGATATAGTGACATAAAGTCCAATAAGGGGTAACAAGAAGACTAGACACAGGGGACAAAGAAAAGCGCAGGGTACATGATTAGAAATAATATATAGTAGATGAGGAAAAGGGACTATGGTCAGTCCAACTTTCAAGAGACTGCTAGTTTGGAGGAAAGACAGAAAAATATATTAACAGACCAACTATTATAAAGAAGAATATAAGAACACTTTTTTCTCAGATAAGATTACTTCTCTTGATTGTGTCTTATTCTTTATAAAGATCTTAGAATCTAGATATTTAACTGGTTTACCTGTCTTTAGTTCTTTGACCTCTATCAACTATCTCACTTTAAGAATAACTGTTTAACTGTTAGATAGTTGATACCTTTTAACAATAAGACACCCTCATTGTGAGTACTGGTGAGAGCAAAAAAATCAATCATATCTACAGTGAGTTGACTGATCAAGCAACCTACTACTGCTGTTAAACCACCTGCTGCAAGTGTTAATACTGAAAAAGTTATCAACATGAAAGTTGTGAAGAAGTCACAGGAATATATAACTCATTTGGCAAGCTAAGTTCAGATAATGCAGTCACTTAAAGACATCAAGATTGCCAAGGCAGAGATATTTGAAGACAAGAGGTCTACCCTAAGAAGATATCTGACATCAATGGACATACATATTCAAATCAACAATCTGTCTAATATAACTGAAAGTGACAAAGTTTTGGTTTTTTAGGGATCTATTTTTAAGAAGCAGTATTCAATTGGTTTATCATATATGAGACTTCAATGAGATATCATCAAGCAAGCAGAAAAAAGAGATCAAGAAATTATTTGAGTTATACTATACTATATTTAAAAGAAACTCAAAGCAATCTTTTAGAATTCTAATAAAGAGAGAACTGCAGAACAAAAGCTTTATACCTTGCAATAAACAACTTCTGTAATGAGCTATGTGTCTGAGTTTTATTAAATTGTGTCTTATTTAAACTTGAATGAATCTGCTCAGATGGTAAAGTTTTACCAAGGATTGAAGAGCAAGATCAAAGATAAAATATTGTATATTAATAGTTGTCCAGAGACTCTTAATGAGATGATTGAACAAGCAACAAAGATTGATAATTATTTGTATAAACAAAAGCTTGAGAATCAATAACTAAAAGTCTTAAAATTTAGTTGATCAACAATAGAATTCTCAAGAGAAATAAGACTAGAATAATAATGTGTTCATGAAGCTAGACACTACTATAATTAAGAGATTAAAGAAAGATCTCAGAAAAAAATACTTGCTTCAATATAGAAAGCCCAGACACTATGCTAAAGCATGTTGGCAAAGAAAATAAAGAACTGGATTGGCCACTCAGGATTTGGGGACCAAGACCTTAGCAGCAACAATTAGAAAGCAAAAGAAGATAAGAACATCTTCAGCAAGATTAATGTGAACTTTCAAGAAATAAATAACAGTGAGAAATATAAAACTGAGTATTATAAAAAATGACCAAAAAGATGATCCAGAATTCTGGGAAATTTTCAGAATTATTGCTTGAATAGAAGAAGAACAGATTGAAGAATATAAAAGCATGCATGAAGAAGACAAAAAGCTTAAAAAGCAAAAAGAAAATAATGATTACAAGAAAGATTGCTGCAGCAAGAAAAATAAAAAACATCTTAAGCATCTGAAAGAGAAAGATCATTATAAAAAACTAAGTATTCAAGAAGAGCTTGAGAAGAGGCAAGCTGCTTAAAATAAAAATTTTTCTATCAAAATGCTTCTGAACAATCAAGAAGATCACTGCAGAAGCAAGAACTCATATAATAATAATACTAAATCTCTCTCAGATAGTGAGTTCCATAACTGTCTGACAGCTCAGAGCATGAAGAAATGAGAGACAGAGCTATCTAAGTCTGAGTTAACTTGCAACTGCACTTTCTTTAAAGCAGATTATTAGGAAGAATCCTGTGGGATATAACAGGATTATATTAATAAACGCAAGGAGCGCTAGATGCAGATATTTCTGAAGTGTTAACAAATAAAAAAAGAATCCTCTGATAGCTAAAGAATTTGAGTGAGCCTTATAAACTCAAATATGCTTTTGCAACAGAGAATTTGGACATGTGCTTAAATACAGCTGTGACCACTATTCAGTATATTCAGAAAAAAAAAATCATCATTGAAAAAAAATTAAAGGACTTGCTATAATGATCAATATCTGCTTTATAAATTTTATAAATACTACTATAGATGGTACCCTCAGGTACTGAAGATTATTATGACCAGAAGATTTGAATATCTGATGAGCAACTCAATATGTGAATATGTGTAAGAGAAGTCAGAACACTTAAGTCATTCTAAAATTAATTCAAACAAATATGGAGCAGATAAATGCATTTAGCACCTTGCAAAAATCAGAGCCAGAATACTAGATCAAAGCTGACAAGATTAAGTAGCAATATTATAAATAGCATTAGAAAGCAGTCACACTAGCAGCCACAAAAAATAAATCATCAATTTATATCCAAGAATAAATTGAGGGAAAGCCAGCCAGAATCATAATTAATTTAGAAGCATCTAAGAATTTTATCAGCTAAGAATATATTAAAGACTATAATTTGGAAACTCAAATAACAGGACCAAATATTCAGATTAAAGAACTAAATAAAGAAATAACTTATAATAGACCAGAACTTTAGATCAAGAAAGTTATATTAAGATCTGAGAATTACACTTCTATTCTGATATTTGAAGTAGTATCTTTGAGGAATCAGTATAATGCTATACTAAAAATAGTATAACTACAAGAACAAAACCCTTAGATTAACTAAAAGATAGAAAAGGTCTTAATTAATAGATGATCAGTTAGTCATAACACTTATTAATAGAAGTTGAGGGCAAGCTTTATCTGCACACTAAAGAAATTAGAGAAAATCCTTAGTGAACACATCATCATCATCAAAACAAAGATAATTAGGAAAAAGCAATATAGAAGATAAAAGATAATATTGATTCTAGAAAGCCAGAGAAGATAAGAACAAAGTGTTGTGCAAATAAAATATGAAACATCAGAAACAATTAAAGTTAACAAGATATTAAAGACAAGAGAAAAGCTCAGAGAGACATAAACAAAAAGTTCAAGAAGTCTTTGCCAAACTATCCAAAAAATATCATGAGTTCCTTGAGTTGTTTGTTAAAAAAGATTATCAGTTACTGCAACATAAAGAAGAATATAAAGCCCAGATACCACTAAAGAAGAGATATAAGTTGTCATAGATTTTTAAAACAATTAACAGATATTGTGAGATAAGCTAAAGATAATTAAAAAGTTTATTAAAAAATTTCTTGAAGCCAGATATATTTGAGAATCAAAGTCATCAATATTATTGCAAATAGTATTTGTCTCAAAAGAAGACCTGAATCCTCAGAATAATTCTTGATTACAGACAGTTAAACAACACAACAGAAGATAACACAAATAAGATATTATTACATCAGGAACGAAAATAAGATCTTTTACAAAAAAACCAAGATTATAACTGTGTTCAATATTAAATAGAGATATTATAATCTTCAGATAAGCTGGAAAACATCTGAAAGACTGTGTTTTTGACAGATTTAGATCTGTATAAATGGATTATTGTGTCTATAAGACTGAAGAGATTATCTGCGTTTTACAAGATACACAACATATGTGCTTAAAAAGTATATCAATAACTTTATTGTAGTTTACTTTGATGACATTATTGTGTTTTCAAAAGATGTCACCAAACACAACAAATATATTTAGAAGACAATAATAAAACTTATAAAAGCCGGAATTATATTGAATATCAAGAAGTGTGAATTCAATACAATAAAAATTAATTATCTTAAAATGATTTTTACACTGAAAGAACTAGAGATTCCTAAGAAAAATAGACTCTATTCTAGAATGGCCTGTGCCAACTGATCTGAAGCAAGTTTAAGAATTTTTAGGAGCTACTGAATACTGCTAGCAATTTATCAAAGAATATGCTGAATTTGCAAGATCTCTGACAAAGCTGACAAAGAAAAAAAAAACCTTTTAATAAAAAACAGCAACAAGCATTTAATCAATTAAAGAAAGCAATATAAAAAGCACTGATTTGCTCAACTAATTATTACAAATTTATATATGTTTTTGGTGGCATGATGATGCGTGAAATTCATTGATTTCTGTATCGGAGATGCAGATAGGAGGGGTGTTCAGCTCAGTTAGGTGTTCAGGTGGCTTGCAGATTATATTTAATACTTGTTGTATACATAAAAATCATGCTTTGATCTTTATATTGAGTCCTTTGATGATTATATTTATAATATCATATTTTAAGTTTATTATAGCAGTTGAAAAAGTTGTAAATCTAATTCTTATTAATAGTATCTAGAGTAGTTGATTTGGCCCACTTAGAAAAAAATATTAGTTATCTATTATATAGTGTTCTAGAAGATATTCCTCACTTATCCATAGATATTATTTATTTAATAAGGGTTTCCTCTTTAGTAGAAGTCAACTTTTGATTTTTAGGCCAAGATTTATATTACATAGTATAGTCTTGAAGCTATTCATAAAGAATAGAGTAAGAGATATTATATATATATATGCTGCTGCCAAATATTCAAAGTTTGACACTTTTTAATGCTTCAATAGCTAATAATCTTCTGCCTTCTTGATGAAGGCCTTTTTGACAGATTTTATGAATATCTTGGTGTTTGATTCTGTTGAACATGTGTGTTGGGGGTGGGCAGTTTGCCTGAGTGGGTGGCTTGTGCTTGTGGATTACATTAACATAATCAACCACCAAGCAATGAATACCACCGAGTGACGAATTTTCACCGCACCCACTATAATTTTGAAGCTTTTCAACCACCAATACAATTAAATTAGACTATCTAGTAGTTGAATATATAGCTATTTATTAAGACAATTCCTTATGGTATGTCCAATAGTCCCACAGCCACTGCAGTGTTGTGGAGCTTGCTGTCAAGGCATAGGTGTAGGCTCATCAAGCTTCTTATTAAATTGCATATCAAGCTGCTGAATGCAATTTTGGCCTTCTTATACAGATAAAAGGGTATCATTATCTAGAATAGCATACCTTCTTGCCTTCTTTCTAGTTTTCTGCTCAGTCTCAGCTTGTAGAGTCCTAATTTTATCTTGAAGAAGAAGATTTATATTCATTGCCATTTATGCAGCCTTTTCAAGATAATGAATATGAGATATTAGGCTGTTAGAAAGCTTTTGCTTTCTTGCACTAAGGCTTTTTTGTAAGCTGCAAATCTTGTGATCCAGCTGGCAAAGATTCTGAGGAGTTTGAAAAGCAGAGGAGACTGAACTTTCAACTGAAGCTGATAGTATTGGCATATAAAGCTGAAAGATAATCTTTGCAAGAACCCACTCTTTATCAAGTGGCTTAAGTCCAGCTCCTGCAAAGCCTTTGCATATATTGTCTGGAGTAAACACTTTTGCACAAGCAGGTGGATATAGGGATAGAAAATCTTCCTTGTTAATATAGTTGTTGTCAGCAATCATTCTCTTTTCAAGCAGTTTTCTGTACATGTACTTAAGCAGGCTAAAAACACCAACATCAAGTGATTGCAGGAGATGAGAGGCATGTGCAGGCATGCAAAGACAGACAATTGCATTCTTCTTGCAGAAAGTATCAAACTCTGCAGTTAAATGACTACTATAACCATCAAGAATAAGCAACCACTTTGCACCAGTTGTATAGTGTCTGGAATATGGTTCAAACACCTCTTTCAATCAGTGAAGGCCTATTTCATCTGTTGTCCAGCCATTCTTGCTAGTTGCAATCCACCAGTTTTTGGAAAGTGCAGGTTCTTGATACTAAGCAGCCTGTTGAGATGCTGCTTTCAAGATAATCACTAGTGGTATATGAATCCCCTTTGAGCTCACAGTCTCAATGATTGTAACCCATTCATGGTTTCCCTAGATGACTGTACAAGGCCTTTCACTGCATTCTACTGCAGTAATAATCTTGGAGGTTGAGCAGAGCCCCATTGCAAAGTCAGTTTCATCAAAATTTCAGATGTCATCTTCATGTATGCCATGTTCCTGAATAGCTGCATGTACAGCTTAAAACCATGGTATTATAACTCTTGGATCCTCCTGCTTTGCATGCTGGTATATAATCCTTCAATTATATCTTGTACACAGCTCAGGATGGCACTTGACAAATTTATAAGCCCAGTTGATGTCAAGGACTGCAGTAGGATTCTGTAGACACTCATAGAGTAATATTTGTGCTATTGAACACAGAAACTCTGGCTGAATTGGAAAACCTTATTTATCTGCCTCTAGTAATTGCTGAATAAGTGTTTCCTCTTCAATAGTCTTTAATCTATGGCCATTAGCATGTGTTTCTGCATGTGGTTGTCTTCCTTTAAGATGAGTGTGAAGGGTAGCCTCAGGCACCCCAAAAATCTCTGCAGCCTTCAGTATTGATTTGATTTTTTGATTTTTATAAGCTGCAATAGCCATTTGAATTCAGTTTTCTTGAGATAAAGGCATTTTTGATAGTGGTGGTGATAAAATAACATGTTGAAAAAAGGAAGTGGTAGGATGGAGGAAAATTTGTCACTCAGTGGTATTTGTCACTCAGTGGTTGATTACATTAATATAATCTACAAGCAAGCCGCCCACTCAAGCAAGCTGCCCACCTCCCAACACTGAACATATTCAAGAAAATCCGTTGAAACATTTAAAAAGAGCCAAATTTTAAATGTTCAAGCAGCTGTGCATATATTCTTTGTGATCAGCTTTGAGGCTGTACTGTATAATATAAATCCTGACCTAGAAATTAAAAATTGAGTTCTACTGAAGAGACTCTTATTAAATAAATAATATTCATAAATAAGCGGAATATCTTGTAGATCTGACACTGTATAACAAAGCAGTTAATATTCTTTTTGCTAAGCAGATTAAATCAACTACTTTATCTACTATTGACAAGAATTAGATTTAAAACCTTTTTAACTGTTATAATAATCTTAAAACATAATATTCTCACAAATATAATCATCAACAGGCTCAATGTAAAGGTTTAAAGATTATTAAAAAAATGATTTCAGTATATATAATAAGCAATTAAGCAATATAAAGTTGTGAATAAAAATATTTATAATTTTAATAAGACTAGCTTTGCAATAAATATAATTGCAATTGCAAAAATAATCACTAGATTAGAAAATACTGACTTAACAGTTAGTTTTCATGCAGTCTCTCAATTGTGAATAGATTACAATCATTAAAGCAGTCAATCTATATAAATAAGTTTTATCATCTATAATTATTTTTGCTGGGAAAACATATTAAATAGCATAATTTTAAAATGATCAACTATCTTCTAATTGGGTTATTGGAGTCAACTGAACTAATGATCAACTTGAATTACTCTGGCTAAAGAAGATTTTTGAACAACGTACTAAGAATTATACAAAAAGAAAATATCAGATGTTGATCCTTAACAGTTATAAAAGCTATTTATATTAAATATATCAGAATTTAACCAGTTTTGTACTAAGCATCTTTTTGTATATCAGCTCATTCTTCATATCTTCTACAGCCATTAGATGTGAGTTGTTTCTCAATTTTAAAGAGATTGTATGATTGCTTAGTTGAGAAAATATACAGCTTGACATCAATCAAATTAATAAAACAAACTTCTTAGCTGCATATTAATAAACTTGCATAAAGATATTTAAATTAGAAAATATTCACAATGGATTTGCAGCTACAGGATTCATTTTATATAAGCCTAATCAAGTTCTTTTACAGCTTCATGTTTAATTAAACTTTAGACTTCAACAGCCTCTAGTATCAGTTGTAGCAATCCATAAAGCCTCTTAAATATCTGAAACATCTTGTAATATTGAAGAATTGCAGCTTCAACCTGAGATAATTAAAACTTTATTTAAATGTTGCACATATAATTCTTTAAGTCTCACAGATTGGATATTAAATTAGCTTATCAAAGACCGAAAAATGACAAGGTATAATACATTTATTCTTAATAAAGAAAAATCAGAAATTACAAACTGCAAATAAGAAATAAAAGCAAAAAATAAACAAAGCTATTAGCTTAAATATCTTAAGAAAATATTCTTACTATACAGAAAGGGCAATATTGTGTAAAGACTATTCAAAAAGATGCATCGAGACAGTTGAGGATTCATCTTTTCAGGCAAAATCATGTACCTGTACACAATATATAGTATGCTAGTCATATGAGCATAATGCTCATATTACCCTCCAGTGTTATAGAACTAGTGTATATTAGATTGTGGCTGCTATAGAGAATGAAAGATTGCATATAGGTGGGAGGTGGGCAGCTTGCTTGTGGATTATGTTAGTGTAATCAACCCCTGAGTGGATCACCCCCCTGGGTGGATCAGCCATCTCCATTACACAACATGTTTAACAGCTTCAATTATTCAGATGCCACCAAACTCAGCAAATTTGACTGCTCATCAAGAAGACAGAATTCTTCTAGCTATTAAAGCTTATCAAGATGGTTAAATTTCAAGTATATGAGCAGCTGTGCAAATATTTGATGTGAATTATTCAACTCTTTATTGCTATCTTTATGACTGTACTATATATATAGATTTAACATTAAATTATCAGAAGCTTACATTGTACCATTAAAGAATCTACTTTTTATCTATAAATCAATATAGTATGCCATCTCACACTGCTACTGTGCAGTAAATAGCCAATTTATTATTGTTTAAGAGATTAATGTCTATATCTTCTATTGGCAAGAATTAGATATATAAGTTTATTAATTATTATGAAGAACTTCAGTCAAAAAATAACCACAAATATAATTATTAACAAGCTTAATATGAGGATCCAAAAATTATCTGTGAATGATTTCAATACATGTGAGATGTTGTTCAACAATATAATGTTATTGATCAAGATATCTATAACTTTGATGAAACTGACTTTTAAATATATCAACTGCCAAAGTAATTACTAGATTAGATCAATTTTTCAGCTGCGCTAGATTTATATAGTCAGAAAATTGTGAATAGATAACTATTAAGTTAATCAATTCAACTGAATGGGCTTTATCATCAATGATTATATTTGTAGAAAAGATGTATCAAGCTAATATAGAGATAAATTATCTGATTGAAGGATTGATATTAGTGTACCTAAACAAATAATTAGCTTGGCTTATTTCAAGTAAAAGAGATATTTTATAAACATACCCATGCCTGTGTAATTGGCAAATATTTATTGTTGATCTTTAATAACCATAAAAATCATATTATATCTAAATTTGATTAGTTCTGAACTTAAAATACAATTATTCCACTATATATGTTAGTATATTCCTCTTATCTTCTTTAATTACTTGATGTTAACTGTTTTTCATCTTTAAAGGGATTAAATAGATCTAGTATATAGCTGAGCATTGATTATATTAATAAATAGAACTTTCTAATTATATATATATATCAATATGCAAAAAAAGAAGCTTTATTTATATCTAATATTTGCAGTGGATTTGCAGCTACTAAACTGATCTCATATTAATTAAATACTTTCACAAGTTTATATTTAGAAGAACATATTTATATTATTATCTACATCTCACAGCAATCAGTTAGCATCTTAAATTTCTAAGACATCTGAATATTAAGAAATTGAAGCTTCAGATCAAGGCCCTTAAGCATCTATTAAAATATTGTTTATAAAGTTTAAGTCCAGCAAATCAAGCTCTTAATTAACTAATTAAAGGCTGCCAGATTGCAATATATAATACTATTTTTTATACAGGAAAATAGCTTATAGCTTCAGTTTTTGGTCTAACAAGTTAGCTAATTAATTATTGAATATACTAGGTGGTGGACAGGTGATCCACTCAGAGGGGTGATCTACTCAGGGTTGATTACATTAACATAATCCAACACCAAGTAGTCCAGGATATCTAGATAGCATGCTATATTAATCTGAACTCACTCTACTAAAGCTGATTTTTCCAGTAGAAATAAGTTTTTGATTCTTAAAATATATATTGATGTAATAAGTGGCCCTAAAAACAATATAAAAGAATAGCTTAAAAAGATTATATGCGTATCTGCAGCTTATATACTTGAAAATTAATCTTTTTATAAGTATTTATAGCTAAAAGAATTCTGCCTTCTTTATAGAAAGCTTGATTTTCTAATGTTGTAGACATTTTTAATAATAGAAAGATTGAGACACATCATGTGATAAGAGACTGACTAACTTGCCTATCTGACTAACTTATAGATTATATTAACGTAATCCACAACCGAGCGATGCATACAACCAAGTGATGCAGTTTTGCCGCCCCCTCAAAACATTCTACCATCAATATTCTTCAATGTGTTTTTTTTTCCATTTCTATCATGCAAAATGCCTCTTTCTCAAGAAAATTGAATGCAAATGGCTATTTCAGCTATTAGAAATCAAAAAATTCAATCAAAAAGGAAAGCTGCTGGTATATTTGGGGTGTCAGAAGCTACTCTTTACAAACAGCTTGAAGAAAGAAAATCATGCTCAGAAACACATGCCAATAGCCATAAATTAACAGTTATTGAAGAGGAAGTCCTTACCAAGCAACTGCTAGATACAGATAAGTGAGGCTTTTTAATTTGGCCAGAGTTTCTGTGTGGAATGGCACAGATTTTACTTTGTAAGCAGACACAAGATTCTATTGTATTTATTGGCATCAACTGGGTATATAACTTTATCAAGCACCACCCAGCACTGTGTACACAATATAACCAACATATATCATATCAACATGCAAAGCAGGAGGATCCAAATGTTATAAGACAGTGATTTGAGACTATACAAGAAGCTATTCAGGAACATGATATCCATAAGAATGATATCTGGAATTTTAATAAAACTGGCTTTGCAATAGGACTCTGTTCCACCTCTAAGATCATTACTGCAGTGGAGTGTAGTAAAAGACCTCAGAGAGTTATTCAGGGGAATTGCAAATGGATTACAATTATTGAATGTGTAAGCTTAAAAGAGATCTATATATCCTCATGAATTATCTTAAAAGCAGGATCTCAATAAGCTGCTTGGTTTTAAGAATCTGCTTTTTTTAATAAGGGCTATGCTCTTGTGAGAAGTCAGAATAACTGAACAACAGATAAAATAGGTCTTCATTGGCTAAAAGAGATATTTGAACCACATTCTAAACACCATTCAACTGGTGCAAAGCAGTTGCTTATTCTTGATGATCATTCTAGCTATCAGACTGCAAAATTTGATATTTTCTGCAAGAAGAATGCAATTATCTGTTTTTGTATGCCTCCTCATACCTCTCATCTTCTACAACCACTGGATGTTGGTGTTTTTGGCCCACTTAAACACACATATGAGAAATTGGTTGAGGGAATGATGGCTGCTGACAATAACTATATTGATAAGAAGGATTTCTTATCTCTCTATCCACCTGCTTGTGAAAAGGTATTTACTAGGGAGAATATATGTAGTGGCTTTATAGAAACTGGTCTTAAGCTACTTAATAAAGACCAAGTTCTTGAAAAGATTATCTTTTAACTTTGTATATCAACATCATCTCTTGTTGAAGGCTCAATCTCCTCTGCTTTTCAAACACCTCAGAATCCTCATCAGCTAGATTGCAAGGTTTGCAGCTTACAGAAAAGCCTTAGTACAAGAAAGCTCTTCAGCAGTCCAATGTCTCATATTCAACATCTTGAAAAGGCTGTATAAATGGTAATAAATGTGAACCTTCTTCTTCAACAAGAAATAAAAGTTCTACAGACTGAGAACAAGCAGAAAATGAAAAAGAAGGCAAGGAGGCATGCTATTCTAGATGATGATCTTGTTTTATTTGTACAGGAAGGTCAAAATTGTGTTCAGCAGCTTGATACACAGCTTAATGAGCATGTTGATGAGCCTACACCTAGGCCTTGCCAGTGAGCTCCAGCATGCTGCAGTGGCTGCAGGATTGTTGGACATACTATAAGGAGTTGTCCTAATAAATAGCTATATATTCAACTACAAGATAGTCTAATTTAATGGTGTTGATGGCTGAAAAGCTTCAAAAAACATGGTGAGTGCGGTGAAACTGTGTCGCTCGGTTGTATGTGTCGCTCGGTTGTGGATTACGTTAGCTCTAAGGTGGCTGACAATTCAGATAGTTTAAAGAGTTCTAAAAATCTAAAAATTTTAGTGATTCTTATAGTTGTATTCTTTATGATTTAAATAATTTAATTAGCTTAGAAGAACTATAATTATTAATTAGAGCTGCAGCAACAGCCTGTACTATTATTATTTAAAGATAACTTTCTTAGAGATAAATATTTTCTAATTGAAGTGAGAGTTCAGCTAAAAGATATAGCTAATATCTCCAAAAACTGAATTTCTTATAAGTTGTATTGTCTTCTGAATGCAGGTATATATTAATTTATAACATTATCTACAAGCCACCTAAACACCCAACTGAGCCAAACACCTCTCTCATCTGCATCTCATATATAGAAATTGAAGCTTTATTATCCACCCAAAACAGCAATTAATCACAAAAACTCAAGAATTAGAGCAATTAGGGCATTGAGTTCTCTTATGCCCAATAATATTACAGTTGCTGCACCTCAGCAGGGTGTGTGTATAAGATAAAGAAGCTATTTTTCTGATTGAAGCAATTAAGGCTTCAGAAACCTAATTCTAACTTTATATAAGCTTTTAAGCTTTCTGAACTGAAAGACCTTCTGTATAAGACAGCTAATTAATTGATGATTTATACTTCTGCTTTTACTTCTTATTTGCAGTATATAAATCATGATTTTTCTTTGCAAGAAGCACTGCACTATTTATAGCCAATTAATAGTCCTTGATGAGCTGGTTCAATGCAGCATTTGTAGAGCTCAGAGAGCTCTGAGTATACTTTTTTAATAAGATCTTAATTCCAGCTGCTTAATGCTGTAATTCAACAATATTATAAGGTGTTTCTGATACTCAATTGGCCTGTAGATTCCCAGAATAGCTTTTAGATCATAAAGAAGTCTTAAGCTGTATATTAAGCTGTAAAAGAACCTGTTCTAAATTAAATAACATTGGTCCAGTTGCTGCAAAGCCATTTTTAATATTCTCTGATTTAAAAGGCTTCCAAACAGGCTCTTGAATAGGTTATAAGAAAATATAGCTTATTAATATAATTGATTTTAAGCCACATGCTTTTCTTCATCAAGCAGCTCCATATCCGCTTCAGAACTGCAAAACAGCTGACATCAAAAGATTGTAGAAGATTGAATGAGTATAACAGTAAGCAAATCAGTGCGATATTATTCTATGTGCAAATCTGATTAAATTAAGGATTTAAATATTTCATGTTTGTCAAGAATCAATATCTGATATTTTCTCTTTGAATAAGCATTTATATATGGGATGAAGAGATTTTGAAACTATAAGATGCCAATATTATCTGTAGTCCATTTATTAGGGCTGATCTCAATTTTTCAGTTGTGCAGTAAAGCCTCATTCTCATATCAAGCCTGTAGATAAGTCTTTGAATATAATACATGGTGAGAGAGCTCATCTCATTGAATTGACTCATTTAAAATTGAAATCTATTCTTGATTCTCAGGCTGTACAAAAATAGAACAACCAGCAGTCTCTGCTTTAGTAACCATCTTTATAGTAGCAATTAGATCTATTGCAAAGCCTGTCTTATCAAAATTATAGATATCATTGTTAAGAATGCTACATTGTTGAATAGTGCTTTGTACACACTCAAACCACTTATAAATAATCTTTAGATCCTTATATTTGACACATTGATAATTGTATCTTTATAAATATTATGTTTTTAGCTCTTTATAGTAGTTGATAAAGTTATAGGCCCAGTTCCTGCCAATAAAGTATTGAGTATCTGACAGACTATATTTAAAAAGAAGAATATTAGTCATATCTTATACAGAGACTGGCTGAGGAGCTGCTTCACACCTATCCAAAGATAATATTCATTGTAAAAGTATATTCTCTTCAGTAATTATTAATTTATATCTATTAATATATTTCTTGATCCTTGCAACACAGCATAAAGTCAGTTATATAAAATAATAAGAGAAACATCATAAAGATATGCTGCTTCACAAATATAAGAAAATTGTTTATTTTTCAAAGCAGATATTGCCAATAAGATTCTTCCCAATTGCTCAACTATTTTTTGCAAATTTCTATGTGTTTTTGGTGACATGGTGACATTTTGAAATTCATCTATTTCTGTATAGGAGACACAGGATGGGAGGGGTGTTCGGCTCAGTTGGGTGTTTGGGTGGCTTGTGGATTATGTTAATAAGTAAAAGTTCTTAATAATAAATATAACTAAGATTCAGATTTGCTAATAAATATTATAAATAGATCTATAATTAACCTGAAGAAAACAATTAAATATATATTATTTAAATTAGCTTATTAAGTAGCACTTGTAGATCAAAGAGATAAATAATAAGAATTAGAGAGAAAATAAAATCTTTTTAAAAATAATATTTGGGTAAAAAGCAAAAAACAAACAGATAGGATTAATATGGATAACCCAGCATCAATTATTCAGAAAAAAGAGAGAAAATAAAATATATATTATTCTGATTTTTAAGATATTATGCCTCCTTCTAAGAGTAAATAAACTACTCTTTTCTCTTTTTTTCTGTAGTGTATCTGCGAGTTTACTCATTGTTTCCAATAAGTGGCATTTCTTTCTCTTACTTTATATATTATATCAAACTTATTAAACAAATGCTTTATCTTTCTAAAATTCTTAAATTTTCAATATTCTCTAATAATAGATAGCTTTTTATCTTATAAAATACTACATGTAGTTCTTTTTTATGTTATATACTTTATGAACATAGCTTTATTTTTATTACATTTATTAATCTCTATAGAATCTGATAACTTAAACTAATTTAAATATTTAGAAATACTTTAGCAGTAAGATGCAAAAGATAGGATATAGATAATAGTATTATAGTCTCAGGGCTAGCTTATAAGACTGCTTTTTTAAAAATTTAATAATATAGAATAGTTCTATCTAGCAGTAATCAAGCTTTCAATAAAGATAAATATAGGAAAAATATATTTTTATATATATTACTATTTATTTAGTTTTTTATATAAAAGATTATTATCTAACAGTCTTTATCGTAATACTTCTTAGCAGCTTTATTAGTTTTAAAGACATTTCTTTGAAAATACATATTATTTAAAGGTGCTTAATAAAATTCTCCACAGATAATATACTATTAATAATATTTAATCTTCTTTTTATAATAATATATACACTACTATGTTTGGTCAACAGTGCTTTACAGCTAGAATATTTAATTATTTTATATAAAGCTGCAGTAGCTTTATAGATAGCGCTTTAATATTTTATTTAATTTGATTATTGGTTTAAGGATAAAAGGCTGTGAACACTTTATATTTTTATACTAATATAACAATAAAGACTAAATTAGAACTTGCTTTAAAAATTGTTAATTACTAATTATATTTTAGAGGTTCTGTATCAGCTAATATATCTACTGTATATAATTATATATACTAAGTTCTAAAATATCTTAATAATAAAATATAAACAGCAGGCTTAGTGAACAGATTAATAATAATAACAATAGCATTAAATTTATTCTCTAGCTATTTTAATTATGCTATCTAGCTCTGTTATAAAATTTATAAATATCTAAATTTAATTATGTTGAGACTGAGAGCAGTTAGAGATACAGTCTATATCTTCAAGTCATATTTCTTTAACAAATATTATATATCATGAGATATGTCTTGATATCTGTTATTATTTATATTAAAAATACTTCGACTAAATAGTCTTTAGTATACTTCTTATTAAAGCATTCTTCTATTAAATTGTTATGATTTACTTTTATAATCTTCATAATCATTACAGGATCTTAATTAAGGTATACATGTATATATGCATTTCTAATATTTAAGAAGGCTCTCTTTATTCTTTATGTAATCCTAGAATAAGTTTTTAATGTCCTTATTATTCTTACTGATGCTAACTTCTTTAGTTATTCTATGTAAAAATATTCTCTTATTAAACTTGCTGAAGAAGTTGTTCTAAAAGCTCAGCACGTTTATTCAAATATATTATTTTAGTTATTATAACATTAAATAATCTAAAATATTTATATACTCAATATCTGACTGTCTCTTATTATATTTATATACGTAGAAGGTTATACTAGCTAGCCAAGAGTGAACTCCAGAAATAGCTGAATTTGATTGACTAATCTAGTCCTATATAATGTAATCCACCACCGAGCTGGTCACACCACTGAGCTGGTCAGTCCTCAGCCAAAAGTTGCAGCCCAACGCGACCGAAAATCTTGAAGATTATTGCAACAAAATTATTATATTTTCCTATAACGTAATCCACAACCGAGTGAGCCACCCAACCAAGCAAGCCACCTGGACATGATTTTTGCTGTGGTCAAAAGCCATGAGATATCTTTACTACAGAATCAAACCAAAGCAAAAATTATTTGAATATTTGAATTATCTAGGTCTACTAGAACAGCTTGTTCTAGTATGACCAACTTGATGGCAATTACTACATTGTGGTGGTGCATGCTTTTTAGGAACTCCTACTGGTTCCATCACCTGTATAGCTTCTTGGGCAAGTTGCTGGCCTTCAGCATCTGTTAGAGCACCTCCAGTAGTAATAAAAGATCTAGGGGTTATATACTTTTGCTTCTGCTTCTCATTTGCTGCACACAGCCCTTTTATCTCCTGATCTAGGAAAAGGACCTTGTGTATAGTAGATTTAGCTGCCTTTACAAGCTGACAAATAGCCTTGGTTGAAGGACTTTAAGAGTTGCACTAAATAAGCTGCTTGATAAGCTCCATCTGCCTTTGCATCTCAGTAGTAGTATAAGGGGTCTTTGCAGTCCATTCAATATCTACAGGTCCATGAGCAGTACCAGAGGATATAATATTCTTGATAGTAAGCTTATCTAGTACTCTTTAAGAATCTAAAGAAACTAAATCAGAAGCTGTAAATCCACTGCAGATATTCTTTGATTCTCTATAAAGATCAAGAAAGTTTTTCTTGTTAATGTGATGAATGCTATTTTGAATACTTCTTATTATCTCTATCCCATATGCCTCCTTTAGGGTGCAAAGCAGCCAACATCAAGAGATTGCAGTTTATCAGATGAATGAGAAGGCATATAAAGAGGGATAATTTAATGGTTCTTGTAGAAAAGATCAAACTCTGCTGATTCATGGCTAGTATAGCCATCAAGAATCAAAAGCTAATATTTTTCAATTGTATAAGCTATAGTATGCTTTTCAAAGACCTTTTTCAACTATAAAACTCTAAGATTATTATTTGTCCACTCATTATCACTCAGGCCAATTAGCCAGCTAGGGTTGATATCTTGATATTATTGAGATTGGTGGACCTTGCTGGAGAAAATAATCATAAGGGGGAGAGGCCATCCAGAGAGATTAATGCATTTAATAATAATGATCTATTCACAATTCTCTGACTGTACAGCTTGTATGTAGCTTGTTTAATGACAGAATGCAGTAATAATCTTTGCTATATAAGCTACACTCATTTGAAAGCTAGTCTCATCAAAGTTGTAGATATCTTGTTCAAGAATACCATACTTTACTATGGTATTCTTAACAAGACTAAACTATTAGTTGATGACTTCTGGGTCCTCACATTTTGCACACTGGTAATCATATTTGCAGGTATATTTTGATATAAGATCATCATGCTGTTTAATAAAGTTGCTGACCCAGTTCTTTTTAGTAGATAGGCCTGGATTCTGATGAAATAATAAGATATCTGCTATTTTGCATATAGTATCCTGAGTTGGTGGTAGGCTGCACTCATTCATATCTAGAATCTATTTCTTTAAAGAACTCTCTTCTAGAATACTAAGCTTCTGGCAGTTGGCTGGTATATCAACCTGTGCTTTACAGCCACTAATTCAATGTGTAAGAGTAGATCAAGGAACATCATTACTACTGCTGCTGCTTATATGCTTTTAAACTGACCATTTGGTATGCTTTGACTGCAAGAGATATGCAATCTTCTAATTTAACAGTTGAGTCTGGTTGTTTTGATGTTATATTGGATGAAAAATTGAGTTTGATAATGATCCAATGGATGCAAGGTTTAGGGGTTCTGAGGTGGCTTACTTGGTTAGGTGGCTCACTCGGTTGTGGATTATGTTATAAAAGAAAAGACACTATTTATTAGGACATTTAAGCTAATTATAGCCTTCTTGATTGCAATTATCTTAGTGGTCTCTGTAGTTGTCAAGATGATTTCTGCAGTTGCTCATGCTCTTGAGCTTTTTGCTGCTCTTTAGCATCTGTCAAGCTTCCCCCTGCTTGAATAAAATATTTAGATGCTTGTTGCTTTCTTTTTTGGTGTTGGTTTTCTGCACAAAGCTGATGAATCTCTTGCTGCAATAGGATAGCATTCTGCATAGTTATCTCTGCATATTTAATTATTTTATCCACTGCCTGTTCTATAGTGGAAGAAGATAATAATTAATGATTTCAGAGATGTTGAATTTACTTCTTTTACTGGTCCAGTTGATACATATCAGTTGATGTCTTACCTGGGTTAAAAGATTGATTGCTATGTGCTATAAAAGGTGGTGTTGGTGTCTTGAGCTGAATATAAAGCTTTGAAAGAACTCTTTCAGGGGATAATGAAATCAGGTCAGTTACTGCAAATCCACTTTAGATGTTTGATGCTGATAAAGCTTGTTGATAGACTACAGAATAAATATATAGAAAATCTTTTTTATTAATAGAATAGATCCCTCTCTGCATTATCTCCTGAGTCTTCTGGTCATATAAGTACTTTAATGGTGAAAAGCAGCTCACATCCAGTGATTGTAGCAGATGAGAAGAATATAATAGTATATATAAAGAAATTATCTTTCTTTCTGTATAGAACTTGTTAAATTCTGTAGTGGTATGGCTACTGTATTTATTTAGAATCAAAAGGCAATATCTCCCAACTGTATATAAAGCTGTATATGTCTTGAAAGTCTCTTGAAGTTATTTGAGGTCTATCTCATCATTTGTCCAACTATTCTTGCTGATGCTGATTCAGTAGTTATTTAGAACAATTTGATACCAACAAGATTGGTGATTTTCTGCAGCAAGAATAATCTGAAGAGATAAAGCCTATTTAGCTGCATTTACTACAATAATTGCAGTCACCTATTCACAATTCCCAGGTTGTATAGCTCTTGCATGACTCTCTTGTGTTTCTGATCCACAGACAACTTTGACAGTTGAAATCACACTTATTTGAAAGCCAGTCTCATCCATATTGTAGATATCTTGTGTAAGAATTCCATAATTTTGAATAGTATTATAGAACCACTTGAACCATCCCTTGATCAGCTCTGAATCTTCACATTTAGCTTGCTGGTAATCATACTTTTGGCTGTATTTAGAGCAGTTCATTGTGGCACTTGATATATTGGTTTACTCAGTTCTCACCAATAAAGGCCCTTTGAGAGGATGATAGCTGGACAAATAGCAATAACTGTATCAGATAGTATACAGTTGATATTTGTGGAGGTAAACCATGTTAGTCTATATCCAGAATCTATATTGAAAGTGTATTCTCTTCAGTCTCTGTCAATTTTCAGCAATTGGCAATTGAATCTTTGCAAGAAGTAGTCCCACTGACATATATTATTAAGATGCTTTTAGGCATGTCAAATGCATCTGCAGCCTTTCAGATTGATAGAAATTGGCTCTTTTTATAGGCCTGAAGAGCCAATTGAAGATGTTCCTCCCTAGATATATCAGCCATTAGGTGGTGGTGGTGGGTGGTGGTGGTAGTAATAGTCAAAAACTTGGTGTTGGTGTTGTGGCTGACCAGCTCGGTAGTGTGACCAGCTCGGTGGTGGATTACGTTATAAGGTGATACACAGGAATTAAAACTTTATACTGATCAGGAGCAGGTTTTTATACTTTTAAGAATGTTAAATTTTATAGTGCTATACTCTATCAAATTAGTCTTAAGCAAAGTCATAACTAAGCCAATAATATGATATTAAGGTTACATACTCTTATAAGGGTTGAGGCTTCTGACTCTTCAGCAATAATCAATATACTCTCTTAATCTGTGACTGTTATGCTTTCTAATCAGACAGTTTTGAAGTTATTTACAAGCAGTATTTTGTTCCTTATTTTTATAGTCTAGATAAAGTATTTAAAGAAATTATTTATACTTTGTACAACTGAGAGACTTTCTAAAGCTGTTTGCCAGCATATAATTGTTATCAGATGCTTTAACATAATCTATAAGTGAGAGCCACATATAACTGAGTGCTAATCAATCCTCAACCTATAACATGTTCAATATATCTAAATCAAGATGTCAACATTGTAATGCAATCAAGATACTTCAAAAGAAAATAGAATTTTTAGTTATTTAAGCTTTTAAAAATAATCAATTTTCAAGTATTTGAGCTGCTGTAAATATATATAATTTGCTCACTGTCTTTGCAGTCACACATAGATATATTAATTTAACATTTAATAATTAAAACTGACTTCTACTGAAAAGAACACTTTCAAAATAGATATTATTAATAAATTAATATGATCTAGTATTTAAAGTTTTATTCAGTTCATCTATAATTGATAAATATTAAGTTTGCAACTTTATCAGCTAATATTATAAGCTGAAATCTAAATATAATTGCAAGTATAATTATTAATAAACTCAATATGAAAATTTAAAGATTATTTATAAATGATTTTACTATGTACAAGATGTTATTTAACATATAATATAATTAATCAAAATACAACTTTGATGAGATAGACTTTTAAATAAATATATATTAATTATTAAAGTTATTGCTGACTCAGATTAAAATCAGCTAACTAGTATATTGGATTTCATATAATCAAAAAATCACAAATAAATATAATTAAGTTAATTGACTTATCTGAATGAGCCTTATCTTTAAAAAAGTATAATTATATTTTCAGGAAAGATGCACTAAGCTTTATAATATTAAGATATATTATTAAATTGGGTAATCAATATTATTAAGAATAATTAAACAAATAATTAACTTAACTTACTTTAAATAAAAAAACTTTATAAATATATTCATATCTGTGTAATTGACAAATATTAATTATTATCTTTCAATAATCATAGAAATTATATTATATCTAGATTTAATCAGTTCTATGCTCAGAATATGATTATTTTATTATATATGTTATTGTATTTTTTCTTATCTTTTTTAATCACTTAATATTGACTATTTTTATCTTTAAAAGATATATAGAAGATTGAATCTAGTATATAATTAAGTATCAATATATTTGATAAATAGATTTTAATTATATATTAATATATAAAAAAAGCTCTATTTATGTCTAATATCTGCAGTGGATTTGCAGCTACTGAACTAATCTTATATTATTTAGATTAAGTGCTTTTGTGACTATATTTAAATAAAGATACTTATATTTCTATATCTTGCAGCAATCAATGAGCATCTTAAATCTCTTAAAATATCTTTACTATTAAGAAATTTGAGCTTTAAATTAGGACTCTTAAAGTGTCTATTAAAACATTATCTATAAAGCTTGTTAAGTCTAATAAATTAAGCTTTTAATTAATTAATTAAGAGCGTCAGATCACAGTATATAATGCAGTCTTTCTTACACAAAAAAGAAGCTATAAGCTAAGAATTGATATTCAAAAAGCAGAACACATCTAGATTCTATATTATTAGTAAAGATATTTTAAGAAATGCAGAAAGACTGCAACATGCTTAAAAACTGATTAAAGATAGAAAAGAATAACTGAGCAATTAGCTTAACAGACATCTAAACAGGCATCATTATCAAAATGTAGTAAATATAGAATATTAGGATGTATTATTAGACAATGCTCTAATTATTAAATATGTACATACATGCCCATGGCTGGTTAGAAAACCTGGTTGTCACTAGTTATGGATGATTGTTAAAGATAATTAAGAGTTTTTGCTAATTATTAGCTACTATGACTGGTATATGATAGACTAGTGGATAATTTTAGTTTTATAAAGAATTTATTTGGTTTATAATAGATCTGCTTAGGTTTTGCTTAGAGTTTAGAACCAAGTAATATCTCAGATATGGTTTAGAGCTAAATAACTATTATTGATAATTTATACCTATTTATGGTTTTTAAATAATTCTTATCTAGTCAGATCTAGATGCCATCAGGGCTTCAGTTGCATAGATCTAATATGCCAACTTCAATCATTTATATATTTATGAATTCTTCATGAAACCAAATAAGGATTGAATCATTTTTTGCATAAATAAGAGGATTAAAATGAGCTCATTTTTATTAGATTTTTTTATAAACCCTGATGGAAATAAGTCCATTTTAATCTTCTTATGTGAAAACAATGATCTTATTTGATTTCATGAAGAATTCATGAATATATGAAGGATTGAAGTTGGCATACTAGATCTATGCAACCAAAGCCTTAACGTAATTCACCAACGAGCGAGCGGCGGTCTGAGCGAGCCGCGCCTGAATATCTGCCCCGAATGCTGCAACGCCTATTATATTAAATATTCTATAAAAAAGCGCCTATATACATGAAATTGAAGCTATTTACTAGGGCATCCAGTCCTAATATATCCAATCTTATGGCAGTTACTGCACTGCAGTGGTGCTTGCTTTTTTGGCTCCTGTATCTCACCTACTGCTTGATCAGCTTCTTGAATAAGCTGCTGGCCTTAAGCACCTGTTAAGATCCCCCCTGAAGCAATAAAGGATCTAGGGGCTTCTCTCTTTTGTCTTTAATGCTTATTGGCAGCTTGAAGCTCTTTCATCTGCTGCTGAAGCATGAGAACCTCATGCATAGTAGATTTGCATGCCTTTGCTAGCTGACCAATTGCTTGATTTGGGGGGCTTTGAGAATGCCAGTCAATAAACTCCTTGATAAGTTGCATCTGCTTTTGCACCTCTGCAGTAGAATGAGGAGTCTTTGCAGTCCAGAGACCATGAGAAGAAGGTGGTGTAATCTTTTTAGCCTGAATATCAAGTATATCTAGCACATGCTGTGGATTGAATGGCACTAGGCCTGTTGCTGCAAATCCACTCTTTATATTGGCTTCTGAAAGTGCTTTTTATAAAGATTGGTATAGTGATAAGAAGCCTTGCTTGTCCATATAATTAATGCCAAGTTGCATGCTTTTCTAAACCCCCTGTCCATAGGCCTTCTTTAAGGGAGCAAAGCAAGAGACATCAAGAGGCTGCAGGCAATGGGAAGAATGTGGTGGCATATAAAGAGAGATAATTTACTAATTCTTGCAGAAGTAGTCAAATTCTGCAGTGGCATGGCTGCTATAGCTATCCAGAATAAGAAGGTGATATTTCTCTATAGTCTGCTAAATTGTATGCTTCTCAAAAACCTCTTTTAGCTAAAGCAATCCCAGCTTATCATTGGTTCATCCATGCTCACTTAGGCCTATTGTCCAGTCTGGTGGTAGATCTTGATACCATGAAAATTGGTGGACCTTGCCAGCAAAGATAATCAAAGAGGGTAGGGCTCAGCCTATAGCATTAATTAATTTAATAGCTGTCACTCATTCACAATTTCCAGACTGTATAGCTTGTACACAGCTTATGGTATGATAAGATCCAGTAATAACTTTAGCTGTTAATGCCACATCTATTTAAAAGCCTGTTTCATCACAATTGTAAATATCTTGTTCAAGAATACCATATTTTTTGCTATGGTATTCTGAACAAGATTGAACTAATTCTTAATAATTTCTGGATCCTTATATTGTGCCTGTTGATAGTTGTACTTGTGATTATATTTAGAGGCAAGATCACTATACCACTTAATAAACTGGATCACTCAATTTAGACCAATTAATATATTGCCTTTGCAATCAGATAATAATATAGTTGCCATTTTGCACACTATATCATGAGATGGTGGCAGGCCTCACTCATCTATATTAAAAATCTATTGCTTTAGTGAAGATTTCTCCAGCTTGATAAGCCTTTGATTATTTGCTGAGATATTAAGGCAAGCTGTACACCCCCAAATATGGTGTTTTAGGGTAGAATATAAAACATCATAGATATTAGCTGCTGCTTTTGTAGAAGAGATTTGACCCTCTTTAACTGCTTTAATTGCAAGCAGCATACAGCCTTCTATTTGCACCTTTAATTCAGCAGTCTTTGATGGCATATTTGATGGAATTTGATATAGTAGTAGATGATGTGGTTGAATAGGGGAGTGGCTCGCTTGGCAGCTTGAACCACTGCTTGCTTGTTGGTGAGGCTTGCTTGTTGGTGAATTATGTTAAGTCTTTAAGCTTATGCAATCAAATCCTCTGGGGGCTCCTAGACTTGCTAGACTTATGTCTTTAAAAAAGTACTGCTAGTAAGAGTATGCAGTAAGTCTAGTTAGTGTTATAATATTTAATAATATTGTTGCATAATCAATATAAACTACTCTATATAAAATTCTTGTGTAGATGTTTAAATCTCATCAGATCTAAATAAAATAATAAATTTATTTTAAAAATTCTAGTGCCTATCAGGCAGAATAATTGTAAATTATTATATAATTAATAACTATTTTATAATCTTGAGTTATAATAATTTCAACTTTACAATTATAAGTTTTTAACTAGCTTATTACTAGTTAAGTTTACAGTTAAAATTATTTAAAACCTGTTATAATGATCTACAATTATGCATAATCAAGTACAACCTTTATGCAACCCTCATGCTTAACAGAAATTTGGCAGCATAGTATTTTAAGTTCTAGTCAATATTAGATATTCTAATTCAAATATGGCAGTTGAACTGATGATAAAGACATCATCTAGTGAATGATGTGGCACTCGGTTATATGTAGCTCTCATTTATAAATTATGTTAATATAATTCAACACCAAGTAGCCCACATTCCCCAACACACAATGTGTTCAACAGCTTCAACTATCAAGATGCCATCAAAAACAGCAGATTTAAAGGCTTATATAAAGAGCTCTATTTTGCTTGCAATCAAAGCTTATAATAAATATCAAGCAATGAGCAGCTGCAAAAGCATATAATATATTAAATACTTGCATATTATCTTTGTTTGTGCTGCTTATATTAATTTAGCATCAAATAAATAAAAACACTAATATTAAAGAATCTTCACTTATCAAATAAATATTGAATATGGATCAAGAGAGTATTATTATATCTAGCTATTATATATAATATAATCAATTTACTGCTATTTATCTAAAAAACATCATCTTTAGTCATAATTAATGAGAAGTGAATACATAAATTTATTGATTCTTATATAGAGCTTGTCTAGATATAACTGCAAATATAATTATTAACAACTTAATGTGAAATTTTAAAATTATTAAAGAATGATTTTGACTTACGCATAATATTATATAAAAATATAACATTCTAGAACAAGATGTCTCCAACTTTAATAAAACTGATTTTTAAAAGCTATATCAAGATCATTGCTAAATTTCACTATTTTATTAATTGTGTTAGAGCTCTGCAGTCAGACAATCACAAATAAATATTTATAATTAAAATAGTTAATGTAACTGATTAAGCTTTATTTTTAATAATTATACAAGGTTCATCAATCTATATAATATGTTCAGAAGATATATCAAATGATTGGGTAATTGATGTAAGTGAAAATAAATAGACCAATAATGATCTATATATAATCTGGTTAAAAGAGATGTTTGATAAGCATACAGCAGTAACATAATCAACCACCAAGCAATGAATACCACTGAGCGACAAATTTTCACCGCACCCACTATAATTTTGAAGCTTTTCAACCACCAATACAATTAAATTAGACTATCTAGTAGTTGAATATATAGCTATTTATTAAGACAATTCCTTATGGTATGTCCAATAGTCCCACAGCCACTGCAGTATTGTAGAGCTTGCTGTTGAGGCATAGGTGTAGGCTCATCAAGCTTCTTATTAAGCTGTATATCAAGCTGCTGAATGCAATTTTGGCTTTATACAGATAAAAGAATATTCTTACTTAGAATAGCATATTTTCTTGCCTTCTTTCTAGTTTTCTGCTCAGTCTCAGCTTGTAGAGTCCTAATTTCATCTTAAAGAAGAAGGCTCATATTCATTACCATCTATGCAGCCTTTTCAAGATAATGAATATAAGATATTGGGCTGCTAGAAAGCTTTTGCTTTCTTATATTAAGGCTTTTTTGCAAGCTGCAAACCTTGTGATCCAGCTGGCAAGAATTCTGAGAAGTTTGAAAAGCAGAAAAAACTGAACTTTTAACTAAAGCTAATAGTATTGATGTATAAAGCTAAAAGGTAATCTTTGCAAGAACCCACTCTTTATTAAATAGCTTAAGTCCAGCTCCTGCAAAGCCTTTGCATATATTGTCTGGAGTAAACACTTTTACACAAGCAGATAAATATAGAGATAGAAAATCTTCCTTGTCAATATAATTGTTGCCAGTAATTATTCTTTTTTCAAGCAGTTTTCTGTATGTGCGCTTAAGCAGGCCAAAAACACCAACATCAAGTGGTTGCAGGAGATGAGAGGCATGTGCAGGCATGCAAAGACAGACAATTGCATTCTTCTTGCAGAAAGTATCAAACTCTGCAGTTAAATGGCTACTATGACCATCAAGAATAAGCAACCACTTTGCACCAGTTGTATAGTGTCTGGAATATGGTTCAAACATCTTTTTTAACTTTGCATGCTGGTATGTAATCCTTTAATTATATCTTGTATGCAGCTCAGGATAGTGCTTGACAAATTTATAAACTCAGTTGATGCTAAAGACTGTAGTAGGTAAACACTCACAAAATAATATTTGTGTTATTGAACACAGAAACTCTGGCTAAATTGAAAAACCTTGTTTATCTGCTTCTAGTAATTGCTGAATAAGTGTTTTCTCTTCAATAGTCTTTAATTTATGGTCATTAGCATGTGTTTCTGTGTGTGGTTGTCTTTCTTTAAGATAAGTGCAAAGAGTAGCCTCAGGCACTCAAAATCTCTGCAGCCTTCAGTATTAATTTGATTTTTTGATTTTTATAAGCTGCAACAGCTATTTGAATTTGGTTTTCTTGAGATAAAGGTATTTTTGATAGTGGTGGTGATAAAATAATGTGTTAAAAAAAGAAAGTTGTAGTGGAGGAAAATTTGTTGCTTAATAATATTTATTGCTTGGTGGTTGATTATGTTATTGTTATGAACTAGAAAGGAGGTCACATGATAGATTATCTACAATTTATTTTCATGATTCAATACTATAATTCAATTTTATAATTCAATTTCATAATTCAACCCTATAATCTAAATCTATAATTCAAGACTATAATCTCATTCTATAATCCAGGAATCCAGGAAGACAGCATGTATATAAAGATACTCTTTTCAGACAGATTCTGACTCTCATAGTTGACTCACATAGCAATCTGTCATATAAACATTGCTAGTAACACAGGCTTGTTTTAACTATTATATTGCTCACCTCCTTGTTTCTTGTCTTCAAGATAAACCAATGACCTCTTTAGGTCTAGTTATCTAGGCCTGTTGTTACACTTTGACCACCCTTCTTGCAGGAAGCAAGGTGTGTTGTGAGCATTCAAGAGATTAAAAACATGAAGGGATATATCTCCACCCAGAAACTAGCTCAAGCAGTAAGAGCTCTATAGGAGCAAATTCAGCAGTTACAGAAACAGTTATAGAGACAGGTTAATAAAAATATATAGCTGTAAGAGCAGGTAACATACCTCAGATATTAAACACACTTAAATAAAAGCAACACAAGATAGACAATTGATCTCAACCAAGATTTGACCCAGCAGACTAAGGTGGCTAAACCAGACCTCTTTTATAGAGAAAGAAAGAAGCTCCAGATATTTATTTTCTAGTTGAAACTCTACTTCTTTTTTAATACACCAGATTTTCTGGATGAAGACAGAAAGGTCATGTTTGCAGCAATCTATTTTTAAAATACAGCAGCTCAATGGTTTGAACCCTACCTTCAAGACTAAATGCAAAAAGCGCCTGAAGAACATCAACCAGAAACTAATAAAGTGTTTAATAGATTTTCTACTTTTATGGCAAAGATGAAGCAGAACTTTGAAGACCTCAATAAAATCAAAAAGACTACTTATATAATTATAACAATCTGGCAAAAGACCTCTGTTGCTGCTTATACCACAGAATTCCAGTAAGCTACAGCATATTTAAATAATTGGTCAGATAAATCTCTCATGAAATACTACTATTGAGGATTGAAGAACAAAATCAAGAACAGATTAATAATCTATAAAAACTCTAAAAATCTAAATACACTTATTAATCTAGCTATTAAGATTGATAACCACCTCTTTAAGTGTTACTATCAAGCTAATACTCCACAACAGACTAACCAGCAGCATACTAAGAATGGAGGAGATGCTATAAAATTAAACAACACCAACTAGAAAAACTCCCAGAAGGATAAACTCAAACAATTTAACAAAAAGCCTTGAGGACCTAACCCCAATTAAACTAAAAAGCAAAAAAATACTATAAGCAGAAACTATATATTTACTGTAAAAAAAATAATTATATAGGATAGAAATACCCCAACAAGCTCAAAAAAAAGAAAAGAAGCAAGCTACCTCTACTCAGAAAAGAAAAGAAGACCACACTGCCTGCCACTAAACCACCTATTATGATGATAACTGCAGTATTTATTGGTCAGAAAAGGATGCCACAGGCTGGTATTTAAAGCCACTTAAGTCAAAAAACTAGTTGGCCCTGTGTTACAGATTAGGACAGATTAGGAAAAAGGTCACATAATAGATTATACATAATCTATTTCCATGATCCATTTTCATGATCCATTTCCATGATCTAACTTTATAATCCAACTCTATAATCCTATTCTATGATCCTAGAGACTCAGGAAAACAGCATGTATATAAAAATGCTCCTTTCAGACAGAATCCGACCCTTGTGGTCAACTCACATAGCAACTTGTCATATAGACATTGCTAGTAACACAGGCTTATTCTTACTATTCTATTGCTCACCCCCTTGTTTCTTGTCCTCAAGATAAACCCAACAGCCCTATTAGGTCTAGTCATCTAGGCCTGTTGTTACACCCTGCCAGAAAGGAATACTTGCAGAAAGTATAGCTAAAGTCTTTATATCTTAATACAAGCACCACCAGAAAAAGACTATATCAGCAGCTTATTGTTAACAGTGAAATCAACAGAAGATAAGCAAGAATCATAATTAATAATAGAGCAACTGAAAACTTTATTAGCAATATTTTTGTCATCAAGAATTATATCTCTTATTAGGCAAAGAAGAAACTCTATAAGTTAATTATAGCAAATAAATCACCCAGCAATTATAGAGATAGATAAATATAAATGAAAACCAAGAAATCCATCTTGGCAATTGAACAGCATTTCAAACAGATCAACCTGGATATTACTTAAATCTTAAAACATAACATCATTCTAGGAATACCTTGGCTAAAGACACACAACCTCTATATAGACTGGAGAACTGAAGAGATACAGTTTATAAAAACACTTAAAAGCAGTGTAAGGCTCAAGAGGCAGCCTGAAAAGCAATCAGAGATTGTTAAAGTCTAAGAGATATTAGGAGAAGCATTAAAGTATATATAATAATAAAAAAAGCAAGTTGGCATGTTATATATCTGTCCTAAAGAGGTCAAGGAAGTAGGAACTCTAACAAAAAAGCAGAAAATAACTAAACTCTCTATTCAAGAAATAGAGAATGTGCCATAAAAGTACTGAAACTTTCAGGATATTTTTCAGGAAAGAGGTAAGAAAAAACTCTTAGAACACCAGCTATAAAACTATAAAATATTATTGAAATCAGGGATACAGCTAGTATTCAAACTAATTTATTTTCTCTTAAAAAAGAAACATGAGGCACTATAGAAATATATTGACAAGAATCTAAAATAAAAATATATTAGGCTATTTATTTCTCCTGCAGAATACTCTATACTCTTTGTCTCTAAGAAGAATGAGAAGTTACAGCTCTGTGTAAACTATTATCAGCTTAATAACATCACTATCAAGAACTGCTATCTGCTGCTGCTCATTTCAGAGCTTCAGGATAGACTTAGGAGGGCCAGATATTTCACCAAACTAAATCTACATAAAGACTACTATCTGGTCTGAATAAAAAAAGAAGAGGAATGGAAGACTGCCTTTAAAACCTGTTTAAAATATTTTAAATATATAGTTATATTATTTGGACTTACTAACATGCCTGCCACATTCTAGAGCCTAGTCAACAATATACTGCAGGATTATTTAGACATCTTTTATATAGCCTATTTTGATGATATTCTCATCTATTCAGAAACCCTGGAAGAGCATAAAGAGCATGTAAAGGTTTTAAAAGCTCTGCAGAATAGAAAGCTCTCTATAGCTCCAGACAAATATTTAGAATTTATCATTACTCCAGAACATGTAGAGATAAATAAAAGAAAACTGGCTGCCATTAAAAAATGATCTACTTTTACTTTGGTCAAAAAAGTGCAATTCTTTCTTGGATTTGCCAACTTTTACTGGAAATTCATCTGGAATTACTTCAAGATTGCAGAACCCTTGTTATGGCTCACCAGAAAGAAATAAAGCTTTGAATAAAAAAAAAAGAACAGCAAGCAGCATTTAAAAAGTTAAAGCAGAAATTCTGTAAAGAATCTGTTTTAAAGATCTATAATCCTGAGAAACTGGCTATATTGAAAATAAATACTTCAGACTATACTATTAGAGCATGCCTCAATCAGCCAGATAAGAAAGAAAGACTATATTCTATTATTTACTACTTCAGAAAGATAACACCCTCAGAACTAAACTATAATATTCATGACAAAGAATTATTAGCCATTGTTGCAGCTCTGAAGGAATGAAGGCATTACCTAAAAAAAGCTAAGCATCAGACCTTAATATATTGTGACCACAAGAACTTGGTTCATTTTACTACTATTAAAAAGCTGACCTGAAGGCAAGCTAGATAAGCTAAGAAGTTAATACAGTATAAGATTCAGATCATCTACAGAAAGGGAAAGGAGAATGCTAGAGCTAATACTTTTAACTAAAGACCAGACTATAAGACAGAAAAGCTGGGAATTCAGCTAGCAATTTTTAGAACTAAGACAGACAGCACACTTGTTGTAGTTAAGCAGCTAGCACTAGTTTTCCAAATCACTGGCTCATAGGAGGAAGAAATTTATAAGAATAACTTTATAATCCAGAAATTGACAAAGATTTAGAAAGGTCTAAAATATTGGAACCTATAGAGAGGGACCCCAACATAACTATAAAGAAAAAAGATATTATTTTATACCAGAGATTAATCTATATGCCTGCTAAACTCTGAGAACAGCTGGTTAAGAATATTTATAAAGCCCCAGCATATAGCTATCAAGAAATAAACAAAATTATTGAATAAATCACCAGGAATTTCTACTTTCTGGGGCTCAGAAAGATAGTACAAAAAGTAGTCTCCTAATATAATCTTTATATAAGGAGTAAGGCTACTAGGTATACTCTATATAAATATCTACAATTTTTAAAAGTATTTAAAAAGTCTTGATAATCTATATCTCTAGACTTTATTATTAATTTGTCAGAGTTGAAGAAGCCCCTGATCAAGGTAAAATATAACTCAATTCTGGTCATTGTGAACAGATTGATTAAATATGCCTACTTTCTACTCTACTGGAAAACAGCTAATATAGATGACTTAGTATATATTTTTCTACAGATAATTGTGGGGAACCATAGTCTACCAAATAAAATTGTGTCAAACAGGGATAAACTAGTCACATTTAAGTTTTAATAATTCTTGACTTAATAATTAGGCTCCAAGTATAAGCTGTCTACAACAGCACATCCACAGACAGATGAGCAGACTAAGTGGATTAATCAAACCCTAAAACAATATCTTTATTGCTACATTAATTATCAACAGAATAACTGGATTAAATTATTGCCTTTAGCCCAGTTTGCATACAATAATGCAAAAACTGAAGCCACTCAGGAATCACCATTCTATGCCAACTATAGGTTTAAGCCTACAGCATATCAAGAGTTTATTTCTGGCAAAATCTTGGCCCAAAAAGGAATCCTCAAGGCAGACCAATTAAAAGAGCTATATCAACAGCTGAGCTTAAATATTTAATTTATTACCTACTGAGCAGTTATGTACTACAATCAGCAGCACCAGAAGGTGCCTAAATTTAAGAAAGAGAATAAGATATACCTCCTTAAAAAAACATCAAAACACAGAGACCTAGTGACAAACTGGATTTTAAAAAGATCAGACCCTTCAAAATTAAAGAACAGATTAAGAAAGTGAACTATAAACTTAGACTATCAGAAAATATGTGGATACATCCTGTTTTTTATGTTTTCTTGTTGGAACCAGCACTGATTCATGTAACAGTCATTACCAAAACTAAAGAAATACTGCCTGAAAACCCAGAAATAGACCAAGAATACAAAGTTGAAAAGATACTGGACAGTAGATATGTGGATGGTCAGTTTAAATACCTGATAAAATGAGCAGAATATAATAATTCAGAAAATATCTAAGAACCTCTTAAGAACTGTGAGAGATGCAAAAATCTTATTAAAGAATTCTACCTCTGGAACTTAGATTACCTGAAGCCAGAGGACTCACCACCTTGGAGGAAAAAAGATTAGCCAAAGAAAAATCCCAGAAAGAAAGATGAGACAGATCCATAAACAATTTAGCCCCTACCTAAGACATTAAATAAACTGACACTAATAACTAAGTTGGAAGCCACTGCCTGAGTATTTGAAAAAGAAGGATTGGCATCTGAACCTTTATAACATAGTCTTTTAAAACAGGAGCCTTCAGAATCCTCAGCTTCAGCTTCTAAATGCTTTAACTCTTCAAGATCTTCAACTGTCTTTGCCTTTCTCTGAAGCATTAAGGAACCTCAGTGACAAAGAAGATCTCACTGTTTGCAGACTTATTGAAGACAACTCAGACTTTTTTGCAATAAATCAAGAGCTATCTGCTCCTCCTTCTCTGCCTTATCAATGGCTTGTTTTAACTGATCAACTAACTACATCAGCAAGGGGATAAATGAAGAAATAAGAAATCTTACAGTCAGTCTTAAAGAGACTACTGTCATTACAAGCACTCAACCCTTACTGGACACACTCTCTACAGCAGAAATACCTGAGATCTATTTTGCAAACAATCTCAGAATCCCCATCCTTTCAACAGGCTTGAAGAAGAAGACATGAACTGCAAGAAATAGGCATCTTATCATCTAGCAAATCAATCTTGTCAGCCAGAATCAAGTGTTCCTGGTGTTTGACGGACTGAGGATCAGAATGCTTGTGTTTAAAAGGCATGGCAACAACAGACTTACATGAAGGAAAGATCTAGAATAAAAAGGGCTATAAGCTAAAGGCACAGACAGATCTTCAGGCCAAAGATCCCTAAGAGGAGGGGTAGTGTTATGGACTAGAAAGGAGGTCACATAATAGATCATCTACAATCCATTTCCATGATCCAACACTATGATCCAATTCCACAATCCAACCCCATGATCTAAACCCATAATCCAAGACTATGATCCCATTCTATGATTCAGGAATCCAGGAAGACAGCATGTACATAAAGATGCTCCTTTCAGACAGATTCTGACCCTTGTGGTCAACTCACATAGCAACCTGTTATATAGACATTGCTAGTAACACAGGCTTGTTCTAACTATTATATTGCTCACCCCCTTGTTTCTTGTCTTCAAGATAAACCAATAACCCCTTTAGGTCTAGTTATGTAGGCCTGTCGTTACAGTTATATATAGTTGAAGGTTATTATTTATTAATTCTAAATAGTTATAAAATCATACAAATAAAGTTAATCATTTCTGCAAGCATCAAATCATATTTTTATATATTGCCTTATTTATTATATTGACTATTGTCTCTTAATGTGACTATTTTGCATTATTAAAATAAATATATAATCAGTAAATTCAGTTCAGTGACATGCAGCCTTAATATTAATTATATTAATAAGTCAGACTTTCTGATTATATATTCATATACATACATGCGGGTGCTATTTATATTTAATATACAAAGTGGATTTCCTGCTGTTAATTTAGTATTCTATTAATTAGATAGAGTGCTATCACATCTTATATTCAATTGAAGATATTAATATTATTAATTTTATAGCAATAGCTCAGCTAGCTGAACTATATAAACATCATATTTAATAAAGAATTTACAGCATCATATACAGCTAATAAAGCATCTAATTAATTATTATTTATAGAGTCTATTAAATCTGGCAATTAATTAGTAAAAGAATAAATGAGAACAAATAAAGTTATTTAAAAAAGAAGTTAAAGAGCTTTGTGCAGTTAATTAATATCAGAAAAAAGTAAAAAACAGCTAGATCCTATATCGCTATTAGAGAAATTTTTAATAGATGCTGAAAATCAGAAACATGCTCGGAAAGCCAAGCAGATGCAGATAGAGATGATTAAATAGCAGAATTCAGAGTTTAAAAAATAGATATCACTGCAGTGCAGCATATGCAGAATAATAGAACGTATAAGAATTGGATGCTTTAAGACCTATAAATTTGATATCTAGGATAGATAGCTTCAATTTTAGGTAGTGCTGTTAAATAACTAGATTTTTTTCAAGTATATAAGCTGCAGATACACATATAATCTTTTTTAAGCTATTCTTTTATATTGTTTATAGTGCCACTTATTACATCAATATATATTTTAAGAATCAAAAACTTATTTCTACTGGAAAAATCAGCTTTAGTAGAGTGAGTTCAGATTAATATAGCATGCTATCTAGAGGCTGTTGATTAACCACTCTCTTGCTTTCACAATTCCAGGTGCATGTTTTTAGTGTGTTTCCCCATTTCAATGTCACTTATCATCTCAACATCAATTTTATATAAGTTGAATTCAACTTTAATTTAGTCTCTATATATAGTGAGATCTATTGAACTAGCTGCTTATTGGTCTTTTTATTTTATTATTAAAACTCTTTTATACTTCTTGCAGTTCTTTACAATCTAAAATATCTGTTTTTATAATATTTTAAATCAGTCTATTTTAACTGCTTAGAGACCTGTTTTATCTCTCCGAGTTTGTCTTTATCCTATTTTTTAGATAGTAACGAGCTTGATGATATCTTTTAAAATACTATCAGTCTGTAGATTCTTTTGTCAAAATCTTATAGTATACTGTAATTCTTTTTAACTGTAACTTTATTAAAATTCTTAATTTGCTCTGTTAAGTGCCTTATAGCTATAATATCTTTTAAAATTAAATCTAAATAATGTGATCTTATTTAGATTTAAATAAAGAATCCTCTTTAAATCTTTTGCATATTACTTTATAATTTAAAAAGATCTAGAAGTGCTTAAACTAGTTATAAATATATATAATATTAAGACTGAATTAATTGATTCTGAGCTGTATTTATAAAGTTTTTATGACACAATTTAAGAATATATAGTATTAGATCTGTCTGGTAAAATCTCTTACAGATAATAAATAATTTAAAGATCTCACAAATAGATTAAATAGCATTTATGAAATTAATCTTACTAAAGTTTGGATAGTTTGTCTAACATAAGCAAGAGCCACATATAACTGAGTGCCACATGATCCTCAACCTATAACACATTCAATAATTCAAATCAAAATATCAACATTGTAATATAATTAAGATACTTTAAAAAGAAGACAAAATTTTTAGTCATTCAAACTTTTAAAATGATTAATTTTTAATATCTGAGCTGCTGTAAACATATAAATATCTTATATTTAACCATTGCTTATTATCTTCATAGTCACACTATATATTTAATTTGACATCTAATAGCTAGAAACTAACTTCTACTAAAAACATATTTTCAAAATAAATGCTATTAAGAAATTAATATGATTACTATTTAGAGCTAATACAATTCAGTAAATAATTAATCTATTATTAGCTTAATATATAAATTATTCAATTTATCTACTGTTAATAAATATTAGATTTATAACTTATCAGCTGATATATTTAATAAGCTTGAATCTAAATATAATTGCAAATATGATTTTCAATAAGCTTAATATAAAAATTTAAAGATAATCTATAAGTAGTTTTAACACATGCAAGATGTTATTCAACAATATAATATGATTAGTTAAGATATTTACAACTTTGATGAGATAGATTTTTAAATATAATATCAACTATCAAAATTATTATTAATTTAGACTAATCAGCTAGCTGTGCCAGATTTATATAGTTAAAAAATTATAAATAACTAATAATTAAATTAATCAACTTATCTAAATAGGTCTTATCTCTTATAATTATATTTACAGAAAATGTCACGGCCTGGCACCTAGGGTGCATTCTAAGAGCTAAACCGCTGCGCTAAGGGCAAAAAGACCAGGATTCTAGGACAGAGTCCTAGAATTGCACTCACTATATAAGGAGCACTGTGCCGTCACAGAAAAGATACGTCAAGCTTTATAATATAAAAATATATTATTAGATTAATATTATCCACAAGCAAGTAGATCACTTATCTACCACCTAGTATATTCAATAACTAATCATATAACAGCAACCCCAAAAATTGAAGCTATATACAGTAGCAATCAATTGCTTAGCAATTAAGATATTGAACTCTGATATAATCTAGTATATTGCATGTGCTGCATCAGTAGTGTCTGCTTTGCTGACTGTGAATTTAACTGCTCAACTGTCTTATACACTTAATCAGCTTACTGTGCATGTTGCAGTCCCTCTGCAGCTGTTAGAATCCCCTCAATAGCTATATATGATCTAGATACTTCATTTTTTGATGTTAATTTTAACAGCTGCCCTATTTTTCTGTGCAAGAAGAACTGCATTGCAATCTGATAGCCTTAGCTAGTTAATCAAGAGCTTGCTTTAATAGATTTGATGAGCTTCATGAATGATGCTTTAAGAGGTGCTTAAGAGCCCAGATATGAAGTCTTAATTTTTTGATCAGGGATTCAGGATACTTATTGATTGCTAATATCTTGATTAACCACATCATATTATTAAATGATATCTCACACATGTTGAAACCATTTACAGATGATCTTTGAATCTTTATATTAAGTCTGTTGGTAATTATATTTGCAGTTGATTAAAGCTTTTATGATAATTAATAGAATTTTGCATCTAATTCTTTCTAACAGTAGATAAAACAGATATTGATTTTGATTATTCAGCTAATAATAGTCTGTTATTTATTGTATAATGGCAGTCTGCAGTGATTGATCTTATTAATCTATAGATAATATCTGTTCCATAAAAGTAGATTCTTCAATAGAAGTAAGTTTTAATATTGAATTTGCCTGAGTAGTACATTCATAAATGTCAGCGGAACCCCAGGACAAGGGCTGAAACAAAACAAGGCAACTTAAAGGAGAAAAGATAACCCGAACCGATCATATCCAGGGACATGAGGAAAAAAGAAATACCAAACTGAGCAGATCTAGAGAAGAAACAGAACAGGATGGACATAAATAAGGCTGTATATCTAAGCATATATCTAGTCTACCGTATCTTATTTATAAAGCAAATCTTAGAACTTATAGAGAATCAATTAGTTCTTCTATAGCTTCTACCTACTTTGCTCACATTAAGAAGCTTATATCAACTCTTAATCAGTTGATATTCCTATATTTTGACAATAAGACACCCTCATTATGAGAACTGGTGAGAAGCTATAAAACCAACCATATTTATAATAAGTTAATTAGCTAAATCATCTGCTTCTGCTACTGCTTTGAAGGCATTGACTACTTCTGAGGTCAGCATGAAGATTGTAAATGAGTTGAAGAAGCAGATTGTCCAGCTTATAAGCCAGATTCAGATTATATAGTTGCTTGAGAGAATCAAGGTTGCTGACACTAAAGTGTTTAACAGTAAGTATTCCATTCCTAAGATATCTAACATCAATGAATATGTATATCAGGACCAACAATTTGTCAAATACTTGAAAAGCAACAATGTTATATTTGCAAGAACCTATCTTTAAGAAGCAGTGTTTGATTAATTTAAGCCATATATACAGGACTTCAATAAGTATTTATCAGAAAAACAAAAGAAGAATACTTAAGAGATGTTTAAGAATTATATTAAGTTCAAGAAGAAGCTTGCGGCAACTTTTAAAATCTGAACAAAGAACAAACTCAGTAAAAGCTATATTCTCTTCTATAAACAACTTTAGTGACAAGTTATGCATCTGAGTTTCATCAGATTATTTCTTATCTAGATTGAAATAAACCAACTCTTAAGGCACACTTCTATCAGAGCTTGAAAAGTAAGATTAAAACTGGAATACTATATATAAATAACAAATCAGAAATATTGAATAAAATAATTAAACAAGCTATTTATATTGATAATTAACTTTATATAGAAGCTCAAGACTTGATGTAACAATTAAAGGCCTTAAAAGCTAATTAAACATCAATGAAACTCACAAGCAAAACAAGACCAAGATAAAAATATTATTATAAAGTTGAATGCAACTAAAAAGAAAGAATTGAAAACAATCTCAAGGGAAAAATACTTGTTTTAAGTATAGAAAACCAGGATATTATACAAAAGCTTGTTGTTTGAGAAAACTGAGGACTGGCCTAATCATCCAGAAATTAAAGATTAAGATGCTAGCTGCTGTTTTTATGAAACAAATCAGAATCTAAGATAATTTAAAAGAATTATTAAATGATTCAGAATCAAAGAAATTTGCAATTGACTGAAAAAATAGCCTGAAGCATTAAAAAAGATTCAGGATTACTATCTGAAATAAAAGTATGTATGAGGAAGCCTATAATAATAAAAAGCTTAAACAAGATATCTAAACCAATGAAAAAATTACAACAGAAATAGAGATAAGAATAAAGAAGATGAAAGTTATAATTTAAGCTGCAGTCAAAAGTTCTTTTAACTATTTCAAAGAAAAAAATCAGCACAAAAAAATAAGTACTCAAAAAAAGCTTAAGAAAAGACAAACTGCTCAAAATAATAATTTATCTATCAGAATATCTTAAGAAGACTGAAAAAATCATCACAAAGTCAAGAATCTGCATGATAATAATTTAATTCCACAGCTGTTTGATGACTCAGAACATAGAGAAATGGAAGATAGAGCTATCTGAATTCAAGTTAAGAACAACAAATAAAAACCTCACTAAGAAAAAAAGATTTCTAGAAGAATAAATCCTGCAGCTGCACTTTCTTAAAAGCAGACTGTTAAAAAGAATCCTGCAAAATATAAAAAGAATATATCAACTGTAAGAACAGGCCTAAATAACTAGACCAAAGAAGTTGTAGGTTTATCTTAAAGACAGAAAACAAGGGGGTGAGTAATATAATTGATAAGAACAAGCCTGTGTTACTAACAATGCCTATATAACAGGTTGCTATATGAGTTGACCACAAGGGTCAGAATCTGTCTGAAAGAAGTGTCATTATATACATGCCCATCTGTCTGAATCAATAGATTGTTTAAATCATTTTAGGTGTTGGATCATAGGCCTTGCTGGATCAAGATGGCAGATAGATCATTTCAACTTATTGTCACATGACCTCCACATGACATACGCCCTCTTTATGCCAACTCCAGCTATAACATCAACATCTGCTAGCAATACCGGAAATAGATCTTCCAAGAATATCTAAGATATGGACAACAGAACTTTCAAATTGCCAAAGATATTAAATAAGCATTAAGAACCCGAAGAACCCAGTTTTGCAATAAATTAGTGAAACATGTGTTGAACTACAGTTGCATTTATTATTAAAGATTTTTGAGAAGCCTTTATTAAGAAAAGAAATTGATAAGTCTGTTATAATAACTGATGCACTCTTCATGATAGAGAAAAGAGTTACTATAGATAATATTCTTAAATATCACAAATTGTTGAAACTTGGGAACTTAAATGCCCAATAAATAATTTAATATGCAACTGCCTAAAAAAGAATCAGAATATTTAAGCTATCACAAAATAAACTCTAAAGAATATCAATACTGTATTGTTTCTGGAATTGTAAAAATAAATCAGAAGAAGAATGCCTAAGTTTAGGAGAAGAAAGATATAAAAAGATTTTATAACTAATATTAAGAGATAACTGTGCTAGTAGCCATCAAGAATAAAACATCAATCTATATTCAAAAATAGATTGAGGAAAAGCCAGCCAGAATTATAATCAACTTAAAAGTATCTGGGAACTTTATCAGCTAAGAATATGCTAAGAAATTCCAAAAATTCAAAAAGCAGAAATAAATGTTCAGATTAAAGGATTAAATAAAGAAATAATCTATTATAAGCCAGAGCTCAGAACAAAAGAAGTGATGTTATAATCAAGAAGTTATGCTTTTATATTAATATTTGGAGTTGTGTCTCTGAGAAAGCAGTACAATACTGTATTAGAAATATTATATTGCAAGAACAGAACCCTCAGATTAACTAAAAAACTGACAGTGTGATAATTAATAAATAATTAGTCACAACATCTGTCAAGAGTTAAGGGCAAGCTTTATAAGTGTACTAAAGAGATTAAGGGGAACTCTCAGTAAACACATTAATAATTTTAAAAAATTAGTCCAGAAAAAGCAAGAAAGATAGAAGATAATATCTAATCTAAAAAGCTAAGAAAGGCAAGATCAAAGCATTATGCAACAAGAATATAAAACAACCAGAGAGATAAAAGAGACCACCAGAAAAAAGGTGACTAAAAAGAAGATGTTAAAGATTTGAGAGAAACACAAAAAGATATATAAACAGAAAGTTCAGAAAGTTTTTATCAAACTGTTTAAGAAATACTTTGAGTTCCTCAAGCTGTTTATTAAAAAAGATTATCAGTTACTATAGTATGAAGAATACAAAACACAAATATCATCAAAAAAAGAATATAAGTTACTGCAGATAAAACAGCAATAAATATTGCAGGATGAGCTAAGGACAGTGACAGAGTTATTGAGAAATTCTTAAAAACTAAATATATTAGAGAATCAAAATCATCAATATTATTACAAGTGATATTTGTGCTGAAAAAGAATAAAATATCAAGAACAATAATTGATTATCAACAATTAAATAATGTAACTGAAGATGACGTAAACAAGACATTATATCAGGAATAAAAAAGAGATCTTTTATAAGAAGCGAAGATTATAACTATATTTAATATTAAATAAGGATATTACAACTTGTGGATGAAATTAGAAGACATATAAAAAACTGTGTTCTTAACAGACTTAGGACTATATAAATGAGTTGTCATATCTATAGAACTAAAATAACTATTGATAAAGTTTGTAAGATACATAACACATGTGCTTTAAGAATATATCAACAACTTTGTTGCTGTCTACTTTAATGACATTATAGTTTTTTGAAAGATATCACCAAACAAGATGAGCATATCTGAAAAACAATAAAGTTTATAGAAGCTAAAATTATCTTAAACATTAAAAAGTGAATTTGATACAACTAAAATCAACTATTTTAAGATGATTTTTTGCCAGAAGAATTGAAAATTCTCAAAGAAAAGATGGATTTAATTTTAAATTGGCTGATCCTAACTAATCTGAAGCAAGTTCAAGAATTCTTAAAAGCAACTGAATACTATTAACAATTCATCAAAGAATATGCTGAAATTGCAAGACTCCTGACAAAGAAAAAAGAACCTTTGAGTAAAAAAAAAACAGCAGCAAGCATTTAAATAGTTGAAGAAAGCAATTCAGAAAGCACTAATATTAATATTATTCAATCTAAAAAATCAATAATGATTCAGATAGATGTGTTCAAGTTTGCTATTGAACTTATCTTAAAACAATCAGACAATCAAGAAAATATAATTTATTCTTAATAACTGACTGGATCAGAACTATAATGTTCATGACCAGGAATTACTGGCAATTATGACTGTGTTTGATAAATAAAGACATTGCCTTCAAGAAGCAAAATACACAACAAGAAACTAGTTGGACAACAAATTTAATGGGCAGAAATTATTAAGATTCAACTTTTAAATTAAACACAAAGAAAAAATATCATTGCTAATATATTGAGCTAACAATCTGATTATGGAATTAAGATTGAATCATCAGAAACAAATATCTTGAAAGAAACTAAGAAAGAACTCCAATACAATCATAAAATAATATTAATAGCAACTATTTTGGTGACTGAGAATAAATCATACAATAAAATAATTAAAGAAACAGCAAAAGACAAAAAAATCCAGAAAAAATATGTGAAAAAAGGCTTAAAGAACAGAATAAACTAGCATTATTAGAAGAATTTATATTAGACTAAAATATATTGTTCTCTTTGAAATTTTGAACAATTATAAGGCCACTGAGATTGATTAACAACTATCAATAGTAAATCACCTACAAACCAATGAACAATCAGAAAGAATAATTTAGATGATAGAACAATATCTGCAATATTATCTTGATTATGAGCAGAATAACTAAGTAGAGCTTCTATTAATAGCCTAGTTTATTATTAATGATTTGAAAAAATGTGACCACTCATGAAACACCATATTTTACAAATCTAAGAAGACATCTGAGAATGATCTAAAACCAAATTAAGAGAGAACATAAATCTGAGAAAACTATAGTTATAATTATCAGATTGAAACAACTGCATTTACAGATTGCTAAAGATATACTGTAAGCAGAAGATCAGATAAAACAGTACTATAATTAATACTGCAAGAACACATTAAGTTTAAGAAAGAGTGTTTACCTTTTAAAATAAGTAAAAGATCAGAAAAACTTCAATCTAAAAAGCAAGCAACCAAGCAATAAACTAGATACTATCAAATATAAATCATTCACAACCAAGAGGAAACTGCCAAATGATAATTATAAACTTAAGCTATCAGCAAGAATGAAGATTCATTTAATATTCTATATCTCACTACTTGAATCAATGTCCAACACAGAATTGAGTTAAGACAAAGTTACTGAGAAAGAATAAGAAGTTGAGAAAATTCTAAACAAAAATCAGAAAAAGAAAGAATCTATTATCTTACTGAGTGAAAAAAATACCCACTAAAAAAAGTACCTAAGAATCAATCAGGAATTTGAATTATTCAGAGAAGATCCAGAAATTTTAGTACCAGAAAAAGCAAACAAAAAATTCAAGATTTTATTGACTTAACTGTTCAACAGCTGCAGAAGAAGAGAATCCTTCAATAAAAAAATAACTGCTTAAAGTGTGTTGTTTTTATGCTTTGAAGCTTAATTCTCTTTGTTTTTGTTTATTTTTTCTCTAATCTCTTCAATTCTTTAATTTCTTTAATATCACATATAATAAAGTTATCAGCTCAACAACAAAGTTCTTATTGTTTGCAGATATAATAAGAATAATCTATAAGAACTTTTATTTTCTCTTGAATTTAATTCTTGCAAAGAGTGAGCTCTTATTGTGTCTAAATTAAATAATACCACTCCAATTCTAAAAAAGAATGTTCTAATTCTATATATTTCTGTCTGCTTTTATACATTTAGCACATTGAGAAGAGCCCTCCAATTTAATAATAAGATTTGTTCAGACAAATATAATAAGTGTAAGAGATAATCATTGTGAAATTCTTCTCTTAAATATATTAAAGAAGTTTCTTCTTTTGAGCCTCAATTTTAAAGACATGATTAATTATGAAGTGATAAAGAAAAGAATAATTAGACGGAACTTACAGATAAAAAGAATTGAGATAATAGATGATTAGCAGGATTAAATACTTTCAGAGATGAAAGCCTTAAAAGCAAGGGATTGTCAGCAGAACCTTATATATTTTAAAATCAAGATTTCCTCTCAAGCTATATATTAAAATATAAGCTTCTGTATTTTCATGAATTCTTTATAAAATCTAATAAAATAGGCTTATTTTAATCCCCTGATTTATGTGAAGACAATGATTTAATTCTTATTTAGTTTTACAAAGAATCATGAATATAGAAAGGATAAAGTTGGCATACTAGATTTATGCAACTAAAGCCTCAAGCTTCTCAGCCTATGCAACTGAAACCTCTGAGAGCTCCTAGATATACTAGACTTAGGCATTTAATAAAGAAGCACTAGTAAGAATATGCAGATAGTCTAGTTATTTGATAAGTATTCAATAATATTATCATATAATCAATATAAACTATATTCTATAAAATTCTTGTGTAGACTAAATGTTTGAATCTCATCAGATCTAAATAAAATAACAAAATTATTTTAAAAAAATTTAGTGCTCATCAAGCAGAATGGTTATAAATTATTATATAATCAATAACTGTTTTATAATCTTAGGAGTTGTTAATAATAATTCGAATTTTATAGTTTAAATAGTTTAGTTTTGACTAGTTTATTACTAGTCAAGTTTATAGTTGAAAAATTATTTAAAATCTATTATAATTATCTACAGCTATATACAACCAAGTACAACCTTTATGCAACCCTATGCTTAACAGAAATTTGTAAGTATGGTATTTAGCTATTGAATATACTAGACAGTAGGTGAGTGATCTACTTGCTTAGGTGATCTGCTCACTTGAAGATCATGTTAATGTAATCAACTATTAAGCGGGCTACACCACCAATTGGGCCACTCAACCACTACTAAATACATTAAATAATAAATTATGCGACAACAAATTCAAAATGAAGCTATATACACTAGATATTAATTGCTTAGCAGTTAGAATATTAAACTATAATCTATATATGCTGCACTGTGATAGTACTTGCTTTGCTGACTATTCTTCAATTTCTTAATATTATAAGAAGTTTTAGAGGTTTAAAATGCTGATTAATTGCTGTAAGATATAAAAAGTAATATAGATATCTTTATCTGAATATAAAATTGTAAAAATATTTAATTTAACTAATATAAAACTAATTTAGTAGCTGTAAATTTACTGTATATCTGATATTAAATATAGATAGAGCTTCCTTATATATTAATATGCAATTAGAAAGTTCTATTTATAAAATAATCATATTCTAAGTGCAAAACTGATCAAATTTAGATATAACATAATTTTATAGCTATTAAATATATTATAATAATCAATATTCATCAATTGCATAAGTATGCTTATAAAATATTTCTTTTATCTAAAGTAAGCTAAGCTGATTATTTATTCAGCTATTCTCACTGATATATATCAATTATCCAGTTAGATAGTATATTTTATTATAAAGCTTAATGCATTTTTCCTGCAAATATGATCAAACTTATTTGGATGAATTAATTGATTTAATCACAGTTATTTATTTGTGATTCTTAATTATATAAATTCTAAATAACTAATCTGAGCTTATAATAATTTTGCTATTGATATTACACTTACTGAAAGTCAATTTCATTAAAGTTGTAGATATCTTGATTAATTATATTATATTGTTAAATGACATCTTGCACATATTAAAATCATTTATAGATGATCTTTAAATCTTTATATTAAGCCTGTTGACAGTTATATTTGCAGTTATATCTTGATTAAAGCTCTTTATAACAGTTAATAAAATTTTGCATCTAATTCTTTTCAACAATAAAGCAGATATTGATTTTGATTATTTAGCTAATAATAAATTTGCTATTTGTTATATAATGGCAGCCTGCAGTGATAAATCATCATTAATCTATAGATAATATTCATTCTATAAGAGTAAATTCTTCAGTAGAAGTGAATTTTTAATTATTTAATATTGAATCTGCTCAAGCAGTATATTCATAAAAACAATAAATAAGAGTTAAATAAGGCACATCATATGCTTGTGCAGCTACTTGTATACTTGATATTTGATCTTTTTGAATAGCTTTAATGGCTAGAAGAAATCTGCCTTCTTTATGAGCATTTAAATCTGCTTGTTTTGATGGCATCTTAGTATTGAAGCTGTTGAACACAATGTGTTGGGATGGGTGATCTGCTTGCTTAAGTGGTCCGCTCGCCTGCGGATTACGTTAATGTAATCAATCACCGAGCGAAACAGATTACCGAGCGAAACACCCCACCAAACTACGCGACGCGCTCATCAACTTCAACCACCAAAATGCCATGCAAAACAGCAGATTCAGCAGTTCATCAAGAGGGCC